>Ga0335074_10000053_pt1 | contig 219217 bp, 178 predicted proteins | sample Lox_Sample_23_FD_206715 | JGI IMG/M metagenome (GOLD analysis project Ga0335074, IMG submission 206715) | Soil microbial communities from Loxahatchee National Wildlife Refuge, Florida, United States - Lox_Sample_2.3 | ecosystem: Environmental > Terrestrial > Soil > Wetlands | place: USA... | reverse complement strand
AGCGATGGTAAAGCCCGGGCTCTTGACGAAGAGACGCAGCGCAAGTCGCAGGTCATTCCAGAAGTCCGACATCCCGCACCTACTTATATATTTCTTCAGAGCCGCAGCTTCTGCCGTTCAATATAACCCCTCGGCACATGAGCATGTCATGGGCCGAGTGCTGGGTGCCCCGCATCTCGAAGAGATGTGGGAAAAGTAACCCAGAACCCGCTGATCTCACCAACCTCCTGCCTGGCTTGAACGAGGCGCGGTGGAAGCATAGCAATCGGGGCCCCCAACGCGCGGTCCATGCGTGTTGGGGTGATCTTTAGCCCTGTGAAAAGGATCGCGCCATCAGTCGTGCACCTTGTTCGCGCGCCCCAAATGTCCTTCGCCGAAATTCCAACGACCGCACTCCCGCAAAAGACACTGGCTGCCTCTTCATCTGTGTCCCCCATTTCCATTCCTCTTTACTTAAGGACCAACCCCCGCGAAATCCCCTTGACAACCGTTTGCTTAAACGTTTAAGTACATCCTGCAATCGCTACCACGATATTTCCGCTCTCCAGTGAAGGCCCTCGGAATGAATCTCCTCCAGCCTGTTAAGAAATTCCCGGCCACACCCGCAGTCCTCCTAGTCGCGCTCTTCCTCCTGCTTCCGTTAGCGATCTCCGCACAAGTCGCACCCTCCGCAACCTCTTCGCTGACCGGCACCGTCAACAACTCCTCCGGCCACCCCATATCTTCAACCACCGTCCGCATCAAGGGCCCCGCTGCGCGATCCACAAAAACCACCGCACGGGGCAGCTTCCATTTCTCGAACCTCCCTCCGGGCCGCTACTTGCTCACCGTCCGCATTCCCGGGCGCACTCCCACGCCATCCATTTCCATCGATGTCCCCGCCCCCGCGCTCGTCCTCACTCTTTCACCGCAGAACACCCTCGCCGTCACCGCCATCCCCGCGCCCGGCTCACCCGCCAACGCTGCCAGCGGAGGCGAACATCTCTCCAGCAAGTCCGTCAGCGAACTCCCGCTTAACGGACGCGACTTCAGCACGCTGCTCCTGCTCGCCGCCGGAACCATGACCGACGTTAATGGCGCAACCAACTTCACCCAACAGTTTGCCGTCAACGGCCAGCGCGGCGTCGAAGCCGTCTTTGCCCTCGACGGGGCCGACATCAGCGATCCCGAGATGGGCGGAGCCGCCTTCAGCAACTTCAACGTCGACGCCATCCAGTCCATCCAGTCCAGCTCCGGCTGGATGCCCGCCGAGATCGGCCGCGGCGCATCCGGATTCACCAACATCATCACGCGTTCCGGACGCGACGGCTTCCACGGCTCCTTCTTTGAATTCATCCGTAACTCCGCCCTCGACGCGCGCAACTACTTCGACCATCCCTCCATCGCCGAGCCCGGCCGCATCCCGCCCTTCCATCGCAACGAGTTCGGATTCACCAACGGCGGCCCCGTCCGGCTGCCTCATATCTACGATGGCCGCGGCAAAACCTTCTACTTCGGCGAATACCAGGGCTTCCGCCAGGTCCTCGGAACCACGCAGGTCCTGCCCGTTCCCACCATGGCCGAGCGCGCCGGATACGACACCGTCACCTACTCCGACGGCAGCACGGACACCCTCATCATCCCCGTCAATCCGCAGATCGCCGCCATCCTCGCGCGCTATCCCAAACCCAACGACCCCACCGGGGCCTTCGGAGCCCGCACCTACGCCGCGCCATCCAACGTCATCACCAACGCCGATCAGTTCTCCATCCGCCTCGACCAGCAACTCGGCGAAAAGGGCCGGTTCTTCGGGCGCTACACCTACGACAACATGACCGGCCCCACCACCAACCCTGACCAGACCCTCATCGACCCCTCCTTCGGCGTACAGTTCCTCGACCGTCAGCGCAACGTCGCCTTCACCTACACGCGCACCGTCTCGCCGCGCTTCCTCTGGTCAACCTCGTTCAGCATCACGCGCACCACGCCGTCCTTCAACACGCCCAACCACACTGACCCCGCGCTTAAATTCGTCGACGGCCTCTACGAAGGCTTCGACATCCCCGCCGGCTCCGTCATGTCCGCCTTCGGAAACCTCTTCCAGCTTCAGCAGAACTTCTCCTGGACCGGCAACAACCACAACTTCAAGTTCGGCGGAGAAGTCCGCCTCAACCGCGACACCACCTACTTCGGCATCAGCCCCAACGGCGAATACGACTTCGGAGGCGGCACCGTCTATTCGCCCATCTTCATTCCGTCGCAAAGCGGCGACCACAACATCCAGCCCGGAGACCCGCTGCCCAACACCCTCAGCACACTGCTCATCGGCTATCCCTACAGCTACACCGTTGCCGTCGCGCCGCCCTACTTCTCCAACGGATCGCACATCGGCCCCGCCGCCATCAACCGCAACGACTTCAACTTCTACTTCCAGGACACCTGGAAACTCAGTCCGCGCTTCACTCTCGACTACGGCCTCCGCTACGAGGTTTACTCGCCCATCACCGAGCGCGCCCACCGCACCTCCAGCTTCCTTCAGATCAATCCCCCCAAGGGCACGCCGCAGCAATACCTCATCAACCCGCAGCCCGGCTATCAATTCGGCTGGAACGGCCTCGGCCCGCGCGTTCAACTCACCTGGAACGCGCCTCATCAGGTCCTCGTCCGCGTCGGCGGAGCCATCACCGTCATCCCGCCCAACATCTGGCAGGACAACTTCCTCACCGGCTCCACGCCCTTCGTCGTCTACCCCCGCGTCAACGCCGCAAAAAACGCCGAAATCCCCTACGGCTTCCAGATCACCCCGTCCGAAGTCCCTCTCACCTACACGCCCTCCGGACAGAACGTCTTCGCCAGCGGCAAGCCTAAAGACGTCCCCGCCAACACCGTCATGGACGTCAACCGTTACGAGCAGGACCTCGCTGCGCTCTCTCCCGGCCATCAGCTCTCGCTGCTCAACCTCAGCGCCATCGACCGCCGCTTCGGCGACGCCTTCCTCAATACCTGGACCCTCGGCCTCGAGCGCCAGTTCCGCGGCCTCACCGCCGACGTCGGCTACGTCGGCACCTCCGCTTTCCGGCTCCCGCGCATGTCCTTCCCTAACGGATTCCCCGGCGCCGAGCCCGGCTTCGCACCCTACACCACCTTCGACAGCTCCGGCAACGTCACCGGCGGCTTCGGCTTTGAGTCCGTCATCACCAACACCGCGCACTCCTCCTACAACGCGCTGCAAACCTCGCTCGCCGGAACCATCCCCCACGGTGGCCCCGGCATCCAGGCCGGATACACCTGGTCCAAGTCCCTCGATGACGTCAGCGGAGTCATCGGAGGAACCGGCTCCACCGGAGCCGTCGCCCTCACCGCTCCGCAGGACCCCTTCAACACCCACCCTGAAAAAGGCCCGTCCGACTTCGACGTCGCCCACGCCTTCACCCTCAGCGCCGGACAAAACCTCCACCTCGAATCCATCGGCTTCCTCCGCCCCGTCAACAAATCCGTCACCGCCGGATGGCAGCTCCTCAGCATCTCCACCATCACCAGCGGCTCGCCCTTCACCGTCTATTCCGGAATCCAGCAGACCGGCGTCGGCACCTACGGCACCGACCGCCCCGACCAGGTCGCCACACCCGATCTCTCCTCCGCCGGCAGCTCCACCCGCCGCCGCGAAGACTACTTCGGACGCGGCGCGGACAACAGTTCCTACTTCGATATCCCCATCAACATCCCTGGCGGCACCGGCCCCAACTCCGGACGCTTCGGCACCCTCGGCCGCAACACCTTCTTCGGCCCCGCCTACTACGACTTCGACTACGCCGTCATCAAAAGCACGCCCTTCGGCCATCGCGCCAGCGGCCTCGAAACCGGAGACATCCAGTTCCGCGCCGAATTCTTCAACTTGTATAACGTGGTGAACATGGGACTCCCCGACAACACTATCAAAGGATCAGGATTCGGCATCATCAGCAAAACCGCCGGAACCTCCCGCCAAATCCAGTTCTCCCTCAAAGTGATCTACTAATCGCATCACACGGCGGCCCCGGCACAATTGCATTTGTGCTCCATTGGACACTTTACCTCTTGATAAACGGTGTCCATTGGAGTACAAGTAAAAGGTGCATACTGTGGTGGAGACTCCCTCGTATCTCAAGGCCGCCCAGGCAATCTTCGCGCGGACCGAACGCGAGGATATCGTCGCCATGGTTGCGTCCAACCCGGAGTGCGGCGAGTTGATCCCGGGAACAGGCGGTTTTCGCAAAGTCCGCTTTGGCCGTTCAGGAATGGGCAAGCGCGGAGGCGCGCGCGTGATCTACATTTTGCGCAGCGAGAGATTCCCCATATTTCTCATTGCGGCCTATGCCAAGAACGTAAAGGAGAACCTCACCCAGAAGGAACGCAACGAGCTCGCAAAACGTGCCGACGAAATCTTCAATCAGTACAGGAGAAAACCATGACCATGTTCAAAGACCTCATGACCGGACTCGATGAAGTCGAAGCCTTCCTCGCAGGCGAAAAGGCCGGCTACAAGGTGAACGTGCCTGCCGATGTGGATGTCAAGCGCATCCGCAAGCGGCTGAATATGACGCAGGCCCGCTTCTCCGACACCTTCGGCTTCAGCATCGACGCCGTCAAGCACTGGGAAGGCGGACGCCGTACCCCGGAAGCCTCCGCACGCGCCTACCTCACGGTCATCGCGAATAATCCCGCTGCCGTCATCGCAGCTCTGCGTCCGGCGCGCCGCAAGCGAACCAGAGCTACAACTGCGAATGCTCGGCCCCGTCACCGCATGGCTAAATCCGCGTAGGGCATTCAGCAGCTGCCCCAGCCTAACTCCTTCTGACGTCAATTCCTCCACAAGCGGGGGGTGCCCCGTCCAAGCTCCGCTTGGGCGGGAGCCAAGCCCTGAGCGTTGCAAGCCGAAGCGTGCCGTAACGATCGGCTCGCAGAGCCGTACCTTGCTGCCGGCAGGAGCGCCCGTAAAGATGAACCTCGCGTCGGCACTGCCCCCAACCCCTTGTCAACCAAAAATCCAACAATCGTCACAAAACAAACAGCTTAAAAATGCATTTCAACCGTCCCAACCTGCTACACTAGATATAGGTAGAAAGAGGTGCAGCCTGGCTGCGCCTCTTTTCTTTTTCAGAAGCCAAACCGGATGCCGAACCCCCATGCCTCATCAACCTCGAATCGCTCAACCCGCCCCCTAACCCTTTTATTTGCGCCATAATACGCATAACCAGCCCGGAATCAGCCGCTTGGCGCGCAAACCTCCGTAAACATAATAAAATCACAAGCTTAAGTTTCTCCCATGAGGCATGCCGATTGCCAAACCCGGACTCCGAACCCAGACGCCAAACCCATGGCACTCCGCGAACCCCACCGCCCGATCCCTCACTAACCACACTCTTATTGACCACTTCTTCGCTGGCTGCTGCATACCCGTCCATGTATTTCCACACCTTCCACAGTTAACCCTATATTTCCACACACTTTATTCGTTTAACCCCCTTGTAATCGAACGGGCGAAGGAGCATCTTACAAAACAACGGGGGAGAAATCCTCCAGAAGAAGAGAGGGGACAGGAGCTGTCAACTGCGCACTCCGGTGACGGAGAGCGTGGCGGGACCCGGTAACGGAGCCCGGGCGGACACCGGCAACGGCATCCGCAACTGGAACCCGGCAACGGAATTCCAGAGTGACCGCCGGCAACGGAAGTCACGGGTGGGGGACGGAATCGTAACTCACCTCAGGGGCCTGGCAACAGAGCCCTGCGACAGGGAAACCGGTCGCGAAGCTGCTAGCGGGCAACCGCGACACGGCAGGCAGGTCAAAGAAGCTCTTACGTCGAAAGACGCATCGGAAGTGGTCGGACACTGCGGGTCATGCCCACAGCGTGCCGGCAAACCCGGGGCGACAAGTAAACGTAGTCCGGAGCCGATTCCGGATCTTCGATAATTCGGATAGGAGGGGCGGGGACCCGCAAGGGCTTCCGTCCCTTCGCTATTTTGCGCCCCTCCCAATTGCTGTCGCCGCGCTTCCCGCCACGCCTACACTTCAATCTTGCGGAACAGGTACGCGCCAGTGCTCAGGAACACCAGCGCCAGCCCGCACAGCACCGCCACATCCACCGCCGCATGGAACGCCCACGACCGGATCAGCGCGCCCCGCAGCCCATCCACCCCGTAAGTCAGCGGATCGAACCGCGTAATCCACTTCATCACGTTTCCCAACCCCTCCAGCGGGAATAAAGCGCCTGAAAGGAAGAAGATTGGCATCACCAGGAAGTTCATGATCAGCTGGAACCCCTGCATGTCCTCAAGCACTGACCCAATCGTCGTTCCCAGCGCTGCAAACACCACCGCGATCAGGACCACAAACAGGAAAGCCGTGGGAATTGCAAGCCACGAGTGCGGCCGGAACCCGGCAATCAGGCACACCACCAGCACCAGCGCGCCCTGCATCACCGCCACCGTTGCGCCGCCCAGCGTCCGCCCCACCATGATCTGCATGCGCGACACCGGCGCTACCAGCGTCTCTTTCAAAAACCCGAACTGCCGGTCCCACAGCATTGCAATGCCGCTGAAGACCGAGCTGAACAGCACAGTCATCCCCACCACGCCCGGAGCCATGAACTGCAGATAGCTCCCGCGTCCCGCCTCTTTGAACACCGGCCCCAGCCCGAACCCCAGCGCCAGCAGATACAGGCACGGTTGTCCCAGCGAAACAATAATTTGCACCCTCGACCGCACGTACCGCTTCAGCTCCCGCAGCCACAATATATAGATCGCCCCCATCACCGCCTCCACATCCGCGCTACGGCCCGCAAGCCTGCCTTTGGATCCGCGCTCTCGTCCCGCAGCGACGTCCCCGTCAGCGCCAGAAACGCGCCTTCCAGCGAATCGCTCTGCGTCCGCTCCTTCAACTCCGCCGATGTCCCCTGCGCCACAATCGTTCCGTGGTCGATGATCGCAATGCGATGCGCCACCCGGTCCGCTTCATCCATGTAGTGCGTCGTCAGAAAGACCGTGGTCTTCTCCGTCTCGTTCAGCCTCCTCACATGCGTCCAAAGCTGGTTCCTGCTCTGCGGATCGAGCCCCAGAGTCGGCTCATCCAGAAACAGAATCTTCGGCGTATGCAGAAATCCACGCGCAATCTCCAGCCGCCGCTTCATTCCGCCCGAGAACGTCTTCACATAGCTGTCCTTCCGGTCCCACAGCTCAAACAGCTTCAGCAATTGCTCCGTCCGCTCCGCCCTCACCTTTCGCGGCACGTGGTACAGCACTCCATGCAGATCCATGTTCTCCCAGGCTGTTTGCTCCGCATCCAGGCTCGGGTCCTGAAACACAATCCCGAACCGCTGCCGCGCTTCCTTGGCCTTCACCGTCGGATCCAGCCCATCCAGCTCAATCGAGCCGCTCGTCGGATGCAGCAGCGTCGTCAGCATCTTGATTGTCGTCGTCTTCCCCGCCCCGTTCGGCCCCAGAAAGGCAAAAATCTCCCCCTGTTTCACCTCAAACGTGATGTCCTTCACCGCCGTCAAATCCCCAAACTTCTTCACCAGATTCTGTACACGTATCATCTTCCGTCCCTCAGCGCTGAATGGTTAGTTTAGCTTGCTCAACGGCGAATCTGCGTCAAAATCCCTGGTACCGTTCCGCAATTCCGCCTTTCTGTGTTAGCCTTGTCGGGGATTTTGCTCAGGAGGCTATGTCGTTGTCTGCTCAATCGTTTAAGCTCGCTGCCGTTGTCTTGTCCATTTTTGTTGCCGCACCGCTTCTCCATGCGCAACAGCCGCTTCACGATCCTCCCGTACCGGACTCGCCCGCGATTGAAAAGCGTGTCGATGCCATGATCGCCAAGCTCACCCTGCAGCAGAAGCTTGAGCTCATCGGCGGCGAAAATGACATGTACATTCGCGCTGAGCCATCCGTCGGCTTCCCTCGCCTCAAAATGTCTGACGCCTCCATGGGCGTCCGCACCTGGGGACCCGACACCGCGTACGCCGGCGGCATCGCACTTGCCGCCTCTTGGGACCCGAAGCTGGCGCATGAAACCGGAGTCTCCACCGGCGACGACGCCCGCGCGCGTGGCGTCAACTTTCTGCTCGGCCCCGGCGTCGACATCTACCGCGCGCCCATGAACGGCCGCAACTTTGAGTACTTAGGGGAAGATCCATACCTCACCGCGCAGACCGCCGTTGCATACATTGAGGGCGTGCAGAGCCAGGGCGTCATCGCCACCATCAAGCACTTCGCCGCCAACGACGAGGAGTACGACCGCCACAACGTCAGCTCTGACGTTGACATGCGCACCCTGCGCGAAATCGATCTGCCCGCGTTTGAAGCCGCGGTCAAAGTCGCGCACGTCGGCGCCGTCATGAACTCCTACAACCTGCTCAACGGCGTCCACTCCACGCAGAATCATTTCCTCAACGTCGAAGTTCTTCGCAAAGACTGGCACTTCAACGGCATCCTCATGTCCGATTGGGACGCAACTTACAGCGCTGTCGGCGCTGCCAACAACGGACTCGATCTCGAAATGCCTTCGGGCAAATTCATGAACCCGCAGAACCTCATGCCCGCCATTAAGGACGGCCAGGTCAGCGAGGCCACCATCGATCAAAAAGTCCGCCGCATCTTCCGCACCGCCATCCGCTTCCACTTCCTCGATCGCCCCCAGACCGTACTCAGCATCCCGCTCGACTCGCCCATGGGCCGCGCCGTAGCGTTGCAGGGAGCGCTTGAAAGCATTACCTTGCTCAAGAATCAGGGCCACCTGCTCCCGCTCGACGAAAACAAGATCCACACCCTTGCCGTCTTTGGCCCTGACGCATGGCCCGCCGTACCCGGCGGCGGCGGAAGCTCCAATGTCACGCCGTTTCAGGCCACCAGCATCATGACCGGCCTCTCCAATTACCTCGGCCACCGCGTCAATGTGCTCTACGCGCGCGGTCTGCCCACCGCGGACGACATCTTCCGCCACACCGAATTCGTTGAGCCTTCCGGCAAGCCCGACAGTCCCTGGTGGATGAGCAAGGCCATCAAGGTTGAGATCTTCAACAATCCCAATTTCAGTGGCACACCGCAGGTGATGTACGCACCGCGCATCGCCTCCTTTAAGTCAGAGGAGTGGACACCCCCCGCCAAGGTCCAAAAGAGTATTCGGATGACAGCCGAATACATGCCGAAGACCACAGGCACATACCTAGTTCTTGCCGGAGCCGGCGGCTCCGACTCTTATACCGTCTTCATCGACGGCAAAAAGGTGCTCGACCAGCCGCACCGCGAAGGTCAGGCGCCGCAGTTTGCTGATGTCCAGCTCACTGCCGGAACTCCCGCAAAGCTCGAAGTCGATTACCTGCCTGACGCCTCCTACCCGCGCATTGGTGTTGGCATCTGGCCCACAGACAAGCTCGTTACCCCTGAGGTTGCCAAAATCGCAGCCATGGCAGACGCAGCCGTCGTCGCCGTCGGCTTCGACCCTGAAACCGAGAGCGAAGGCTTCGACCGCTCCTACACTCTGCCCTTCGGACAGGACGAGCTCATCCAGGCCGTGGCCGCAGCCAACAAAAACACCATTGTCACGCTCACCGCCGGTGGCGGAGTCGACACCAGTCGCTGGATCGGCGATGTGCCCGCCTTCATCGACAACTACTACCCCGGCCAGGCTGGCGGCACAGCACTTGCCGAAATCCTCTTCGGCGAACACTCGCCCGAGGGCCATCTGCCTTTCAGCTTCGCAAAGTCATGGCAGCAGAATCCCACCCACGACTGCTACTACGCACCTCCGGTGCCCGCAGGCCAAACCCCGCAGCTCAAATACTGCGAGGGAGTCTTCCTCGGCTATCGCTACTACACCACGAAACACATTCAGCCGCTTTATCCATTCGGCTACGGTCTCTCCTACACCACCTTTTCGTTCTCCAACCTCAAAGTCACACCGGAAGACGCATCACCCAATGGTCCCATTAGTGTCTCCTTCGATGTCACCAACACCGGAGACCGCGCAGGGGCCGACGTCGCGCAGCTCTACGTAGGCGATCCTTCCGCTAAGGTCGCTCGTCCCGCCAAGGAATTGAAAGGATATGAAAAAGTTCGCCTCGAGCCGGGAAAAACCGAACATGTAACCCTTGCGCTCGATCATCGCTCTCTCGCATACTGGGACACCGCTGAGAACAACTGGCACGTCGACCCCGGTAAGTTTGTCGTCTACGTCGGCGACTCTTCGGAGAACACCCCTCTACAGCAGGACTTCGAAGTGAAATAGTCGAAGCTCCGCTGTCAGGTTTGCTTGAACAACCCGCTCGGGACCTCGTTCCCGGGCGGGCTTTATTTTGTGAGTTTCTAAAGTCCACCTTCGCGGTTCTCAACCCTCATGCGGCTGATGTAGCATTTGCAGTGCGCAATGTTCCCGCGACTCTGCGCACGTCAACACAGGACTGCAACCATGACCCTCTCGCGAATCACCCCCTGCCTTCTCGCCCTCTTGCTCTTCCCTGCGTTCACGCTCGCTCAGTCCACAGCCACGCCTGCTTCCGCTACCGCCACCCTGCAGGTCAACAGCCGCATCGTCTATGTTGACGTCGTCGTTCATGACGCTTCCGGCCATCTCGTGCACGGGCTCGCAGAAAAAGACTTCAAGGTATCTGAAGACGGCAAGCAGCAGCAAATCGACTACTTCGTCGCGCACAGTTACGACCTCAACGCTCCCCACAAAATGCCTGTTTATCGGCCAAAGGGCGAGTACACGAACGTGCCTCAGAGCGGTCCGGCGGGCGCAGTCAACATCATTCTCTTCGATCTGGTAAACACTGCGCCGCAGGACCAGCAGTATGCGCGCAAGCAGATGCTCAAGTTCCTCAAGGCCCTGCCGCCTGGTCAGCAGATAGCGCTCTTCGTGCTTTCCGATCGCCTGCATCTCTATCAGAGCTTCACGGGAAGCTCCGACCTGCTTACCGCCGCCGCAAAAATGATCAACCCTAAAGATATGCAGCTCTATCAGTCGGACTCCGAGCAGATGCATCAGATCGACGATCTCGGCAGAATGGAGAACGCCCTTGGAGGCCGCGACCCTGGCGGGTCCGTCCAGCATCTCGCTGACCTCCTGACCTTCCAGAACGAGCAGGACGACGAGGTCCGCCAGCGCATCACGCTTTCCGCATTCGCGCAGATCGCGCACTCTGCCGCAGGGTACCCCGGGCGCAAGAATCTCTACTGGCTTTCCGGCAGCTTTCCCTTCAGCGTCGCCCTGCAGTCGCAGTACAACATGACAGGCCCATTGCAGTTCAGCAATCTCGGAATGCCTGAACTTCCCACACCCGATCTCAACGCCGTCAATGACACGGCAAAGCTCATTGCCAACTCGCAGATCGCCGTCTACCCCATTAGCGTGCTCGGCTTGCAAACTGGCGGAGTCGGCGTGGACGTCAGCGGCCAGTCAATGACAGATCAAAGCGGCACTCTCGGCCAGAACAACGGCAGCTATGGAAACGGAAGCGTCAACCACACTATGGGAGACACTCTCGCCCAGCAGTTCTTCAATCGTAGTACCCTGCATGGAGCCATGGAAGACATTGCCTACCAAACAGGAGGCGAAGCAGTCTTCGGCTCAAATGACATCGCAGGCGCGCTCCGCCGCACCATGCAGGACGGCTCCAACTATTACACAGTCGCCTATGCCCCACAGGACCAGGATTGGAACGGCGCCTTCCGCAAGATCAACGTTGAAGTCCCCGGCTATCACTATTCGCTCACCTACCGCCGCGGCTACTTCGCCAACACGGAGGAAGTTAGTGACCAGGACACCGTCAAAGAACTCAATGAGGCCCTGCAGCCTGGCGCGCCGGAATCAACCCTGCTGCGGCTCAAAAGCACCGTAACGCTGCCCGATAAGACCAATCCCGATCTGGTCCTCGTCACCACCGTAGACCCATCCGGGGTCAGCCTCAGCACCGATGCCGCCGGCGACCGCAACGGCAAGCTTCTCGTGCTGCTCGTCGCCTTCGACAGAAGTACAGACGGCAAACCTGTTACTCAGCCCAACAGCCCGCCGCAGACCTCAGGTGCGTTGCATCTCGACTTCACACCCGCGCAATATCGATCCATCTTGAAGACCGGAATTAATTTCGCCCTCAAGCTTCCACTTAAGCCCGGCAACTATCAGTTGCGCCTAGGCGTCAGCGACATGAACAACCATCGTCTCGGTACGCTCGATATCCCGGTTACCGTTCCTGCGTCAACCTAGCGTGCCGGGCTCACCGGTCCTCCCGGCACGCTCGTTTTTTTCTCCTAGCTCGTGGGCAGGTACACCAACTGGGGCGCTTCTGTCTTCACGCCCGGCATCACCAGTTTCACCTTGAGAGTCTCAATCTCCGCTTTCTTTACTGCCGGGGCCATGAAGTCCAGCTCGTACTGATTGTCCAGCCGGGTGTGCAGCTCGCTCAAATAGGGAGCGAACTCCACCGGGTTCCCGAAGCCCTGGTAGTAGAACTGGCCGCCTGTTTGCTCTGTCAACATGCCCAGCAGGCTCTGCCCGCCGCTCGCGAAAAAGCCAATGTGGCTTACTATTCCCATGTCGTGCCAATAGATCGCGTCCACCACCACGCCATTGCGTACTGCATCGTGAATCGCTGCGCGAACATACGGATCTTCAGGATCGTACCGCACTTCGTACGGATCAATGCCGTCAGTAATTGCAAGCACTTCCCGGCGGTCAGCGGTATTTCGCGACGGCCAATGCTTTGCCAGCTCTGATATGCAGAAGTAGGGGCTCGCGCTGCTGCCCACCGTACCCCCGGGCAGGTGCAGTGCGCGCAGGGCCAGCACCTTATTGGTAGTAAAAGGCTGCTCAAACACGGCACGGCCGTTAACCATGTAGGCAATCGCTACCTCAGTGGTCGGCGGCAGCGCCTTCACAAAGTTTGAAATATCTCCCATCTGCCGGCCCAGGCTATCGCGCGCTCCGCTGTCAATCAGGATCACCAGTTGCAGACCCGCACGGTCTCCGCGCAATGGTGTTATGCTCTCCGGTTCGGCAGAACGCCCGTTTACGTGTATTTTTAGGTCGCTGGGCTGAATCGTCGGCGTTTCTTCCGAGTTGCGCGGCACAACTGTAACGATGGTCTTCGCAACCGTCCCACCCGAAGATTGGGCCCACGCACTGCCCGGGGCGATAACAACGAAGAACGAGAAAGCCGCAATCAACCCTGCTGCGGCAAAAAGTCGATAAAGCTTCATTTTTCTTCTCCTTCGCATCTGCTGAAGCCACTTCAGGCTCCAGGCACAATGCTCTCTGTTCAAAGGAACACGAACAGATTCGGTATGTTGTTCTGACGCATTCCATCCAGCGAAAGATTCGGAAAGAAGAGCGCGAACAAAGTCCCTATATCTTCTGACGCATTCCATCCTATGAAAGATTCGCAATCGTGTATCCTCCATGATGATGAAGCGCATACTTACGGCTCTGGTCCTCATTCCCCTGGTTCTGGTTTTGGTCATTAAGGGGCCCTATTGGCTCATCACGCCGGTCGTTGCTCTGATCGCGGAACTCGCTCTGTGGGAATACCTCAACCTTGCAGACGCCTCAGGAGTAAGAACCCCGCGCATCGCCTCTGCCATTGCCGTCGCCATTCTCTTCTACTTCACCTTCTGGCGGCCTGAGCTCATCGCTCCGCTTGCCGGAGCCATTACTCTCGCCCTGCTCATCATCTGTGCTTTCCGCTCCCCGCTTGACCGCGTTCTGCCCGACGCAGCCTTCGCCATCTTTGGCATCCTCTATATCGGGCTCTCCCTGACCACTCTTCCGCTCCTCAGCCAGCAGGACAATGGCCCGTCGCTGCTCATCTTCCTCCTCTTCGTCGTCTGGTCGGGAGACATCCTCGCCCTTTACATTGGCCGGACCTGGGGACGCAGAAAGCTCGCTCCCGCTATCAGCCCCGGCAAAAGCTGGGAAGGCTCCATCGCTAGTATGGTGGGCAGTCTCATCATCGCCGGCCTGCTGTTCTGGTTCGCACTCTTCCTTCAGGCGCACGGAATCATCACTCTTTCCTATCCGGGCTCCGTGCTTCGCTGGCTCATTCTCGCCGCAATCATCAACATTGCGGCTCAGGTCGGCGACCTTGTCGAGTCCGCCATCAAGCGCGGAGCCGGCGCCAAAGACTCCGGCACGCTCCTTCCCGGGCATGGCGGCATGCTCGATCGTATTGATGCGCTGCTGCTTGCGGCCCCCGTCCTGTGGTACGCTTTGTTAGTTCAGCAGTCCTTCTAGACCACCTGTAAGACTTCTGAATTGAAGGGCTTACGATTTTGAAACAGATCGCCATTCTCGGCTCGACCGGTTCCATCGGTCAAAGCACCCTCAGCATCATCCGCAAATACCCTCAGCGTTTCCATGTGGCTTCGCTGGCCGCTGGGCGCAACCTCAACTCCGCCTTCGAGCAGTGTGTCGAGTTCCGTCCTCGCGTGATGTCCGTCGCCACTGCCGAGTTGGCCGATACTCTCACTCAACGCCTCAAGACCGAAGGCATCACCGGCATCGAAGTCGTCCACGGAGCCCCCGGCACTGTACGCGTCGCGACTCTGCCGGAAGTCAACTTCGTTGTCTCGGCCATCGTCGGCGTCGCCGGACTTGAAGCAACCCACGCCGCGGTTCGGGCCGGAAAGACTGTCGGCCTCGCGAATAAAGAAGCGATGGTTGCCGCTGGAGAAATTCTTACCGCCGCCGCCCGCGAAACAGGCGTCCCGCTCCTGCCCATCGACTCCGAGCACAACGCCATTCACCAGTGCATGCGCGCCGGCGAAAAACACGAGATCCGCCGCCTCTGGCTCACCGCATCGGGAGGCCCTTTCCGCAATCTGCCTCTGCGCGATTTCGCCGGTATCACTGTTGAGCAGGCCTTGAGGCACCCCACCTGGGTCATGGGCCGCCGCATCACCATTGACTCGGCCACCATGCTCAATAAGGGTCTGGAAATCATCGAGGCCTGCCGCCTTTTCAACATTCCGCCCAGCGCCGTCAAAGTTACCGTGCACCCGCAGTCCACGGTGCACTCGCTGGTCGAGTACATTGATGGCAGCATCCTCGCGCAGGTCTCCGTTACTGACATGCGCCTGCCCATCCTATATGCCATGAGCTACCCCGAGCGTATCGAGAGCGACCTCACCTTTGACATGGCTGCGCTCGGCCAGCTCGACTTTGAGCAGCCCGACTTTGAGCGCTTCCCGTGCCTGCGCCTTGCCTACGAAGCTGCGGAGAAAGGCGGCGCGCATGCCATCGCGCTCAATGCCGCAGATGAGATCGCCGTCGAGGCTTTCCTCGCGCGGGAGATCCCCTTTATGGCCATACCGCGTACAATAGAAGAAGTGCTCCAGGCCACCCCCGAAAGCCATCCCGCAACCATTGCGGAAGTCCTCGCGCTCGATCAGCAGGCGCGTGAGGCTGCACGGCGGGAGACGTTCAAGTTTGCTCACCCGGCCTCAACAGCACCTTAGGAAAAGTTTGAACCGATGACGTCTGCCTTAACTGCTATCGTTTCCATGTTGATCGTGCTCGGCATTATGGTGCTCGTGCACGAGTTCGGCCACTTTATCGTCGCTAAATGGTTCGATGTCCGCGTCGAGGTCTTCTCCATCGGCCTTCCGCCACGCCTCTTCGGCTTCCGCCGCGGAGACACAGACTATCGCATCAGCCTCCTTCCGCTTGGCGGATACGTTAAATTTGCTGGTGGTGAGCCTGGCGACGTGCGCACCGGCGACCCTCACGAGCTGACTTCGCGTCCGCGCTGGCAGCGTATCCTTATCAGCCTGGCTGGCCCCATGGCGAACTTCATCCTCGCCTTTGTTCTCATGGCCGGCTATTTCATGACCTATAACCAGGTCCCCAACTACCTGTCCGGCCCTGCCATCACCGACGTTATCCCGCACAACTCAGCCGCATGGAATGCTGGCATTCGCCCCGGCGACCGCGTCATCGACTTCAACTACCGCAAGAATCCCACTTGGGAGCAGATTGAAGACCAGGCCATCGCCAACGCCAATGCCACCGTGCCCATTACGATAGAGCGCACCGTCAACGGCGTCCAGCAGCAGTTGAACACCTCGCTCTTCCTCGCCAACCCCACGCAAAGCGACGACTTCGACGTCGAAAAGCTCGGCCTGCTGCCCAAAATGCAGAACACGCCTCTCAAGGTGCGTGACGTCATCTCCGACGATCCTGCCGCGCGTGCCGGGCTCAAGGCCGACGACAAAATCCTCTCCATCAACGGCCAGACCGTCTACTCCGTGGATGCCGTCAGCGCCTGGCTCCAGCAGAGCGACGGCAGGCCCGTAACCATCGACGTTCTCCGCGGCAATCAGCACCTTTCCATCACCGCAACGCCGGTCTGGGCCGACAACGGCGAAGGCAAGATGGGCTACCGGCTCGGTTTCTACGCGGCCCTTCCGCCCTATCATGTTCAGCAGCAGCCTCTGCCCAAGGCGCTACGCTCGTCCGTCAAGTCCAACGTTCACTTTGCGGGCCTTATTCTGGAAATGCTGCGCCGCATGGTCTCCCGCCCCTCCAACGTCAAGGAGATGAGCGGCCCCATCGGCATCGCCCGCGCTACCGGCGAGGCCGTCTCCATGCCCGGCTGGAGTCCCATCATCCAGCTCATGGCCCTCATCAGCCTCAACCTCGGCATCCTGAATCTGCTTCCGTTCCCCATCCTCGATGGTGGAACCATCCTCTTCCTGCTGATTGAGAGCACGCTCCGCCGCGACCTTAACCAGGACTTCAAGGAACGCATGTATCAGGTGGCCTTCGTCGTCATTGTGCTCTTCTTCGTCTTCATCATGGTCAACGACGTGGCCAAGCTCAACATCCTGCCTAAGCTTCGATTGTGATGCACGCTCCCTCGCAGACCAGGCTCCGCGTCCGCTACGCTGAGACCGACCAGATGGGCGTCGTCTACTACGCCAACTTCTTTGTCTGGTGTGAAATCGGCCGCGTCGAGTTCTTTCGCCAGCTCGGCTGGGACTACAAACAGATGGAGATCGCTGACGACTGCCATCTTCCTGTCGTCGAAGCCAAATGCCGCTATAGCGCGCCTGCGCGTTACGATGACGAGATCATCATCGAGACCACTGTCACCGCGGTCCGCACTTACGTCGTCAAGTTCAGCTATCGGGTACTCCGCCTCGCACCTGACGGCAACCAACTCCTCGCTGAAGCCGAGACCGTACACTTCACCGTCGACAGGCAGATGCAGAAGAAGCCCTTGCCCGAAAAGTATCAGCAGGCCATCCGCGCCACCATGCTATGACCCGCGGACTTGCTAATCCGCTGACCCGCCGCCCTTAAACGGCCACTCCGCTCTGCGCTTCGCCCGCGCAAAGTAAATCGCGCTTCCCGTCAACGCCACCACCACTGCATCCAATAACTCGCGCTCGGCGTGTCTCCGCGAAAACACGATGAATAAGAACCCCGCCAGCGCCAGCACCGGAGGCACGGGATACAGCCACATCCGAAACGGACGCCGCAGCTCAGGCCGCTTCACCCGCAGCACAATCACACCCACCTGCTGCAATATGTACTGCAGCAAAATCCGTATCGCCACTAGCGCCGCAATGACCGCCGCAAGATTGAAAAAACAAAACACCGCGGACACCGCCCCCAGCGCCAGCAGTGACACATCCGGAAAATGATGCCGCGGATGCACCCGCGCAAAGATCCGAAAATAATTTCCATCCAGCGCCGCTGCATACGGCACTCGCGAGTAGCCCAGCAACAGCGAAAACACCGACGCAAATGCCGTCCACATCACCAGCAGCGCCAGCACTCGCGCTGCCGTGGCTCCGAACGTGCGGTCCATCAGCACCGCTACCACCGCAAACTTCGCCTCGCCCGCATGCGTCAGCTCATGCAGTGGAATCACACCCAGCACGCTCACCTGCATTGCAAGATAGAGCCCGGCGACAATGGCAATCGACCACAAAACCGCTCGCGGAATCGTCTTGCCCGGCTCCCTCACCTCGCCGCCCAGGAAACACACCGTGTAGTAGCCCCAGTAGTCATACGTCGCCAACAGAGTTGCTGCCCCTAGCCCTTCAAAAAATCCCGCATTCAAATCAAATGCCCCGCGCGGGACAGCCAGCATTGCCGGATGAAAGTGCGTCGCTCCGGCCAGAATGACCGCGCCGATCGTCAGCACCACGCCGCCAGTCATCACCCACGCCATGCGCGCAATTGCCGTCAGGTTTCTGTAGAGAAGCGCCACCGCGAGCACGCACGTCACCGCCGCCAGCAGGCTCGTCAATCGCACATGCTCACCCAGAAGCGTTTGGTTCAACCCCGGCCATAAATACGCCGCATAGTCCGCAAGCCCAATGCACCCCGAAGCAATCGACAGCGGAGCGCTGAACCCAAGCTGCCAGATATACAGGAATGAGAGCCATCGCCCGGCGCTTTCACGCCCGTACATCTCGCGCAAAAACGCGTACGACCCGCCCGCTTCCGGCAGCGCCGCGCCCAGCTCCGCCCATACCAGCCCGTCGAACAATGCAATCGCCGCGCCCAGCACCCAGCCCAGGATCGCCTGCGGCCCGCCCATCGCCGCTACCACAAGCGGCAGCGTAATAAACGGGCCCACGCCGATCATGTTCATCATGTTCAGCGAAATCGCGCTGCCCAGCCCCAGCCTGCGCTGCAGCCGCGATGCCTGCATCTCTGTGTTTTTACCGCTCATCGCTTGCCGGATTGTACACTGGCATGAGTAATTCCTATGAACACTAAGCTGCGTGCTCTAGCTCCTGCCTTCGCTCTACTCTGCACACTGGCTGCGCCGCTTTCCGCGCAGGTCACCCCTTGGCAAACGCAGTTCGTCGCCTCGCCTGATGCACGCACGCTCCCTGAGGACCGCGGCGCCGACGGACTCGCGCAGACCCTCAAGAAGCTCCACACCTGGGTCAGTGTCATGACCATCGTCGCGCATCCCGATGATGAAGACAGCGGCATGCTCGCCTATGAATCGCGCGGCCTCGGAGCCCGTACCGCCCTCATGACCCTCACGCGTGGCGAGGGCGGCCAGGACGCCATGTCCAGCGCATCCGATGACGCTCTCGGCCTCATCCGGACAAACGAGTTGCTGCTAAGCGACCAATTTTCCGGTAGCCAGCAGTTCTTCTCCAGTGTCGCCGACTTCGGCTTTTCCAAGACCAAAGAGGAGACGGAACAGAAATGGGGCCTCAACCGCGTCATGTACGACGTCGTCCGCGCCGTCCGTCTCTACCGTCCGCTCATCCTCACCTCCACCTTCGTCGGAGGCATCACCGACGGCCATGGTCAGCACCAGGTCTCGGGAGAAGCTGCGCAACTCGCCTTCAAAATGGCCGGCGACCCCAGCATCTTCCCTGATCAGATCGCAGCAGGCCTGCGCCCCTGGACGCCGCTCAAGGTCTACGAACGCGAGCCCTTCTTTCACGTCACACCTAAGGGCATGTACGACTACGCCACGAACAAGTGGGCGCCCGTGCGCTTCTACAACTACGTCTCAGGCCAATGGATCGACCATGTCCCCTCCGCCGACGTCGAAATCCCCGAAGGAACATGGGACCCCATCCTCGGCGAGTCTTATTCCCAAATCGCGCGCCGCGGCTGGATGAAGCAGAAGTCCCAGTATGGCGGCGGCAATCCCGCGCTGCCCGGTCCTACCTTCGTCGGCTATCATCTCTATGGCTCGCACCTGCCCGCGTCTTCCGACACAACTAACCCCGCAGCGCCCCCTGCGTCGCCTGCAGACAACTACTTCTCCGGCATCGACACTTCACTCCCCGGCATCGCCATGCTCGCCCACGGAGACACCGCCTTCCTCACCAAGGCTCTCCGCCAGATCGACCAGACCGTGATGACCGCGACCTTCAACTACCTGCCTTCCGCACCGGAAAAAATCGCGCCCACTCTCGCCACCGGCTATCACCAGACAGAAGACCTCATCGCCGCCGTCAACGCCAGCTCTCTCAGTGCAGACGACAAATACAACGTCATCCACGAGCTCAACATCAAGCTCGTTCAGTTCAACACCGCGCTTGCGGAATCCCTCGGACTCCAGGTCAATGCGCTCATGATCCCGACCGTCACCGAGCACTTCGAGGGCTTCGGCAACAGCGCGGCCTTCACTCCCACCGCCGTCACGCCCGGCACCCAGTTCGACGTGCGCCTCCACGTCACCAGCGCCGAACCTTGGGGAGCAGGCAGTGACCTCCGCGTCACGCGCACCTGGATCGCATCCCCGAAAAATGAACAATGGCAGATCACCCGCATCGGCGCGCCTGGCCTCGATGTTGAAACCAGCAGCGCCGGCGATGCCGTCTTCCAGATCACCGTACCGCGCGACGCCGCCTACACTCGCCCCTACTTCACGCGCCCCACGCCCGAGCAGCCCTACTACGACATCTCCAGCCCCGGCCTGCTTGACCAGCCCTTCGCGCCCTACCCGCTCGCCGGATGGGCCGAGTTCACCTGGCACGGGGTTCCCATCCGCATCGGCCAGGTCGTGCAAACCGTGCACTTCGTCCACGGATACGGCGGTGTCTATCAACCGCTCGTCGTCAAGCCCGCCATCTCCGTCAACCTCACCTCCATTGCCGGAGTCGTCCCCCTTACCACAACATCCTTCCCATTCTCCGTCTCCGTTACCAACTATCAGCAGGACACTGCCGACGGCACTCTCCACCTCCAACTCCCTGCCGGATGGACCTCCACGCCTCCCGCTTACAACTTCCACCTTCCGCCGCAGGACTCCATCCCGCTCGCCTTTACCATCCATCCCTCCGCGCTTTCCTCGCAGAGCTATACCATCAAGGCCACCGCACAAAGCGGCAATTACGAATACGACCAGGGTGTTGAAACCGTCGGCTATGCCGGCCTTCGTCCCTACTATCTCTACCGTGCCTCCACGTATCGCGTTCGCGGAGTCGACGTAAAGGTAGCGCCTCACCTCAACATCGGCTACATCATGGGCACCGGAGACACTGTTCCCGCCGCTCTGGCCGAGCTCGGCCTGCGCCCGCATCTGCTCAACGTCACCGAGCTGACCAACTCCGATCTCAGCCAGTACAACGCCATCCTCATCGGCATCCGTGCCTACTCCAACCGTCCCGACCTCATCGCCAATAACAACCGCCTGCTTAACTATGTCCACAACGGCGGGACTCTCATCGTCCAGTACCAGAGAGGCGATTTCAACAACGAAGGCCCCTATCCCTTCACGCTCAGCGACAATGCGGAGAAAGTCGTCGAAGAGACCGATCCCGTCGTGCTCACCACGCCAGACAGCCCGCTCTTCCAGTCTCCCAACCGCATCACCTCAGCCGACTTCAACAATTGGGTCGAGGAGCGCGGCCACTCCTTTATGACCACATGGGACAGCAGCTACCAGGCCCTCACCGAAACCCATGACCCCGGTCAGGACCCGCAGCGTGGCGGACTGCTCTACGCTAAATACGGCAAGGGCGTCTATATCTATTGCGCCTACGCGCTTTACCGCCAGTTCCCTGCCGTTGTCCCCGGAGCCTACCGCATCCTCGCCAACCTCGTCAGCGCAGGCAGCACGGCTCCCGCAAACTGAGCACCCGGCCCACATACGGGAGTGCTACGCTTTCATCAGCATGGTCACCACGCCCACTCTTCCGGCCTTCACGCGCGTATCGCAGCTCGCCTCCGACCGCCGCGTGCACAAGGCCTTCCAGTGGATGCACCTGCACGAACGCCAGATTATGCGCTGGCAAACCGACCTCGTCACCGTGCCCGCTCCGCCGTTTGGTGAGTCCGCACGAACCGACTGGCTCTGCGCCCGCTTCCACGAACTCTCGCTCGACGATGTCCGCATCGACGGTATCGGCAATGCGCTCGGCGTCATAAAATCAGCAGCGCCGTCCGAGCGCAGCATCCTCATCTCCGCACACATTGACACAGTCTTTCCCGTCGGCACTTCCATCAAACCCCGGCTCAAGAGCACCCGGCTTCAGGCGCCGGGGGCCTGCGACAACGGCGCGGGCGTCGCATGTCTCCTCGCTCTCGCTGCTGCAATGCAACACGCGAGTATCCATCCCGACTGCGACATCATCTTCTGCGGAAACGTCGGCGAAGAAGGCGAGGGCGACCTGCGCGGCATGCGCTACCTCTACGAACAGCCCGGCTTCGCCGTGGGCATCGCCGCACATCTCGTCATCGACGGCGCCGGACACGAAGTTGCTGTCACCGAAGCCCTCGGCAGCCGCCGCTATCAGGTCACACTCAACGGCCCCGGCGGACACTCCTGGGCCAACTCCGACCACCCCAACCCCATCGTCGTGCTCAGCCAGGCCATCGCGCGCCTCAGTGAAGTCGAGCTCAGCCAGTCGCCGCGCACCACCATGAACGTCGGCACCATCGAGGGCGGAACCGCCATCAACGTCGTTCCCAGTCACGCTACAGCGCGCTTCGATTTCCGCTCCACAAGCCCCGAGCAACTCATTCGCCTCGAAGTCGAACTGCACCGCGCCGTCGAAGATGCCGTAATCGCCGCCAATCAGGCCGCGCCCGGCAGCATTCTCATGGGCGCCGCGCTCACGCACACGATCAAAAGTATCGGCTCCCGTCCAACCGGAGACCTGCCCGCCAACTCCACGCTTTATCAATTACTCCGCGCCGTTGACCGCCACTTCAGCATCATCACGCAGACCCGCACCGCATCAACGGATGCCAACATCCCGCTCTCTCTCGGCGTCCCCGCGCTCAGCATCGGTGCAGGCGGTATGGGAGGTGGCATTCATACTCTCAACGAATGGTACGACGCCAAAGACCGCGAGTCCGGCCTGCGCCGCGCCCTCCTGCTCCTGCTCGCGGCCGCCGCGGAATCCGCCGCCGCAATCTGAACCTCACTTCTTCTTTTCCGGGCTATGCACCACCAGAATTCGCCCAGATCCACAATCCCTCGCATCCCCACTCACCTTCAATTCTTCTTCTGATTTCTCTACACTGTTGCGGGCAGCAAAAAGTCGTAATCTTTCCTTCGAGGACACAAATGAGAAGCCGGATCACTCGCAGCACCTTTCTTTCCATGGGACTCTTTTCCCTCTGCCTTCTCGCTCCAGCCCAGCAGCTTCCTTACAGCAGCACCGTCCTCATCCTCGACCATCCCACCAGCTTCTCCGCCTTGCCCAACGGAATCGCCATCAGCGACGGCGCCGCACGAGAGGAAATCACTGCCGTCCGCGATGACATCCTTCGTGTTCGAATTACCTCCTCCGGAATCATGCCCGAAGACGCATCCTGGGCCGTCCTTCCCGGCCCGCTCCACGCCAGTGTCAGTGTCACGCCGGAATCCTCCGCGCAATCCTTCGGCTTCCGTACCGCCGCCCTCGATGTGCAAGTCAACCGCAGTAACATGCGCCTCACCGTGCGTGATCTCTCGGGAAAAATCATCCAGCAGGATGCTCTTCCCGTCCGCTTTCAGGGAACCAGCTTCCGCGTCTACAAAACCATGCCGCTCGATGAGCACTACTTCGGACTCGGCGACAAAACCGGCCCGCTCGACCGCCGCGATGAAGCCTTCAGCATGTGGAACACTGACGCCTACCGCTATCAGGAATCCACTGACCCACTCTACAAGACCATCCCTTACTTCCTCATCTATCGCGCGGGCATCGCCTCCGGCATCTTCCTCGATAACACCTGGCGCTCCAGCTTTGACTTCGGCAAGGCGCTCCCCGGCGTCTACTCATTTGGCGCCGTGAACGGCCCGCTAAACTACTACATCCTTTACGGCCCCGCGCCAAAGAAGGTCGTGGAAGAATACGCCTGGCTCACCGGCACGCCGCCGCTGCCGCCGCTCTGGACGCTCGGCTACCAGCAGTCGCGTTACAGCTATACGCCTCAGTCCCGCGTGCTCGAGATCGCGCATCGCCTCCGCGCCGATCACATCCCCGCCGACGCCATTTACCTCGACATCGGCTATCAGGACCACAACCGCCCCTTCACCGTCGACACCAAAACCTTCCCCGACTTCAAGGGAATGATCGCGCAGCTCCACGCCGAAGACTTTCATGTCGTCACCATCGTCGATCTGCATATCGCCAGGTACCCCAACCACAACTACTACCCGTACGACAGCGGCACGGCCGGCAATCACTTCGTCCACAACCCAGATGGCTCCGTCTATTCCGGAATCGTCTGGCCTGGCCCCAGCGTCTTCCCAGACTTCACACAGCAGCAGTCACGCCGATGGTTCGGCACGCTCTACAAGACCTTCTACGACACATACGGCGTTGACGGTTTCTGGGACGACATGAACGAGCCTTCCATTTTCGACGTCCCCACTAAAACCATGCCGCTCGATGTCATCCACCGCATCAACGAGCCTGGCTTCATCACCCGCACCGCAACGCATGCTGAAATTCACAACATCTTCGGTATGCAGAACTCGCGTGGGACCTACGAAGGCTTGCTTAAACTTAAGCCCAACCAGCGCGCCTTCGTCCTCACGCGCGCCAGCTATGCCGGAGGCCAGCGCTACGCCGCCACCTGGACCGGTGACAACAGCAGCACCTGGAACCACCTTCGCATCACCCACTTTATGCTTGAAAACCTCGGCCTCAGCGGCTTCGCCTTCTCCGGCGCTGACGTTGGCGGATACGCAGGCACGCCACCGCCCGACCTGCTCACCAAGTGGATAGAGCTCGCCGCCTTCCAGCCCATCGACCGCGACCACACCGAAATCAACTCCGGCAATCAGGAGCCCTGGGTAGGCGGCCGCGCGCAGGAAGACATCCGCCGCCGCTTCATCGAAGCGCGATACCGCCTCATGCCCTACCTCTATACGCTCGCTGACCAGGCCGCGCGCACCGGCCTGCCCATGGTCCGCCCGCTCTTCCTCGACTATCCTGACGCTGCCGCCGACCGCCATCCTATCGACATCGACCTTCCCGCTTCCGGTGAGTTTCTGCTCGGCCACGATATCCTCGTCGCGCCGTCGCCCTTCCCTGAGGAGCCGGACAGCTACGCTGTCGAGTTCCCATCGCCTGTCTGGTACAACTACTGGACCGGAGAAAAGCTCGGCCCGCCGGCCCCCAACCCAAACCTTCCCGTAGATCAGGTTCCGCTCACTCTCAATGTCACGCCCGAGCTGGCTTCGCTCCCCGTCTTTGTTCATGCAGGATCGATCCTGCCCATCCAGCCGCTCGTGCAGTCGACCAATCAAGTTCCGGACGGCCCGCTCACCCTCAAGGTCTATGCGGGTGACGACTGCAGCGGCAGCATCTATCAGGACGACGGTCGCACCTTCGACTATAAGCACGGGGCCTACCTGCGCATCCACTTCACCTGCAGCGCCACCCCCTCCGGCTTCACCGTCCACGCCGATCCGCAACAGGGAACCTACCCCGCCTGGTGGAAACTCATTCGCGTGGAAGTCTACGGATGGAAGCCCTCGACCCGCTCTGTTTCGCTCGACGGTCAGCCATTCCGCGGCGCAGTCCAGGATATTCAGAACGGCATCGCCGTCACCATTCCCGCAAGTGCAACCGGCTTTAACCTCGAAATACATTAGCGTGCGATGCAGCACAGCGCTACACCCTGTGACATTCGCAGATACAGATGATTTGATTCTTATGTGGAGATGACATGGCTAAGGACAACACGTGCTCGGAAAAACCATCGCCTGATGAAGCCGCTGATTCAGTTCTGAACCCTCAGAGCGACACCGTCTGCAGCCATGCAATCGACCGCCGTCAGTTTTTAAGCATGGCCATGATGAGCTCCGCTTTGCTGCTCTCTGCAAAGCGCGGATTCGCATTAACCGAGCCTGCACTTCAAGCCGCCATCCGGCCACGCTCGTATGCGGCGCTGGCTTCCCTGCCTCCCGGAGCCGTCAGGCCTGAAGGCTGGCTTAGAACGTATATGGAGAAGCAGGTCGCACAGCTCGGATCGCAACTCCCGGATGTGTCGTGGCCCTTTACCGAACCATACTGGAAAGGCGAGGAGCAGGCTGAGTCCTGGTGGCCTTGGGAGCAGAAAGCTTATTGGATCGACGGCGCGACTCGCCTCGCAATCGTGATGCAGGACGAAGCCCTGACTCACCGGGTGCAGGAGAGCATCAACTACACGTTGGCGCATGCTGCGCCTGATGGATACCTCGGCCCGTCATTTTTTGAAAACCCTAAGGGCGACTTTCATCGCTGGCCGCAAAACATATTCTTCCGCAGTCTTATGGCCTCCGCAGAAGCCCGGGATGACGCCGGCTATCACATCGTTGACGCCGTCCGAAAACATTACCTCACAGACACAGCCGACTACGGCGTTCCGACTCGCAATATCACCAACGTCGAGGAAATGTTGTGGTGCTACGAGCAAACCGGCAACCCGCGCCTGCTCACCATGGCTGAAAACGCGTGGCGCGAATACATGAAAAAGGTCGCAGCCGATCCCGGTCACGGCGATCTGTCATGGATGCGCGTCTATGCAGACACCCCCATTAACGCGCATGGCGTGACCTACGCGGAAACATGCAAACTACCCGCAATTCTTTACAACCACACCGGAAATGACGAATATCTGAAGTTCGCTCTTGCCGCACAACGCCGCATATTCGACTTCCACATGCTGATCGACGGCATCCCATCCACCTCTGAATGGTTCCGCACTCGCACCGCTCTCGATTCGCACGAGACCTGCGATATCAGCGATCACACCTGGTCCTGGGGATACCTGATGATGGCCACCGGCGACGGCGTTTGGGGCGACCGCATCGAGCGCGCATGCTTCAACGCAGGCCCCGGAGCGATCAAAAACGACTGGAAGGCCCTCCAATATTTTTCCTGCCCGAATCAATTCCTCGCCACGCTCAACTCCGATCACAACGTCATGGAGCATGGCGGACGTCTGATGGCCTATCAGCCGAATCCGGGACAGAAAACGGCGTGCTGCGGCGGCAACGTGCATCGTCTGCTACCGAATTACGTCGTTCGCATGTGGATGCGCAGCCCGGACGGGGGTTTGGTCGCAACCCTGTACGGCCCATCAAAACTGAATACCGTGGCCGGGCCGAATCATGTGCCGGTCGAAATTGTGCAATCGACAAACTATCCCTTCGACGAACAAATCAACTTCTGGTTCAATGCCGCGCATCCCGTCACATTCCCTCTTTCATTGCGTATTCCCGCCTGGTGCAGCGAACCGCATATTGCCGTCAACGGTGCATCCATCGCGGCGCCTGCGCCTAAGAATGGCTTTATCACGCTGCGGCGCAGATTTGTGCCGGGCGATACTGTCACGCTTGTTCTTCCTATGAGTCTTGCCGTCTCCCACTGGCCGCAGGGCGGCATCGGCATCGAACATGGGCCGCTTGTATATTCGTTGCCCATTCGCGAAAACTGGACACCCATCGTTGAGCCTCGCTTCACCACGCCGGAATTTCCAAGCTGGAATGCCACCCCGGCAAGTCCGTGGAATTATGGAATTCTTCTTACCTCGGAAAATCTGGAGCGCCAAATCGACATCCAGCGCCTGCCCATGACCGAGGACCCGTGGACCAACCCTCCCATATCGCTCTCTGTTCCCGCAAAGCGAATCGAGGATTGGGACCTGATGGCAAACCCGGACAACCCGGAGCAGAAGTTCACTCCATCATTGCCTGATCTGAGTGTAAGCAAAGTCAGCGATGCCGTTGAAACCATCACGCTGGCCCCCTACGGATCAACAAAGTTGCGCGTTACCATCTTCCCGAACCTGAACACTTAGGATGTGCTCCACAGCTTCAGCCAAATCCTCACCTGTCCAGTCCGCCTCTACGCAAGGCATACCGCTCGTGCCCACCAGCGCCGTCCGCACCCCCGCCGCGCGCCCACACTCCACGTCTGTTACGCGGTCGCCCACCATCCAAGACTGTCCCAGGTCAATCCCGAACTCCCGCGCCGCCTTCCGCAAGAAGTACGGCGACGGCTTCCTGCACTCGCACACCACCGAATACTCCGGAACAACTCCCTCAGGATGATGCCGACAGTAGTACATCTCCGCCATTTCCACCCGCATCGCCGCTAACTCGCGCTGCAGTTTCCCATCAATCGCGCGCAACTCATCCGGCGTCGATTTACCCTTCGCATAATTCGGCTGATTTGACACCACAAACAGCAGATACCCCGCCTTCTGCAAGCTCCGCAGCGCCTCCGGCACACTCGGCAGCACCTTAAATTCCGCAGCCGTCAGCGGGGCTTCAAGCTCTCCCGTCGCCGGATTCAGCACATTGTGATTGATTACGCCATCGCGATCGAGAAAGACCGCTCTGCGCCCTCGCATTGCACTTGCTCCCATTTCATTTCGTTCTTTCTCAACCGCGGATGCGACACCAGCAGATGCCAGATCACAGCCTGAAACGACTCCGTGTGCGCCGTCACCGTATCATCGGAAATCGTCGGAATCACCACGCACGCATCCGCCACCTGCGCCGTGTACCCGCCGTCGCGTCCTACAATCCCCGCAATTCCCGCTCCCACGCTCTGCGCCAGCTTCAGGCCCTCTATCAGATTCGCGCTGACTCCCCGGCTCGCATCTCCACCACCCACCGAGAACACAAACACCACGTCGCCTTCGCGCAGCCGGCTGCCCCGCAGCCAGTTCGCATAGCAGCTCTTCCATCCATCGTCGTTGATCCGCGCCGTCAGCTCTGACACATTGTCTGACGGCGCATAGCACTCCATACCCGCAATCTTCCTGAAGTCGTTCACCGCATGGCTCGCGTGCCCCGCGCCGCCGCCCACGCCCAAAAAGAAGACCCGCCCCTCGCGCCGCCTTGTCTCGCACAGTAAATCCATCAACCGCTCAATTGCCTTGCCGTCCACCAGCGCGGCAATCTCCTGCACCTCGTCCAGGTATCTGCGTATGTAGTCCATGCTCAGCACTTCGCTCCTATCGCTGCCTGCACTCCACTTCGCGCCGTAGTCATCCCGCTCCGCCGCCATCGCCTCATCAGCCGATGCGCGCTCTCGCGCCACGACTGCGGCAATCCCAGATAGCCCGCCAGCATCAGCGCCGACCCCGCCGTCGGCCGCCCCTCCAGCAAAAACTCGCGCACAATCTCCGCGAAAACCGCAAAGCCCGCCCTACTCTTCGCCGCGCGCGACGCGCACTCCGTCGCCACAAACCACGCATACGCCCTCGCTGAAAAATACGTGCGCATCTCGCGCCCCCATTTCAGCGAGAACTCCCAGTCCTGCGCACGCCCCACGCTCGTTCGCCCATCCTCCGTACGGTAAATCACCAGCGGCTCATCCACCACCGTAAACTCTGCTCCCAATACCCGCTGGGCCCTCAGCACCCAATCCCAGTCCTGGTGCCGCTTCAGCCCGCATCGGAACGGCACAGCCAGCATCAACTCCCGTGGCGTCATCAGCGTTGAGGTCTGCATCGCATACGGCCCATCTTTCAGAGACGCCCGGCAAAACAAATACTCGCTTGCCTGTCGTGATGCCACATACTCACGTAGCGGCCGCACCGCCTCATACTCCGCAGTCCGCGCAATCAGTCGCGACGACACCACCGGCCACGCCGCATTGCTGCGCCGAGCCGCAACCATCTGCCTCGACAGCTTGTGCGGCAGCCATTCGTCGTCATCATCCAGAAACGCAACCCACTCTCCGCGGGCGGCTCGCACACCGACATTGCGGGCTTCTGCGCCACCCACGTTCACCGCGAGATCAATCACCTTCAACCGCGCGTCCTTAACCTCATCCAGCGCCGTGCGTGACATCCCGTCATCCCCATCGATCACGACAATCACTTCGAAACTGCTGAAGTCCTGCGCCAGCGCGCTCGCTACTGCCTTCGCCAACAGCTCCGGACGCCCGCGCGTAGGAACCACCACACTCACCAGGACCGCCCGATCCGTCACTACATCCCCACTCGTCCGCACTCTGCGCACTCCAAATCGGCTTGGCTTACCGAAAATTGAGCCCAGCTTACGTCACCTGCGGCCACGCCATGCCCATGCCTTCGAAATATCCCGCACTTTCGTAATCGCAGCCCACCGCACCCAACCACATCGCAGAAAGCGTTATCCTTTCGATCATGCAGCGCACTCCCGCAAGTATTCTTCGCTGGCTCGTCGATCCGCAGTTCGGGCTGCGCAATCGCCTCCTGCCGCGCTGGCTCTTCCTCCGTACCCTCGCGCTTATCTACTTTTCCGCCTTCTACTCGTTGCTCTTTCAAATTCGCGGACTCATCGGCCCACGCGGCATCCTTCCCGCCAACCAGTTCCTTGCCGCCGTCGATCGCGCTCTCGGCGGCTCGCGCTTATGGTTCGCGCCCACACTCTACTGGGTCAGCTCCGGCGACGCCTTTATCATGGCCCTCTGCTGGATCGGGCTCGTCGCCTCCATCGTCGCGCTCTTCAACCTATGGCCGCGCCTTAGCTTCTTAGCCTGCTTTCTCTGCTATATCTCCTTCGTAGCAGCAGCGCAGGACTTCTCCGGTTATCAGTCCGACGGCATGCTCCTCGCTGCCGGATTCCTCGCGCTTTTTCTCTCACCTGCCGGGCTCCGTCCACGCCTCGGCGCAGCCAGCCCCCCCTCGCGCGCCAGCTACTTCCTTCTGCAATGGGAGTGGTTCCGAATCTATTTTGAGTCTGGTCTCGCCAAGCTTCTCAGCGGCGATCCGGAATGGCATCACCTCACCGCAATGGATCAGTACTACCAGAACGGTCCGCTGCCCACTTGGATCGGCTGGTATGTTCAGCACCTGCCCCACTGGTTTCAGGTCGGTACCGCCGGCGCCACACTCGTCATGGAGCTGGCTTTCGTCTTCATGCTCTTTTTGCCGCGCCGTGTGCGCCTCATCTGCTTCTTCATCGTTACGCCGTGGGAAATCGGAGTCATCCTTACCGCCAACTACACCTTTCTCAACTACCTCGTCCTCTGCCTGGGCATCCTTCTGCTCGACGACCGTTTCCTCCGCCGCTTTATCCCCGCGCACTTTCGTCCGGCACAGACCACGCCCATACCCTCTGAACCGGCAGAAGCCGAAACCTCGCTCTCGATCCTCTCGCCTGCAGAACCCGCGCCCGCGCAACCCAGGCTCACTCATCTGCAGGCCATCCGCTTCGCCATTGCCACTGTTCTGCTTGCGTTCGTCGCCTACGTGACTACAGCGCAGCTTCTGCTCATGCCCTTCCCCGATTTGCCACTACCCACCTCGCCCATCCAGTGGCTCGATCCCTACCGCATCGCCAACCGATACGGACTCTTCGCCGTCATGACCCGCGGCCGTTTCGAAATTGAGTTCCAGGGCTCCAACGACGGCCAGACCTGGACGCCTTATACCTTCCGCTATAAGCCTCAGGCCCTCAACCAACCTCCGGGCATCTATGCGCCATACCAGCCGCGCTTCGACTGGAACCTCTGGTTCTGCTCGCTCACCAACTGGCAGCAATGCAACATCGTCCCGCTCACTGAAATCCGGCTCCTGCAGGCCGACCCTGACGTGCTGCACCTCTTCGCCAGCAATCCCTTCCCGGGTCAACCTCCCAAGTACATCCGAGCGGTGCTCTGGCAGTACTGGTTCACCTCCATGCAGCAAAAGCGCACCACCGGCGACTGGTGGAGTCGCCAGCTGCTCGGTCTCTATGCACCTGTGCTCACTCTGACGCCTGACGGACGTCCCAGCGTTATTCAGTGGCCGCAACCGCTCCCTGAGCATGATTAAATCGTGACAGTGATGCGTTCCGCTTCCATCATTGGAGCAGGCCCCAACGGGCTCTCCGCCGCGATTGTGCTTGCATCGGCCGGCTTCAAGGTCGACGTCTATGAGGCCGAGTCCCAACCCGGCGGCGCAGCCCGCACCATGCCGCTCACGCTTCCCGGCTTTCTGCACGACTTCGGCTCCGCCGCGCATCCGCTCGCTATCGGCTCGCCCTTCTTTGCCACTCTACCGCTCGACCAGTACGGACTTGAGTGGATCCACTCGCCATCAGTCCTCGCCCACCCACTCGACAACCGCACCGCTGTCCTCCTCCGCCACGACCCCGAATTAACTGCGCGTAATCTCGCCGAAGACGGCCCGCGCTGGCGGTCGATTTTCCAGCCTTTCGCAACGCAATGGCCCGCGCTCGCCCAGGAAATCCTCGGCCCGCTGCTCCACCGTCCCAGCCATCCCTTTCTGCTCGCCCGCTTCGGCTTCAAGGGAATGCAACCAGCAGCTGGCTTCGCTAGGAGCCGCTTCAACAACCCGCGCTCCCGTGCCCTCTTCGCCGGAATCGCCGCCCACTCCGGCCTTAGTCTTGCCGCGCCTTTTTCCGCTGCTCCCGGACTGGTCCTTGCCATCGCCGCTCATGCCGTCGGATGGCCTATTCCACGCGGCGGAGCGCAAAGCATCACCAATGCGCTCATCGGGCACCTCAAGTCACTGGGTGGAGAAGTCCACACCTCACGCCGCATCACCTCGCTCGCCGAACTTCCCGACGGGCTCACTCTCTGCGACGTCGCACCGAGCCAGCTTGTGCGCATCGCTGGCGACCGCCTCAGCGCCGAGTACATCCAGTCCGTCAGTAACTTTCGCCTTGGCGTTGGGGCCTTCAAAATCGACTATGCCCTCTCGCAGCCCATCCCCTGGCTCGCACTCGACTGTATGACAGCCGCCACCGTCCACATCGGCGGCACCTTTGAGGAGACCGTCGCATCTGAGAACGAGGTCGCGCAGGGCCGCGTCTCGGACAAGCCCTTTCTGTTCCTCATCCAGCCCAGTCTCTTCGACAGCACGCGCGCGCCCTCCGGCCAACAAACCGCCTGGGTCTACTGCCACGTCCCCAACGGCTCCACATTTGATATGACCTCACGTATCGAAGACCAGATCGAGCGCTTTGCTCCCGGCTTCCGCGATTGTGTCCTTGCGCGCCACGTCTCCACGCCCGCCGACCTCCAGGCCGCCGACGCCAACCTTATCGGCGGCGATAAGAATGGAGGAGCCATGAACTTCCGCCAGCTTCTTTTCCGCCCCGGCCCGGACTTCTACGCCACATCAAATCCCAATATCTACCTCTGCTCCGCCTCCACTCCGCCCGGAGGCGCAGTCCACGGAATGTGCGGCTACCACGCCGCTGCGCTCGCACTGCGTAATTTCAAGCCGTAGCCGTTACGCCACTGCATTCACCCCGCGCATCGCATCCCGCGTCAGTCTCTGTCGTACCGTTCCCATCCTCTTCCACGGATCATTCTTCAACCTCACCTTCCATCCCGCAAAGTTCGCTACCGCAAACTCCGGCCTGCCCAGCGCTTTCAATTCCTCCCACCGCAGCGGCATCGCCACATGCGCGCCCTTCCTGGCCCGCGGAGAATACGGAGCAACCGCTGTCCCGCCGCGCTCATTTCGCATGTAGTCCAGAAAAATCCGCCCCTCTCTTGCCGTCTTCTTCGCCTTCGTCAAATACAGCTCAGGCTTTCGCGCCTCCATCCCGCGCGCAACATTCAGCGCAAACTCCCGTACTGCATCCCATCCATGTTCCGCCTTGATCGTAGCCACCACATGCAGACCCTTGCCGCCCGTACATTTCACAAAGCTCTCCAGTCCACTCTGCTCCAGCAATCCGCGAATCTCCACCGCGCTCTCCACTAATTGCTCCCACGCAACCCCATCACCCGGGTCAAGGTCAAAGATCAGCCGGTCCGGCGTCTCCAGTGCATCGCTCCGCGCGCCCCACGGATGCACCTCCAGCACCCCCATCTGCGCCAGCCCGATCAACCCCTTTGCGCTTTCCACCGCGATGTATCGCTCCGTCTTCCCGCTCGTTTTGCTCTTCACCGGAACGCCCACCACGCCTTCCGGCAGCCCACCACCCGCATGCCTCTGGTAAAAGCACGGTGCGCCGCTACCCTCCGGGCATCGCACCAGACTTAACGGACGCCCCTCGACATGCGGCAGCATCGCCTTCGCCACCGCGGCGTAGTACTGCGCCAGTTCCCGCTTCGTCAGCTTTGACTCAGCATCCAGCACCCGCTCCGGATGCGTCACTCGCACGCCCTCTATCTCTACCACCGCATCGCTTCTCTTCGTCATGCTCGCGCGCCTCGCCGCGCGTCACTCCTCCGCACCCCACACGTGGTCCCCAGCCGCGGCAATCTGATCCATAGTGCGCCCGGTAATCGCACTGTTCGGATGCGCCTCGGTCACCGGCTCCGCATCCACTCCGTGCGCATATTTATCGTGTTCTTTGATTAGCAGCCAGTTCGGCTTGCCCTTGCTTGTGCGTCTGTCCATGCGAACAAGCGCCCAATTGCCCTTCAGCTTCTTGCCATGCAGCGTAAAGCTCAGCTTACCCGTGCGTAATCCTTCGTCGACGTCAACCAGCGGCTCCCACTTGCCCTGGTCCCACACCATCACCGTACCGCCGCCGTATTGCCCCTTGGGGATCGTCCCTTCAAAGCCGCCATAAGCAATGGGATGGTCCTCCACCTCCACCGCCAGCCGCTTGTCGCCCGGATAATAGCTTGGCCCCTTGGTCACCGCCCAGCTCTTCAGCACGCCGCGCCATCCAAGCCTGAAGTCATAGTGCAGCCGCGTCGCAGCATGTTTCTGGATCACAAATGGCAGCAAATCGCCGTGTCCGCTGCCGCTCGATGCGTCGTCTTCCCCGCTCGGCTCTCCCGTCATCGTAAAGTCGCGCATCGCGCGGTACCGCGCCAATTGCTCATCGACCTCTTTGGATGCTTTGCTTGCCGCCTTCTTCGGAGCCATCGCAGCTTTCCTGTATCCCGGCCCTGCGGACCCGGACTTAGAAGTGACGCAGCTTCTGCTGTTCCGGTTGCACCTCACTCGGCTTGGCCGCCTCACGTCCCAGCGAGCGGCTCACCAGCTCGCGTGAACCCAGCCCTACCGCCAGCGCCAGCGCAAACACAATCCCGCCGAACAAAATCCCGAACGCCAGGTCCACAATTGCGCCGCCAATTCTCAGGTGGTCCAGAACCATCGCCGCCGTCAGCACCAGCACCAGCCACTTCACGCCCAGCGCCAGCAATCGCGCATAGTGCAGGTTCAGGTTCACTGCCCCAATCAGCACGCTGCGCGACAGGAACCGCGCCAGCACATTGCCTGCAAACAACAGCACCGCTGCCCCAATCAGGCGCGGCACATAGGCAAACACATACGCCGCCACGCCCGGCTCGGCCGAAGATGCCCCGAACGCCGACAGCCCGACCAACAGGCCCAGCACTACAAAGCACCAGAAAACCAGCCGCGTAATCAGCACCGTCGGCGTGTGCTCAGGAGACATCTCCGCGATCGAACCTCGCGCACCGCGCCCCACGTGCTCGTCAAACTTCATCGCCGTCAGCACGCGGCGCAGAACAAACGCAAACAGCCATCCAAGCACCAGAAAGATGAGCAGCGCCACAATGAACGCCAGGATCCCCGGCAGCAGCTTCGCGATCTGCGTCATCACCCGTGCCATCGAGTCATGAATTGCCTGTCCAATCTGGTTCCACATCGCATCGCCCTCCCGGTCTTGATATACGGTGTTGATCTACACCGCCCGCTCTGGCCATCTCCATCGCGAGACAAAATACGGCTTCTGCTCCTCAAAAACCTTCCCCAGTTGGTCCACCCTGCGCTCGGCCTCCAGCGCCGTCGCGCCCGCGACTTCCTGCACATAGGACGCCACCCATCCCAGATACAAAGGCGTCAGCGCGCCCAGAACATGCGTCCGGCTCACCCGTCGCATCCGGTGCGCCAGCGCAAAGTCATAGATAATCCTCGCCCAAAGTGCATCCGGCATCCTGAACTGTTCTGGCTCCTGCCGCGCCAGCCGCTTTAGCTCCAGCACCGTCGCCGGAGGCATCACCAGACGCCACACCTCCTCCAGGTTTCGCGAGCCAATCACGAATGACTCCACCATCGGCCCCGTGTCCACCGGCTCTCCGCTCTCCACAGGAGGACACGGCTCTCCTTGCCGCGTCGCCGGCTGCGAGGCCCGCGCGCGCTGCCACTGCGCCGCGCAGGCCTCGGCCTCTTCAAATAGCGAACCTACCAATTCCTGCAGCACTGCGTTAAGATCCAGCCCGTCCGCTGGTGGCGCGTGCCGCACCTTCATCGCAGCCTGGTTGATCTGCCCGCCGTTCATCGCCACCACATTCGACGGCCACAACAGGTCCGCTTCGCGCTGCGCCCGTGCCCCATCGCTGGCCAGCTTCTCCAGCATCTTAGCGCCGGCGCAATAATCCGCCGCCAGCGGCCATCGCACTCGTTTTCCATATAGAGCCCTCGACATCGGCGCCAGAATGCTCTTGTTGATCAGCCCGTCGTGCTTGCTCACCGGATACACCGGCATCACCAGATCGATCCCGCCCTTCACCACCGGCTCAACAAATGCCCGCACTGGTTCCGCTTCCAGTCCTGCCAGATCGCCATAGATCACCATGCACGCGCGCGACTGCCAGGCCGCCGCCAGCGCCAGCACGCTCCGCTGCGCCGCGGAAACATCCCGCCACAAATTCATCACTTCGGCAGCCGGCGCTGTCGGATACTCCGCCAGCAGCATGCCGTCTTCCAGCGCCGTCACAGGATCGGCCACCGCCGCGCCAGCAAATGCCACCACAATCTTCGCGGGCTGCCCGTTCTCGCCATCCGGTGCAATGCCTCGCAAACATTTTGCTTTCGTGCGCAGGGCACTCGGATCCGCCGTCCCCGTCACGCCTATCACCACGTCAACCGGCGACGTCTCGTCGATCTTCTTCTGCAACTCTGCTGGAAACTCTATTCCCGACATCGAGACTCGGTCCTAATCCTCTTGCTCATCGTCCGCGCTCACGCTTGGCGTCTGCAACTCCAGCCATAGAAATCCATAGGGCCCCAGCGTCAGCGGATAGTACTCCTTCCCCACCGCCGGGAACTCCACATACCCCAGCATCTCCACCGGAATCATCCCCTCAAACCCCGTCAGGTCAAGTTGCACCGGCTGCCACACCCGCGACAGGTTCGCCACACACAGCACCTGCTCACCGTCAAGCTCGCGCAGATACGCCAGAATCTTCCTATTCGACGGATCCAGAAACCGCAGCGTCCCGCGACCGAACACCTTGAACAGCTTGCGCAGCGCAATCATGTTTCGCATCCAGTTCAGCAGCGACGACGGGTCTGCCTCCTGCGCCTCTACATTGATCGCCTCATAACCGTAAATCGCGTCCATAATCACGGGACTGTACAGCCGCGCCGGATTCGCGCGCGAGAACCCCGCGTTCCTGTCCCCCGACCACTGCATCGGCGTCCGCACACCGTTTCTATCGCCCAGGTATATGTTGTCGCCCATCCCGATCTCGTCGCCGTAGTAGAGAATCGGCGTCCCCGGAAACGAAAACAGCAGGCTGTTCAACAGCTCAATCCGGCCCCGGTTGTTGTCCAGCAGCGGAGCCAGCCTTCGCCGTATCCCCACATTGATCCGCATCCGTGGGTCCGCGCTGTACGCCAGATACATGTAGTCGCGCTCATCGCCCGTCACCATCTCCAGCGTCAGCTCGTCGTGATTGCGCAGAAACAGCCCCCACTGGCAACTCTCCGGGATCTCCGGCGTCTGTGCCATGATGTCCGTAATCGGAAGCCTGTCCTCCTGGCTCAGAGCCATATAAATGCGCGGCATCAGCGGAAAGTGGAAAGCCATGTGGCACTCGTCCGCATTGCCAAAGTAAGGCCGCACTGCCGCCGGCGGCTGGTTTGCCTCCGCCAGAATCATCCGGCTCCCATACTCTGCGTCTATCGCCTGGCGAATCGCCTTGATCGCCGCGTGTGTCTCCGCCAGATTCTCGCAGTTCGTCCCGTCGCGCTCCACCAGGTACGGCACCGCATCCAGCCGGAGCGCATCAACACCCATGTCCAGCCAGAAGCGCAGTACCTTCAGCACTTCTTCCAACACCTGCGGATTATCAAAATTCAAATCCGGCTGGTGCGAGAAAAACCTGTGCCAGTAGTACGCCTGCGCCACCGGGTCCCACGACCAGTTCGACTTCTCCGTGTCCGTAAAAATTATCCGCGCGTCCCGGTACCGCTGGTCCGTATCGCTCCACACATAAAAGTCACGCTCTGGTGACCCCGCCGGTGCATGCCGCGCCGCCTGAAACCACGGATGCTGGTCCGACGTATGGTTCACGACCAGTTCAATCATCACCTGTAAGCAGCGGTCGTGCGCCACATTCAGGAACTGCCGGAAATCTTCCAGCGTCCCGTAGCTCGGGTGCACATTCATGTAATCGGAGATGTCGTATCCGTCATCCCGCAGCGGCGACGGGAAGAACGGCAGCAGCCAGATGCACGTCGCGCCCAGGTCCACAATGTAGTCCAGCTTCTGGATCAGCCCTTGGAAGTCCCCGATGCCGTCGTTGTTGCTGTCGGCGAACGCCTTCACGTGCAGTTCATAAAAAATCGCGTCCTTGTACCACAGCGCATCACCTGCGCTCCCCGCCCGCTTAGTGCGGGTGCGCTCTGCTGCCGTCATCGCCTTCTCCGGACTCACTCACCAATCTCCAGCAGCAATTTCCCAGTCGTCTTGCGCGCCTCCAGGTCGCGATGCGCCTGCGCCGCCTCCGCCAGCGGATAGCTGTGCTCCATGCGCACCTTCAACCGTCCACCCTGCACCGCGTCCAGTACCTCGCCCGCCCGCCACATCAATTCATCGCGCGTCGCAACGTAATCGTGAAGCCTGGGACGCGTCACAAACAGCGAACCCAGCTTCGACAGTTCGACCAAATCAAATGGAGGCACCGCTCCGCTCGACCCCCCGTACAGCACCAGCGTGCCGCGCCGCCGCAAACAACGTAGCGACTTCTCGAACGTCGTCTTCCCCACCGAGTCATACACTACATCCACGCCCTGCCCGCCCGTCAGCCGCCGCGTCTCCGCTTCAAAATCTTCTTCCGTGTAGCGAATCACATGCGTCGCTCCTGCTTCGCGCGCCAGCTTTTCTTTCTCTGCCGTGGACACCGTCGCGATCACCCGCGTTCCGGCCTGCGCCGCCATCTGCGTCAACAGCAGACCCACTCCACCCGCCGCCGCATGCACCAGCGCCGTGTCGCCTACATTCAGCTTGTACGTTGAGTGCGCCAGATAATGCGCCGTCATCCCTTGCAGCATCACGGCTGACGCCACACGCAGGTCCAGATCCTTTGGAACCTTCACCAGCGCCTCGGCCGGAACCACCGCATATTCTGCATAGCTACCCAGCACACTGGACCACGCCACCGGGTCGCCGGGCTTGAACTCGGTCACGCCACGACCCACCTCGGCCACCACACCTGCGCCTTCCTGCCCATTGATGAACGGCAGATCTGCCTTGTAACGGCCCTCGCGTAAGTAAATGTCGATGAAATTCACACCCGATCCGCGGACGCGCACCAGCACTTCGCCCGGCTTCGGCTCCGGCATCGGAACCTCTGTTACGGCCATCACCTCCGGCCCGCCGGTCTGTCGTATCACGATGGCCTTCATAAAAATTCCTTCAAGACTTGGAAAGTCTTCAATGAATCTTTAGATGCTGCGTTTTAAGGTGTTCGTACGGCAATCAATCCTGCAGCAGGCTCGCCTCACCCGAGGCCCGCAGCCGCACCAACCGGTCAATCGTGTACGGAGCACGCTGTTGCGAGGTGTGGTAGTGCCGCACCTGCAATTCGCCCAGCAGCCCAATCGCCAGCAGCTGAATCCCTCCCAGGATCAGCACGCCGGCAATCACAAACAGCGGCCCGTGCTGGTCCATCACATGCTGGTGTGTAAGAATCTTCAGCGCCGCCAGAAACACCGAGATGAATCCACCGCCTAAAATACCCAGCACGCCGAACAGTCCAAAGAAGTGCAGCGGTCGTGTCATGTACTTCAGCAGAAACCGGATCGTCAGCAAGTCAAAGAACACGCGGAATGTCCGCCCGATCCCGTAGTGCGACTTCCCGCGCACGCGGTTTACATTCTTGATGGGAATCTCGCAGATGCTCGCCCCGTACCACGCCGCCAGCGCCGGAATGAACCGGTGCATCTCGCCGTACAGCGGAATGTTGTGGATCACCTCGCGCCGGTACGCCTTGAACGTCGTACCGAAATCGTGAATGTCCACGCCCGACAGCTTCGCCATCAGCCAGTTCGCGCAGCGAGAAGGAATCCGCCGCATCACAAAGTTGTCGATGCGTTCCTTCCGCCATCCGCTCACCACGTCGTAGCCCTCTTCCAGTTTTTCCAGGAAGTTTGGAATCTCTGCCGGGTCATGCTGCAGGTCGCCGTCCATCGCCAGAATGTAGTCGCCCTGCGCGTGGTCAAACCCTGCCGCCAGCGCCGACGTCTGTCCGAAGTTGCGCCGCAGCTTCACCACCAGTACGCGGCTGTCCACTGCCGCAATCTCTTCCAGCAGCTTGTAGGTGCGGTCGTTTGATCCGTCGTCCACCAGCACCAATTCGAAGCTCTCGCCAACCTGCTCCATCACCGCCTTCAGGCGGTCATACATCACGGTTACGTTCTCTTCTTCGTTATGGAAAGGGACAACAATTGAATACTTCGGCATAAGCCTTTATTATAGCGGCCCCCAACATTCTCTGAGCCGATTTTCACCCGTCTTACATCCAAGAATCATGTCGGATACTACCCTCAGCGAGCCCGCCGTCGCTGCCCTCGTAGACTGCTTCTACGCCCGTGTACGCGAAGACGCCTTGCTTGGCCCTGTCTTCAACAACGCCATCGGAGACCACTGGCCCGAGCACCTCGCCACGCTCACCAACTTCTGGACCTCGGTCCTGCTCGCCTCCGGACGCTACAAGGGCAATCCCATGATGGCGCACCTCGCTATCCCGCAAATGGATCACCAGCACTTCAGCCGCTGGATCGAGCTCTGGCGCCAGACCACCACCGAAGTCTTCGGCGCGGAAATCTCCGCCGCTCTCGTCACCAAAGCCTCGTCCATGGGCGAACGCCTCATTGAAGTCTCTACTCGCGCTCGCGAAGCCCAGCGCACATCCTGAATCCCAAAACACAACGGCCCTCCCGCAGGAGGGCCATCGTCTTAGACAACACGCCCACTAATCTCCTGCCGCCGCGCGCTCCGCCTTCGCCGCCAGCTCCCGCTGCACCGTGCTGTGCTTGCGGCTGTACGTAAAGTAGATAATCAGCCCCGCAATCAGCCACGTCCCAAAGCCGATCCACGCCGGAGCATCCAGTGACACCATCAGCGCCACCGACACAATCATCCCGCCAATCGGCACCAGCGGCACCAGAGGCGTCCGAAACGGGCGCTTCACACCCGGCTGCCGCCTCCGCATCACCCACACACCCAGGCACACAATCGTGAATGCCAGCAGCGTGCCCAGGCTCACCAGCTCGCCCAGGAACGAGATCGAGAAAAACGCCGCCAGAAACGCCGCAAACGAACCCACCACAATCGACGTGATGTATGGCGTGCGGAAGCGCGGATGAATCTTTCCCGCCCACTTCCAGAACAGGCCGTCATGTGCCATCGTGTACAGCACGCGCGACTGTCCCAGCAGCATCACCAGCATCACCGACGCCAGCCCCGCAATCGCGCCCAGGTCGATCAGCACAATCGCCCATCCTTCGCCAATTGCCGCCGCGCCATCCGCCACCGGAGCCGGAACATTCAGCGTCGTGTACGGCTTCAGGCCGGTCAACAGTCCGGACACGATGATGTACAGCACCGTGCAGATGATCAGCGACCCCAGAATCCCGATCGGCATGTCCTTCTGCGGGTTCCGCGCCTCCTGCGCCGCCGTCGATACCGCGTCAAACCCGATGTAGGCAAAGAACACCACGCCCGCGCCGCGCATAATGCCCGAAAGTCCGAAGTGTCCGAAGTGTCCGTTGTTCTTCGGAATGAATGGGTGCCAGTTCACCACCATGTGGTTCCAGTGCCCGAACGCATACGCCATCGCAATGCCGATGAACATCAGCACCACCGAAACCTTGATCATCACAGCGGTGCTATTGAAATTTGCCGACTCGTGCACCCCAACCACTAGCACCGTCGTGATCACAATAATCGCCGTCAGCGCAAAAATGTCCACGTGAGCGCTCAGCGTGTGGCCAAACAGATGAAACGCAACTGCCGGCGTGGCATTGAACGGCATCTTGATCCCAAAATAGCCAAGCAGGCTGCTAACATATCCGCTCCACCCTACCGCCACCGTCGCAGCGCCAAACGCATACTCAAGCACCAGCGCCCAGCCGATAATCCACGCCACCAGCTCGCCCATGGTTGCGTAGCCATAGGTGTACGCGCTGCCTGCAATGGGAATCATCGACGCGAACTCCGCATAGCACAACCCCGCAAACACACATCCGATGCCTGCCACAATGAACGACAGCACAATCGCCGGTCCGGCAAACTGCGCCGCCGCCGTACCCGTCAGCACAAAAATCCCAGCGCCGATAATTCCGCCAATCCCAATGGTGGTCAGGTTCACCGGGCCTAAGCAGCGCTTCAGCGAATGCTCGTGCTCAGCAGTTGCCTCCGCCATGATCGTGCTCAGCGGCTTTGTTGCAAAAAGCTTTGCCATCTCTTACTCTCCGTTTCGATTGCGTTCACGCCCATGCTTAAGGCGCGCCCGTCACAAAATCTCCTGCTCCGCAGTCACTCTGTTCTGCCGTCGCCACAGCGCGTAAACGGGTACGCCAAGCAACACCAGGAACAACCCGGGCCAGGTGTACTGCGGCTTGTAACGCAAAAGAACGATACAGATCCACGCCGCCATCAGAATATAGACGGCTGGCAGTACCGGATATCCTATCGCTTTATAGGGACGTTGTGCATCCGGTTCTTTCACCCGCAGCACAAAAAGCCCGCCAATCGTCAGGATGTAGAAGACCAGAGCGGCAAACATCGTATAATCCAGCAGTTGCCCATACGACCCGGACACGCACAGCACGCACGTCCACACTGCCTGCACAATCAGTGACGCCACTGGCGTGTTGTACTTCGGATGCAGCTTCCCCGCCGACTTGAAGAACAGGCCGTCCTTGCTCATCGCGTAGTACACGCGCGCCCCGGCCAGCGTCATTCCGTTCGCGCAACCGAAGGTCGAAATCAAAATCGCCGCCGCCATCAGCTCGGCGCCGCGCGTCGAGAAGATCGCCTGCAGCACCGCCGTCGCCACGCGGTCCTCGCTCGCAAACTGGATCCCGCGCGCAATCGCCGTCGCGCCATGCGGATCGCCGTGCATCGGCAGCACCATCAGGTAGACAAAATTGCACAGGATGTACAGCCCCAGCACCATCCCCGTGCCCATCGCCAGCGACAGCGGTAAATTGCGCCTTGGATTCCGCACCTCGCCCGCTGTGAACGTCACGTTATTCCACGCATCGGCCGAGAACAGCGATCCGGTCTGCACCACCGCCACAATGGTGAACACGCCTACCATCGCAATCGGCCCGCCCACACCTACCTGAACAGCATGCAGCGTATGCAATCCCGCGCCCTTCCAGAAGTTCGCGCCAAAGTTCGCCGCAACGCCCGCGTGATGCTTGAATGCCAGCACGCCCAGCACCACCAGCCCGATCAGCGACGCCACCTTCGCCGTCGTAAAAATATTCTGGACAATCGCGCCCGATCTCAGGCCAAAGACATTCACCGCCGCCAACAGCAGAATGATCAGAATGCCCGCCAGGTTCGATGTGTTCAGGCCGAGCTCCATGTTCCCCAGCACCATCGGCCCCACGTGCCATGCTGGAACATGCCCGATATGCCACAGCCAGTGCGTCGCTGACACGCCCGGGAAAAACACCCCCAAAAACTTCCCGAACGCCACCGCCACCGCCGCCAGCGTCCCCGTCTGGATCACCAGGAAAAGTGTCCATCCATAAAGAAAGCCCCACATGGGGCCTAGCGCTTCGCGCAGATACACATATTGTCCGCCCGCTTTGGGCATCATTGCCGCCAGCTCGCCGTAGCTCAATGCGCCGATCGTCGTCATCAGCGCCGTTACCAGCCACGCCGCAATCAGCAGCGCAGGCGAGCCCACGCTCCGGGCAATCTCCGACGGGACAATAAATATCCCCGACCCGATCATCGACCCGGCCACAATCGCCGTTGCGCTGAAAAGGCCCAGCCCCTGGACTAGTTGCGCAGATTTAGTTGGAGCTTCACTCTGAGTGGACACGTATACGTCTCTTCTACCGGAAAATCCTCAGCAAAGCCATTCCTTTCTGCGCATATGCCGTGCGCGGCATTGTCCACGCCTACTTCGCCTTCGCTTCCTTCTCCTGCGCCAGATACAAGTCCACGTTGTCCTTGTCTACCAGCGACGTTCCTGTATCTACAAATACCGGGTAGGGCGAAAACGTGTTCACCGAGTAGTCCGTCAGTATCGGCTTGGGCGGATACTCGTGCATCAGGCCTAGCATCATCAGCCCGAAGTACGCCATCGTATACGGCTTCTGCGAAATCGTGCTGTCGATCACGCCTTGCTTGATGAAGTCCAGTGTCTCCTGGTCCACATCCATCGCCACTACCAGCCGGTCCTTGATATTGTCGTTGTTCAGCACCTCGCCCACTGCCTTGCACGACGACGCCTCAAGGCAGATGAATGCGTCTATCTTGTCCGCTCCCTTCAACAGCACCAGCCGCTGCGTCGCGTCAAACGCAACGTTCGAATTGCCCATTATGTTCACAATCTCCGCTGTCTTGATCCCCGGATACTTCGAGAGAATCTCCTCATATCCGTTCAGCCGCTCATCCAGGTTCGGCTGTCCTGTAATCGTAAAGAACACCACGTTGCCCTTGCCGTTCAGCTTCTCTACCACCCGCTGTCCGCCCAGGTGTCCCGCTTCCAGATTGTTCGTTCCGATAAAGTACATCCGGTGGCTGTGCGGTGCATCAGAGTCGAACGTAATCACCGGAATCCCTGCATCAATCGCCTTGTTGATCTCATCCTGCATCAGCGGAGCATCTGTGACTGAAATCAATATCCCTTCCGGCTTCGCAGCCACTGCGCTCGTCAACGCCTGCAACTCCGCCTGCGAGTCAAAATTCTGCGGTCCGACCACCACGCCCTTTACTTCAATATGGCGTGCGGCCGCATTGAACCCGGAAATTGCGGTCTGCCAGTACTGCAGCCCAACGTTGTTTGAAACAAGATAGTACGTCTCGGAATAGGAATGCCGCTGGCAACCGGTAAGGACTGATAGGGCCAGCGGAAGGATAACCAGGATTGCTGCTTGGATCTTGCGCATGGAAAACCTCCCGCGTTGAACTCCGTTAACTCCGCACGAGACAACGAAAACATTTTCCGGGATGCTGTAATCCAGGGCCGAAGAATCAAGCCAACGCGACCATCAGGGAACGGCGACTTTCCTCAGCCAGTACGGGCCACGGTATCGCTAAAAATGCCGTCTGTCTTCTCCCGGCCAGCGAAACCCCACAAATTCGCCGGGCGTTCGTGTCCCGCGAATTCTACACCTCCAACAGCAGGTTTGGCCGCAGCCCCTCGCCGAAAAGCACCGCTCCCGCCCGGCCATCCACTCCGTCGCCCCTCTAGGGCTTGTTAACGCGATCAGGGCCAGCAGCGTTAGCAATCCCGATCAACTCCCTGGCCCGTGCCGCCGCGTTTTCTCCTGGCTTGAAAATCGCCGAAATTACCGCCACCGAATCCGCTCCGGCCGCCCACACCTCGCCGGCATTTGCCACCGTAATTCCGCCAATCGCCACCAGCGGCTTCCGTATCAGCCCGCAAGCCGCGCGCACCCCCTCCAGCCCCACCGCTGGGTCCGGATTCTCCTTTGTCACCGTCGCAAACACCGGCCCTATAGCCACATAGTCCACCAGAGCCGCATCCGTAGCCCGCAGTTGCGCTTCGTTGTGCGTCGAAATTCCCACGATCCGCCCCTGCCCCACAATCGCCCGCGCCTCTGCCGGACTCATATCCGTCTGCCCCACATGCACGCCGTCAAACCCTGCTTCCACCGCCAGCCACGGCCAGTCATTCATCACCAGCAACATGCGCTCGTCGGCCGCCGCGCGCATCACCCGCGCATCCGCCAGCACCTCCGCCTCGCCGCCGTGCTTGTTCCTGTATTGCAGAATCCCCACGCCCGCATCTGCCAGCTCCCGCACAAGCCGCCTCAAAAACTCCGCGCGACCCTCCACAGGCAAAAACCCCGCGTCCAATATCGGATACAAGGTGGGAAATCTACTGCCCATTCCGCTGCTAACCCTCGTCCGCCGACGGCCCATATACGCCCGGAATCGCAATGTCATTCAGCCGCAGATACAGTCCCAGCTGCGCCCGATGATGAATCATATGACTGATGACCATATTCCTGTAAGCCGTCGCGCGGGGCCCATCGAACACCGCTCTGCCGATGAACACCAGCTTCCACGGCTCGCCCCACGCAGCGTCGCTCGTCGAAGCCAGCGCCTCGCGCGCCGCCTTCAGGTCCGCGTCGAACTGCTCCAGAATCATCCCTCGCGTCTTGCCCACCCACGCATCCTTGCGCTTCGCCACGTCTTCTGCCGTCACCGTCCGAACGCCCGTCGTCAGCACGTCCACCGCCCGTCCTGTCAGGCCGGTGATATGCCACCCCAGCCGCCCCATCTCCATCGACTTCGCATGCGGTTTCCACGCCAACCGGTCATCCGGAACCAGCGCCTGAATCTTCCGCGTGCTCGCAAACTCCTTGTCAAACTCAGGAAGCAGCGTCTCGGAAATGCTCATCTCCACTCGTCTCCTTTTGCGTCTTCCGTTCAGAATAATGCTTCAAGATGCTTCCTGCTCTACGCCGCAACTTCGCCAAAAGTAAAACGCGGCGCGCTGCTCTCTGCAACGCACCGCGCCACAATTCTCTTTGGCAAATAGCAGGAGTTACTTGCCGCTCTTCTGCCTCTCGAAGAACCGCTCCATGAACTTCGTGTCGAACTTCCCGGCAATGAACTCCTCGTCCTCGAAAATCTTCGCGTGCAGCGGAATCGTCGTATGGATCCCCTGCACAATGAACATCCCCAGCGCCCGCCGCATTCGCGCCATCGCCTCTTCGCGGTCCTTCCCGTGCGTAATCAGCTTCGCAATCAGTGAATCATAATACGGTGGCACCACACCCTCTGCATACTGCGCTGTATCTACGCGCACACCATTCCCGCCGGGCACGTTAAATGCGGTAATCTTCCCAGCTGACGGAGTGAACTTTTCCGGGTGCTCCGCGTTGATGCGGCATTCGATCGCATGCCCGCGAATCGGTGGCGGCTCCGGCACGACCGACGACAGCTTCTCGCCATACGCGATCCGCAGCTGCGCCTTTACCAGATCAATGCCCGTCACCATCTCCGTCACCGGATGCTCCACCTGAATGCGCGTGTTCATCTCGATAAAGTAAAGCTTGCCGTCTTCATCCATCAGGAATTCAACGGTCCCGGCATTCTGGTAGCCCACATTCTCCAGCGACTTCTTCAGCGTCTTGCCGATCTCCTCCCGCAGCTTCGGAGTCACCTGCAGCGATGGTGCCTCTTCAATCAGCTTCTGGTGCCGTCTCTGAATCGAGCACTCTCTCTCTCCCAGCGACATCACGTTCCCGTGCTGGTCCGCCAGCACCTGGAACTCGATGTGCCGCGGCCGCTCGATGAACTTTTCCATGTACAGGTCGCCGTTGCCGAAAGCGTTCAGTGCTTCCGTATGCGCAGCCTGGAACAGCATAGGCAGTTCCGTCTCCGAGCGGATCACGCGCATGCCGCGCCCGCCGCCTCCGGCCGAAGCCTTTAGAATCACCGGGAACCCGACCGACTTCGCCCACTCCAGTGCCTCGTCTTCGCTCGCAATCACGCCGTCCGACCCAGGCAATATAGGGACCTTCGCCTTCTTCATCGCCTGCCGCGCTTTTTCCTTCTCGCCCATCAGCCGCGTCACGTCCGGAGGAGGCCCAATGAACTTGATGTTCGACGCGCGGCACACCTCGGCAAAGTTCGCGTTCTCGCTCAGCAGCCCGTAGCCCGGATGAATCGCGTCCACATCCGCAATCTCAGCTGCGCTGATCACTGCCGGAACATTCAGGTAACTCTCCGCAGACCGCGGAGGCCCGATGCAGATCGCCTCATCCGCAAACCGCACATGCAGCGAATGCCGGTCCGCCTCGCTGTACACTGCGACCGTCCGGATTCCCATCTCTTTACACGCGCAGATCACGCGCAGCGCAATCTCGCCACGATTGGCGATTAAAACTTTATGGAACATAACCCTCTTGCTCTACCGGGGCCGCACCGCGAACAGCGATTGGCCGTACTCCACCGGCTGCCCGCTCTGGACAAATCTCTTCACGATCTCGCCGGCCGCATCACTCTCGATCTCGTTCATCAGCTTCATCGCTTCCACGATGCAAAGAATCTGTCCGTTCTCCACCTGATCGCCGACCTTCACAAACGCAGCAGCGCCCGGCGAAGGCGACTCATAGAACGTGCCCACGATCGGCGACTTCACAATGTGCAGCCCTGCATCCTCATCCGCTGCTGGCGCTGCGGGTGTCGCGCCCGCCGCAGAAGCTGCCGCTACATGCGAGGGCGCCACTTGTACCGATGCCGCAAATACCTCCGGCAGCACCGACGTACCGGCTGCAGCCGGCTGTCCCGCGCGCAACGCAGCCAGCAGTTGCGCCGCATCCACTCCGCCTTCCTGTACGAACTTAATGCGGACCTTCAGGTCGCCCCGCTCAAGGTCAAACTCGCCAATGTTGTGTTCTTTCAGGAACTCAATCAGTTCCTTCAGTTCTTTTGTGTCTTCCGGTGTCATCTTTCGCGCTTTCTTTGGTCCATCACGATCTGTCGCGTCTCAGCTCAACGCCCCTCACAGCTCAATCAAGGCTTTCGTCGAACTCGTCAGCACCCTGTTCCCTCGCGGTGTCACCGCAACCATATCTTCAATCCGTATCCCGAACTTACCCGCAATATAAATCCCGGGCTCCACCGTAACCACCATACCCGCTTTCAACTCCTGCGTCTGCCCTGCCGCCAGCCGCGGAGCTTCATGTATCTCCAGCCCCACGCCATGCCCGGTCGAGTGCGTAAAGAACTTCGCCAATCCCGCCTTCCGTAGCACACTGCGAGCCGCTTCATCCACTTCTGCGCAGGTTGCACCCGGCTTCACCGCCGCTATGCCCGCCTGCTGCGCCTCAAGAACCGCCTCATACGCGGCCCGCTCCTTGCTGCTCAAACGCCCCACACACACTGTACGCGTCATGTCCGAGCAATAACCATTGAGAATAACACCGAAGTCCAACGTAACAAACCCGTTGCGCGGCGTCCTCCGCGCCGAAGCCTTCCCGTGCGGCAGCGCGCTTCGCTCGCCCGATGCCACAATCGTGTCAAACGACATGCCTTCCGCGCCTAGTGACCGCGCAAAAAACTCAAGCGTTGCCGCAATCTCCGTCTCCGCCACGCCGCTCTCAATGTGCGAAAGAACTGCGCTGAACACCTGATCACCCAGCGCCGCCGCCTTTTCCATCAGCCGCAGCTCGCCGGCGTCCTTTAACATCCGCAGCTCGGCTAACAGCGGCTTCTTCACCGCAACAAAAAGCTTTCGCCTTGCCTTGCCGCTCACCGCCGCACGCATCTCGTCCAGCGCAGCGACCGTCGTCTGCGCCGCGTCGTAGCCCGCATGTTTTGCTTCCTGCTCGAGCAGCGCGCACGCTTCCTTCACCGCAGATTTCTTCGCTATCGCAACTTGCGCGCCGCGCACTTCCTGCTTGGCCTGCGTCGTGTAGCGCCCATCAGTAAACATCACAGCCTTCTTCGCCGTCACCGCCAGCGCCGCATTCGACCCTGTAAACCCGCACAGCCAGCGCACATCCGGCAAATGCGTCACCAGCATCGCCTTCAGATCTTCCTTCGCCATTGCCGCGCGCAGCGCGTTCAATCTGTTCCCATCACTCATCGCAAACGTTTCCCTCAAGGATTCTCTCAGATCACACGCCCCTTACGCGCGCGTCGGGGTTGCCGAACCAGGCATTGCCAGGGGAACAGCGCTTCTCTCCCTCTGCTTGATGAGCCGCGCCGGGTTTCCCGCATAAATCCCAAACGGCTCCAGGTCCTTCGTCGCCACCGACCCCATTCCCAGAATTGCGCCCTCACCTACATTCACTCGTGGACTCACCATCGCCCGTGCGCATATCCACGCATACGCGCCAATCCGCATCTCAAAGGACACCAGCCGGAACTCTGGTTCGTTGTACAAATGCGTCGCCCCGCACACATATGCGCCCTGCGACACAATCGCATGCGACCCGAAGTACACCGGAGACGGATTGTAAATCTCCGCGCCGTCCGCAAACGTCACCCTGTCCTCGCAGCGCAAATTCCACGGAGCCCATATCGCAGCTCCCGGATAGATATGGCATTTTGCGCCCAGCTTCGCCCCGAACAGCCGCAGCAGCATCGCCCGCCATCCATGGCACGGCCGCGGCGATGTCCGGAACAGCAGCACTCGCACTGTGCCCCACAGCAGCCGTCCCACGCGGCTCCCCCGCGACGACATCGGCTTCAGTGTCGGATCGTCCTGCGCGCTCATCGCTCCATCCTACTCGGAATGGCCTGCAGCCCCGCCTCTTCCTTCACCGAGACAGCGAACACTGCTGCGATCGCGCCAGCCAGCCGTCGCGAGTCATACCTCGCCTCAAAACACCGCCGGGCCGCCGCCCCCATCCGCGCCCGTTCGTCCGCGCTCAACTCAATCCACCGCCGCAGCAGCCGTTCTGTGCCGGCCAATGTGTCTTCCTCCACCAGCGCCGCGCCGTCCATCTCAATTTCCGCGTAGATATTGATCTTGTCCGAGATCAGCACCGCGCGCCCGCACGCCAGCGCCTCCGCCACCGAAATCCCGAAGTTCTCCTGGTGCGACGGCAGAATGAACGCCTCGCTCGCATATAGCGCACCCCACTTCGCATCTCCCGTCAGCATTCCCGGCCAGTGCACGCGGTCTGCAACGCCCAGCTTCGCCGCCTTGGCCCGCAGATCCCTCGCCCATCCCGTCTGGTCCGGCCCAGCCACCAGCAACTGCAACTCCGGGACATCCCCCGCAATCCTCGCAAACGCCTCCACCAGCAAATCGCATCCCTTCTTTGGATGGATTCTCCCCAGAAACACCAGGAACCGCCGCCCCTTCAGCGCTGGACACGCCGCATAAAACGCCGTCTTAAGCTTGTCCGCGTCACCCTGTGGCCCGGGCGTCCCATACGGAACCACCTCACCCTTCCATTTGTGCAGCCAAAAGCTCTCTTCTGCCAGCTGCTGCTCCGCCTCGCTCGTAAACAGCACCCGCCTCGCGTCCCTCAGCAACCGGTACTCCACCAGTGCCCAGTATGGCCACTTCTTTACATGCTTCAGCGGATACGTCCGCTTGAACCACGGATCAAGCATCCCATGCGTGAACACCGCATACGGGATCCGCCCTTTGCACGCCCGCCACGCCGCCAGACCGTGATACTGCCACAGCCCGTTCACCACCACGCCGTCAAACCGCGCTAGATTCGCCCGCAGCCACGGCAAAAGCTTCGCCGAGTACCCATACTTGCCCATCCCCGGCCCCAGGGCATGCACCGGCAATGGCGCGTCGTTCAAATACGCTGCATCCGGGCGGTCCAGCGTCACAACCTCGGCCTCATGTCCAGCCTCGCGATACCCGGCCGCAAGCCGGCGCACACCCTCAATCGGGCCGCCAGCCGCAGGATCAAACGACCGCATTACGTGCAGAATGCGCATGCCTCTTCAGTCTAAATTGTCTGTGGTGTATCTAAATTCGATGTCTGCGTATCAGCATGCGGTCCAAGCAGCTCATCGCCGAGCATTTCGCAGGCTCGTGCAATTTCCACGCCCACCGCAGCCCCTTGCTCCGCGACTATCAGGAGCGGTCGCGCGAAGCTTGGGCTCGTGCGGCCAGCACTACCGCGCTCCGCCGCGCAGCCGTCTTTACGCCCCGTACGGGCTTCTTCTGCTTCGGCCTCACCTTGACCTCCGGACGCTCCGCCAGGCCCGACTGCCGGTCCATCCATTCATCCAGCCGCGACCGCCGAAACCGCCACCGGTTTCCCAGTTTGAACGCCGGAATAAAAGCCTCTGAAGCATACTTGTACAAGGTGTCCGGACTGATGCCCAGATAATCCGCCGCTTGCCGGATGTCCATCACTTCCCGCAATTCGGTCACACGCGCAGCTGAAGCCTTCATAGGTGTTCCCCCTACTTTTTTGGACTCCCGGCACAACCTATCCCGGTACAACCAGTCCGGGAACAACTCATCATGGCCAGCTACAGCTTATACCCCGTTTTCACCCTCTTGTTCAAGGGTTTTCCGTAATTCTTTGGCATTATTAGGGATTTCTCCGGTCATTTGTGCCGACCACCGCATCCCCTAGCGCTCCCTGTTAACCAAATACACAACACCTTGTGGAGTTCAATTCTAGGTGCCCGCCAATCCCCACACTAGCCAACGATGACATCTACGCTCCCAACGGGAGCGGACATTTCTCTTGGCTCGGGGCAAGCGCGAAGCGCAGTTGCCCATGACGGCGAGTCACTCCTCTCTGAGCACTTCCAGCGGCTTCTGCCCCAGAATCCGGTAGCTTGCCGCCCAGCCCGTCACCACCGCCAGCAGAATCGTCGCCACCACTGTAATCAACGCCCCGCGCCAGTCCAAGGAATAGGTCACCTGCATCCGGTGTAGCAATATCCGCGCCAGCAGATTCGCGAACACCGCGCCCACCACACCGGCCAGCAGCCCCAGCACCGCAAACTCCACGCTGAACACCTGCGCAATCCGGCTCCGCGTCGCCCCCAGCGTCTTCAGTACCACTACTTCGCGAATCCGCCGAAAGCGCGTGCTCGCCACGCTCGACGCCAGAATTACCGCGCCCGCCAGGATCGAGAAGCCCGCCAGGAACCTGATGACCAGCGTGATGTGCCCCATTACTCCTTGAATCGTCTCCAGAATGTCCGCCAGGCTCACCACCGTAATCGTCGGATACGCCGCAAAGAGCGCCCGCTCCATCCCGCCCACGTCCGCCGGAGCAAAATGGATCCCTCCGTACCACGTCGCCGGAATGTCCTGGATCTGCGCCGGAGCCAGCACAAACTCCGTCCGCCCGAACGCGTCTCCGCGATCCACCTTATAGATCGCCGCCACTCGCGCATCAATCGTCCGGTCGCTCACCGAAAACACAATCCGCGACCCCACCTTTAGGTCCAGGCGTTTGGCCACCCACTCCACCACCGCCAGGTCTGCTGGGCCCGTCTTCGCGTCCTCGCCGTTCGTCCACCACTTACCGTCCAGAATCTTCGTGCCCTTCGGCTCCTTCTCTGCCCACGTCAGCTCCACCGACCGCAGCATCCGCTTTGGATAATTCTTGACCTTCAGCTTCTCCACACTCACGCCGTCAATGCTGTCCATGTGCGACGAGATCACCGGAATCGTCTCCAACTCCCCCTGCACACCCGGCAGTTTTCCGAGCAGAGTCTTCACGCCCGCAATCTCATCCGGCGACATATCGATCAAGAACACGTTCGGCGACTTCGGAGCCACCTCGCTGTGCATCTCCCGCACCACGGCGCTCTGCATCAGGTACACCGTCAGGATCAGCATCACGCCCGTACCCAGCGCCGCCAGCACCGCCGCCGACTGGTTCCCCGGCCGGTACAGATTCGCCAGGCCATGCCGCATCGCAGAAGGCAAACTCAGCCGCGTCTTCGTCAAAAACGCCCGCAGCCCGTGCAGCAGGCCCGCCGACAATCCCAGAACCACTACCAGCACCGCCGCCAGGCCGCCCGCAAACCACCGCCCGATCATCCAGGAGTCGCTCAGTGCCGTCGCAATCCCCGCCAGCCCGGCGACAATCACAATCACCGACGCCCACTGCAGCTTGCGCTCACGCAGCTTCGGCCACCACCATCCGAAGAACACCACCGCCAGCATCGTGGCAATATCCAGCGCCAGCAACCACAATGCCCACGTATGAGGGTGGTGTCTCACCAGCCCAATCATCCACACCGCCAGCAGTGCCAGCCCAAGCAGCATCGTTGCCAGCCACAAAATCCGCTGCACCGGACCCGGTTTCAGCGTGCTCGACCACGCTGTCTCATCTGTTGCTTCTTCCACCATGTGCCGCAGCACCGCAATCGGCCGCACATGCCGCACGTCCAGCAGCGGTGGCAGGCAGAACAGGATCGTCGTCAATATCCCGGTCGCCAGCGCAGCGGCCATCGGACTCGCCGCCACCGCCAGCGCCGGCCGTACTGGAAGCAGCGTCCCCAGCATCGAGGGAAACGCCACCTGCACGCCCAGCCCCAGCGCCACGCCAATCAATCCTCCGGCCAGCCCCAGAAACAGAGTCTGCAGCAGATAGATCCGTAATATGTCTCCCGAGGTCGCGCCCATCGACTTCATGATCGCCAGCACTTCAATCCGCTGCTGCAAATGCGCCCGCATCGCCATCCCTACGCCGATCGCACCCAGCACCATCGCCACCAGGCAAATCAGACTCAGCAGCCCGGTCGCGTGGTTCAGCCCGTCCGTCAGCGCCGGATTCGTCTCTCGAAAATCCGTTATCAGCGCGTCCGGCAGAATCTTCTCAAGCTTCGCTCGCACGCCCGCAATGTCCTGGTCAGGATCATCCAGCTTGAACAGGTACCGCTCGGTTGCGCGGCTCCCGGCAGCCAGCAATCCCGCCTCAACCATCGCCTTGCGCGTAATCATCACCCGCGGCCCCAGACCCACGCCCGCCGTCATGCGGTCGGGCTCGCGCACAATCACCGCCGCAATCGTAAAGAGCTTGTTCCCCAGCTTCAGCTGCGCGCCCACCTTCGTGTTCAGTCGCACCAGCAAATTCTCATCCACCACCGCCGTGTCGTCGGTCAGCACTTCGCGCAAGTTTCCCGCTGGGTTCAGCACCACATGCCCGTAAAACGGATACTTCGCCGGATTCACCGCCTTCAAACTCACCAGCAGCGGAACCGGATCGCCCTTGGCCTCCGCCATCGACACGGTCTCCGTCACCGTCGTCCGCTCCACGCCCTTCAACGCGTCCAGATCCTTGCCTTCGTTCGGAGTCACCTGCCGAAACAGCCGCGCCGACAAGTCCCCCGCCATCAGGCTCCGAGCATCGCCCAGCAACGCTTTTTGAAAAGCCTCGCTGAACCCCCTCACGCCCGTCAGCGCCGCCACGCCAATCGCCACCGATAGCAGCACAAAACCAAACTTGGCCTTCGACGCATGCATCTCGCGCCAGGCCACGCGCCACGCAGTGCGCAGCGGAAGGCTCGGCTTCGTCCGCGCCACAATTTCTCTCGCGCTCTCCGCCACACCGTCGCTCACGCGCTCACCTTGGCTAGTTCGTCCGCCACCACCAACCCGTCTTTCAAATGAATCTGCCGGTCCGCCCGCGCAGCGATCTCCGCGTCGTGCGTCACCATCACCAGCGTCGTATGCTGCTGCCGCTGCCGTCCCGTCAGCAGCTCCAGCACATGCTCGCCATTCACCGAGTCCAGATTTCCCGTCGGCTCATCCGCCAGCACAATCGGCGGATCGAGCACAAACGCCCGCGCCAGCGCCACTCGTTGCTGCTCGCCGCCCGACAGCTGGACCGGATAATGCCCCATCCTGTCTTCCAGCCCCACAGCGCACAGCAGTTCCTCTGCCTTCGCCTTGCCGTCTCCATGCGCGTTCAGTTCATGAGGCAGCAGCACATTCTCAAACGCTGTCAGCGTCGGAATCAGCTGGTACGACTGAAATACAAACCCGATCTTGCTGCCGCGCACCCCCGCCAGCTTGTCCTCTGCCAGCTTGCTGATCGGCACGCCATCCAGCAGCACTTCGCCTTCCGTGGGAGAATCCAGCCCCGCCAGCAGCCCCAACAGCGTCGACTTGCCAGATCCGGACGCGCCCATCACCGCCACAAACTGCCCCTGCGGAATCACCAGGTCAATCCCGCGCAGAATCTCCACCACCCGCGTCCCGCTCCGCAGCGACTTCTTCAACCCATGCACTTCAATCATTCAGCTCTCCCAGCCACCAACCTCGGGTGCCCCATCCTACGCGCAGTTTCATCGCGCGTAGGGTGGGAAAGTCCAAACGCCTGTATCTCCAGTCCCTGATCTAAACTCTATTACGTGAAAACGCTCTGCGCGTTCCTGCTGCTGCTCTTTACCCCGCTGGCCTTTGCCAAACACCATCCGCCGGCGCCCGTCATCGTTTGCTTTGGAGACAGCCTCACTGCCGGATACGGCGCACCCTCCGGCGACAGTTATCCGGACTACCTCGAGCAAATCCTCGACGCTCGCGGCTACCGCTATCACATCGTCAACATGGGCGTCAGCGGAGACACCACCGCCGACGGCGTCGCCCGCCTCCCCAAAGTCCTCGCCGCACATCCCGCCATTGTGATCGTCGAGTTCGGAGGCAACGATGCGGGCGACGGCGTGCCCATCAACACCACGCGCGCCAACTTTGTCACCATCATATCCACCCTCCAGAAGGCTGGCATCACGGTCACCCTCGTCGGCATCAAGCTTCCGGACAGGCCCAACGCCGACTACGAGCAGGCCTTCGGGCAGACCTACACGCTCGCCGCTAAAATCTTCCAGGTCCTGCTGCTGCCCAACCTTTTCATCCATCTCTACAACGTGCCCAATGCCTTTCAGCCGGATGGTGTCCACGGCACTCCCAAGGGCAACCGGATCATGGCGGAAGACGTCTACAGCTTGATCCAGCCTCTGCTGCAAAAACACAAGAAGCACAATTAGTAACGCCCTGCCCTTCACCCTGCCACCTGCTTATTTACTATTGACTGCTGGCTCTCCGCTATTGGCTATTCGCTGTTCGCTACTGGCTAATCCTGTACCCTCATTCTATGAAGCGCCTGCTGCCCCTGCTGCTCTTCTTCATTGTTCCGTTTGCGTACGCGCAAAAGCATGAACCGGTCATCGTCTGCTTCGGAGACAGCATCACCGCCGGACACGGCGCACCCGTCGGCAAGTCCTACCCCGATTACCTCCAGATCCTCCTTGCCCAAAAGGGCTACCACTATCGCGTCCTCAACATGGGCATCAGCGGAGACACCACCAAGGACGCCGTCAACCGCCTGCCCAATGTCCTCGCCGCGCACCCGTCCATCGTCATCCTCGAGATCGGAGGCAACGACGGACTCCGCGGCCTGCCTATCACCGCCACTCGCGCCAACTTCGACCGCATCATCTCCACCCTCCAGCACGCCGGCATCAAGGTCGCGCTCGCCGGAATCACCCTGCCTCCCAACTATGGCGCCGACTACATCCATGCCATCAATCAGACCTACGTACTGGCGGCGAAAAAGTTCCACACGCCGCTCTTGCCGTTCCTCTACGAGCACGTCTACAACGTCCCCGGAGCCATCCAGTCCGACGGCATCCACGCCACCGCCAAAGGCAACGCCCTCGTCGCGCAGAATATCTACCGGCTGATCCGGCCGCTGCTAAGCAAATAAGACGTCAGATTCCTACTGACCGGTTTTTGGCTATTGCCTATTGGCTATTGGCTATTGGCTAAAACGACCATCGGCTGGAACAGCGTCCCTGCCACCCTCCGCGCAATCCCCACCAGCTCCCACTGCCCGGCAAACACCTTCACCATCGGAGCCGCCCCAAACTCCGGCAGATTCACCTGCATCCCGTTCCGCATCCGCCCCACCGTCTGCTCGTCCGCCGTGACGGCGGGGATCTCGGGCAATAGTGTGCGCGGATGCGGCAGCCGCCCCTCAAGCTCGCCGCTCGCAGCCAGCGATTCCACCTCTTCCAGCGTCAGCGCATCCTCAAGCGTAAATGGCCCCGACGCCGTCCTTCGCAGGCTGGCCAGATGCGCGCCGCATCCCAGCGCCTGCCCCACCTCATGCGCCACCGCCCGTACATATCCGCCCGCCGACACCCGCATCCTGAAGGCAGCCACATCGCCTTCCAGCCCTTCAATCACAAACTCCGCGATTGTCACCCGCGCCCGCTTCAGCTCCGGAGTCCCGCCCGCACGCGCAATCTTGTACGCACGCTTGCCGTCCACCTTCTTCGCAGACACCGGCGGAGGCATCTGCTCCAGCTCGCCCCGGAACCGCCCCGCCGCCGCGCGGACCACATCTATAGTCAGCTTCGGGCACACCGCCTCGCCCACCTGCTCGCCCTCGGCGTCATAGGTGTCCGTCGCAAATCCAAACCGGATCGTCCCCGTGTACGCCTTCTCGTGCGCGCCATAAAACTGGGCCAGCCGCGTGTACTTGCCCAGCAGCAGCGGAAGCACGCCCGTCGCCATTGGGTCCAGCGTTCCTAAATGTCCTATGGATGGCTCACCGGTCACCCGTCGCACGTTCGCGACCACATCGTGCGACGTCATCCCTGCCGGCTTGTCCAGAATCAGAAGCCCATTCACTCAACTACTATAAGCGGTGCCGGAATGATGGTGCCCCACATCTCGAAGAGATGTGGGTTAGGATGCGAGGATAGAACTCTACGCGGCGGAATGCTTCGGCGAGCGGATGGCGCGGAAAGCGTCCTTAATCATGGCAAACAAGAAAACGAGATGTGGGTAGGGACCGTGAAATTCCTCCGAAAACGACGACAGCGTTCTATCGGGAGCGGTAGGCCAAAGTTTCATCATTCCCTCGCCACAATATTAGGCGCGTTCTGCACGACAAGAGTCAAACTAATGCCTAAACCCTACTCCCTATTCCCTGCTCCTTCACCAGCGACAAAAACTCCGCCCGCGTGTTCTGCTTCTGGAACACGCCTAGCATCGCCGACGTAACAGTGGACGAGTTCTGCTTCTCCACACCCCTCATCATCATGCACAGGTGCCGCGCCTCAATCACCACGCCAACACCCTGCGGATGGATCGCTTCGTCGATCGCGTCCGCAATCTGCCGTGTCAGCCGCTCCTGCACCTGCAGCCGCCGCGCAAACACCTCCACCAAACGCGGAATTTTGCTCAGCCCGATCACCTTCCCATTCGGAATATATGCAACATGCACCTTGCCGAAAAACGGCAGCATGTGGTGCTCGCACAGTGAGAACATCTCGATGTCCTTCACGATTACCATCTCGTCGTAATCCACATCGAAGAGCGCGTCGTGCAGGATCGACGTCGGATTCTCGCTGTATCCCTTGGTCAAAAACTTCAGCGACTTCTCCATCCGCTCCGGTGTGCGCAGCAACCCGTCCCGTGTCGGGTCCTCGTCATACCGCCGCAGCAGCTCGCGGTAAATGTCTTCGGTCGACACATGCTCCAGCCCCGTCTCACCTAGAAGCGCTTCCTTCAGCGCCGCCGACCCAAATCTTGAATTCGTACCGTTCTTGCTCATACTCCTACCGCCTTTCCACTCGACGCGCGCGCCTCATTTGCACCCGGATACGCGCCCGGATACGCAAATAAATTCTTCGCCGTCTCCTCCACGCGGACCTCAACCAGCTCGGCCTCCGTGAACGCCGCCTTCAGCACCTTGTAAATCTCTATGTTTAGATTCTCTGTGGTCGGAACGCGGCTCTGAAAAGCCGCATCAAAATTCAGATTCGCAAAATCAAACCGGTCCACTATTTCTTTCATCACACAGCGATCCAGCTCGCCCAGGTCACAAACCATCCCCGTCTCCGGATCGACCTCGCCGCCCACGACCACCTCCACTACGTAGTTGTGCCCATGCCCGTGCGGATTGTTGCACTTCCCATACACCGCGCGATTCTCCTCCGCCGACATCTCCTCGCAGTTCAGCCGGTGCGACGCGCTCATCCTGTACCGCCTCCCGAGATACGCCTTCATAGATATAGCCGCGCTCTCATCGCTCACCGTAATAATCGGCAAACAGGTCCGGCATCTCATATACCCGCACCCGATGCAGCCTGGCGCCGGCAATCTTGCCTTCCAGCCTGTTCCACACCGCAATGGCAATGTTCTCCGTCGTCGGCTGCGCCGCCTTGAACTCCGGCACTTCTAAATTCAGATGCCGGTGGTCGTACACGCTGACCACCTCGCGCTCCATCACGTCCTTCAGTTCCTTCAGGTCCACCACAAAGCCGGTCTTCGGGTTGATCTCGCCCGCAACCGTTACTTCCAGCGTGTAGTTGTGCCCGTGCCCGTTGCGGTTCGCACATTTGCCGAACACGCGCGCGTTCTCCTCCGCAGTCCACGCATCGTTCCAGTAGTAGTGCGACGCGGAAAACTCCGCCTTCCTCGTTAGCAAAATCATAGGTTTCAATCTTCAAGCCGAATCATGCCGCTTATTTCATGATAGACGCGGCCCGCGTCAAACACGATTCAGCGGCCCCCCGCGTATTCGCGCCCCTTCCAGCTCACCCGCTTCACCACCGTGTGCTGAAACCAGCTCCGATATAGCAACGCCGCAAACAACGGCAGTGCCACCGGGCTCACCAGGCAATCCACAAACGGGAAGTTCGACTTCCGTGCTCTGCTGTAAAACCGCCACAGCGTCCGCGCCCAGATCAGCAGCAGTGCAACCCACAACACCGCATAGCGCGTGTGTCCATAGGTCCACCACGCCAGCAGCGGAAGCCCTACCAGTAGTACCAGATCCAGCACCCGCCACGCAGCCATCGCAAGCGTATTTCCGAACAGCAACGCCAGGTTTTTCGTCCACCCCTCCACCATCGCACCCAGGCTGCGATACATCCGCGCCGCCGCCGCCTCAGGAGCATACCGGAACCGCAGCCCCTGCTTGCGCCGCTTGACCGCGCGCGCCAGCTCCACGTCTTCCAGCACCGCGTCCTTTACGGCCTCGTGCCCGCCGTTGGCAAAGTACACATCGCGCCGCACCAGTAAAAACTGACCGTTCGCCGCCGCCAGCCGCGACTCCGGATCGCTCACCTTCGCCGGCGGATACGTCACCGCCAGCTCGCTGAACACCAGCGGCATCAGCGCCCTCTGCCAGAACCCCTTCACAATCTGCCGCGGAGAATAGGAGAGCATTGCCGCCTCGTGCCGCTCCGCCTCCACAATGGCCCTGCTCGCCGACCCTGCCTCGTGCACCGTGTCTGCATCCGTAAACAGCAGCCATGCACCCTTCGCCGCCTGCGCACCCGCCCACGCCGCATTCGCCTTGCCCGTCCAGCCCTTTTCAAGCTTCGGAGCCGGCATCACCGTCACCCCCGCAATTGACTCAGCAATCTTCCGCGTCTCATCCGTCGAGTGGTCATCCACAAGCAGAATCTCCCACTCGCGCCCCAGCATCCAGCCGTCTTCTTCCTGCTCGACGAGCGAACGCAGACACTCCCTCACGCAGTCCTGCTCATTCCGCGCCGGAACGATCACCGACAGCCGCCTCCCCGCCGCAAGCTCCGCGCTCGCCCCACGCATCTCGCGATCAGCCTGCAAAAAATACCGCCGGGGAAACCTTGAATCGCTTGCTCAGCTTCGCAATATGGTTCACATTCAGCCTGCGTTTGCCTGACAGCACCAGCGATACCGTACTCTCCACGCCGAACTCGCGCGTCAGGTCCTTCTGGCTCAACCCGCGCGACGTCATCAGGAAGCGAAGCACCGTTGCCGGATCAGACTTTGGCACAGGAAACCTCTCTGTCTCATAGTGCTCAATCAGCAGGGTCAGCAACTCAATCGCCTCGTCTTCCTCCGGCGTCATCTTTTCCTTGCTCGTTAGTGCGAATAGCTCTGCCGTGTACTCAGCCAGCTCTTCATCGCTTCGGATGAGTCGCGGCGCCCCTTTTTGAATCATCTTTACGGGATTTGCGAATGCCATTTTCATGATGTCCATACTCCTTGTCCCAATTGGCCCGATTGTCATATTCCTTATGCGTCAGAAATGAGCGGATATAAACATGCCCCATCGTCTGCTTGCTATTTCGCTCTCGCGCATAGTGGATGACCGTGATCAACCGGTAGCGGTTCCGCCTGAGATTGAAGACCACATAGCCATCCACAGCATCTGCGTCGCGAAACATCTTTCGAACATCCGTAAAGTTCGTCCAGCGGACCGCTCTCACAATCTCATACCATGCGCCGATCTCTTTCGCCGCGTCCGGATACTCATCGGCCGCTTCGCTCAGATGCCTCAGCGTGACTACGTGCATGTCCTCATTCTCTTTTCATTTTGCAAACTTGTCAAATTGAAAAGTCGCGCCGGAAAAGCCCCGCGCCTCCACCGTCTTTTATTATTAGAAACGTGCCCCCCCGTTCCATCTTTCGCTTTGCCGCTCTCATCGCGATGCTCGCCCTCGCCGCCACAGGCTGCAATAGCGGAGGCTACCCCGCCGACATCAACCGCCCGGCGCCCAATTTCACCATCCACTACGACGGACAGACAGTCTCACTCAACCAGTACCGCGGCAAAATCGTTGTGCTCAACTTCTGGGCCTCGTGGTGCACCTACTGCGCGCTCGAATGGCCTTCGCTCGAGCAACTCCAGAACCAGTTCCCCAATCTCGTCGTGCTCGCCGTCGCCTTTGACAGCGACCCCTCCGACTACAAGCAGTACGTGGTCGACAACCAGCTCCACAATATGACGGTGATTCTCGATCCTAGAGACAAGTCCAACCTTGCCTTCGGCACCACGCGCCCGCCCGAAACCTATATCATCGACCCCAACGGAATCATTCGCCGCCGCTTCATTGGCGCTCAGGACTGGAACACCCCCGAAATCCAGACCTATATCCGCAACCTCGAACGCCAGGTTCCGGCCAAGCAGGCAACCTGAAACCCTACGGAATGTAGTAGTACGGATTCGGCAGCTTCACGCTGTACTCCGCCTGCGGAGTTCCCTTCAGATCGCTCCACTGGTCGCCCACATTCAGAATGATTTTGTACCCAGCCTGCACAATCCGCTCCCGCGCCGCCGACTTGTACTGAATCGTCGCCTCATGCACCTCATCCTTAGAGCGCAGCGTCAGCCCAGCCCAGTCTGCATAGCCCGCCTCACGCAGATTCCTTTCCGTCGCTGCGCGTAGTTTGTAATTGCGCCCCGTAATAAAAAACACCACTACGCCCAACTGCTCCGCCTTCTGTTCCAGCTTCAGCGTTCCTGGAATCGCTTTGGCCTTTCCCGACTCCGCCCACTTGTCCCAGTCCTTTTGGACTGATCCGAAATTATGCGCAGCCATCTCCGGATAATTCGACAGCGAGGTCTCATCAATATCCAGCACCAGCGCGAGCTTCTCCCCTCGCGAAGCGCTCCGCACTGCCCGCTCCAAATCCGCAATGGCGATGTCATCCTGCTGCGTCAGCGACGCTTCATAACAGCCGCATGTGCACGTGCAGTCGTGATACTTCTTCAGGTCTATCTTCAGCAGCCCCAGATTCTGCGGCTCTCTCGGCGCAGAAATCTGCCCGCGACGCTGCGACGTTGCTGGCTCGTGCTCACTTGCTGGTTTACTCTGCGCCAATGCCGCTCCGGCGCACAATTCCACAACAACTGCGGCGGTCAGGACCGCCGTCACAAACTTCATCATTTCTTTTCTATACCCTCAGCGCTGCTTCCGCTGGCGCGTCTTCGCTCACCTTCGGCAGTCCCTTCTTCACCAGCAGCAGCAACGGCAACAATGCCACCGCGCTCGCCAGCGCATCCACCAGGAATAGCCCCTGCACACCGAAGTGCTTGTATCCCTGCCCATCCGCCCACGTCATATACACCACCGCTGCGTTGATCGCCGCTGTAAACAAGGCCAGCTGTGTGCTCGCCACCGCGCTCTTGTTCCCCACCAGTTGGAACCCAAGCGCGTTGAACGCCGCGTACACCACACCTGTGAACGCGTTATAAATCAGTGCTCCCGCGATAAACGCTGCCTCCGTGTGGCCCGTCAGCGCCAGTGCCAGCGACACGGCCACGATACCCGCATCCGCGCTCAGATATAGATATCCGCGATTCACTCTGTCCGCCGCATACCCTCCCGCCAGCGCGCCGATCGCGCTCGCCACCGCGCAGCCCGCGCCCGTCACCAGCACCACCACATGTGGGCTTGTACGGAAGTCCTGTCCCAGCCCCGAAAACAGATTGATCCCTGCCGCTGCACCCACGGGAGCCAGAAACAGCGCAAAACCCGTCAGGCACTCCCGAGTCGTGCACGCCTTCCACGTAGTCCGCCGCGCATCCGTAAACACCTGGATGAACGTAAACGATGACCGTCGTGGCTCCGGAAACGCCAGCGTAACCAGTACGCCCAGCACAATCACAGCTGCCAGTCCCACGCCCAGCCACTGCAACTTGAAATAGGACGCCAATGACATCACCGCCAGCGATCCCAGAGCCCCGCCGCCCAGGTTCGCCACATTCGTCCAACCGGACACAGACCCGCGCATGTGGTCCGGCAAAAACTCCGCCAGCCATCCATTCGCGGCGTTGCCATACATTACGATCGCCAGCTCGCCCATCAACAGCAGCGCCGTCGTGAGCGCCAGCCGCCCCGGCGAAAACACCCCCAGCGCCAGCGCCAGGCACACCGCCGCCACCGTAGCCGTTAGCCAGCAATACGCGCGCCGCGTCAGTCCCGTATCCAACACCGGACACAGCGTCCAACCCCAGAACGTCGGCGACATCACAATCGCGCTCGTCTCTGCCACGCGGTCCAGCGGAATACCCTGCCTTGTCAGAAGAAACGGCAGCGCCGTGATCGTGAAACCGACCACCAGCCCGAACGGAAAAATCACCATCCCCGCCAGCCACGCTGGCGGAACTCGTGTTTTTACGTCAGTCCCCTCACCCAACCCATTCATTTCCGGCAGAAAACCACTCCCCTGCAACAAAAACAGCTCTCAATTCGTATCCTCTCATACGCCGCACACAACACAATCTCTCTTTCGCATCGCTCGCCTGTCCCTCATCCGCAAATCAGAAATTCCAGCCCGGCCGCTACCCGGGTTCTGCATTCCCTCTCACGCGCTCCACAATGTTCCCAGTTGCAGCCCACAACCCCTCCGCGTATAGTGCGATCAAAGCGCCATCATCACTCCAAAAGGAGCACCACTATGCCCCCAGCAGAAGCAACCGCCGCGGCCATCGGCAAATCCGTACAAATCTATGGCGAAGTAAAAGGCAGCGAAGACCTGTTGGTCGACGGAACCATCGAGGGCACCATTACCCTCAGTGAAAGCCGTCTTACCATCGGCCCCAACGCCCACGTCCAGGCCAATGTCTCCGCCCGCGATGTCGTCGTTCTCGGCGCGCTCACCGGCAACGTCATCGCCAGCGGGCGAGTCGAGCTCCGCGCTGGCTCAAACCTCAAAGGAGACATCCGCGCCGGACGCCTCTCCATCGAGGAGAATGCTATCTTCTCCGGCAAGGTTGATCTTTCCGCGCCGGAGCGTGCCGCCGCCGGCCACGCAGCTACCACGCCAGCCCCTTCCGCCGCCCTGTTCAACGCAACCAATTAGCCCATGTAGCCCATGAATTTTCGATAAATTGAATGACGAATTACCCCAGATGCAAGGAATCTCAAAGTAAGCGTGCTTCGTAATCTCTTTCGCCGCGATCAGGACGAGCCCAACCGCTCCAGCCGCACCGTGCTCAGCGGTCCCCGCATCCCGCGCCACTCCAGCGGATGGGAGGCCATGCTCAAGTACCTTCAGTCTGAGCCCAACCTCCGCGTCCTCGACATCGGCCCTACTTCCCCGCAGAGTATTAACTTCCTCACCGGCCTCGGCCATAGTGTTTACATGGCTGATCTGGTCCACGAGTCCCTCACCGGCACTTGGACCCGGCCGCCTGAAGAAGAAGGCGGCCCTCCCGGCTTCGACGTCCCCGGCTTCTTCGAGCAAAATCTCAACTTCGGCGGTCGCGAGTTCGACGTAGTCCTCCTCTGGACCACTCTTGACTACGTTCCCCAACCCCTCGTTCAGCCGCTTATCGAGCATCTCCAGAGCAACGTCCACCCCCTCGGACGTATCCTTGCCATCTTCCACTCCAAAGCCACTGGGCCAGACACAGCCTTCTGCCGTTATCACATAACGGGCACCGCAACGGTGGAAATGCAGGAAGCCGAGCCCCACCCCATACAGCGTGTCTATACCAACCGCACCATAGAAAAGCTATTCTCCAACTTCAGCAATTACCGCTTCTTCCTCGCCAAAGACAATCTCTACGAGGTCATCCTTACTCGCTAGCTTGCGCGGGCCCTGCTCAGATCGTCCTTCACTAACATAGATCCCGGTCCGAGACGTCCCGGAAGCTCCGGCCACAGCTCACCCTGTTCCGGGACCGCTGTTTTTGCCCAGGCGATCTGGCTCACTGTGCCTTCCTGGAACCGCCGGGCCAGTCCATACCGCCGCGTCACCGCTGCCACCATATCTCCCACTCGCTTCTGGTACGCCTTTGACACGAAGGCCTCCGTATCGTATCGCTTCGCATAGCTGGCCTCCAGTTCAGGAAAATGTTCGTGAATGAAGTTCATGAATGTCCCCTTCGAACACGGCTTCAGGAAAAGCGGCGAGGCGGAGAGAAAGCTCGCCCCTGCTTCGCTTGCCAGCCTGCACATTGCATCCAGCGCCTGCGCGTTGTCCGTAATCCCCGGCATCAGCGGCGAGCACAGTATCCCCACTCGCAGCCCGGCCTGCCGCAGCCTTCGCACTGTGCGGAAGCGCAGATCCGGCCGCGGCGCGCGGGGCTCCAGAATGCGTGCCAGCTCCACATCTGGAGTCGTAATCGTAATGTGCAGCACCAGGCTGCTCCGCTCCGCAATCCTCTGCAACAGGTCAATGTCCCGCTCAATCAGGGTCGACTTGGTCACTACCCCGATCCGCAGCCCACTGTGCTCCGCCAGCACCTCCAGAATCGATCGTGTCACTCGCGCCCGCCGCTCAATCGGCTGCCACGGGTCCGTCGCCGTCCCCAGAGCAATCTCCTCGCCCGCGCGCAATCCACGCATTTCCTGCCGCAGCAGCCATGCCGCATTTTGCTTGACGTAAATCCTGCGCTCAAAATCCGCCGGATCTTTCATCTCCATGAATTCATGCGTGTATCGCGCATAGCAGTAGCGGCATCCAAACTCACAGCCACGATAAGGATTGATGCTCTTGGCGAACCATAACCCGCGACGCGAAACCGACCGGTTCAGCAGCGATCGGACAGGAAGCGTGCGAAATTCGACCATGTATCCTTCCCCCGCCGCCTCGCCGCAAGCGGCTGCCTTCGCGATCCCCTTCAATGCGGGAATAGCCGAGTTCAGAATGGGAAACAGTGATTTAAGTTTCGTATTTTCTTCGCCCATGTCTGCAAGGTACTCTCAAAGCCGGATCACGTCAATCAGTAAGCAGTAAATTATGTAGAATCAATATGATATAGACGCGATATCAACCATCTCCAGCCTTGCTGGAAAACCATTAAAGGATGAAATCGAATGGCACACTGGAAAAATCTGTCGATCACTTGGCTGGGCCACGCCGCAGTGCACATCACGACCCCCAAAGGGACCGAAATTCTGATCGACCCATTCCTCGAGCACAACCCGAAGTTCCCAAAAAACTACAAGCTCCCTGACCGTCTCGATCTCATGCTGCTCACTCACGCGCACATGGATCACATCGCCGACGCCGTCCCCGTCGCCAAAAAGCACCACCCGCAGGTTGTCGGCATTTATGAGCTCGTCTCTTGGGTTGGCTCCAAGGGCGTAGAGAACATCGTCGGCATGAACCTAGGCGGGTCATTCCAGCATAAGGACGTCACCGTCACCATGGTCGAAGCGCATCACAGCTCCGGCCTTCAGGACGGCGACAAAGTGCTCTACGGAGGAGAGCCGGCTGGCTTCGTCCTCACCATCGAAAACGCCCCCGTGCTCTACCACGCCGGGGACACCTCGCTCTTCTCTGACATGCGGCTCATCAAGGAGCTATACGCGCCAGAGATCGGTATGATTCCGATCGGCGACCACTACACCATGGGACCGAAAGCCGCGGCCGTGGCAGCCGGATACCTCGGCCTCAAGACCGTCATCCCGATTCACTACGGGACCTTCCCGCAGCTAACCGGGACCCCCGCAGAGTTCAAAGAGCACCTCAAAGGCAAGAGCATCGAAGTTCTGGTGCCTCAACCCGGAGAGACGCTTCGCTAAAGCATCTTCGACTCGGAAAACACCGTAGGCTTCCAAGGCAGCGGTAAACATCCTGTCGCTGCGCTCCGTCGCACCGTCAGCGGTCGTCCACCTCATCCGTATCGCGCTCCGGTTTTGGCGCCGGAATCGCATACGGTGATGCCGTCCGGGTCGGCCCCTGAGGGATGTGGCTCAGCAGATCATCGTCGCGGTGATCGCCCTGCGTGTGTCTTCGCAGTTCTTTCAGCGTCTCCACCTTGTCTCGCGCATACTCTGATGCCAGCCGCGTCAGTGCGTACGTCACAATGTCGGTGTGGTGCAGGTTCTCGAGCCCCGGCGCGCGCCTGAAGTTCAGCCACAACCTGTGTACGAGTTGCACATCTTCGCCTTGTAGCGCCGGTGCATGCGGACCGATATGGAACGACTGCGCATCACCGTTTGGCATTACCACATAGAACGTAAACTGGCGCTTCGGCTCCGGCAGCGCCTCCCAGGCCTGCCCGATGTGATACGCCTGCTCCGATGCCGACATCTTGGACGAGAGCCCGGATACCAGCGCAGACACCTCAAGAGAGTTGGCTGTTTGTATCAGCGCTGCGAAGATCTCGCCGGCCGGCACAACCAGCAGCGAAATGTGCTTGCCGAAGCTCTCCGCAACGGACACAGCTTTGGTAAACAGCATCTGCTCATGCTCGCTGAAGAGCTGTTCGTCCAGATACTCCGGCCCGCCGGCGCCCATCATTCGGGCCGTCAGCACTACTACGTCCTGGTCGTCGGTGTTGGTCCGTGCAAGCGTCCATTTCAGCGCAAATGGATTCGACGCATCGCGCATTGTCACCAGGACCGCCCCCGGCTTGATATCAAGACTCTCGCGCCCAATGTCTTCCGGCTGCTCCAGTTGAAAGTGTTCCTTCATCTGCTGCACCGTAACCAGTTGGCGCTTCAGGTTTTTCTTTTCTGAAATGGTAAAAATAACGAAGAACGCCGCCGCGAATGCAATGCCGCTTTCGGTCGCCACAGTCTTGGTAAACAGATTCACGACCGCAGTCGTCAGCAACACCAGAAAGACAGACGTCAACCCGATCGGCAGCTCAACGCCTCTGATCTTCAGGTTGATCGGCACCTTCCAGCCGCGCTCTCCGTGATACTTCCATCGCAGCACCAGCATCGCAAGGCTGTTAAAGGTAAAGCTCCAGATCACGCCGAATGCGTATGCCTCGCCCAGTGTGATCACATTGCCGCGCGTAACGATAATGGCGAACAGTTGGCAGCCGGTAACAAGATTAATGATGCGATAGCTGGTCCCGTACTTGTGATGCGGCTTCCGGAACCAGTCCGTCAGCACGCCATCCTCGGCCACCCGCATCAGCACGCCGTTCGACCCGATAATTGACGTGTTCACCGCGCCGGAAAGAATCAGGAATCCGACAATCACCACAAATATGCGGAAAATGATCCGCAGCGTCATCGGACCGACTTCATTCATCGCGAGCCCGGCAATCAGGTTGTCGCGATAAACCGGAATGCGGATCGAATCCGGAATAATCATCACCGCCAGCAGCGAAACGATTCCGGTAAACACGAAGCTGTAAATCGCGATGACAATCGCAGCGCGCTTCAAATTCTTCAGCTTCGGATGCTCAATTTCGCGATTGACCTGGGCCAGCGTCTCCTCGCCGCTCATGGCAAGAATCGAGTGCCCGAAGGCCATGATAATTCCGAAAACTCCGAGGTCCTTGACGAACCTGCTCCCGCCTAGGAATCCCAGCGCATCCGTTGAAAAGTGCAGGTTCGAGGGTATGGGCAGCGGAGGAAACTTGGCGTGGATTCGTATCGCTGTCCAGATGCTCCAGCCGAGCAGCAGCACCACCATAATGGTGGTGACTTTCATGACCTCGAGGGCCTTATCGCTGGACTCTTCGATGCCCTTGATGTTCTGCCACCAGAAGTAAATCGTCACCACCGCGCAGATAATCGCAGAGGTCCCGTCGACAGGAAAGTGCCAAACCGCATGACCCTTGACGAGCGCCACTGGCAGCCAGCCGTGTAATGCGCCCTGATCCATCAGCTCATTCATCAGCCCGGTAATATACTGGCCTGCGGAAACGCCCGAGATCGGCCCGGTCAAAATGTAGTCGAACATCAGCGCGGATACGCTGACCTTGGCAAATGTTCCGCCCAGCGCCTCTTTTACAACTCGGTACACGCCGCCGCGCGTGAACATCGAGCAGCTTTCGACGTAGACCGCGCGCACTGCAAATGAGAAGAGCATGACGCCCAGGATGAACCAGGGTGCCGCCTTCCCGATTGCCTGTTCCGCGATACCCCCCGCATAGAATGCCGACGAGCCAAGATCATTGAGGACGATCGCCGCGGCCCGCCAGAAAGAAATGAATGTCAGCATGACCGAGGAAGCAACGACCAGCTTCACTCGATCCGATCGCGGGGCAGACGACGTTTGTTCAACTGACATGAAATGTGGGCGACGATCAATGCGCGTCGGGAAGAAACAGAATTCCCTCGCTCCCGGCGCTACCGCTGAGTGTATGTGCCTTTAGATACACAGTCAACAACAACTTTGCCGGATCAAAATCATGAAAATCGTGCCGCCCTTACTCCCCGAAAAGCTCCGTCAGGTCCTCGATAAAGCTCAGCACCACCACAACCGCTGAGCCTGCCAGACCTACAAAAAAGAGCACCGTCAACAATCCGATAAAGAGGTGGACCAGCGCGTCCATTCCAACATTGTATGGGCCAATTCAGGCTTTGCAAACGCCTTTCTCGCCGTCCGCGAATGGTACACTCGCCATGAATGCCTGCAACACCTCGCCCGGCTGGGCCCGGAACAATACCCAAACCCGCTCCATTCGCCTATCTGGCGGCGTTCGCCGTGCTCTCGGCCGTACTGCTCAATCTGCCATTTCCTATCGCCGGCCCGCTCCCGCCGTGGCGCGCGATCTTCGGTTGGTTTGCCCTCACGCCTTTGCTTTTCGCTCTGCTCGCGCCGCGCAGCGTCACCGCAACTAAGTACCTCCTGCGCAGCATGCTCGCCGCCTATCTCTGCGGAATCCTCTGGTATTTCCTCAACTGCTACTGGATCTACAACACCATGACGCAGTACGCGGCCGGGGTCTCGCCTGCCGGTGGTGTCGGCATCCTGTTTCTCTTCAGCGCTGTCCTTGGGCTGTACTTCGCCCTCTTCGGCTTCATCATCGCTTTTCTGCGCAGGAAATCCGGCGGTATTCTCGCCCCCCTCGCAATCGCGCCTTTCCTCTGGACCGCGCTCGACCTTCTCGCCGCGCATTTCACCAGTGTCCCCTGGGACCAGCTCGGCTACTCTCAGGTCGATAATCTTCTCCTCACCCGCCTCGCGCCCATCACCGGGACCTACGGCATCACCTTCATCATCGTCGCCGTCAACGCCCTCTTCGCAGCCGTCTTGCTTTCAAAAAGCATCCACTCCCGCCTCCGAATCGGCACGGGTACAGTTCTCCTCGTCGCCCTGCTGCAACTCGCCTCCTTCAAAACAGCCACGCCATCGCCTACCTCCGCCTATGCAGTCCTTATGCAGCCAAACCTCAACGTAGGTAGCTCCAACCTCTGGATCGGCCCCGAATGGGACGAGCACGTTGCCTGGATGGTCCAGCAGGGCCTCCTTACCTGTAGCCCCGCATATCAGGGAATGCCCCGGAGCGGCTCGCTGCTCCCGTCCGCCGACTGCCGCCAGAATGTTTCGCCGCCCGGCGTCGTCGTATGGCCGGAAGCCCAGTCGCCTCTTCTGAGCGATTCTCCGCAGACCATCGCGCTGCTTCACACGCTCGCCACCAGCACCCACGCTCCAGTCATCGCCGGCATGTTGGGCCAGGATGCTTCCGGCACCTACAATTCAGCCGTCTTCACCGCGCCTGACGGTCAAATCCTCGGCCGTTACGACAAAATTCACCTCGTCCCCTTCGGCGAATACATCCCCTACCGCAAGTTCTTTTTCTTCGCCCACCAGCTCACCCAGCAGCTTGTCGACCTGCAGCGCGGTAAAACACGCAATGTCTTTCGCTCCGACGGCCATACCTTCGGTATCTTCATCTGCTACGAATCCATCTTCGCGGACGAAATTCGTCACTTCGCTCTGAATGGCGCACAGGTCTTCGTCAACGTCTCCGATGACGGCTGGTACGGCAACACCAGCGCCCCCTGGCAGCACTTGAACATGGCCCGCATGCGCGCCATTGAAAACCATCGCTGGATCCTGCTCGACACCAACAACGGCATCACCACCGTCATCGACCCCAAAGGACGCGTCACCTGGAGCGCTCCCCGCAACATCACAACCTCGCTCGTCGCCCGCTACGGATACGAACACAACCTCACCTTCTACACGCGCCACGGCGATGTCTTCGCTTACCTTTGTGGGATAATCAGTGTATGCGCGCTGTTGGTTTTCGCCCGAAAGCGCCGCTCAGTTTAATAAAGTCAGGTCCCTCCATCGTGTTGAACGATCTCGAATTCGCCTACGCTCCCGTGCGCGACAAAGTCCGCGACCTGCGGGAGTATCTTTGACGCACCCCGCCTCAAAACAGAATTAGCCGCCATCGAGCAAAAGCTCTCTGACCCGTCTCTCTGGTCGAACGCGCAGCTCTCCCAGCCCATCATGCGCGACCGCAAGCGCATTGAAGCGCAGCTTGCCAGCGATGCAGAATTGGAGCGCCGCACCTCCGACGTCGATGCCTACTTCGACCTCGCCCGCGAAGGTGAGCCGGTCGAAGCCGATCTTGAGCGCGAAATCAAGTCCCTCGACGAGTACGCAGAGGCCCTCGAAGCCCGCACCATGCTCTCCGGCGAAACCGACCCCCTCAACGCCATCGTCGTCGTTCATCCCGGCGCCGGAGGGACCGAAAGCCAGGACTGGGCCGAAATGCTCATGCGCATGTATCTCCGCTGGGCAGAGCAACAGGGCTTCAAGACCGAAATGAATGACTACCAGGATGGCGAAGAGGCCGGCATCAAATCAGCCACTTTCACCATCTCCGGCGAATACGCCTACGGCCTGCTCTCCGGCGAAACCGGCGTCCACCGCCTCGTGCGCATCTCGCCCTTCGACCAGGCCAAGCGCCGCCATACTTCGTTCGCATCTGTCTTCGTCTCGCCTGAGATCGATGACTCCATCCAGATCGACATCAAGTCCGAAGACCTTCGCGTCGACACTTACCGCTCCGGCGGCAAGGGCGGCCAGCACGTCAACACCACCGACTCCGCCGTTCGCATCACCCACATTCCCACCGGAATCGTCGTCGCCTGCCAGAACGAGCGCTCGCAGCACAAAAACCGCGAGCGCGCCATGAAGATGCTCCGCTCGCGCCTCTACGAGTACGAGCTCGAGAAGAAGCGAGAGGCAACCAAAAAGCTCGAAGACTCCAAACTCGACATCAACTTTGGCTCGCAGATCCGCTCCTATGTGCTGCAGCCCTATCGAATGGCCAAGGACCACCGCACCAAGGTCGAAGTCGGCGACGTGGACCGTGTTCTGAACGGCTATCTCGAGCCGTTTATTCGCGGATACCTCAAAATGCGCCGGCAAGGCGGAGTCCCTGTGGCCGTCGAGTCAGAGGATGACCTCGCATAGCAATCGGTATCCGCAATGAATGATCCCTCCCTGATCCGGAAAATTCTTGACGAATGCAAAACCATCGCGGTCGTCGGACTCACGAACCGGGAAGGCCGCGCCTCCCTTGGCGTCGCCCGCTTCATGCAGTCGCGCGGCTATCGCATCGTGCCTGTCAATCCCCTGATCGACAGCGCTCTCGGAGAGACAGCATACCCAAGCCTCACCCAGGCCGTCGCAGCCGTCCCCGAAATCTGCGTCGTCAACGTTTTCCGCGCACCCGAGCACATTCCGGCCATCGTTGACGAGGTCATTCGCCTTCACATCCCCTACCTCTGGCTCCAGGAAGGCGTTGTCCACCAGGAGGCCGCTCTGCGTGCAGAAGCAGCTGGAGTCGGTGTCATCATGAACCGCTGCATTCTCAAAGCCCGCATGGCCGCCGGTTGGCAGTAGCCAGTCTCCGCGCACGTTCCATGCCAAAGCTCCTCACCCGCATAAAGCACCCACTCCCCGCGCCGATGTAGGGAGTGTGTTACGCGGTTCCTCCCGCAGGTGACCCGGATAAGAGCACCGCGCTCTTAACCCGGTAAGGCGCCCCGGGCAGAAATCAATCGACCATGAGGAGCAAATCACATGTCTCTGGGTGTCCTGAATAACATCTCCGCGCTATACGCGGAAAACAACCTGAACCAGACGCAGGCCAGCCTGCAGAACACGCTCACGCAGCTTTCGTCTGGTTCCCGCATCAACTCCGGCGCGGACGACGCAGCCGGCCTCTCGCTCGCCAACGGCTTGGCTGCAAATTCGGCAGCCTTGACTCAATCCTCAGACAACGCCAGCGAAGGCGTTGGCCTGTTGCAGGTTGCTGACGGCGCTCTTTCGCAGGTCACCAATCTGCTCAACCGCGCGGTCACGCTGGCCACCGAAGCCTCGAACGGCACGCTGAATGCCACGCAGGATTCAGCTGCCAACTCTGAATATCAGTCGATCCTGGACGAAATCAGCAACATCGGCTCCACATCCACCTACAACGGACAGCAGGTCTTCGGCGGCAGCTTCGCCATCTTCACCGGCGACGGCACAGCCGGAGGCGGCTTCAGCGACACGATCACGCTCGGCGACCTCAGCAGCGCTGCCGTGGGCGACTCCACCGGTTCGGCCGGGCTCACCTACACCTCCGGCGCCGGAACTGCGACTTCGACGCTGACTTACACACCGGTTGCAGCCGACTCGGAGAACCTGAGCACCACTGACCTGAACACCTCTGCCGACGCGCAGACTGCGCTCAACGACATCTACACCGCTGTGCAGGATGTCGCGGCCGAGCGTGGTTACACTGGCGCACAGATCAACACTCTGAACGCGGTCAGCAACGTCGAGAGCACCGAGCAGGAGAACGTAGTCTCGGCGGAAAACTCCGTCACGGCGACCGACTACGGCCAGGCAACCTCGAACCTCTCCAAGTACGAGATCCTGACGCAGACCGGCATCAGCGCCCTCTCGCAGGCCAACAGCACGGAGCAGGAAGTCACCAAGCTGTTGCAGTAACCTCCATGCTTCCTCCGGACGGGGAGCCTCATGCTCCCCGTTTTCTTTGCATTTTCTAATCTCTCCCTGCCGCCAATCTGCATTTCAGCAAGCCTCACGACTGAAGTTCATAGAAGGCCAGTCGATAAATCGAGCATGGGAAGCATAGGAATTTCGTTCGGCTCGCCGACCAGCGGCCAGGGGTTCGATGTAAGCAGCACTGTCAGCCAGATCGTAGCCAACCTTCAGGCAATCGAAACCCCGTGGCAAACGCAGATTTCGACCCTCCAATCGCAGGACACGGTTCTGACTTCGATCGGCTCTGATCTCAACAACCTCTCGAACACCCTGCAAAACCTGACTGACTTTGAAGGTGTGCTCTCCGGCAAGGAAGGCTCCAGTTCAGACACCTCCGTACTACAGCTGATTTCGGCTGCCTCCAACGCCGTCGCGGGCAGCCACACTGTGGTGGTCAACAGTCTCGCGCAGACGTCGTCCTATTACAGTGATGCCGTTTCCAGTACGGACACGCTCAGTGGCAGCATCACGCTCTCCGTCGGGAGCGGTACAGCTCAGACCATTACCCTCGACTCCACCGACAACACCATCGCAACCCTCGCTGACGCCATCAACTCCGGCAACTACGGAGTCGCCGCCAGCGTCATCACAGACGGCTCCACGCAGCGGCTCTCGCTTGTCAGCAACACCAGCGGTGCAGCAGGCGATATTAACCTGACCTCCGCCCTGACCGACTCCACAACCAGCGCCGCGGTTAACTTCACACAGGCGCAGGCCGGGCAGGATGCTCAGTTCACCGTCGACGGTATCAGTGCCACCAGCTCATCGAACACTGTCTCGAACGTCATTCCCGGCGTCACCTTCCAGCTTCTCAGCGCTTCGCCCGGCACCAGCATTCAGATTGAGATCACAAACGACAACTCAAGCGTCGAGTCCGTCGTAAACAATTTTGTCAGCGCCTACAACACAGTCATTACCGACATCAACTCCCAGGAGCAGGACGACGCTTCCGGCAACCCCGAGCCTCTGTTCGGCAGCCCAACCCTTTCCACCCTGCAGGAAGAGCTGCAGCAGGCGCTCGACTTCACGCAGCCCAGCGGCGCTGTCACTTCCCTCACCCAGCTCGGCGTCTCCGTCAATAATGACGGCACACTCTCGCTCAACGTCGACACACTCGACAGCGAACTCAACAGCAACTATCAGGACGTCGTCAACTTCTTCCAGCCTAGCGGCAGTTTCACTTCCTTCGGCTCAAACTTTTCGGACGCGCTCAACAACCTGGGCAACTCCACGCCGTCCAGCCTGATTTCTCTTGCCCTGTCTGAAGACTCGACGCAGGAATCAGCGCTGAGCGCCAACATCAGCAACGAAAACACCCAGATAAGCTCCCAGGAAGCGAGTCTCACAACCGAACTGAATGAGGCCAACTACACCCTCGAGGAAATCCCCTCCCAACTCGACTATGTAAACGAGCTCTACAGCGCCATCACCGGCTACAACGAGAACACCAACGGCTAGGAATCAAAATGAATTACCAGCAGCAAAGCCTCGCGGGCAAGAACGGCGTAGAGTTGATCGTCGCCCTCTACGACGGCATGGTGCGCTTTCTCTACCACGCCATTCAGGCGATTGAAGCAAACGACATCACCGCGCGCCGCATAGCAATCAAGCGCACGCTCGATATCCTCATGCACCTTCAGTCGCGCCTCCGTATGGATGTTGGAGGTGGGTCGGCCAAGGCTTTGGCCGAGTTCTATGCCGCCATTTTCGCTCTCTGCATCGATGGCTCGCGTCTCGCCTCAACCTCCCGTCTCAAGGAGGCCATCAGTTGTATCCGTGACGTTCGCGAAGCCTGGCAAACCATCGCGCACGATCCTGAAGTTCTTCACATTCTCAGCGAAAATCAATCGCCGACGGTGCTTCGCATGCCTTCTCCGGTTGCAACTTCCGCCGTGCAGGAAGTCGTCCCTTCAAGCTGGAGCGCCTAGCTTGTCTCCGCAAGCTCTTCTTCCATCTTTTGCTTCTCGCACAGGTCAAAGTAATAGCCCTGCCTGGCAACCAGCTCTTCATGCGTCCCCAGTTCTGCAATCCGTCCACCTGCCAGAACCGCAATCCGGTCCGCATTCCGCACCGTCGAAACCCGATGCGAAATCAGAATCGTCGTCCTTCCCTGCATCCGCCGCCGCAACTCTTCCAGAATCCGCTCCTCGGTATAGGTATCCACGCTGGCCAGCGCATCATCCAGAATCAAGATCCTCGGATCGCACACCAGAGCGCGCGCCAGCGATGACCGTTGTTTCTGCCCTCCTGACAGCGTGAGCCCGCGCTCACCCACCATCGTCTCAAACCCGCGCGGAAACTCCTCAAACTCTTTGCGAATGTGCGCCGCCTCTGCCGCGTCGAGCATGTCCTGCACACTCGCATCCGGGGCGCCGAACAAAATATTCTCGCGGATCGTCTCGCTGAACAAAAATGTCTCTTGCGGTACAAACCCGACCCTCCTCCGTAAATCCTCCAGCGGATACTCGCGCACCGGCCGCCCGTCGATCAGCACCGTTCCCGGAGGTGCATCGTAAAGCCGTGGTATCAAATTCACCAGCGTCGTCTTTCCCGCGCCTGTCAGTCCGACCAGCGCCAGGCTCGATCCCGCCGGAATCTTCAGCGAAATGTCCCGCAACACCTGCGTTCCGTTGTAGGAAAACGACAGGTTGCGGAACTCGACGTCGCCCACGATCGGCAATCCCTTTTCAACCTTCGCATCGCGATCGTCAATCGTCGGCTTCTCCAACAGCAGTTCATGGATACGAATCACTGACGCCGTCCCGCGCTCCACCAGGTTCACCACCCACCCAAACGCAATCATCGGCCAGGTCAGCATGAGCGTGTAGATCGTGAAGGCGGCAAAGTCGCCGGGGCTGATGCGGTGCGCAAGCACCTCGTGTCCACCCACCAGCAGCACGATCACCATCGCAGCCCCCAGCAGGAACTCAAGCGTCGGCCAAAGCATGCCCATCAACTGCACCAGCCGCAGCCCGCGCCGCACATACTCTCGGTTCGATGCCTCGAACGACCTCATCTGCGCTTCTTCCTGCGCAAAGGCGCGCACCAGCCGCGCTGCCGAAAAGTTCTCCTGCGCCTGTGCGGAGATGTCCGAGAACATCGCCTGGATCCGCTCAAACCGGTCATGGATCTTGCGGCCCATCTTCTGCACCAGAATGCTGGCAACCGGAAGCGGCGCCAGAGCCACCAGCGTGAGCACAGGGCTGATGCGCAGCAAAAAGTACAGTGCGCCGATGGTGAACAGCAGCGTGTTGGCGCTGTACATAATCGCCGGCCCCAGCAGCATGCGCACCGCGCTCAGGTCGTTGGTCATACGCGCCATAATGTCGCCCGTCCGGCGCTGCTGGTAGTACTCGGGAGCCTGCTTTTCCAGTTGCAGGAAAAGATCGTTGCGCAGATCGAACTCAATGTCACGCGAGATGCCGATGATGATCCAGCGCGTGAGGAACAGAAACACGCCCTTGGCCAGCGCAATCGCAACCAACACCCCGGCATAATAAAGAATCTTCTGCCGGGTCACGCCATGGCGTAGGAGATCGTCCATGGCAATCCCGATGATCATCGGGAAGAAGATCCAGATCGCGTTGTTCATCACCGTCGCCAGTGCGCCCCATACATACCCGCGCTGGTAGCGCTTCATGTAAGGCAACAACGGTTTGAGTTCTTTCAGCTTCATAACACAATTACGCTCTCTACGTGGACGTCCGCAGCAACAGATAGCCCCCAATCAGTGCAAATACCAGATCAGGGGACCACGCCGCCAGCATGGCCGGCAGCAAATTCACATTCCCCATCGCCTCAAACGTTCCGTCAACGACGAAGTAAGCGATTGCCACGCCTATCGCAATCGCAATTCCAGCAAGCGAACCCCGCCTCCCCATCGATACCGCGAATGGGACCGCGAGAATCGCCATAACCAGTGTAATAAGCGGGTAGGCCAGTTTGCGATTCAGCTGCACACGCAATCGTACGGTGTCAAATCCGCTTTGCTGCAGCTCATGGATATAGGCAGCCAGCTCGTGGAAGCTCATCTCTGAGGACAACAGTTCTTCCGTCTTAAAGTAACGCGGATGCTCGCGAATCTCGGGGAATGTATCCACCACGAATGGCTGATAGTTGCTGATCTCCGCCCCACTAAAGGTGCGGACCCATCCGTTTTCAAACACCCACTGGTTCAGTCGCGGCTCCCAGTGCGCGCTTGTTGCAAAAATCCTCTTGGAAATCGAAAACGTGCCTGGCTCAAACTCAAACACTGAGATATTCGCAAAGGAATCACGCTCTGCATCAAAAAACTGATAGTAAAAGATGTGCTCCGGCTCACCCGCCTTCTGAATTCCGAAAATCCAGTTCTCCCCGGGATGCTCAACGGTCTGTGCCGGCTTTCCTTTAATAATGTTCCGCAATGCCTCCTGCCTGCGGTTCGCCTTCGGCAGATACAGCTCATCAAACAGAAAGAGCGACGTCGCCAGAATCGAAGCAATCACCAGCATGGGCAGCACAATCCTGTACAGACTTACCCCGGCAGACTTGATCGCGGTCAGCTCGCTGGAACGAGTCAGCAGCCCAAAGACCACCAGCACCGCTATCAAAACGCTCAATGGCGTAATCGTGTAGATCATGCTCGGCGTCAGGTTGATTAGATACTCGCCGACCAGAAGCAGTGGAGCGTGATTGCGAATGATCGCCCCCAGCAGCTCAAAGAAGGTGAACAGCAGCATCAGCATCACAAAGGTGACCAGTACTAGGACAAAGACGCCGAGGAACTGCTCCAGCACATATTCGTCCAGAATCAGCGGGAAGCGTCCCCGCGCGTGCCGCGCCTTTGCAGGGCCCGTGTCGCCGCGGACCCCGGCTTGGTCCTCCTTATCCGAGCGCCTGAACCAGCTTCCGGCAGACGCAATCGCCGCCAGCGCAGCCCCACCGGTTGACATCTGCCGCAGCAGCACAATCCCGCATACCGCAAACAGCACATTCACAAACCACACGCCGGCAATCACCGGAATCTTGTCCTGCCGTGCGAGCGCCGTCCCTGTCGAGGAAAGGAAATAGTAAATAAACACCAGCGCAACCGTTAGAACAAAGCCCGCCCCTTTGCCGCCACGCTTGAATGAGATCCCCAGTGGCACCGCCACCAGCATCAACACCAGGCAGGCGGCGGGGAAAGCGTAGCGCCGTTGCAATTCAATTTGATAGACACGTCCATTAGGCTCGCGTCCGCGCGCCTCCAGTTCGCTGTTCGACATCGCCATTATCGGCGCATCATTTCGGGTCACCCGCGTGTCCGATTGGGCCGTAAGCGCCAGGGGCAGGTCTGTCTGCGCGAAGGTCGATATGTCGTACTGGCCCGGATTGCTCGCTGACATCTGGTGCTCGGTACCGTCGCGCAGCCGCATAATTGCGGCTTGCCCCTTGCGGCTGACGACCGTGGCGGTGGCGCCCGTGGTAATCGTGGGTGCAGCAGGATCAGAAAGATTGGCCAGGAAAATCTGCCGCCAGTTGGTTGAGCCGGCATGCGCGCGCACATCCTGAACATAAAAAACGAAATTCTTGAACTCTTCGTTGAAGACCCTCGGCTGCACCTCATACGAGGCCTGTGCATTCAGCAGCTCGGACTCCAGCCGCCGGGTCGCCGTCGTTGCCTTCGGGGCCAGATATATGCTGTTGGCCATGTCAATGCCCCACCCCGCAACGGCCACCAGGGCGACAATCCCGACAAATCTCCACACCCCAACGCCCGAGGCGCGCATCGCCGTCACTTCGCTGTCCGCGGCCAGTCGGCTCAGTCCCAGCAGAATGCCGACCAGCACGGCCATGGGAATGGTGACCGTGAACATGTTCGGCAGGATCAGCAGAAATATCGCTCCCACTGCCCCCAGCGACGAGCTGTTGCGCACGATCAGCTCCATCAAATAGGGCAAATCGGGCATCAGCAGCACAAAGGTGAACAGCAGCATGCCCAGAAGCGCATGCGAGAGCACTTCCTTCAGAATGTAGCGGGTAAAGATGCGCACTGGAATCCAGTTTAACTTGAACTAAAGCCCTTGAGTCTTAAGCTATTCGCCAGCACGCTCACCGAGCTCAGCGCCATGGCCGCGGCAGCCACTGCGGGATTCAGAAGCAGCCCAGTCACCGGATACAGCGCACCCGCCGCAATCGGAATGCCCACCACGTTATATCCCAGTGCCCAGCCAAGGTTCTGCCGCATCACTCGCAGCGTCTGCCGGGCCAGCGCCAGCGCCGTCACAATTTGCAGGGGCTCACCCCGCAGCAAAATCGCATCGCCGGCCTCGCGCGCAAGATCGGCCCCCGTCCCAACCGCCAGTCCTGCATCTGCCTGCGCCAGCGCCGCGGCATCGTTTATGCCGTCGCCCACCATGGCCACCTTGCCGCCTGCGCTTTGCAGTTCGCGAATCTTCTCCAGCTTCTCTTCTGGCAGCAGCTCGGCGTATACATCGTCCAGCGCGAGGGTCCGCGCAACCTCTTCAGCCGCCGCCTTGCTGTCGCCTGTCAGCATGGCCACGCGCAGCCCCATGCGCTTCAGCGTTGCAACCGCTTGCGCTGCACCCGGCCTGATCCCATCACGTGCGGTCAGCATCCCCACAAACTCGCCATCAACGGCCATATATAAAGGCGTTTCGCCCGCGCGCGCCTTCGCTTCGCCGGGAAGCGTAATCCCCAGGTCCGCCATCAGCGCGCTGTTCCCTGCCGCAACAGAACCTCCCTGCACCGTACCCACTAGTCCCTTGCCCGGAACCGCGCGTACGTCCGCCGCACTGCTCGTTGCAACGCCTCGCGAGGCTGCATACTCCAGCACAGCGCGGGCCAGCGGATGCTCCGACCGCTGCTCAAGAGAAGCAGCCAACCCAATCAGCTTCGCCTCATCGATCCCGACTGCGCGCACCGCCGCAATCTCGGGCTTCCCTTGCGTGAGCGTTCCCGTTTTGTCCAGTACAATCGTGTCCACGCGCGCCAGCCGCTCCACGCTTTCGCCGCCCTTGAACAGAACCCCTAACTGCGCAGCTCGCCCGATGGCCACAGTCAACGCCGCCGGAACCGCCAGCCCCATCGCACACGGACACGCAATCACCAGCACAGCGACCGCAATGGCAAAAGCGCGGCCTGTGCCATCGGCATGCCCCGCAACCACCCAGATCAAAAACGTCAGTGCCGCCAGCCCCAACACTGCGGGTACAAAAACAGCGCTCACCCGGTCGGCCAGCTGCTGCATCGGGGCCTTGGACGATTGCGCCTCTTCCATCAGCCGCAACATCTGCCCCAGCACGCTGTCCGCGCCGATTGAAGTGGCCCGGTACTCCACCGCGCCGTCGTAGTTCAGTGATCCGCCAATCAGCCGGTCGCCAACCGCGCGCGCCACCGGGACCGACTCACCCGTGATCAGCGACTCATCCACGCTGCTGGCTCCTGTCAGAACCACTCCATCAACGGGAATCCGTTCCCCGGGCCGCACCACCACCACCTCGCCCGGAACCAGCGAGGCCACAAGAACCTCACTCTCTTTACCGTCTCTGAGCACACGCGCCGACTGCGGTTGCAACTCCGCAAAGCTGTGCAGTGCGTCCAGGGTCCGCCGCTTGGCGCGCGCATCCAGCCAGTTGCCGATCAGCAAAAATCCCAGAATCAGCAGGACCGAATCGTAATAAACGTCCGCCTGCAGCCCATGCTCCAGAAAGAACCCCGGAAACATCGTGGCCGCTGCCGAATAGACAAACGCCGCGCCCGTGCCCAGTGCCACCAGCGTGTTCATGTTGGTAGAGCGGTGAATCGCCGCCTGCCATGCCCGCTCAAAAATCGCTCCGCCCGCCCAGATCATCCCGGCCAGGGTAATCACCAGCATCGCGTACTTTAGTTCGGTAGCTGGAATGTGATAGACCCACGGCGCCAGCCGCGCGAGGACGCGATCAAGAAATCCGGGCTCGCCATGCATCGACAGCGGCATGGAAAGCACCATCACCACCACGCCGCCTACAATCGCGGCAAAGGCACGTGCCCTCAGTGCCCGTTCGCGCCGCCTGCGCTCTTCGTCTGTCTCTTCTTTCTCGGCCAGCGATGCGTCATACCCGGCCTCGCGCACTGCCTCAAACAGCGACTCCAGCTTCGCAATCGACGGCTCATAGACAACGCGGGCCGAATGCGTCATCAGATTCACGCTCGCGCTGGCTACTCCCGGAGTCTCGCGCAGTGCCCGCTCCACATGGGCCTGGCAGGCGGCACACGTCATCCCCTGCACCCCCAGTTTGACTGCCTGCGTGCTGCCCTCTTTCAATTGCGCTCCTATGCGTTCACGTGAGCGGTGTACCCGGCCTTCGCCAAAGCGGCCACGGCCTGCGCGGCGTCGTCGGCCTTCAGGCGGGCCGTTCCCACGCTGACCTCAAGCACTTCGGCTCCCGGAACGCGCTCCAGTGCCTGGGTCACTCGCCTTACGCAGGACCCGCAGTGCATACCGTCAATACTCAGTTTGATTTCGCTCATGGATATAAAAATGACCTCACTTATGACCCAGTAGTTATCGATGCTCCTCGCCTGCGGTTCGATGCAGACCGTCATTCACCTAACGGGACGAAGCTGTAGCCAATGCCGCGAACCGTCCGCAAATAGCGCGGCTCTGAGGGCTCATCTTCAATATATCTTCGTAGCCGCACAATAAAGTTGTCGATCGCGCGCGTGTCCGTGTCTTCGCGCAGCCTCCACACCTGCTCCAGCAGCTCCTTGCGCGACACCGACCGTCCCTGGTTTCGCACCAGGTAGCGCAGCAAGTCCGCCTCCATCAACGTCAGATGAATCTCCTTGCCCTGCGACTCCAGCCGCAGGTTCTCAAAGTCGATCTTCCGCCCGGCAAATTCAAAGTACGGTAGCCCATCGCCTCCTCCGCTCGCGCTCCGGTCCACTGCGGAATGCCACTTCGTCCGGCGCAGCAGTCCATTCAGCCGCGCAAGCAGAATCGACAAATCAAACGGCTTCGGCAAATAGTCGTCAGCCCCGGCGGTAAAACCCTGCAACACGTCCTCCGGTCGGCCTCGAGCCGTCAACATCATCAGCGGAACATAATTTTGTGCCTGCCGCAGCTCCTCTGCTACTTCAAAGCCGCTCTTGCCCGGAAGCATTACATCCAGCAGCACCGCATCAAATCGCTCGCGCTCCAGCAGCGCCAGAGCCTGCTCGCCGTCGTTTGCAAGCGTAACCTCATACCCCTCGGCCCGCAGATTAAACAACAGTCCCTGCGCCAGGTGCGCTTCGTCCTCTACAACCAGGACCCGCGCCGTTACTCGCGCCGCGCTCATATCGCCTCCTGCATGGCCGGCGATTTCTCCTTGCTCTCAATCAGGCGCGGCAGTTGCACCGTCACCGTCGCGCCCTTGCCTTCGCCGGGGCTCGTGGCAAAGGCGTCGCCCCCATGCTGCCGTGCGATGGTGCGCACCAGGAAGAGTCCGAGTCCTGTTCCCTTCGTGCGAAGCACATTGCGCGCCGGCACCCGATAAAAACGGTTGAAGATCCGCTTCAGATGCGCCGCCGGAATCCCGATCCCACGGTCCGTCACGCTCAGGATCACCCACGCGTCCCCCTCCAGCACCAGACGCACCTGAATCTCAACTCCGTTCGGCGAATACTTCACGGCATTGTTCAATAAGTTTGTAACCACGGTCTGCAAGTCCTCGTGGTCGCCGCGTACAATCACCGGTTGATCGGCGGGAGGCTCCTCGAGGCTGAGGTTCTCATCCGTCAGGTGGTGCAGCGTTCTCGTTCGATACATTGCTGCCGTGACGATTTCCCGCATGTCCACCGGCGCGCGAGCCGCCTTCCGTGACCGCTGCCCGAGTTCACCTGCCTTAAGCACCTGCTCCACCGTCGCCAGAAGCCGGTCACTATCGTTCAGCATAATGCCGTAGAATTCCTGCCGTTTCTCCTCGCTCAGCTCACGACGCTCCAGCGTCTCCAGATAAAGTCGAATCGAGGTGATCGGTGTCTTCAACTCGTGCGTCACTGCGTTGATAAAGCTGTCGTGCCGCTCGTTCCGCCGCACCTCGCGCACCAGAAAGATCGTGTTCAGTACCACTCCGGCAATCAGCAGCAAAAAGAATGGAATGCCGATCAGCATCGGCATCAGCCGCCGCCAGTTCAGGATGATCCAGCCGACGTTGAGAACGACAGCCACGCCCACCATGCAGATACCCAGCACGGTGAACAGCACCAGCTTCCGCCTTCGTCCTCTCACTCGCATAGCTCAAACAAAAACGCCTGCCACAATGTTACCGGGCAGGCGCTCAATTTGCTTGGATCGAATACTTTTGGATGACCAGTCCCTACGCCACTCCCGCAGGCTTGGGGTTCAGCTTGTCGTACTGCGCAACCTTGATGTCCCACGCCAGCCCCAGCTTTTCAAGCAGTTTAATGCCAAGGTAGTTCTGGTCAAACTCATACCAGGCCAGGCCGTGTCTGGCAGATACAGGGTGCGCGTGGTGGTTGTTGTGCCATCCCTCACCGCCCGTCAGCAGGGCCACCCACCAGCTGTTGCGCGAGTTGTCCTTGGTGTGAAAGCGCCGCGATCCCCACATGTGCGTAGCCGAGTTCACCAGCCAGGTTGCGTGCAGCCCCAGCGTCACCCTCAGGAAGATGCCCCACATCACGCATGGCCACCCGCCAATCGCCAGTAGCGCAAGGCCTACGACCACCATCGGCACCCAGTGATACTTGCTCAGCCAGACATAGAACTTGTCCCGCGCGAGGTCTGGAGCGTACCGCGCCAGCATCGCCGTCTCCGAATGCATCGAGACGCCGCTCAGGATCCATCCGATATGGGCCCACCACCCGCCTTCGTTGGGCGTATGTGGGTCGCCGTCGTGATCGGAGAGTTGGTGATGTACCCGGTGCGTTGCCACCCAGAAGATCGGCCCGCCCTCGAGTGACAGAGTCGCTCCCACAGCCATCACGTACTCCACCCACTTCGGCGTCTTGTATCCCCGGTGCGTCAGCAGCCGGTGGTAGCACATGCCAATGCCGACATTCGAGGCGTACACCCACAGCACTGCGGTGCAGATCAGCGCCTTCCAGGAAAACATGAACAGCGCGGCCACGGCGCCGATATGGAACAGCACCATGAAAATTACCGTCACTATGCTCAGAGTGCCGCTCTGCGCGGCCCGTCCCAGCTTGGGAATATTGGGCTCGTTCCTTGCGTGGACTGACTCACCCGCAACAGAAGGGGTGATATGAGGGAGGCTTTCCTGAATCGTTTCTACTGGCATGAATCCGCTTACTCTCCGGTGTCCGAACTATGGGTGGTCTACCTTCTGACCGTATCAGTACGCGGAGACACAGGATGTAAGACTTTTGTAAGGAGCAACAGAGGATCTACGAGACGAAAACTCAGGCCCTGAAACTTCCCTGCGGCGGCCAGGCAGTCGGCTGCGGCAAGGACAATGGCTCCTCCGGCATCACAATCCAGAACACCACATACGCCACAAGCCCGATTCCGCCTCCGAAAATAGTCAGCAGGACGGTGACTACGCGCACCCACACAACATCCCACCCGTAGCTGTTTGCCAGCCCCTGGCAAACCCCGGCAATCATGCGTCCCATTCTCGGACGAATGAGCCTGGTGGGCGGAACATACGCCACTCCTGGCTGCGCTGAATACTGTTGCGATTGGGGGGCGCTTACCGGCGTGCCGCAGACCGAGCAAAAGCGCGCCTCGTCATTCATTGCGTTGCCGCAGTTCTTGCATGAAATTGACATAACGTCCTCTCGTGTACACCACAGTACACCTTCTTCGAATGTACGAGCCAGCCTGCGAATTTGTTCCCTGCAAATGACTGCGCTACGAAGGGGTCAATGGGCCCGGTACGGGCTGTCCATATACTTGCGCGCCAACTCACCCTGAGAGGTATTGGCGCCCCCCGCAAGCACCGCCTGGAACTGCTGGCGCGCCTGATCATATTGATGCATCAGGTCGTAGACCTCGCCCGCGGCCAGCAGACAGCGGAGTTTGAGCTCCGGACTGGTGGTCGGCTGAACAGCTCCCTGGCGAAAGGCCTGAACCGACTCCGGATAAAGGTGCTGCCCGCGCAGGGTGTCGCCAAGCCCGAAATAAGCCAGCTCCACGTGCGCCGAGGCAAAGTACCCGGAACGCTTGGCGTCGCTGATCACCTGCCGGTAGAGACCAATCGCCTTCATCCCATCACCTGAATCCTTGGTAAGGTTCGCACGTTCCAGGCAGAACAGGAAGTCATGGGGATACTCGCTGACGAGCGATTCATTAATCGCCAAAGCCTGCTGATACTTCGCCTCGCGCCGCAGGAAAAGGGCCATCACCGTCCGCGCCTCCACACTCGTAATCACGCCCCGGTCCGCCGCATCCTGCAGCGTCCTCAGCCCCTCCGCCTTCGAGCCGTGGATTCCGGCAATGCCAATCAGCAGCTTGAACGCAAACGGCAGCGATCCGACTACATACTGATACACACCCACTACCAGCTTGGCATCCACGTAGTTCGGGTCCAATTGCAAAGCCTTCTCGCTGTCGTTCTTCGCCCCAAGCGCCAGCTTCAGCGCTGACACAAAGCCGCGCTCCACCAACCCTACATATACGGCCTCCAGGCTTCTGCCCCACCCGCGCGCAAAAAGCGCGTTCACGTCATTCGGGTTCCGACTCAGCTCGGCATCTGCCTGATCAAAGACCTTCTGCGTCAGATCCCTTACTTCATCGCGCACCTTCGGGTCTTCGACGACTGTATGTTTTCCCGTCAGGAAGCCGTCATGCGCATAGAACGTCGTGTCCAGCAGATCCAGCCGGAACATCTCCTGAAAAATCGTGACATACAGAATGTAGTCCGTTGCAATCGGATCGTTGGGATGGCTGGCCTGCACCCTCCGGAAAATCCCCAGCGCAGCCACGTAATTCATGTTGTAGAAGTAGGCAAAGCCCTCCCGGACCAGCGGATCGTGATTGAGCGGGTCGGTATCCACCTGCTGCGCGGGCGCACTCGGGACGGTAAGAACAACAAGAAGAACGAGAAGCAAAAGAACCATGAAGTTGCGAATTGCCGCAACTGGGGGGCGCAGGACAGGCTTCGTAAGTGACATTCGGTTTATGAGGCTCTCGCGGGGACTGCAAAAATAGACGCCCCACATCGCATTTTAGACTGGAAAAGCCCCTCGAAATGTCGCAGTATCTTGTTACCTTACAGATACACCATGACCAGGAAGGAACTGATCCGCCTGCTGCTACTGCAGGCCCGCGCCAACGGCTTTGAGTTCCGGAAGTGGTATCAGAACCGGGTCAGCGCCGAATGGACGACGGCAGATGCCGCCATCGAGAACCTCTCGCATGGCGGGCGCTACTATGCCCTGCTGTTCTCACACCAGTTCGCCCGTAACTTCTGGAAGCCCGGACGGCGCATGCAGTTCGTCGTCCCCACGCAGGAGTTCACCCGTGTCAACCGCCGTGGCGAGCAGATCACCGTGGTCAGGAAGGCCTACACGCGCCGCACCATGCGCGGCAATGCCTGGGAGTACCACCTGCGCGAAATGGCCGCGACCGAGGAGCCCCTGCTGTATATCCGGCGTTTTCTGGTGACCGAAGAAGAGCTGGAGGCCCAGCGCTCCGGCGAGGCACAGAATCTGGACGAAGACCCCGAGCCGCAACCTGAGCCTGATTCGTCACAGGATTCGCTCCCCGAGCCGAAGAGTTAACGCAACCTCTCAAGAGCTATAGAACTCAAGCCCTAAAGAAATGGTTCAGAGGTCCTCGCCCTTTGCCGACCCGCTGGGCTGCAGCCATCGCCCCGGCAACATACGCCTTGGCCTCGCGGACGGCCTGAGCCGCTGCATCGCCAGCCAGCAGCCGGATCAGCAGTGCGGATGAGAAGGCGCAGCCGGTTCCGTGGGTTGCAGTTGTCTGGATGCGGTGGCCGGGAAACCACTGGCTCTTTCCGTTGGCAAGCAGCAGGTAGTCGTCCGGCGGGTCGAAATGCCCGCCCGTAACAACAAGATTCAGATCGGGATAGCTCGCGGCCAGCCGTCCGGCCGCCATTTCGACCTCGTCCCGAGTCCGCACAGGAACCCCAGCCAACACCGCCAGCTCCTCAGCGTTTGGCGTAATCCAGCCGACCCGGTGCAATAAATTCTCCCTCAGCCGCGAGACCCCCTCAGCCGAAAGTAACTCCTTGCCGGAGCTTGACTTAAGGACCGGATCGAGAACCACGCGTTCAGGTGGAATGCCGGAACGCCCCAAAAAGTTGCCGACCGCGTCAACATTTGCCGCTGTAGCCAGCATCCCAATTTTCAGGCCGGAGATTTCGAGGTCTTCCGCGAGACAAGCCAGGGTCTCAGCCAAAACCTCCGGCGACACCGCATCCACGCGACGCACCCCCTGCGTGGACTGAACAGTAAGAGCCGTAACGGCGGAAACGCCATAAAGTCCGTGGGCGGCAAAGACTTTGAGGTCGGCGGTCACACCCGCCCCGGACGACGGGTCGAATCCGGCGATCGTCAGAGCGATCAATGGTTTGCCGTCCCCAAAATTGCTCGAACTGCCTATCATATTCTGCCTGTGGAAATCAAGCATTTTTGAGAAATAAATCTCGGTTTTTGTTTGACTTGAGGTTTTGATGCTCCATACAATTTCCGGAGGAGGAATATGAGCGCTATCGCAATCCTTAAGAATAACTGCTTCCGACGATCTGGTCTGATCGCCAGCGCCGTTCTTGCGGCCGTTATTGGCGTATCAGGTACCCCTGCTGGCAATGCGGAACACTCTGTGCACCTGAAACAGGTTGCGCCCAAACAACCCCAGCATCACTGGTATGAAATAGGCCGTGCCTCTTGGTATGGCAAGCTCTTCCAGGGCCACGAGACTGCCAGCGGTGAAGACTACAACATGAACGCTATGACCTGTGCGCACCGCAGCCTTCCGCTGGGTTCGCTCGTAAAGGTCACCAATCTCCGGAACCACAAGTCGGTGATCGTGCGCGTGAATGACCGCGGACCCGTTCCACGGAACCGCATTATCGACCTTTCCTATGCTGCGGCCCGCTTCCTTGGGTTCAGCAACAGGGGAACCGCTCCCGTCCGTGTGGAACTGATCTCTAGGACTTCGGAGCTCTCTCAGATGGCGTACCCGGCCTTCGCGGCCCACTGAGACTCAGCCCTCCCTGACTCGCTCCTCCTATAAGATAGGGTTCAGCCCTTAAAGGAGTGGTGTGCCTGTGACTCTTCCCGGCCCTGAGCCTGCCCGTCTTTCTGCTCGCGATCGCGTGATCGTCGCGCTGGACGTACCCGATGCGGAGCAGGCTCTGGGGTTGGTGGAGCGCCTGGACAATCAAATCTATTGGTTTAAGATTGGACTGGAACTCTATCTTTCCGAAGGAAATAGAATCATCGAAATACTGCGGTCACAAGGCCATTCCGTCTTTCTCGACCTTAAGCTGCACGACATTCCCAACACCGTCGCCGGGGCTGTCCGCTCCGCCTCTCGCGCCGGAGCAAAGATGCTCACCGTCCACGCTTGCGGTGGCCCAGCCATGCTCTCCGCCGCCGTTGAAGCGGCTGCTTCCGTGGCTCATGCCCCTCAACTCCTCGCCGTCACCGTTCTCACCAGCATGGACCAGTCCCAGCTCTCAGCCGTCGGCGTTCCTGGCTCTCCAGCCGATCAGGTGCTCATCCTCGCCCAAATGGGCTGGCGATCCGGCATCCGCGGATTTGTCTCCAGTGCCGAAGAGGTCGCCGCGATGCGCCACACCTTCCCCGCCGCGACGCTCGTCATCCCCGGAATCCGCCCTGCGGGTGCAGCCACCGATGACCAGAAACGTGTCGCAACCCCCGCCGCCGCCATCGCCGCCGGAGCCGACTACCTCGTCATCGGACGACCCATCACCCAGGCCCCCGACCCCGCCGCCGCCGCCGCCGCGATTTTGGCTGAGATCAGCTAAACCAGCACAAATAGGCATAGAACTGCGAGCAGCTGGACAGAACCTTGGAACCCTCTGATGAGGGCAATCGATGGGATAGGTATGCAAACATTTGCACTTTGAGCATCTTGAAAGTCTAAAAATGCGCCCCTCTCGGTCTAGGCTCGAGAAAACCACTTCCTTGAAGCAATCAGGCGAAACGGTAGCCGCCGGGTCCGCCACCTAGAGGTCTGTTTCCACACGTCCATAACTATGGCATTGTGGGTGCTACTAGATCAGCGGCACTTCTGTGTCGACGAGGCTGGCGTCCGTGGGATTTGTCATAGATGCAATGTTATTCGGCATGGCGATGATCGGGCTGGCCCGCCCGTATATCGGAATGCTGGCGTTGCTCATTGTCATGGAGTTGCAGCCCGGCGCTCTTTACCCTCAAACGGCGCCCCTCCATCTAGAGCGGATTATAGCGGCCATGCTGCTGGTTTCGTTCCTGCTCAACCGACAGAAATTTCGCCTTCCCACGCCCATGGGTTGGTTTCTGGCGCTTTACGGTGCGATGTTCCTTGCGATCCCTTTGGCATTCTGGCCGGGCAACTCTGCGGCCTACTGTCTTTACTTTCTGGAAATCGTCGCCTTCGTCCTGTTCGCGACCGCCCAGTTAACCACAGAGTTGCGCATCCGCTCGTTCATCCTGACCTACGTGCTATTGGTGGACTGGCTCGGGGGCAGCGCGCTATGGAACTATCTCCACGGAATCTTCATTTATAGAATGCACATCGACCGCGCCATCGGCATCACCAGTTCCGCCGGAGACCCCAACACCCTGGCGACCACCCTGCTCCTGACGATTCCCTTATGTTTCACACTCATGCTCCGGTCAAATCCACTTTGGATGCGCCTGATTGGCGTTGCGTCGGTTGCGATTGACTTCGTGACAATCATTGATACCGGGTCCCGCACCGCGGCTTGCGGAATCGTTGTTCTGGTAGGTCTACTGGTGTTCCGGAAGCGGAGAAACCTCCTCTATCTGCCGCTCGTTGCTATGCTGGCTCCGCTGCTGTGGATGGCGATCCCCCAGCAATACAAGGCGCGCTATGAGACGATCGATCATTTGAAAAAGGATGAATCCTATCAGCTGCGCCTCGACAGTTGGCAGGGCGGCTTGGCCATGTTCGAGAGCAACCCGCTGACCGGAGTTGGTCCTGGCAACTATGCCATAGCGAACGGAGAAAAATTCTGGCCAGGGCCAGGCCGTAAATATTGGCTCAACGCGCACTCGTTATATTTTCAAACTATCGGCGAGATGGGACTGTTGGGAGTGTTTGTCTTCGGCGGCTATCTGATTTCCATCTTCCGGCTGAATTTCCGCTTGAGAAAGGAGCTGGCCGAACGCGACGTGTCAAAGTTTCTGAAGTTCCTGCCCGACATGTTCCTCATCATGCTCTGTCAATTGCTGTTTGCCGGCTATGCCGCCCACGTTCTCTTTCGCAGTACGTGGTACATCATCGGTGCCATGAGTGGTTCCTTGAGCCTGCTGCCAGCTCTTCAGCAGAAGGCTGAGGAAACCACGACAGGCCGCCTTAACGCTCTCGCACCCTGGGTTTACGGCCGGGTGCGTTCCCCGGCGCTCGTGCCGGCATGGCAAACCCAGATCCGCACGCATGGGCCATCTGCCTGAGGGGCAACCATTTCACCGGACACTTGGAAATATCACTCCTAGTCAAATGGCTCACTCTCAATACAACTACCGCGATACGCTGGACAGGCTCGTGCAATCCGACACGAATTGGCTCGATATCGGTTGCGGTCACACCATCCTGCCCGAGTGGCTTCGTGATTCCATCCCTTTCCAGAAAAAGCTTCTGGCTCGATGCAGGTTGGCGCGTGGATACGACCCGGTTGACGACCGTCCGCACGTGGCGGGATTAATAAAGGAGGTCTCACCCGGCTGCAGCCTGCCTTTCGAAGATGGCCTCTTCAACCTGGTGACGGCGAACATGGTGGTCGAGCACGTTGCCGACCCTGTTCCCTTCGCACGCGAGATTCACCGTGTCCTCAAAACGGGTGGCCTGTTCGTCGCGCATACCTCGAATCTCTTATACTTTGAATATTTCGCCGCCAAGATCTTGCCGAATTCGGTCGCGCGTGTCGTCGCCCATCACCTCGATGAACGGGAATACGACGACATTTTCCCCGCTTATTACCGGATCAACACTCGCTCAGCCTTTAAGCGCCTGCCCGGGTTCAGAATCAATGCCCTGGAATGCGTTACAACCGGGCCGAAGTATAAAAAAATTCCGATGCTGAACTGGATCGAATCGGGCATGATCCATCTGGCCAACCTTCCGGGGCTGCACGACCTGCGTTCCGACTGGATCGCAGTGTTGCAAAAGGTCGATCTCAATTCCCCTTCAGCGTAAGAAGTATAGCGACCCATCAGGCTCTTCCAGGACCTGCCTCTGCACCTAAAGTTTCACTTGAGCCAATTCATGAACTCCCTACTCGCTCCGCAACGCCTGCATCGGATCAACGCTCGCCGCTCGCCGAGCCGGGAGATATGCCGCCACAGCCCCACTCAAGAGCGGTACCACCGCAACCACGCCCATCGTCCAGACATCGTGCGCAGAGACTCCATATAGGTAGCTTCGAATAAACCGGGTCGAGGCAAAGGCCAGTCCCAGGCCAATCGCTACCCCCACAACAACCAGTAGCCCAGCTTGCCGCATGATCAGCCACACAATGTCGCCCCGCTGCGCGCCGAGGGCAAAACGAACACCCATCTCTCGCGTGCGCTGGCTGACCACATAAGCCAGCAGCCCATACAATCCCGCCACGCAAAGCAGCAGCGCCGAACCGGCAAAGGTCTCCAGCAGATGGGCCGCAAACATCTGGCTTCCATAAGAATCCTCAACGATCTGGTTCATTGTCGTGATCTTGGCGTTCGCCAGGGCCGGATCAACCTGCCGCAGAGCCTCCCGCAGCTCGGGAACTACTTGGTCCGAAGATCGGTGCGTCCGCACCGCCAGATCCATCGCAATGCCTTCCAGCCCCGTGTAGAAGCCGCTTTTGGGATCGAGCTGAGAGATGTCGACCTCCACTTCCGGCCTGGGAGGATAGTCCACGCTTCTCTGCCGGAAGTCGTCCATCACGCCGATGATCGTGGCCTGTTTGCTTTGCTTCCCGGGATCAAGTTTCAGCACCTGCATGCCGACAACCTTATTCAGGTCCTGCTCATGCGGTGCATACTCACGGGCAAATGCGCGATTGACCACAACAACCGGCTGGCTTGTAGGAGTGTCCTGCACATCGAAGTACCGCCCGGCGAGCATACGGAACTCATAGACCTTCTTGAGGTCAGGGGTTGCAGCTTTGAAGAAGGCATCCACAATATTCTGACTTGACTTTTGATAGAGGCTAAGCTGCATGAGGAAGGTCCGCCCCAGCGGTACATCCGTCATCAGCCCCGCCGCATCCACACCGGGCAAGTGCTTCACCCGCTCCAGCAGCGGTTCATAGAGTTCCGTAGTCGCGTTCACTTTGGAGAATCGGTACGTAGGAATGTCCAGATTCGCGACAAGGATATGGTCCGTGCGGAATCCGAGCGGCACGCGTCGCAGATCATAAATGGTGCGCAGCATTAGCCCGCAGGCTGCAAGCAGAGTAAGCGACATGGCGATCTCCGCTATCACCAGACCACCACGCAGCCGATGATGGCTGCGGCTTGTCCCGCTCTGTTGCCCGCCCTGCCTCAGCATCGGCTCAATCGGCGAGCAGGCCGCAAGCCACGCTGGCCACGCAGCAGCCAGAACCGCCGAGACAAACGTCAGTACTACCAATCCGCCTAGCACCGGCAGATTGATAGAAGCAGAAATCCGGAAAGGCAGATGGCTGCGGAAAGAATGTTGAAACAGGTGGACGGATGCCACTGCCATCGCCGTTCCAAGCGCCGCGGCCGCCCCACTCATCACACAGCTCTCCACCACCAGCTGCTGTGCAATGCGCCAACGGCTCGCGCCGAGCGCCCCGCGCATGGCCATTTCCCGCTGCCGCGCAAACGACCGCGCAAGCAGCAGGTTGGTCGCATTCACGCACGCAATCAACCACAGCAGCAGTGCAGCCGCAAATAGAGCGTAAAGCGCCCGGCTGGTCGACTTATCTACCAGCGTACTTACGTAGGGGTCGATCTTGATACGAGTGGCGTTCTTCCGCTGATCAGGATTGGAGTAGCTCTTCGCAATCTGCCCCTGCATCGTGTTCATCTCCGCAAGTGCAGTTGTCAGCTTCACTCCAGGCCGAAGCCGCGCGATCACGCTATATGACGGCGTGTCTTCATTGCGGACTTGGTCTTTGCTCGTGAGCGGAATCGGTATCCACGCCTGCGGAATCCAATCCCCAAACGGAAAAGCAAACCCGCGCGGCATTACGCCCGTCACGGTGTAAGGCTGCCCATTGATCTGCACAGTTTTACCGATGATGTGCGGATCGGCATGAAAAATCGAGCGCCAGGCAGTGTCGCTCAGCACCACCGTATCCTCACTCCCGGACTTTGCAAAGTCCTGCAGCATATTCGGCAGTCCCGGCCCCATCCGCGGATGGATCCCAAACACCTGAAAGAAGTTCGCGCTTACCTTCAGCAGCGAAACCTCAGTCGATGAGTTCCTACTGCCCATAAAGCTCCGGCCATTCATCCAGTCGTAAAAGGCGATCTGCTGCAAACTCTTCGCTCGGCCTTGCCACGCCTGAATATCAAGGAACGGCACGAAATTCAGATCGTGGCCGTTCCAATGTACCGGCCTTTCATAGATCTCGACCAATTGCGAAGCCCTCGCATACGGCAGCGGCCGTAGCAGAATCTGATCCACAACCGTAAACATCGCCGTCGCCGCCGCAATCCCCAGCGCCAGCGTCCCAATCACCGCACATGCAAACCCCGGCGATTTCCGAATCTGCCGCAGCGCAAACAGAGCATCCCGCCACAGATTCTCCAGCCGTGTCCACTGCCAAACCTCTCTGCCTTGCTCTTCCACTAATGTCACATTCCCGAACGCCCGCCGTGCCGCCTGTTCCGCTTCTTCTCCGCTCATGCCTTCACGCATCAGCAATTCCTTCTTCTCCTCGATATGCTGACGGACCTCTTCGGCAAGATCGCTGTAAAGGCTGCGGCGGCGCCAAAGAAAACCGGAAATGATGCGGTCAATCCAACTCATCGCGCGTTCCCCTCTCAGGCTTTCTCTGGGCTAGGCACTCTAGGTTTGAGCACAAGGCTGATGCCCTGGAACATGCGCTCGAAACTCGAAATCTCCCTTTCCAGATGCCGCAGTCCGGCGGCGGTGATCTGATAGGTTCTTACGCGGCGGTTTGTACTGGAGACTGTCCATTCGGCCTTCACCAGCCTTGCCTTCAGCAGCCGCTGGAGTGCCGGATAGAGCGATCCCTCTTCCACTTGGAGAAGATTGTTGGATCGCTGCTGGATTTGCTGGACGAGGGCATACCCGTGAGCTGGCTGGCGTCGCAACGACTCAAGGATCATCATTTCGAGCGCTCCCGGGAAAAGGTCGCGAACAGATTTATTCGTCGATGGCATCTTCCAAACACGCCTAGACTAAACAGGGGTACGAGAACTGTCAATGGCGCGCTCAGGGATAATGTCGACAAAATCGCCCGCTGTTAATTTGATTGATACCTCCAGCGCATTTTCCTGTTGCAATCTGTCCGATCTAGTGACTATTGATTGAGCGTGGTTTGCAACGCTGGCTGAAATCAGTTAGATTAAGGCGATTGGATAGATTTCTGCGCAGAGCGTGCAGACGAAATATTTGTCAGGATTTACTCAGATTGGGGTTCCCTCGATCTGATACCCTTAAGTAGTATCCGTGTTAACGACCTCCTTGAAACTCTGCGCAATGCCTTGGTGCGGACAGTTGAGGCCGAAAGGAATGGCTGCTCGCGCTTAGGTCGCATTTCAGCGACAGCCGACTTCCGAAACGCCGAAGCTTGATTCGCGCTTGAGCGATTGAAGCACTGAAATGGTGCTCCGGGTGATTGCGCCTGAGAAGCCTGACATTGCTTCGAAATGATCATCCAGAATAGGCGTTCATTTTGCGCCTTGCCGGGATCGCGTGAGAGCTGTTCGTTGGCATTGAGAGTATGTAGCGCCGTCAGAACAGCGGTGTAGATGACGGCCGCTAAACCCTGGCTTTATGGTATTTCGAGGAAGTGTGGACCTCGCTGAGCGTTCACCTGGCTTTCAACGCCTGACGGTCGCGTACGACGACAGGATGTAAGCTTCCGGTGATGCACTCTTCCTAGGGATGCTCTAACCCCAAAACAGGTGATTATGACTACTAATGCCCCCCTCATGTCTCACTATGGGCCGAATTCGGCCTCATGTAGGGCGGTTCCTGCGCAAAAGAATCTTTCTCGCGGAACCGTATTCTTTATTTTTCTTTGCGCTGGACTATTGTTAAGCGGCTGCGGTACTTCCACTACCACGAGCGGGGCCTCACAGAACACAGACCCGACGAAGACCACGCCGACTATCACCTGGGCAACCCCAGCATCAATCACCTATGGCACGGCGCTCAGTTCCAAGCAACTCGACGCCGCCGCCTCCGTGGCCGGGACATTTGCATACTCTCCCGCGGCGGGAACTGTACCACAGGTGGGAACGGACACACTCTCCGTCACCTTCACTCCCACTGACACCACCGACTACAACTCCGCCACTGCAAGCGTAAGTCTGGTCGTCAATGCCGCATCCAAGACCACGCCGACCATCACATGGGCAACACCAGCCCCCATCACTTACGGCACGGCGCTAAGCTCCACACAGCTCGATGCCACAGCCTCCGTGGCCGGGACGTTTGTCTACTCTCCCGCAGCCGGAACAGTGCCTGCGGTGGGTACGGATACCCTGTCGGTCACTTTCACTCCGACTGACACCGCCGACTACAACTCCGCCACAGCCAGCGTAAAGCTGGTGGTCAATGCCTCCTCATCCAAGACCACGCCCACCATCACATGGGCGACCCCAGCGCCAATTACTTACGGCACGGCGCTAAGCTCGACGCAGCTTGACGCCACAGCCTCCGTGGCCGGAACCTTTGTCTACTCTCCCGCAGCCGGAACAGTGCCTGCCGTGGGTACGGATACACTGTCGGTCACTTTCACTCCCACTGACACCGCCGACTACAACTCTGCCAGCGCCAGCGTGCAATTGGTCGTCAATTCCAGCGGCGGCGGCTCGGCGACGGGGACTCCATTGAGCGCCTGCGCCGACCTGACGCAGAGCGGAACCTACTACCTCTCGCAGGATGTAAGCTCCACTGGTACTTGCTTCTTTATTGACGCGAATAACATCACCCTGAACCTGAACGGACACACCATCACCTACGGCACAGGCGGAGGATCGGCAGGAACGCCTGGGATTCTTCTGGCGGACGCAAACTACGAAACGGACTACAGCCTTGCTCAGCGCGGAACCACAAATAACCACTCCGGATTCGTGATGTATGGCGGCACGCTCAACGAGTCCCCAAATGCCGCCCCGCAATCCCGAGGGATATGGGTTTCCCAATACGATTACACAGGGACACCTCCGGTAATCCACGATATGACTATCAATACCTACACTCAGGATTCTGAGCCTATCTTTGGGACTATCAGCATGCCCGGCTGGCAAATCTACAACAATACTTTGAACTGGGCGTGTGTCAGCACATATCCGGCTACAGGGACTCCGTGTGACAGCAATCGCTATAACCTGTATGGTTACGCTATTTGGATTGGGGATGATCCGAACAGCGTTGGCGAAAGCGCAGCCCAGATTGCGACAGCCGATTTGATTACCAACAATAAGATCCTCGCTGCGCCTCAGGGTGGCATCTTTGATGATCATCAGAACGCTCAGCTCATCAGCAATGACATTACCTTCGACGCTTATTTCGCAAATGATTACTGCATCGTAAACTACAGCGGAAACGGGCAGATCATCTCCAAGAACAACTGCCATCCGACCAACGGCCGCGGTATAGACGCAGAAGCCACAGACACTCAAGTCACAGATAACATCATCTCTGCTACTGAACTCCCACAAAACGCCGAGTATGGGGGCTGCGAACTTGGAGGCGCCGACGGCATACGCGTGCGGGACAACTTCTATCAGGGAGCTCCCACACCGCCTGTCAACGTCCTCATAAGTGGTAACACAGTCTCGGTCACGGCATCCAAGTGCCAGGGGAATGGCCTGCGGCTCACAAACCTGCAACCAGGGGACACGGTTACGTTTGCAAATGACATCGTAACCACTACCGGGACCAGCCCGCAGGTCGATTATGCAATAAGCTTCGACGGCGACAACCAGGCGCCGGTGACCTTCACTTCAAATACATTGCAAAGCGTCTATGCACTGGTTGAGGTGGACTGGGACGGGGCTAACGAAACCATAGGCTCAGGGCAAACCTGGAACGGATCACCCAAATACTTCGTCGATAACGAAAACGGGTATCTCGATCAGGCAGACGATGGCCCTACCTTCTCACAGTCACTGACCATCGACATGACCGGCAGCGGCACCGTGCATTGCGGAACCTACGCAGCCGGGCCGGTGGTTGTGGGCACAACCAGCGTAGTCTGCAACCAGTAAACAACGTGGCGGAGGATCGCGATGGTCCTCCGCCACTTCACATCATCTTCATGCAAAGCTTTACCAGCCGGAGGGAATTTCCTTGCCAATCCAGCGCCGAATTCTGTTCTCCCACGCAGGCGGAAGCTTGGCCACGCACCTGCGACCGGCGTCTACAAACTGTTCACGACGGTCATGACGGCGCAACAGCGTGCGGTCGATACGATAACGGATGATCGGTACGATGGGGCCCCCGAACTCCCGCAGAAAGCGGTGCGAGCTTCCCATGGACATCAGCGGAAAGCCCTGTTCACAGCCCCACTCGACCCCTCTCCACACCAGCATGTCATTCGGCCTGAGCGATTGGTATTCGGGCAGCGAGCTGTTGCGCGAGCATTCGATAAGCCCGTTGGGAAAGAAACGGAAGACATTACCCGCGATGATCTTCCCTTCATGACGCGCAAGCAACAGTAGTCGATTGCGGCCGGTGGTGCGATAGGCCAGATCCTCGGTCTCGAACGAATAGCAGTGCGTTCGCTTCGCGGCGCACCATTGTGCATAAATCTGATAGAAAGTCTCATAATCTTCCCGGGACTCCGCAGGTGATACCTCGACTCCGTGGCGGATTCCATAACGGATGCGATTGCGGCGCCTGTTGTCACACTGGCGCAGCAGTTTGTCCGCACCCATTGACAGATCGAGCACGGCGTTGCCTACAAGCTCACGGCGGCGGTAGCCGAGATCGAGGAGCGGATCAAGAGGCAGCCACTCCCAACTATAAATGCTGAGCAACTTTGCGCCCTGAGCCTCGCGCTCCAGACCGAGGGCGAGCGCGGCAAGGACGGCGGCCTTGTCTGCGGCTGGGTCAATCTGAATCTGCGGGCGCGTGGGCAGGCCGCAGGCCACTTCGTCCCCCTCGTGAAATCCGGTTAACACGCCGGCGGCGGCATTACCGCGCAGCACCAGAATAGCGAACGGACGTTTGCCTTCAAAATACGGCTCTAGAAAGTACTCAGGCGAGGTATAGTGCGACGGCAGCGGAACTGCGCACAGAAGCTTTCGCCACGCGGACTCTAAAGGTGGCGGCGGAAAGTCATGCAGCACTGCAACGGACATCGCAGTGGCCGCATCGGCGGAACTCTGGCGCTCAACACTAGGCGGCATGGTTTGGACCGGCAACATTCGTGAAATCTCCATGGCGCTCGCAGAGCGCGTGGTTCAGCTGCATCGCCCTTGACGTGGAATCAAAAGCCCGCCAGGTGAAGGAAAGTGCGAGTGACCCCCTGCGTTGCGAAGTGGATGAGGAAGGCGAGCAGACCACCGCATCCAAAAAATAATGCAACAAGCATGACGGCTCTCAGGGGAAACGCGCGGGTAGCAGTATTTCTGCGATAGTAAAGTGCAATTGGCTCGGAGTCGGTTTCAGCCATGGCCGCAATATCCACCTGGTCGCCCACCTTAATAATGAGCGGCCTGTCATATGCGGGAGCAACGGCCTCTAGCGATCTCTTCATACTGGTGATCAGAAGCAAGTCAATCGCCAGACCTCTCGGGCGGAGACGAACTAAGATTGGAGAGCACTGAAGCGACTGCCCAGCTGGCTTGTTGTGCGGCGAGAATGTAAACGGATATGCAACAGAATGCGCATATTGCAGAGCAGATCACCCCATTGGAATCAGATCGCAACTAAGATTAAAGGCTAAAGTAGCTTTGGAGATTGAGTTGCTGCGAATTACGTAAGACGCCTGATCAGAGCGCTGTCGTAATCGTCGGCAGTGTTGTACCTGTTCAGGCCACATTGTGCCGGGTGTTTTGTTGGATAGATCATGGCTGGCGACGGAAAAGTGTCAAAAGAATTAGGAGCAACGCTGGTCCGCAAGGTGACGTATCCGCTCTGGACGATGCGGAACCACCCCCGGTACCGCCACTATGTACGGCTGTTTGAGCGCAGCCAGTGGCTCTCTGCGGACGAACTTGATCATTTGCAGCTACGGCTGCTGCGGGCGCAACTGATTCACGCATATAGCAACGTTCCGTTCTATCGCCGGGGAATGGAAAAGGCGAAAATTACACCGCTTGACATTCAGACCCGCGACGACTTGCGGCTGTTGCCGGTGTTGACCAAGCGCGAGATCCAGGAGCATGCAGAGGAGTTGCTGGCGACCAATTTTCCGGCAGACCGGAGAGGCGTGAACCAGACGGGCGGCTCAACCGGAACACCGTTGCAGTTCTGTGTGGACCACGAGCGTTCAGACTCGAGGCGTGCCAGCACTGACCGGCATAACGAATGGGCTGGATTACGCCCTGGAGACTGGCTCGCTGTGCTCTGGGGCTCCACGTATGAAATGGGCACAGCAAGCATCCCGAAAATAACGTGGCGTCATTGGCTCTTCGACAGATCCCTGGCGCTGAACACCTCGCTGGTATCGGTTGAAGATCTGGAGAACTTTATCGCGCTGCTGCGCCGTTATCGGCCGAGACGGCTGAAGGCTTACGCGCAGGCGGCGGCCATGTTTGCGCGCTACTGTCTGGAGACGGGCGCGGACGACATTCACTTTGACTCCATCATCACTTCCGCCGAGGTGCTGCTGCCGGAAAACCGCGCCCTGATTGAGGAGGCCTTTGGCGGCAAAGTGTTCAACCGCTATGGCTGCCGTGAAGTATCCGTAATTGCGACTGAGTGCGAATACCACACCGGTCTGCACATGAACGCGGATGCGCTGCTGGTCGAGATCGAGCCGGTTGCGGGAGGGCCTGAGGGCTTGGGCCGCATCTTGGTAACGGACCTCTATAACCGAAGTATGCCGCTCATCCGGTATGAAATTGGGGACCTCGCCCGGTGGGTGGATGATGCTCCTTGCCCCTGTGGACGCGCACTACCCAGGCTGGCTGGCGTGGAAGGGCGGATTACGGACTTTCTGCTGATGCCGGACCGGCGGATGATCTCAGGTCCGTCGCTCGCCTTGCTGGTAGGCCAGACGCCGGGCGTGCGGCAGGCGCAGTTTGTGCAGACAGGTCCGGAGGAGATTCGACTGGACGTCATTCCTGGTGAGAGCTATGGCTCGCACACCGTTGACGATCTGTGCCGGCGCCTGTATCCGTATTTCCGCGATCAGGTAAGGTTTTCAGTTCGCTGTGTAGAGTCAATCGCAAGCGAGCTCTCGGGTAAATTCAGATTTGTAAAGACAGAGTACGACCGGGCGAAGGCATTCTGAGAAGATCAGGACGATGATCCCTCGCTCGAGCGCAGTACACGCGTAAAGAAACCTGAAACCTTTGAGCGCAGCCGGTCGCTGCCATAGAGCCCGAACTCCAGGTACCAGATGGGAAACGTGAAGGCGCAGAGTGAGAGCCCCGCGGTGAGGAAGAGCGACGGATAATTTGGCCTCAGAAAACGCAGCGTGATGACGATTGGAATGATCAGGCTGGCCAGCGTGTTGAATCCGGCGCGCAAGGACATGGCATAGTATCTGCGCGCTGGAATCCCGATCTTGCGCTCGATGATCCAGGGCTGTACGAATCCGCGCACGACAACGCTGGGAATGAGCGTGCCGAGCGCAATGCCGATCATGCCCAGGCGCCGCGCCAGCAACAGGCTGAGAGCGATGTTTGCAATCGCTTCGCTGAGGTTCACTTTGGCATAGGTCTTCTGGTTCAGGGTAGCGTAGAGTGCGTTCACTGTAGTCGACTGCCACAGGTCGAGAAACATGGCCACGGCAAGGATCACCAGAATCGGATACGCGTCAATGTATTCATGACCCATCCATCGGTCGATGAATGCCCTGCCGCACACCACAAGCCCGAAGAGGGCAAAACCCCCGCTGCAAATCGCAAGCCGGGTACCGGTAAGGATACTACTGCGCATGCCGGCCTCGTCGCGCGCGCCCATCTGCATGGTTAGCACCGGGGTGAGCACTCCGATGATTGCAGTGATGCCGTCCATGAAATAGAGCACGAGCGTGGTGGCGATGTTGTAATGCGTAACAGCGCTGAGACCGAAGAAGAACGAGACCACAATGGTGTCTGTCTGCAGACGAATGCGGTCGGCAATCTGGCCCACGAGCACAGGCGCGCCGAAAGTAAAGAGCTTGTGGGCGGTGTCACGATGCCACTTGCCCAGCGCGCGTGCCCGGATGAATGGATACCGCCAGTGCACGGCGAAACATACAAAAATGTAGCCGGGAATCCACGAGAGCAGACTGACGACGGCGAGGCCGAGTACTCCCTTCCCTGCCTCAAGAACGAGGACCGTGCCGATCGTGCGCAGGATGGCAGCGCTGATAAGTACGGCAGTGGTCACCTCAAAGTGCGAGCCGGCGTTGAGCACGCCGAAAGGAGCACGCATGGGAAAGCTGACGGAAGTCTGGAAGCCGATAATCAGAACGACCAGCGCCAGCGTGACTCCATGGCTGGGATGGAAGAGCAGCACTGCCGCGGATATACACAGTGTAATGACAACCAGGACTCCGCCGAGCGCGCTGAAGATGGAGAGGCCGGTGCTGTAGATGTCGGTCCCGCTCTCATAGTCACGCGCGCCTATGGCATGGGACATATGTGTGAAAACTGCGCCGGAGAGGCCGAGATCGAGCAGACTGTAGTAGCCGATGAACGCATTGGCGAGCGCCCAAAGCCCGTATTGCTCTGCTCCTAGCCAATGAACAGTGAAGGGTGTGAGCGCGAACCCTATCCCTATCAAAAGCAATAGATGAAAGACCCGCATGGATGAGCCGAGGGCCAGCTTTCCAAATGAATATGGTCTGCGGTCGGTTGGATGATTCTGCGGGTCTGCGTCTTTTGGAGGCATGTCTAAGAAAATGGGGCCCGACTGGCACAGTCTTCCCCTGCAGGGCTGAATTGCATCCTGAAGACCACTTCTGCCTCGCCGCCACAGCGGTAACTGGTAAAAGGAACGAGGAGATATGCAGACTTTTGCATAAAACGGCCCGTCCGGCACGCAGGGCAGCAGACCGAGAATCGACGAAGGATGCTGGCGCCTTTGGTCTCTTAAGTGCTGTACTTCTATACGCGATGATTCCTGCGGTAATAGTTGGACTGCTTCTGTTGAGCGCTCACCCGTCATCAGCAATCGGCATACATCAGCCAGGCGTAGAGCGCAGTACAACGCGCCCCCTTCACACACAAAAAATCGGGGCTTGCGGCGTTCTGCGAAGAGCGGACGTCACTTATGTTCTCGAAAAAGATGTCAGTTCTGCAGGAACCTGCTTTTCCATCCAGGCTGACAACGTAACCCTCGACCTTAACGGGCACACCGTAACTTACGGCGCCAGCGTAAAAAAGCACCCTGTATTTGGTGTGTTGTCCGCGGACTGCTGGTTCAAGCCGATCGTCGGCAATCCGTGTGGTGGCGACCACCGGCATATCGAGATCATGAACGGCAAAATCGTGCAGGGAGCCGGCGTCGCACCCTTTTCACACGCAGTACGCATGGGTCAGGGTACGGACTTTACAGGCGTAAAGATTCACGGATTGGACATTACAATCGCGGCCGAAAACTCGATGGGGATCTATACGGAGTACCTGCCGGGCGGGAGCGACATCTACAACAACACGATTCACAACAACGTGAAAGTCGTCAGCGACCGCATGCAGTTCTGGGGCACCAGCATCAAGCTGGATAACGAGGGGAAAGCAAGGATTCCTGATCTGATCCACAATAACGTGGTTATCGGCGGACCGGAGCTCGGAATTCGCGATGATAACCCGGCGGGAACACGCATCTATGACAACGACATCAGCCAGAACGCGACTTACGCGAATGGCTTTTGCATCGACGCCGCGGGCGACAACATGTTGGTCTACCACAATCACTGCCACCCGATTCACGGCCGCGGCCTTCATGCGGACCACAGCGGGGTGCAGATTTTCGACAATGTGGTTGAAACGGTCGACAGCAACCAGATTCAGGAATACCACGGCTGCGAAATTCATGGCACCTATGGGATACAGGTCGAGAGTGACAATTTCAACCCCACCAATGTGCGCGTGTATGGCAACCATGTAATCGTACATGCTGCGCAGTGCGGCGCGGACGCTATGCGCCTGACCGATTTAAAAGGGGCAGACATTCAGATCTATAACAACACTTTCATTGCCGTGCAGGACAAGATAAATGGTGTCTACTCCACGCGCGGTGCCTATGGACTGTCAGTCGGAAATGTGGTCGGTACCCATTTGCGCTTCTATAACAATGTCGTGCGGGCCGATACCGCAATCTTTTATATGGATTGGGACAGCGGCGGAGACATCACGCTGGCTAACAACACCTTTGAAGCCGGACGACAAGGCAGTTCCACCCAGCTTGCCTACTTCGGAACCGGCGTGGCACCGTCATACGGCAATTTCTTTCTGGATGATACCTATCAGGGCTTTTCGCCGGACTCAGCGCGGTTCGGACCCTACACTGGCGACAGTTGGTATGGGGTTCTGCAGACGCTCCATATCCGCGTCACAGGCAAAAACGGCGACACCCCGAAAGGGCTGAGCGCAACTGCCTTGGATGCGGTTGATGCGGCTCCGCACAAACGCTCGGATGAAGGCGTGGGGGAAATCAGGTTCATTCTGCCGGTGCTGCGGATCGAGAACAAAAAGCCACCGGTAAGCTATCTTCCGTATCGGATCACGCTGCAGGCTCCTGGCTGCAGCAATGACACCTTCGAAGTGCCGACTCCCACGAGCGATACGCTGTCACGGCAGATGGCCTGCCACTAGTGGACGCGCCCGTATTGCTCAGCAAAAGCTGCCCACAAATGGATGGAGGCTACGCTGCGGATTCACCTGGAGAGACCAATTGCCTGATGGCAGAATGCAAGGCCCATATGCGCAAACTTCTGCACATTCAATGCCGCCGCTGGCCATCGGGGAAAAGGTACTTCGAAGCTGATGAAGCTCTATGCGGCTGGGGTCTTCCTTATTTGCCTCGCCACGGTGATTGACACTGGCTCACGCGGTGCCATTCTCGGGTTCCTGGCTTTTCTAGCGCTCATGCTCTTCCGGAGACCCAAGAATCTGAAGTATCTTCCCTTGGTTCTTGTCGCTCTGCCTCTGCTTTGGCTTGGACTGCCAAAACAGTACAAGGCCCGCTACGAGACGATTGCAACGCGCGACCAGGATGACTCCTATACCAACCGGCTGCTCTCCTGGCAGGGCGGCGTGAAGATGTTCCTGCATAATCCGATTACCGGCATCGGGCCCGACAACTACACCGACGCAAATGGGGCGAAGTACTGGCCGGGATATCCTCGGCACTGGCTGAACGCGCACTCCCTCTACTTCAAGCTGCTGGGAGAACTGGGCATCCTCGGGATTATTACTTTCTTCGTCTTTGTGTTTTCGGTGATGCGCATGAACCTGTATCTGGCCAGACTTTACCGAAAGAAAATCATGGATCCGGTCATCCAGCGGTTTCCGAGCGCCTGCAACCAATGCTATATTCTCATGCTCTTCTGCGGATACGCGTCCCATAACACTTACCGCTCCAATTGGTACACGCTTGCCGCGGTCACCGCAGCTCTGGCGCTGTTAAGACCAGCTGGCGACGACTCTGACACGGAAACCCAGGTGCCTCCGGCCCAGAAACTGCCCGCTTGGGTGCCGGCAAGACACGAGCCGGATGCCGAACCTGTAACTGTTGGCTGATTTGCTGAAAGGACGAGCCGGATGCACTTTGCACCCGGCTCGAAGTTGCAGGAGTGCTACTACACTGCAACCGGTCGTCCCGGCGCAGAAACTTCAGAGATGCAGAAGCGAATCTTTCCAGAGCGTTCCCGCCGGATCTCAGTAACCCGCTCTGTGGTCCAACGCATCTGGACCTGAAAAAGCTTCTCAACCTCTTCGCGGAATCGCTTCAATTCCGCCAGAATATCGATTAATTCACCCTCAGCAACATAGCGCAGGTGTAGATGTAGGATGCCTTTTTGAATCAATTGGATCTGCCTGACGTGTAAAAATCCTTCGCGAATGCGCGCCACCGCCGCGGTAACCGCAATTCCGGTAACAAAACTGCCATCCGGAAGCGGAAAGTTATCGACTGCGCGGCCTAAAACTGTCTTTACAGATGGAAACCAGCTTCCGCAGGCGCAGGGCGTATCTTCCACAAGGACGCAATCGTCTGTATCGTAGCGGATCATCGGCATACCGCGATTCAGCAGATCCGTGATTACCAACCGGTACATGGGGCCTTCTGTAGTCTGGCCCGAATCAATGAGTTCCACGTAACAGGCCGCTGGATGAAAATGAAGGCGGTGACCTTCATCACATTGTGCGGCTACCATGCCGATGTCGCGGCTTCCATAGTGCTCCGTAACAGGACACTCGAAAGTGCGCTCGAGCTTCTCGTGAATCTCCGGTGTGATTGGCTCTGCCGTCACGATAAGGCGGGAAGGTTTATGAAAAGGGCGGTTGAGAGACAGGAGGTAGTCGGCAAAAATGCCGATTGTGGCTGCGTATCCAAAGATGATGCGCGGGCGATATCGGTTCAGCTTTTCCGCAAAGCTCGCAAGTACGGCTTCGCTTAGCTGTCCGGCTCCAGCGTTGTAACGGCGCATGAGCCGCTGCTCATACAGTCTCCACTTCCAGCCCGGATTCAATGTGAGGTCTCGTTCGGCCCCCCAGATTGTTAGAACGGATGTTCCCTGGTCGAAGCCGCTGTAGCGGTTCAAGTGATACTGCATCGCGGTTTTGTCGCGCAGACCCTCGACGTCTCTCCATATGGCCACAGGCGCTGAAGTTGTTCCACCAGTAGTGGCCTTCCTCAGCATGGCGTCAGGAAAAGCACGCGAGCGGAGATCGTCCCCGTTCACGCGCAGCAGGTCTCGCGTGAGAACAGGTACCGGCAAAGGCCGGCCCAGCCTCCATGCAGTGGGGTGGAAACCCTTGTCATCGAAAAGTCGCCTGTAGTACGGAGTTGTCTGGTAAGCGTGTTGCAGAATGCTCCGCAGCTTTTTCTCCTGGAATTGGCGTTGTTCGTCGCTCGAGAGTGATTCGAATCGCTCGATTTTGCGCAGCCGACGTACAAGGCCGCGGTGGCGCTCCGGCTCAAGGAGCGGAAGGATGATCGCGTTATGAATCCATGCCATATGTGGTCACGACACCTGTGCAAAGAATGGAACGCGTTCGGCCGCTGGGGTCGGTACAGGAGGATCGGCTGACAAACTGTGCGCATGCACCGTGGCGATAGGCGCAAAGCGCAGACTGGAGAGAAGTCGGTGAAGTTTGGCCTCCATAGTGCGCGTACCCCAGTGTTGACGCACATGAGAGGCAAAGCCCGAGTGGATGGCAGGCTGCAGATAGTCAATTTCCCAGGGATGAACGTACAGCGTGACAGGCTGCCACTCGCGACTATTTACCACCGAAAGACCGTGACGAATGTAGCTGTACGGCAAAAGACGAAGATACGCGCCCCCGCCGATAGGAAGATTGAAATTGCCGATGCGCCAGGTGGCGATTGGAATCTCCAGCAGGTTTGTTCCGGCCACGTAGTAAGGAAAACGCGGCGCGCGCGTATTGGCATAGGAAGCGTGCCATACCGGATGCACGCTGGAGTCATAGGCAAACCCCAGCTGCTCGAGAATGTCAAAGGCCCATTCAGTGCCGGGTATAATCGAAAAATTCGGCGCGCGGTAGCCCACGACTGAAACCCCAGCCGCGTCCTCAATGATCTTCTTCGCTGTCCGCGTATCTTCCATGAAGACGCGCGGCGTGAGTTTGTTCACCATCCTGTGCCTGTAACTGTGGCATCCGATCTCGTGACCCCGGCTGGCAACCTCGCGAATCAGCTGCGGATACCGCTGCGCTACCCAACCGAGTACAAAGACCGTGGCCTGCGCATGATGTTCATCGAGCAGATCAAGCAGGCGATGTACGCTGCTTTCAACGCGCGAAGGCATCGCGTTCCACTGCTCGAAGTCAATCTCTCGAGACGATACTTCCGTATGGAAGTAGTCCTCGAGATCAATCGTGAACGCGTTGACGATTTGTGAAGGCGGAGTCTGCATCTGCGCAGAAGGCGAGGCAGTTTGTATGGGACGGCGCGGCGGAAGACCCGCCTGGGGTTGCTCTGAATCCCTGTCCGTCAACGGGAAAAAGCAGCTTAGGCTGAGACACAGCGCGGCAAATGTGATTCCGGCAAATGCGCTTGTAGCTTCGCTGGACCGGAGCAGCCAAATGTTCAGGGTCGCTGCTGCGACTAGGACCACACCGGCATATCCACGATAGTTCGGCATTACACACCACTAGTTGCAACTTGGCATGAAGCACGTTCCGTGCCACGGTTAATCCAAAGAAATGATCAAAACATCCACGGTTAAAGCGAATCATGGCTTCTGAGCGAGGAATCGCCGCCGCAGTGTGCAATATTGTGCACGTTGATAGAAGCAATCTTCCATGCTGTTTTGCACAGGATTGCTCGTGTTTACCGGGCTGTAATAACCCGCAGCTCCGCGATTGACGAGCGTGGTATCAGAATCTGCACCTGATCGAGGTCCCGGTCAGGGAGGCTCAGCCGGATGAGCGGAGCGTTGAAGGTCGACCACTGGTTCGACACCATCCCCTCCACGGTATCTCCATCGAGAAATGTGGCTCTGATCCACAGGAATGACGGGATGGGAGCAGAATCGAAGAATCGCAGGCGGCACTGCGACTCGCGACCAGGCTCGGAGACAAGGGAAATGCTCTTAACGGCGTCGAATCGGATCAATCCGCTCTTCTTGCCGTCGCTCGATTCAAAATAGAAATGTTCGGCGTCAGCCTGAGGAGGATCAGGCGCAACTCCCATGGGTTTTTCGCTCAGATCAGCTTCCAGGGTGCCTCTCCAGACGGCCCCATCTAACATGTGAATCACGGTTGGATGTTTCACTACAAGTCCGTTCATTTCCGTTGTATTTGAGCTCAAGGTCGATTAGGCAGAGGCCTCGAGATTGTACATCCGAATTTTGTATAGCAACGCCTTGTAGCTGATCTGCAACCGCTCCGCAGCGATCCTTCTGTTCCACTTCGACTGGTCAAGGACTTCGAGAATCATTCGGCTCTCTGTCTGATCTTTCATGGATCGCACAACCGATTTCAATCCGCTGGCAGCGCCGGGCATTGAGTCTTCGTCCGAGGCCAGCGCGGGAGAAGCCGCTGCGTGTGGGCGAATTTTCGCCTCAAGATCCACCAGCGCCGATTCCGCGTCGCGGATGACCAGGTAACGCTTCACAAAGTTCCCCAGTTCGCGAAGATTTCCCGGCCAGTGATACAGGACCGCCGCGGCAATCAGCTCCGGAGAAAACTCGATCGGTTCAAGGCCGTGGATAACGGAGTAGCGGCGTGCAAGCTCGTTGAGGAAATAAGGAATCTCTTCGCGCCTCTCGCGCAACGGTGGAATCTTGATCACAAATGCATTCAGCCGGTAGTAAAGGTCTTCGCGGAAGCGGCGCTCGGCAATGGCCTGCTCGATGTCCACGTTGGTTGCAGCCAGAACCCGCACGTTTACCTTTGTGTTCACACGTGCGCCAAGACGAGAAAAGGTGCCGTCCTGAAGAACATGCAGCAGCTTGGCTTGCAGCTGAGGACTCATCTCCCCGATCTCGTCCAGCAGAATCGTCCCCCCGTCGCAAAGCTCGAATTTTCCCGGTTTGGACTTGATGGCCCCGGTAAAGGCGCCCGCCTCATATCCGAACAGCTCGCTCTCCAGCAAGTCCTGTGGAAGTGCGGCGCAATTCACTTTTAAGAGCTGCCGGCTTGCTCTTGGCGAATATTGATGGAGCAGTTGCGCGATAACTTCCTTACCTACGCCGCTTTCTCCGGTAATCAGTACCGGGACATCCGCTTTGCTCAGCGTGTTTACCTGGCGCCAGATTGCCCGCATCTCAGGCGATGTTGCAAGAAAGAATTGCCCTTCGCCGATGTCTTCAATGTGGGGCTGCTGTGGACCTTCGCTTTCCATGGCCCTCTTTGGCTTCTTGCAATACTTCTCAACTACCCTGGCGATGTCCGAAGGTAGAATTGGCTTCTGCAGAAAATCCTGTGCTCCGCCTTGCCACGCCTCCAGCGTGTGCTCCGGACTCGAGAAGCAACTCATGATGATTACGGGAGTATCCGCAGAAAACCTGCGCAATCGCCGGAGCGTCGAAAATCCGTCCACACCCGGCATTTCCGAGTCCATCAGAATCATGTCAAAAGGCGGCGTTTTCGACTGTATCTTTTTCAGACACTCCTGACCGCTATTCACAACCTGCGCTTTAAACTTCGACTGGGGTAGCAAGCCCGCAATGTAACGCGCTACGGCAGGCTCATCATCAACAACCAAAACATGGTACATCGGCAGATTCATCGAGGATTCCTCAAAAGTGCAGCAGAATGAATATTTCGGAGGAGTCACAGTGGCGTGCCAATACAGGCACTACCGAAAGAAAGTGAATCGACAACGCTGTAGCGTATTTCTTCTTGTAGATCGCGAATGAGAGACAGCAGAGGAGGCTGGAATTCTATCGAACGTTGGCTAGCTTCTCGAAACGCTCCGCAGACGTGTTCTCCAAAAAACTCGGTACGCGCTCTACTGTAGCTCCGGGTATTGCGGTCGTCAACACAAAAAACCGCCTTCTTCCATCAAAAAAGAGTGTGCTCTTTCATGGACTTTTGCTTAGAGCTATCGCGCCCGCTCATTTCTTAATCGTGTGCTTTCACTAGATGCATCCGTGCCGGATTTGTTTGCCTTTTCGCAGGCCCTCAGGAAGGGTTGAAACTATGCGCCCTTCCTGATACCGACACACTTGGCGGATTGCCGCCATTGCCCGCGGCAAGCGGCACACAGCACCACAAAAGAGAACAAAGAGACCGAAATTGTGTGAAAAAGATTTCCCACTCTGACGACGGCGGATAAGCATTCCGGCAATCACCGCTTGGCTTATGGAATTCCACCCTGGAATGACCGATCAACAATAACTCGCCAATCTATTACCAATTTTCAGTTTAGTAACCATGCCTATCTAGGCACTTGCCAAATCGAAATTTAGAAAATTTTCAGTAAATACAATGGCCCAGGCCATGGATTCATTCTGATATTCACTCAACAATCCATCCGCGAAGCCCTCGCTACGGTCAATGCATCTGGTTCTTGCCGACAAGCTTATGTCAAAGGGCACGTAATTATGGTTACTTTTGAGGACAAGACGTAACCGTATGAGTATTCCTCAGCGATTGGTACACGACGTGCACACCCAGCAGCGAATACCCACAGCGGATATTTCCGATGCAGACTACACCTACAGGATCGCTTCTTTTGGGAGAATCGCTCGCGATGCAGGCGGTGCGCGAGCAGATCAGAAGCGCAGCGGCGACAGACGCGCCTGTCCTGATCACAGGTGAAAGTGGAACAGGGAAGGACTTGGCTGCACGAACGCTGCATGAGCTTAGCCAGCGCAACCGCCACAACATGGTCAAGGTGAATTGTCCGGCGATTCCTTCCCAGCTGTTTGAAAGCGAACTCTTTGGCTACGAGTCAGGAGCATTTACCGGCGCCCGGATTGCAAAACCCGGCAAGTTTGAGATGGCCTCCCGTGGAACTCTGTTTCTGGATGAGATCGGCGAGCTGGATATGGCGCTGCAGGCAAAGCTGCTGCGCGTCCTGCAGGACTTTAAAGTAGTGCGTCTGGGTTCAGTGGAAGAGCGGTCCGTCGATGTCCGCCTGATCTGCGGCACCAATCGCAATCTTGAGACTGAAGTTGAGGGCGGAAGGTTCCGTTCCGATTTGTTTTACCGGATCAACGTGCTCAATATCAAAATGCCGGCGCTGCGCGCGCGCATCGGTGATGTCCCGATCCTCATGGAACACTTCATCGGGCTCTACAGCGACCAATTCGGCCAGAGGCCGAAGCCGATGAGCAGCTCAGCCATGCAGATTCTTGAAAAGTATTCATGGCCGGGCAACCTGCGCGAACTGGAAAACCTGGCCAAGCGCTATGTCGTGCTCGGGGGAGAAGAACATATCCTCTCTTCTCTTCGTGAACCGGGCGCCTCAGACGTATTTCCCTTGGAGCCCGCCGATATCAATACACCCCTCCGCATTCAAACAAAACGGGCTGTACAGACCCTCGAGCGCCGCATCATCTTTGATGTTCTTCGCGCGCACAAGTGGAACCGGAGAAGCACCGCACGGTCGCTCGATATCAGCTATCGCGCCCTGCTCTACAAGATCAAAGAGGCAGGACTTCCTTCGATACGCAACACCCGAGGACCTGCAAAACACCCCCAATCCAATAACCATGAAGGGATCTGCCAGTGACTACCAGGACAAATTACGCGACTTTTCCGTTGCAGCTAGGTGTGTTGATTCTGTTTGCGGGGACCATGGCCGCGTACGGGCAGGCCAAGCAGAATGCGCCAGAGACCTCGTATCAGAATGATCCGCCTGCGGCCGTGGATCGAAGCGTGCCTGCAGACACACAGTCTTCGCTTCCAGTAACAGCCGTTTCAAGAGAGTACAGAATCGGCATCAACGACGTACTGACCGTGAACGTATGGCACGAGCCGGATCTGTCCCGCAACCTCATCGTCCGCCCGGACGGAAAGATATCTCTTCCTCTGGTGGGTGATGTGCGCGCCGCGGGTAAGACCCCTCCTGAACTGGAAGCGGAACTTGCGTCAGACCTGGCAAAGTACATCAAAGACCCGGAATTGACCGTAATTGTCGACCAGATACGCAGCCGCATGATCAATGTCATCGGTGAGGTCATGCACCCCGGCACCTATGCGCTCACGCAGCAGATGGGGGTGCTTGACGCCATTGCCGAGGCTGGTGGACTGCGGGACTTCGCAAAGAAAAACAAGATCTATGTACTTCGCGAAACTTCAGCAGGTGTGCGCGAGCGCATGAAGTACAACTACAACGATGTGGTGGCTGCCAAGCATGATGCCCATGACATCATGCTGCAAGCAAAAGATACAGTGGTGGTTCCATGAACTATCTTCGCCATTCTCTGATTGGCAAAGTGCATCGGCTGCGTGCCGCCCTTCTGCCGGTAATCGCAGTGGGCATCGCCGCACCTTGCCTTTACGGTCAGGTATCGCCGGTTAATGATTCACAAACCAGCGTGCTGAGCAATCTGGATCAATCGACGATGTACCCGATTCAGACGGAGATGGCGGAGACATCAAACCTAAACCGGCTGAATGAGAACGCCGATACGTCAAGATACACCGACAACCCTTTCAGACACGGACCGTTCTACTTTTCAGTTGAAGCGTTGGGCGTCTGGACCACAAATCTCCAAAATGCATACAGCAACGAGCCTTACTCAAGCGGCGAATACTTCCGGCTTGGGGCTCCTGTGGGCTTACACCTTACTAACGAACGGACCGATTTCAACGGCTTCTTCCGGGTGGATTCAAGCATGTATCCCGGATATAACAACCTGACGCATACATCCGAAGTTTATTCCCATCAGCTCGTCCACCAGTTCTCGGACATAACGACATCATCGTGGTCACTGGCAGGTGGACATATTGAGACCCTCGGACAGTATCTTTCTCCGGTAGTAACAGTGGGATCTGCGGGTGTGGTTGCACCGCAGCAAACAAGCGGGCTGCAATCCACAGATGATGCAGCTACCACGTATACCCTCGCACACCAGATGAGCGAACGCGATACGCTCACCGCGTCCGGCACTGCCGGATGGCTGGATCAGCCGGTTGTCAATGCATCCGGGGCGCGGCTTACGACGTACCGGGAGATCACTGGCGGCGGAGCGGCGCAATGGCAGCATGCGCTTAACACCCGCGAAACAGTCGGCGCGGAAGTGACGAATGTCTATGTACATGGACTTACGCCGACTGGGGATAGCAACTTTACAGCCGCCAAGTTTACCTTCAGCCAGACACTGACACCCCACAGTTTCGTCTCCGGAGGCGTTGGACCGCTTTATGCTCACTCTGCAGTTACAGGAACAACGACGCAGAGCTACGTTAGTTATGCTGCCAATGTCGACTATACCAACCAGACGAGATTTGGACGCATAAACGGTGGTTATTCACGTCTGTATGCGGTTGGCTATCTTGCGCCGGCAAGCGTTGGCAACTATCTATATCTGAATTTTGATCGCCCGCTCAGCCCGATGTTCCATCTGACCGCCGATACGTTATATCTCCGCACTGCGCTACCGGAACAGCAGACATCCGGAGTCTATTCGCAGGTCGGCTTCACAACGCGGCTGGACGTACACCTGACCCGATACCTCGAATATCAGATTGAGGGCGATGTGTTCAATCAGGACGCGACCAGCCTATTACCGGGATACAGCTACGACAACGTTGCTACAGGGTTTACATTTTACTTCGGAAATATAGAGACAGCGGAAGGAGTTCAACCATGACACGCAAGCCCCCTTCAACCCCGCAGGAATTTCTTGAATTTCTTCTGCGTCGAAAGAAGTGGATCATTTTGTCGATGCTCATCGTTCCGCCGCTGGTATTTCTAGTGGGCAATCTCTGGCCCAAGAAATACCAGTCCGAGACGATGATCCTGGTCGATCCGCAGAAGGTCTCTGCGGAGTATGTGAAGGCCACGGTGCCGGGTGACGTTACTGACCGCCTGCAGACAATCAGCGATGAAGTCCTGAGTCGCACCGGGCTCCTGACGATAGCAAATGAAGACCATCTTTACCAGACAGAGCGCGAGAAATACGGCGACGATAGCGCCGTAGCAGCAATTCATAAAGATATAACGGTCGACATCATTCGGGGGGCAACCGACAGAAGCCCCATCGACGGATTCAAGATTTCTTATATTGCATCGAACCCTCAGCTCGCGCAGAAGGTGACGCAACAGATCGCAGACCTTTTTATTGAGGCGAACGTCAAGCAACGCGATCAGGACGCCGAAGGTACCGAACTGTTTATCGAAAATCAGCTACTGAAGGCGCGCGCACAACTGGCACAGCAGGACCAGAAGATTCGTGCATTCAAAGCGGCGCACCTCGGCGAGTTGCCCGAGCAGGAGACCGCAAACCTGGCGATGATCGGCGAATACCAGAATATGGCCCAGGAAAACAACGAAGCCATCGATCGTGCGAACCAGCAAAGGGTCTATCTGGAGTCGATGCTGAACGTAAATGGCAATCATAAGCTGCCTGCCCCTGTCGCGGCGCCGACGCCGCTTCAACTCCAGTTGCAGAAGGATGAGGACCAGCTTACTGCGGACCTTCAGTTATATACGGATCAATATCCCGATGTGATCCGCCTGCGAGACCAAATTGCGACTCTCAAGGCTGAAATCAAACGCCAGCCGGCAAACACCGCACACGCCATTACCACGGCAACAGGAGGGCCGAACTTAGGTGAACAGCTTGAAAGCCAGTTGAAAGCTACCAATGAGGAGATTCAATCGCGGACCGCGCGGCAGCAGCAACTGGAGAATAAGGTCAGCGCCCTTCAAGGGCAAGTGCAGAGCTTGCCCGCAGTGCAACAGGAATATGAATCTCTGAGTCGCGACTACACAGAGATGCAACAGAACTATCAATCGCTGCTGCAGAAGCAGCAGGCGTCTGCAATGGCAGCTCAGCTTGAGCTGCATAACGATAGTGAACATTTCCGGGTGATCGATCCCGCCAACCTTCCAATCGTTCCCGTGTCGCCGAATTTAAGCATCGTGTATGCAGGAGGCTTGCTCGGGGGACTCATCGTTGGTCTGTGCGTGGCATTTTTCGAAGAGATGCGAGACCCGACGATTCACAATGCGGATGAAGCTGAGATGTATCTAAGCGTACCGCTCATCGCGGCACTGCCCGCCATGCATCTCGATCAGGCATTGCCCGCAGGAGGCAGTACTACCTGACAAGATGTCGATAGGACATAACCATAAAAAGTCCTTAGTAGAAAGAAATCGAAGCACGTAAACAAACGATCCTCAAGATAAAGAAGGGACAAATGGAATCTACAATTCACACAGCGTCGCCGTCGCCTACGAGGTCTGAAGTGCTATCACACTCTGGTTCGAAACCGGTATCACCCTGGTCTGAACCGGACACAAATCTGAAAGCCGCATACGGCAACGGGACGAAGGAGCTTAAGCTTCACGAAACAGAAAGCGGATGCATCCCGATTCCCGTAAAGCGCCTCGATACCTCGAAGATCAAGAGCGAAGTCATCATGGCGCAGCGTTTGAGCCGCCGGGAGCAGCAGAACCTCCACTTCATCATTCAGCGGTATCGGGTGCTGTGTAATCGCATGGTAGAGGTGGCCAAGAACCTTGACAGCCAGGTCTTTCTCATCACCAGCGCTCTTGCGGAGGAAGGAAAAACCCTGGTTACAGCCAATCTCGCCTTTGCCCTGAGCGGAATTGAAAATAAGCGGACGCTGCTGATTGATCTGGATCTGCGTCGCTATTCCATGCACGCCCTTCTCGGGCTTTCAGATACGGATGGCGACGAACACTTCCTGCAGGCCGAGGATTGGCATGACTCGCTGTGGTCGATTCGACCTGGCTTGGATGCGCTTCTGGCCACGAGCCCAGTCGATCGCCCCGACGAGTTGTTGTACCGCTCAGCCATGGTGGATCTTCTGAGCGCCGCGAGACGGGAGTATGACTATATTCTTATCGACTCTGCGCCATTGCTTCTGGCCGCGGACACACATGCAATGCTTCCGATCATTGACCAGGCGATGCTGGTGGTGCGCGCCGATCATACGCCGATTGCGTGCTCTCAGGATGCACTCAAAATTCTTGGAGACAAAGCCGTGGGCTGCATTCTGAACGATGTGAAGCGGCTCAAGTATGAGGACTACTACAACGGCTACTATGGTGCCGATAAGAAGTTATGATTCGGTTTTCAAATTTATATCTACCCTCGAGGCTGTTCGTCATCGTCGCATTGGATGGACTAATGATGGCTGCCTCGGTATTTCTCTCCTTACATGGCCTCCCCATGCCGCGCATGGTGCTCGCTTCCCTCTCGGCAGCCGCCGTGTTCGTGGCTTGTTTCTACATCTTTGACCTGTACGACCTTGACGCCACCCGAAAGACATGGGACTTGCTACGCCGCAGTTTGCGAGCGCTTGCAATCGGGCTTCTGCTGCTGATTCCACTGTGGACGTCCTTGCTTGTTACGCGACCGAGTTACAGAATCCTGGAAATGAATCTGATTCTGTTTCTCGCTGTCTTATGCGTTTACCGCACAGCGACTGAGTGGTTACATAACTGGATATTTCCAGGAGAAAAACTGTTGCTTGTGGGCAGCGACCCCAGCATTCACCTGCTGGCCGAAGCATTGAAGGAGCATCTATCGCTGCCGCTAAAGCTCAGTGCTATTGTTCCGGAACGGGCAACGGATCGTAACGGCGAACAGTCTTTCGCCATGTGCGAAGACATAACAAAAGTTCCTGATGTTACCAGGACCTTCCACCCAAATCGCGTGGCGATCGCAGGAATCCTTGACCCAAAGACGATGCTGGCTGATGAACTGCTCGACCTTCGCCGCCAGGGGGTGCATATCCATGACGCCTCCTCTCTTTATGCAACGATTACCGGACGCATTCCGGTCGCCCTTTTGGATATTCGACGGCTGGTGTTCGGCAAGGGCCTTGCGCCTTCGCGCGCTTCATCGGTCGTCCATCATGCCTTCGGATGCATCTTTTCCATCTTCGCTCTCGTGCTCACCGCGCCGGCGATGCTTCTGATTGCGCTCTGCATTAAGCTGGATTCGCGTGGGCCTGTCTTTTACAAGCAGGAGCGTGTCGGGCTCAACGGAAAACACTTCTGGGTATACAAGTTCCGCTCCATGCGCCAGGACGCTGAGGCTGCTAGCGGACCAATCTGGACGACCAATGCAGATTCGCGAATTACGCGGGTCGGTAAAATCCTCAGGACACTGCGTCTCGATGAGTTGCCGCAGTTCTTCAATATCCTTCGCGGGGAAATGAGCCTTGTGGGCCCACGCCCCGAACGGCCTCACTTTGTCTCCATGCTGAAGGATCAGATTCCCTTCTATCACCTCCGGCACAGCATCCGTCCGGGCATCACAGGCTGGGCGCAGGTTTCTGCGGGATACGGGGCCACGGTCGAAGAATCTCAAATAAAGCTGGAGTATGACCTCTTCTATCTATTGAACCGGTCTTTGCTGCTCGATGCCTTGATCGTAGTCAAGACCATGAAGATCATGCTCTGCGGAAAAGGGGCGCGCTGAAGTGTTGCACGCCGTGTTAGTACCCCTTGGTGTCGTCTTTGTGCTGTTTGTATTTTGCGCGTCGTTGTATGTGACCGGCTTTGCCGTTCTTGGCTTGAGGAAAGCGCCGCGCAAATTCTGCCGAACGGCCAACACCCGGTTTCTGGTGCTCGTGCCGGCACATAATGAAGGCAGCGGAATCGTAGCGACACTCCGCAGCCTGCGGCAGGCTAACTATCCACGCGAGCTGATGCGCATGGCGGTGATCGCGGATAATTGCAGCGACAATACCGCAGAGGTGGCGCGCGTCTGCGGCTTTGAAGTGTGGATTCGTAATGATCCCGAGAACCACGGCAAGGGACAGGCGCTCAGCTGGGCATTTGACAAAGCGGCGCTGGCCTTTGATCTGGCCGCAGTGATTGATGCGGACACAGAAGTTAGCCCGGACTTTTTTGCCGCCATGGACTCCGCATACGCCGAGCAATTGCGAAAGGGGCGTTCCTGCGTTGCACTACAGGGCAGATACCTTTTTGAGCAAAGTGGCCAGTCCGCGACATGGTTCGAGCAGTTCACCATCGCCTCCAAGGCAGCGGAGAACTCTTTCTCATACCGGCCGCGTTCCGGACTGGACCTCACAAACCTGATACAGGGAAACGGCTTTTGTATCAGCCACAGCGCACTCGAACAGGTCCCCTTTACCGCTACCTCGGTCGTAGAAGACAGCGAGTATGCCGTCACTCTTGCCCTCAACGGAATCCAGGTGGTGTATGTTGACGACGCACAAGTGATCTCGCGAATCACGCACGGATTGAAGGACGCTGCGCCGCAAAGGGTGCGCTGGGCAGGAGGCACATTCTATCTGTTCGCGCGTTCGCTTCCCCGTCTCCTGTGGTCTGCGGTCACGCAGCGCAAGTGGCAGCTTGCAGAAATGGCCCTGATGCTCGCACTCACCAGCCGGCTGTTGTTGATATATGCGACGATCTTGTCTGTAGCGCTTCTGGATCTCACCTACCCATTCCGTCATTTTGATCTCGTGGCATGGGCGTTGGCCGCCTCCTTGGCCCTGCAGTCGATATATCTCTATCTCGTCCTTCGCCGGGCAGACTACACACCGGTTCCCCTTTACACGATTGCCTTCATGCCTTTCTACGTTGGGTTCCTGTGGGCCATGCAGGTCGGAGCCATGCTCGGATTCGGAAAGCGGCAATGGAGCCGTACGGTGCGCTAAGGAAATGACCCGAATGGATTCCGGCTCGACGATTTCGGTCATTTTGCCGGTAAGGAATGAGGCACAGTCGCTGCCAGCACTCCTTGAATCGCTCGCAGGTCAGGCGTATCCGCACGACGCCTTCGAAGTCATCGTTGCCGACGGGCGATCGACAGACGCTACACGTGATGTTGTGCGCGGCTTTGCGGCTACATCTTCCGTCGCGATCACGCTCGTGGACAATCCTCACATTCGCTCCTCCGCAGGACGCAATGCTGGGCTGAACGTTGCTCGTGGTGACTACATTCTCTTTATCGATGGCCACTGTCACATCCCTTCAACGCATCTGCTTCGCGACACTGCGGCTCTCTTTGCGCAGTCGCAGGCCGATTGCCTTTGCCGGCCGCAGCCGCTGCTCGCACCGGTGAAGTCCGCGTCTGGTGCGGCTGTCGCTGCCGTGCGGGCTTCCGCTTTGGGGCATGGTCGCGATTCATTCATCTATGATCTGGCCGCGACAGGCTTTGTGGACCCGGCCAGCTCGGGCGCAGCCTACCGCCGCGACGTGTTCCAGGCAATCGGCGGATACGACGAGCGCTTCGATGCCTGCGAAGATGTGGAGTTCAATATCAGGGTCCGCAAGAGCGGTATGAACGCCTACACAGACCCGCGCCTGGCGGTCTATTACGAGCCACGCGAGAGCTTTGGATCGCTCTTCAAACAGATGCTTCGTTACGGCCGCGGACGTGTTCGCCTTATGCTGAAGCACCGGGATTGCATCTCAGCGGGGCAGCTTGTACCTGCGCTGCTGGCAGCGTGGATCATCGCTTCGATTGTGTCCTGCGTAGTACCGGCGCCTGCATGGCTGCGCATTGCGCTTACTGTGCCCGTGCTCGCGTACGCAGCAGTTATAGCTGGCGCATCGCTCCACCTTGCCTGGAAACATGGAAGCGGTTTTTTCTTCCGTGCGGTTCCAATCTACATCGCAATCCATCTGGGCCTGGGGTGCGGGCTGTGGCTCGAAGCCCTCAGCGGAATCAGAAATCGATTGACCTCGAGATCCTCATTGAAGAGAGCTGGCGTAACGGAGTGTTAGCACGGCCAGAAGCAGCGCCGGTCCGGCATAATGCTGCAAATGGAACCGGAGACGCGAGGCATTGAGCGATCGGATTCGGTCAACCAGCGCGCCATCCTCCATATTGATGCGGTGAATTGCGAACGGATCGGCTTTGTGTTTAAAGCTGCCCTGCCGTGTGGTGAAGCAGTGGGTGTATCCGGCCTGGCTTGCCGCTTCAGCAACCCGGGCGTCATATGCGCCATTTGGGTAGGCCAGGAAGCGCACTTCTTCGCCGATGTTTGACTCAATCATCTCCTTGGACTTTCGCAACTCCTCATCGAGTGAGGGCTGCTGCTCGGCTGTGAGCGTGGAGTGATGAACGGTATGCGAGCCGAAGGTGATGTTGCTGCGGCGCATAATCCTCACCTCATCCCACGAGAGCAGACGCCGCTTTTCACAGCCCGGCACGCCGTATGTCCTCTCAAGATGGCTGAGCATCAGCATCTTTGCATTAATGGCAAGGCGTTTCAGCAGGCGGGACCATGTGTATCTGTCCTGGGAATCTCCACCGGCAAGGCCCCACTTGCGCAAGTCCTGCAGCAGAAGATGAAGATGATGATGGTCCTCGCACCATCGCCAGATGTGTACGAACCGCTCCTCCGGTATCATGCCACCTGCAACCATCAGCCCCGGACACAAAAACACCGTCGCCGGAATCCGGTAGCGAAGCAGAAGCGGAAAGGCGCAGGAATAGGTGTCGGCCCAGCCGTCATCAAAGGTGAGCGCTACCCTCTGCCGCCCCTGTATGTCCACCGGCTGGTTGATCAGTTGAGTAAGGCTGACAACCTGAAATTCCTGGTGCAGCAGGATCAGAAGCTGCTCGAAGACAGTGTCCGTGAGCGTCACCGAAGGTTCAAAGGAGCTCCGGGCCTCCTCGGCTGGTAGGACGCGGTGCAGGGTCAAGACAAGTCCGCCCCTGGTGGAGCGGAACTTTCTCACCAATGAGATGATCCCCGCCTTATCCAGAGCAGACGCCACTGCAATTTTAATGCTCAGGTTCATAAGTTTACAGATAGGGGATTTGGTGATCGACTATCTGATGCCAGCGATGTTCGTAAGGTTTGCTGCACTTTCGTGGCCATTGAGTCCGGCCCAATTTCCTCACCTGAGGCTTCGGCTTTCCAGGCGCTCCTCTTGTCTGCGCACTTGGATGCAGTGTGCATGCTGTTGCACATTGACCCTCCCGCACCGCGGATCATGCTTGCAAGCGCGCAGTTCAGGCGCGATTTGCAGCACGTGCTCGCCCCGAAACAATCGGCACTCCGCTTGCATACAGGTTTACGTGTTCGAACATTCACTCCGGAGTAATGAATAACGATGAGTCCCGTTCTAACCGCTCAAGCTCACCCACTGGAGCAGATGATTCAACAGCGCACTGCCCGGCTCGGCGTGGTCGGGTTGGGTTACGTCGGCCTTCCTTTGGCCATGCTTTACTCGCGTGCCGGTTTCCGGCTCACGGGTTTTGATGTGGACCCATCAAAGGTCAAAAATTTGAACGCCGGACGCTCCTATATCCAACGCATCCTGCCGGAAGAAATTCAGGCCCTGCGCGAGCAGGGATTTGAGGCGACCAGCGACTATAGCGACATACGGGATATGGATGCAGTGATGATCTGCGTACCGACCCCGCTCGATGAACATCAGGGGCCTGACATGCGCTACATCGAGCAAACCGCCCGCGCGCTTGCCCCTTATCTCCGGGCCGGACAGCTCATCATCCTTGAGAGCACGACCTACCCCGGCACCACGAATGAAGTCCTGATCCCGGCCCTTGAGGAAGGCAATCCCGACGGGCTGCGCTGCTATCGCGATGGGGCGGACGAATCGCGCTGCTTCCATGTGGCTTACTCCCCTGAACGGGAGGATCCGGGCAATGCCACCGTCGACCGGCAGGATATTCCCAAGGTCGTTGGCTCCGGCTCGCAGCTCAGTACTGAACTTGCCGGCAGCCTGTACAACACGGTCTTTCGCCGCATTGTGCCGGTCTCCAGCGCCTCTGCTGCAGAGATGACCAAGCTGCTTGAGAACATTTACCGCTGCATCAACATCGCGCTCGTGAACGAACTCAAGTTGCTTTGCCTCCGGATGGGTCTCGATATCTGGGAGATCATTGACGCGGCGGCAACCAAGCCCTTCGGGTTTCAGCCCTTCTATCCCGGTCCCGGCCTGGGTGGTCACTGTATTCCCATCGATCCCTTCTATCTCTCGTGGAAAGCGAAGGAGGTTGACTTCTCAACGCGCTTTATCGATCTCGCCGGCGAAATCAATACCTCCATGCCCTATCACGTCATCGATTCCGTAGCGACTGCTCTGAACGAGAGAGGCAAGCCCTTAAAGGGATCCAACATTTTAGTGCTGGGGCTCGCCTACAAAAAGGACATTGACGACCTGCGCGAGTCGCCTTCATTGACACTCATTGAGGTTCTGAAGAAGCGCGGCGCCAACGTCAGCTATAACGACCCCTATTTCCCGACTGTAGGACGCGGCCGCCACTATGACCTCAATATGACTTGTCGGTCCCTGGATGATCTCGCCTCTTATGATTGTGTGCTGATCGCCACAGACCATTCCGACTATGACTTTGAAGCTATTGCGCAACAGGCACAACTGGTCGTTGATACACGCAACGCGACTGCCGGACTCAATCGGGACAATATTGTCCGCTGTTGAGCCGAGGGCGGCGCAGATTTCTTGAGTATGGAGAGCATGAAATGGCAAGAATGCTGGTAACGGGTGCCGCCGGATTCATCGGATCCTCATTGGTTCGCGAATTGTGCGCACAAGGTCACGAGGTCCGCGGCATCGACAACCTGGTCACGGGCAAGCTGGAGAACCTTTCCGATGTACTCGATCTGGTGAATTTCTCCGAAGGCGACGTGTGCGACGAATCGCTGATCCGCTCTCTTTGCCAGGATGTGGATGTGGTCTTTCACGAGGCTGCACTGCCTTCGGTCGCCAAATCCGTGCTCGATCCGTCAACCAGTCATCAGGCAAACATTGAAGGCACGTTCTCCGTGCTGATGGCCGCGCGCGACACTGGGGTAAAACGCATCGTGTATGCGGCCTCCTCGTCGGCCTATGGTGAGTCGCCGACGCTTCCTAAGCATGAAGGCATGCTGCCCGCGCCGATCTCTCCATATGCGGTGCAAAAGCTCGCAGGAGAGCTGTACATGCAGAGCTTTGCTCGCGTTTACAACATCGAAACCGTGTGCCTGCGCTACTTCAACGTGTTTGGACCGGGTCAGGCCGCGGATTCTCCTTATTCCGGGGTTCTGGCCAAATTCATTACCTCAATGCTTACGGGCATCGTGCCCACAATTTACGGAGACGGCAACCAAAGCCGCGACTTCACCTATATTGACAATGTAGTGCGGGCCAACCTGCTCGCTGCATTCGCTCCGGCAGACAAGGTAAGCGGAAAGATCTATAACATTGCCTGCGGAAAGAACTATTCCCTGCTGGAAACCTACGAACTGCTCGCGCACTTGATCGAGTTCAGGAAGCTGCCGGTGTTTGCGCCGACACGTAACGGCGACATCAGGCACTCATTGGCCTCCATTGAGAAAGCGCAGCAGGATTTTGGATACACCCCAACAGTCGGCTTTGAAGAAGGGTTGAGCCGCACGGTCGACTGGTACGCGAACAAACTCTGGTATGCAACAGAGCTTGTCTCAGCGTAGGCAACAAATCATGCGAAAAAACCGGGGGCAACCCGGCATTTCCGCAGACATTGAGATGAACATGGCCACTGGCCAGGCAACGAGCGGCTTTATGACGAAGCAACAAGCGCAAGATGCATCACTTGACCCGCGCTCTCTGGCGTCTGCAACACACGACGCAGTCAGTGGGGCGCGAATCCTGTTTTTAGTCGATGAATTGGAGGCCATCACGGCCGGCGGAAGCGAACGCCAGATTCTGCAGATGATCGACATCTGCAAGCAGGGTGGAATGCGCCCGCAGATCTGTGTGCTGCGCAACACCAAATGGCTTACAGAAAAGATCGCCGGTTGTCCGGTGACCCACTTTCAGATCGATACAATCGCCTCCTGGCGCGGATCTCGATCTCTGCTCAAGCTCAAATCGTGGATCAAGGCGCAGAAATTCGACATCCTTCAGACCATGTTTACTGAGGCGAACCTGCTCGGCCCGGTAACCGGGCGTCTGGCCGGAGTCAACGTCATTTTGGGGACACGTAGAAACCTCAATCATCCGCGCCCCGACGGGCCGAGTAAGCGAGTGCTCAGGTGGCAAGGAAGAGCAAACCTGCTGGTAGACCAGATCATCGCGAACTCGAACGCTGTTCTCGAGCGGGTTGTGGAGACAGAGAAGACCTCCCGCAAGCGCATCAGCGTTGTTTACAACGGAGTTGATCTGGAGCAGATGCGGCCAATGCCGGAGGAGCGCGAATCTTCGCGCCTCGCATTGAAAATTGATCACGATCAGATTCTGGTGGGAAATGTATCGTGTCTGCGCAAGGTTAAGGGTGTGGAGATGTTTGTGAGCGCAGCTGCTGAAGCTTACCGGCACAACCCGCGCTATCGCTTCCTTCTCGTCGGGGACGGCGAGATAAAGGCGCAGCTCCGGCAAACCATTCGTATGTACGGGCTGGAGGGAATCGTCTGCCTGGCCGGAGCCGCAAAGGATGTGCGCCCATACCTGGCTGCCTTCGATATCGCCGTGCTGTCTTCCTACGCGGAAGGATTTTCAAATTCCCTGCTGGAATATATGGCCTGCGGCATCCCGGTCATCGCGACGGATGTGGGCGGCAACCGCGAGGCGCTTGGGCCCTGCGGGCTGCTGATTCAACCGGAGGCTAAGCAATTAACCGAGGCCATCTACCAGATGACGGACCCGGAGGTACGGCGGGACTTTGCAGCCTCCGCGCTGAAGAGAGTGGAGAAGTTCGATGTCGCGATCGCCCGGCGGCGCATGATTGAACTCTATGCGCAGTTTCTGTCAAAAGGCCGGGTCAGGAAGAACCATGCCGGACCAATGATTGCTTCTCATGCTGGTGCGGCTGCACGGGGTTGAGGCCGGCCTCGCTCCGCGCGACCTCCAACGCCAGCACCGCATATCCGGTCGCCGCATCGCTCATAAAGCGTCCGACGTTGGTGTCCGTCTCGCGCCGCTCGTTCAGGGAATACGCGCGCCAGCTGCCGTCCTTGCTCTGGTGGCCCCTTAGCCATTTCAGGCCGCGCTGCAACATCGCGTTCTGCGCGCTCACGCCGGACTCTTCCAGCGCCACAACCACCAGACCCGTAGCGCAGCCGTCGCTCTCTGCTCTTCCCTCCAGCAGCTTCCAGAACGGCTGCTTGTCCAGCGAGTCCAGGACCCAGCCGCCGTCGCCCTGCTGGAGTCTTCCGAGCTCTGCCAGCAAAGCTGCCCGCTGCGTGTCGTCCAGCAGCCCGGGCATTCGGGCCGATGCCCAAAGGACATAAAGCTTGCTCATCAAAGGCTGCGCTGCATATTCGCGTTTCAGATAGTCCTTGAGCAGCTCAATATTCTGGCTGATCGCCGGATCGTCAGGATAATTATCCGGAGTATTTCCCAGCGCAATCGCAAACATCGCCGCGCCCTGATAAGCAGACTCGCCCGACTCCCACGGAGCAAGACGAAAATTCTGCCACCGCCATCCGCCGGCATTCTCTCCGGACTTTTCCTGCAGCGCCCATGCCTCGTCAAACGCGGTCTTTGTGATCGTGCTGAGCTTTCCTTCCTGCGCGTCCCGGCTTGCTAGGATCACAGCATTCAGCACAGCTTCGGTCGCACGGGACTGTGCGCTCTTGCCCCTGCCGTCTACAGCGTCGGAGTAGAACGGCTTCATCTCATTCCAGTGGGAGACGCGCTCTTCAATGTTGTCGAACATCACCGTCTCTGGCTCTGGCATTCCCTGCTGACCTAATTGCTCCTGGAGCGCAGCGCGCGACAGTGCATATGGCAGGTTGGTATGGCAGGAGACACAGAATGTTCCATGGTCCCGCTTTGCCTTTGACCAGTACTCCCACCATGCTTCTCGCCCATCCAGATAATTTGCTGCCTCGCTGGGGCTCCAGGTCGTCCTGTACGACACCGACGGCGATGCCGAAGCTGCAATCACCCGGAACGCTCTCCAGAGAGCAAATCCGGCAACACACACAATCAGTAATCCAAGCAAGTAGGCTGCTCTTCGCTTCATCCTCTTGTTCGCTCCCGTCGCCCTGCTGCGGATCTTTCGGGGCTTCGTATTCTTCAAGCCTGCTCAAAGCTTGATGGTAACTGTCTTGACCTCGGTGTACTGCTGCAATCCGTACTCGCCCAGTTCGCGCCCGGTACCGGACTGTTTGAACCCTCCGAACGGGGCTCGTGTGTCCAGAACGTTATAGCAGTTCACCCACACGGTTCCCGCGCGCACGCTGTTTGCGATTGCGTGCGCTTTCTTGATGTCGCGGGTCCATACGCCCGCAGCCAATCCGTAAATGGTACGGTTGGCGCGCGCAATCACCTCGTCCAAATCTTTGAACGGAATCACGCTCATCACCGGACCGAATATTTCCTCCCGCGCGATCTTCATCTCATCGCGCACATCGGCAAACACCGTTGGCTCGATAAAGTAACCCCGCTCGCCCAGGCGCTTGCCGCCGCTGGCCAGTGTCGCGCCCTCGCTCACGCCCGCTTCGATATACCCCGTGACCCGGTCGAACTGCTCCTGGTCCACCTGCGGACCTTGCTCGGTGCGCGGATCGAATGGGTCTCCAACAACGCGCTTCCTTGCGCGCGCTACTGTCTTCTCAAGGAACTGGTCGTAAATCTTCTCCTCGACAAAGACCCTCGTTCCCGCACAGCAGACCTGGCCCTGATTGGAAAAGGTCCCAAGGTGAGCGCCTTCCACAGCCTCATCCAGGTCCGTGTCATGAAAGATGATGTTCGGGCTCTTCCCGCCCAGTTCCAGCGTGACTTTCTTCAGATTGGACCTGGCCGCGGCCTCCAGAATCAACCTTCCCGTTTCGGTTGATCCGGTGAATGCAATCTTGTCCACGTCCATGTGGTTCGCAAGCGCCGCTCCGGCAGTTGGCCCAAAGCCCGGCACCAGATTCACCACCCCTTCGGGGAATCCGGCTTCCACTATCAGCTCACCCACACGCAGCGCAGAGAGTGGCGTCTGCTCAGCAGGCTTCAGGACTACGGTATTTCCTGTGGCCAGCGCCGGAGCCAGCTTCCATGCCTGCATCAGCATGGGGTAATTCCACGGAATGATCTGCCCCACAACACCGATTGGCTCATGGCGGGTGTAGCAGAAATAGTCGCCGTCAATCGGAATCGTCTTCCCCTGAATCTTGTCTGCCCATCCGGCAAAGTACCGGTAGCAGGCGATGGATTTCGCCACGTCCACCCGCCGCGCCACCGAGACCGGTTTGCCGTTATCCAGAGCTTCGAGCTGCGCCAGCTCATCTGCGTGACGTTCGATCAGATCGGCCAGACGCAACAGGAGCAGGCCGCGTTCGGATGCGTTCATCCGCCGCCACGGTCCATGCTCAAAGGCATTGCGTGCTGCCGCAACGGCCTTGTCCACGTCGGGAGCGTCGGCAGCGGCGACTCGGCAAATCTCTTCGCCAGTGGAGGGATTAACAGTGGCAAACGTCTCACCGGACTCGCTCGAAACCCAGCGATTGTTGATCAACAACCGTGCGGGCGGAAGAGCGATCGTCGGGTTCGCGGGAACTGAAAGAGTCGAAGCCATGAAGAGCACGCCTTTCTTCTCTTGATGCGGATTACGCGTGAATTCGTGATCTGGGCCGTTCAATTCTGAACTACACTTGATCGTACTCGAAGCCGCAAAATCTACATCCGGCGCGGCAGATCAGAAAGGAAACCATTGCGATGCACATTGCTGACCTGGCTGGGGCCGATCGACAGCATCAGATCCACCCGTTGCACCATCCCGTCGATCTCACCGAGCCCGTGATCTGCGTAAAGGGGCGAGGCATTCACGTTTGGGACATCAACGGCAAGGAATACATCGACGGACTCTCGGCGCTCTGGAACGTCAACGTCGGGCATGGCCGAAGCGAACTTGCCGAGACTGCCGCAGCGCAGATGAAAGAGCTGGCGTATTTCTCCAGCTATGCCGGTTCCTCAAACATCCCATCCATCACGCTGGCGCAGCGCCTCACCGAGCTTGCGCCGGGCATGGAAGCGGTCTTCTTCGCATCGGGCGGAGCCGAAGCGAATGAGTCAGCCTTTAAGACCGCACGCTACTTCTGGAAGACGCAGGGCAAACCAGGCAAGATCAAGGTCATTTCGCGCATCCACGGCTATCACGGCGTCACCCTCCAGGCCATGAGCGCGACTGGCATCGCCGTCTATTGGAAAATGTTCGAGCCGCGCGTGCCCGGCTTTCTTCACATACCGACTTGCTATCCCTACCGGACAGCCGGAGCAAAACCCGGCGAAACGCCCGGCCAGACTGCTGCCCGTGAGCTTGAGGAAGCGATCCTTCGCGAAGGCCCGGACACCGTTGCTGCCTTCATCGGCGAGCCCATTCACGGCGCAGGCGGCGTCATCTATCCAACCGACGATTACTGGCCATTGATTCGCGAAATCTGCACGCGCTATCAGGTGCTGCTCATCGCCGATGAAATCATCACCGGCTTTGGACGCACCGGGCGATGGTTTGCCCTGGAGCATTGGAATACGCAGCCGGACATCATCGCATTCGCCAAAGGCGTCACTTCCGGGTACCTGCCTTTGGGCGGAATCATGATGACCCGTGCAATCCGGGATGCGATTGAATCGGCCGATCCCGCAAGCAAATGGATGCACGGCTACACAAACTCAGGACAACCAACCTGCTGCGCAGTCGCGCTGAAGAACATCGAAATCATCGAACGCGAGGGCTTGCTGGAAAATTCGGCGGCGATGGGTGATTATCTCCTCCAGTCGCTCGTCGAAACATTCGGCGGCCATCCGAACGCCGGAGAGATTCGCGGCGGCAAAGGGCTGCTGGCCGCCATCGAATTTGTGGAAGACCGCGCAACCCGCAAGAACTTTGCGGCGGATCAGAAGATCGGCGCGCGCATCCAGGCAGAGATGAAGAAACGCGGTGTTCTCACGCGGACCCGCCCTGCCGCTGGCGAACATCCGGCTCCGGGAGATGAGGTCCTGTTCGCTCCTCCGCTGGTGATCAACCGGGAACAGATCGACCGGATGGTCAGCGTGTTGCGCGAATCAGTGGAGGTTGTCCTTGGTTGAGCCCGGCAGAGTAAGCCACTGGGCGGGATGCATCCGCCGCAGCGGCGATATGCGAGGCTGGAAGCACAGCGCTTTGCGCCTCCGCAACCGCCTTTTTGCCCTCCAACCGCAGCCTCTTCTGTTCGCTTAGGTACTCCAGCCAGTTCCTGTAGATGCAGGTCGCGGTCGGCTGCCAGTTGTTTTGGAGTTCTGCCGCCCCAAGCACCTGCTGGAGCTCCGTCAATAGGGCCTCGTCCCGGCGCTGCATAGCACGCTGCTGGAACGCCACCAGCGCAACAGTAGTTCTCTCATCGAAATAACCTCGCGGCAGGATCGGATACGCCTCCGTTTCACCCCGGAGAAACCGTCCAACGTCTCTGCGGTATTCGAGCAGAAGCGTATGGGGTTCATACTCCGGATGCCCCTGAAAAAATACAAACAGACTGCGGTCCTGCTTGATGAAGGTATCAACGCCTGCGCCGTCCGCTCGCGTAAGCACGCGATAGCCTCTCGCCGTCAGCTCGTCTTCCGGCAGTCCGTTCCATCTCGAATGAGGAAGGTTGAAGCTTTCAGGTGCCCCCGCAATCAACGGATGGTCAGATAACTGTGCGCAATCAAACACGCCGCAATACTTGTGGCCGTTTCGTACGCGGCAGATGCCGTCCATATGCAAAACCGCGGCGTGCGCCGCCAGGCACGACCATACACTCGAATAAGTATTGTTCCGCGCCCATTCTATAAGCGCGGTAAAGCTCTCCCAGTACGGCTCATCTGCAAGATTCGGTGACAGTGGCTCGCGGCCGGTCACAATCAGCGCATCAATTTGCTGGTCCCTCAGCTTCTCCACGCTGGAATAGTATTTGCTGACGTGGTGCGCCCCCCACTCATTGCGTTCGACGCCCGGCAGCGAATGGAGCGACAGCCGGATCGAGAAACCATCCGAGGCCGATTCGAGCAGCGCGAGGAATTGGCGCTCTGTCGCCTCCAGCGCCGCATCCGGCATGTTGTTCACCAGCCCGATGGTCAGGCTGCGGCTCAACCGCTCGATGCACTCCGGTGACGTGCCTGCACCGGGCGCTTTGCCGCTGCCTTGTGACTGTTGGCTGGACGAATTTAGGTTCAAAGAAACAGACATCGTTTTGCCCCGCAAGTGAAAACGGATGGGAATAACTGGCAAACTGTGCAGTTAAGCGATCGCGTCAAGCGCCTGACGCAGGTCCGTAAGGATATCGTCAATGTGCTCGATCCCTATGCTCAGGCGAATCATCTCCGGCCTCACGCCGGCCTTGTGTTGTTCTTCGGCAGACATCTGACGGTGCGTGGTGGAAGCAGGATGGCAGGCCAGCGATTTTGCATCGCCTAGATTCACCAGCCGCGTCACCAGCTTCAGGGCATCATGGAATTTGACCGCCGCCGGATACCCTCCATGAACGCCGAATGCCATCAGTGAGCAGGCCCGTCCACCCAGATACTTCTGCGCCAGCGCGTAATACGGGCTGTCAGAAAAGCCGGCATACTTGACCCAGGCAACCCTCGGATCACCGCGCAGGAATTCGGCCACCCGTTTCGCGTTCTCCGTGTGGCGCTCAACCCGCAGAGCGACCGTTTCAATTCCCTGCAACAGTAAAAACGCGCTCAGTGGAGATAGCACCGCGCCCGTGGCCCGCTGATATACGCTGCGGCAACGTCCGATATAGGCCGCTTTTCCGTAATGCTCGGTATAGATCAGATCATGGTACGAGCGGTCCGGCACATTGAACATCGGAAAGCGCGACGCATGCTCGCTCCATGAAAAATTTCCGCTATCGACAATCGCCCCACCCAGTGTGGTGCCATGCCCGCCCAGGAATTTTGTAAGCGAGTGAACGGCAATGTCCGCGCCGTATTCGATCGGACGCAGCAGAATCGGTGTTGCCACGGTGTTGTCGACGATCAGCGGCAGCCCATGCTTGTGCGCTGTCTTGGCCAACTCCTCAATGTCGCAAACGTTTCCCGCAGGATTCCCGACACTCTCACAGAAGACCCCGCGTGTCTTCTCGTTGATCAGCTTCTCGATGTCCTCCGGACGGTCCGACTCCGCAAACTGGACCGTCACCCCCTGGGCCGGAAGCAGATGCGCAAAAAGCGTATGTGTGGTTCCGTAGAGCTGCGGCGTCGAAATGATATTGCTGCCCAGTTCTGTGAGGTTCTGCACAGCATAGGCAACCGCCGCCTGGCCAGTCGCAACGCAAAGCGCCGCTATGCCTCTTTCCAGCTCTGCGACCCTCCGCTCCAGCACCTCCGTCGTTGGATTCGCAATGCGTGTGTAGCGATAACCGTCGGCCTCCAGGTTGAAAAGTGCAGCCGCGTGCTCCGCGCTGTCGAACGCATAGGAGACTGTTTGGTATATCGGTACTGCTACCGCTTTGGTCGTCGGATCATATTCGTAACCACCGTGAATGGCTATTGTTTCCTGCTTCATTCGTTCATCCCTGCTTCGTTTATCCCGGTTCGGTGATTCATGGAGAGCTTCAACATTAGGGGCCTTCAGCAGGATTTGACCTAGCATTCCGCAGGAGCCAGTTGAGCAGCATCCTCACAGCCGATAAGGCGGTTCATCTCGCCCACCACCCATCGAACATCGTTTTCCGTTGTCTTGTAGCTCGTAACGCATGCGCGCACCACAGGCGCGCCCTTGATGCGCGCCTCCGACATCCATGCGATCTGGTTTTCGCGTAACGACGCGAGAAATCCGCCGAGATCCAGACCGTCGCGAGTGAAGCAGATCAGCGGCAGCGGTGTGTTGTTGACAATGCGCCAGCCAGAGTCTGCCAGGGCCTTGCGCATTACATCCGCCATGCGCGTCTGGTGCTCGATCATTTCCGCCTGCCCCGCTTCTCCGTTCTCTGCAAGCGTCAGAAAGAGCTTGAGCCCAATGAACCGCCGCGACCACTGTACCGACGAAGTGTAGGGATCGAACGCTTCGCCCATCGCTCTCCCCGGCATATACGCTGCATCCGCGCGAAAGGCCTGTGCAACGCTCTCTGGATGGCGGCAGAAGAACATCCCACTCCCCATGGAAACCGAAAACCACTTGTGCGCGTCGCAGGTAATGGAATCCGCGCTCTCAATTCCCTTCAGATGATGCCGCAGCGCCGGTGAAACGATCGCCGCACCGCCCCATGCCGCGTCAACGTGAAACCACAGGCCCTCATCGCAGCAGAATCGCCCAATCTCCGGCAGCGGATCAATTGCGCCTCCGGCAGTGGTCCCGGCCGTGCCGACCACCATGAGCGGTGCCACTCCCTCTCTTCGATCCTCCGCAACTCGCCGTTCAAGGTCCGCCAGGTCCATGGTCAGGTCCGGCTTCGTCGCAATCGTGCGTAGCGCATTTCGTCCCAATCCCGTCATGTGTGCAATCTTGCTGAAGGAGTGGTGCGCCTCCTCCGTCAGGTAGATCGCTGGTGTCGCGCTCAGACTCTGCAGGCCGTGTTCCCCATAGCGGGGAAAGGCCCGCGTCAACGCAACGATCACCGCCGAAAGATTGGCTTCGGAGCCGCCGCTGGTGAAAGTCGCCAGCGTCTCTGCCGGAAGGCCGAACTTTGCCGTAAGCCAGCCGAGCGTGTGCCGCTCAATCTCGTTTGCCGCGGGAGAGGTTCGCCATGCTGCCAGCTGGGGGTTGTACATTGCCACCAGCATGTCGGCAATCACTGACGCCAGCGTGACACTCGGATTGAACAGGCCGAAATAGCGCGGGTGCGTGACCTGCACCTGCCACGTGCTCAGCATCTGCTCCACATCAGCAACCACCGCGTTCAAGTCCATGCTCTTCGCAAAGTCATAGCGCGAGGCAAGGTAGTTCCGGATTTCGCTGGGTGTTACATCAGGGTAGATCGGACCCTTTAGAAGCTCTTCCTGCAGCCTGGCGAAATCATTTCCAATCTCAAAAATCATGATGCACGACTCCTCCGCCGAGGTATCCCTGCAGATTTCACTGGGATGCGGATTGGAAGATGGTAGGCCGTATTCGTTTCAATCAAAGCGGAAAGCCGCTGCAGGCTGGCCATCACGCTGTCATATCCGATTCCAAAATCAATGAGGCAGGCGATCTCATCCACACCGCTTTCGCTGAGAAGTTCAGCCTTCCGCACGCATTCTTCGATCGTTCCCACAAAACTCAACGGACTCTGTAGATCGTTCACGACCTGGGTTCTGATCAATATCTCGCTCTCCCGGTCACTTACATGGGAAAAGCCCTTGTCTTGTTTGGCGCCGATTGAGTGGTCTTTCTGCATGCCGATGTTGACCTTGAGATATTTTGCCATTGCGGGAGCAGCAATCATTTTTATCTCGTCGCGATCTGCGCCGACAAAGGTATGCGCCATTAGGGTGATGTGGCCTCGTCTGCCATGCTGAGTCTGAATCGCGTCCCTATAGATACGGGCCTTACGCAGGAATTCCGGCATGCTGTGCCTGAGCGCGAAGTTCGCCGTCAACACATTGAATCCCAGTTTGCCGGCATTCAGGAAAGTGTCATCGGATTGGCCCGTCAACCAGAACTGAATCTCACGTTGAAGGGGAGCTGGCAGGATCCCAACTTCGGTCATCACGCCTGCGCCGTTTGCCAATAGCACCTTCTCGCCGCGCCAGAGCTTTTGAATCAGGCCGATCTTCTCGTACATGTCCTCGTAGCGGTTGTTGTAAGTATCGGGTGAGAGTACAAAATCGTTTACGTGCCATCCCGACGCTGCCGCGATCGCAACCCGGCCATTCGAGAGATTGTCGATCATTGCCCATTCTTCAGCAACTCGCAGAGGGTTCTGCAATGGCAGGACAACGCTACCCGCCCGAATGGAGATTCGCTTTGTAATTACCGCAAGCGCAGCCCCGGTAACAGACGGGCTTCCATAGAGGCCGCCGAACTGCTGGAAGTGCCGCTCAGGTGTCCACACCGCGGCGAACCCGTTTTCATCCGCAAATCGGGCAGAATCCAGCATGAGCCGATACTTTTGATCGACGCATTCAGCGGAATCGGCGCTGAAGAAGAACAGACTGAGCTGGGGTATCACTTCGACTCACCGAAAATGATCGTTAGCAGCAACACGGAAGCCTCCAGATATCGTGATCTGACATTGCGAACCCAAAACACACCTGCCCAAACCAAATACGCTATCGAGTCACTCTACGTATATGAACGGCGAAGGTCATAGGCGAATTTGGCCGCCTTGAATGCGCTTGTACATCGCATCATCCAGCCGCTGGAACGCCTGTAATTCAGGATTATCAAAGTAGATGGTGTCCGAGGTTGCGGCCGGGTCAAATCCCTCGTTCACCAGCTCCGTCTTTGAATACTTAAATGTCCCTGTAACTTCGCAATCATCCTGAAGCCGCAGAAACAGGGGCCTGGCATACGATGGAAGGCGATCGATCAGGTGTTTCCTGAATGCGGCCAGATCCAGAGGGCGGTCCGCTACCAGGGCAGCCATTCCCGCCCGGCCCTCGGCGGCGGGAATCTTCACCCCATATACATTGGCATGCTTTATCCCGGGAAATGCGCATAGCACCTCAGCAACCTCCGAGGTGGACACATTCTCACCCTTCCATCGAAAGGTATCTCCAACACGGTCGACAAAATAGAAAAAACCCTTCTCGTCTCTGCGCATCAGGTCGCCGGTGCGTACCCATGCATCGCCCGGCTTGAGGACATTGCGCAGGATCTTCTTCTCAGATGCCTGCTGGTCGGTGTAGCCGTCAAAGCGATTGCTGGCGTTCGCTGCGCTATCGACCAGTTGGCCCAGGGCCTCGCCGGGCTCATTCACGGCGCAGGGAATGCAAAATCCATCGGCGTTACGAACTGGCTCGCCTTGCTCCACATCGAACTTCACCAGGGCCGGCGAAAAGCGATGCGCAAGATACGGAGGAACGCGGCCGATCGCACCGCGCTTCCCTTCCGCATTGAAGAGTGATACCGCGCCCTCCGTCGATGCGTAAAATTCCAGGACTCGCGGAATGGCAAAGCGGCTCTTGAAATCCTCCCATATGTCCGCCGCCAGCCCGTTGCCGCATGCCAGCCGAATCCGATGATTCGGCTCATCCGTTGCATCGGGCGCAGCATGCAGCAGATAACGGCAGAATTCTCCGATGTACTGGAACATCGTGCAGTCCCAGCGCACAACATCGCTCCAGAAGCGGCTGGCTGAGAACTTCTCCCTGATAACGACGCTGCCTCCACTCGCAAGCATGGCGCCCGGCACCAGCACGCCGCCAATGCTGTGATACATCGGCAGGCAGCTGTACATGCGGTCTTCCGGCTTGGTGCCCATCATGCCCGCGAACCACAGGCTCCACTGCAGAATCCGCGCATGGCTTACATTCACGGCCTTGGGCAGCCCCGTAGTCCCGGAAGTGTAAATGTAGAGCGCCTTGTCTTCGATCGTCGGCAGGACCCGCCCGCTGCTGTCCGGCTTTTCGCCGGAGTACTGCCGTATCGCGTGATCGATACGCTGGCCATGGCTTTGATCGCCGCCGTGAATCCAGATTTCTGGCAAGTCCGTCAGATGAGGTGCCGCAGTCGCCAGCGCATCCGTGAACTCCGCGGCGGCAATCAGATGCTTTGGGCGGGCGAGATGGATGCAATGTGCGAGCGAAGGCCCGGTAAGATTTGTGTTCAGCAGCGCCACAACGCCGCCCACACTCGTGATACCCAGCCATACGGCAAAGTATTCCGGCCGGTTCGTCATTAACAGGCCGACAACATCGCCCGGCGCGATCGCCTGATCGAGAGCCCACCGCGCGTACTGGTTTGTACGCGCCATGAGCTCCCGATAGGTGAAGCACTCACGATCAGACAGTAGTGCAGCAGCCTCTCCGCTGCGCCCGGCGACCTCCTCGATCACGGTGGACACTAAGCGGTTGCGCGTTCGAGGAATCGGTGCCGTCAGCTCCAGAGCGCGTAACCAGCACTGCGCTGCGGAGCTGTCTGCTTTGACCTGAGGCGATGTCTGAAGTTCAATCAAGCCGTATTCCCTGCATCCACGGTAAGTACCGTGCCTGTGATGTTTTTGGCCCTCTCGCTGAGCAGAAATTCCACTGCGTTCACCACGTCATCGATCTCAGCCAGACGTCGCAATGCACTGCGGTGCTCAATCTTCTGCCGGTGCTCCCCCTGCACGCTCTGGGTCAGGTCCGTGTCGATAAACCCGGGAGCAACCGAATTTACCGTGATGCCCATGCGGCCGACCTCACGAGCCAAAGAGCGAGTGAAGCCGGTCAGGGAGGATTTGGTAGCGCCGTACACCGACAGGCCGCTGTATCCGGTCGATGCAATGATGGACGCGATGTTGACAATGCGTCCGCCTCCGCCTGCCATCATTGTGCGTACGACATATTTCGTCAGCACAATCGGTGAAGTCGTGTTTACCCGCACCAGCTGTTCAATCTGCGCCGTGGGCATTTGGCTCAGAATCCCGTGGAAGCTGATGCCGGCGTTGTTCACCAGCCCGTAGATTGCCCCATATCCCTTGTGCAGCGTTTGTACCAGGTCGGGAATGCTGTCAATCGCGGAAAGATCGAAAGATACGAATTGGAATGATCCGGGATTCCTGTCCTCCGCCTCCCGCATGGCCTCGGCAAGTTGGCCGTTCTGTGTCCGTGCAATTGCGATGACGCGGTATCCCTCCGCGGCCAGCTTCCGGCAGATGCCGAGCCCGATGCCACGGCTCCCGCCTGTGACGATAACGTTACGCATTGCAGCGGATCATCTTCCCCGATTCGCCAACCGCCAGAGCAGGAACGAAGTTGATCGCCGCCGGGACCTTATAGGACGAAAGTGATTCGCGGCACAACAGCACGATGTCGTCCTGGATCTCGCGCATGTCCAGTTTCACTGCTGCCTGCGGCGATCTCCTCAAAACCACGTCCGCAACAACAAGCGAGCCTGTCACCGGATTTTTTCTGGTCCGCACCAGAGAGCTCTGCACCTCCGGATGCCGGTTGATCACCGCTTCCACTTCTTCCGGGTGCACCTTCAAACCGCCGACATTGATCATCCCATCGCGACGGCCCACAAAGTGGTACCGTTTGTCCTTGAGCTCGAGCATGTCGCCCGTGTCAACAAAGCCGTCTGCGTCCTTGATCGCAGGCGCGTTTGCTCCCAGATAGCAACTCGCCGTGCGGGCGGAGCGAATCCTCAGCGAGCCCTCTTCTACCTTCATTTCCACATCGGGCGTCTGCATAATGACCTCGGCGGGAAGCCCTGCGTTGCCGTCGCTCACTTCAAATGCGACTCCTGCCTCCGTCGAAGCGAACGCATGGATCAGCCTGGCTCCGGGGTAAACCGAACGCAGCCGGTTCAGGATCGCCTGGTCTGCAATCTCTCCGGACAGTCGCACATAATTCGGATTGATCCGGTTCGCCGCGGGGCTCATCAGCGCGCGACGCCACTGCGACGGCGTTCCCGAAATGTTCGTAACTCCGTGTGCTCCGGCTCTGGCTAGAAAATCAGTCGTAGGCTCCTGCATGCTGGTCAGCACCAGCGACTTGCCTGTGAGCGCTGCGCGAAGAAGAATCTGCAACCCGCCATAGCGGCGGATGTCATAGAACGTGCTCCAGACCACCTCTTCAGCCGAATGGTTCCCGGTGTCGATGGCGCCCGCCAGGCTCGCCAGTGTATGCAGCACCAGCTTCGGCACGCCCGTGGTTCCTGAGGTCAGCAGGACCCATTCCGTCTCGTACTGCACGGTCCGTTCATAGTTCCTCGACCCGATCTCCTTGCTACAGGGGCAAAAGATCAGCGGCCGCGGGCTGCCAAATGAGAACATCGCCCGGTCGGATACGATCGCATCCACCTCGGCCGTATCGATCACAAAGGGTAAATGCGCGGCGGCCAAATCCGGAGGACAAATGACGATGCGCCGGGCAATCCCATCGAGTTCAATGAGGGCCGATGCTGTGGTGAATTGGTTGGCCGTCATCACCAGGACAGATCGCCCGCACAGCTCTTCGCCCCGGCCATACAGCGTAGTGCCGGCAATCAAATCGCTCATTGCGATCGTGCCTTCCACGCCGTATAAATACCGGCCGGTAAGATCACCGGCCGAACGGAGCGCGTGCCAAAGCGAGGTTCGATTATTTTGTTGCGTTTTCATAAAGCCTGACAAAGTCTCCAAACGTTACCGGGAACAGAACATCGTCCGAAAGGGTGAAGGGATCAACGCCCAACAGACCCTCCAGTCGAGCTACGATGATCGCGAAGCAGAGTGAATCGAGCCCCGAGTCAAGGAGCGCTAGGTCATCTGTCAAGGGTGCAAGTCGGTTGCCCTGTTCCTGAGCAACCTGAATAAATTGGGCCTCAATCTCAGATCGAATCGTTGCAGTCATTCTCCGTCCTTCTTGTCGTTCAACAAATGCTCATTCACTCAATTGGCGCTTATTGTCTCGGCCGCCATGCCGCTGTGCGCAAACTCCACGCGACTGCCGCTGGCCGTGGGCTCTCCGCTTTCTGCCAGCGGAAAGTAGGCATCAAGCCACTGTTCTGTCTCATGCCGCACAGCCGTGCGGCCAACATGGTTGGCAAACGAATGATTTGCCCCTTCAGTCACCTTGACCACTACCCGGGCTTCCCGGCCTGCCAGTTTCAGCACGTGTGGCAGATAATCGAACTCGCCGGGCCTCGGTTTGGCGCCACACCCGTCTCTGTCTGACCGCTTGATGATCAGGATAGGCAGGCCTGCAGACGAGACTTCTTTCCAGCAGTGGAGCAGACGATGGTTGGCATTCTCGGGCAGCCCGTTTCCGTGAAGAGACAGCAGAACTTGCTTGGAAAAGTCATAGCCGCGAATCAGGACCTTCTCGATACGGCTTTGCAGGGCTAGGTTGTGGGCCATCCTGCGGTACTTTGATCCTTTTACTGGCTGCGCCAGATAAAAGTAGGGGTCCAGCAGCACCAGACCCCTGCATTTTGTATTGGCAGCCGCGGCGAAGATCGCGGAAATTGAGCCTGAACAGTGCCCCACAACGACAAACCCTGACAAATTGAATCTCAACGCAAGTTGGTCCATCGCAAGGGCAGCAGCAGGCGCAAAGCCTCCATCGTTAATAAAGTTGAGCACCTCGGCCGGAGGGTCGCCTTCAGAGTCTCCGAAACCGGGCAGATCCAGCCGAAACGAGGGATAACCGTGGTCAGCAAACGCATCAGCCCAGTAGACTGCCGAATCACCCTTCGCTGACCGGATGGCGGAGAGGCCTGGCAAAAACAGCATGCCGACTTGTTCCCGCCCGCTATGCTCCGTTTCCGCTCCAGTCTTGTCGGCGCGGGGCCTGTGGTACGTGCCTCGAAGGATCACGTCGAATTGGTTCAGAGCGAACAGCTCGCGCCCTTCAATCGTTTCCTTCATTGCGCTTCTCCATGCGGCAGCGCCAGGGCCCCGGTAATCCAATCGTAATTTTCTGCATATAACGGGCTGAGGTCTTTCACTTCGTCAAAGCGCACATAGGGCATGGTCAGCGCATGAGCGTCCCTGCCGAATTTCACCAGCCTGACCGGCTTACCATGAACCTCGCTGCCTCTGTTTTCATCTCTCAGTTCCTCGGGGTGGCTGAAGCCAAATGAGTCGTGCCAAAGACGGCTCGACCACTGATACCCCTGCACTTCAACCGGGAAGCCCTGCTCCAGTTGCCGGATATATTCCGAGGCTGTCTTCCGGCTCTCTGGAGACTCATAGATTTGCTCCAGCCCGGACCAGCGCAGCAACGTGGAGTGGAGCACCTGGTTCGCGTCCGTTGGCAGGGTCCACAGCAGCAATGCGTCCCCCGCGCCCGCATGGAAGACCCGGCCCGCGAGAATGGCGCCTAGCTCCAGGCCATGCAGAAGAAATGGGACCTTCGGAGACTGTTCCGCGAACCAGCCCGCCAGCAGCTGGACGTCTTCGTTCCAGTCATCAAAGCTCATCTCTTCAAAAGCGCCCGTGCTCTCTCCTATGCCGCGATAGTCATACCGAAGAACTTCGATACGCCTCGCCGCCAGATACCGGGCCCACCGTACCCAGGTGTGATACGCAAAATACCGTTCTGAGGCAAACGGTCCCACAAGGAGAACACGAGCGACCGGATCCGCCACCCGATGCAGCACCGTATGAAGGTACGCACCGGGAACGGCGAAGTATCCCGCTCCCTCTGCGACCCCAGGTCTGGATGGACACTGACTCTGCACTTGCGATGTCCCCCCGGAGAATGGATCAGGCAGTAAGAACAACCACTGGACCAAAGATGGCGCTCTTCATTGTGTTGCGCAGCAGCGTCGCTCCCTCAAGGATGTCTTCTTTGGGATCGAGCGGATTGACGACAGACTCCAGCGCCAGCGCGCGAAACAGACCGTCGGTGTGCTCGATGTCGCACACGCCATGCACATCGGTGTATTCCATCTCAGTCGACCCTTCAGCCGCGGCAAGAGCCGCCAGGTAGGCCATGAACTTCTGGATGAAACCCTCAAAAAAGGCCATCGCGGCAAGCGACTGCACGCCGGAAAGGCGTCCAAGGAACAGGCGCATTTTCGTCACGTCCTCGTGCATAGCGAGCATCTCCGTGTCAGTCGGATATGCATGCGCGGCCAGGGCAAACCTGCGCAGCATTGCCGGATGAGCGTCGCGTACCTCTTCATGGAGGTTCTCAAGCAGAATGGGTCGCGCTTCTTCTGACTTGACGGCGAGGAGCGTTGCGGTCATCCAGTAGATGAAGTTCCCTTCAAGGACAGCGGAGTATCTGGCAATGATTCCGTGCCGTTCGGCGCTGGTCAGGCTGCTGAGTTCCGGCAGCGAGGCCATAAGCTCATCAATCATGCTGTTGATCGTCTTCTTGATTTTGGTGTCGGCGTTGTGATTCTCCGATTGCGTCGGCATAACTAAAGTGGCATTCATAGCTTCACTCTTCTCCTCGGTTTGCAAATCTTGAAATGATAAGGACAACTTAGGCGCCGCGTTTGCCGGGCTTGGGGCTTGGCCCCAATAACCGCAAAATCGGGGCGGCTGAAACTCCGGCGTTTTGTGTTCTGCTTCTTTGGAGGTCTGTGGCTAACTTCACCTTCGAGTGGTCTTTCAAACTGACTCTGCCACCTGTTCGAGAGTGCCGAACCTCTCATTGCTGGTCTCTTGGGATTGCGATGACGGTTGCAAATCAGCATGACGATTTCCGTACATCGCTCCAGAGAATTGACTGTTTCATGCTTGAGAAAACGCAGGGCAAAAACCTCGATCTCCTTCTCGCTGCCCGGGGAGGGGCAATGCCGGCAGCTCCTCTGCATCTGCGCGCTCCACATCGGCCATATCGACTTCTACGGCTACCGATTGCGCCAGCATGTTCACGGAAAGCACCAGGCGGAACAGGTTTTTCTTGCGAACCAGAATGCCCTCCATCCCTTCAAGGCAGCCGCGCGTCACTCTCACCCGCTCTCCGCACTTCAAAAAAGGATGTGGCTCAACACGGCACCGCTCTTCAAGTGCCTTTCGGATTCCCCCTATCTCGTCTTCGGGAATCAGGGCTACGCGCTCGCCGCGCGACAGAACCATGTGTACCCCCGGAGTAGTGACCGCTTGCAACCGCCGGTCGAGGTCTCCGCAAACGAACACATAGCAGGGGAACAGTGGCAGAGACAGCTTTTTCACCCTGTCCTTCCACTGCCGTTCCGACTCGTATAGGGGCAGAAACACCTGGAATCCTTTGGCCGAAAGCATCTCCGCAATCGTCTTCTCGTGCTGGTGACGGGTGTAGAGCGCCCACCAGACGTTGCCTTCTTCCCTTTCCAGCTCCGACTTATTTGAAATCAGCATCTTAGGCCGCACTCCGCAATATCAACTGCATCAATTTGCCGGGGTTAGGACACAGCTTCGCCCTGTGGGTTACAACCCGGCCTTAACACCCTCTGCGACTTCGAGCTTGTATTCTCGAATTCAGGTCCCGGATTTCTTCTGCGCCTACCCTGCGCACCTTCGGCCTGTCGCGTGTTTACTACTGCTTATGCAACTCGGTTACCACTATCCGGCCCCTTACAGCAGCACGTGAATTGAGGAAAAATCCAAGCACATACCCCGGATTGCCGCCGTCCGGAGCCGCCGGAAGCACTCTTTTAGGTGCCACGGATCACAAATGCACGATTTGTGCCCTGAATGATGTGCAGAAGGATGCAGACATTGAGCGCATAAAGGCCCAGCGCTCGCCCGGATTCAGCCCGAAGCAGACAGATTTGCCCTTTGTTATCAGCGCCATGCCGCATAAGACCCGTTTCTGCGAAGGATAGGTCCTATACCTTCATCCAGTGATCGTCAGCTGCGCCGCCGTCCCTCTTCGTTCTCCAACACCGAAATACTGTGGAAAATCATTGCCCTGAAGGCGCCTGTGGATATGCAGACTTTTGCGCGGATTTGAGTAAAAGTACCGCCAATCAGGTTCATCCATCAAAGGCACGCAACGGAATACCCGGCTGGACGCCGCCCTTCCCAGGTTGTAAAGCGCTCGACTTGGCCTCGCTGGATCCTGTAAGCCATTGCTTCAGAACGATTCAGACCACATCGGCTGCCCCGTGCATCTCTGCACCATTCACAGTTGTTCGCGAGCCCTCTTGGCCCTTTGATTGCTCTACAAAGTTTGTCAAATTCATGCAGCCCTTGCTTCAAACTCAAAGTGCCTGTCTTGCAATGCTCACAGGCGAAGCAAATAACGAGGCCGGGATTCTTATCGTTGCCGCTAGGTATAGCTCCGCATTCTCATCCCACCCGGTGGCGTGGCCTCGCAAAAAAGGCGTTGGCGTCGACCCTGTCGTGCATCTTTGGGAAAAACGCCGTCAAGTCAAAGTCGGATTCGCCCCGGAGGCGCTGCTCTTTTTCGAAACGAAACCCCTACCTGCCGTGCAAGTCCAATGCTCGAAACTTCTGACTGGATGGAGCAAATAATGAAGCAGCGTGTTTTGCATCTGATCGGCAGTAATTTGATCGGTGGCCCCGAAAAGCAGATCCTTCACCACGCTTTCGCCATGCAGGATTCTCCTTACCAAATGGAGATCGGATCATTCCATGATCTGTCTGAATGGCCCGAAATTCTCCGCTGTGCCGAGGAGCACGGTATTCCGACCGTGTGTCTCAAAGGCGGACCCCGTTTCGACCTCATCTCCGAACTCGCACACATTCTTGAAGAGCGAAAGGGCGTTCTGCTCTGCACGCACGGCTTCAAGGCAAATGTCGTCGGATACCTCGCCGCGCGCCGGACCGGAACCCGGCATATCGGCTTCCTTCGCGGCTGGACGGCGGAGACTTTACGCATCGCCGTCTACGAGAGAATGGAACGGTTCGTCCTCAAGCGCGCTACGCACGTCGTTTGCGTCTCCCGCAAGCAGGCAGAGGAATTGGGAAAGCTGCGCCGCGGCCGCCCTATGCCCTTTGTCGTGCAAAACGCCATCCTTCCTCCGTGGTCGCGCCCGGAAACGGCCCAAAACATCACCCGTGCAGACATCAACTTTCCTCCCAACGCCTTCATCTTCGGCTCCGTCGGACGGCTCAGCGCAGAAAAGGGCCATCGCTTCATGGTCGCCGCCTTCCGCCAGATCAACGACATCCTGGGCGACAAGGTTCCGCTTCGACTCATCATCGTAGGCCATGGGCGCGAGCAGGAGTCGCTGGAGCGTCAGGCAGCTGAATACGGCCTGCGCGATAAGATTCACTTCGCCGGATTCTCCGGCAATCCCGGCCTCTGGATGCAGCTCTTCAACTGCATGATCCAGCCCAGCCTCCTTGAAGGCACTCCCAACACGGTCCTTGAGGCTCTTAGTCTCGGCGTGCCTGTCATCGCAACCACCGTGGGCGGAGTCCCCGACCTCATTGTCAACGAACAAAATGGACTGCTTGTGTCACCCGGAAACTCGGCCGCTCTCGCCGCCGCTATGAAGCAGCTCGTGCTCGATCCCGCTTTGCAACGGCGCCTGGCCAATGCTGTCCTGGCCACCAACCGTATCTATACGCTCGCTGCTCAAAAGGAAAACCTCATAGCTGTGTATGAGAGGGTGTGTGGCGTAAAACGAGTTGAGAAGATGCCGCCTGTCCCTCTTACCTCAGACGATGACCTGGCACAGATACAACTTTCGTCCAAATAAGCGATCATGTTGATCGCGGGCAGGCAGCCGGATAGTTGACAGAAACCAAGTGCAACCAATACAAATGAATTGTTGCGGTGAAGGAGTTCACCTTTAACCGCTGCCTGTCAAAGCAGACGTTCTTTAGCGATAGGCAGATGATGACTCCTGACAGGGAATCCTGCGGGAGGAGTCGTGTCCTCAAGATTCCCAAATAAATTTCTTAGCGGAGCGCATTGTGGCGTGTCTCGGAGGCTCTGTCCGTGATGCCGGCATTGCGCTTCCTATCGCCGGAAGGCGAAACATCGCGCGGCAGCTTGCCGCAGGAGATTTGGGAATGGCAGAGATTCAGAAGCTCGAAGCCTTGGAAATACTCGATTCGCGCGGAAATCCCACGCTTGCTGTTACAGTTACGCTCGCCGACGGTACAAAAGCGACTGCGAAGGTTCCGTCTGGCGCATCGACAGGCAAGCGTGAAGCAGTAGAACTGCGCGACGGCGACAAGGCCCGTTACGGCGGGAAGGGCGTGCGAAAAGCATGCGCCTTCGTCGAAGGAGAAATGCAACGCGCTGTGCGTGGAATGGATCCCTGTGATCAGGCAGCGTTGGATGCGCGCCTGTGCTCACTCGACGGCACACCGAATAAAGCCCAGCTAGGTGCGAACGCCATCCTCGGAGTCTCCCTCGGCGCCGCTCGCGCTGCCGCGATTCAGCGCGGTGTTCCTCTGTATGCGCATCTCGTCAGCGCCTCGGAATTCCTCCTGCCCACACCCATGCTGAATGTTCTGAATGGTGGACGCCATGCCGACAACAGCGTTGACTTTCAGGAATACATGATCTCGCCGGTTGGCGCTCCATCGTTCCAGGACGGTCTGCGTTCCGCGGTCGAAACCTTCCACGCGTTGAAGTCGCTTCTCCACGCCAAGGGTTTCAGCACCGCGGTCGGCGATGAAGGCGGCTTTGCTCCGCAATTGAAATCGAATGAGCAGGCCGTCGAACTCATTCTGGAGGCAATTCACAAGGCCGGATATAAGCCCGGCGAAGACATCGCGGTAATGCTCGATCCCGCGGCCAGCGAATTCTATGACGACGGCGCCTATGTCTTCGACAAGTCAGACAACAGCAAACACACTCCGGCTGAAATGATCGCGTTCTATAAAGACTGGCTGCGGCGCTATCCGGAGATATGGTCGCTCGAAGATGGGATTGGCGAGGAAGACCGAACCGGATGGCAGCAGATCACCAAAGAATTGGGCGACAGGATTCAACTCGTCGGCGATGACAACTTTGTTACCAATCCCGCGCTTTTCCGGGAAGGGATCCGGGATCGCATCGCGAACGCAATTCTCATCAAACTCAACCAGATCGGCACAGTGACAGAAACGCTGGAATGTATCGCCATTGCCAAGGAAAATGGTTACGGCGCGGTCATCTCGCATCGGTCTGGCGAAACTGATGACACGAGCATCGCAGACCTGGCCGTGGCAACCGGCGTAGGCCAGATCAAGACAGGATCTGCAAGCCGCGGAGAGCGCATTGCAAAATACAACCGCCTGCTCGAAATCGAAAAAGACCTGGGCGCGAAGGCGCGCTATGCAGGAGCAACGCCGTATGCGCGTTGGAAGGGCTCGCACAAGCCTGCTGAGGCACTTGTGAAGTAGCCACAACTTGACTGGTGTAGGAGTTCACCATAACCGCTCGACTGAGCAGATGACTCCTCGAAGTATCTGATCGCTTGGAGGAGCCATGTCCGAACAAGATCGTAAGGTCGAAATGACACGTCACGCCGGAGAGCTGAACGAACATCAGAAGACCCGGCTTCGGATTACGTGTCAATACATCGATAAGCTCTTAAGTGATATAGCCGACATACTGCACGCTGCCACGTCTCCTTCACCCTTTCCTCGCTACATCGTAGACATCAGCCCCGCCCAGATTCGTGTCCTGGAGGACTACATCCGTCGCTTCCGGACGCAGCTTGTGCGCACCATCGCCTGGCAGGGTATGAAGCCGGAACCGCCGGATATTCCCGCCACCCGCGCGGTTCTCACCAACCTGGCTTTTGTGGACATTGCTGTTGAGGAACTCAAGCCGAACTACATGCGCGGATCTGGAACTGTCCCCGAAGACGCCATCGATGAGCTGAACGGAGCGGTCCATGAACTGCGTTCTCTCATAACCGGCATGGAGCGCTATCTCAAGCAGGAGCTCACGACTGACCTTGAAAAGCGCCTCCAGCGATTGGAAAAGGCCGGTCTCGAAATCAATCTTCTTCGCCTCATCGAGCAGATCGTCACAAGGAACGGCCTGGTGGAGTTCCGCCCGAGAATCGATACCCTCGCGGCGCGTCTGGAAGACGACAGTTTTGAGCTGGCGCTTTTTGGCCGCGTGAGCAGCGGCAAGTCTTCTATGTTGAATGCCCTGCTCGGCACCGATGTTCTTCCAGTCGGCATTAACCCCATCACAGCCGTGCCCACCAAGCTGCGATACGGTCCCGAAATCAGGGCCGCTGTTGCATTCGGAGACGGCCGCAGCGAAGCTGTATCCATCCAGGAACTCTCGCGGCTGGTTACAGAGCAGGGGAACCCCGGTAATCTCAAAAATGTGGTGCGCGCTCTCGTTGAAGTTCCCTCGCACCGCCTCAAGCAGGGTGTGCTGCTCGTCGATACACCCGGACTCGGCTCACTGGCAACGCGCGGCGCGGCAGAGACGCTCGCCTATCTCCCGTCATGCGATCTGGCTCTTCTGTTAATCGATGCCGGAACTACTCTCAGCGATGAAGACATCGGTACCTTGCGCTTGTTTTATGAAGCAGGCATCCCGGCTCTCGTTCTGCTCAGCAAAGCCGACCTGCTGGCTGAGGGAGACTTGCATCGGGCGATCAGTTACATTCAGGAGCATGTAAAGCGTGCCCTGAATCTTGATGTAACCGTGCATCCCGTGAGCGCCGTTCCACGATATTCCATCCTTCTCGATCAGTTCTTCGAACGCGAACTGCTTCCGCGGTTTGACCATGCTCGAGCTTTGCGGGAATCATCTGTGGCCAGGAAAATCGGATCACTCCGTGAAGCGGTCATCGCCGCAATGGAAAGTAGCCTGCGCCGGGAAAAAACATCCGCGCCTCAAACAATGGAAAACGTGTCTGAGCTTGAGACACGGCTGCGCGTGATCACGGGAGAGGTTGGCGAACAGCGAACGGTGCTCGATCATGCGTTTCGCAGGTTTGCGGAATCTCCGGATCTGGCCATCGATGCCGTTGTACAGCAAGCCGTTCATTGGGTCCTCGCAACCTCAACTTCGCAGATACCTTCTCTCCAGCTCTCAGAATGGATTCATGATGTGACGGACAAAGCCGTTCAACAACCCATCGGCAAGTTCAAGGCGGTTGGACATCATGCCGTTGCGTCGCTGCAGGCAATCGCCAAAGAGATGGGCCGGAATGACGCGCCTTCGCCGGACGATTTCGATCTGCTGCTGCGCGACCTGCCGCGGTTCGAGTTGGCGAATCTGCCGGAAACAATCGGATTGAGCCGCTGGAGCATGCTGGGAGAGGGCGTGCTCCGTTCCAGAATTCGCTCCCGCCTGCAGGAAAGCATCGGACAGCATCTTCGAGAACAGTTGCATTTGTATGGCTTGGCCTTGTCGCAATGGGCCGAACAAGTCGTTCGCAAGCTTGAAATGCTCGTGAATTCCTACGCCGATGCCTATCGCGTGCAACTCGATCGCGTCAGAGGCGTTTCCAGTAAGGTCGCAGATTCCCGCCAGTTGGAAGCGGACCTGGAGCTTTTGCTCAGTGGAGGTTCCAACAACACAGCCACGCTTATTGAAGCGCAGCGGACATAAAGTCAGGAGAAATACAGTTGCAGAAATATCTCTTAATCGCACTCGGAGGTTCACTCGGCGCTCTCGCGCGGGTATGGGTCGGTTCGACCGTTGCTGATAAGCTCGGAACGCGCTTTCCCTATGGAACTTTTGTCGTGAATTTGACAGCCTGCATCATCATCGGCTTTTCTCTGGAGCTGCTTGATAAACGCGCAGGCATCAGCCCTGCCTGGCGATATTTAATCCCGACCGGGTTCGTCGGTGCATACAGCACGTTTTCTACATTTGAATGGGAAACATTCTCCAAGCTTCAGATTGGCGACCTTCCCATTGCGGCTCTATATGTCGTGTCGAGCATTTTGCTCGGATTGGTCGGCATCTGGTGCGGTGTCATGCTTGCGAGGGTTACGCCATGAGAGCAAACAAGGTTGCGCATTACGAGTCCATTCTGCAAGTGCTTGGCGAAACCGGGTGTCCGTTCTGCCGCTTCATGAAGAATTATCAAACGGCTCTGATGCAGGACCCTGCGCAGAAAAACGTGCATCACCTCTGCAATTTTCACACCTGGGGACTTGCTGCGACCCAGCGGGCCTCTTCTGCGGCCCGGCTGTTTCTGGCGCTGCTCGACAAGCCCGAGGAAGCTGCAGGCACATCGCCCTGCGACATCTGCGTACTGCTTGGGCTTGAGGAAGAACAGCGCATCCGCGAGTTCATCGGTTGTCTGCATCACAAGCTTGTCGTGAATTGGATGCGATCGCAGTCGGTTCTGTGCCTCGGGCACGGCACACGACTGAAACAAGGGATGCCGCCGGCTACGGCAGCGGTCATCGACTCCATCATGGAGCGGTACCGAAAACAGCTGGCGGAAGAATTGTCCCAGTTGCAGCATATATATGAACCAGCAGAAACCAAATGGGGCACTCTCGGACACGCTGCCGAGTTTCTTGCTTCTCAAAGAGGATTGCGACCCTGAAGGAGAACTATGTTAACTGCGGGAAAGGCCGTAAAAGTATCGATTTACCTAAGCGAAGGAACAAGCCGCCACGGAGTCTCGACCTATTCAAGCGTGCTTGATTTCCTCTTCTTTCGCGGAGTCTCAGGAGCAACTGTGTTGAAAGGCGTCGCCGGTTTCGGCGCAGATCATCACATACACTCCGCAAATTTCGTGGAGATCTCCGATCATCTCCCGATAAAAATCGAATTCATCGAATCGCAGGAGAAAGTGAATGAGTTGCTTGGCAAGCTTGAGGAGCTTGTCGGCTCAGGATTGATCGAATTGCAGGAAACGACCGTTGCAAAGCCTGCGCGGGCGTCAAAGCCAAAATCTGCTGCCCCGGCAGAACACGTAAAGATCGAGGGCAAGGCCAAAATGATGCGGATATTTATCGGTGAAAGCGACCAGTGGCAGGATAAGCCCCTCCATGAGGCGCTCATGCGTGCCATGCGCGCAAATGACCTGGCCGGCGTAACTGTATACCGCGGCATTCTCGGTTACGGAGCCCATCGCAGAGTTCACAAAGATAAAGCATTTCATTTGTCCCATGACGCATCGATCATGCTCTCGGTCGTTGATACCGAAGAGAAACTGCAGAACTTTCTGCCCCTCGTCGACAAAATGGTTCAGGAAGGACTCGTCGTGCTGTCCGATGTCGAGATCATCAAATATACCCACCGCCCCTCTGTGACAATCAGCGAAAAGGAATGACCCGATGAAAGAACAATTCCACGCAAAGATGCTGCGCATCCACTTCATGGAGGCGGATAAGTGGCAAGGACGACCGCTCTATGAGGCGCTCGTGGCCAAATGTATGGAACTGGGGCTTGCCGGAGCGACCGTCTACCGTGGCCTCGAGGGTTTCGGGGCGAGCGCCAGAATTCATCACACTCATAGCCTCTCCATCTCCCGAAATCTTCCCATCATGGTGAGCATCATCGACACAGAAGAGCAGATTCAGAAGCTGCTGCCGCATCTCGACCAGATGATCGCGGGCGGATTAATCGCAATCTCTCCTGTCGATGCCATTCGCTACTCACAGCATTCGAAGAATTCTCCAGCGAGCAGCTAGGTACACCGGAGAAACGCAATGATCGTTACGGATCAGCCAGCCGAGCCCGCTTCCTTGCAGAGAAAGCTCGACATCTTGCTTGATATTGCTCGGGCTGAACGAATCGCAGGCATCGAGAACAAGCTGGTCTCTCTCAAAGAAAAACTCTCCGGTGAAAAACTGCATCTCGCTGTTCTTGGACAGATGAAGCGTGGCAAGAGTTCTCTGATCAACGCCCTTCTCAAAGCGGACGCATTGCCCACAGGGGTGCTCCCTGTAACGGCAATCATTACGGAGATTCGATATGGAGAGACACCCTGCGCGACCATCATCTATACCACTGGGGGATTGCGGGAGGAAGTCGCGATTTCGAGCCTGGAAGACTACATCTCGGAAGCCAGAAATCCCGGAAACAAAAAGCAAGTCGCTTCCGTCGAGATCACTTATCCTTCCCCCTTCCTCAAAGATGGAATCATCCTTATCGACACTCCCGGCATCGGCTCGACCCACGCGCACAACACTGAAACCACTGAAAGCTACCTGAACCAGGTTGATGCCGGAATCGTCGTACTTTCCGTCGATCCGCCGATCACGCAGGTGGAATCGCAATTTATCGCGAACCTCAAAGACGAAGTTCCTAAGCTGTTCTTCATCCTGAACAAAGTCGACCTCACTTCCCCGAAGGAACTCTCCGAAATCATCGCTTTTCTCAAAGACGAACTGGACCGGCTCAATATTTCCGCTCCTGAAATCTTCCCTCTGTCCGCACGTCAAGGCCGGGATGATCAACAACCTTCCAGCAACGGACTACCCGCCGGGCTGATAGCTTTCGAGCAACGCCTGCAGGCTTTCTTGTTAAAAGAAAAACGCCAGGTACTGGTATGTTCCGTCGCGGGGGACACGCTGGAGACTGCCCGCACCCTCCGCTTCGCAGCCTCAATACGGACGCGCACCGCGGCACTGAGCGCCGGTGAGCTTGAGAAGAAGAGAGAGGCACTGGATCAGATCCTGAAAGATACAGAGATGAAAATGCGCGAGCTGCAGGTCTTGCTGCGCCAGCGATCTGCCGACATTCTCGCTGGCGTGGAGCATGATCTCTCTGAGCAGGTTGAAGCCTATGCCCCCGAAGTGCGGAGCCATCTGAAGCTCTTTCAGGCCGAGCATCCAAAGGCCGCTGGACGCGCATTTGGTACATTGCTCGAAAATTGGCTGATGAACGAGGTGGAAGATGTCTTCAGAAGATGGAAGATTCAGCAAGACGAAAAAGTACAGCTGCAACTCAATGCACTTTCGTCCTATTTCGTAGATATGGCGAACGGGATTCTCGATCGCCTCGAACGGGCCGCAGGCGCTTTATTCGAAATTCCGGTTCAGCATCTCAGAGTCACCTGCCCCTTACGCGCTGAAAGCCATCTCTATTACAAAGTCGAGCGCGTCTTCTACTCGCTGGACTCATTTCTTCTTCTGCTGCCGGGCTTTCTAATGCGTCCCATTGTCTTCAGAAGAATGAACAAGAATGTTACTGAATTGCTTGATATGAATGCCGGACGAGTCAGGTTCGACTACCTTGAACGGTTGCAGGCAAGCTTGAACCGCTTTGAACATGATCTCCGCAGTGCAATCGTCATGGTCGCGGATAGCCTCAGGGCCGCCTTGTCGCCGGCGTCGAATGGCCCAGCTGCAAACGCTGTAGACCAGCCTGCCATGACGATGAGCTCTCTCGACGCCGTCATTCGCGAATGTTCGCTTCTTTCACAATGCAATAAGCAGACCGTTGCAGATTTCGAAAAGTAGTGCGGCCAACCATTCGTTGACATGGGATTGAGCCGCCGAAGATACTGGAAATAAGCGGGTGTTGGAGTCCACTCTTAACCGCCCCTTTCACAAGGGGAAGATGACTCCTGACGAGACTTGATCTCGGAAGGAGTCTGTTATGCCCGCCGGCGCCCAGGAAACCTCGACCAGGATTTCTCACCAGCAGAGCGATCTGGAGCATCTTACGGCTGCTCCGTATTCAGATGATGCGCATACAGCTTCCGCACCTTTTCGCAGCATCTTGTTCCTCGAACCGGAACCGGGAGCTAATCTTGATGCTTTGGAAGAACCCGCAGTTTTTTCCGACCTGAATCTCGATCAGGTTGTGTCCGCCGTTACTGCAAATCGAGACGAATACAACCTGAAACCCTATTTTTACTTTCCGCTACAGAACGTTGATGCCGTTCATTATCGCTATGAGGTCCTTCGCGACATCGAAAATCTCGCACTCGTTGAAGAGATCAAGTCTTTCGCTGAAGGAATGCGGCAGATGCGGGCCTCACGAATACAGGAAGGCAAGCTCTACTATGCGAAGCAGAAGCAACGCTGGTTCCTTGATTCAGTCGAGAAATATTGTGCCGCGGTCAAGCGTCTCTGCTATGCGCTGATGCGCATGGATCTTTCCTCGCGCGGATTTCGCGGCCTGCGGGGCTATCTCGCGAACTATGTCGAATCACCAGCCTTCCGCAGCTTAGTTGCAGATACGCAAAAGCTCACAGCAGATTTGGCGGCAATTATATATTGCGTCCAGATCAACAGCAGGCGGATCACCGTCCGCGACTATCACTCAGAGCCGGATTACGGTGCGGATGTCCTGCGAACATTTGAGAAATTCAGTCAGAGCACAGCCGGACAATACGGGTTCAATTTGCGCCATGCGTCTGATATGAACCATATCGAGGCAGCCGTCCTCGATATGGTCGCCCAATTGTACCCGGAGGCATTTTCCTCTCTAAAGGAATACTGTGACAGTAACAAAGACTATCTCGACAACGTCATTTCCACCTTCGATCGCGAAGTGCAGTTCTATCTGGCATTGACTGAATATATGCAGCGATTCAAGCAGGCTGGGCTTGCATACTGCTATCCATCTATTTCGAATCACTCGAAAGAAGTTTGCGGAAAGGATGTGTTTGACCTGGCCCTCGCGTCCAGGCTCATCGCGCGGCACGGCAGCGTCGTAACCAATGACTTCTACCTGCGTGACCCGGAACGAATTTTTATTGTGTCGGGCCCCAATCAAGGCGGAAAAACAACCTTTGCGCGAACATTTGGTCAACTGCACTATCTCGCCGCCATCGGTTGCACGGTGCCGGGCAGCGAAGCACGCCTTTTCCTTTTTGACAGGCTCTACACACACTTTGAGAAGGAGGAGGACATCCGGATCCGGACCGGCAAACTTGAAGACGAGCTCATCAGGATTCACCGGATCCTTGAGTATGCGACGCCAAACAGCATTCTGATTATGAATGAAAGCTTTCTGTCTACCACCCTGAGCGATGCGCTCTTTCTGGGCCGGCAGATCATACAGAAAATCATCGCTCTCGACATACTTTGTGTCTCGGTGACATTTCTTGATGAGCTTGCTGCAATCAGCAATACCACCGTCAGCATGGTCAGTACCGTCGACCCAGCAAATCCCGCGTTCCGCACTTTCAAGATTGTTCGCAGGCCCGCCGATGGTCTTGCTTATGCTGCGGCGATCGCCGAGAGCTACCGCCTCACATACGCCTCTATCAAGGCGCGAATCCTCGCGAGCGCAAAGGAAGGTGTGGCTCGATGAAGGCGTTTCTCATGTTCGCAGATCGGGACTTCGAGCCTCGGAAAAGTCCGGTGCCGAACGCTGAAGAGCTCATGCAAGACCTCGAATTGGACACCCTTTTCCTCTCGATGGCCGCTGGAGACGAATTCCTTCATGAAGCCGCTCGCAGCTCTGTCCTTGAAAGCCTCCATGATCTCGAATCCATTCAATACCGACAGCAGATTCTTACCGATTGCATGAGCCAATCAAACACCGTGCGCCAGATATACGCAGTTGCCGTCGAGGCCATCGAACGCGAGAAAAAAGTCTGGGGCTGGATGTCAGGACGATATCCGGAGGGGACACTGCATCGTAGCATCGATGTCTTGCAGATCTTTGTCGAGCTGTTAAAGAGGTTGAGGAGCATAGCGGATCTGCATGGAACAAACTTTCACTCTGCGGGGTTCAGGCGATTCTTCGCCATGCTTCAGAGCGAGCTCAACGACGAGTACCTGCGGACAATAGAGGAGCACCTGGAGCGGTTGAAGTTTCGCGATGGCATTCTGATGAGCGCTCAATTGGGCCCGGGAAACAAGGGTGCCAATTACGTCCTGTGCAAACCGTCTTACATCGCAAGGACATGGTTCGAGCGCCTTCAAAACTGGATGAGCCTGAAGGCGAACAGCGACCACCGCGAGTATATCTATGAGGTACATGAACGTGATGAGGCAGGCTATCGGGCGCTGTCAGAGCTAAGAACTCATGGCATCGCACACATTGCGTCCGCGCTCGCGCAGTCAACGGACCACATTCTTGCCTTCTTCCGTATGTTGCGCCTTGAAATGGGTTTTTACATCGGTTGCCTGAATCTGCGCGACCAGCTTCTCCAGCAACAAGCATCGTATTGTCTTCCGGTTCCTTCGCCCGGGGGCCAAAAAACGCTTGCAGCACGCGGGCTTTACGACGTCTGCCTGCAGCTCGGTAGCAACGATCGCGTTGTAAGCAACGATGTCGATGCAGGCAATCGATCGCTGTTGATGATTACCGGAGCCAATCGCGGGGGTAAGTCCACATTTCTCCGCAGCATTGGTGTCGCTCAACTGATGATGCAATGTGGCATGTTTGTGCCGGCTGAATCATTTCGGGCCGGCATCTGCAGCGGCATCTTCACCCATTTCAAGCGTGAAGAAGATGTGACCATGAAGAGCGGCAAGCTCGATGAAGAGCTCGCCCGGATGAGCGCGATTATCGACAGGGTCGCCCCGCATGGCATGGTTGTCCTCAACGAGTCTTTTGCCTCCACGAACGAGCGGGAAGGCTCTGAGATCGCCAGGCAAATTCTTCGCGCCTTGCTGGAGATGGACGTCAGGGTCGCCTATGTGACCCATATGTTCGACTTGGCACAGAGCTTCTATCAGCCTGACGATGAGAATGTCCTCTTCCTTCGCGCCGAGCGGCTCGCAGGCGGCCAACGTACGTTTCGACTTATCGTCGGAGAACCATTGCCTACAAGTTATGGTGAGGATTTGTATCGCCAGATCTTTGGCGCGTCGCCTGCCGGCACTTCAAGCGCTTCCCAAACGCCAATAGGATGATCACGGGATGCGGTTGCGGACAGATTTTCAATATGCTACTACTGATCTGTTGAATGACGAGGGAATCCGTCTTTAAGCGCCTCCGAATACGGACGGCTGATGACTCCTACAAGAAGCGTAGGAGTTTTCTTTTTTCTCCTGCACTCGAACCAGGGAAGGAGCAACATGACTGACTATTTGACTCTCCCCATCGGCGACCACGCGCCGGAAACGGTGACAGCCGTGATCGAGATTCCTCAGGGAAGCACCAATAAGTACGAATACGATAAGAAACTCAAGGTCTTCCGTCTCGATAGAAACCTGTACTCGCCGGTCCACTATCCGGGCGATTACGGCTTTATTCCGCAGACGCTCGCAGAAGATGGTGATCCGCTGGATATTCTCGTTCTCGGGGATGCGCCGACTTTCCCCGGTTGCATTTACCCTGCCCGGCCCATCGGCCTTTTTGAAATGCTCGATCAGGGCGTCAGGGACGAAAAGATCCTTGCCTACGCCACCGGAAACCCTCGCTTCAGCACCATCAGGAATTACACTGACGTCCAGCCGCACATCCTGCGGGAAGTAGCACACTTTTTCTCGATCTATAAGGACCTCGAAGGCAAGCGAACCAGCGTTATGGGCTGGAAAGATCGCGATGCGGCGCACGCCATTATCGAATCCAGCCATGCCCGGTTCGCGCCGTCAGCAGTCTCAATAGAGAAATAAGCCATGACTGCATCCGTCCTGCAGCAGGAGCCGACCAGCCAATACCTCGCCGCGGTAGACCGCGCAGACGAGATGGCTCGCCTGCAGGCCCAGGTGCAAAAACGCAAGTCGATGCTGCTGTTCGGCCAGGAGTCAGTGGGCAAAACGCGCTTGCTTGAGAGCTTTATAAAAACACAACCGCTCGCTCTTTATGTAAGCCGCACGCAGACGCCGCGCGAGCTGGTGCTTGGCCTCATCGAACGGCTTCAAAGCCTCAATCGGCATGACCTCCGCCTGCCGGCAAATCCAAAATCTCTCAGCACATCTTCACTCAAAGGAATCATCCAGCGCGCGCTCGATCAAGCTCCATTTCTGCTGGTACTCGATCATCTCTCGGGGCCTTCCCGTGTGGTCACCAGCATGATCAAGGAAATGAATTACTACGGACGCACACCCATTGTCTTCGCCGCCCGCACTCCGCACATGGAAGACATCGGCGCCCTGCAGCCGATGTGCGCGGACCGCTCCGAGCGAGTTGAGCTGAAGAACTTCCCCTCTGCCATTGCGCTCGAGTTTGCCCACCGGGAAGCGGAAAGGACAGGACTCTGGGCGTCGAATCTGGAACAGGCACAGCATTCGCTTGTCGAGTGGAGCGAGGGCAACCCCGGCGGCATCCTCCACATGATCAGAATGGCGCACTTGCCAAAATATCGAATGGGCGACCAGATCAAAGCCCACGTTCTCTACCTCGACTATCGAATGGGCCGTAGATAGAAAGCCGGAAAATCGTCCATGCAACTCGTGTTTAGATCAGATATTCGATGACCCACGGAGCGCTTACGTTCCGATGGCCTGCCAGCAGCAGGAGAGCCAGCTGCGACGCTCGTCGCTCCTCCTCGCTGGTCAAATCACGTCGCAGCGCATCGTGCTTCAAGGCATACCGCTGCAAGTCTTCGCTGGTCCTTTCCATAAGGTGCGCATGGGCCTGGAGCAGATTTTGCGCGCCTGTTCCCGGTCCCAGCGATTCAACGACCGCGACCAGATGCGGAAGACAACAGGCCGGCACGTGCCGTTCCTGATCTGCGGCCCTGCGTACCGCGTCTGCGGCCTTCGCAACGGCTCTTCGTTCCGCATCGATGCGCTCCTGGCACACGCGACACGTTCTCGAAGTAGACAGAAGGCTTCGCAGCATCTCAATGGATTCGCCCTGTTGTAAGACACACCCCGCGAACCGTGCAAGCTCTTCCGCAATGGAATGGGTAATCCGCGGATAAGCTTCACATACCCCCTGAGGCGACGAAATTCCCTCGTATTGCCACGTGTGAAGAGTGCAGAATCCACCACGCCTGGCATGGTCCTGCTGCATCTCAGGTTGAATGGTCAAATCGTACTGATACTTGCTCAGAAATCGGAAGATACTTTCCAGAATTTCTCCGCAAATCCTGCATCCGGTTTTTCTGTCGACTTCAAGTGCATACGGGCCGGCTGCGGCATTTGCATCTGTTCGTATCAAATCCTGAGGAGGATCGGACGCGCCCAGAATGACGGATCGCTGATCACGAAGTCTCTCAATGAGCGCCAAATAGGCGTCTTCCAATGCAGGGGATCTCCCGGCGCGTGACCGCTCGATCAGGAAGCTCGTCGTGCGTTCATACATGTTCACAAGGAACGACTGTGTGCGCTCCTCGATAAGAAAGCGCATTAGTTCAGTCTCGAATTCCTGAAGACCGCTCCGTTCCAGCTGCGCTGTATTTTGTGTTTGCTTGGCTTCCAGCGCTTCCCTCGCAGAGATCGAAAAAATCTGAGGGTCTTCTGCAAACGAAAACTGCTCCAACCGCTCCTTTACAAATTCAATTGCCTCATCGCGCTCCTCGCGTCCAACGGTGTCCTGCTTATTCATCACAACATATAGCTTTTTACGCGTATTCCGGATGCGCTGCAGGATGCGGTCTTCTTCTTCGGACAGAGGGCTCTCATAGCTTGTCACCAGAATGAACGCATCCGCCTGCGGTAAAAAGCGCTCGGTCGTCAACGTATTTTCAAGGATGGGCGAACCTAGTCCCGGGCTGTCGACAAAAAAGAAGCCGCGGCGCAGAACCTCAACCGGAAACTGGACCTCGGCATAGGCCAGCTTCTTCACATTTCCTGGATTCTCGCGCTGCGTGACATATTCAGCCAGTTGCGACAGCGGCGCCTCGCGCGTCAACCCAGTGCCTGTGAAATGCAGTACCACCTGCTTCCGGCTGCCGTAGCGAACAGTCGTGATGACCGAGGTTAGCGGAACAATCCCCGTCGGCAAAAAATCCCCGCCCAGCAGGGCGTTCATCAGAGTTGACTTGCCGCGGCTGAACCGGCCCACCACCATCAGGTTGAAGCGGTCTTCTGCAAGACGCGCTTGCAGCTCGCGGGCCTCAGAAAGCAACGCTCCATCTTTGGTATCGATTGCTTGTGTCGCTCGTATGATCTCCGCAAGGGCAAACTTCTTCTGTTCGTATTGCTTTAGGTCCATGTCCGCTTCCGCTCTCTTGTTCTATGCGGCTCCGTAATGACCGCTCTCCAGGTCTTGACCCAGCTCCGGGCCCAGCACATGCCTTAAAATCCGCCACGCCGGATTCAGCCAGTTCGGTTGCTCGCCGCGGCTTCTTTTTTCGTTAACAATCGCTCTCGCCACGGTGCGTGCTGTCTCGCGATTGCTCTCTAGCAATGCGCACACGTGGTCTTCCTGTGCCCAATTCAGGTGCCCTGAGATGCGGAAAAGCGAATGCACAATTCCCTGTTGATCGCCCATACCTGTTATCCGTGATCCGATGGTTGCTGCCGCAATCACCACGTCGGCATCTCGCTCAAAAAGAAATTGCCGTATGTCCTGCCATTCGTCCTGTGTCACGCCAAATTCATCCAGCAATTGCAGGGTCGCTCGGCGCCGTCTCAGCGAGCCCGGCCCTCGTATTTGCAAATCGGTCATACCCCGAATCAGCAGAATGGCATATGGTTGCGCGGCTTCGGCAACCTTCCTCAATCCGTCCTTTGCTTCCTCCCGGCATAAGTCGTCTTCCAGCAGCTCGAAAAGCAGAGGAATGCTCTCCGCTCGATGAAATTCTCCCAGCGCAAGAGTAATGCCGCTCGTTGCCCGCTGCATTGCTGCATCCATCAGAACCTGAAACACCTCGTCCGACTTCCACCGCAATAGCTCTCGGGCAACTGCGCTGCGCACAGCGTCTTCTGCAAACAGAACTGCTGCATCGCCCGGCGGATCATATTCGTGGAAGTAGGAAATTAGTGTCGAATACGCCCCGAGTTCTCCGAGTGCGTGAACGGCGCGGCAGCGAGGCAGTGCGATCGTTCTGGGCGATCCAGTCAGAAGAAAATGCTCCAGATACGGGACCGCCCGGTCGCCGCAGGCGATCAGCATAGGCACAGCCAATTCACCGTCTGTAAGAGACTCAAGAGCGGCAATCAGGCGTTCCACCTGTGCATCTGCCATACCCGGCAAGGGAGTGCTCATACTCGACCTCCTCCATAAATAAGCTCATACCGTCGCGCTGGAATGTTGCCGGCTTGGCAGCGCGCCGGTCCTGAGAACAGCAATCAACCCATCCTGTACGTCCTGCGATATAGGCATACTGCGAATCCCATCGACGGTATCAGCAATCGGATACTCGTATTCCTTCAGCGAAATTTCGCCATCTTCCCAAACCGCATAGCACGCAAGCGCACGTCCGGTCTTGGGTTGTCCTAGGCTTCCCGGATTGAGGATCATCTTCTTGCCGATCATCCGGACGAAAGGCATGTGCGTGTGGCCCACAACCAGCACATCGGCTTGCACCCAATCCAGCTCATTTTCCCACTGCTCCGAATCCTTTGGGCAATAGCCAAATAAAGGATTTGTCGGCATGGCGTGCACCAGATAAAAGCTCATGCCATCAATAGCAACTTCTTTTTGTATGGGCAGATTTCGCAGATAGTTCATTTCGTCCGGCATACAGACATGCTGTGTAAATTCCCTCGTTTCGTCCGCCAGTCGTTTGAACGGCGGAGAGCACTGCGGAGCCACATTGAATCCCACGGCATGATCGTGATTACCGCGAACCGTAATGGTTGCCTTATTTCTGATCTGGCGAATCACCTCGCGCGGCTTAGGGCCGTAATCGATCAGATCGCCCAGGCACCAGAGCTGGTCATAGTCCCGTTTGGGGAGCGCATCCAGCGCTGCAAGATTGGCATGAATGTCGGAAATGATGGCTATCTTCACGAAAAACCTCCAATCGATCACCTGGACAACTCCGCAAGCCAACTCTTACGCAGACCCAGGTCAAGTGGCGCCAGATTGTTTCGAGGCTTTCGCGTGAACAGGAAACGCCCCGACGAGTCCTCGTCAGGGGTTATCATCCGTCCATCCGCTACGTGCAGGAAAGGAACAGCAGTTTAGGCGAACCCCTTCGCCTTATGCGTGCTTCACCTGTAGCGACGCATACGAAAAGCATAGCAGCTTCACAATAATCATCACTAGACTGCCCTTGGTTGGGTAATGCCTAATTTGGGATTCACTGTCTCGCTCTAGGTTGCGACCCTTAAAATTCGGTCGAAGTTCAGGTTCTGGTCGGTTCCGCAATAACTGCGAGCCCACGGAGAACATCACGTATCGAGCATCGGTCAAAGCAAAAGAAACCGAAAATGAAGTGCTCGATCTTATGCGTTATTCAGACACGGTTGCCGAGATGCACAACACGCCGAGGCGCGCTACGCCAGTGGTGCTCACCGAATGCCAGCTTGTCCAAACGAACCCGACTCCACTAGGATTGCCCAAGTATGTACCGTCAACCGGCCTTGTGTTGACTACGAGGTCGAGGAGAAATTTCGGAAGTCCCGGAGCTGCTCACGAGACCGGCGACGAATTCCGGATCGTCCTGAACCGAGCCACCCAAATCCTGAGGCACCTCCGTCGTCGGCTCGCGAATCAAGCCCTCTATTAGCCCATGAATCCCAAGTACGGATTGCTGCCGAAGTTGGCGAAATTCGGAAGGACCTGCTTGACCTGTCCATCCGTGAGTCCGAACCAGCGCGCGAGAGTTCCGGCGTATTGGTCGACTGAAGTGGTAGGAATCAGGCGCCCCTCGCCGACATCGTTGGCCTCATTGACGCCGACGATGGGGTACGTCCCGTACATGTCCTGTCCCTTGACTGCGCCGCCGACAACGAAGTGGTGACTGCCCCAGCCATGATCGGTGCCATCGCTGTTGCAGGTCAGGGTCCTGCCGAAGTCGGATGCAGTGAAGGTCGTGACCTGGTTTCCGAGTCCGGCGTCGTTCATCAAACCATCGAAATACTCCAGCGCCTGGCCAAGCTGCGTGAGAAGCCGGGCATGCGTCGGAGCCTGACCATCATGAGTATCGAAGCTGCCGAGCTGCACGTAGAAGATCTGCCGGTTCACGCCCAGGCTGCTCCTTCCTCCGATGATTCTGGCCACGGTCTGGAGCGAGTCGGCAAGGGGGTTGTCCGCGAGCATTTTGGTGACGGGGTCGAGGTATTGGGGCGGATTGGGGACCCCACCAGGGCCAGCCGTAAGCATGGAAGAGGCAAGCAGCGACTGCGCCTGGATGGAGCGGTTGACGACGACTCCGTATTCCTTGGCGAAGAGGTTGGCTTCTTCCGCGGAAAAGATGGATGCCAGTGCGTCCGAGCCTGCCTGCGAGCCGAACAGCGGCTTGTTGAGCCCGTAAATGGGGATTGGGCCTGCGGGCGTAACGTTCAGCTGAAATGAAGTCTGCCCGGCCAGGAACAGAGCGATTCCGGCCGTTGAGATACAAGTGAACATGGAATTCGAATTGACATTCATGCTCTCGATCAAGTCGGCGACTGCGCCACCCCATCCTTCATGTTCAGCGCTGCCGCCATTGGAGGCGATGGCCTGCCAGGCCGCCGTCTGATCAAAGTGCGAGAAGAGCGATGCCGGCAGGGGGACCGAATTGTTATTGACCTGAGTTTTGGTCGCAGGAGCGATGAGGGTGCCGGTATTGGCTACAATCGCGGCGCGGCCGGCTTTGAACAGGTTCTGCACTCCGGTGAGGTAGGGGTTGAGGGCAAAGGTGCGTCCGCTTTGTGGAGTATTCAGGACAATCGGCAACAGCTCGTCCATTGGATATGCGAGCCCCGGCGCGCCTGACCGCGCCTGCACGAAAGCGTTGTAAGAGTCCTGGTCGGTGGCAATCACCGTGCCGTGGCCGTCATTCCCTCCCTGCAAAAAGACGCAGACAAGCGCGCGATAGTCGGACATGTCGGTGTCCTGCGCCATGGCCGCAAGAGAATTCAGTCCCATGATGAAGGGGCTGGCGTAGAGACCGGACATCGTGGCCAGGGATGCGGTTCTGAGAAACTGTCGCCGAGATAGTTCACATTTGCACATCGTGGGCTCCCTAGTACTGCGCGCCGAAGGATGGCGATGCCATCGTTAAGTAAATTGCGATTTCCACCCGGGTGGTGAGCGCAGCGTTGATTGCATTCTGGTCGCCGGACGGCACCGGGACCGACTCCACCGCACTCAGAATCTGGCTGCGCAGCGAGCTGTCCATCTCCCCGGCCATCAGCAGAAGATTGATCCGGTCAAGGAGTGCGTCCGGATTTGCGGCCAGGTTGATTTCAGCTCCGTAGTTGGAAAATATGTCGGAGCCTGAGCTGGAGTTGCTCCCGATCGCGTTCTGCATATAGTTCAGGTAACCCACGACCGTGGAGACATTGGTCATCTCCATCTCGGGCGCAACCAGACCGGCTTGTTCAATGCTGGTACCGGGTGGAACATAGCCTGGAGCGAACCAGTTAAAGACAGTAGGCGAACGCAACGTCATCTGGCCGAGTCCCCAGATCGGGTCCTCCGTGCTGCCAATGTCGTACGCGCCGGTGCGGGACTGGGCGGTAAAGGCCCGGGCCCATTCCGTATAGCGGAGCAGCGCCTCGCGGACCTTCCCGTATTGAGGATTGGCGAAGTCGGTCGCCGAGTCGCGTGCTTCGGGGTCGAGCAGAATCGCCGTGATCACTGCTTTCATGTCTCCGCGCACGCCCATCCCGTCATCTTTGAAGACCGCGGCGACCCGGCTGACATAAGCTGGGCTTGGGTTGCTTGTGACCAGATGCTGAATGAGCTGCTTGCTGAAGAACGCGGGCAGGTTGGGGTGATTGAACAGCGTGTCGAGGCCGGTCTTAAGATCGCCGACAGGATCCGCGCTTCCCGAGGCAGGAATGGTCACTCCGAGAAAGTCTTTTTCCTCAGTCGAATGGTGGCTCGGGTAGCTCTGCATGGGCAAAATGTCTTCGCCATAGCCGGTGCCGACATAGGCGCAGCAATTCGACCAAGCAGCATCGGAGTCATTCCCCGGTATGTTCCAACTGAAGCCCGTGAAGACCTTGGCCAGACCCATCACATCGAGATTCGAGTAGGTCGGTATAGGCTGGCCCGCTGAATTCAGCTTTTGCGTCCCGTCGTCGTTCAATTGGTAGAGGCCGATGGTGAAGAGCTGCATCACCTCGCGCGCGTAGTTCTCGTCGGGGTCGGTTGTCGCATTGCCCTTGTCATTGCCGAGCATTGAGAGGAATTGGCCCATCATGGGATTCAGGGTCACGTCGTTCAGAAGCGTCCTGAAGTTTCCAAATGCGTCCTTGCCGAGCGTGTCGTAGTAGGTTGCCTCTCCGCGCGGGAAGCTCTGCACGGCCGAGTTGTTGGTCGAGACGACAAAGATCTCCGAAAGCGCATACTGCACGCGCTTCCGCAGCTGATCGGGAGCGGCCAGGGCCTGCTGCCAGAAGTTGTCCTGGACATAAATCTCATCCGATTCGTTCTGTTCAAACAACGCCGCGTTGCATTTGACATCGCTTGGCGCGCAGGGAGGGTTGTTGATGACCACGGCCTGCTCCACGGCCGGCTCAATCGGACTTACCGGCATGCTGAACTGTTCATTCAGCCACGCCTGATAACCGATCAAGGAAAGCTGATGAATGTCCGCATCGGTTGCGCCGAAAGTCGCCTGCTCCAGAAAGCGGGAGGCATCATCGGGGCTGATGACCGGCTCCGGCGGTGTGCCGTTCACAAGCGCGACAAGATCTGCAGACGTCGCCGGACCCGGGTCGGGATTCATCACCTGCAGATCGAAGTTGCCCGGCTGAGTCAGAGTCAGGGTTGCCGTGAGTTGTCCGCCGCTGTTGAAAGTCGTCGGCACAGGCGATCCGTTCATCAGGACCTCAGCGCCGGTGATAAATTTCTGACCGGTGAGGACGACGCTCGCCGATCCAACATTGAATGATGTCGGTGTAGCCGCGGTCAGAATCGGGATCGGGTTCAGCACTGAAATGTTCTGGCTGATCGATACATTCGGATTATCAACGCTGGTAATCGTGAGTTGAACGATATTGCTGGGAGTGGGAACGACGGCCGGCGCAGTATAGGTAATGGATCCGTCTTTGTTGGAAACTGCGGTGCCTACCTGCGAGTTGCCTCCCGGAATCCCGTTCACCTTCAGGGTCACAGCTGGGTTGTCCGTGCCGGTGACCGTCAATCCAAGGTTCAGCTGATTGCTCACCCGCACATCCGTGTTCTCACCCGGCGGCACCGTAAGGACGACCTGCCCGGGGCCGACGACCACATTGACGTTGTTGGCGTTTGCCGATCCCGGATTCGGATTGTTGACCGTCAGTGGAAACGTTCCCGGGTTGGGCGCGCTGATGGTTGCCGCTACCTGATTGCCTGAAACGTAGGTAGTCGTAATGGGCGTGCCGTTCCAGAGAATCTGCGCGCCATAGACAAACTGAGATCCATTCACGGTAACGGTTGTCGCGCCTTCGGAAAAGGCCGACGGATTCACGCCGTTGATAACAGGGATTGGGTTCAGGATGCTTAAAGTTAAAGTTCCAGCCGGATAGTTGGGCTCGTTGTTCGCAGTATCGGTGACGGTAACTGTGTTGGGGGTGGGGACAACCGCCGGCGCCGTATAAAGGCCGTTGGAATCGATTGTGCCAACCACAGCGTTGCCTCCCTGAATGCCATTGACATAGAAAGTCAGCGGCACATACCCGGGCTGGAAGGGGCTCTTGATCTGCATTTGCTGGTTGACGCGAATGCTGTTGCTGGAGGCTGAGATCGCGGTGTAATTGGGGGTTGCGAAATTACCACCGAAGCAGCCCGTCATCAGGAAAACAGCACTGATCAGGGACGCCGTCATCAGCAGGAGCTGACGGCCCACAAAGCGCGCAGGTCGTTCTTGCATGGATCCTCCAAAAGGGGGAAAAGGAAACTCCAAGTTCAGCGCGTTTGTTAGTCAATCTTGTGCGGGGAGAATATCCAAATACTGTGCAAAAAGCAATCAAATAGTTTTGAAATCTACCTTCTAACAGTGGTTACTGTGGTGCCATTGCTATTTGATATCCAGTTATAGGTTATGGCGGTAAATCCTGACGAGTCACGACTATCCAGAGTTGAGGAATTGCAGAGATGCCCTTCCGAAAGAAAGGCCTTCCGGAACTTAGCGGTTTGCATTGGAACCAGACATTAAGCAAGTCACCAGCGCAACTTCTTCTGGATCATTATTTTGGAAAATTCAAGTGGCTTGGGGGTAGAACGTTGCGGCTCTGACTTTTTCTCCAACCTTCGGCTGACTCGACTAACGCAGTGAGGTCAGTCAGGTCTTCGGGTACAACTGAGAGGGGAAGCTTCAGAATCCTCGTGAGCCGCAAGCGCTGTCTTCGATGCCTCCAACAAATGCAGCTCGTGCGCCAAAAGACTATTCGTATTGAAATACTGCCATGTTGCCAAGTTTCTGGGCGGCCAAATCGAAGCTGGAAGGCTGGCACTAAACCAACTTCCTCGTAGGAGTCATCTTCAGTGAGTGCCCTGGCGATTTGGCATCCGGTGAACAGGTAATTTCGAAAAAGTAGACTCCGGCATCTACCATCTGTGTCGTGCACTCGCTTACACCTGTCCCCGGCCGCAACCTACGCTCTGATTGGACTCCGCGCTCCAAACACTTCCCAGACAGCCTCCAGGCCAAAAAGCGCACATCGCTCTCTATATTAAAAGCTTCTGCTTGCAGTTCCATACACGGACTTGCACGATCTTGCATGCTTTGAATGCGCAGCATTGCGCATAATGCCACGTCAGTATTGGTCTTCAGGCTTAATTTGTGGGATTTTCAGGGCTTGGTAGCGCCATCGGGGATCGAACCCGAACTCTCCGCCTTGAGAGGGCGGCGTGTTAACCAATTACACCATGGCGCCAAGCGGGAAACCCGACCTAGGAATGAATCAGATCAGGCGCAGCCAGCCGCGTAAACAGCCCTGCCGACTCTCTTGAATATATCAGAAATCCAGCCCGGACCTGCGCCGCCATACCTCGTCAGGGCCGCTCTAAATCCCCAGCTTCTTCACTTCGTCGTTGTAGTACTTGCGGTAAAGAATGTCCCACTCCTGGCTGCCCTCAGGAATGATCTTCCGCTGCGAGGCAATCTTGAGCCGCGCCGCCTGGTCGATGCGCGTCTCCTCCATCAGCAGCTTCTCCAGAATTCCGCGCGCCGACTGCCGGATGGTGTTCCGGTCCTCCAGGAATTCGCATTCATCCGTCTCGGCCAGCGTGTCTGCCACTACATGGGCCAGCTTGTTCAGCTTGTCGCGCGAAATTCTCACAGCACCGCCTTATATTTCTTCGCCAGTTCCTGCTTCACTTTTTTGAACATCTCCGCATAGGCCGCGCCAGTCCGGTGCATCTCTTCCTGGTACGCGTCTAGAATCACCCGCACCTCTTCATTGATGCGGTCTTCGAGGGAGAGTTCTTCAAGCAACGCGGCGTTGACCCGTTCATTCACCGCCGCCGGCTTGTCCGTGCGGATAACCTTGGCGTCAATCAGGCCCGCGACTGTGCGCCTCGCCAGATATTGGACATAATCCCGAGAAAATATCATCGATCTTGCTCGAAATATAGCACATTCGCGCGGCCCGAACAGAACCCTCCGCGTGCCGCATCCCGCCTCCGCGGACTTCGCGCCGCCTCCATCTTGCATTCCTGTGCCGTTTTCCGGTTTTCCACGCGCCCGGCTCCGCGAAAGCTGCGACAATAAGAGTTGGCGCAGTCGGCGCTTCGCCGCCATGTGCGGAGGCGCTGCACGCCAGCTCAAAAAACCATGAACATGATCCCTACCAGCCTGCTCTCCCTCAAAGACGACATGGTGGCCTTTATCGAAGGTCACGGACTCCGCCGCATTCCCGCCTACGTGGGCGAAGAAGTTCCCACCGTGCTCTGGGATGACGCCGAAAATGCTGACGGCTGGAAGGATTTCGTCGAAGCCGCCAAGGCTGCCGGCACTTCCTTCCTCACCATGAGCGAGGTTCGTCTGGAGAAGGCCGACCTCGAAATCTTGATCGAAGAGCTGCAGGAGGCAAGCTTCCCTGACCGCGACACGCCCGAGCTTGAGGAGGCACAGTCCCTCACTTCGTACGTCGGAAAGGTCGGCTACATCCAGCTTGGCTTCGCCCATCAGGGCATCGTATTCCTGCACGAAAGCACCACAAGCTGGTACGAGCGCTACCAGAGCCTGCTTGAGTCGCTCGATGGCTTCGGCACCATGCCCCTCGGCGGCGACTCGGACGAAGAAGAGAACTAAGGCCTGTGAGCACCACGCAGGCCGCCCCTTCCAGCACTCCCGCAACTCAGCCTCCGCGCAAGTGGATTCTCCGCCGGACTGATTCCGATCCGGGTGCCCCGCATCCCGAAGGGATGTGGGGAAATCTCCCGCCATTCCTCGCTCAACTGCTCGTTGCCCGCGGAATCCGCACATCCGAAGAAGCATCCCGTTTCCTCAATCCCAGCCTCGACCAGCTCCACGATCCCTACCTCATGCTCGGCATGGATGCCGCCGTCCGCCGCATCCAGCAGGCCGTCGCCGCCGGCGAGACCATCCTTATATACGGCGACTACGACGTTGACGGAACTACCGCCGTCGTCCTGCTCAAGACCGCCATCGAGCGCCTCGGCGGTGGGGTGCGCTTCCACGTCCCGCATCGCCTCCGCGAGGGCTATGGGATGCAGCGCGAAATCCTCGAAACCGCCGCGCGCGAAGGCGTCCGCCTCGTCATCAGCGTCGACACCGGCATCCGCGCCTTCGCCGCAGCAGAAGCCGCCGCCGAGCTCGGCCTCGACCTCATCGTCACCGATCACCACTTGCCGGAAACTCCTGAAGGCCACGCCAACTCAGCACTTCCCCGCGCGCTCGCCATCCTCAACCCCAACCAGCCCGGCTGCTCCTACCCCTGCAAGCACCTCTGCGGAGCAGGAGTCGCCTTCAAGCTCTCCCAGGCTCTTTTAGAACAACACGAACCGGAAGTCGCCCGCGCCAAACTCATTCCATCCTTCCTCAAGCTGCTCGCCATCGCCACCGTGGCCGACGCCGTCCCCCTGCTCGGCGAGAATCGCGTCTTCGTCGCCATCGGCATTCGCGAACTTGAGCGCCCTGTCCACTTCGGCCTGCGCGCGCTCATGCAGGTCGCGCAACTTGATCCGTCCCAGCGCGCGCTCACGCCCATCGACATCGGCTTCCGCCTCGCCCCGCGCATCAACGCCGCCGGGCGCATGGACATCGCCTCCGAAGTCGTCGAGCTCTTCACCACCCGCGACCCCAACCGTGCCCTCGCCATCGCGCAAAAACTCGAGCAGCTCAACACCGACCGCCGCAACACTGAGGCCGCCGCTCTCAACCAGATCCTCGCCCAGCTCGACCAGCCTCAGTTCCTCAACTCCCGCTGCCTCGTCATCGACGGAGACGGCTGGCACCGCGGCGTGATCGGCATCCTCGCCTCGCGCGTCGTCGACCGTACCGGCAAGCCCGCGCTCGTCCTCGCGCACGAAGACGGAGAAGCCCACGGCTCCGGCCGCTCCATCCCCGCCTTCCATCTGCTCAACGCCATCGAGAGCTGCCGCGACCTCTTCACCCGCTTCGGAGGCCACGCCCACGCCGCCGGCTTTTCTCTGCCCTCGGCCCGCGTGCCCGAGCTGCGCCAGCGCCTCGCCGACTACGCCGCCACCCACCTCAGCGACGAAGACCTCGGCGCTCCGCTTGAATACGACGCCGCGCTCCCCCTCGAATCCGTCGACGAATCCCTCTACGCCTGGCTCAAAAAACTTGAGCCCTGCGGCATGGACAACGAAGAGCCCGTCTTCCTCGCCGAAAACATCCGCATCGCCGCCGCCCCGCGCATCATGAAGGAGAAGCATATCCGCCTCCAGCTCGCCCTCGACCGCGGCGCTCGCGCCATCTCCGGTGCCCCCGCGGACAGGTCTTCGTCCGCGGGGTGTATCTCGTCAGTCGGCTGGAACCTCGCCGAAACCCTCGCCGCCCTCAACCTCCAGCAGGACTCCCGCATCGACCTCCTCTATAAGGTCCGTCGCAATGAGCACCCCACCTACGGCGGAATCGAACTCGAAATCCTCGCCCTCCGTTCCGCAAAGCCATAGGAAGATCTGGCGAAGAGCACCAAATAAAGAATCGTGACGGTGCTATAATTGGTGCACAGGAGTAGAGCATGAGAGCAACCGTATCGCTCGACGACGATCTGCTGAAGATGGCATTCGAATATACCGGCCTGACAGAAAGAGCGGAATTGCTACGCGAAGCGCTGAAGGCGCTCATCGCCCGAGAGGCGGGACGCAGGCTGCTGGCGCTCGCCGGAGCCGCACCCAAAATCAAGAACGTGCGCAGGCTTCGCCCGGCTTCACGGTAAACAAGCCGTGGTCCTCGCCGACACTTCCATCTGGATCGAACTGTTTCGCCGTAGCCGCTTCAAAGCGGAATTGGAGCGCCTCATCGATACCGACCAGCTCTGCATCCATCCGTTCGTCGTAGCGGAGCTGGCCTGCGGCTATCTGCCGGACCGCCGAAACACACTGGTCTATCTCGGCAACCTCAACCAGGTTCATCCCGTCCGCCTCGCCGATGTGCGTCTGATGATCGAAGCGCGGGGCCTGGCCTCGAAAGGAATCGGGCTGACCGATGCGCACCTGATCGCCTCCTGTCTGGCAACGCGGGGAACGCAGATCTGGACGATCGACGGCCCTCTCCGGCGAGTCACCGAATCGCTCGGCATTCACGCCACGCCTCCTTTCTGATTCGCCCGCTCGTCGCGAAGACCGAATGTCTGCATCGGCCGGGTGCCCCATAACCTGCCCTGAGCTTGCGAAGGGTCTCGAAGAGATGTGGGTCGGGCTGCATGAGCCACAGCACAAGATTCCAATTGCCAATCACCACCTTAGCTGCTATTCGTGAAGTGCTGCCCCCAGAAGGACAATTCATGAGACGGCTCCTGCTCTTTGTGTTGTTTGCCTCGCTCTGCGTCTCGGCTGCTCTCGCGCAGAACCCCGCATCCACCGCGCCCCAGATAAACATCACCCTCGGCCACTCCATCGTCGCCATCGATGGCCCTTGGCGTTTCCACATCGGCGACAATCCGCAGTGGTCCAACCCCACCTTTGACGACTCCGCATGGGAAACCACCAACGTCGGCACACCCGCCGACTCCTATGATCCGAATATGGGCGTCGGCGGCTTCGTACCCGGGTGGACAGCCAAGGGCCATCCCGGCTATTCCGGCTTCGCCTGGTATCGCATCCGCATCCATCTCACTGGCGCCGACGGTCCACTCTCTCTGCTTGCGCCCAGCGACGTGGACGACAGCTATCAGGTCTTCGTCAACGGCCGTCTTCTCGGCTCGTTCGGAAACTTCAATCGCCGCTTGCCTTCGATCTACGATACTCAGCCGCGAATGTTCCGGATCCCCGCCTCCGTCGCTCAAAACAGCCCCGGTGGCGCACTCAGCATCGCCTTCCGCTTCTACATGGCGCCGAGAGAGCTCCTACAGATCGATCCCGGCGGCATGCACAACCCGCCATACATTGGCTTTACCAGCGCCATTGTTCCCGTCTACCACGTTCAGTGGGAGAATGCGTTCCGACCTTCCGCCTCTCCGCTCGTCGAATTCTTCATATATCTGCTGTTCGCTCTGCTGTTTCTCATGCTCTACGCCTTCGATCGCTCCGAGCGCATTCTTCTGCTTCCCATCATTGCGTGCACACTCGCGTGCCTATACATGCTCATCCTTGTACTCACTGACAACACCTCGCTGTTGACTGCGAGTCAATCGAACTACCTCGGAATACTCCTTGTTCCTTCGTTTCGCGCGCTCTGGGCACTTACCTGGTGGGCCTATTTCGGCTTGCTCGCGAGAGCGTGGATACGCAATGTGATCATTGTGGTTGCCGCGTTCAATGCGCTCAACGTTTTGCTCTTTCAGATACTCACGACCAGCGCCACCCATGTTTCGCATCTCTACTTCACTTCTTACATCGTTACTGCCGAAGTCCTCGAGACGGTATTCGTTGTCATCCTCGTCCTCATCGCATACTTCGGCATCCATAAAGCGCGCAAGGTCGACTGGATGCTTCTGCTGTCACTCATTTTCTATGGCATCCCGGCGCTCGTCCCTGTCTACAGCGCACTGCATATCCGCACCGTCTGGTTCCCATTCGGAGTCCGCCTGCAGCTTGTGGCGCTGACTTCGCTGACATCCCTCTTCTGCTTCTCCTTCGTGCTCATGCGCCGCTTCCGCGCCTCGCAGCGCCGCCAGCAGACCATGCTCGAAGACGTAAAGCAGGCACAGGAGGTCCAGCAGGTTCTCATCCCCGAAGAATTGCCCCACATCCCCGGCCTCACCATCGAAAGCGAGTACCGCCCCGCCCGCGAAGTCGGCGGCGATTTCTTCCAGATCATCCCCCACCCCTCCGACGGCAGCGTACTCATCGTCGCCGGAGACGTCGCCGGCAAAGGCCTCCAGGCCGGAATGCTGGTCGCCGTCATCGTCGGCGCCATCCGCTCTACCGTCGAACTGAATCCCGACCCAGTCTTCATGCTGCAAGCGCTCAACCGCCGGCTCACCGGTCGCGGAGACGCCCACGCCACCGCGCTCGCTATGCGCATTGCTGCCGACGGCTCCGTCACCCTCGCTAACGCCGGACACCTCCCGCCCTACCGCAACGGCAAACCCATCGCCGTCGACGGCGCGCTCCCGCTCGGCTTCGTACCCAACCTCGAACCGTCCATCACGCGATTTCACCTCGACGAGGGCGACCACCTCGTCCTTGTCTCCGACGGCATCGCCGAAGCCATGGACGCGGAAGGCCATCTCTTCGGCTTCGATCGCATCGAGCAGATGCTCGCGCAGCAACAGGGCAAGCTCTCGCCCGCCGATCTCGCCTCCGCCGCCCAATCCTTCGGCCAGCAGGACGACATCAGCATCATCGCCATCACTCGCCAGCCAGAGTTGAAAGCCGCCTTCGCATGAGAAAGCCGGGCGCCTCAAGAGATCTGGGCTGATCCTTAAGGGCCAAAACCCAAGATTCCCATTGCCATTCTGCAACGTAGCTGCTATTTGTGGATTCTCCCCAGGAAGGCCCGTATGAGACGATTTTCGCTCCTCATGTTGTGCGCCTCGCTCTGTATCCCGTTCGCCTCTGCGCAGAGCCCCGCTTCACCCGCTACCCCGCAGATGAACATCACCCTCGGCCACTCCGCCGTCGCGGTCGATGGCCCCTGGCGCTTCCACATCGGCGACAATCCACGATGGGCCGATCCTGGCTTCAACGATTCCTCATGGGATAGCACAAGCTTGGAAACGAAGGAGGGATCGTACGACCCGGGTCAGGGAACCCCTGGCTTCGTTCCCGGCTGGACCGGCAAGGGACATCCCGGCTACTCAGGCTTCGCCTGGTACCGGATTCGCGTGCATCTCACCGGAGCCGACGCCCCGCTTACCCTGCTCGCTCCCAGCGACGTCGATGACAGCTATCAGATCTTCGTCAACGGACGCCTGCTCGGCTCCTTCGGAGACTTCAGCAGCTCCCTGCCCACGATTTACAGAACACAGCCATTTAAGTTCCAGATTCCGTCGTCCCTCCTCCGGAACAGTCCCGGCGGCAATCTTGAAATTGCCTTCCGTTTTTACATGGCGCCCCGCGAGCTGCTGCAGAACAACAGTCCCGGTGGCATGCACGACCCTCCCTACATCGGCCTCACGGATGCCATCGTCCCCGTCTACCACGTCCAGTGGGAAAACCAGTTCCAGGAAACCGCCTCAATCATATTTAACTTCCTCATCTACCTGCTGTTCACGCTGCTCATCCTCATGCTCTACGTATTTGACCGTACCGAGCGCATCTTGCTCCTGCCGCTGGCTGCCTGCGCCTTTAGCGGAATCAACATGCTCGTCACCGTGTTCGGGAACATGAGCACGCTCTTCACTGCCATTCTTGAGGTATATGCCGCAGCTGTATTGATCTCGCTGTTCCGCGCCCTTTGGGCCATCACCTGGTGGATGTACTTCGGCCTCCAGCAGAAGAAGTGGATTCGCAACGCAATCATTGTTGTCGCCGCCTTGGACACAGCCGTTGAGCTGCTCTTTCCTTTCCTCACCACCAGCGGCCCCAGGGCGCCCCATTTCATCTTCACCGCCTACTCCGTCAGCGGCTACCTCACGGATGCCGCCGTCGTTGTGCTCCTCATCCTCATCGTCTACTTCGGCATTCGTCAGGCGCAAAAAATCGACTGGATGCTCCTGCTCGCTCTCATCTTCTATGGCCTGCCGAATCTGAATCCCGTCTATAACGCCCTCCATATCCGCACCGCTTGGTTCCCGTTCGGGCTCGACCTGAATCTTGCGCCCCTCGCATCGCTTGCTTCCCTCTTCTGCTTCTCCGTCGTCCTTATGCGCCGCTTCCGAATCTCGCAGCGCCGCCACCAGGCCGTGCTTGAAGACGTAAAACAGGCGCAGGAAGTCCAGCAGGTTCTCATTCCCAAAACACTCCCGCAGGTTCCCGGCCTCACCATCGAAAGTGAATACCGCCCCGCCCGCGAAGTAGGCGGCGACTTCTTTCATATCCAACCCGGCAAAGACGGTTCCCTGCTCATCGTCTCAGGAGACGTCAGTGGCAAAGGCCTCAAAGCCGCCATGACCGTCAGCACCATCGTCGGAGCACTCCGTAACGAGCCCAGCCGCCAGCCTGCTACTGTGCTCGACAACCTCAACCGAATCCTCTACGGCAACATCGACGGTTTCGCCGTCTGTACCGCCGCCCTCATCCGCACCGACGGCTCCATGTCCATCGCCAACGCCGGAAATCTCGCTCCCTACCTCAACGGCAACGAAATCCCCGTCGCATCCAGCCTGCCCCTCGGCGTCACACTCGAATCCACCTACATTGAAACCGCCCACCAGCTCAACCCCGGCGACCGCCTCACCTTCATCTCCGACGGAGTCGTCGAAGCCACCAACCCAAAGCGCGAGCTTTTCGGCTTCGACCGTACTCAGGCCATCAGCAACCAGCCCGCCTCAGCCATCGCCGACACAGCCCAATCCTTCGGCCAGCAGGACGACATCAGCGTTATCGCCATCACCCGCGAGCCAGAGCTGAAAGCCGCCTTCGCATGAAAAAGCTTCTCGTTCTTCTTCTGTTCCAGGCAGCTCTCATACCATGCGCACTTCACGCCCAAACCTTCAACCTTGAAACACAACGCGAGCCCGTCGTCTCGCTCGACGGCCTCTGGCGCTTCCACACTGGCGATAACCCCGCCTGGGCCTCACCCACCTTCAACGACTCGCACTGGCCTCTCATTCGCTCCGACGAAGGCTGGTCGAACCAGGGCTATCCCGGATACAGTGGCTACGCCTGGTACCGCTTCAAGCTGCAAGTCCCCGATGGTAACAAACCACTTTCCCTCTTATTGATGGATATCCTCACCAGTTATCGGGTTTATGCGGACGGAAAGCTCATCGGTGGCCTTGGCTACATGCCGCCTCACCATCTCAGCGCGGAAGGCGCGCCAGAGGTCTATGATCTTCCCCATGCGAACGAGCCGGGCCTCCGCACCATTTTGATCGCGATTCGCGTCTGGCATGACCCCGTCTGGGCCAGCTACGTGCCCGGTGGTTCGGTCAGTCCCGGAAGCGTTGCCGGCGACAGCACTCTGATCCACGAGCGACTAGACCTAATTAATCTTTTCGATCCGAATCGGCTCGCAAACCTTTACACCTATAGCATCCTCGCTGCACTCTTCGGCCTGCTCGTTCTCGTCCTTTTCTTCCTTCGCCCCGCGGACCGTGAATACCTCTGGTTTGCCGTCGTGTTGCTGGCCTCCGCAGCAGACACTGCCGCCCAGATCATCGATGGGGTTTCCCGAATCCCTGTTGAGATGTTTGACCTGTTTGACGGTTGCCTGACCGCGCTGTTCACAATAGCGGCCTTACTGTTCTTCTCTCGTGTGCTGCGAGCGCGTCGCAGGTTTTGGTGGTGGTTTGCCGTTTGCGCGGCCTCTCTTGCTTCCTGCACCGTCTTTCTTTACTGGTCCGGATGGACGTCTGTTCCCATCGCCGGCGCATTCGAGGTCTTTTGCCTCTTGCCATCGCAGTTCTGGATTCTCGTCGTGCTCATGCGCGGCGCCGCCCGCAAGGATGCCGATTCCCGTCTGCTGCTGTTTCCCGTCCTGTTGATGTTCGGCTATTTCGTGCTGGACAACTTCTTCGGAATCGCCTACCAGTTGGGTTGGCAGCGGATCGGCTTCTACCTCAATCCTGCGCTGTTTCACATTCCGTTCCCGGTCACTCTGCAGGACGTCGTCAACACTGTCTTCGCCTTCGCCATGATGGCTTTTCTCATCCGTAGATTTTCGCTCGCACGCCGCGAGGAAGAACGCCTCTCGCGCGAGTTTGAGGCGGCACACAATGTTCAGACCCTGCTCATCCCCTCCAATCCACCCGCCACACCCGGCTTCTCCGTTGAAACCGTCTACCTGCCCGCAACTGAAGTTGGCGGCGACTTCTTTCATATCCAACCCGGCAAAGACGGTTCCCTGCTCATCGTCTCCGGAGACGTCAGCGGCAAAGGCCTCAAGGCCGCCATGACCGTCAGCGCCATCATCGGCGCGCTCCGCAACGAACCCTGCCGCCAGCCCGCCACCGTCCTCGCCAACCTCAACCGCATCCTTCACGGCCACATCACCGGGTTCGCCACCTGCACCGCCGCCCTCATCCGCGCCGATGGCTCACTCACGCTGGCCAACGCCGGAAACCTTGCGCCCTACCTCAACGGAAAAGAACTCGCCATCGAGCCCGGCCTGCCCCTCGGCATCCTCGCCGACACCACCTACGCTGAAACCACACACCACCTCAACCCCGGCGACCGCCTCACCTTTGTCTCCGACGGCGTCGTCGAAGCCACCAACCCGCAGCGCGAACTCTTCGGCTTCGACCGCACCCAATCCATCAGCACACAACCCGCCGCCGCCATCGCCTCCGCTGCTCAGACCCACGGCCAGCAGGACGACATCAGTGTCATCGCCATCACCATGCATCCTCAAGCCGCCGTTGTCACTGCATGAAATCGCCGCCTGTCCCGTTCAGCGAAAATTAACCCGGCTCAGACCGTTGCGAATCTGCATCATACCTGCTATTCATTGTTTGCCCACTCAGAGGCCCGCATGATCAGATCCGCGCTTCTCTCTGTGCTTTTGGTGTTATTCCTCTCCCCACCGATTCACGGACAAAAAAATACGGCCCCGGCCTCAGCACCCGCGCCTGCAGCCTTGCCCAGCGTGATGCAAATTTCTCTGGGCCATTCGCTCATTCCCATCACCGGCCCATGGAGGTTTAGTGTGGGAGACGACCCCGGATGGGCCGACCCTGACTTCTCTGACGTAGCGTGGGAGACCATGGACCTTACCCCGAAGTCCGGCTCCTTCGATCCCATGACCGGATGGTCCGGCTACGTCCCCGGCTGGACCGTCCTTGGCCACCCCGACTACTGGGGGTACGCCTGGTACCGAATCCGGGTTCAGGTCAACGTTCATCGCGGCGAAGTCCTCGCACTGGCCGGCCCGGTCGACGTGGATGACGTCTACCAGCTTTATGTGAACGGCACGCTGCTGGGCAGCTTCGGCAGCTTCCCCGGCCATGGCCAGACGCCTGTGGCCTACTACAGCCAGCCCATGATGTTTCGCCTGCCTCCGGCACAGACCGATGGCCCTGAAGACCTGCTCATCGCCTTACGCGTCTGGATGGCGCCCAGCACCCTTGAGGCTTCGCCGCAAGCCGGAGGTCTGCACAATCCTCCGCTGCTCGGCGACATCAACTCCGTCGCCGCAATATATGACCTCGCACGCCTGAGGCTCATTCGCACCTACGTCTTTGGACTCGTCGTAGCAGGGCTTTTCCTGCTGCTCGCCATCATGTCCGCGAGCCTGGTACTCTTCGATCGCGAAGATCCCGTATACCGCTGGCTGGTGGCCGTCTTTCTGCTCACCGCTGTGCAGAGCTCCGGCGTCTGCCTCGCCTCCTGGACGCAGGTCGGCAGCATCACCGTATTATCTCTGCTGATCAATGACATCCTTCAGCCGCTCATCCTCGGCGGATGGGTCATGGTCTGGTGGGTCTGGTTCCGCCTGCGCGAGCTGCCTTGGCTGCCCAGGGTCGTCGGCATTCTTACCCTCCTCTACATCCTCACCAATGCCTTCGGAGAAGACCTTTTCTTCACTTTTATCCCTCACCCAGTCACCTCCCTCTTTCGTACCGCGTCTGTGGGGATCCGTATCCTGTTTGTGCTCCCGCTGATCTTCATCGTCATGGTCGGCGTAGGCAAGGAGGGATGGGAGGGCTTGCTGGCGCTGCCCGCTGTATTGCTCGTCGGCCTTGCCCAGTTCCAGACGGAGCTGGCCGTTATGGGTTTCCACGTTTACTGGTTCCCGTTCGGAGTCCGCATTGGCCTCGACCAGATCTCCTATCTCACCCTCGCCATTGCCATCTTCGTCCTGCTGCTGCGACGACTGCTGCACTCCATGAAGGTGCAGCGCGAACTCGAATCTGACGTGCAGTCGGCCCACGAAGTCCAGAAGGTCCTCATCCCCGCCACGCTGCCGCAGGTTCCCGGCCTCATCCTCGAGAGTGAGTACATCCCCGCGCGCGAAGTTGGCGGCGACTTCTTCCAGATCCTCCCCGATCTCAAAGACGGCAGCGTGCTCATCGTCGCTGGAGACGTCACCGGCCACGGCCTCCGCTCCGGGATGGTCGGCGCCCTGCTCGTCGGCGCCATCCGCTCCGAAGGCATCTACAGCCGCGACCCGCTCACCATCCTCAAGGCCCTCAACCTCCGGCTCGCCGGACAAGGCCAGGCAACCTGCATCGTGATGAACATCACCCCCGACGGCACCTGCTCACTCGCCAATGCCGGACACATCCCGCCCTACGTCAACGGCCGTGAACTACCCGTTGAAGGGTCCGTTCCCCTCGGCATGTTCCCCAACGCTGAATTCTCCTCGATGCAGTTCCTGCTCAAGCCCGGTGACCGCCTCATCCTGCTCTCCGATGGCGTGGCCGAGGCCCGCAGCGAGTCCGGCGAGCTCTTCGGCTTTGACCGCATCCACCAGATCCTCACCAAGCCCATCAGCGCCAAAGACATCGCCAACACCGCAAAGGTCTTCGGACAGGAAGACGACATTTCCGTCCTCTCCATCGTTCGCGATAAGTACATTATGTTCACCAAAAGCGGCCGCATCCTGAGCAGCATGCATTAAGATAAATGTGAGTGAATTTCACTCACTTTTTACCTTCTCTCCCCTTGACATCCGCCCCTGCTACCCGATACCTTAGCAATCGGAAGGCTTAAGTGCTAATAGGGCCGTGCGGCCCTGATATGGCATCTGCCACCGGAACATCCGGCCTATTTTTCATGCTGTACCAACAACCCGCGAGGGGCGACTCCTCGCGTGAAGGAGAAGCAACGCAATGGCAACTGCATCCGTAGCGACCACCTTTACTCCGCTGCACGATCGCATCCTGGTTCGTCGTATCGAAGAGGGTGAGACGATCCGTGGCGGCATCATCATTCCCGACTCCGCCAAGGAGAAGCCCCAGGAAGGTGAAGTCATCTCCGTCGGCAAGGGCAAGTCCAACGACGAAGGTAAGGTCTTCCCGCTCGACGTCAAGTCCGGCGACCGCGTCCTGTTCGGCAAGTACTCCGGCACGGAAATCAAAATCGACGGCGAGGAGTTCCTCATCATGCGCGAGGAAGAAGTCCTCGGCATCCTCAAGAAAAAGTAACACCCTGGGTGCCCCACATCCTGAAGTGATGCGGGATTCATACTGTCTCAACAAGATTTGAAGGAGAAATCGCAATGGCAAAGCAAATTCTGCATGGAGAAGATTCCCGTCAGGCAATTCTGCGCGGCGTGAATGTTCTGGCTGACGCAGTGAAGGTGACGCTCGGCCCCAAGGGCCGCAATGTCGTCATCGAGAAGAAATTCGGATCGCCCACCATCACCAAGGACGGCGTCACTGTCGCCAAGGAGATCGAGCTCAAGGACCCGCTCGAGAACATGGGCGCGCAAATGGTGCGCGAAGTCGCCTCTAAAACCTCTGACGTCGCTGGCGACGGCACCACCACCGCCACCGTTCTCGCCCAGGCTATTTACCGCGAGGGCGTCAAGACCGTTGCCGCCGGCGCCAACCCCATGGCCCTCAAGCGCGGTATCGACAAGGCCGTTGAGGCCATCGTCGGCAAGCGCGACGGCGACGGCGTCGTCACCGGCGGAGCGCTCTCCAAGTTCTCCAAGCCCGTCTCCGGCGACATGATCGCCCAGGTCGGCACCATCTCTGCCAACTCTGACTCCACCATCGGCACCATCATCGCCGAGGCCATGAAGAAGGTCGGCAAGGACGGCGTCATCACCGTCGAAGAGTCGAAGACCCTCGAAACCCAGCTCGAAGTCGTCGAAGGCATGCAGTTCGACCGCGGCTACCTCAGCCCCTACTTCGTCACCGACCCCGACCGTATGGAGGCCTCGCTCGAAGACCCCTACATCCTCATCCACGAGAAGAAGATCAGCTCCATGAAGGATCTTCTCCCGCTGCTTGAGCAGGTCGCGCGCGCCGGCAAGCCCCTCGTCATCATCGCTGAGGACGTGGACGGCGAAGCCCTCGCCACCCTCGTTGTCAACAAGCTGCGTGGAACCCTGAACGTCGCCGCCGTCAAGGCCCCCGGCTTCGGAGACCGCCGCAAGGCCATGCTCGAAGACATTGCCAAGCTCACCGGCGGCAAGGCCATCACCGAAGACCTCGGCATCAAGCTTGAGAACGTCAAGGTCGAGGACCTTGGCAGCGCCAAGCGCGTCACCATCGACAAGGACAACACCACCATCGTCGAAGGCCGCGGAGACTCCAAGGCCATCGAGGGCCGCGTCAAGGAAATCCGCAACCAGATCGAGAAGACCACCTCCGACTACGACCGCGAGAAGCTCCAGGAGCGCCTCGCCAAGCTGGTCGGCGGCGTCGCAGTCATCAAGGTCGGTGCGGCCACTGAGACCGAGATGAAGGAAAAGAAGGCTCGCGTCGAAGACGCCATGCACGCTACCCGTGCGGCAGTCGAGGAAGGCATCGTCCCAGGCGGCGGCGTCGCTCTGGTGCGCGCTGCTTCCGACGTTGATGCGCTCGTCAAGACTCTCCACGGCGACGAAAAGATCGGTGCGCAGATCATTCGCCGCGCGCTCGAAGAGCCTCTCCGTCAGATCGTCGGCAACGCCGGTGAAGAAGGCGCTGTGGTTGTAGGCAAGATTCACGAGAGCAAGGACCACAACTACGGCTACAACGCCTCAACCGGTGCCTTCGAGGACCTGGTCAAGGCCGGCGTGATCGACCCCACCAAGGTCACCCGCACGGCACTGCAAAATGCCAGCTCCATCGCGGGCCTCATGCTCACGACTGAAGCCATGGTCTCTGACATCCCCGAGCCCAAGGCTGCTCCCGCCCCCGGCGGACACGGCGGCGGCATGGACGGCATGTACTAAACCAGAGCTTCGCTCTCAACTCAAAAGCCCCGCAGTAATGCGGGGCTTTTTCTCTTTCATCTACCTTCTCTCACTCCAGCGCCTTCGTAATCAGAATCTCGTAGTGCGCCCGCACATCTTTCCCATTCGCGTCGGGCCCGTATACGTCAAACCCGTCCGATCTCCGGCTCCCGTGGAACATCCTGCCCTTGTCGAGCTCCGTGCACTTGGAAAAATGCCAGGCCTTCTGGCACCCGATCACGTATGCGTTCCCGTCCGACGACACCACCAGCATCGCATTCAGCGACCGTGGGATGATCGTGTTCTCGTCCCATGAATTGCACAGCAGCTTCATATTCGCCCCCGGCTGCGCCTGCGCAAACGCCACATCGTCCAGCGTACTTGGATAATTCGCCGGCCCCGGCGACACCTGAAGCTGGCAGTTCGCCGAGTTCCACCCGTCCAGCCCCTGCGACACCTGGATCGTGTCCGACGCCAGCACCTTCAGGCTCTCCGCAGCCGACGATAAACTGCTCGGCTCCAGAAACATCGCCCCATCCAAATTCGGATTCACCTGGTACGCATTTACGCTCAGCACCGTGATCCCGTCCTGTGTCACCGTTCTCCGCTTGAACGGCAGCGTCAGCCCGTCCACCTTCCGGTAGTCCGAGTACTCAACCGTCACTTCGCCCGACGGAACCTCGTGCTTCGCCTCAAGCAGCTCGCCGCTCTTCGCGTCCATCCTCCACACATAGGTCATGCCGTCCGCGCTGATCTGCAGCACGTCCACCGCGCCGCTCTTCGTGTCCTCCGTCCCCGCTGCCGTAAAGATGAAATGTTCCATGTGCTGCGCAATGTACACCGGGTCGAACTCCATCTCATCGCGATACTGCTCCGCCCGCACCTGCGGCACTGCAATCGTCATCGCACGTGAGTCCCGGTACGCAAACCCCGGCGTCACCACCACCTTCTCCCACTTGCCCGAAGGCTCCTGCACGCCGACATACTCCAGCCCCGGATACTCCCTTACGCCCTCTTCCACAAATTTCAGCGTCACGCCCGGCTGCGCCGCTGCATTCTGTATCGCGCTCGCCGTCCATCGCACCGCATGGATTGCAATTAGCTTGTCATGCGCCCCAATCGCATTGAGCGCCTTCGCAATCATCTCCTCGCCCGTCAGCGGCTTTGCCGGAGTGGCTGCCAGCGTCGCAGACGCGGCCGCCCCGTTCTTCTGCTCCGACGCCATCACCATCGCATCAAGAATCGACGCGTTCACCCGCATCCGCTGCAAATGGATCAGCGCCTCCGGCGACGTATCAAACTTGTTCGGCCTGCTCTTGATTTCCAGCTCAATCGTGCGCGTACTGATGCCTGCCCGCACCATCCGCACCACGTCCGCATTCGTCAGCGGAGCGGGCTGGGAAGTAGACGAAGTAGCCGGCTTGTTCTGTTGCCCGCCGGCCACACCCACCATCACCGCCATTAATAACAGCGCTACCGAGACTCGACCCGACACCACCCCTCCGCGCCTTTCGCCTCCATACTACGAACTACTCGCCCAATGAACCAGCAAAAGGATTCCCTTCACGTCCGCCCGCGACATTAGTGAGTAAACAGCCTACGGGCCCAGCTGCTCCGCCTCTTCCAGCTTCTTCTTCGCCTCATGCTTGCGCTTCATGTCCGTCAGTATCAGGGCATGAAAACGCAGGTCCGCCTGGAAAGCGGCCACATACCCTGGAACCGCCGTAGTCATTTTCTTCTTCGCCCATGCAATGCTTTTGCGGTCGTAGTCTTCGGCCATCGTCAGGTTCTTGTCCGCGTCCGCAAAGTTTCCCTGCATCGCCTGGATGTGCCCCAGCGTGGAATAAACCTCACCATTGCCGGGCTCATTCTTGCGGTCAAGTTGCACCGCGGCGACCGCTTTCTCTGCATAAATCTGCCCGTCCTTGAAGTCCCCCGCATTGGTAAAAACCGTTGCGGCATACACAAACGCCGAGCGCCTCTCCAAATACAGCTTGTCCGGCGGAAATGTCCCCGCCAGGTCCGCCGCCTGCTTGCAGACTAAAACCGTCTGGTTGTCCTCCGTATGATGGATCACCGCCTGCGAACATTGCTTCCACAGCGCATTGAACTTTGCCGTGGCCTCATCCTCCGGGGACCCTGCCGGGACGGCGCTCTTGATCACGACCGTCTTTGATTTCTCGCTCACCACGGGCTCCGTCGCCGCAGAAGCCTGCCCCAAGCTCGCCGTACCGAACGCGAAGGAAAGCTCCCCGTTCGCCGGCACCTTCTTGCCATCCATCTCAAATGGCCGGAACTTCCACTGCTTCGCGCAATCCACCGCCGCCAGAGCCAGCGCCGCAGGCCCACTGATCGCCTTCGCCGCCATCACATTCCCGTCCGCGCCCACCTCCACCGCAACAACCACAGTTCCCTGGACCCGCGCGGCCTTGGCAATATCGGAGTAGTTCAACGGAGCCATTCGAACCACATGACTATTGAACGTCTTCGCGTCGGGAGTGATTGCCTCCTGCGCAACAGCCATCGCAGAAAGTGCAATCACTCCAATGACAGCGCCCAGAACAGACCAGCCCGTCAAAGAAAAATGTCCGACCGCCGCATCGCTCTTCCCTGCCCTCACTTCGCCCGCGCAAACCCTCATGCACCTCACCTTACCAGACCGAATCGCAACCAGACCAAATCTTAATCAGATCGAAACCAGATCTCTTGCAACTTCCCTACTCGCTGGCGACCAACATCCCAAACACACTTCACAATACAGAATGAGGGTGCAGTGGTCGAAGCCGGATTTCGAGGCCAGACCCGCCCGACTTTGCCAGGAGATTGTCAAATAACTAACTCCTGTCGGAAAACCGACAGTCCTGGTTGATCGAGCAAATCTTCAAGTCGCTGCTACCAAGCACCTTTGCGGCTGCTATCGCTTGGCAGAACAAGTGCTTCTGTCTTTCGCAGAGTGCGGGAAGAACCGAGTTGGAGCGCGGCACATGCCAGTTCTTTAGTCACGGTCGGTTCGCCTCCCGCGAGGGGCAACCCACGATTCAACCAGACACTGCGAGGTAGCTATTGATAGGAATGCCGGAGCTTCAAACCAACGACGCGCAGGAGCAGGCAGTCCGCCCTCGTCAGGAGGACATCCAGGAACTGTCAGCCATCGTGACTCATCGATTGCAATATTTCCTACGGATCGCCATGCGTCAACTTAGCAACGTTCAGGATGCGGAAGACGCCGTCCAGGACGCGCTTCTGTCAGCCTATCGGCATTTGGGACAATTTCGCGGTCAGGCACAGATGAGCACATGGCTGACTACGATAGTCATCAATTCCGCTCGGATGAAGGCCAGAGGGCGCCTGCGACAGCCGCATATTTCCATCGATGGTTGCTGCGAGGAACACGAATATCCCACGCTCTCCGACAAACTATCGGATGGTCGCCCCGGCCCCGAAAATTTGCTCAGAGAGCGGGAGTTAAGGGCCCTGGTGGAGCGTTGTTTGTCCGGGCGACTGTCCCCGGTCCTGCGCGATACCTTCATGCTGCGTACCTTCGATGAGTTGAGCATTCGCGAAACGGCAACAACTTTGGGAGTAACAGAGACCGCGGTCAAGGCGCGCGCTTCCAGAGCGCGAATGCACCTCAGTCGAATGCTTCAATTCGTAGCCACCGATGCATTGGCTACAGGCAAAGACTAGTTTTCTCTGGAGAAGTAATTATGAATCCGATCTCATCAGAGCGAGCGGCTTCGGTGCGGGAACAAGATATGTTTCCTTCCGATGACTTATCTAAGAACGCCCGGAGCCTGTTAACAAAAGTGGCTGCTTGGATATCTGACCGAAATATTCCCTTCCTGGCCACCAGCATCGGCATGATTGTTATGCTGCTTTGGGCAGGATCATTCAAAATGACAGCTCAAGGGGCGGATGCGATCACCCCATTGGTCACGCACAGCCCGCTGATTAGCTGGCAATTCAAAGTATTCGGACCCTATATCGGCTCCGACATCATTGGCCTTACCGAGATAACAGCAGCCTTATTGTTTATCATCGGCTACTTTAAGGCAAAAGCCGGAATTATAGCCGGTCTTATTACCACAATGATGTTCTTCATAACCAGCACGATGATCATAACCACTCCCGGCACCCTTGTTACCATTCACGGAATGAAATACATGAGCTTTCTGGGCCTGTTCCTTTTCAAGGATGTCATATCCTTCGGAGTGTCTTTCTACCTGATCAGCTGTTACGGCAGGAGAGCCATCTTCTCCGAAAGCAAAAGCAAATAGCTGGAGCCGAAACGTATAGCTATTAATCTCTCGGTGGTTGGCCTGCGCACGGTTGCCCCGGCAGAGCCCGCCTTCGCTTCACCTGGGGGTTCACTCTGGCTCCGCTGCGCCATGTTGTTCTTAAGTTCCGGTTTGCTCGTCAGCTGGAGATCATGGGTGAAACACCGTCACTGCACTGGCTTCGATGCCGCAGGCTTGGTGGCCGCTCTGCGAGTCTCTTTTCCGCTCACGAACACCTTCATCGAGCTCTCGCTTTCGCCCGACTCGTCGGTGTATTCGTAGGAGTCCGCTGAAATAACCTTCATGATGTACCTGGTGTGATACATCTTCCCGCCAAAAACGCTCTCTCCAAGCCAGGTCCATACGTCGCCGCTCACCGTAGCAGTCTTGTTCTCTATTCCTCCCGAGCTGTCAACTGCGTGGTATCGGTATGTCTTGGACGTCGGATCGTAGTATACGAAGGAAGCCTCCGAGTATTTCCTTCCATGTCGATAGAGTGCTGCCTCGCAGATCACGGCGAAGCCGTCTGCTGCCCATCTGCAATCGTCAGTGCCACTGAATTTCATCGCTGGCGAGTTCGGCCCCATCGCCCCCGCTTTCACTTCGTCTTCGACTGTGAACTTGCCGACCATCACCGCGAGCTTCTTCACTTCTGCGCCAGGTTTCGGCGGCACATTAGACTGAGCCCGAACCATGATTGCACTCGAAGCGCATGCCAGCACAATAGAGAGTAACTTTGTAAGGCGACGCATTGGTTTCTCCTTTCAGAGGCGGCCCATCCTGGCACAATCTGGGTCGCAGGCGGCCCACATCTCAAAAACACGTCACGATGCAGAATGACGGCCACCCGTCGCTTGCTTATCCCGCACGGGTCGTTCGCAAAGACTCATCCCGCATCAAAATCTCAAACTTCGTTTGCTCCGCCAGTTCCAATAGGTCCCTGTCTCCGGTCACAAGATAATCCGCTCTCCTGCACTGTCAATACCCTCCACCAAAAATTCCCCGCAAATCACTCATTCCATTCACCAAGAATCTTCCGCCCCAATGCATCTGAATAATCCCGAATCGCTACAATAGATATAGAGAGAAGCAAAAGTCAGAAGGACCGCCTTGCGCGGTCCTTTTTCTTTTCTACTTTCCAATAAGGAGATTCGACCTTGGCCCCATCCATCCCCGCCCCTCTTTGCACCCTCATCCTGTCCACCGGCAAGCGCTGCGGATCACCCGCCCTCCGCGGCAAGCGCTTTTGCTACCACCACAGCCGAAACCACCTCGACCACACCCGCGACCGCCGCATCGCCCGTCGCCTCGAACGCCTCAGTGTCCGGCTTGATTCCATGAGCACAGCCGAGCTGCTCCAGACCCTCCACCGACAGCTCGGCACATTACCCAAAACCATCAGCCGCTTCCCCGAGGTGAGCTGCACCCTTAACAACGCACTCGGCCGCCTGAAAGCAATCATCACCCTCGAATCAATACTGTACGAATACAAGCACCATAATCAAAAGTTTGCGTCCTACTTCACGCGAGTTGCCCCAGAATCAACAAGCTCCACGCAGGATCGTCAGAATCAACAACCTGGCCCCGAAATCCAAAACCGGCCCTTGAATCCAATCAATAATTTAGCCAACCCTACCGGATCAAGCGCGAGCATCTCCGCGATCCCCTCTACGCGCTCTTCGCATCCTGAGACAACACACGCGCCTCAGACCCGCACCTCGGCTCCTTCACCTGCATCCACCTCGCCTACAAATAAAACCGCTCCACCACCGCCGCGTACTTCTCCAGAATCACCCGTCGCTTCAGCTTCAAACTCGGAGTCAGCTCGCCCGTCTCCAGTGACCACTCCTCCGGAACCAGCGCAAACTTCTTCACCGTCTCAAAGTTCGCCAGCGTAGCGTTCACCCTGTCCACAATCTCCTGGTACAGAGCGATAACTCGTTCGTTTTGTATGAAGTCTATTTTTTTCGCAGCCTCTATCCCTCGTTCCCTGGCCCACCCCTCCAGAGCGGCAAAGTTGGGCGAAATCAGCGCCGAAGCAAACTGGTGCTTATCGCCCACCATCGCCGCCTGGGCCACATACACGCTCGCCTTCAGTTTGTTTTCGATCGGTTGCGGCGCAATCATCTTTCCACCGGAGGTCTTCAGCAGCTCCTTCTTGCGGTCCGTAATGTACAAAAATCCGTCCGCGTCCAGCTGCCCGATATCGCCAGTCCGGAACCACCCCTCCGCATCGAACGACTCCGCCTCGTGCTCCGGATGTTTCCAATATCCGGAGAAAACATTCGGCCCCTTCACCAGCAGCTCGCCGTCCTCAGCAAACCGGCACGCTACCTGCGGAAGCGGCTTACCCACTGACCCCATCCGGTTCGCACCCGGCGTGTTGATCGCCAGCACCGGAGAAGTCTCCGTCAGTCCGTACCCCTCCAATATCCGAATGCCGACCGACGCAAACCAGTGCCCCGTATCCAGCCCCAGCGGCGCGCCGCCGGCAATGTAGTACCGCACCAGGCCGCCAAAACCTTCGCGTATTTTATTGAACACAATTGCATTAGCAATCCTCCATCCGGCCCCGCCCGGCTTCTCGCCCATGGCCACGGCCTCCTTCCGCTTGCCGCCCCTCGCCAGCGCCCAGTTCATGATTTGCCGCTTCACGCCCGACTCTGCCGCCCGCCGCTCGACCTCCTGCCGCACCTTCTCATACACCCGCGGAACCCCCACAAACACCGTGGGCTTCACCTCCTTCAGCGCCGCCGGAAGCCTGTCAAAGCTCCCGCAGTAGGCCACGGTCGCCTGTCGCGTATACATGGCGTAGTCCAGGTGCCGCGCCGTCACATGCGACAGCGGCAGGAACGAGATGCAAGCGTCGTCCCCCTTGATCTCAAAGCCCGCCAGCGACTCGTTAATGTTGGCCGCAATGTTGCCGTGGGTCAGCATCACGCCTTTCGGCTCGCCTGTCGTACCCGACGTATAGATGATGGTCGCCAGATCCTCCGGCCTCACTCCATAAGCCGTCCGGTCGAACGCCGCATCGCGCCCGGACTCCTCGTCAGCATCGCCCAGCAGCGCACTCAACTGCACCCCATCAGGAGTCACCTCACCATCCATCACCACCACGTACTCAAGTGCCGTCCGCCCGCGGTGCTGCGCCACCTTGTCATACTGTGCCTTGGTCGAGACCACCACCACCCGCGCGCCCGAGTCCGTCAGCAGCGCCGCCGTCTGCTCCGCCGTCAGGGTTGGATAGATGGGCACATCCACCGCGCCCAGCGCCAGCGCGGCAAAGTCCGTCACCGCCCACTCCCAGCGATTCTCCGCCAGGATCGCGATGCGGTCGCCCTTGCGAATACCCCACCCGGCAAAGGCTCCGGCCAATGCGCGGACTCTCTGGTAAAGCTGGTTCGCGGAGATGGGCTGCCACTTCCCTGCGGCATCCTGATGCAGGATGGCGCATTCGCGCCCTCCCGCAACCACCTCAAAGAAGACGTCGTTCAGAGTTTTTAGGTTGAACACGGCTCGATCAGACTAGACGTTGCGCCGCCGCCTTCGCAAGTCAGCAGACACTATCAGGCTGACAGCTAACCTAGTGACCCGCTGATCTACTGCGGCTTCGGCGTCATCCGTACAAAGCGCGGAGCCAGCTCGTCCCACTTCGAGAGCAGCCAGTACGCACGCGTGCTCGCTGTCTTCTCGGCATGCAGCTGCACCAGCCCTTGAATGGCTTCCTTCGCCTCGTCGTCCAGCGTCTCGTAAGGCTCCGGAGTCAGGAAGTCCGCATGGTAAAGCTGCTTCTCAAGGAAGCTGCCGTCCTCATCGAACACCCACGCGAGGCCGCCCGTCATGCCCGCGCCAAAGTTGAAGCCCGTGGCTCCAAGAATCACCGCCAGCCCGCCCGTCATGTACTCGCAGCCGTGGTCGCCCACGCCTTCCACAATGGCCAGCGCGCCCGAGTTGCGCACTGCAAAGCGCTCGCCTGCGCGGCCCGCGGCAAACAGCGCTCCGCTGGTTGCGCCATACAGCGCCACATTGCCCAGGATCACGTGCAACTCCGACTGCAGCGCCGCCCTGCCCTCGCCGCGCAGAATGACCTCGCCGCCTGACAGCCCCTTGCCCACAAAGTCGTTGGCCAGGCCCTTCAGGATTAGCTGCATCCCCGGAGCCGCAAACGCCCCAAACGACTGGCCCGCCACGCCGCTCAGCTTGAAGATCAGCTGCGAATCCGTGCGCGTGCCGTTGGTGTTCAACAGAGCCAGCTCGCCTGCCAGCCGGGCACCGAGCGTGCGGTCTTCGTTGGCAACCAGCGCATCATGGATGTAGTTCTCGCCCTTGCGATAAGCCTCCATCGCCGGCGCCACCCATGCATCGTCAATCGGCTTGTGTGCCGAAGGCCGAACATTGCGCTTGCCCTGCCAGTGGATCTCTCCCTCTGTCCGAGCAGCCAGCATCGCAGCCAGATCAAGCCTGCCGTCATGCCGAATCTGCTCCAGCAGGTCCGTGCGTCCAACTGCTGCATCCAGTGAGGGCAATCCATACTGCGCCAGCAACGACTGAAGATCGCGCGCCAGCTCTTCGAAGAAGCGCACAAGGTTCTCCGGCCGCCCACGGAACTTCGCCCGCAGATCAGGCCGCTGCGTTGCAATGCCCGTCGGACACGTATTCAGGTGGCATTGCCGGGCCATATCGCATCCCAGCGCCACCAGCACTGCGGTGCCAAAGGCATACTCGTCCGCGCCCAGCAGCGCTGCAATCAGAACATCGCGCGCCGTGCGCAGGCCACCGTCGCAACGTAGTCGAACGCGCCCGCGCAGGCCGTTGGCCAGCAGCACCTGCTGAGCTTCCGCCAGCCCAAGCTCCCACGGATTGCCCGCGTACTTGATGCTCGAAAGCGGGGACGCCCCCGTGCCGCCGGCGTGTCCGGCAATCACGATGTAATCGGCATAGGCCTTCGCAACACCCGCTGCCACAGTGCCGACGCCGCATTCAGAGACCAGCTTCACCCCGATCGCCGCCTTCGAATTCACGCGCTTCAAGTCATAGATCAGCTGCGCGAGGTCCTCAATCGAATAGATGTCGTGGTGCGGGGGAGGGCTGATCAGCTGCACGCCCGGCTGCGCATGCCGCAACCGCGCAATCAGCTCGGTCACTTTGTGGCTCGGCAGTTGGCCGCCTTCGCCGGGTTTTGAACCCTGTGCAATCTTGATCTCGATCTCGTCGGCGTGCATCAGGTACTCAGCCGTCACGCCAAACCGGCCTGAGGCCACCTGCTTGATCTTGTTGTTAAGCAGATGCGACGGCGTCGGCCGCCCTACTAGATCGATGTCCACATCGGGTTGGTACACGGCTGGATCTTCCCCGCCCTCGCCTGTGTTCGAGCGAGCGCCCAGCAGGTTCATGGCTGCGGTTACCGTCTGGTGCGCCTCAGGACTGAGCGAACCGAGCGACATGGCGCTTGCGATAAAGCGCTTGTACATATGCGAAGTAGGCTCAACCTGATCGATGGCAAGCGGATCACCAGCCGGGCGAATCTCCAGCAGATCGCGCAGCACAGTAGGCTGCTTCTCAACTGCCTGGGTTGAAAACGCCTGCCAGGCTACCGCCGGCTCGGTCGCGGCAGCCGCGCCGCGGGCCGTTCCCACAACCGTCTGCAGCAGCTTCACTGTAGAGGGCTGCCATGAATGCGGCTCTGCCTTTTCCGCTTTGCGGAAACGCACCCACCCATAGTCAGGCAGGTCGCGGACAGCTGTTGTGACCGGCGTCCCGGACTGGTCATCTGCCGAATCACTATCGTTATCCGCCGGAACCCAGTTCTGGCGCACCTGCACGTCGAGCACGTCCAGCCCGATACCGCCCAGCGGCGCGGGAGTCCCATAGAAGAAGCGGTCGACAACCTCTTTACTCAGGCCGATCGAGTCAAACAGATGCGCTCCACGATAGCTGTCCACCACCGAAATGCCCATCTTCGACATGATCTTGGCCAGCCCGAGATCGAGCGCATGAAGCAGGTTCGCCTCACCGTTCTCGGCATTCAGGCTGCGCGCTGTCTCCAGCGCAAGCCACGGACAGACTGCTCCTGCTCCCAGACCGAGCAGAACTGCGGCATGGTGCAGATCGCGGCAATCGCCGGCCTCAACCGCCAGGCCAACGCGCGTGCGCTCCCCTGCCTGGATGAGCGCATGATGCACAGCACCGGTAGCCAGTGCCATCGGAATCGGCAGAGATTGCTCGCTCGCGCTGCGATCGGTCAACAGTAAAATTGCCGCTCCGCCGCGAACCAGATCGATGGCCTTGGCGCAAACATCGTCCAGCGCCGTCGCCAGATTGCACGCTGGATTGTAGACGCACTCCAGCACAGCAAGAGGAAGATCACTGGCCAGCGCATGATGACGGTCGCGCAGGTCTTTCATCTGCGCGAGCGACAGAAACGGCGATTGCAGTGAAAGTCCGGGCAGTGGCGCGTGCTTGTCGAGCATATGCGGCCACGGACCCAGGCGAGTGTGGAGTTGGATGACGCAAGTCTCCCGCAACGGATCAATCGGCGGATTGGTAACCTGCGCAAAACGCTGCCGGAAGTATGCATAGACCGGACGCGGAGAACGCGCCAGCGGTGCCAGCGGCGTATCGTCGCCCATTGACCAGACGGCATCTTTGCCATCCGTAGCCATCGGCTTCAGAATCATGGCTACGTCTTCGCGCGTATATCCAAAGCCGTGCTGGAGCCGGTTCAGCTCGCCGGCATCCATCGGTGGAATGAGCGCATGGTCTTCCAGCGTGCTATTCTCCAGCAGGTTCTCGTATTGAGGAGCGGCCTCATCGAAAATCGCCTGAATCTGTTCATCCTCGAGCAGAACACGGTCCTTAAGATCAGCAACAATCATCTGCCCCGGGCCCAACCGTCCGCTGTGAACAATCGTCTCAGGGTCGAGATCGACAAGTCCGGCTTCTGATCCCAGCACGACCAGGTCGTCCTCAGTCACGAAATAGCGGCATGGCCGCAGCCCGTTCCTGTCCAGAATCGCGCCAACCAGGGATCCGTCTGCAAAGGCAATCGACGCCGGGCCGTCCCACGGCTCGGCACAATCGGCCGCGTATTTGAAGAAGGCAGAACGAGGCTTGACCGTATGCGCTGGCGGAATCAGCATGCGGAGCGCTTCAGCAACAGTTCGCCCGCTGCGAGCCAGCAGTTCGACGGTCTCATCCAGGCTGGTCGAATCTGACCCATCCGGAGTAAAAACCGGCTTCACCTCGTCAGGAAAGGTCGCGGACCGCGCAGACATGCGTGCCCGATTGCCCCAGACCGTGTTGATTTCGCCGTTATGCGCCAACATGCGCAGCGGCTGCGCGCGGTCCCAGGAGGGTGCAACGTTCGTCGCATAGCGCTGATGGAACAACGCAAAAGACGTCACATAGCGCTCGTCTGACAAATCCGGGAAGAACTCAGGTAGGATCCGCCCCGCGCACATCGACTTGTAGACCATCGTCGAAGCCGAAAGCGAACAGATGTATCCCGAGGCCTTGCTGCGCTCAAACTGCTTCCGGGCGAGAAAGAGTCGCCGATTCAGTTGGACCGTGTCGTCCCGTGACAGATCGTCCGCGGTGATGAATACCTGACGAATGACCGGCATGGTGGACAGAGCGATCTCGCCCAGAATCTCGGGACGCATTGGTACGCTGCGCCATCCAAGCACAGTGAGATTCTGCGCCGATAGCGTTTGTTCGAGTTCGGCATGAGATTCGTTATTTTGCGGAAAAAATACAACGCCCACTGCCAAGGGCCGGGAATTATCAAGCGCAATGCTCGCTTCCGCCAGAAGGAACTCGCGCGGAATGCCAGTCGTGATGCCAATTCCGTCACTCGATTTGCCATCGGCAGCAATCGCGCCGCGGTGCTCAAGGCGCGCCAGCGCCGTAAGTGCTTTTACCAGAATGTCATGAGAAGGCTGATTGGTAAGGGTCGCAACAAAGCCGACACCGCACGACTCATGATCAAAGCGCGGATCAATCAACGTGGGTTGATCGCTTTGGTTGCGTGTGGGGAAAAACTGTGAATCAGAAGTTTTTATGCGGCCCATACGTTACTATACGACCTCCATACCTGACCAAGAGCGAGAAAATGCCCAGCCAGCGCGGTTTTTTCACTCGAAATAAAGAATCGGAATCGAGGCCATCAAGAAAAATTATTCTCCTATCTTGACAAATCCTTCTCGTATATTTATACATTAAATTGCATGTTTATGCATCGAGGCGTGGCGTAAATTTTTAGTCCACGATTTTTATTTTGACCAAGCATGACCGGCACAATGTGATTCGTGAGTTAGTGGCGTCAGCCAGCGTGTCCAGCCAGGATGAGCTGCGCCGTAAGCTGGTGCGCCGCGGTTTTGACGTGACGCAGGCTACACTCTCGCGCGATATCCATGAGATGCGTCTATATAAGGGCCCCAACGGGTATGCTCTGCCGAACGGCTCGTACGAAGATGGCGAGAGCGAGCTGCCTTCAATCCACGAAGTGTTGTCGAGCTTTGGCTTGAAGGTAAAACAGGCGCAGAACCAGCTTGTGCTGGTTACAACCGCCGGAAGCGCGCAGCCGGTGGCTCTGGGCATTGACCACGAAGACTGGGACGAGGTGGTTGGCACAATCGCGGGCGACGATACAGTGCTCATCATCTGCCCTGACCACAAGCGGGCCTCGCAACTCCGAGACCGTCTTGAAGAGATGATCGGCTAGCAGCATCCGTTATAGATAGCGTTGGTTTTCAGCAAAGAGTCAGCAAGACAAGTAGGGATTCGATGGGAGATTCGGTACAGACTGCAGTACTAGGAGTAAGTGGCTACGCCGGCATGGAGCTGGCGCGGTTGTTGCTCCATCACCCGCGCCTTAATGGCTGTGCACCGGTATTTCTGGGACGCGCCGAAGCGGCCGGAGATGCATCGCTAACAGCGCTGCATCCGCAGTTAATGGACAACAATGGTTCTGCCTCACTCAGAATCGAGCCTTTTTCCTGGGATTTGCTCAAGCAGCGTGCTGTCGAGGTGCTGTTTCTCGCCACCCCTCATGAACAGTCAAGAGAGTATGCTCCGACCGCGCTTGAACATGGTATTCGTGTCGTCGATTTGAGTGGTGCATGGCGACTTACCGATGCGGCGAACAGGGCCATCTATAGGTTTGCAGATGACGGCGAGCCGGTTGCCGTTCAAGTTCAGGCCAAAGCCGTCTACGGAAGTCCCGAATTGCATCGGGATGAGCTCCGCACTGCAACGCTCATCGCCAATCCGGGATGCTATGCGACCGCCGTGATCCTGCCGCTGAAGCCGTTGATTCAAGCAGCCTGGGTCGATCTTGAGCGCGGCATCGTCTCCGACGCGAAGTCCGGCGTTTCTGGAGCGGGGAAAGCCCCCACTGCAAAGACCCATTATATGTATGCCGCGAACAATCTTTCGGCGTACGGAGTATTCTCACATAGGCACACTGGCGAGCTGCTGGAGCAGCTTGGCCTTGAACGCGGACAGATTATCTTCACACCGCATCTTCTTCCAATTCCGCGCGGAATTTTGGCGACGACATACGTCACGTTCAAAGAGAAGAAGAGTCCAGAAGATGTCGCTGCGCTTTACCAAAGCTTCTATGCCGATAGTCCGATGGTACGGCTTTTCGGTGCAGGAAACCTTCCACAGATTCAATACTCGGTGCACACGAATTATTGCGACATCGGCTTTCAGCTTGATTCAGATGGCCGAAGATGCGTGGTCGTCTCGTGCCTTGACAATCTGCTGAAGGGCGCAGCAGGACAGGCCGTTCAAAACCTGAACCTGATGTGTGGATGGGGAGAAACGGAGGGACTGGCATGAAATTCGTAATCAAGCTTGGAGGAGCCACCCTCGAAAATCCGGAGATTCTGCACCAGTGTGCAAAGGCGATTGCCGATCTCGTAAAGGACGGGAACCTCGTGGCAGTCGTCCACGGAGGCGGAATACAGTTGACCCGCACTCTGAAACAACTGGGCAAACAGAGTGAGTTTGTGTCCGGACTGCGCGTGACGGATGCGGAGACGCGCGACGCCGCGCTGATGGTGCTGGGAGGACGCATTAATAAATTTCTGGTGGCCGCGCTTGGCGCTCACGGCCAATCAGCTGTGGGTCTTTCGGGTGGTGACGGGTTGATTTTCAGAGCGCGGAAGAAGCGCACCGCGCCCGACCTGGGATATGTAGGAGAGATTGTCGCGTCAGATCCGCGCTGGCTTGATGCAATTTGGAAGATGGGTTCAGTTCCTGTGATATCAAGCATGGCCCTCGGGTTCGATGGTGAATACTACAACGTGAATGCAGACGAAATGGCATCTGCATGCGCGGCTGCGTGCAAGGCTGATGCGCTGGTCTTCCTCACGGACGTTCCCGGCGTACGGGGTGCGGATGGCGAAGTCATGCGCTGGTTAAGCGTAGATCAAATTGCGTCGCTGACAAAAGATGAGGTCATTAGCGGCGGGATGCTGCCAAAACTGAATGCATGCCGTGAGGCTCTGCTCCATGGCGTTAAGCGCGTGCGGATCCTTCCCGCAGACGCCGCCGAGGTCCTGCCGGATTTCTGCACGTCGCGCGTCGTTTATGGAACAGAAGTGCTGGTGGCATAAGCGAAGTGAGGAGATTTGAGTTGAATCTTGATGAAATCAGGGCGGCGGAGACGAAGTTGCTCTTGCCTACATACGAACGCAACCCGATATTCTTCGTGGGCGGCGAAGGTGTTCATTTGATCGCCGAGGGCGGGCAGCAATACCTGGATCTGCTGAGTGGTATCGGTGTAAATGCACTCGGCTATGGGCATCCGGCAATCGTGAATACGATTGCCGAGCAGAGCAAAAAGCTCATCCACATTTCCAACCTTTATTTTCATGCGGGTCAGGCCCAGCTGGCGATGCGGCTTACAGCGGCCAGCGGACTGGACCGCGCGTTCTTCTGCAACAGCGGTACGGAAGCCTGGGAGGCTGCGCTTAAATTGGCCCGTGCCTATGCTGGACTAAAGCGCAGCGAGGGCAAACATATCGGGTCTAGGTTCCTGGCGCTTGAAAATAGCTTCCACGGACGCACGATGGGCTCGGTCGCAACGACGCATAAAGAGAAATACCGCGAACCATTTGCACCGGTGATGCCTGGCGTTGAATTTGTTCGCTTCGATGATGTCGCCGATCTTAAGGCAAAGTTTTCGCCAGACGTGTGCGCCGTTCTAATAGAGGCGATTCAGGGCGAAGGCGGTATTCGTCTCATATCGCACGAATTCCTTGCAGCGGCCCGTGAGCTTTCACAGTCAACAGGCGCCCTTCTCATTTGCGATGAGATTCAGTCCGGCCTTGGCCGAACAGGCAAATGGTTCTCATATCAGCACTACGGCATCCAGCCGGATGTGACAACCCTCGCCAAGCCGATTGCTGGCGGGCTGCCGCTCGGAGTCATGCTTTGCACAGATGAGGCAGCTCGTGCGATTCATCCCGGCATGCACGGAACCACATTCGGCGGTGGGCCATTGGCCTGCGCAGTAGCCCTTGCTGTGATTGACTCGATCGAGCAGCAGAATCTGCTGCAGCATGTAACTGAGACTGGCGCATATTTCAGCAGAAGACTCTCTGAGCTTGCCAGGAAGCACTCTGCAATTGTCGACGTGCGTGGTCTGGGACTAATGCTTGCGATCGAACTTGATTCCGCTGATCTGGCAAAGCAGACCGTTGCTGAGATGCTGGAGCGCCACATTTTGATCAATCGGACAAGCGAAACCGTCCTCCGCTTTCTGCCGCCCTACGTATTGGAAAAAGAACATATTGACGTAGCAATCAATGCCCTCGACGAGATTCTTAGTGAACACGCTCCCAAAATGGCAGCGTCCTATTCCACTGGAGCCAAAACAAATGACTAACAAATCATCTTTTTGGAACACTACCGAAACATCCGCGGGCACGCTTCCCTCGCCTGCGGAGTCACTCGCCGGACGTGACCTATGCTCAATCGCCGATTTCTCAACCATAGAAGTTGAGTCTGTAATGAAGCTTGCTCATGCCGTTAAAGCCGAGCCGGGCAAGTATCGTTGGGCTCTCGATGCGAAGCAGATGGTGATGTTTTTTGAGAAAGCGTCACTGCGGACGCGCCTTACTTTTGAGGCCGCGATTAACACTCTCGGCGGTAACGCGATCTTTGTAGACCAGACACAAAGCCCTCTGGGTGAACGGGAATCTCTTGCGGACATGGCACGCAATCTTGAACGCTGGGTCTCAGTGATCGTGCTACGCACTTACGCGCACGAAACCATCACGGAGATGGCCCAATATGCTGCCTGTCCTGTTATCAATGCCCTCAGCGATCTGGAGCATCCATGTCAGGCGCTCGCTGACTTCCTGACTCTTGAAGAGCGCTTTGGCTCGGCTAAGGAATTAAAGTTCACCTATGTGGGCGACGGCAACAATGTATGCCATTCACTTATGCTGATCGCTGCCCAGCTTGGAGCGCATTGCACCGTCGGCTCGCCAAAGAACTATGCGCCTAAGGCAGATATTGTTGCACAGGCCCGCGCGATTGCAAATGAAACTGGTGGAAGCATTGCTCTGGTGAATGATCCCATAGTAGCCGTGAAAGATGCGGACGCCGTATATACCGACGTCTGCACAAGTATGGGCTTTGAGCATGAAGTGACAAAACGGGCCCCGATCTTTAAGCCGTACCAGGTAAATGAGCAGCTAATGGCGAATGCTGCGCCTCATGCTGTGTTTATGCATTGTCTGCCGGCACATCGCAACGCTGAGGTAACAGACGCGATCCTGGATGGCCCCCAGTCGGTTGTCTTCGAACAGGCCGAGAACAGGATGCATGCGCAAAAAGCTCTGCTGCTGCTATTGCTTGGCGGGACAAATAACGTTCGATGAGGGATTGGCTTTGATAACACGACCCTTCCGGTCGGTCTGATCAGATTTTTTTATGAGGAGTTCGAGAGATGTCGAAGAAGGTTGTGCTTGCATATTCAGGCGGCTTGGACACGTCCATTATTATTCCGTGGTTGAATGAAAACTACGGCATGGATGTGATTGCCATGATCGCCGATGTTGGTCAGGGTGACGACATAGATGCCGTCGTGAAAAAAGCGTACGATACAGGCGCCAAGAAAGCAGTTGTGCGTGACCTGCGCGATGAATTTGTCCGTGATTACATCTTTCCAACCGTGAAATCCGGCGCAGTTTACGAGAACAAATACCTTTTGGGGACGTCGATCGCACGCCCTGTAATCGCGAAAGCGCAAGTGGAAGTTGCGCTGGAAGAGGGAGCGGAAGCTGTTGCCCACGGCTGCACGGGTAAGGGCAACGATCAAGTGCGATTCGAGCACGCGTATCAGGCGCTGGCGCCTGAGCTAAAGGTGATTGCACCGTGGCGCGAGTGGACATTGAAGTCCCGCGAGGATTGCCTGGATTATGCGGAAGCCCACGGCATTCCCGTAGCCCAGAGCCGCGAGAAGATTCACTCGCGCGACCGTAACCTTTGGCACATCAGCCATGAGGGCGGCGAACTCGAAGATGCTGCGAACGCGCCCCTGCCGACGACGTGGGTCATGACGAGAAGCCCTCAGGAAGCCCCGGACCGCGAGGAGATTGTGGAGATCGGCTTCGAGCAGGGTATCCCTATATCAGTGGACAACATGAAGCTTGAGCCGGTGCAACTGATAGAGCTACTGAACGAGATTGGTGCACGCAATGCGATCGGTCGCATTGATCTGGTAGAGAACCGCTTCGTTGGAATCAAGTCGCGGGGCGCATACGAGACGCCCGGCGGTACCTTGATTGTCCTCGCGCATCGCGAGCTTGAGGCGCTGACGCTTGACCGCGAGGTTTCGCATTACAAGCAGCACGTGGCTCTGAACTATGCGGACATCGTTTACAACGGGCTCTGGTTTACGCCGCTGCGTGAGGCGTTCGACGCTTTCATCAACAACACGCAGCAGAACGTGACTGGAACCGTGAAACTCGGCCTCTACAAAGGCAACGTCAATATTATCTCGCGCAAGAGCGATCTTTCGCTCTACTCGAACGAGCTGTCGTCGTTCACCATGGGTGACAGCTACGACCAGAAGGACGCTAAAGGCTTCATTCAGATTCTGGGACTGCCTGCACGCACCCGGGCCCGTCTGCTTAGCCGCAAGAAAGAGGCTGTCAAGTGAAGATGTGGTCCGGACGCTTTCGCGAGCCGCTGGACCCGTTCTTCGACCAATGGCAGAGGTCCCTCCCTTTTGACTGGCAGCTTCTAACCGAAGAAGTCGCTGCCAGCCGTGCGCACGCGCTGGCGTTGCAAGCGGCTGGAGTGTTGACCGACAGCGAAGGTTCGGAAATTCGGGCGGCACTGCTTGGGATTCTCGATGAATACTCTGGAAAGTTGCATGACGTCGCCAGCCACGCTGACGCAGAGGATATTCATCATTTTGTCGAGCTCAAGCTCGCTGAACGAATCGGGGATCTTGGACTCAAGCTGCATACAGGGAGAAGCCGCAACGAACAGATAGCAACTGATCTCCGTCTGCACGTCCGCGCGCGCATCCATGAGTTGCGGCGGCTTCTGGCAGACTGGGGCGGCGCATTGCTCAAACAGGCTAAGGATGCGGGGGAGGCGGTGATGCCCTCGTACACGCATCTGCAGCGCGCCGAACCGGTGCTGGTTGCACACTGGCTGCTCGCATATGTTCAGATGATTCTGCGCGACGCAAACCGATTGGAAGATTGTTCCAAGCGCCTGAACTTCTGCCCGCTGGGCTCAGGTGCGATTGCGGGTGCAACCCTCGCCCTGGATCGCAACATAGCTACAAAGGAACTTGGATTTATCGCTCCTACGGCGAACAGCATGGACGCAACGAGCGATCGCGACTTTGCTATCGAGTTTCTGCAGGTGCTCACCATACTGGCGCTGCATGCCAGTCGTTTCGCTGAAGAAATCACGCTGTTCGCTACAGCCGAGTTTGGCTTTGTGGATCTTCCGGAAGCCTTCTCGACTGGGTCAAGCGCAATGCCTCAGAAGAAAAACCCCGACTTGACCGAGTTGGTCCGCGCAAAGGTTGGCCGCATCCATGGAGCCGCAGAAGCCGCAACCCTTCAATTGAAGGGCCTACCGCTTGCCTACAATAAGGATCTGCAGGAGACACAAGAGCCTGTTTTTCAGGCCGGGGCCGAAACAGTTAGAATGCTGCGGGTTTTGGCGGATTTCACTGCGGCGATTCGATTCCGCGATGACAGGATGCGCGCCGCATGCAGCGAGGGGTTCCTGAACGCAATGGCTGCAGCAACCTACCTTGTCCATAAGGGAGTTCCCTTCCGTAAGGCTCACGAGAAGATAGGAAGTGCAGTGCGCTACTGCCTGGAAAGGAATTGCGAGCTCGGCGACATAACACTCGAAGAGTTGAAGCAGTTTGGACCCGAGTTTGAAACGGACTTTTTTGCGGCGATCACGCTGGAGGCGACCCTCGACTGCCACGATGTCTATGGCGGAACCGCACGGGCACGTGTTCAGGATGCAATCGCAGCAGCCGAACAAAGCATCGGCAATCTCACGCAAAGCGTCGAGGTGGTACATGCTGGTGCGTAAAGCACTCCTTCAGGACGCGACCAACATCTATGAGCTGGTCAATAGCCTCTCCCACGACGGCACGCTGTTGCGCCGCATTTTTGCAGAGATATGTGAGAACGTCCGCGACTTTACGATTGCTGAGACTGATACGGGTGTATTTCTAGGCTGCGGTGCGCTTCATCTCTACGGGCCGCATCTGGCAGAGGTCCGATCGATTGTCGTACGCCATGAGGCAAAAGGCCAGGGTGTTGGCGGAAGACTGCTGACGACGCTGCTTGAGGAAGCCGAGGAACATGGCGTCGGCTGCGTCTGCCTGTTTACGCGGATACCAGACTTCTTCTTCCGCTATGGATTTCGCGAGGTCGAAGATCGCGCAGCTCTTCCTGACAAGATCTTCAAGGATTGCCAAAACTGCCCGCGGCTCTACCGTTGCGATGAGGTTGCGATGGCGCGGGGACAGGTCCCCAAGGTCTCGATTCTTGGGCCTCGTATTGAGGCAGAGCAGCTGGTTCGGCTCACAAGCTGAGGTCCGCGCTGATGCCGGCTTCGCCTGCATCAGTTCAGTTCCGCAGCTGATCGAGACTACGCCTCGAAATCCATTTCCAAGGGTTCTATCAGAGGCATGAGCCATTCGACCGGTGCCACTGGACTTCATACCTTCACCGAACTCGTGACCCTCTGAACGGGACGAAATATTGTCCTTGACTAAGCTTCGATTAGGGTTGCAATTTGCCCCTGAGAAGATCGGGAATAACTCTTGGGTTAGCCGCAGTGTGGTGCGGAGCAGCTCACGCCAATGCGATCGGATAGCACCATGCTTCGGGGCAGGTGGTGAAATAAAAAGCAATTGTAGGAGACATCTGCAAAGACTACAGCGCCACCGGTTCTCTCATACTCCCGATATCCGCCACGTACCAATCGTCCCTCCTAAGAGGAAGTCCACTGCGTCCGTGTTCCGGGTGGCTGAGTAAGGTTTGGTATACAGCGATATCCCCGCGGCGGAACGCTGCGGCTGATCCAGCCATGTAGAGTAACCAGATGCGAAAAATCTTCTCCGGAACAATCTCAAGGAGTGAATCAGCTTGATCCAACAGGCCCTTCACCCAACAACGCAAAGTCATCTCATAATGTTCGCGGAGATTTTCTACGTCGCGAACCTCAAAGCCGGCAGATTCTGCGGCCCATAGCGCTTGAGAAATCGTGACAAGCTCACCGTCAGGGAAGACGTATTTATCGATGAAAGATGAGTCTCGCGGACTTCTCAGCCTTAGCGTATCGCGCAGGAATGGAACAACCGCTCGATCTAGAAACGACGTGCCGCGATTTCCCTGATTCGGGGCGCGCGCGATTCCATGGTTTAGAAAGACTCCGCCAGGCTTGAGCAGTTTGCGTATTGTCTGGAAATAAACTGGCAGGCTTCTTAAGCCTACATGCTCAAACATTCCTACGCTGGCGATTTTGTCGAAGGGCTCAAAACGCGAGGGGGCTTCACGATAATCCAGCAGGTCAACGTGGCAGCACGCATCAAGGCTCGATTGATGAATACGCTCAGCGGCAGTCGTCGCCTGCCTGCCGCTGATTGTAATTCCATTCGCGAAGACATCGTGCGCAGACGCGGCATGAAGTATAAGGCTGCCCCAGCCACATCCAACGTCCAGAAAACGCTCGTCAGGTTGTAGACGGAGCTTATTACAGATCAACTCAATCTTATTTCTCTGCGCCTCATCAATATCGTCATTCGCTGATTCAAAGTATGCGCAAGAGTAAGCAAGCGATTCGCCGAGCCATGCGCGATAGAACTCGACCGGTTGATCGTAATGATATGTGATGGCGGCGTGATCTCGCTCCTGCGAGTGAATCGCTCCCTGCTGCCACCACTGACCCAATCCGAAAAGCACTCCTGAGATCACTTCAAGAATTCGCTGACGCTGGCTTCTGGGGCAGCAAAAAATGTGTTCCGCAACATCAAAAACAGAAAAAATATCGCCTTCGACATCGATTTCCTTCGCCAAGAAGGCTTCGCCCAAAGTAATTTCGCTGGGCTTTGCAAGCAGAGATTGAAGCGCACCGACAGAGTAGAAGACAATCGTGCACACTGGATTGCCTCGCCCTGGCGAAACCCAACGCCATCCATCCCAGAGGCGGATCGAAAAAGCCGGCCCCTCATAATTCTTGAAAAGTGAGTCGAAAGCTTCGACTCGTTGTGATTGCACAGATCCGGACATCGCGCAGTGCCCCCTCTGTCGCGTGCTTTGCAGCGAAAACACAAGGCTGTAGCCGATTTGGTGCCCCCCAGCCCCCCTATTCCACTGATGATGCTGACTTCGAGAAAGTTGTCCTCCCGGATATAAGCATGATGCAGCCAGTTTGTGAGCCGAGACTGAGTCTAAACGATCACGACCCGCACATCACAGTTTCTAAAGGCCTCGGCCGCCTCCTCAGAGACGCCGTCGTCGGTAATCAAGACATCAATATCTGTTGCAGCACAAATTACTGCCGGGCTAATCATACCGACCTTACTCGAGTCAGCCACAACAATCACCTGCTTGGCGCGACGAGCCATCGCTCGAAAAACAGCAGCCTCGTCTGCTTCGATCGTGGTCGCGCCATGTTGAGGATCTACTCCGCATACTCCGATGAAGACCCTGTCCATCACAACGACGTTCAAGGATTCGATTGCAGTTGGACCGATAAGCGAAAATGCGCCGGGCCAACGCATACAGCCGCCGGTCAGCATCGTGTCAAGCCCATTGCTTGAGCTGAGCTCCATCCCGATATTCACTGCGTTTGTAATCACGTGCAGTCCCGCTCGGAGGCGAAGGGCGCGCGCTACCTGAGTTGTAGTTGTGCCGGCGGTGAATCCAATCGTTTCATTTTCGTTGACGAGATCAGCTGCAGCCAACGCAATCCGCTGTTTCTCGGGGGTAAAGCGACCTTCGCGTTCGTGGAAAGACGCATCAAAACGGAATGGCTCGTAGATTTGCCCTGCCAGCATGGCCCCACCATGAGTACGATGCACCAGGCCTCGCTCCTCAAGGCGTACCAAGTCACGCCGAATACTGGCCGGGGATGTTGCAAATAATTCTGTTAGCTCTTCAACTGAGGTTTTACCGTGGCTCAGCAGGAGCCTCAGAATTTCTTTCGCGCGTTGCTCGGTTTTCGAAGACATACGATGCTGTTCAGCCTGAATAATTCCCAAAATTGCAGGTGCGTCTTCATTGTACGGATGTCAAACCAGGATGCAACGGCCCGCTGAAACTTCTCTTCTCATGTCGCAGTCTTCAAGAGAGAATTCACGCTCTCTGCATCGGCTGGCTCAATGCACCCTCGATCGCCTGCTGCAGCGTTTGCACATCGGCTGCCCGCACCACATGTCGAACATGTTCATCCAACCCTGGCGCGCTCAGATGCACCTTGCGCCTCTGATGCTTCATCTGGCTCGGGGCCTGACGCCGGAGCGCTGCATGGAGCTCCTGGACACCGGTTGTCCGAACAATTTCCTGCACATTCTCAGCGCGAACTCCACCGCCGGCCATCACTTCGATGCGCCCTTTTGCCGCGCGCACCAGCTCGCCGATGCGGCGGCGGCCTTGCATGGCAGTAGGCTCTGCGCCAGACGTAAGAACACGATCTGCTCCCGTCCGGATTACATCCTGAAAAGCGACATTGATGTCTCTCGCCAGATCGATGGCGCGATGAAAGGTAACCTCCATAGGACGGGCGAGATCAATCAACTCTCGAGTTCGCTCTACATCCACATCTCCCTCGGCCGTGAGCAACCCAAGCGCGACGCCATCCGCGCCATTCTGAGCAGCCACAGCAATGTCCTCGCGCATCACGGCCAGTTCCTCTGCCGAGTAGAGAAAATCTCCGGCCCTCGGCCGGATCATCACGTGAATTCCGATCTTAAGTCTGGAACGAACCTCACGGATTAGACCTAAGCTTGGAGTCAGCCCGCCCTCGGTCAGCGAATTACACAACTCAATGCGATTCGCACCCCCCGCCTCAGCCGATATTGCCGACTCCAGTGAATCGACACAGATTTCGAGAACTGTCATCGCATACTTATCCGTTCAAAAATTTCAATCTCGTAGCCGAGGATCGCTGAACTGTCAGGGAATCCAAATCATAGTCGCTAAAAGGTGCGGCTACTGCAACTGATGCAGTAGCCGGTTTGTTTTTGCAGAATCTGCCTCATGGTCATCCGTCTTGCCTTGGTATCTCCTCTATTAAAAGCGGTAGTTTGCAGAGAATTGCAAGTGCCGCTCCTGCGAGCGAACACCCTGGAATGACACGTTCCCGAAATTGCTGTCAGTAACTCCAGTGTCAGGGTTTCCGTAGCTTACGATGTTAAGCGCGTTGAACGCATCAAACCGAAAGCCAATCGTCTGCTCGTGATAGGTATGGAAGTCTTTGAAAGCCGACATATCCACATTCAGGAAACCAGGACCTCGCTCGCTGCCGTTTCGTGCCGTACCGAAGGTGTTCGGCGCGGGGACACCATAGGCGCATACCCCGTTATCCACTCCAGGAGTAGTGCAGGGCGTGGCTGACGGATCGGTACCAAACCAGTTATTGATGGTACGGTGCACAATCTTCAGTTTGCGGTATTGATTGGGACGTGAGTTACCGTAACTGTTCGAGTTGTTGCCAGGGCCGGTAAGCGTCTCCGGGAAGCCGGTATACCCAACACCGACAGTCGAGAACTTCCAGCCGCCGATCACCTCATCCTCCCAGCGGTTGATTCCAGAGAGGAACTGCTGCCCCTTTCCCACTGGCAGGGCGTAGACCATCGTCCAGCTCAAGTCATGCCGCACATCGTAGCCGGCTGGGCCCCAGTCGGCAGCACTATCGTAATAGTTCTGGAATGCGCCGCTAAAGCCATTGACGTTCAGTGCGTAGTTGCCAAGACTGTTTGTGAGCGACTTGCCATAGGTATAGTTAACGGTAAACTCCAGCCCCCGGGACACCCGCTGGCGCAGCACAGCCTGCAGCGCCTGATAGTTCGAGGCCGCCCGTGATTCCGTGATGAGCAGCGGATTGGAGCCGACTCCCCCGACCGCAACGTTGTTCCCGATGTACTGATTGTTGTAATACGGCGCTGAGGTTGGGTCGCCGTTCACCACCCATTGATTCACGTTGCCGTAGTCTTCAATGTGCTGGCCCTGCTCGCCTAGATATCCGACCTGCAGCGACATGGTTGGAGACACCGCATATTCCGCGGTCAAATTCCACTCCTGCACATACGCTGGCTTAATCTTCTTCGGATACACATTGTAGGCTCCGCCGAGGTTAACCGTGCCTCCGGTGAAGCCTTCTTGTGCCGTACGGGGAACGTTATAGGGAGCGGCATTCGTAGGAGAAAAAGTAGGTGTTAATACTGCCTGAATGAAGGGAGTAATTGAGGTAAGACGCTGGTTTGAGGAGTTGCCCTCGAAGAAGCTGGTCGCCCCGTAGCCGCCACGGACCACAAAGCGGCTGGTCGCCTGATATGCAAAGCCTATTCGCGGCATGTAGTCGTTCTGGTTGTTGTAGCAGCCGCGGTTGCTGCACAGCCCCGATCCTACTGGAGCGCCCGTCGGCACACTATGTGCGTAGATTACCTGCCCTGTCGCAAGATTGATATTGCCGGTCTTGTTGTTCTCCTCCACCCACGGCTCATCGTATTCGTAACGCAGACCATAGGTTAGCGTCAGGTTTGGGAGTATCTTATAGTCGTCGTTTGCATAGAATGCCGCGCGCCATTGCCTCTGTCCTACGTTTACGCTGGACAGCGTCGCCGCAGCCTGCGATACGTAGTCTGAAACAAAGTCCGCACCGCCGTAGCCGCCCGCGTTCGGCAGCGAGGGATTGCTGGTGAACGCTCCGCTATAGCTCAGGATACCCAGATAACCATTGTTGTTGGCTGTCGGATAGTTGTTCTGATAGCGCAGCGATTGGGTGCCGAATGTAAACGTATGCTTCCCATGCTGCCAGGTCAGGTCGTCCATGTAGCTAAAAGTATTGTCGATGAGGCCACCACCATAAACCGGGTTGCCTCCCGCGGTGATACCGCCGCTAATCCCCTGATACGTGTAGCCGTCATACGCCTGGTTAGGAAACGGAATTCCAACTTTTGCATTTCCTGACGTACCGAACAGGCCGGTGGTATCGGTTGAGAAGTTCTGCGCCCAAACGGTGCGTGTAAAGCCCACATGAACAGAATTGACCAGCGTGGGTGAGAAGATATGCACCCAGTTCACGCCGCCGAGTTTAGTGGGATACAGGTTCGGGCCATTGAATGAGATCGCCAGTACTGGTGTCGTCCCGTCATACGCCGTGGACATGGAGTAGAACCCCGTGATCTTGTCAGAATTTCTCGGGTCATACTCAATTTTGATGTCGCCTTGATTGTTTGCCTTGTAGCTGCGTGTGGGCCCCTGATAATCGCTCGCCGCAATCCCGTCCGTGGGCGTCGCGTTGGGCAGCGGATAGATAGTCGTGTTGGCAAAGAGGAACTTCGCCACAGGATTCACAATCGGCACGCCCTTGTCGCCCACGTAAGGAGCAAAGTTGTTCTGGGAATCATAGAGCTGAATCGGATTGCTCCCGGTAAGCAGAGCGGAGAAGTCGCCATTCCGCATCGCCTGCGTAAATACGCTGGCCGAGCCCGTACCGCCCTTGTGATAGCGCGAACCCAGGTAATCAACGAAGAAAAACAGCTTGTCCCGCTTGATAGGACCGCCAAAGGTCCCGCCGAACTGCGCCTGCGAGTACGGGTTCACAGGGATAATCGGACGCGCCTGGTTGTTGGACCACGAGTTCGCGTTCATCCGGTAATCCTGCACGTAACCATAAACGGAGCCGTGAAATGCGTTCGTACCGCTCTTCAATACCGAAGCCACTCCACCTCCGTTAACGTTGCCGAAGCCAACCGGCGAGTTGGCGGTAACAACCTCCACCTCCTGTAGAGCCTCCGGCGCGGGGCTGTAGGAGATGAGGTTGTTGAAGGTCTCGTTCATATCAATGCCGTCGAGAGTGAAGTTGTTTGCCTGGGCACGGTTGCCGTCTATGTTCACAGTGTCAGTGAAGTATGTACTGCGCTCAATACTCGTGGTTCCGGAGGTTCCAGCGGTGCTGACTGAGCCGGGAACATAAAGCGTAAGGGCCGAGAAGTCGAGGCCATTCAGTGGGAAGTTATGGATTGTATTCGCCGTAATTGTGCTGCCCAGCGTGGCATTGCTTGTGTTCAGAATCGGTGCTGCCGCCGAGACATTCACGGTTGTGGAAGCGCCACCGACACTCAGCGTGATGTTGAAGTTGATCGTCTGCAGCGCCTCAATTTGAAACTCAGGAACGCTCTTCTCGCCAAAGCCCTGAGCAGTGATCGTCTCTGTATAGCGCCCGATCGGTAGATAAGCGATGCGATACACACCCGCTGAGTCGGTCTTGGCTGAGGAGCTCACACCGGTGTCAAGGTTGTGGGCCACGACCTGCGCTCCGGGTATAACGGCGCCGGTCGTGTCCGTGACTATGCCCGTTACCGTTCCTGTTACTGTCTGCGCCCTGCCTATCACTCCGCACACAAAGATGGCTGCTGCAAATGCAACCAGCATTCTGAAGAAACCAGTTTTCATTGCGTCCTCGCTTTTCCGCCTCAATAAAACTTTGCCCTTGGATTTTTCGATCAATTCCAGCCCCATCTTTCAACTGTCGCAGGGTTGGTTTGTGCAACTCATTGTGTTCAACGCGAATTTCCATCGAAGGCCGTCTGTCCTACTGAATTTCAGGCCCAGCACTGACCGACAAAATAACGTGGAATAAAGATAGACCCAAAATGATCGAATTGTCCATCCAGAAATGACTATTTTGAACAAACCAAGACCCTCTCTGTTGAAATCAGCATAAAATGGCCCTCAGAGCGCTTTCATAGATGTAGATTTTGAGCAGTTCATTCAAAATGACGCAGAGGTCAATTGGCCTTAAATCGGCATCTTCCGCGTAAATTTATGGAGGCTTTTCCTGCTGCGATTTGGATAAACGTTTTCGGACAAAGCGTGAGTGGATGCTCGCTGAGATTATGCCTGAATGAAGAAGAGCGTAGTCGAGCTCAGCGTCTCTCACGCTGCGATCGTCGCGTCGTGTTTGGATTAGGCATGGAGTCAAACGTGCGGGTCGGTGCCGCTCCCGAGCTCGCGCTCCCTTTGCTAACTCCATAGATGATCGATGACTGCCCCAAATATATATAAAGGAGTAAATTGAGCACTAATCCACCCAACTCCGGCGTCACACGCCGCGCTCTTCTGCGCGGCGCGGCGGTTGCTGTCACAGCTGCAGCCGCCTCTCAAAGCGGCTTTATGTCTGCTGCAGATGCACAGATCGCACCGACTGACCAGCTTACTCATCGACCGCCTCCCGCCGAGCGGCGCTTCACCAGTCCTGCGGTCGAGGCCGCCATCCGCCATGTGTCACAGCAGATCACCGACCCAGTGCTCGCGCTGATCTTCTCTAACTGTCTGCCCAATACGCTCGATACGACCGTCTATCCCGGCACACGCAACGGCAAGCCGGACACGTTCGTCATCACCGGGGACATCGATGCGATGTGGCTCCGCGATTCCTCGGCGCAGGTATGGCCCTATCTCCCCTTCTGTAAAGAGGACCCGAAGTTGTCTTCCTTAATTGAAGGGGTCATCCGCCGGCAAACCCGCTATGTCCTTATTGATCCTTATGCCAACGCATTTTTGCGAAATTCGACGAGCAAGCCACTTCCCTGGGCGGTCCATGATGACACAACGATGAAACCAGGTGTCGGCGAGCGCAAGTGGGAGATTGACTCACTCTGTTACACAATCCGCCTTGCACACGGATACTGGAGAGCAACCGGTAACACCGCTCCCTTCGATGCTGACTGGCTGGAGGCGGCCCATGCGATTGTCCGCACCTTTCGTGAGCAGCAGCGAAAGCATGGCCACGGTCCGTACCATTTCCAGCGGGCTTCCGAGCAGCCGACAGACACCCTTCCTTTGGATGGCTACGGCAACCCCGCACGTCCGGTTGGGCTCATCTACTCAGGTTTTCGCCCCTCAGACGATGCCTGTATCTTTCCGCTTTTTGTTCCGGCCAATCTCTTTGCCGTAACCAGTCTCAGACAGCTCGCCATCATGGCCGGCAATGTGGCACAAGATACTACGCTTGCAAATGACTGCAACTCCCTTGCTGACGAAGTCGCGGCAGCCCTCGCACAATACGGCCAGATTGAAACAAAGAACCACGGACGCATTTGGGCTTATGAAGTTGATGGCTACGGCGACACCCTGCGCATGGACGACGCCAATGCACCCGGTCTCGTCTCGTTAGATTATCTCGGCTGCGTTTCGCCTGAGGGGCGCGCTCTCTATGAGCGATCGCGCGCATTTGCGCTCTCCGGAGATAATCCCTACTTCTTTCGAGGATCGGCGGCAGAAGGCATCGGCGGACCACATATCGGCTTGGGCTATATCTGGCCGATGTCGATCACTTTCCGCGCGATGACAAGTAAAAACGATCAGGAGATCCTGCAATGCCTTCGCTGGTTGCGAGACACCACCGCTGGGACCCACTTCATGCATGAATCCTTCTGGAAAGACGATCCGGCAAAATATACACGTCCCTGGTTTGCATGGGCGAATACCCTGTTCGGTGAACTTATTCTGAATCTCGCCGACCAAAAGCCCTATCTGCTTCGCAGCACGTTTGCATAAAGAAACGACACGGAATCAGCCCCGGGGAGATGCGCGCAGCGCCCTTCCACGCGAGACCGCCTGCAGTGCTGCACACTCATTTCATGCACGTTCTTATCATTGAAGATGAACTGAATCTTGTTGAGAATCTGACTGCAGCGATCACGGAGACTGGCTTCGTTATGAATCACACAGCAGTCGATGCTGGTATCTGGCGATGACGATCGCGAGTGAGGAGATAGTAGGCGGTCGGAGTCACGATCAAGCTCAAAACCATAGAAATCAGCAAGCCTCCGATCACCGCAATTGCCAGAGGTTGCAGCATCTGCGAGCCAGAGCCGACAGCAAAAGCCAGAGGCAGCATTCCACAGATTGCTGCCGTGGCTGTCATCAGGATCGGGCGAAGCCGGCGCTGGGCTGCGTGGATCATCGCGTCACGCGGGGACATCCCCTCTGACCTTGCGCGCTCATCAGCATCAAGTAGCAGGATCCCGTTTTTCGCAACAATGCCAATGACCATGATAAGCCCCATGAACGATGCAACATTGAAGGTAGTCCCAGTAATCAAGAGCCCGAAGATGACGCCTGCCGTTGACAGCACAGATGATAATAGGATCGAAATAGGCGCGGAGAAACTGCGGAATTCAGCGAGAAGCACACCAAAAACCAACGCGAGTGAAAGCAAAAGCACACGCAGAAGCTCCCGGAACGACTCTTGCTGTAATTGATATGTTCCACCATAGACGATATGCACCGCGGGAGGCAGATGCATGCTGTTAACAATCTGACGGATACGACTGACTGCAGTTCCCAGGTCCGAGCCTTCAAGCCTGGCCGTGACAACAACCAGACGTTGTAAATTCTCACGGAGAATCTCGTTCTGTGGGGGAAGTTGTCTGATTATCGCGAGAGACCCCAGCGTCGCAGTCTTGCCGGTGGAGCTATTGAATACGGTGTTCTCTATGGTGTCCAGCGATGCTCGTGTTTCCTGGCCAAGACGTATGCGCACAGTGTAGGGACGCCCGTTGGCGATCAGCGGCTCCGACACAGTTACCCCGTCAAGGATAGACGTTGCGTCTTCCGCGACCTCAACAGGCGTAAAGCCCATTCGTGCTGCAGCGACCGGATCAACCTGAAAAGTAGTGGCGGGTCCACTGATGGTATTGTCGATTCCGTTCTCCACGTCGACCACACCTTTCACGTTGCTGATTGCGTCGGCAACACGAGGCGCAAGAATATTCAGCAGCGCAGGATCATGTGCAAAAATCTTGATCTGTATCGGCTCAGGTGCATTGGATAAATCCCCGATGTTGTCCTGTAGCACCTGTGTAAACTCTACATCGAGTTCCGGCTCTGTTTTGTGTATGCGTGCGCGGGCCTCTGCCATGATCGCATCAATGCCACGGTGCCGGTTGCTCTTGAGCTTCACGGTGATGTCGCCGGTATTCGCCTCCGTGACAGCGGCCAATCCCATCTGCAACCCAGTGCGTCGAGATGTACTCTCCACCTCGGGAATACTATGGAGAATCTGGTACACGTGATTGAGAACACGATTGGTTTCAGCGAGCGAACTGCCCGCCGGCATGATGTAGTCGAGGATGAACCCGCCCTCATCCATTTCCGGTAGAAGATCGGAACCGAGACTGCGATAGCCGAACCAGGTCCCTGCGACCAGAAGCACGCAGAGGCCAAACAGTATCCCTGGCTTGCGCAGGGCCCATTCCAACGCTGCGGCGTGCTTTCCAATGACCCATGCCATTGTCCGGTCCGTATGATGCTCGCGCGGCTTTGTCGCGTCGGCATGCGAGCGGAGAAGGGTGAGGCTAAGACCTGGAGTCCAGGTCAGCGCGAGAACTAAAGAGGTTAATAGGGCAACGGTCATGGTAATTGCGAGCGCCCTAAAGAAACTGCCGGTAACGCCTGTAACTGACACAAGCGGTAAAAACACGACCACAGGTGTGATTGTGGAACCAAGCAATGGGATCACTAATTCACGCAACGCCAAACGCGCAGCTTGCACTCGGTTCTCGCCCTGATCGCGATGAAGAACAATATTTTCGACCACCACAATCGCATCGTCGATCACCAGACCAATCGCGGCGGCCAGTCCGCCAAGGGTCATCAGGTTGAAACTCTCCCCAACGATCCACAGAAACAGAACCGTGATCGCCAGGGTGACGGGGATTACTAGTCCTGCAACAAGTGAAGAAGTCCAGTCGCCCAGAAATAGAAACATCGTGACGCAAGCAAGCAGAAGGCCGATCAGAATTGCATCGCGAACGCTTCGTATGCTGTTCCGCACCAGCTCCGATTGATCGTAAAAGGGAGTGAACTGAACGCCGGAAGGCAGAGATTTCTTCAACTGCTGTACCTCACGGGCGACCGCATCCGCAACGGCGACCGTGTTGCTCGAAGGCTGTCGGGCAATGTTCAGCAAAACTGCCGGCTTGCCATTCGCGGTAACGGCGGTATAGACAGGCATTACGCCTCGTTCCACTGTCGCCACATCAGAGACATGAACCGGCGCACCGCCCGGAGTCACCTTGACAACAAGATTCGCCAGCTCCTGTACATCATGAACCTGTGCTCCAACCAGACTGAGAATCAGTTCGTGGTGGTCCTGGTAAAGCCCGGGCGATTGAATTATGTTCGATGACTGCACCGCGTTCACCAGATCCTGTATTGTGATGCCGGCATTTTGCATGAGCGCCATGTGAGGCACTATATGGAACTCCGGCACCTGACCACCCTGCACAGTGACAGTACTGACACCCGCAACTCGATTCAGTGGAGGCTTTAACTGATAGGTCGCAATCTCCCAGAGCTCAGTTTGCGAGAGCGCATTTGAAGTAAGGCTGTAACCGAGAATTGGAAACGTCGCAAATGTAAGCCGGTTTGTAGTTATAGTCGCTGTATTGGGCAACGTTTGCCGAACACTGCTAAGCGCAGAATTTACAAGTTGCAGCGTCCGGTACATATCGACGTTCCAGTTGAAAAAGAGGCTGACCTCGGCTTCGCCGCGGCTGGTTGTGGAACGGACTGTCACTAGCCCCGGGACGGAATTCACCGCATTCTCGATCGGCCTGGTGATGGTCACTTCCATCTGTTCGACAGGCATTACGCCGTTGTCGACGCCAATTACGACTCGCGGAAAATTCGTCTCGGGAAATACCGCAATGGGTACCTGCTGCAGTGCATAAATGCCCGCTAATGAAAGGACAATCAAGAAGAAGAAAATCGCTCCGCGGTACCGGACCAGCCAGAATTGCTCATCTTTTGCCGAGAAGACTCGGGGTCCGCTCATCAATTTGCCTCGCCGCTTCCATCTCTGCTGCCATCCGGGCTGCCGATTCGCACTTTGGTTCCGTTATCCAGTCCATATGCACCCGAAGTGATGACCATTTCATCCGCTTTCAGGCCGTTGGTTATCTGAACATCTTCACCGTTATTTATGCCCACAGCCACAGTTCTTCGGTGTGCTTCCCCATCACTGCCGATGACCATGACGGACTTACTTCCGTCCTCGGCAGTCAGCAGGGCGGAGATGGGGACCTGCATTGCGTCAGCGACCGTACGCCCTATGATGATGACGCGGACTGGGCTCCCCGCTTTGTAATGCCCTTGCGGATTCTCGACTCTCAGCCAGACTTCAATGGTCGTACTCCCGGGATCGAGCGCAGGACTTATCAGAGACACCGTGGCAGGTACCGGCGCAGCAACTCCCGGAACCTCGACCTGCGCCTTACCTCCTAATTTGAGCCGCTGCGCAACCATTTGGGCCAGGTGGACCTTCGCAATGAGCACCGACGTATTCATAACGGTGACAAGCGGCGTGCCTGCGTTCGCCATATCCCCAGGAAACAGTGGGCGGTCGGTTACAACTCCACTGATAGGGCTCTTTATCTGTGTAAACGAAAGCTGTGCTTCGGCGGCCTGGTATCTGCCTTTCGCCGCCTTTAGCTGTCCCTGTGCCTGCTTGAGCGCTTCCATACGGCCCACAGCCTGCAAGCCACGCAAATGGCTAAGTGCGGCCTCATATGTCGCTCTTGCCTGAACCAGAGCGGCTTTCGCCACATCAAGATCGCGGCCTGCAATCGCACCTTCGTCAAACAGCTTCTGCCTGGAGGCAACGATCGTCTCGTTTAGCTTTACTTGTGCAGTCGCCTGCTTCAAGTCCAAAATTGCCTTTTGATACTGCTCAGGCAGCAGCGCTTTTGTTTCTGTATCGTACTCGGCCTGCGCGGCCTCATATTGCCCCTCAGAGTCCAACGCTGCTGCAGCAAGGTCCTCGTTATCAAGCGTGGCGAGCAACTGACCTGCCCTCACACTTGATCCTCTCTGCACATAGAATTTCTTGATTGGAGCAGTCACTTTGGCTGAAATTACGGCTTCATTGAGTGGAGAGAGCATCGCATCTGCAGTGATCTTTTCTGCTATCGGGCCTATTTCGGGCTTCTGTGCCTGAACGGTTACAAGAGCGGCGTTGAGTGTGTCGCTGGATGAGCCGCTACAGCCCAAACTGCCCAGAGATAGCGTTACGGCTCCAGCGGCAACGAAGGTCAATTGTCTCGCATATTTGCTGACGGTCAACCTGTTACTTCTCGATTTAACCATTCAGAGTTTCCCTGTAAGAATTTGAAGATAAGCCAATGCCGTTTCGTACTGCACAACCCCATCGGCCTGTGCATTTTGCGCTGTAATTGCGGCATTTTGTGCGTCGACCACCTCAAGCACTGTGGCCTCGCCCGCCTCATAGCGGAGGTTCGTCAGATGAAGACTTTCCTTAGCGGTGTGCACGCTCTCATCAAGGAGCGCGAGCTGGTCATGGGCGGCAGCGGCATGCGCGTATGCTTCTTCAAGATTTGCGATCAAAGATCGTTGAGTTGCTGTTAAAGCCACTTGAGCAACGGAGCGCCGAATTTCACTCTGTTTGACTTTCTTTTGGGTTGAAAACCAGTTCCATACTGGCAAATCGAGCGTGCCACTGATAGAGTAGCCGAGGTTTTTCACGCCTTCAGGCCCGTTCACGGCAAACTGTGGGGCGTCGATACCATAGTTGAAATTCAATGCAAGATCCGGAAGATACGATGCCCATGCGGCTTCGACTCCTGCGTCACTCGCCTTGAGAGCTGCCATGGCGCTCTTCAGTTCCGGGTTGTGAGTCGTAGCTTCCGCATTCACCTCATCGCGGGTGGGTAACGGTTGAATCGCCGCGAGGGGCTGCGTCTTGTATGGTGTGCGGGGATCAGAAAACAGGAGCACGGCAAGATTCAGCCGGGCGGTCTCAGCCGCAACCTTGGCGTTCGATAAGTCGATCTCGCGTTGTTCCTGCTGTAGTTCAGCTTTCACTACATCTGAATGCGCAACCTCTCGCTCAGACTCACGCTCACGCGTGACATTTGTGAAGGCTTGTGCTTCACGGAATGCTTCGGTCATAAGCTTTTCTTTCGTCTCTGCATCGGATACCGAGTAATACAGGCTGACCACTGTGGCGACCAGCCCGCGTCGAGCAATTTCGAGTTCTGCGGACGCTTGTGCGGCATTTGCATCTGCGGCTTTTACGTCTGCGAATTGCTTCAACCCTATAGTCTCGTTGATCGAGGCCTGGCTCGCATATTCACGAATTGCGTTATTCGCAATGAAGATCGGCGCGGCCTGATTTCCTACCTGGCCGCCCTGATTTCGCCTCCCGTTCGGCTGTGTGTAAAGCAGCTGGTTATGGTACGCCGCGGTGGGCAGCAGAGCAGCCTTTGCCAGATAACTGTCAATCGCCGACGTGCCTAGATTTGCGCGGGCTGCCGCATATGCCAGATCGCTCTTTCGCGCGCGCTGAATCGCTTCATCAAGCGAAATAACTATCGCTCCGGAGGCGTTGTGAGACGCGATGGCCCGCGTTGGAGTCTGGGCATAGGCGCCAGTGATTGGAACAAGCAAAGTAAGAATGGCAGCAAGCCGGAACATAACCTGCCGACATTGTTCTGACCTCATACCCATATATATAAAGTACGGAAGTATTCTTAAGACAGCCTGAATATCAGCCACTTGCAAAACCTGCATCTTATGCTGATCTGCGCCGGCGATGTCAGCATAATTAAAGTGCTAGTTGAGCGCGGCAAGGCTGTCGTCGCGGCATCCGTCAACGGCGAGCAAGGCATCCGTTTTGGTGAGTTGGAAAACAGTCAGAACTCGCTGGCTTACGCCGCAGAGCCGCAGAGCGCCGTTCTTCTGGCTCAATACACCGTAGACATACACCAACAATCCGAGCCCGGCGCTATCCACAAAGTCCACGCCGGCCAAATCGAATACCATCCGCGAAACACCATCTGCGATCGCGGCCTGTACCTGAGAATCGGCAACCTTCAAAGAGGTCCCAAGGGTCAGCGGTCCCTGAAAAGTAACCACCGCAGTCTCATTGGCCAGGCGTTCGATACTGGTCGTCAGTGGCATGGTTGGGATTCTACATCCAAAGCCGATGAAACGGGGGCGTATATCTCGGCGAGCAACGGGACTCCGAAGTTGAGCCAATCCGATGTTTGGACGGAGAGAATTGGCTCCTCAGGTAGGACTCGAACCTACAACCCTTCGGTTAACAG
>Ga0335074_10000052_pt1 | contig 219416 bp, 166 predicted proteins | sample Lox_Sample_23_FD_206715 | JGI IMG/M metagenome (GOLD analysis project Ga0335074, IMG submission 206715) | Soil microbial communities from Loxahatchee National Wildlife Refuge, Florida, United States - Lox_Sample_2.3 | ecosystem: Environmental > Terrestrial > Soil > Wetlands | place: USA... | reverse complement strand
TTCAAAACAGCGACGATCTGCTCAACAGTGAATCGCTTCTGCTTCACGGCAAATCTCCCTTCCTGGGTTCTAGATTTTGCCGGAAACTAACCCTCAGAGTGGCTCAAAAATACCGGGGCCGATCAGGCGAATGGGTGTGCGAGGTTCTCCTGCGCGTGTTGGAGCCGATGCAGGCGCGGCCCGCGAAGGCGGGTCTTGGGTCACCACAGAAGCTTCAAAGCGAATTGAATCTGGCGCGAAGTGGTCGACGTGCTGTTGATTGCCCCGGCCGTGCCGGAGACTCCCGCGGGGGTAAAGACGATCAAGTTGGGCGTATTGAAGTTCGCGCGATTCAGAATGTTGAAGAACTCCGCGCGGAATTGGAGATGCAGGCGCTCGGCCAGCGACGTGTCTTTGAGGACCGCAAAATCCCAAGTGGCCAGGCCGGGACCGTTGTACGCGTCGCGGCCGACATTGCCGTAGAAACCGCTGTTGTTGGGTGGTCCGATAAACGCGTCAGGATTGAACCACTGCGAGGGCTTGCCGAGAATCACGGGCCCCGTAAAATCCGGATTGAGAAACGGCCGGACGGGATTGCGCGTGTCGCCGTTGTTCGAGGGGTTGTAGCTGAGCTGGGGAGTGAACGGAAACCCCGACTGCAAAGTGATGATGCTGGTTAGCGCCCAACCGTCCACGAGTTTTCCGGCCACACCGCTGACATCCGCCAAAAACATCTTTCCTTGTCCGAAGGGAAGGTCATAGATCGCGTTGATGACCCCGAGGTTTCGAACATCATACGTGGCCGGGCCCCAATCGGCGCGCAAATCGTAAGGATTCGACACGAGGCCGGGAGCATTATTGGCTGTGGTTTGATTGAGCGAGTCGCCGTCATCGAGAGCCTTCGACCAGGTATACACGCCGCGCACGGAAAGCCCGTGGCTGAAGCGGCGGTTCAGGTCCACCTGCAAGGCGTTGTAAGAACTGTTGCCGTAGGAAAACCACGTCCAGGTATTCGCGAGGCTTGGAGTGGGCTTGGGAGCGCCCAGGGGGATGTAGTAACTGCCCGCGGGAACGGCGGTACCCGACAAGGCGCCGAAGCCCGCGGGATAGACCGCAGGGCACGGGACCGCAGGGCAGATAGTAGGAGGCGGCTCGTTGCCGTCAATGCCGATAATTTCGTGATACCCGTGCGAGCCGACGTATCCGACTGTGAGCGAAGTGTTGGGCGAGAGAGCGCGTTCCGCGCGGAGGGACCAGGAAATCAGCGTCGGAGTATTCAGATTGGGCTGGACGCCGCCGGGAACGATCTTGGCGGTGGCAGGAACCGGGGCCGAAGGATCAATGGGAAAAATCGAGACGTTTTCGTTGGGGATGGTATAGGTCGGATTGAAGGGCGGATTCTGGTCGGTGCGGTATCCGAGAGCGTCCTGCAAATCGTTGTACATTCCGAATCCGGCGCGGAAGACGGTTTTTTCGCCAAACGGGCTCCACGCCAGGCCGATTCTGGGCTGAGGGAGAAAGGTGGCGTTGTTCGCGGTGAACACGGAATTGCCGACGCGCGGGTTCGCGGAGATTACGCCGTCGGTGAAGGTGTAATTGGCGGCGCGGCCGTGGGCCTCGTTCCATCCCGTGGTGAATTCAGAACGAAAGCCGAGCGACAGCGTGAATTTCGGGCTTACGCGGATCACGTCTTCGGCGTAGAGAGCGCCGAAGAGCGAACGCCAATTCAACTCCGTCGGCGCGGGATCGTACAGGAAGCTTGAAAAATTGCCGGCCAGAAAAGTGGAAACGCTGGCGAAGGTCGCCTGGCCGAATTGGCTGAGCGCGAGAGTTTCGTTGGATTGAAACTGCTGGAACCAGGCGCCGAAGCTGAACTGGTGGCGGCCGCGCGTGAGAGTCACCTGGTCCTCGTACGTATAAAGATTTCTGGCGACGCGCAGATCGCTGCCGTTGTTGCTTCCGGCAAGGCCCACCTGCGCCTGCGGGTTGGACGCTGCGCTTCCCCCGACAACCACAGCGCCCACGGGAAGCCCCTCGAGAAAACCGGAAACCGTGGCGGCAGGAGTGCCGGGAGTGGGCTCGCCGGCGAAGAAATAACCGGCGCGGGAATAGCCAACACGAGCGGTGTTGAGAAGAGACGGCGAAAAGACGTGAGTTTCTTCGAGGCTCAGAACCTGTTCGCGGAGATCGAGCAGGTCCGTGCTGTAAGGGTCGGCGGTGGTCGCGGTCACGTCGGCGCCGTCGTCAATGGTGTACACGCCGGAGAAGGAATCGCGCTGCGAGAAGATGTGGTCGAGGCGGACCGTGCCGAAATCTTCGCGGATAGTTTGCAGCGGGCTGCTGGAGTAAGGAGAAATCCCGTTGAAATCGGGAGCCGTGGCGAGCGGTGTGGGCCACAAATTCAGAAGCGGAACGACGCTCGGGACGGCGGCGGCGCGGGAAGCGAGACTCGGCACAAACGCCAAAGAAGCCTGGTGGAGATTCTGGCGCAGCCCTTCGTAATTCGCAAAGATGAAGGTGTTTTTCGCGAAAACAGGGCCTCCGATCGCGCCTCCGAACTGGTTGCGCTGAAAGGGAGGGGCTGAAGCGCCGTCAAAATAGTTGCGAGTGTCGAGGGCGCCGTTTCGCAGAAATTCGTAGACGGAGCCGTGCCACTGATTCGTGCCGGACTGGGTGACGATTATGACCTGGCCGCCCGGCTTTTCGCCGTACTCCGCGCCGTAGGAATCGCGAAGGACGTTGAATTCGCGCACCGATTCGACGCCGAGCAATTGGCCGCTCGCTCCGCCGGGCGTCATATTGTTTTCCGCGGCGCCGGTATATTCGATTCCGTTCAGGAGAAACAGGTTTTGTTGCGGGCGGTTGCCGGAGACGGCGAAATTGTTCGCGTTCGTGGAATTGGAGACGCCCGTGCCGCCGGCCTTCTGGGAACTAAAATTCGCGATGCCCGGATTCAAGGGAAGAAGCAGGTCGTAACTGCGGCCATTGAGGGGCAGATCTTTTACTTGCTGCTCGCCGACGAGCCCGGAAATGTCGGCCGTCGTGACACTCACCATCGGCGCGTCCGAATTGACTTTGACCTGCTGGGTCAAAGCGCCCACCTCGAGCTGCACGTCGACTTCGGCGACCTGGGCGACGGCGAGATTAATGCCGCCGCGGACTTGTTCTTTGAAGCCGGCTTTCTTGACGCCGACTTGATAGCGCCCGGCGGGAAGGGCGATCACTTCGTAGCGCCCGGCAGCGTCCGTGACGGTGGTGCGGACCTCTCCTGTCTCCGTGTTGGTCACGGTGATATCGGCGGCGGTGATGGCGGCGCCGGAGGTGTCGGTGACCGCGCCGGAAATCGAAGCGGAGACTTGCGCGGCGGCGCGCGGGGCAAAGAAGATCAGAATGGCAAAGATGGCGGCTCCGCGGCAGAGGCGGTCGAGCCAAAGACCGGGCGACACGCCCGGAGACGAGTACCCCGCGGATGCTTGAAACATCGAATGATCCTCCCGTGTGAATGAGAAACGAGCGGCACGACCGGAAACCGCCGGCGAGGTCCGCCTGCGCGCAGCATATACGTTATAGTACGGCTGTAATAGTTATGTCAAACCGACTTACTGCGATAAAAAGAGAGGGAATCGGCGCACAGTCAAGCGGAAAGGACAGAGGGAAACCGATTAGACTTTTACGATCATGACTTCAGTGGATTTGATGAGGGCTGCCGCGGTGTCGCCGACCTTCAAACGCATCTCCCGCACGGCGTCGGAAGTGACAATCGAGGTGATGTGCTGCCCGCCGATCGAAATGCGCAACTGCGCGATCAGACCGTCAATCTTGATTTCCGTGACCCGCCCCACAAGCTGATTTCGCCCGCTGATTCGCCGGTAACTGTCGCGCCGCTCGCTGACGGGGCCGCGTCCCGAAGAGACGTGCAAGAATTTGTCGAGTTCGGACTCGGGGATGCGGTGGTGGCCGCCGGCCGTCTTGATCGTGCGGATTTTCTTTTTGTATATCCACTGCTTCAATGTGGGATAGCTGATTCTCAGGACCTTGGCGGCCTCGCGAGGGAGCAGCAGAGTGGTAGGCTTCATAGCAGGGAATCCCTAAGAGTACTTTTACGCTCGGGGGAAACATCCGTCAATGGCTCCAAGGCAACCGGCTAAATCATTTCGCGCGGGCAATTTTCAGGGAGCAGGGGGCATCAATCTTGCGCCTTGGCGAGCTCGAGTTTGTCGAGCCCACGCCACTTGTAAAAGGCGATGGAGACAATCCAGCTGATGGTGAAGAGGGCGACGATGAAGTAGCCGAGTGTGCCGAAATTATCGTTGAGCCCTGCTACGCCGTCCCAAAACCATCCCTTCAGATGAAGGTGCTGGACCAGGAGCCCCAGAGCTTCGATCCCGCCAACGACAAGGGCTACGAGGACGGAGACGCAGGTGATCGTCAAGTTGTAATAAAGCTTCCGAATGGGCTTCACAAAAGCCCAACCGTAGGCGCCGAGCATTAGGATGTTATCCGTCGTGTCAACGAGAGACATTCCGGCCGCGAAGAGCACGGGGAAAATGAGGATCGAGGAAAATGAAAGCCCTTTGGAGGCCTCGGCCGCGGAAATGCCCAGCAGGCCGACCTCGGTGGCGGTGTCGAATCCCAGGCCGAAAAGAAACCCAAGCGGATACATGTGCCAGCTGCGGTTAATCAGACTGAACATGGGGCGAAACAAGCGGGAAAGGAATCCCCGGCTGCCGAGGAGCATGTCGAAGTCTTCCTCGAGATATGGTTCACCGCGCCGCACCCGAAGAAAGGCACGGTAAATAGAGCGCAATACGATCAGATTGACGCCGGCAATGGCGAAGAGAAAAAACGCGGAGACCAGCGTTCCGATCACGCTTCCGAGATTTCTTACAGCTACTAAGCGGTACTGCAAGGCCAGAGCCGTTCCCGCAATCGCCGACGCCCCAAGCACCACGACGGTGGAATGCCCAAGTGAAAACATGAAGCCGACCGCGACGGGCCGTTTTCCGTCCTGCATCAGCTTGCGCGTGACATTATCAATGGCGGCGATGTGGTCCGCGTCCACGGCATGCCTCAACCCGAAACTGTAGGCCAGAAGCGCCGTCCCCAGCAGCACGGGATAATCGTGAAAGGCAAGGCCCGCCCAGAGCCACGCTCCGAGGTTGAACGCGAGCAGGATGGCATAGATGGCAATCACCCTGGTGCGAAGGTGACCGGCGCCATCGTCGAATAACGCCGCTAATTTAAATTGTGATGCGTCTGCCACTTGGGTTGATTCCTCGGAACATGAATTGGGCGGCAAGCGGTCCGGGGAAGGAGCCGCGGCTCGACCTTTACTGATTTACCCCGCTGGCAAGAAAGCCGCCGTCTACCACAAAAACCTGGCCTGTCACAAAGGACGCCGAGTCGGAGGCAAGAAAGACAGCGATGCCGACTAATTCCTCCGGCCTTCCGAAGCGTCCCATCGGAATGCGCTGCAAGAGTTCGTTTCCCCTCGCCGTATTGTCGAGGAGTTCGGCGTTGAACGAGGTGCGAAAGACTCCCGGAGCGATGGCATTCGTCAAGACGCCGTGTTTGGACCATTCGACAGCGAGCGAGCGAGTCAGCGCGGCCACCCCCGCCTTGCTTGCGGCGTAAGCCGCGACTTCATGGAATGAGACAAAGCTGTTCAGCGAAGCGACGTTGATAATCCTGCCATACTGGCGGCTCAACATGTGCTTTCCAAAGACTTGGCAAGCGCGAAGCGTGCCGGTCAAGTTCGTCTCCAAAATATCGTTCCACTCGGCGTCCTGAAAATCCAGCGTGGGCGCGCGTTTTATTTTGCCCGCGCAATTCACCAGGATATCCACTTTTTCAAAGCGTTCGAGGCAGGCGGCCAGCAGGCGCTCAAGCGACTCCGTTTCACGCGTGTCCGTCGTGAGCCGGAGAGTGCGTTTTGCGCGCGACTCGATCTCTTGCGCGACGGCTTCGACTTTGGCCCCATTGCGTCCCGTGGCTACAACGTCTGCGCCGGCTTCCGCCAGTCCGAGACTCGTCGTTTTGCCGATTCCGGAAGTGCCCCCGATTACGACGGCCAGCTTTCCGGACAAATCCAAACCTGGAAACATGATGTGTTCCTTCCCGGCCCGCTCCATTTTCGCGGAAATTCGGCGTGCAGGTATCGGATTTCCGCGCCGCTCAAAATCCAAACCCAATTGACAATCTGAGCGGGAAAGTCTACATCATCCGAACGATGTCGGGTGACGCCGTCTCGGGATGGAGCCTCCGCAGACCCTGCCGAGATTCATTTCAGGATGCGCGCACCATCGAAGTTGATTTGACTTATATTGGAAAGCGGGCGAGAGAAGATCCGGCAATTCATCTGATGGATGGGGAAAGCCGGCAATGCCAGATTGGGAAGGGCCAAAATGAATCGACGCCAGTTTCTCGGCATCGCAGGTGTTGGAGCGCTTCACGGAATCGATCTGTCAAAAATCGATCGGGCACTTTGGCCTGGCGCGACGGAGCCCGGGTCCATGCCTCCGGCGGGCGATTCGAAGGCTTTCGGATCGGGATATTTCGGCGAATGGATCATGGATCAGTTTGGCCTACCTGCATACCGGTATACCTGCGATCAGATGACCGATCCTAAAGCCGTGAGCCCCGTTCACAAGGAATGGCGTTCTCCCACGGACCACACGCACCAGGTGGGAAACGATCGCCTGGTTGCGGCCGTGTCGAATTATGGATACGTGCAGGTGCGGCAGGACGAAGGGTCGCCGAAATTCCTCAACGATTATTCACCCGAGAAAAACTACTACGGAGCGGGCATCGGATTTCTCACGGACGGAGATCAGATCCTCAGCACCTATTATCCCGGACAGGGGGAATCGTTTGAACGAGTCATGGGCGAGGGCTACCTCCGGAAGACGGTGAAAGGCAAGCGCCATACGGTGGATCAGGTGATCTTCGCGCCCTTCGGCGACGACCCGGTCTTGATTTCGGGCGTCACCGTGACGAATCACAGCGGTCAGGAAGCGAATCTCCGCTGGGTGGAATATTGGGGCTGCCACAATTATCAATTTTCTTACCGTTCCTGGATGCAGGCGAGCCTGCTGCGCAAGACGAATGCCGCGAACTTGCGCCGCGAATTCGGCGGGCGGTTCGCTCACGCGTTCAGCGAAATGCCCGGCCGCGCCGGCATAATCGAGACGCAAAAGTTTCTGGGACGTTCGGCCGAGGACACGGAATCGTGGGAACAAGTGCAGGCCTATCTGGCCAAGAATCCGTTGGGGTTTTTTGGCGGGCCCGTGCCCGAACTCGCTCCCGGGGCGGCGATGGAGGATTTGAATCCTCCCTCCACCTTCCTCGTCTCTCTCGATGCGCCCATGGACGGGTTCGCGACCGACGCTGCGGCGTTCTTCGGCGGCGGCGGGATCGAACGACCGGCGGGACTCGCGGCCAGTCTGGATAACAATCTGGGTTCGACGGGGCCGGGCAGCGCCCTCTTGCTCGAGCGGAACCTGGCCTTGCGGCCGGGCGAAAGCCGAACGATGTATTTTCTCTACGGGTACAAACCCGAGGGCTTCGAAATCGAAAAACTGGCGGCGAAGTACTCGGCTGATCCGGCGGGGGAGTGGGCGCGATCGAGCGCCGCGTGGAAATCGGACGGCATTCGATTCAAAACGCCGGCCGAACCTTGGGCGGAAAGAGAAACTTCCTGGAGCCACTATTATCTGCGCAGCAATCTTACTTACGACCGGTTCTTCGATGAAAAAATTCTATCGCAAGGACACGTGTATCAATACATCATCGGATTTCAAGGAGCGGCGCGGGATCCGCTGCAACACACTTTGCCATTCATCTTCAGCCGGCCGGAGATTGTCCGCAATGTCATCCGTTACACGCTGAAGGAAATCCAGCCGGATGGAGCGATTCCTTACGGCATCGTGGGCAGCGGAGTTCCCATGCCGGCCATATTCCGGCCGAGCGATCAGGACATGTGGCTGCTTTGGACGGCGAGCGAATACGTGCTGGCGACGCGCGACAAGAGTTTTCTGGACGAGAAAATTCCCGCTTATCCGGAGCGGGGCGCCCGTCCTTCGGACAAGACGGTTCTCGAATTATTGCAAGGCTCCTACAAACATCTCGTGGACGGAATCGGGGTGGGAGAGCACGGGCTGATGCGACTTTCGAACGGCGATTGGAACGACGAAGTCGTCGTCTTCCGCGGGTCCACGGCTACTTCGCAAGAGGTCCGCAAGCTGGGCGAAAGCGTTCTAAACGCGGCGATGGCTTGCTACGTCCTCGACTATTACGGGAGGATGCTCGCCTACGCGGGAGACGCAAAGGGGGCGGAGGGCGCTCGCGCCAAGGCCGAAGCCCAGCGAAAGGCGGTCCGCGAGTGCTGGCAAGGAGAATGGTTTCGCCGCGCCTGGCTCGGACCGCATCTGGGCTGGATCGGCGAGGACCATATGTGGCTCGAGCCGCAGCCCTGGGCCATCATCGGAGGAGCGGCCACGCCGGAGCAGCAAAAGGCGCTGGTCGCGTCCATGGACCGGCTGGTGCGCAAGCCCTCGCCCATCGGCGCATTCGTGCAGAGCAAGGGGGACCCGACCATGTCGAGCCAGGTGGGAACTTTGACCAACGGAGGAGTCTGGCCCTCGATCAACGGAACGCTGATTTGGGCGCTGGCTCTCGAAGACGGCGCGCAAGCCTGGGACGAGTGGAAAAAGAACTGCTTCGCGCTCCATGCGGCTGCTTATCCGGACATCTGGTACGGCATTTGGAGCGGCCCGGACACGTATAACTCGGTGCTGTCGAAATATCCGGGCCAGACGATGTTCGTGAAACCGACTCCGGGCGATCACAACTTGCAATCGGGAGAAGGCCTGGATTGGACGGATTATCCCGTCATGAACATGCACCCGCATGCGTGGCCGCTTTACAGCGCGGCCAAGCTGCTGGGCCTGGATTTCCGGGAAGCCGGGATCCGTTTCCGGCCAACACTTCCGTTGGCGGAGTACGAATTCTCCTCTGCGCTGCTGGGATTCAAGAAATCCAAGGACGGATTCAGCGGATGGTACGCGCCGTTGGTGGGGGGACACTGGGAGATCGAATTCCGGCTTTCCGGAACGGAAGCCGCGCGCCTGCGGAAGGTGAAGGTCAACGGCTCCGCCACGGCATTGCATATTTCCGAAGGAGCGATCCGGTTCGGAGGCGAGAGCGCAGCCGACAAGCCGCTTCGCTGGGAGATTACGTAAGGGGCAATCCGCGCTCTCGCGTCGGCGCGCGAATTCGGCTTCAGCGAAACTCGATGCTGCCGTCCGGGTTCACGCCCCATCCCGGGTTCCATGCGACTTCCCAGGCGAATCCGTCGGGGTCGGCAAAATAGCCGGAATACCCTCCCCAGGAAGCTTCCCTCGCCGGCCTCAGAATAGTCCCGCCCGCGTCCGCCGCCTGTTTGAGGAGAGGATCCACTTCCGTTTTCGCTCGGACATTGTACGCGAGAGACATGGCGGCGCGGCCGAACGTCGCGGGATCGGCCTGGAAATCTTCGGCGAGCTTCTCGCGGAGAAACAAAGCAAAAATCATTCCGCCGGTTTGATAGAAGACGACCTCGTTGTCGGCGTACACCGGCTTCCACCCGAGTCCTTCGGAATAGAAGCGCCGCGACAATTCGATGTTCCTAACGCCGAGGGTGACGAGGCTGACGCGCTGTTCCATGTTTTTGTGCCCTCCTTCCGGGAAAAGGCGAATTTCGAATCTCGTTCGAATTCCGGCGAACCTCTTTACGGGCTCTTCATCTCCAGGATAGACGCGGAGGACAGACATCGAGGATGCACGGGAAGTCGAAATGTTTCTTGCATGAACCGGCGGGCCTCCCGGCATGGCGGCCGGTGGTGTGGCGCAAGTCACATCGCGGGGTGACACGAGTCACCGAATGGAGTTGGGAGGTGGAATACAAGTGGTTCAGGAGGTGACGATCATGCCAGCCGTCGCGACGAAAACGAGAATTCAACTGAAAAACATCCTCTTCGCCACGGACTTTTCCTGGGCCGCCAACGCTGCCGTCCCTTATGTAAAAGAAATCGCCCAGCATTTTGGATCCCGCATCGTGGCCGTCCATATCCGGCCACCGGTTGTCAACCCGATGACCTATCCTACTTCCTGGCCGGTCTTCATCGAAGCGGCCGAATCGGAAAACAAAAGACATCGCATGGAGCTTCTCGCCCAATTTCCGGGAGAGACAACGGAAGTGATTATCGAGGAAGGAAACCCGCTGACGCAGATTCCCGCGGTCCTCGAAAAGAAACACGTAGACCTTATGGTGATGGGGACACATGGCAGGACAGGGGTGCCGAGGCTTGTGCTGGGTTCGGTCGCCGAAGAGATGTTCAGAAAGGTCGAATGTCCGGTTCTGACCGTCGGGCCGAATTCACTGATGTCGAACGGCATGGCGGGGGAATTTCGTGAAATTCTGTTTGCCACCGATTTCAACGCCGGATCGCTCTCCGCGTTCGACTACGCCTTGTCTTTGGCGCAGGAATTCCAGGCGCAGCTGACTCTACTGCACGTGATTCCGGAAGCGAAGTCCGGCGAGCTGGTCTCGGACGCGGAACTGGAAGAAGCGGCGAAAAACCGTCTCCGCAAATTGATTCCCGAGGGTGCAAACGACTGGTGCAAGGCGAATATCATCGTCGAGCGCGGCGAAGCCGGCGAAAAGATCCTCGATATCGCCAAGCGCAGAAACGCCGACTTGATCGTGCTAGGCGTGAGCGAGGAGAAAGGCATTCCGGGCGCGTGCACCCACCTGCCCATCGCGATTGCGCATACCGTGGTCGCGCACGCGATCTGCCCGGTTCTGACAGTTCGGGGTTGATTACAAGCTGAGACGTCGTGTAAGGCCCACCACTCTCGGGGAATTCGAGGTTCATGGCCCCCGCCAGCTTCGAACTCCCCGAGACTTTTTTTGTCTGCGGAGCAATCGAGAAGGACCAGTTTGTCGAGAGGCAGAATACCGGCGAGGCAGCCGTCAAATGGCAACGGACGCGATTCAGACGATGGGGGCGCTTGATTTTCCGAGCGGGGGAAGCAAGCGGAGGGACGAGGATAGTTTCCGTTCTTCCGAAGATATGTCAGCCTCGCGTTGAAGGCGGGAAATCGTGACCTTGAGCCAGTCCTTCACGGCGGCTTCCAATTCTTCGTCGTTTGCCGAGCGGTAGAGGCTATCAATCGTCTCGCCGGTGGCATTCAGAGGGATATGGCGGCAAGGGACCTTGGCGTCGCGATACTCTTCAGGGACAAAGGCGGCCAGGCAGCATTCAGCGCAAGGGCGGGAGGCTTGCGCGGAGCCACGGTCGAGGCAAATCGGGGAGTCCTGAAAGATAAACGACGGGCGCCAGGAGGATTCGACGGCGTTGCGATACCCGCCATTCTCTACAAACGCCAGCTCGGCCCTGAGAGCCTCCAGAACCGAATTAGATGGACTTGTCATTTTTCAACTACCCCGGGTAGTATTCTCGCCGGCTTGCGCCCGGAGGTCTGTGATTTGGGTCACGCCAGTCCACTTCCGAGGAGTTGTGGTTTAATACTTCCAGCAATGACGCGGGTCTCTCTTCTGTGTGATTCGAGAGACCTTGAGGGTGCAACTGGTCCGCACCTCCCTTCGGCGAAGTGAACCATTGTGGTGTTGTTCCGGTGCTTCAGCTTCCGGCGTGGCGCGCGGAAAGCGAGATGACCCCGGGAGGATGGCGATGGCGGAACCCCAGACAGGGAAGGGTAGATTGTCTGAAGGCGAATCGCGAGTCGCTGACGGGGCGCTTTTTGAAAGGCTGTTCGAGCAATCTCCGGACGCGGTCATCGTGGCCGATGAATCGGGCCGGATCATCCAGATGAACGAGCAAGTGAGGGAGAGTTTCGGCTATTCCCCCGAAGAGTTGCTTCAGCAACCCGTAGAAATCCTGATCCCGCGACGATTCCAGGAGGCGCATCCCGCGCACCGCCGGCGATACACCGAGCATCCGCACCGCCGCTCGATGGGGGCGGGGCTCGACCTGTTCGCGCGCCGAAAAGACGGCTCGGAATTTCCCGCCGATATCATGCTGAGCCCTGTGGCGACGTCAGAAGGGCGGTACATTCTGGCCGTGATCCGCGACATCACGGAGCAGAGGCTGCTCCAGAAATCCCTGCACGACATCGAAGCGCGATTCCGGCTGTTTGTCGAAAACGTGCGGGATTACGCCATTTTCCGGCTTGATCCCACCGGGCGCGTTCAAAGCTGGAATTTGGGCGCCGAACGGATTAAGGGATACAAAGCAAATGAAATCATCGGCAGGCATTTCTCCTGCTTTTATACGCCGGAGGATACGGAAAGAGGCAAGCCCGAAGAGTTGCTCCAAACCGCTCGAGAGCACGGCCGAGCCGAGAGCGAAGGCTGGCGGCTGCGCAAGGATGGCTCGCGATTTTGGGCCAACACCGTAATCACATGCGTCCGTGACGACCAGGGAAGGGTCGAGGGATTCGTCAAGGTGACGCGCGATTTCACCAGCCGCAAAAAGGCAGAAGAGGCCATGTTACTCGGGCTCACGCGCGAGATGCTCTCCGCCCTCGACATCGGCAAGCTCTTCGGCGCGATTTCCTCGGGGATTGGGGAACTGGTCGAAAACGATTTCAGCGCCTTGGCCCTCTACGATTCGGCGTCGGGCGGTTTTCGCTTGCAGGTGTTGGATTCGAGGCATGGCGAAGAGGAGGCGGAAGATGACGTCCGGCTGCTGGTCGAGGGAACTCCCGCCGGGCAGGTTTTCCTGAGCGGCAAGCCGATTGTCCTGAACGAGCTTGACACGACACTTTTCGAAGCCTCGGCCTACGAGCCTCTGATTTCACGCGGGATCCGGACGGCGTGTTATCTTCCTCTCCCCAGTCTGGAGCGGAATCTGGGAACGCTGATAGTCGGACGGCGGTCGGGCTCCTGGAACGCCCAGGAAGTCGAAAAGCTCACGTTAATGGCGACGCAGATTTCGCTGGCGCTCGACAATGTGATCTCGTCCCGGATGATGGCCCAGCTCGCCGAAAAGATGCGTCAGGAGCGGTCTTACCTCGAAGAGGAGCTCCGCACGGTTTACAGTTTCGAGGAGATTATCGGCGAGACTCGAGGAATCAAGCGCGTTCTGGCCCAGGTGGAAAATGTCGCACCCACCGATGCGACGGTCCTGATTCTCGGAGAAACGGGGACGGGAAAGGAATTGATTGCTCGCGCCATCCACAACCTGAGTCCCCGGCGCGAACAGGCTTTCGTGCGGCTGAACTGTTCGGCGATTCCGGCAGGGCTTCTCGAGAGCGAACTTTTCGGGCATGAAAAGGGAGCATTCACCGGAGCGATCGCCCAGAAAATCGGGCGCCTCGAACTTGCGCACCAGGGAACCTTCTTTTTGGACGAAGTCGGCGACCTTCCTCTCGAGCTACAGCCGAAAATCCTTCGCGCCTTGCAGGAAAGGGAAATCGAAAGAGTCGGCGGAACGAAGACCATGCCGATCGACCTGAGGCTGGTCGCGGCCACGAACAGAGACCTGGCCAAGATGGTCGCGGACCATCAATTCCGCGCCGACCTCTACTACCGGCTCCGCGTTTTCCCCATCGAGGTCCCGCCTCTCCGGGAACGAAAAGATGATATTCCTCTCCTGGTGAAATATTTTGTACACAAGCACGCGCGGCGGATGAATCGGCGGATCGAGACGATTCCCCCGGACATGATGCGCGCCTTCGTTTCTTATCCTTGGCCGGGAAATATTCGCGAGCTCGAAAACTTTCTGGAACGGGCGGTGATCCTGACCAAGGAAGGACCGTTGAGAGCGCCATTGGTCGAGCTGGAGTCAGGCAAATCCCACACTGAGCACCTCGATCCCAATTTGGAACGGGCGGAGCGTGACCACATCCTGAAGGTCCTTCGCGAAGCGAGTGGGCACATCGGTGGGGCAAACGGCGCAGCGGAACGCTTAGGATTGAAAAGAACGACGTTAAACTCAAAAATGAAGAAACTGGGAATCAAGCGCAAAGACTATATTTAGTCCGCTGTTTTTATTTCGTCTCGTCTTGTGATCCGAATCACACGAATTAAACCCCTCGAATACAGCCACGCGTGACGAGTATCACCCGTGTTTTCAGTGTGATGTGCGTCACAGCAGGCCATCGGGATGGAGATGGCCTCCGATTTGCTTTTCAACCAATAACTCAGAGATGAGGGTGAGCCCACGCTAAAGATTACGATTCTGGAGACACCCGAGGCGATAGTGATGAAACTGGAAGGAAAAATCGTCGGCCCCTGGGTTGCTGAATGCAGGCAGTCGTGGGAGGGGTTGCGGGCAACGCTCGGTTCCAAAAAGCTTTCTCTCGACATTTGTGGCGTTTCATTCGTGGATGCGGAAGGCGTGGCGCTGCTTCAAGAGATCCGCGCGGCCGCCGGCGCATCCTTCATCGCAGACTCTCCACTCACCCGGCACTTTGTCCAGATGGCGACCCGGGAATTAGCCCGGAACGGAAATTAAGGAGATTGACATGCCCACTCCCTATGGATTTGAGATCGAAAACAGCTGCCAGACTTGCAATCGGAGATCGCGGGGATTTTTCTGCGAGCTTTCTCCCTCCGCCGCAAAGGATCTGGAAGCGGTGCGCTCTTCGGCGATCTACCCGGCCGGAGCTGTCCTGTTTCTTGAGAAGCAGGATTCGCATGGAGTGTTCCTGGTCTGCGCGGGAAAGGTGAAGCTGACCATCAGCTCGAGCGAGGGTAAGACACTTATTGTCCGCCTCGTGGAGCCCGGCGAGATTCTGGGATTAGCCGCCGCCTGCGCGGGTACCCCGTATGAAGTCACCGCGGAGACCATGCATCCATCGCAGATTGCCTTCATCCGGCGCCAGGATCTGCTCCGATTGATGAACAAGCATCCGGAAATATATCAGCAAGCCATCCGTCAGCTCAGCCAGCTTTACCGCGACGCCTGCGATCAGCTTCGGACGATCGGCCTTTCCGCTTCGGCTCCGGAGAAACTTGCGCGCTTGCTTCTTGGGCTGTGCTCGACGCGGTCCGAGGAGGGCCCGGCCACCTCAATCACTCTCCCGTTGACCCACGAAGAAATCGCATCGTGCATCGGAAGCACGCGCGAAACGGTTACGCGCACGCTGAGCGACTTCAAGGCCAAGCGCTTCGTGGCCTTCCATGGGTCGAGGCTGACGATCGAGAATCGCGAGGCTCTCGAGTCGATTGGCGGAATCTAGAGCCTTTGGCTGCATGAGCCGCCACTGGAATTACGGTTTAATTCGGCCGCTGGTGCGGGTCGCCCGGGTCGGGGGTGGGAGTCAATCCGGGGAAAATCAAATTGACCACGGCTGACACCTCGCTCACCGCGTCGCTCACTTCGAATGTGAACCGCACGAGATCGAGCTTCTCCAACTCCTTGTACTGGGCCATCAGCAGTTCCCATCCCGGATGTGCCGCGAACTCGACTCGCAGAAATTCAGGATACCCGTAACCCATGTCGCGAACCCGGCAGAGCAAGTCTGCAAGCGAAACCAGGGCAATGTAAGTGGCGTGCCCTCCGGCCGGAGCGGAAGCGACGTCGTGATGGAAGCGAATCACCTCGCAACAGTGCGGCGGCAGGCGCCAAAGTTCGGCGAGAATCGCTCCGCTTTCGGCGTGCGTGAATCCGAGAGTCGTCTGTTCCGCGGCGTCCAGCGGAAGATGCTGCACTACGGCCTCCTCGAGCGCGAGATGAAACTCCTTGGGAAACGCCATGGCATTGGCAATGATGCCGAGATCGTGCAGGAGCCCGGCGAGGTATACACCGTCCGGATCCTCAAAACGGATCATTTCCGCCAGCTTGCGGGCCACGAGCGCGCAGCCGAGCGAATGCCGCCAGAACGCCATGGGATCGACGACGTACTTGTCGCGCGGGAGAAGCCGGCTGACGCAAATGCTGAGCAGGATATCCTCCACGCGGCGCACGCCCAGGCTGAAGACGGCTTCGCGCAAGCTGATGGCAACGCGCGTGCGGGCGAACAGAGGCGAATTGGCCACGCGAATGCATTGCGCCGTGATGGATTCGTCCTGTTCGGCGAGTTTTACGATTTCATCGATTTCCACTTCGCCCGCGGGACGGCGAATGCAGCTGAGAAGTGGCTGGAGGAGCGTTGGCATGGTCGGAAGCGATTCCATATTCTTGATGCGGTCGACCACGTTGATTGAAACATTCGAGCTCATAGTTTCACCATCGGCACCGAAGAGTGGGACGGCTTGAAGTAAGCCGTAGCTTGCGTGAAATGGACCAGGCGGAACTCGTTCTGAAAAGTGTAAAGCGATTCTGCCTCGCCAAGAAGAAGGTACCCGCCGGCAAGAAGATTGCTGAAGAAGTGCTGGACAGCGCGGCGACGCGAATTTGCGTCGAAATAGATCAGAACGTTGCAGCAGGAGATGAGATTCATTCCCTTCATGAAGAGCATCTTTCTTTCGTCGGCGAGGTTGAGATGGCTGAAGGAAACTCGCGATTTCACCTCCGGCTTCACTTGGAATTGGCCCTGGGCCGCCAAGAAGTATTTGTCACGGAAATGGTCCGGTGTTTGCCGGAGGGCGTAATCGCCGTAAATCCCTTCTTTGGCGGCTGCGAGCGACCTCTCATTCAAATCGGTTGCGGTAAGTTCAAACGTCCAGCCCGGATATTTCGAGGCGATTTCGTCGGCCAGGACCATCGCAAGCGTGTAGGCCTCCTCGCCCGTGGAACAGCCGGCGCACCACACGCGCAATTTGCGCTGCGACATGTGGGATTTCACCTGAGTCAGCTCGGGCAGAATCGAATTGCGGAGAGCGTCCATTTGCGGCAGGGAACGGAACAGGCACGTTTCTCCGTCCGTGATTTCGTTCAGCAACTCGCGAAGTTCGGCGTCCCTTTCGGGCTTGGCCGTAAGCGATTCGAAATAATCCGAGAAGTCCCGGATAGCTCGGGCGCGCATCCTCCGGGAGATCTTCTCCTCGATGAAACAGAGCTTGTCGTCCGGCTGGTAAATTCCCGCGACTTTGTAAATGAGGTCGCGGATCTTAACGAGGACGGGGTGGGGCGGCCCTCCTCTCTCGACAGCCGCGGTTTCCGCTGTCGTGGTACCCGCCATCAGATTCGGCTCGGGTGTCATGTTGGCTGGTTCGCCGGCTCGGTCAAGGAAGAGCCCGCGTTTCCTTGCCGTCCCGCGCTTTCGGCACCCCCGAGATGCGTCCGCGGCTGGTTTCGACGTACCGGCAGATTTCGCCCGAGATTTCGTCGAGAGGCAATATTTTGTCGGCGATACCCGCGTTGGCCACAGCCCCGGGCATGCCCCACACTACCGAACTCGCTTCATCCTGAACGAATATTCTCCCGCCCGCTTCATGAATCGCCTCGCATCCGTGCAAGCCGTCGCTCCCCATGCCCGTCAGAACCACGGAGAGAACCGAACTGCCAAATACTTCGGCCACGGAGCGGAACAGGACGTCAACGGCGGGGCGGCAGGAATTTTCGGGCGGGGCTTGATTTGTCTCGAGCACCACGCCGCCGTTCACTCGTCTCAACAACATGTGAAAATCGCCCGGCGCAATCCAGACTTGCCCCGCCGACAACGCGGCGCCGGGCAAGCACTCGCGGACCGGGAGGGCGGAGGAGGCCGAAAGGCGATCCGCCAACAGACGCGTGAAGATTTTCGGCATGTGCTGCACGATGACAACCGGGACGGAAAATTCTGCGGGGAGGCGCGGTACGATTTTTTCGAGCGCCTGCGGGCCGCCCGTGGATACCCCGATCGCCAGGATTTTTACGGGGCCTGAAAATGGAACGTGACGGGGTAAGCTTCGCGTGGCGGAGGGGCGGGAGACTCGGACGGCGGCGAGGTCCAGATGAGCGCAGAGCGCCTTGATTTTTGGAATCAAGCTGGAGCGGATCGCCGCCAGTCCCTCATCGAGTTTTCCCGAATTGGACGGCTTGGCGACGTAGTCGCTGGCGCCCATCGCCAGGGCGTCGAGTGTGGTGCTTGCTCCCCGCTCGGTCAGCGTGCTGAACATAATTACAGGCAGGCGCGGCCATTTCCTGCGAATTTGCCGCAAAGTTTCCAACCCGTCCATCACGGGCATTTCAACGTCCAGCGTCACAATATCGGGGAGCAGGTGCTCGATTTTGTCGAGAGCGATTTTTCCGTTCGGCGCCGTTGAAGCCACTTCGATCGAGGGGTCAGAGGCGAGCGCCTCCGAAATTAACCGGCGGATGACGGCGGAATCGTCAACGATGAGTACTCGCAGTCTGGCCATAGCGAGAGGTTCAAGATCCTTTCAAAGCGCCTGCACCGGCGAGGCCAATCGTTCGAGCTTCGTCACGCGTACTTGGAGATGGCGACGACCGCAACTTGTTGAAGACCCTCGTGCCGGCCGCACCTTTTGTGCCGGCAATCTGCATCAAGGCAGCCACCCCGGCGCTGAAGTGCGCCCTTGAGTTGCATCCGCGGCCAACTTCTCCAGGTAGACACACTTGCCGTCCACGCTATCCTGAATCGGCACGCGAAGCCGCCGTCTTTAATTTTCGGCTTGCCAGACGCGGAAGGGCCGGAAGGGGCAGGTTGAGAGGAACATTAGAAGCGATTAAGAATTCTCGCGCGCCATCAAGGGCCATTGCCTCGAGCCAAAGTTAAATTTGCAGCGGCGGGAAACTCGGATATGTGAAAATACCGCTGGCGCCGGCGGGCGGTTGCGCTTTCCTTGTAAGATTGTTCGGCGAAGTTCGAAGGCAGGGGTTCTGGCGCGCGCGGCGTGGTGAAACTGCCATCTGTTTGCAGGATTCTCGATCTTAAGGAGAAACAGGAAAATGGCCGAAGGCGGCAGGATAGGAATATTGACCGGCGGAGGGGACGTTCCGGGATTGAACTCGGTGATTAAGTCCGTTGTCTACCGCTCGGAGGAAACAGGCAAATCGGTGGTCGGGATTCGCAAGGGTTGGAAGGGTCTTACCGATATGAAGGGCCCGCAAGACGCAACGTACGTAATGCCGCTCGACCGGGCCAATACGCGAACGATCGACCGCACCGGCGGCACTGTTCTCCACACATCGCGTACGAATCCCGTGAGAGTCGCCGCAGCGAAGGTGGCCGAACACATCGGCAAGGACCGGCTCCAGAAACTCAAATTCGACGGCAAGTTGTACGATTTCACTCCCATTGTGCTGGAAAATCTGGAAAAGCTCGGGGTCGGGTGTCTAATCGCCATCGGCGGCGACGACACGCTGAGCTTTGCCTCCGTGCTTTCCAAGACCGGATTCCCGGTCATTGGAATTCCCAAGACGATGGACAACGACGTTCAGGGAACGGAATACTGCATCGGTTTTTCAACCGCGGTCACCCGGGCAGCCGACGCCATTGACCGGCAAAGGACGACGATTGGTTCCCACGAGCGGATCGGGATCTTTCGAATCTTCGGCCGCGACGCCGGGTTCACGGCGCTTTACACGGCATTTGTTACCGGAGCGCGGTGCCTGATACCCGAGTATCCCTTCAACCTCGATCGGGCCATTGAGTTACTGCTCGACGATAAGCGCGATAATCCGAGCGGCTATTCCCTGGTGATCATGTCCGAGGGCGCAATTTGGGAAGAGGGAACCGTCGCGGAAACAGGCGAGGCCGATGCCTTCGGCCACAAGAAAAAGGTGGACGTGGGGCGCGCGTTTGCCGAAGAAATCGCGAGACGGTCCGGGGAAGAGACGATCAACAGTGACCTGACTTACGATCTTCGGAGTGGCCCGCCCGATGCAATCGATCAGATCGTTGCAACGACGTTTGGCAATATCGCCATGGATCTGATCGCCGGTGGTGTCTCGGGCCGGATGATCGGGGTTCAAAAGGGCTGCTACGCCCACACTCCGTTGCCCGACACGAAACTCGGGGCGCGGCGGGTCGACATTCCGAATCTTTACAATACTGAGCGTTATCGCCCCAAGTACGGGGGAAAACTGGGCCTGCCGCTGCTGTTCAACCAGGTTTGATTTTCCCGGGATGCCCGAGTGGGCGCCAAATTGGCGCCCGCTCCTCCGAGCCTTGAATATTTTTAGCGCTTGCTTGCGGCCATCCGGCTGCGGGCCGAGCGGATTTTTTCGATGAATTCCTTTGTATGGGTGGTTATTGCCGCGTAATCCCCAGTCTTGGCGCCGGCCGTCAGACTGCCACCGACGCCGACGGCCACGCTTCCGGCTTCGATCCACTCCTCTACATTCTTCAACGAAACGCCGCCCGTGGGCATGAGGGAGGCTTGCGGCAAGGGTCCTTTCGCGGCCTTCACGAAAGCAGGCCCGAACAATTCTCCCGGGAAAATCTTCACAACGTCCGCGCCGCACTCCATGGCAGCGATAATCTCTCCCATCGTCGCGGCGCCCGGCATATAGGGAATCTGATACCGGTTGCATAAACGCGCGGTCTCCGGGTTCAGCGAGGGGCTTACGATGAATTGAGCGCCGGCCAAAATGGCGGCCCGGGCGGTTTCCGGGTCCAACACCGTTCCGGCGCCAAGAACCATGTCCTGGCTCATCGGCGACTTCGCCAGCCGAGAAATTACGTCGAGGGCTCCGGGAACCGTAAACGTAATCTCCAGCGCCGCCACACCGCCGAAACCGCACGCTTCGGCGATACGCTCGGCTTGCTCCGGGCTATCTGCCCGGACGATTACCACCAGACCGGCCTCGATTATTTTCGCAATCACGCGCAGCTTCGTGGTTGGCATAGGAAAAGCGTCCGCCTCCAATCAGGAACGACGAAACTTTGAAACTTGCAGCCTATCATCTTTTGCATCCGAGTCTCCAATCTGCTGTCTGTCCTCGGCTGAAAACCACCCGCGCTGGCGCGTTCGCGCCGGCGCGCGCCGTCCATTGAGAGGCAAGAGGAATGACGCGGCGAGCTTTTCCCGGCGGAGGCATGGTTCGGGCGCCCCGTTTTGTGCTATGTTGCGGGTCACAATTTTGGGGAGAGGATTCGAAACCGTGACAGCCGGGAACCTGGTGGAGCTGCCTTCGGCCACTCTCAAGAACTTTCTGTTTAACGCGTTGCGCGACGCGATTTTATCGGGAAAGTTCAAGCCTGGGCAGAGACTCAACGAAAGCCAGCTGGCTCGCGAGTATGAAGTCAGCCGGATACCCGTCCGCGAGGCTCTCTTTCAGCTCCAGGAACAGGGATTGGTCATGAATCACCCCCGGCGGGGAATGTTTGTAAATACGCTGACTGAAGAGGAAGTGCAGAAGATCAACGGATTGCGGATCATCCTCGAGAGCGAAGCTTTGAAGCTTTGCCGCGTCCGATTGACACCGGCGGTGGAAGCGCACTTTTCCGACCTCGTCGAAAAAATGGAACAGTGGCAACAGAATTCGCAAATTGAAGCGGCGCAGCTCGATCTCGAATTCCACCGCAGCCTTTGGTTCCACAGCGGAAACGAATATATCGGTAGAGTTTTAGATTCTCTGGTGGTCGTGCTGTTCGCGCATCGTGCCGTGCTGAATACGAGCCACGAACTTATGCGCTGGCATTTGAAACACCATCGCCAACTCCTCGAAGTGGTCCAGGGAACCTCCTCTCAAACCCCCGAAGACGCGATGATCGCCCACCTGCGCGACGGATTTTCGAACCCCGAAAAGTACTCGAGCATGGCCGGGAGCTACGCCTCCCGGAACGATTCCCGCGGCATTTCCACGCCGAATTCAGGGCACTGAAGCTGGCCTGCTCCGAGGCTGGTTTCCACCCGATGAACACGCCGGGGAAGCGCCCGGTCCCGCCACTAAACCGGAACAGAATTCACTTGCAGAAATCCGGATAGAAATTTTGAATTGGCCAGATTAGAAAGTCCTTGACAATGCTGGAACGGGTGTATACGGTATTCAAAATTTTGGGGATAGGACTATAGCAACCAGGGTAGGTTGGCGTTGGTCCTTTCCAATTTTGAAAAGATATTGCTCGACAAATTCGCTTCTCGGGTGGGAGGAGAATGAGCATGAGAATCACGGGTGCGCGTTGGATCGCGGCTCTTTTTGCAGGTCTTTGCATCCTCGCCATAAGCGTTGTGGGATTCAGCCCTTCGCTTCCAGCACAATCGACATTCGGAACGGTTACCGGCTCTGTAGCTGACTCTTCGGGTGGCGCGATTCCAGGGGCAGTGGTTACCCTGACAAACCTCGCGACGGACACGTCGCGTTCGATCACAACCGGCGCAGACGGCTTGTACACTTTTGTGAACGTGCTCCCGGGAAACTATAGCTTGACGGTCGAGAAGGCGGGCTTCAAGCACTTTGAGCAGAACCCCGTCGTCGTTGAGGTTCAACAAGACGTGCACCTTCCCGTGACGTTGGAAGTTGGCGCCACGACCCAAACCGTCGAAGTCACTGCCCAGACGCCCCTCCTTCAGGCGACTACAGCCTCCCTTGGTCAAGTCATCGGCGAGCGCAAGGCAAACGAGATTCCTTTGAACGGCCGCAACATTTTCAACCTGATTACTCTTTCACCGGCCGCCATCGCACAGGGCGGATCGGGCGGAACTCCCGTAGGACAGAACCCGTTCAGCTGGGGCAATTATCAGGTCGGCGGTTCGTTTGGCAACCAGAGCGCCGAGTACCTCGACGGCCAACCGCTGAACATCGGCTATATCAACCTGCCGATCATTATTCCCACGCAGGATTCAATCGGCGAATTCAAGGTGCAGTACAACAACCTCGGCGCCGAGTGGGGCAAGTTCTCTGGCGGCGTCGTCAACTTGAGCACTAAGAGTGGCAGCAACCAATTCCACGGAGAAGCGTACGAGTATTTGCGGAATAAAGTCCTGAATTCGCGAAACTATTTCGCCTCGACGAATCCCCCATACGTGCAGAACCAGTATGGCGCCGACGTCGGCGGCCCTGTGATCAAGGACAAGACGTTCTTCTTTGCGAGTTGGGAGCAGTTCCGCTTGCGTCAGGGCGCACCTGCCATTGAATACACTGTACCGCAGCCCCAGATGTTCACTCCGAACGCCGCTGGGTTTTACGACTTCAGCGCGCTTTGCCAGGCCGGATTCAACGCGGCGGGCGAGTGCTCCAGCACGGATAATTCCAACGGAGCTATCAACCTCCAACTTTATGACCCCTATTCGGTCAATCAGGCCACCGGCGTACGCACACCATACGCCGGAAACCTCATCCCGGCTTCAGAAGCGAGTCCGGCAGCTATCGCTTTGTGGCAAAAGCTGTATCCGCAAACACTTACGACCAACAGCGTCTTAAACAACTACACGGCTTCGACATCAATTGGCGGAAATACAAACGAGTTTGTAACCCGTATCGATCAAAACATCAACAGTACGACACGATTGTACGGTCGGTTCTCCTACTTTGGATTGACGGACCTACCGACCGATCCCTATCACACCGGTTTCTGCGCGGACCGCTGCGCGGAGAAATATCATACGAAAGCTCTGGCCATCGACCTCAACCACGAGTTTTCGTCCACCACGATTTTCGACTTCAACGTTTCGGCCAGCCGATTTGTATACGCCCGCGCCCCCATCAATTCGGGTTACGACTTGACGCAGCTCGGGTGGTCGTCAAACTACAACGATCTTTCGGCGCCCCTCCGGACTCCTCCGACCCCCGCATTTACCTTCTCCAATGATGTCGGTATATCGCAAGGTGCGGGCAGCGCGATCGGAGACCACAATTCCCAGTACAACTTTTCGCCAGCAGTCACCTTTATTCGCGGAAAGCACACCTTGGTTGTCGGCGCCCAATGGGAATTAGGTTACGACAACTATTACCAGACGAACATCGCTTCGGGCGCGTTCTCTTTCGATGGGATCTGGACGGCGAACAATCCTCTTTCTCCCGATAGCTCGTCGGGCTTTCCTTTTGCCGATTTCCTTCTTGGACTCGCTCTGAACCAAGGCCATTTTGTCAACCAAACAGAGAACGTCGCTCAGGTTCCCGCGCAGACGGCGGGGAAACAGGATTACCGAGCGCTCTTTGCTCAGGATACTTGGCACATACTTCCGAAGCTGACGATCGATGCCGGCATTCGCTATGAGCTCCAGGGTCCGTGGTCGGAACGGTTCAATAATCTGACCTACTGGGATCCCAATACGGTCAATTCGACGGTTACGGGTTGCAATGGGGTTGCCGGGTCTCCTTGCCCTGGCGACGCCATGTACGTGCTGACCGGGCCGAACGGCAGCCGGAACAACATTCCCTTGGACAAGCGCGAATGGTCTCCGCGCCTTGGCTTGGCCTATAGCCCTGATCAGAAGACCGTCGTTCGGGCGGGATTTGGAATCTTCTTCATCCCGAATTACATTTCCTTCGGATTGAACCCGGACAACGACGTAATCGGCCTTGCAACGACGCCTTACACGGCAACAACCAACGCGTACGTAACACCCTACAGCACTTTGAATGGGACGAATTGCTCGCTGACTGCCCCGGGCTTCACGAATTTCAGCTGCGCGGACACAGGCGGACCGTTCGGTACCGCGGGATTCGTGTTGCCGCCGGGACGCAACGCTCAGCCGAGTCTTTCCTCGTTCGTCGCCGCCAACGGTAACCCGACGCTTGCGCCGTACACGGATCCAAAACCGGGCTATATGGAGCAGTACAACTTGGATGTCCAAAGAACACTGCCCGATGGGTGGTTCATTGATGCCGCGTACGCTGGATCGCACGGTATTCACCTGCAACAGTACAGCACGAACGTCGATCAGATTCCCGATTCCTACATCGCGCAGGCAGAGACCCAGTACAATCCCGCCCTGCCGAATCCCAATCAAAACGTAACCATTGCACAACAAATTCCCAATCCTTTGGTGGGTAGCACGAATGCTACTCTGAGTTCGCCGACAATCTTCGCCGGCCAATTGGATCGTCCCTATCCGGAATACAACGGCCTAAGCTTGGGTGGTTACGGCTGCTGCAAGAGTTCTTACAACTCGTTCCAGTTGACCGTACAAAAGCGGTTTCAGGGAGGCGGAACGCTCCTGGCTGCATATACCAACGCAAAGCTGATGTCCAACACCGATTCGCTCACCAGCTGGCTGGAAAGCAGCACGGGCGGCGTTGGCTCCGTTCAGGACTATAACAATCTGAACGGTGAGTACTCACTGTCGTCCCAGGACGTCTCACAGCGGCTCGTGGTCAGCTACGTTTACGACCTGCCATTCGGTCACGGCCAGAAATTCATGTCAGATGCATCGGGCGCTTTGGACAGAGTCGTATCCGGTTGGGGAGTCGATGGTATCACGACCTTTCAAAAGGGCTTCCCGTTGAAGTTCACTTATGCGGGTACGACTCCCCTCGAGGCGCTGGGACTCGGTATTTCCAACGTCAGGCCCGATGTTGTCGCAGGTTGCGCCAAGGGTGCCGGCGGGACTGGCCTCACAGGGAAACTGAACGAATGGTTTAACACGAACTGCTTCACGACCCCGCCTGCCTACGGATATGGAACTGAAGCCCGCGTGGATGCCAACCTTCGCGCAGCCGGGATTAACAACTGGGATCTCGCGATCTTTAAGAGAACAATGTTTGGGCCCGACAATAAGCTTGGGTTGGAGTTCCGGACGGAGTTCTTCAACACCTTCAACCGCGTGCAATTTGGTTTCCCTGGCACCGCAGTCGGTGCCGGCGGATTCGGAGTTGTAACTTCGATCAACCAAAACAGCAGCCCGCGCGTGATTCAGTTTGCTCTGAAGTTCTTGTTCTAAGTCTCGTGAAATACCCGGAGGGGGACGCCGAATCGGCATCCTCCTCCGGTTTTTGTTTTTATAGGCTCACTTTCTTGAATTTCTCCCCCCTCGCCTCAAACAACTCCTCGTGCTCCGCTTGGGTCCCCGCTAGTGCCTGTGCGCCCCGGCAATGCAGCCCTCAAAACGCCTCACCCGTCCATCCATGCACAGGCTGGCGGCATCTGTTACCCTTTTGAGAGAATAGCGAATGGCGCTTCGAGTCACACGTCGGGAACTGATGCGGCAATTTGCTGCCTACGCTTTTGCGGCGCCGATGTTCGATCTGAAGCATCCGCAGGGCCTTAATTACACCCAGCTGAACTCGCCTACGCCCAAGAAGTACTTGATCGAGACCATGGGCGGCGGCGTCGCCCTGTTTGATTACAACAACGATGGCCTGCTCGACATTTTCTTCGTCAACAGCGGTCGTCTGACCGATCCCGTCGCGCTCCCCGAAAACTTCGATCGCCGCGAGCCCCGCTACTGGAACCGGCTGTTCCGCCAGAACCCCGACGGCAGCTTCACCGACGTCACCGAACAAGCCGGCCTGTCGCATGCCGGCGACGGCAATTACGGCATGGGCGTGGCAATCGGCGATTATGACAACGATGGCTTTCAGGACATCTACGTCACCAACTACGGGCGCAACAACATTCTCTACCACAACAATGGCGACGGCACCTTTACTGACGTCACTGCAAAGGCGGGTGTGGAAGCAGGTGGCTGGTCCTGTTCCGCGGGATTTTTCGACTACAACAATGACGGCCATCTGGACCTGTTCGTCACTCGCTACATGGTATGGGACACGCAGCACAGCAAGATCTGTGGCGGAGAATGGGACACCTACTGCCCTCCGGGCGAGTTTCCCCCCGTGAGCAGCATTCTCTACCACAATCGCGGCGACGGTACTTTCGAAGACGTCAGCGTTCCCTCCGGCATCGCCGCGCAAAAGGGGAAAGGCCTGGGCGTGAGCTTTGCGGATTACGATGGCGACGGCTTCACGGATATTTTCGTCGCCAACGACGGAATGCGCCAGTTCCTGTACCATAACAATGGCAACGGCACGTTTTCCGAAGTGGGTCTGGAATCCGGCGCCGGGTTGACCGCCGATGGCAAGCCGATTTCGGGAATGGGCACTGTTTTTCAGGATTACGACAACGATGGTCGACCGGACATCCTGGTCACCGTTCTCCCTCGCGAAATCTACGCGCTGTTCCACAACGATGGCGGCGGGTTGTTCAGCTATCGCAGCCTGCAAAGCGGCCTGGGCGAATTGACGGCCGCCAGTTCGGGTTGGGGAGTGGGTCTCGAGGATTTCGACAATGACGGATGGAAGGATCTTTTCGTCGCGCAGGCTCACGTCCTCGATAACGTGGATAAAATCGATCCCATGCTGCACTATAAACAAACCCCTCTGCTGGCGCTGAATCACAATGGCCGGTTTGAGCGCGCCGATTCCGGAGTGACAAATCCGGTGGCAGGGCGGGGCGCGGCGTTTGGCGATATCAATAACGATGGCTGGATGGACGTGGTGATGACCACTCTCGGCGGACAACCTCTCGTGCTTCTCAACCACGGCGGCTCGAACCGCTGGCTTTCGATCACACTCCGAGGCACGCGGAGCAACCGCGACGGCTTCGGCGCCCGCGTTCGCGTCAACGGCCAGACGAGGTTCGCCACCGCCTCCGGCAGCTATATCTCAGCCAACGACAAGCGCCTGCATTTCGGCCTGGGCCAGTCGGACACGGCCAAAGTCGAAGTCCTCTGGCCCTCCGGGACACTGCAGACGCTCGAAAATGTCCGCGCCGGCCAATTTCTGGTAATCACCGAACCGGAGAAGTCTTGATGCTCCCCGCCGTTTTGTTTCTCTCGCTCGCCGCGCAAACTGTCTCGTCCAGCGCCGCACAGCACGTCCACGCCGGTATCGAGGCCGACAAGCTGGGGCGCCTCGACGAAGCCGTAGCCGATTTCAAAGCGGCCACTGAAGAGGACCCAAAGCTCGCAGCCGCCTTTCTCGATCTTGGCCAGGAATACATCGAGAAGCACGAATTCGCCTCCGCGTTGGCTCCCTTGAAACGCGCGCTGGAATTAAATCCGGCGATCGAGGGCGGCCATCAATTGCTCGGCTATGCCCTGTTGTCCCAGGGATACGCCAATGAAGCCATTCCGCATTTCCAGAAAGCTCATGACGCCGCGTCGCTGGGTATTGCTTATGTCGAGGCCGGCAGGCCCGCGGATGCGATTCCGTATCTTCAAGCCGCGCTGGCCAAGAATTCCGACGATCCCGACTTGCTTTACTATCTGGGCCGCGCGTCAGGGCTTCTGTCCAAGCAGGCGTTTGACGCTCTGGAGGCCCGCTATCCGGATTCCGCGCGAGCGCACGAAATGATGGCCGAGGATTACGCCGCGCTGCGTGATGAACCCAACGCGGAGAAGGAATATCAGGAGGCCTTGAAGGCCCGGCCCGACACGCTCGATTTGCACATGGAGCTGGGCTTGCTTTACGCGCGCGCCCAGCAATGGGATAAAGCCGAAGTGCAGTTTCGCGCGGAAACGCATATTCAGCCCGGGAAGGCGGAGGCCTTCTATCGCCTGGGGGACGCTCTGCTGGAGGAAGGGAAGGTGGCGGAGGGGCGCGCGGCCCTCGAGCGGTCCAACGCGCTTCGCCCCGACATGCCCCAGACGCTCTTTAGCCTCGGAAAAGCGGCGTCGCTCGACAACGACCCCGCCGCGGCCGAAAAATTCTGGCTGCAGGTTCTCTCGCTGGAAAAGGGCAGCGCTCTCGCCGCCCAGGCACACTTCGGGCTGGCCACGATCTACCGCAGGCAGGGGAAGCAAGCGGAAGCGGCCCGCGAGATGCAGGAATTTCAGAAGTTGCAAGTGCAGCGTCCATCAGAAGCGAATCCCTGAACGAAGATCGTCCAAGGCGGCATACGCCAGGTGAAGTGTGTTTACCCTTATGAGTAAATCTATATTTACTTTTAATATTAACCTCAGTTAATATGACATCGACTGGCCGCGCGCGGTTTCTCTGTTTATGTGGATGCAACGCTCTGTTTTCTTGCGCCCCGCCGGCCCGTCGGATTTCGCGCCTTGCTTCGCCGGACCATTCTCGGATTCGCACTGATCCCCGCGCTTTCGGCCGGCGCGGCCCCTGCTTGGCCGCAGGGAGAGACGACTAGCGCCATCGTGGGTCAGGTTTCGGACCCTTCGGGGGCCGCCGTCGCGGGAGCCACCGTGACCATCAGCAGCCTTGGCACCGGGCTGAGCCGGTCACTCAAGACCGACAGCCAGGGCCGGTTCGATTTTCCTCAGCTTCTCCCGGGGGCCTATTCCGTTCGAGTGGAAGCCGCGGGATTCGAGCCTCAGCAAGAGGGCGATGTATATGCGGGCCTCGGGCAGAAGCAGACCGTGAACTTCGCTCTTCGTTTGGCGAAATCCACGCAGACGATCGAAGTCACCGGGGCTCCTCCGATTCTCAATCCCGGGAATCCGAATACGTCCACGAATCTCAACGCGCCGACGCTTGAAAATCTTCCCAATCCCGGCGGGGACTTGACCTATCCATTGCAATTCGCGCCGGGGGCGCTGATTAATACGGCGGGAAGCGGAAACGATTTTGTCGGCGGGACCAACGGGTACGGCAACGTCCAGTTCAATGGGCTTCCCGCGACTTCAAATGGCTATATCGTAGACGGGCTCGAAACGAACGACCCGCTGACGAATCTGAACAGCGGGCTATCGACGAACCTCGTGCTGGGGCTGAACTCAATCGCCGAAGTGACGGTCAACACGCTTTCCTACGCCGTAGACCAGGGGCGGTACGGAGCTTCGCAAGTCAACTACGTCACCAAGTCCGGGACAAACAAGTTCCATGGAAATCTCTATGAGATGTGGAACGGCTCATTGTTGAATGCGGCCGACTATTTCACGAACGCGACGCCTGGAAATCACAAGCCGCGCTCAACCGTCAATCATTTCGGAGGCAGTCTGGGCGGCCCGATCCGGCACGATAAACTGTTCTTCTTCTTCGACAGCGAATGGGTCCGCATCGCGCTTCCGATCGTGACGCCCGCGATCGTGCCTACGGCCGCATTTCAGAATTACGTTCTTCAGAATCTTCCGCCGCCTGAAGCGCCTTTCTATCGCCAGATGTTTTCGCTCTATGGAAACACGAGCGGAGCGCCGCATTCCATCGTTGGGTGTCCTTTCAATGCGGACGGCAGCCCGGCGACGAGCGGAGACGGGTGCGCCAATCTGCAGAGCGTCTCGCATTCGAGCGACGACCACGAGCAGGTGCAAACGGCCCGCATTGATTACAATCTTGACGCCAGGAACACCGCCTGGTTTCGTTTTCAAGCGGACACGGGCCTTCAGGCCGCTTATACCGACCCCATCAATCCGCTTTTCGACGCCATTTCTCCGCAGCCGCTTTACTCGTTTGCCGCCGGCTATACACATGTGTTTTCGCAGGATCTCGTGAACTATTTCAATCCGGGATTTTCATGGTATTCGAGCCTCTTTGCGCCGAGAGACTTCGAGAAAACGCTGGCGGCATTCCCGATTGTCCTGGAAGGAACCGGCGCGAACGCATTCACGACCGTGGGAGGCCTCGATAACACCTGGCTGCAGGGAAGGCGCGCCTCGCGATTCTTCATCAACGACAATCTGGCGTGGAGTCACGGCGCGCACGAATTCCGGTTTGGGACAAACACGAGAATTTTCCGGCTAAACGACTACGATTTCAGCGAAGGCACGGTTCCCACGGTGACTTACGCCAATCTGCAGCAATACATCGAAGGGGTCGCGAATACGGCGACGCAAACGTTTCCGCAATCTCCCAACGAACCGTTCAACTTCCTGAACCTCGATCTCTACGCCCAGGATACGTGGAAAGTCACACCGAAATTCACTTGGACAATCGGCATCCGGGATACCTTCAACTCCAATCCTCTGAACCCGCACGATGAAATCGCGCGGCTTCCGGCATCGTTCGATTCGATTTCACATGACGTGAACCAGCCCTTGAACCAGGCGATTCAAACCGGCCTGGGAAAGATCTTCTCTTCCACTCCCCTGGCGATCTGGCAGCCGAGAACGGCACTCGCGTGGGAGGTCACTCCCGATACCGTCCTTCGAACAGGGTTTGGCCTCTTCAGCGATATTTTGCCCGGAAGCATTGCGGACGTGATTGGCATCAATCCGCCTTACGTTCGCACCTTCCAGGGTGGCCTATTGGGCGCCGTTGGCGGCACTGCAATTGCGCCAAGCACGCCCGCGAATCCCGTTCCGAATAGCGCTGTGGACGCGACGGCCACGGCCAATCAATCCTTCGGCGCGGGATTCTCCCAAGGATGGCTTTCTTGCGCTTCGCCGGAGTCAACTCCCGGCGCGTGCATTCCTCCGGTCGCCATCGCGGCCGTGCCCAATGGAAAGCTCCATGCGCCCTATTTCATGGAGTGGAGCTTCGGAATCGAGCGCCAGATCGGCCAGGCGGCCAGCATAAAGGCCCAATACGTCGGCACACGGGCCGTGGACGAGCCTTATTCGACCCAGGTCAACGGGTATCAAACCGTCTGCCAGGGATGTTTCAGTCCCTATCCCTACGCGCAGCCGCCGGACCCGAGATTTGGCGCCGTAACTCAGTTTTCGACCGGTGCAAACAGCCGTTATAACGGCCTGCAGCTGTCAGCCATGAAGCGCCTGAGTCACGGCCTGCAGGGACAAATTAATTACACATTCAGCCGGTGCATGGACGAAGTGTCGAACGGCGGGTTCTTGCAATTCTCCGCGGGAGGGATTCTAACGCCGCTTCCGGGGGAACTCGCCCGGGATTACGGTCCGTGCGATTATGACATTCGCCACAATCTCACGGCCAATTATGTCTATGCGCTGCCGATCAAAGTTCGCAACCGGCATCTCGGATATGCCCTAAACGGCTGGCAAATCTCCGGCACGGCATTTTGGCACAGTGGAATTCCTTTCTCCGTCCTCAGCACGCCCTATTTTGCCGACGGAAACGGCATTGTGCAGGGTGGAGGGCCTCAATTTGCCAGCCTCGTTCCCGGTGTTCCCCTTTACGAGCGGAGTCCAATTTCAGGGGTTACCCAGCCGGGAACCATTCAGTGGCTCAATCCCAACGCGTTTGTCTCAACCGTAGATCCCAGTACGGGGGCCTGTTTCGGCCCGAACTTACCGCAGAACTGTCAGTTTGGGGATTTGGGCCGCAACGCCCTGCGTGGCCCGGATTTCTTCTGGAGCGACTTCTACATCACGAAATGGTTTTCGCTCACCGAGAGGTTGAAACTGCGCCTCGAGGCGCAGTTCTTCAACGTCTTCAACCACCCGAATTTTGGGCTTCCGAGCGCGGTCCTTGCGGGCATCCCCGGCAATCCGTCCACTCAGAGCGGTTTCGGGGCCCTTACCTACACCACATCGCCTCCAACGGGGCTCTTGGGGGTGGGTCTGGGGGGTGATAATTCGCCTCGCATGGTCGCGTTCCATGCCCGGCTGGAATTCTGACCCTCTGGTTTTTCACCTCAGTCGAAGCGGAAATGAGACCCTTGGTGACAAATGCCCCGGAGGTGTATACAATTTGCCTTTCTTGGTGTCCTCAGGTTGCAACCCTTTTGATCTGATGGACTTGGCGAGGTTCCGGTGCCTCTTTGGCGGAATGATAACGACCTATTTTCCTTAATCCGTAACGAGCTTTTTACTTGCGTTGTTGGTGACGTCATGGACAAGCTCGAGCTCCAACACCAATTCCTCCCCCCGGCCATCCGGCCTTTGCGCAACGATATGGTGGTCATCGGCCGGGCCATGCCCGTCCTTTCCGTGGATGTTTTCGTCGAGAAGGTATCGGGCACGGCAAACCCCCTGATGGAGAAGCCGTTTGGGCTGATGCTTGAAGCCCTTGACGCCCTCAAGCCGCACGAGGTGTACCTCAATACGGGCTCCTCTCCGCGGAATGCGCTCTGGGGGGAATTGATGAGCGTCCGCGCCAGGAAGCTCGGCGCAGCCGGAGCCGTCCTGAACGGCTATTCGCGCGACACGAAGGCAATCTTGGAAATGGGCTTTCCAGCCTTTTCATTCGGCCCCTACGGGCAGGATTCGGCACCGCGATATAAGGTGGTCGATTATCGCGTGCCCGTAGAGATCGGCGGCGCAAGGGTACGTCCGGGAGACATTTTGTTTGGCGACATAGATGGAGTTCTGTCCGTGCCCTCGGATGCCGCCGAGGATGTTTTTACGCGAGCTCTCGAAAAGGTCCGCGGGGAGCGACTCGTGAAAAAGGCCCTCGAAGAGGGCAGCACGGCGGTCGCTGCGTTTCAAAAGCACGGCATTATGTAACAAGTGGAATTTCCAATCGAGGTGGCACGATGGCTGGACCGCGCCGTCCGGAAATCTTGCGCGAATTCCTGGCGAACCACCATTTGGATGGCTGGATTGCCTGGCGTCCCGACGAACTCCTCCTGATGGCTGGGCACCTGACGCGCTGGGGCGTCTCAGTCCTGCTTTATCCGAAGGATTCCCAGCCGGTCCTTTTCGTTCCCGCGCTGGAACCTCGCGACCATCTTCCCGCGGACGCAAAAATCGTCGAATATCCTTGGGGAATTCTCGATTGCGCCGATCCCTTTCCGATCCTCAAGGAAAAAATCGCGGAAGAAATGCGCTCCGCAGGGATCTCCGCGCAGCGCGTTGGAATCCTGCATCGCTCCTCGCGCTCCACTCTTTCCGTTCTGTCCGCGGAAAATCCGCCTCTTCCAGCTGATTTCGCCGAGCAGCTCGCCGCTATCACTGGCCCGCGAAATCTCGCCGCCGAAAACGCGTTTCTGGAGCTTTTCATTCATAAGACTTCGGAGGAAATTGCGGCGATCCGCCTGACCAATCGCGTGGCGTTGACCGGCATTGAAGCCTTCGAGCGCGCGTCTGTGCCGGGCGCGCGCGAAGTGGAAGTGGCGGCGGCAATCGAAACGGCTATCGCTCTCGAGACCGATGACGCCGAAGTGTTCTACGCGAAAGGCTGGGCGATGGTGCAGTCGGGGCCGAACTCGGCCGAGGGCGGGCTTTTCAACCGATCCACGGCACGGCGTCTCCAACCCGGCGATTTGGTCCTTCTCGAGCTCGCCACTTGCGTCAATGGCTATTGGAGCGACCTGACGCGCACGATCGTTGTCGGGTCGCTTCGTCCGGAGCTCCAGCGAGTGTACGACACTGCACGCGAAGCCCAGCAAGCGGCGCTGGACGCCGTGGGCCCCGGAGTCGCGGCGGGAGAAGTAGACGCGGCGGCGCGCAACGTGGTTCGAAAGGCGGGACTCGCATCGTTCTTCACGCACCACACCGGGCATCATGTGGGGTTTCGCTACCACGATCCCGGATTTATTCTCGTCCCGGGAGCGACGGAAAGGCTGGCGCCGGGAATGGTAATCACCATCGAGCCCGGAATTTACGTTCCGGAACTTGGCGGCGGCGCGCGCACCGAGGACAATGTCTTCGTCACCACCGCCGGCCGCGAAATCCTTTCCAGGCCGTTGAATTGAGCCTCGCGCCGCGGCTTCGACGCGGCTTGCGCGGCCATCGCCGGATAGTTCGCGGCGGGATTAGAGGAACCTTTTGATGAAAGTCGGGCTCGGCCTTTACCGCTACATGTTGTCGCCGGAATATTTTGCGTTTGCCCGCCAGGCAGGCTGCACCCACGTGGTCGTCCACATGGTGGATTATTTTCACAAGGCTACAACCAATCCTCGCGACAACCAGCCGACGGGCGCCAAACTCGATCCATGGGGCGTTGCCGGCGATCCCGCGAAACTCTGGACCGCCGCCGAGCTGAAAAAGCTCCGTCGGGACATCGAAGCCGAGGGCTTGCAGCTGGCAGCCATCGAAAATATCGATCCCGCCTTCTGGCACGACGTTCTGCTTGACGGCCCTCTTCGCTCGAAGCATATCGAAAATGTTCGCAACATCCTTCGGCGCATGGGCGAAGCCGGGATCCCTGTGCTCGGCTATAACTTCAGCATCGCCGGCGTTTGCGGCCGCTTTACGGCGCCGCTGGGAAGGGGCGGCGCCATCGTCACCGGCCTCGATGGACCCGTAGACGCCCCGATTCCCAATGGCATGGTCTGGAATATGATTTACGACGAGCACGCTCCGCCCGGGCACTTGCCTCCGATGTCGCACGAAGAATTGTGGCGGCGTTTCGGCCTTTTTCTCGAGGACGTGATCCCGGTCGCCGAGGAGTCCGGAGTCCGCATTGCCGCGCATCCCGACGATCCTCCTCTGCCGACGATGCGACAGCAGCCACGGCTGGTGTATCAGCCGGAAATGTACCAAAGGTTGATTGACCTTGCGCTTAGCCCTGCAAACGCTCTCGAGCTTTGCGTTGGAACGGTCGCTGAAATGGCCGGCGGGAAGATCGACGTCTACGAAGCCGTCGATTCCTACAGCCGGCAGAAAAAAATCGCCTACATTCACCTTCGCAACGTCATCGGCAAGGTTCCCAACTATCGCGAAACTTTTATCGACGAGGGCGAAGTGGACATGCTGCGCATTCTCGCCATCCTCCAGAAAAACAATTTCGACGGCGTCATCATACCCGACCACACGCCGCAGATGAGCTGTTCGGCTCCCTGGCATGCAGGTATGGCGCACACCATCGGATACGTTCTGGCGGCGCTGGCGATGTTCGACAAGGAAAAGTCCGCGGGGAATGGCCTGACGCTCGAGCAGATTGCTGCGGGAGCAGCGGCCTCTTGACCACCTCGCCGCCGGACCGCGAAGCGCATCCCGTCTGGCCCCTGGCAATCGCTGCGACGGTGGCCTCGCTGGGCGGGCTGCTGTTCGGCTACGACAATATCGTAATCAGCGGCGCGATCGATTACCTGGGCCGCTATTTCCATCTCGACGCCGTGGGCCTCGGCTGGGCTGCCGGATGCGCGCTCATTGGCTGCATCGTGGGTTCGGCGGGAGCGGGAGCCGTTGCCGATCGCCTCGGCCTGAAGAAAGGACTCATCCTCTGCGCACTTTGCTTTGCGATTTCGTCCGCGGGCATCATGTGGTTCGCCGGAAGCCTTTCGACATTTGTCCTCTGGCGCATGCTGGCGGGGCTCGGCTACGGCGCTGCTTCTGTAATTTCGCCCAACTACATTGCCGAAATTGCGCCCGCGCGGGTGCGCGGCCGCCTGGTGACGCTGTACCAAATGGGCATCGTCGTCGGCATCCTGGCGGCGGTTGTCGTGAACATGCTGATCCAGCGGATGGGCGACGACGCATGGAACACAACGGTTGGCTGGCGGTGGATGTTCTTCGCCGGAATCGTTCCGGCGTTCTTGTTCGGCGCGATGATCGTTCCATCGGTCGAAAGCCCGCGGTGGCTGATGAAGACCGGCCGCCGGGAAGAGGGCTTGGCCGTGCTGAAAAAACTCGACACACTCGCCGAGGCCACGCGCGAATCCCGCGAAATCGAGGAATCCCTTGCCCTCGAAGAGGGCCATTTTTCCGAGCTATTTACCACGTTCCGGTTGCCTCTGCTCCTGGGCATCATGCTGGCCGGCTTACAGCAGATCAGCGGCATCACGCCGCTCTTTTCTTTCATGCCCAGCATTTTCAAAGCGGCCGGGACGGCGACCAGCAGCGCTTTCGGACAAGCGGTTCTGGTGAGCCTCATCAATCTGGCCTTTACGTTCGTGGCCCTGTGGCTGGTGGACAAGGCCGGGCGGAAGACGCTGATCATCGCAGGCACCACGGTGCAATTCTTGTCGTTCCTTCTCGTCGGTTGGTTTTTTCACATTCACGGCAGCGGTCTCGCCGTGCTGATTTTTGTGATGAGCTTTGTCGCCGGCCATGCCGCGGGGAACGGCGTCGCTTGCTGGGTCATCATCTCGGAGATTTATCCGAACAAGGTTCGAGGCCGGGGTATGTCCATCGCCACCACAATGCTTTGGATCGTGGGTTACGCGGGGAATCAGCTTTTTCCGGTCATGATGCGCGATTTCGGTCCCGCAGGAACCTTCTGGACATTTGCCGGGGGCGCGCTTCTCACGATTGTTTGCGTGTCGCTGCTGGTGCCCGAGACCAAAGGCCGCTCGCTCGAGGAGATAACGCGTTTCTGGACGCGGCAGAAGGCCGCGGCAGTTTGACGCCGCAGCTCCGGCCGCGAGGAGGGGAGATTCGCCAATGATGATGCCGAAATCCGAAGACAGGGGAGGGAAGCCCGGGGATATTCTCCGCCGCGACGCGCTGAAAACGATTGCCGGCGCGGCCGCCGCCTCGCTTGCTTCGCCTTTCCTCAATCTGCCGCTCTTCGCACAGGCCGCAACACCCGGTGCGCGGACTCCCGCGTCGCCCGCCAAAAACCCCTCCTGGTACGGCTTCAACCTTCTCGAATATTTCTCCACCGATCCGGACTGGATGAAATATTTTCCGTACAAAGACGACGGCGTGTTCAAGGAAGACGACTTTCGCTGGATTCGCGACTGGGGATTCAATTGGGTCCGCCTCCCGATGGATTACCGCTTTTGGACCGACCCCAACGACCTGATGAAAATCGAAGAAAAGAAGGTCGAACCCATAGACCGGGCGATCCGCCTCGGTGAAAAATACGGAGTGCATGTCGACATTTGCCTCCATCGCGCGCCGGGCTATTGCATTCTCGACACGATGAACGAGAAACTCACCGGCATCCACATCACCAAGGAAGCGACGGACCTCTTTACCGACGCGAAAACTCTCGACGCCTTTGTCCACCAATGGGCCTTCTTTGCCTCCCGGTATAAGGGAATACCGCCGGAAAGCCTCAGCTTCAACCTGATGAACGAGCCTCTCTTCACTTCCACGCAGGAAAAAACGCACTCCTTTTCCAATTACGACTGGAAGGAGTACTACGCCGATCCGGGCTGGCTTGCCGGAGAGAAAAAATATGTTCGGGTCGCGCGTGCGGCTGTCGACACCATTCACGCCGTGGATGCAACCCGCATGATCGTTACCGACGGGCTAGCCGCCGGAAATCTCCCGATTCCCGACCTGATTGAGACCGGCATCACGCAGAGCGGCCACGATTATTCACCCATTCTCTTGACCCATTACCGTTGCGAATGGGCCCGGGGCATCGTCCCGCTTGATACGCCACTGCCCACTTGGCCGCTGAAGGACGCGCAGGGCAAGGTCATTTTCGACCGGGCGATCCTCGATGAAAAGCTCGCGGTGTGGCCGTTCGAACTCCAGCACAAAGTGCCCTTTCATTTCGGCGAGATGGGCTGTTACAAGTACACGCCGCCGGAGGTTGTCTATCAGTGGTACGACGCCACTCTCGGCGCCATCGATTCGCTCGACAGTGGCTGGGCGCTCTGGAATTTTCGCGGGCCGTTCGGCGTCCTCGATACCGAGCGCGCGGGAACAAAATTTGAAGATTGGCACGGCCATAAGCTCGATCGCACTTTATTGCAACTGCTCCAAAGCAAAATGAAAAAGTCCTGATTTTCCGGAAGGTGACCTATGGTGAAGACGCTGTTCGCTATGTTTTTTGCATGGATCTTATTTCTTCCTGCGGCGCGGGCGCAGAATCGCGTCCTGACGGTGGATGCCGCCAAAGTTACAGGCCACATTCGCCCGCTCGAGGGTGTGAACGGCGGCCCAGCCCCGGTCATGGCCGGTCTTCCTAGCCTCGAAAAGCAATATCGCCAGACGCTGATTGACATCGTGCGAACCCATGATTACATGGGGCCCACGGAGATCGATTCGCATTTTGATTTCGACAATGAGACGCTCGCCTGGCTCCTTCCCGATCCGAAGCAGCGAAGAGGCGTGGTGGACGCAGGAAACGCCGCCACAATTTTTCCCGATTGGAAAGCGGATCCCGAGAATCCGCAGAGTTATCGCTTTGGCCCCACCGACAATGCCATCGCTTCAATTCTTGCCTCGGGCGCCCAGGTCTACTATCGCATCGGCCGCAGCTTTGGAGCGCGGACCAATCCCCCGCCGGACTTCGACAAGTTCGCCGACGTTGTGAAGCACGTCGAGATGCATTACAACCAGGGCTGGGACAACGGCTTTCACGATCACATCCGCTACTGGGAATTCTGGAACGAACCCGAACTCTTCTGGTCGGGCACGCCACAGCAGTTCTACTCCCTCTATGAGAAGACCTCCAGGGCTCTCAAGAGCGCCGATCCATCCCTGGAAGTTGGCGGAGACACTGTGGCGTTCTCCTTCGCTCCGGGACCCTACCGCGAAGGGTTTCTCGATTATTGCCGCGCGCACAAGCTGCCTCTCGACTTCTATTCCTGGCATTACTATGCGGATTATTCGGCCGATCCCCTGGATCCTTCTCAGGTGGCGCGGGAAATTCGCCGCGTTCTGGATACGCACGGGTTCACACGGACGAAAAGCATTTTGAGCGAATACAATCGTAGCGCCGATTTCACGGCCGACATGCAAGATGAGCTTCGCAGCGTGGACAACGCTGCGTTTGTTGCAGACACATTGATCTACCTGGAAGACACTGACGTGGCCCGGGCGATTTTTTACCGCGGCGACGCCGCCTGGATGGGACTTTTCGATCTTTCCGGCAAACCCTACAAGCCCGCCTATTCCATTCGCGCCATGGGTGAAATGCAGAAGACCCCCATAAGGCTTCAAGTGACCGGAGCGGACCAGGATGGCCTCGCCGTTCTCGCCGGCTCCTCTCGCAACGCCCAAGAAGTGCAGATCCTCATCAGCAATTACGAAATACCCCCGAATTATCAGCCGCACATCATGAAACCGCCGCCGGATTTCCTCAAGGACGCGAGTATTCCCGATTTCTCCAAACTGAAGCACCTGCCGCGCCGCGAAATCGCATACAAGGACAACGCGGGATATGACCTGACCGTCACGAATCTTCCGTGGGGCAACGTGGCGTTCACCATGCGGCGCTACCGCCTCACCGCGAAAGATAATTTCACGCTCGCGGAAGAGTCGGAGGGCCTGGGCGGACAATTCAAGGTGTCCCGCTCTTTGCCACCCCCTGGTGTTGAGTTGATCGTTTTGAAGGAGAAAAAGTAAGCTCGGCTAGGCCCGGCATAGGCGCCGCTTTCGGTTTTCGCGCCGGCGGAGCGCCGGCACCGGAAGTAAGCTAGCGGGCCCGCGAGGTGATCAAGCGTTTAGAACGGCGAGGGGAAACCTGTGACGCAGACAGTGAAGACTACGGTGACTTTTGGCGAAATCATGTTGCGGCTTACGCCGCCGGGTTTCGAGCGGCTCATGCAGAGCCCTTCGTTCGTTGCCACGTTTGGCGGCGGAGAAGCCAACGTCGCCGTGGCCCTCTCGCAATTCGGATTGCCTGCGGCTTTCGTCACCGTGCTTCCGGAAAAGAATCCCATTGCCGACGCAGCGATTGGAGAACTCCGCCGCTTCGGCGTGGACACCTCGCGCATCGTCCGGGGCAAAGGGCGAATGGGCGTCTATTTTCTCGAGGCAGGCGCCAACCAGCGGGCGTCGAAAGTCGTCTACGACCGCGATCAGAGCGCGATTTCTCGCGCACAATCCGGCAGCATTTCCTGGGACAAGTTTCTGGATGGCACCGGCTGGTTTCACATAACGGGCATCACCCCCGCGATTAGCGCGTCGGCGGCCGATCTTTCGCTCGAGGCGGTTCGCGCCGCGCGCGAGCGGGGGCTCACCGTCTCCTGTGATTTGAATTACCGGAAGAACCTTTGGAAATGGGGGAAGCCGGCTGCGGAAGTGATGCGCGAGCTCATGGCGTTCGTCGACGTCGCCATTGCCAATGAAGAGGATGTTCAGATGGCGCTCGGAATTCAGGCGCATGTGGACGTTCAGTCGGGCTCGCTCGACCGCGCGCAGTACGAGCAATTGACCTTGCGCGTACTTTCCGAATTTCCCGCACTCAAGGCGATCGGCGTCACTTTGCGGGAATCGAAGAGCGCTTCGCACAATGGGTGGTCCGCGTGTTTTCACGATCGGCGGCAGTTTTTGCTCAGCCGCCATTACGACATCACGCACATCGTTGACCGCGTCGGCGCCGGCGACTCTTTCGCTGCCGGGCTGATCTACGGTTTGCAACGCCTCCCTTCGCCTCAAGAGGCGCTGGAATTTGCGGCCGCGGCGAGTTGCCTGAAACACTCGATCCCCGGCGATTTCTGCCGCGTGTCCGCCGACGAAGTCCAGGCGCTGGTCCAAGGCGGCGGCTCCGGCCGTGTGCAGAGGTAAGAGTGCGCCGATATTTTTTTCGTGTACGAAAGAGGAGGTTGAAATGACTGTTTTTGCCCGGCTTCGCACGCACGTGATAGCGGCTCTGCTTCTGGGATGCGCAATTATCTTTCTGTTCGGCGCTTTTTCTTGGGCACAGGCTCCCGCGCCATCGAGCGAGGCCATCGAGCGCCGCATCGACTCGATTCTCTCGAAGATGACTCTTGAGGAAAAGGTCGCGATTGTCGGCGGCCAGGACAGTTTCTACATTCGCGGGATCGAGCGCCTGGGGCTGCCGCGCATTCGCATGTCCGATGGGCCCCTGGGTGTGCGCAACTACGGCCCCAGCACCGCGATGACGGCGGGAATCAATCTCGCCGCCAGTTGGGATCCCAAGCTGGCGGACGAAGTCGGCGAGCAGATCGGGCGCGACGCCCGCGCCCGCGGCGTCCATTTCATGCTCGGCCCCGGCGTGAATATCTATCGCGCCCCGATGAACGGACGCAACTTCGAGTACTTCGGGGAAGACCCGTTTCTGGGCTCGCGTATGGCGGTTGGCTATATCCTCGGCATGCAATCCGAGGGGGTCAGCGCGACGGTGAAGCATTTCATGGGCAACAATTCGGAATTCGACCGCCACAACGTGGATTCCGTCATTGATGAACGCACCATGCGCGAAATTTATCTCCCCATCTTCGAGGCCGCCGTCAAGGAGGGCCACGTCGGCGCCGTGATGGATTCCTATAACCTCATCAATGGCGAGCACGCGACGCAGAATTCCTATCTCAACATCGACATCCTGAAAAAGCAGTGGGGTTTCAAGGGCGTCCTCATGTCCGATTGGGACGCCACCTACGACGGAATCGCCGCCGCCAACGCCGGCCTCGACCTCGAAATGCCGTCCGGGAAATTCATGAGCCCCGAGGTTCTCCTCGCCGCCATCAAAGACGGAAAAGTTTCCGTCGCTACTCTGGATGACAAAGTCCGCAGAATCCTTCGCGACGAAATTGAATTCGGCTGGATCGGCCGCGATCAGACCGATTACTCGATTCCTTCCTTGAATCCCGCCGGGGCGCGCGTTGCGCTGCAAGAATCGCTCGAGGGCATGGTTCTTCTCAAGAATGAATCGAATCTTCTGCCGCTTAGCAAGACGCAGACGCACTCCATCCTCGTCGTCGGCCCCGACGCCTTTCCCGGAATTCCCGTCGGTGGAGGCAGCGCCCAGGTGAAGCCGTTCAACACCGTCAGCTATCTCGAAGGCCTGAGTGCGTATCTCTATCCCGGAACGAAGGTTTATTACTCGCAGGGAATCCCGACGCTCAGCCAGCTCGCGCGCGAGACGCATTTTTCCACCGCCGCCAATGGCGGCCAGGAGGGCCTCGTCGAGGAGGCATTCTCCGGCGACGATCTGCAGGGAACGCCTTCCCAGACCGGCACCGAACCGTACATTGACTTCGGTCCCGCCGACGGCTGGGTTCCGAGCATTGGCCGCAGCTCCGGTCCTCCGTTGCCCGAGAATTCAAAATCCGAGCGCTGGACCGGCTACTTCACGCCGAAAGCGGCCGGGCCTTACGAATTTTTTGTTGCTTCGACGGGAGAAGACGGCGGCTATTACCGCCTGTTTGTCGACGGCAAAACTGTCCTGGACGACTGGAACGACGCCTATCAATTAGTCGGCGAGGCCACATTGACGCTGGACGCGCAGCCACACAAAGTCGTACTTGAGCATCACGGCGATTCCCGCTGGCTCGGCGGCCACCTGCGCCTCGGCATCGTTGACCCCGCGAACGTTGTTCTGCCCGAGGCGAAAACTCTCGCCGCCAAGGCCGATGCCGTGGTCGTTGCCGTCGGCTACGATCCTGAAACCGAAAGCGAAGGCGCCGACCGCACCTTCGCTCTTCCCCCCGGCCAGAACGCGCTGGTCGAGGCCATGGCTTCCGCGAACAAAAAGACGATCGCCGTCCTCACATCCGGCGGAAATGCCGATATGTCGGCTTGGCTCGGCAGCGTTCCCGCGCTCATCGAAGCCTGGTATCCCGGTCAGGAGGGCGGCCGCGCACTCGCTGAAATTCTTGTCGGAGACGCTGATCCTTCCGGGCGACTTCCCGTCACGTTTGAGCGCAAGTGGGACGATAATCCGGTGCACGACAGTTACTACCCGCCGCCGGGATCAAATCGCGTGGTTTACAAGGAAGGGGTATTCGTCGGATACCGGGGCTACGAGCACGACGGCATCAAACCTCTCTATCCCTTCGGCTTCGGCCTTTCCTACACGAAGTTTGAGTACTCTAACCTGACCATCCGCCCCATCGCCATGAAAATGCTTGCCGGGTCGAATCCGGGTCCTCGCTACGAGGTTTCCTTCGATGTGAAAAATTCCGGCGCTCGCGAAGGTGCGGACGTCGCGCAGGTGTATGTAGGCGAACCGGGAGCAAAAATTCCGCGTCCTCCGAAGGAGCTCAAGGGCTTTTCCCGCGTGGATTTGAAGCCGGGGGAGACGAAGCGTGCCAGCATCGTCCTCGACTCCCGCTCCTTCGATTATTTCGACGCGAATGCGAAGGAATGGCGCGCCGATCCCACGGAATACACGATTCTGGTGGGCCGCTCATCGGAGCAGATACTTTTGCGCGGCAAAATCACGTTGACTGCGGCGGAAGCTGAGGAAGCCACGCACAAGCCATAGCGGTTTGAGGAATTGCGCCGGCTTTCAGCTCACGTTTGCGGGCGTGACGCAGGCTCTTCATCAGATAGAATCTCGGGCGGTGTCCGCCGCATGGTTGAAACTTGCATTCCGAGGCCCTCAGAGACTTCGGCTATCAGGCCGCTCTCACACCGGGCAGCACGGGAAACCCAATCGCTCGCAGCTCCTCGCGCAGCTGGTCGACAGACAGCACCTGCACGCCTGGAATTCCTTGGGCTCGGGCCGCTGCCAGATTCACTTCACGGTCGTCGATGAATAGCGCTTCGCGCGGCGCCACGCCGAGGCATTCCAGGCACTTCTCGTAGATTTTTGCCTCGGGCTTCACCGACCGCACTTCCGCCGAAAAAATCTGGCAATGGAATTTCTGGACCCAAGGAAAGCTCCGCCTCACGTGGTCCACCATGTCCTGTTGCATGTTGGAAAGGATGGAAGTGCGGTATCCCGCCTCACCGAGAGCCCCGGCCCAATCCACCATCTCCGGCCGTATATGGCTCCACATTTCCAGATCCCATCTTCGCAATTGCTCGCGCACGGCCGCGTCCGCGCCCACTCCTTCGCGCGACGTAAACTCCCGCCAGTACTCCTCCGGTGTGACGTCTCCTCGGTCATAAGGCGGGCGGCTCAAATGGTACAGTTCGATGAAACGCTCGGGGGTCACACCGAAAACTTTCGCCATGCGAGCAAGAATCTCCTGATCCGGCGGCTCGCACAGCACTTCGCCGAAATCGAAAATCACCGCGCGAATCGCCTGCGGCGCGGCAGTCGCGTCTCTTCCATTGCTCTGTGCCATACGGTCGCCCCCGGCCCTCTTTCCTCGTTTCTCCGCCTTCTCTTGATTCGATGCGGCCACATCTCTTCGGCTGCGGCATTTTCGATTGCGGGAATGCCTGCCAGCGGTTCAGCTTGCGGTCGAAACCGGCGCGAGCGCTCTTTCCGCCACCCTTGATTTCTCCGCCGTCCCGCTGGAAATTCTCCATCGCTTCATCCACAAGAAGAGGATCAGCAGCCCCCACAAGTGATATCCGAGGTTCACGCGCCGCTCCATGTGCAGTCGCGTGAATTCCTCCACCGCCGCGCGGTCGAACAACCCCTCATGCTCGGCCAATCCCGCCGCCAGCGTCTCTTCCAGCATCGGGCGCAGCGGGCCCCGCAGCCATTTGTGCGCCGGAATGTCGAATCCAGTTTTGCGGTGCGTCAAAATCGGCGCGGGAAGACGGTCCTTCATCAGCTCTTTCAGAATGAATTTCTGTTTTGAGCCGCGCAGCTTGAAAGTTCCCGGCAATGTTGCCGCGAATTCGACCAGGCGGTGGTCCAGGAACGGCGGCCGCAGCTCGAGCGAATGCGCCATGCTCATTCGGTCTGATTTCGTGAGAATGTCGTCCTGCAGATAATTTTGCTGGTCGAACCACAGGTAGGGCGAGACACCGTCGCCGGCCGGCAGTTTTTCGCTCAGGCCTGCCAGCACACCGCCCAAAGCATCCGGCAGGCTGCTGGCCATCAACCGGCGCTTCTCTCCGTCTGAAAACGTCCCGTTCCAATAGACGTGCGCCCGCTCCGGGCTCATCCGGCATCCTTCCAGCAGGCGCTTGAGGGTGTATTCGACGCTGATTTTCTTGTCGGATGCGGGCCAGAGGCAAAGCAAGCCCGAAGCCGCATGCAGGAGCGGCCGGGGCACATGCCTCCCCGCGCCTGCCAGTTCGTTGGCGCGATAGGTCAAATATCCCGCGAAGAGCTCGTCGCCGCCCTCGCCGCTCAGCACGACCGTCACTTTTTTCTTGGTCATCCTCGACAAAAACCACACAGGGAGCGCCCCGGCATCCGCGCTCGGCTCGTCCGAGTAATACGCAAATTCGGAAATCGCGTCCGGCAATCCCGCCTCGAGGTTCAGATCGAACTCTTCATGGTCCGACCCGTATTTCCGCGCGGCTTCGCGGAAATACGGCGCTTCGTCGAACTCCTGGCCGGCGAACGAGACCGAAAATGTCTTCAAGCGCGAAGCACTCGCCTGCGTCGCGTAATGCAAAATCGTCGAAGAATCGATCCCGCCGCTCAGCCACACGCCCAGCGGCACGTCCGAGAGCAGATGTTCCTTCACCGCGCGCCCTAGCAGCTCATCGAGCTGTTCCTTTGCCTCGCCGATGTCCATATTTTTATTCGGCCCATACGGCACATGCCAATACCGTTCCGTCCGCGTTGTTCCGTCACGCCACTCCATCCAGTGTCCCGAGGGAAGCTTCTCGATTCCATCGGCCAGCGTCCACGGGCTTGGCACGTAGTTCAGCGAGAGATAACAGTCCAATCCTTCCCGCGAAAGCCGTCGTTCGATTTCCGGGTGAATGAAAATGGCCTTCAGCTCCGACGCGAAATACAAATCCTCGCCTCGCCGCGCGAAATAGAGCGGCTTGATTCCCAGCCGGTCGCGCCCCAGCACCAGGCGTCGCTCGCCTTCCGCCCACAGCGCCACGGCGAACATTCCGCGCATCCGCGCAAAGCACTCGGTGTCCCACTCCATGAACGCGTGCAGGACGGTCTCTGTGTCGCTGTGCGAATGGAACCGGTGCCCGCGCTTTTCGAGTTCCTCGCGCAATTCCAAGTGATTGTAAATTTCTCCGTTGAATGCGATGGTGTAATTGCCGGTGTCGTCGTGGATCGGCTGGTCGCCGGCCTGTAAATCCAAAATCTTCAGCCGCGCGGCGCAAAGCGACACAGTTCCGCTCTCATGCACCCCTTGTTGGTCGGGGCCTCGATGCACCAGAGTCTTCACCGCCTCCCAGATTCGCTCGGGAGGAGGCACACATTTTCTGTGGGTGAATCCCGCTATCCCGCACACGTTGAATTCCTCGGCATAGGCGGCTCCGTTCCGGCCCGCCTTTTATCGATTTTGCGCTTGCGGCCGTCGCGTTCCGCTCTTTTCCAATGTACCATAAGCTTTTGTGGGACGTTGTCGCGGGGGCTGCAAAGGTGCAGGCGGGCGAGTTGTAAGCGTTCTTTGGGGCGCGGCAACCGATCGCGATTTTTTTGATATGCAGCCCCGCCGCGCCGGGAGACGCGTTCCATCGATCCCTTGGCCGCAAGGAGATTTCTTGACTGACGCCTTTATTTGCGACGCGATCCGCACTCCATTCGGCCGTTACGCCGGCTCGCTTTCCTCTATTCGCGCCGATGACCTGGCCGCCGTACCGCTCCGCGCTCTCCAGCAGCGCAATCGGTCGGTGGATTGGGGCTCGGTCGACGACGTCGTCTTCGGGTGTGCCAATCAGGCGGGGGAGGATAACCGCAACGTCGCGCGCATGGCCCTGCTTCTCGCCGGCATCCCGCAAGACATTCCCGGCGTCACCGTCAATCGCCTTTGCGGATCGAGCCTCGAAGCCGTCAGCCTCGCCGCTCGCGCAATCAAGGCAGGAGAAGCGGATCTGATCATCGCCGGTGGCGTTGAGAGCATGACGCGCTCGCCCTTTGTCATGCCCAAATCCACAGCGCCTTTCAGCCGCGACGCTGAAATCTACGACACCACGCTTGGGTGGCGGTTTATCAATCCCGCGATGAAAGCCCGATTTGGCGTCGATTCCATGCCTGAAACCGCGGAAAACGTCGCCGAGGAATTTCACGTCTCGCGCGCCGATCAGGACGCATTTGCCCTCCGCTCCCAGCAGCGTTGGGCGCGCGCTCACTCCGAATGCTTTTTCAGCAAGGAGGTTATTCCGGTCCCGCTCCCCCAAAAATCGGGCGATCCCAAAATTTTTGACACGGACGAGCACCCGCGGCCCAGCACGACCCTCGATGCTCTCGCCAAATTGAAGCCTGTCGTCAAGCCCGGCGGGACGGTTACCGCCGGAAATGCGTCCGGCATCAACGATGGCGCCTGCGCCGTTCTTCTTGCTTCGAAGGAAAGCGTCGCGAGATTTCAACTCACGCCGCGCGCCCGCGTCGTGGCAGCTACGGCCGTCGGCGTCGCTCCCCGCATCATGGGTTTTGCTCCCGCTCCTGCGACGAAGAAGCTCCTCGCGAAGACCGGGGTGAAGCTCTCTGAAATCGGCGTGATCGAGCTCAACGAAGCTTTCGCGGCGCAGGCCCTTGCCGTTACCCGCGCTCTCGGACTCCCGGACGACGATTCTCGCGTCAATCCCAACGGCGGCGCCATCGCCATCGGCCATCCCCTCGGAGCCAGCGGCGCCCGCCTGGTCACCACCGCCGTCTCTCAAATGCACCGCTCGCAATCGCGCTACGCGCTTTGCACCATGTGCATCGGAGTAGGTCAAGGCGTTGCCGCTCTCCTCGAGCGCGCCTAGCCTGAGTCGGCTTATTTCGAGCGTAATCGCGTCCGCAATCCATAACTAAGTGCCAGTCGGGACCTTGCAATCTGCCTTATCCTCGTTACGTCGTTCGTCTCGCTTCTTCGGATTCGAGAGTCCACATGTGCGGCATGATTTGCATTTCTGTGAGCGATGTGCCAGCGTATCTGTGGGTGGACGGAGCGAATCGACAAAACGGAGACAAGAGGGGCGCGGGACAGAAAAGGTTTCCCGGGTTTACGGCTACAATTCCAGATCGAAATAGCGGCCACCCGGCACCTCTGTAACTCATTGAAAACAAAACCTAATACTGCATCTCGTCAGCACGATTCCGGCGTATCCCGAGGAAGTCAATTTGCGCCTCCGTCAGGCTGCTTTTTCTCGAAACCTCGCGGCCTCCATAGATATCCAAGTCGGGAGGAGTGAAAATGATTCAACTAAAAATCAACGGAGTCTCGCGCTCCTTCGATGGCGACCCGGCAATGCCGCTGCTCTGGTACCTGCGGGATGTCGCGGGTCTAACGGGGACGAAGTTCGGTTGCGGAGTGGCGCTCTGTGGCGCCTGCACCGTCCACCAGAACGGAAAAGCGGTTCGCTCCTGCGTCACCTCCATGAAAGACGCCTCCGGCACTGAAATCGTCACCATTGAAGGTCTGTCAGCCAGCGGTTTGCATCCCGTGCAAAAGGCCTGGATGAAGGTCAACGTTCCACAGTGCGGCTATTGCCAGTCCGGGCAGATCATGCAAGCTGCGGCTTTGCTTGCCACCACGAAAAATCCCACCGACGCCGAAATCGAGCAGGCCATGGCCGGGAACATCTGCCGCTGCGGCACCTACCAGCGCATTCGCGCGGCGATTCATGCGGCAGCCAAGGAGGTGTCCGCATGAACCCGATCTCCAATGTTTCCCGCCGCGGATTTCTTCGAGGAGCATTGGCCGCCAGCGCATTTGTCCTGTGCGCTCGTTATCAGCCGGCCACACTGTTTGCCGATGAACTCCCTCACGATACTCATGCCGACGACGCCACGCTGAATCCCAACGTCTTTGTCGGCGTTGACACCGACGGGACCGTCTGGATCATCGCCAGCCGCTCTGAAATGGGCACCACCAGCCGCACATCTCTCCCGCTTATCCTCGCCGACGAACTTGACGCCGACTGGAGCCGCGTAAAGATTCAGCAGGCAATCGGCGATGCGCGCTACGGCGACCAAGACACGGACGGCTCGCATTCCATCCGCTCTTTTTATCAGATCATGCGTGAATGCGGCGCCACGGCCCGCTACATGTTGATCCAGGCTGCCGCCCAGCAATGGGCTGTCCCTGCAAGCGAATGTTCCACCGAGCCCGGTGTGGTCGTCCACAAACCCTCCGGCCGCCGGCTCGATTACGGCCAATTGGCCGCTGCGGCCGCGAAGTTGCCTGTCCCCGCCAAATCCGAGCTGAAGCTGAAAACTCCCGCCGAATGGCGGTACATCGGCAAAGGCGCTCCCAGTTACGATCTCGAGGCTCTTTGCACCGGCAAGGCGGTGTACGGGTACGACACTCATCTCGAGGGCATGGTGTACGCCTCGGTCGAGCATCCTCCTGTCCTCGGCGGAAAAGTGAAGTCGTTTGACGACAAGGAAGCGCTCAAAGTACAGGGCGTGCGCCAAACGATTGCGATTGAACCCTACACGCCTCCTCCCGCTTTTCAGCCGCTGGGCGGCGTCGCCGTGATCGCCGACAACACCTGGGCCGCGTTTCAGGGACGCCAGGCTCTAAAAATCGAGTGGGACAACGGCGCGAACGCAACGTACAACTCCGATCAGTACAAAACGGAATTGCGCAGCACGGCCCACAAACCCGGCGTGGTGATGCGCAGCGAAGGCGACGTGGACGCCGTCTTCTCCAAGGGCGGAAATATCGTGGAAAGAGATTACTACGTTCCCCTTCTCGCCCATGCCTCGATGGAGCCGCCCGCCGCCCTCGCCCATTACCAGGACGGTAAAGTCTATGTGTGGACCTGCACGCAAAACCCCCAAGGCACGCAAGAGACCGTGGCGAAGGAGCTGGGGATTGCCAAGGAGGATGTGATCTGCCACGTCACCCTTCTCGGTGGAGGCTTCGGCCGAAAATCCAAGCCCGATTACGTCGCGGAAGCCGCGATTCTCTCTAAGAAAGTCGGGCGGCCCGTCAAGGTTCTCTGGTCCCGCGAAGACGACATCAAATTCGATTACTACAACGCCGTCGCGGCCATGTACATGAAAGCGTCGGTCGGGCAAGGCGGCAAGCCGATGGCCTGGCTTCAGCGCTCCGTCTTTCCTCCGATCGCTTCCACGTTTGCTCTGGACGCCGTCTACGGCGGTCCAGGTTCGATGCAGCAGGGCTGGACGGACATTCCCTACGAATTTCCGAACCTGCGGGTGGAAAATGGCGCGGCAAGCCCGCATGTCCGGATAGGCTGGCTCCGCTCCGTCGCGAATATTTATCATGCATTTGCCGTCCAATCCTTCACGGACGAGCTCGCACATTTGGCGGGCCGGGATGCGGTGGACTATCTGCTGGAGTTGATCGGCCCTCCGCGCCGTGTGGACCTCTCCAAAGTTCAATATCCGAATTACGGAGGGTCGATCGAGGACTATCCCGTGGATACGGGCCGCTTGCGCCACGTGGTGGAGCTCGTTGCGGAAAAATCGGGCTGGGCGAAATTCCAGGCCGGGAAGGGAAGAGGCATCGGCATCGCCGCCCATCGCAGTTTTTTGACTTATGTAGCCACCGTTGTCGAAGTTGAGGCGGACGACAAAGGCGCGATTCGCATTCCTCGCGTCGAGACGGTTGTGGATGCCGGGCTGGTCACCAATCCGGAAGCGACGAAGGCCCAATTCGAGGGCGCGGCCGTCTTCGGCGCCAGCATCGTCCGCAGCGGAGAAATCACGGCCACGAATGGCGCGGTGGATCAGGGGAATTTTGACGACTATCCCGTGGCCCGCATGGCCGAGGCGCCGTTCCAGACCAACGTCACCATCGTCGAAAGCATGGCTCCTCCGGCGGGAGCCGGCGAGCCGGGAGTGCCGGCGTTTGTCCCCGCGTTTTGCAACGCGATTTTTGCCGCCACCGGAAAGCGGGTTCGCGATTTGCCTCTTTCGGACAACAGCCCTCAAGCATAAAAAGAATTGCGAGGAGAGTTTCTCGATGACCGAAAAAATCAAGAAGAGCGAAGCGGAGTGGAAGTCGAAGCTCGACGACCAGCAATATTACGTCACCCGCCAAAAGGGAACCGAGCCTCCCTTTACCGGCAAGTACGAAAACACAGAGGAAGAGGGCACCTACGTCTGCGTCTGCTGCGGGCAGCCGTTGTTCGGCTCCGAGGCAAAATTTCATTCCGGCTCCGGCTGGCCGAGTTTCTGGCAGCCCTTAGAGGCGGATAAAGTGGAAATGCGCCGCGACACCAGCCACGGTATGGAGCGCGCCGAGGTGGTTTGCAGCCGGTGCGACGCCCACCTCGGCCATGTGTTTGACGACGGGCCGAGGCCGACCGGATTGCGCTTCTGTATCAATTCCGCGGCTCTGCAATTGGAAGGGTCGAAGGCGGAGAAAAAATAACGGAAAAACCGGGTCCGGGCGCTAATTCCGCGAAGTTTCCCGGAGCCCGCCGGCCGGAACGAGTTCCGTCAGGACTTCGTCGATTTGCTGGACGGCGTCGTCCATTGCACGAAGCCGGTCCATTTCATTGGGCAGAAGAGCTGAATTCGTCATGTGCAGCACCGCATTTCGCAACTGATGATTCAGCTCCGCCGTCAAAATCATCCGCTCGCGCGCGCGTTCCATCGCGTCACGGCTGGCCTGGTACGACAGGATGAGTCCCGCGCAAATCCCGCCGGTCAATCCGATCACCACGTCGTTGAAATACGTTTGCGCGGCCGCCACGCCTCTCCAGTACATGAGTTTGTCGCAGGCGATGCTGGAGATAAAGAGAACGACGGCGACGCCGACGCTCGATCTCAATTTGTGATCCGTCAGGATGTTTTTGAGTTTCAAGGCCCACTTCATCACACACCTCCCCGCGGTTTCTCGAACGCTAGCGGAGACGAAGCGAACTCATCGAGTGCGTCACTCTAACATATTCGGGGCGGGGCAAGGAATAGCGGGATGCGCCCGCCCGGATCATCAGTGGACGAGATAGATCAAGGGCGGATGTGCCGTGTTCGTGTCGGTCGGAATCGCCCGCACGGTTCCCGGAGAAACGATGTAGAAGACCAGGTTGACCGGGAAAACACTGTTCGCCGCGTTCGTCGTCATCAGTCCTCGGCCCGTGGACGCGTCTATGGATTGGTAGGTGCCCGTCAAAGCTTGACCGGTCGCAGGCGTTCCCGAAACAGGGACCACATCGACGGTCCCCTGAAAATTCATGTTGCCCGTTGAATTCACTTCGCCGGAAAACGAGGGGGTCTGATTGTCGGGAGGCGGTGCGATACTCACCGTGTAATTTCCGTCGAAAGACCCTGGCGAGTACGATGTGACGGGAATTTGGTTTTCCAGCAGGCCCGTGGTGACCGCCGCGTCGCTGCCGATGAAGAATCCGGTGTTCAACCCGGTCAGGTAGGCGGCCGTGAGTCGCGGGCCGAATCCCAGGAAGCTGGCGCGGCCATTTGTATTCACGCTGTAATTTCCATTGGGATACGAATTGACGGTGGGGCCGGTGACGCTGCCGCCGCTGTTCTGGTCGTAGACGAATGACCCAGTCCCGAGCCCGTTCGGCGAAAGCAATCCGACCATGACGGAAGAGCCGAGATTAGACCCTGTGGTATTGACGCCCTCGCCCGACGCCACGCTCGCTCCGTTCAACGCCGAGGCATTAAAGATCTGATTCGGCTGTTGAAGGATCATTTCCCCCGCGAGGCGCCCATGGGTGCTGTCCACGGTATCGACGGACATGAAAAGGATGTCCGAATTGGAGACGAAGAAGAACGTGTAGTCGACGGTGACCTGCTGCTGCGAAGGCAGTTTGTACGTGACGGACATCAAACCGCGCCCCAACCCATTCGAGGAGACGTTGAAGTTTCCGTCCAAGCTGAGCTGCGGGCTGTAGACGCCCGCGTCGTTCAAATCCATCGTGCCGGGAGACAACGTGCCGACGCCGTCGGCGCTGATGGACCCGATCATCGCGGCCGGCGAGGCGTTGAAATCACGGCCCGCGAATCCGAACGAATATCTTCCGCTGAAGTTGGCGGCCGTGAAACTCGCCGATTGCTGCAGTTTGAGTATGCCGGAGCCGTACGTCCCGGTGGAATCATCCTCGATGACCGCGAAAGAGCCATCCGAACGAATGGCCATATCGTACATCGTCGTCAATTGCTGAAACTTCACGTTGGTGGAAGTGAGCGTCAGCGTGCCGCGGCCGTCACTCCCGAGAGTGTAGCTTCCCGTGTAGCTGGATTGGGCGAAGATGCCCGAGACGCGGTTGCTGTCGTTCGATCCCGCGCTGATCGTGCCCGACCCGGTGGAGGTCACGGCGCCGATGATGGTGACCGAGCCATCGGAATCAAAGCCTGTGAAAAGGAACGAATACGACCCGCTGAAAAGCGACTGCGCATTCGAGACAGGGTTCACCGTAATGACCAGCGGAGGATTCGTCGTCAACGAGACACTGGCCGAATCGGTCACCTGAAGCGTGAACGTCGAATTCGTCTGCAGCGTGGGAGTTCCAGTAATCAAAGCGGACCCGTCGCTTTGCGTCGCCAGGGTCAACCCCGGCGGGAGCTGCCCGGCAACCAATGTCCAGTTATAGGGAAGCAGGCCGCCGGTCGCCTGAACAGTCGCCGAATAAGGCGTAGCGACGCTGGCCTGCGGCAATGAAAGAGTGGTGATCTGCAATGGCGGAGGATTGACGACGCCGATCGAAAAGCTCGCCTGGCGAGTTTGAGACGCCGGCAAAGTCGAATCGCTCACCGTGACCGTAAACGGATAGGTGCCCGTGGTTGTCGTGGTGCCTGAAATGATTCCCGTGTTGGGATCCATCTGGAAGCCCGGGGGCAGATTCCCGGTATAGCTCCACATGAAGGGAGGAATTCCTCCCTGCGAAGAAACGCGGAAGCTGTAGGCGACATTAACCGTGGCGGCTGGGAGGCTGGTCGTGGAGATGGAAAGAGTCGGCGCCGGATTAATGACGATCGTATAGGTATAGGGCGAAACGACAGTGAGGGGAGTCGTCCCATTGTCCGTGACCTGAACCTGAAACGTGTTTGAAGTGTTTGACCCTGTCGGCTTGCCGAGGATCGTGCCGGTCGTATTCAGCGTCAGACCCGCGGGAAGTGAACCCGAGGCCAGGGAGAAAGTCAGGGGAGAGACTCCGCCAGTTACCGCGATTGTCTGGTTATAGGGTGTGCCATTCAGGCCGTTGGGGAGAGTCTGCGTCGTAAAGGTGGGAGGAAGCACGACGTCAATCGTCGCCGTCGCGGTGACACCGCTATTCGCTCGCGAAGTGGCCGTGAGCGTGATGTCCTGTGTCGCGCTCAGGCCTCCCGGTGACGTAAAGGTCGTGCCGAACGGCGTGGTATTGGAAAGGACTCCGCACCCGGCGCCGCTGCAGTTTGTCCCGGTCAGCTTCCATGTGACGCCAAGGTTTCGCGTGTCGTTGCTGAGGGTGGCCGTGAAGTTCTGCGATTGGCTCTCATCCATCGTGATCGTGCCGTTCGGCAGGATTTCGATGCTGATGCCGCTGGCCGAACTTCCGCAACTGGAAAGCATTCCCAAGGCCAGGGTCGCCAGGACCGCCATGACCAAATATTTAAGAGAAATCGCGACTCCCCCACCGCTACTTCCCGACATCTTCGTCCAATTCCGGAAAGGAAATGTCATGCAGACTCACGCCTCCGCGCTCGATTCGCGATCTCTTCATTTCTAGTTCTGAATGGTTGTTCGGGCTTGCCGGCTGCGGAGGCTAGGCTCCCCCATCGCAATATTTGCATCCATGGCAAACCTTTTGAATAACAAAACAGAGTACCAGTGTCAACGCACATCTCCTCGGTGCTCCGGCCCAGGGTCGTGGCAATGAACGCGCGAAAGGTGGAAAGGCAAGCGTAGACGCTCTGGACCCCAATTTTCCCCACCATGTGGATGCAAAGCCCCCAGACCCCGTTGCCCGCCCGGTTTTCCGGAGCCGGCGGCCGCGCCGCGGCAGATCGAAGTTTCCCCGCTGCCCGTATCCCGTTGGATGATTCCGCTCAATTCTATCGTGAATTCCAGGCCATGTGGGTAAAATGGCGGCGGCAACGAATCGGCGGGGAACGCGCATCAGAAGTAGGTGACGGAAACTGCCGTCGCGACGCGGCGTAAGTTTCAGTTTTTTTGCCTTTTTTGATATATATAACAGTCCGCTTAGCAGTACACGGCAGTCCGGAAGTTCCCCCATTATTCGGAGGGTGCATTGATCGAGGTTCAGGATCTGACCAAGTCGTACGGCTCTGTCACGGCAGTTGACCACGTTTCCTTCAACGTCAATAAAGGCGAAATCCTGGGGTTTCTGGGGCCCAACGGCGCCGGAAAAACGACCACCATGCGCGTTTTGACCGGTTCCATGCCGGCCACATCGGGAACAGCGCGCGTAGCGGGATTCGACGTGTTCGGCGATTCGCTCGAAGTGAGGCGCCGGATCGGATATCTGCCCGAAGCTCCCCCGGTGTACCCCGATATGACGGTGGAGACCTATCTGGATTTCGTGGCACGCATCAAGCAGGCGCCGGCGGAAAAACGGTCCTCCCTGGTCGAGGACGCAATGCGCAAGACGAACATTACGGACCGCCGCGGAGAGCTCATCAAACGGCTTTCACGTGGCTACAAACAGCGCGTGGGTCTGGCGCAAGCCCTGGTGCACGACCCCGACGTCTTAATCCTGGACGAGCCGACCGTCGGGCTCGATCCGAAACAGATCATTGAAGTCCGCCACCTGATCAAGGGCCTGGCCGGAAGCCATACGATCATTCTGTCCACTCACATTCTCCCGGAAGTGAGCATGACGTGCGATCGCGTGGTGATTATCAACAAGGGGAAAATCGTGGCGGTGGACACGCCGGAGAAGCTCACGACGCAGTTGAAGGGCGGGCAACGCGTCCGGGTGGAAGCCGCGGCGCCCGAGAATGGCATGCGAGACCTGCTGGGAGCGATTCCCGGGGCGGAGCGGGTGCAGGTGGAGGCGGCGAAGGAAGGAAGAGTGACGGCAACCGTCGAAGCCCAGCAGGGAAAAGACATTCGCAGCCTTGTGGCCGCGAAAATTGTGGAGAAAGGCTGGCCGCTCCTCGAGCTTCGCGGGGTCAGCCTTAGTTTGGAGGAAATCTTCCTGCAGCTCACGACGGACGATTCCGCGCACGCACAAGAGAACTGAAGGAGCCACCCAGCCGATGCGATCCATTTATGCGATTTACCGGAAGGAGATGGGCCACTATTTTGTCTCTCCTGTGGCTTACATCATCATCGGAGTATTTTTGATTCTCTCCGGATTTTTCTTCCACATTATATTGTCCGACATCATGCAGCAGGCCATGCAGAATCAGTTTCAGGGGATGCAGCTCGGAATTCCAACGGAATTCGACGTTCCCTCCGCCGTCATGCGCAACTTTTTCGGACTCATTTCCTCGCTTTTCCTTTTCTTGACTCCCATGCTGACAATGGGCGTTTACGCCGAGGAGAGAAAGCGCGGCACAATGGAGCTCTTGATGACTTCGCCGATCACCGAATTGCAGATTGTGATCGGAAAGTTCCTGGCTTCGTTTTCCCTGCTGATTCTGATGCTCCTGCCGACCGCGTTCTACTTGGTTTTCATGTACCTGCACAGCGACCCCATGCCCCCCTGGAAGGTCATGCTGGCGGGATATCTGGGGGCGCTGTTGCTGGGGGCGGCCCTCATGGCTCTCGGCTCTTTCATTTCATCGCTGACGGAAAACCAGCTGATTGCCGCCGTTCTCACTTTCGCGGCCTTCCTTGTCGTGTGGGTGCTGGATGTGGGACACGGGCTTGGCGGAGGCTGGGGAACGATTTTCTCTTATCTTTCGATCACTCATGAGTACGACGGGTTCACCCACGGCGTGGTCGATACATCGAGCCTGGTCTACTATGCGAGCTTTATATTCTTATTCGTATTCCTGACGGTGCGCACCGTCGATTCGATGCGTTGGCGCCGCGCATGATGGCCGGGACGGATTCGCGCTGGTCGCGGAGGGAATCATAGGATGAAATGGAATCGGCAGGAAATCGCGGGGTATCTCAGCAGCATCGGGCTGGCTTTGTTGATCGCCGGCTGGATCCGCTTCTCGTACCAGAACGAGCTTTCCACTTTTTCCAAGGGAATCCTGATTGGCGGCGCCGTGCTCGTGGTGGCCTCGATCGCCGTGGGATTTCCCGCGATCGTGCAATTCTTCTCGAAGCGTTCCTCGCAGCTCGGCACCAACACCACGATTTTGACTCTCGCCGTCGTCGCCATCCTGATCGTTGCGAACTTTCTCGGCTACACCTACCACAAGCGGTTTGACTTGACCACGGAAAAGCTTTTTACGCTCTCCAGCCAGACAACTCAGATCGTCAAAGGCCTCAAGCAGGACGTGGACATCGTTCTGTTCAGCAAGAGTCCAGATCAGCCTCTGGACGACATCATGAACGAGTACAAGAGCCTGAGCCCGCATATCCATTACCAGAGGGTGGATCCGCAAGAAAAGCCGGACCTCGTGAAGGAGTACGGCGCGAAGCGAATGAACGAAGTGGTGGTGGCTTCAGACGGGCGAACCCAACATTTGGATCCAAATCCCCTGGCGGACTCCTCCGAAGAGGACATCACGACCGCGATTCTGAAGGTCACTCGCGATAAAGAAAAGACGGTCTGTTTTGTCGAGGGGCACGGTGAAGGCTTGCTGACGGATCAGGGAGAGCAAGGATATGCGAGGGCTGACGCGGGTCTGAAAAGGGAAGGGTACGCGACCAAGCCTGTGAACCTCGTGCAGGCCGGCGGAGTGCCCTCCGACTGCGATGTTGTGGTGATTGCCGGGGCGCAAGAGGCATTTTTCCCGGCGGAAGTCGCGAGCCTGCAGAAATACCTGGACGGCGGCGGGAAGCTGATGATCCTGGCTGATCCGCAAGTGGACACGAAACTCGAACCCATCTATGACGCCTGGAACATCGACGTCGGAAAAAATATCGTGGTGGATACAAGCGGCCTCGGCGAATTGGTGGGAGCCGGGCCCGCGGCGCCCGTCGTCGTCGATTATGGCGACAGCCCTATCACCAAGAATTTCACTTCAACGATGACGATTTTTCCCATGGCGCGGACAGTTTCGATCGCGGATAAAGGTAAGCTTGTGCCCACCGACGTTGACCTCCTGAAGACGTCCCCGCAGAGTTTTACGATACCCGGCTTGCCCCCGCCGAAGACAAAAGTGGCATTCAACCCCAAAACGGACACGCAGGGACCTTTGTCCTTGGGTGTGGCGGCATCGAGGACTGTCGGGAAGGGTGTCGGGGCGCGTCTGGTGGTGATCGGAAGCTCTTCGTTCGCCACAAATCCCTGGATCGCCCAGCAAAAGAATGGGGACCTCTTCTACAACTCGGTTGACTGGCTGGCTCAGGACGAAAACCTGATTTCAATCCGTCCCAAGACGAGGACCAATCGCACCGTGACGCTGACCGATGCCCAGGCTGTGATTTATAAATGGGTGGACCTGGGGCTGCTGCCCGGAATCGTGATCGTCACGGGCATCGCGATTTGGTGGAAGCGCCGCTAGAGGCGGCCGGGTGCTTCCCTCGGTTCATTGCGGCGTGCCATGGCGTTGGCCGACGCACAACCTCCGGCAGCAAGCCGCGGCGAGACACGAATATGATCAAGAAGAGCACATTAATCGTCCTGCTTTGCGCCGTCGTTCTGGGCGGCGTCGGCTATTACGTCAATCAAAAGCACAACGCAAAAGAAAAGACGCCTGCCAGCACGGATAAGCCCGCATTTCATATCTTGGCGGGCGACATCCAGGCGATCACGCTCTCGCGCCCCGCTCAGCCGGATACTCCTCCCATTCAGTTTGAAAAAGAAAAGGGTGAATGGGAAATCGTGAAGCCAGTCGAGACGGGCGCGGACCAGGAGTCCGTCGGCGGCATCACGAGCGGCCTGGCGGCGGCCCTGATCTCCGGGACGGAACCTGGCACGCCGGACCGCTTGAAGGCCTTCGGGCTGGATCCCGCCGCAATTTCCATCGAGTTCGAATTGAAAGGCGGGACCAAACATACGCTTCTGCTGGGCGACAAGGATTTCACGGGGGATTCTGTCTACGCGCTGGCGGACGCCGGAAAGACGGTTGACCTGCTGCCACAGTCTCTGCTGGTAAGTTCGGACAAGCGCCTGGAAGATTTGCGCGATCGGAGCGTCCTGCGCGTTCAGAGCGGAGATATCGCCGATTTCACGCTGAAAAATCACTCGGGAGAAATCGCCCTGACGAAGAACAGTTCGGGTTGGACGGTGACGAAGCCCGCCAATACGCCGGCTGACGCCGACACCGTGAATGAATTGCTGGCCGGATTGACGACCGCGAAAATGCAATCGGTAGTAAGCGAGAAGCCCGAGGACCTCGGCAAATACGGGCTCGCGGCTCCCGCGGTCGCGCTGACAACGCTGGATTCCAAGGGCAACAAGCAGACTTTGATCATCGGAAAGAAGGACGGAGACACTTACTTCGCGCGGGACGTCTCGCGTCCCATGATTTTCCGCATCAACGAGGATCTCTACACGAAATTGAACGAGAATTTCCAGGATTTGCGCGACAAGACCGTGCTTCATTTCACGGCGGACCAGATTTCCCGCGTCGAAGTCCATAACTCGAACGGCGCGATCGTCATCTACCGCAAGGAGCCGGGCAAGCAGGATTGGGTTTTTGCGCAGCCTGCCAGCGAAAAGGGGAAGGCTGCCGCCAGCTGGAAAATCTTTTCTCCCATCGAGGACGCGCGAGCCGAAGACGTGCTCGACCACGCTTCCGGGGCAGTGGCGTCTCTTCTCGCCAAGCCCGCGATCGACGTCACTCTGATCGACAAGGATGGAAAGAAGACGACCCTCGATGTCTCCAAGCCGGATGGAGGATTCGTCTACGCCCGAACCAATACCAGCCCAGAAATCTTCAAATTGAAGAAAGATTTTTACGACGATCTGAACTTTACTCCGGGCCAAGCTCAGTTTTAGCACGCGGCCCGGCGGCTCTCACGCCGTCTACCCGGCGGCCGGAGAGGTCAGACGGCCTGAAGAGTCTCGGCGAGCGCGCTTTCCGACGGCCAGGTGGCCAGCAATAGAATCCTGCCGGAAGGAACCGATTCGTAGATGTAATAGACGACGGCGCCGCTTTCAACTTCGTAGAATCCGGGCCGTTTGGGATCGGGGGTGACTTTGGCCCCGCCCGCGAGCAGGTGGCGAAGGGCGAGGACGACCTCGCTGGGGTGATTTCTCAAGTCCTGAATGGCTGAATCGACCGAAAAAGTGGTGATCATGGGCGGCTCCTGGGGCATCCCTGCCTTTTTGCATACCCATCTCTTACTACGGCGGGGCGAGCGGAAAAGTTCAGCCTTGAGGCAAGATATTTGGGGCAGGGTGGCCGGGGGCGAGAGCATGTGTGAAAGCGAGGTTTAGCGAAGAGAATAAATGCGTTAACTTCTAAGTCGTCACTTGCGCGGCGTTTCCAAAATTGCCATAGTGACGGCACTGAGGACCCTACAAACGTGAAAAAGAAGAAGGGCAAAAAGGGAAACCGACTGCACCGTGACCGACGCCGGAAACACCGTCACTGGCAGGTCACTGTCTACTACAGCGACGGGGAAAAATTTGCCCGGGTGTACATCGATCGCGAACGTGCCGAGCGATTTGCCGAACGGCAGAAGAAATCTCCCGTCGTGAAAGCGACACGCATCCTGGAAGTGGACTGAGCGCAGGCCGCTGGATGGCCTGATTGGCGCGGCCGGCTCTCCTCGCTTGCGGTTGGTTCATCACGTCCTGGCAGCGGGCCGGGCTGGAGCCCTTGTCCGCTTCGGAACCACATGCTATAAATGCTGGGAGCCGCGGCAACGATGACGGCGCGGCGGGATTCGTATAGTGGTAGTACGCCACCTTGCCAAGGTGGAGGCGAGGGTTCGATTCCCTTATCCCGCTCCAGAATTCCCCTCCGTTTTTCCTCTTTTAACCGGTCTGGTCTGTTTCCCCCCTCCGTGCTAGATTGAATTCGCCCGACCCTATGCTTGCCTATCTGTGCGGTCCAATCGAATTCGCCCAGGATGGAGGACGGCTGTGGCGGCGCAAGTTGTCGCCCTTCCTTCGCGACCAGTTGGGCCACCGCGTTTACGATCCCGCCGAAGATGAGAGAAAAAACCTGAGCGAAGAGGAAGTGGCGCACTTCCGCGACTGGAAAACAAAGGATTTGGAGCGCTATCGCCGCGTGATGCGGAAGATTATCGCTTTCGACCTCGATTTAATCGAAAACAAAGCCGATTACCTGGTGTGTTACTGGGAGACGGATGGAGCACAGAGCGGCGGAACGCCCGCGGAGTTGACCGTGGCCCACCGCAAGGGCATCCCCGTGTTCCTCGTTACCCCGCTTTCGCTGGACGAAGTGAGCGGCTGGATGCTGGGCTGCGCGGACCGCGTTTTCGCGACGGTCGAAGAGTTGAAGGAATTTCTGGCGGCGCGGTTTTCTCGCGAAAAGCAGACGCAGCTCTGGCAGGAGTGATGGAGGCTCGAGCGATGGATCGCGTTTTGGTCATCGTAGGCAGCAGGCGGCGGCCCAAACTCGACGCCGTTTCAGAGGCCCTCTCCTCGTTCTCGGAATCGATATTTCCCGCGGGCTCGTACGAAGTAATCGGCGAAGAGGCGGAAAGCGGCGTCCGGCACACTCCGCTTTCAAGAGAGGAAATCATGCGGGGAGCCAAGAACCGCGCCGAGGAGCTGGCCCAGCGTTCCCGCCAGGCGCCGATCCGTCCCGGTTTTTTTGTGGGGTTGGAGGGGGGTCTCAACGCCGTGGAGCAGAGCGGCCGGCGCTGGGTCTTCCTGGAAGGTTGGGCATACGTGACCGATGGAAGGCGGGGCGCTTTTGGGCAGTCCGGGGCGGTACTGCTGCCCGAGACTCTTGTGAGGCGCGTAGTGGATGAGGGGGAGGAACTCGGACGTGCCATAGACGACTTCGCAGGGGGAAGGGGAATCCGCGATGCGCAGGGCGCTTGGGGCGTTTTGACGGGCAACCGCATCACGCGACAGGAAGCGTTTCGCGTGGCGGTTGTGAACGCCTTCGCTCCGTTCTACAACCCCGCGGCTTATGACGCAGAGCGAGGTGCGGCGAAGGGCTGAAATTTTGAGCGGGGTTATGCTAGCTTAGGCAAAGGTGCTGCAAAAACGAACGGCCGGGAGGCGAATGCGAGTGGATATCGTCAAGGGCAACATGGGCTGGATTGAAGTGGTCGTGGGGCCGATGTTTTCGGGCAAGAGCGAGGAATTGATCCGGCGATTGCGCCGGGCGGAGATTGCCCGGCAGCGCGTGCAGATCTTCAAGCCCGAAATTGACGAGAGGTATGCGAAAAACGGGATCGTGTCCCATTCGGGGCTCGAGATTCGCTCGGAGATGGTTAAGACCGGTGAGGAAATTTTGAACAGCGTCGCCGCCCGCACCGAAGTTGTGGGCATCGACGAAGCCCAATTTCTCGGCGATTCGGTGGTCGAGGCCTGCGTCAAACTGGCGGACCTCGGCAAGCGCGTGATCGTCGCCGGTTTGGACACCGACTTTATGGGCCGCCCATTCGAGCCCATGCCTCGCCTGCTTGCTGTCGCCGAGGAGATCACGAAGCTTCTGGCGATCTGCATGCACTGCGGAAATCCGGCGGTGCATACCCAGAGGCTGGTGGCTTCGGAAGAACTGATTATCGTCGGGGGCGGCGGGATGTACGAGGCGCGCTGTCGGCGGTGCTTTGAGCCTATGCTGGCGCAGCAGCAGATGGCGCGCGAGGAGTCGGCAAAGGCGAAAGCCGCATCCAAATAGCCGGGCGCCGCCTGGCTTTCAGGCCGGCCCTCGAATTCCAGCTCGCACCGGAAGCATGTTCCCGTTCCGCCCAAAAAGCCATAGAATGTCATGGGGCTGCCATGAACACCTCCGCGACAATCCTGCTGGCATTCGCGCTAGGGTTCAGCTCTTACGCGTCAGACGGGACGCTTCGGCCAATCCCTCTCCTGGGAGCGCCCGACGCCCAGGCCCTCCGCTCGCTTTCTCCCGCTCCTGAAATCCTGGTCACCGTGACCCAGGGAGGCTCCAGCAAGGGATCGGATGTGCAGGTGTCGTCGCGGCTCGAGATCATCCGTTACGTGGACGGAGAATTCGCAAAGGCGCTCAAGCCGTTGCCCGGGGGAAAAGAAGGCCTGAAATTCAATCCCACGGTCCCTTTCGACTCCAAAGTCCTCAGCAAATCGCTTCAATCCCGCGGCGCGGCCATCCACCCCGGCGACACGGTCCAGATCACCAACATCGAGTTCCGAAACAAGGAAATCGTGATCGACCTCAACGGCGGCGGCAAAAAGCATTTTCATATTTTGCAGCACCTTCAGGTGGGCGTCGGTACGGACCCGCAAGTCACTAATCCCGACCCCAACCCGCAGGAAGGCAATGGCGCGACTCTCTTTTTGGTCTACGGGCACACGGTTCCCGACCTGACCCCGGACGAACTCAAACATCAGCTTTCTGGGTTCCTGGATTTTTCTTCCCACTCCGCGGCCGTGAATTGGGTGGATACGCTTCCGCCACAATTTAAAGAGGCCATCAAGGACCGCCGCGCCGTGGTGGGAATGGACCGGGAGATGGTCCTGGCGGCGATGGGCCGGCCGGACCACAAGGTCCGCGAGCGGAATGACCAGGGAGACGAAACCGAGGACTGGATATATGGCGACCCTCCCGAGCGTACGGTCTTCGTCACGTTTGAAGGCGACAAGGTGGTTCGCGTGGAAGATTTCGAGTGACCCTCGTTGACATTTTTCCCGGGGCACCCTAGCATCTTTAGTTCCGCACTTCCCGGTTGGCCGCACGGTACCGGTTTGCACTCATTACAAATCCATCGGAGGACGCATGGCTGTTAAAGTCGGCATCAACGGTTTTGGACGCATCGGGCGCAACATCTTCCGCGCCGCGCTGGGAGATCCCGCCATCGACATCGTGGCGGTCAACGACATCACCGACTCCAAGACCCTTTCTCACCTGCTGAAGTACGATTCGATCCTCGGCAATCTTCCCAACAAAGTTACCTATTCCGACGATTCAATCTCGGTGGACGGCAAGAGCTTCAAAGTGTTCCGCGTGAAGGATCCTGCGGAACTTGACTGGGCTTCTGTCGGCGCCTCGATCGTCGTGGAATCCACCGGGCTGTTCACCAAGGGCGCCGATGCCCGCAAGCACATTCGCGGGCCGGTGAAAAAGGCGCTCATCTCCGCACCGGCGACGGATCCCGATCACACCCTGGTCCTGGGAGTCAACGACAAGACCTACGACCCGGCCAAGCATCACGTTGTCTCCAACGCGTCCTGCACCACCAACTGCCTGGCTCCCGTAGCCAAGGTGCTTCACGACACGTTTGGAATCAGCATCGGCACGATGACTACGATTCACTCCTACACCAACGATCAAAAATTGTTGGACCTGCCCCACAAGGATCTCCGGCGTGCCCGCGCCGCGGCGCTTTCCATGATTCCGACCTCGACGGGAGCGGCCAAGGCCCTGCACTTGGTGATTCCGGAGCTGAAGGGCAAGCTCGACGGCTATGCCATGCGCGTGCCGACGCCGAACGTCAGCGTCGTGGATCTGACGGTGATGACGGAAAAGCCCGCGACAGTGGAAGGTGTGAACGCGGCGCTGAAAGCCGCGGCCAACGGCCCGATGCAAGGCATTCTGGAGTTCGCCGAAGAGGAGCTCGTTTCAATCGATTTTCGCGGCAATCCGCACTCCTCGATCGTGGACGCGGGCTACACGCGGGTGGTCGGAAACAACTGCGTGAAAGTCCTGGCGTGGTACGACAACGAGTGGGGATATTCCTGCCGCTGCCGCGACCTGATCAAACTGTTCGCTAGCCGGCTGTAAAAAACCAGCCAAGAGTACGCGGCGCGCGCCGCGGAGAAAAGAGATGAGCAAACTTTCGATTCGTGATCTGGATCTCAAGGGCAAGCGTGTGTTCGTTCGGGTGGACTTCAACGTTCCGCTCGACGGGGGAAAAGTCGCCGAGGACACCCGCATGCGCGAGACCCTTCCGACTTTGCGTCTCGCCATCGAACGCGGCGCGCGCCTTGTTCTCGCCTCTCATCTGGGCCGCCCTAAAGGCAAGCCCGACCCAAAATACACTCTCGCGCCGGTCGCCGCGCACCTTCGCGAACTTCTAGGCGTGCCCGTCGAGTTCGCTTCGGATTGCGTCGGAGCGGACGCCGAAGCCAAGAGCAAGGCGCTGCCCGACGGCGGCGTGTTGCTCCTCGAAAATGTTCGCTATCACCCCGAAGAAGAAGCCAACGACCCCGAGTTTTCGCGGAAGTTGGCGGCGCTCTGCGACGGTCTCTTCGTATGCGACGCTTTTGGTTCGGCGCATCGCGCCCACGCTTCCGTTGTCGGCATCACCAAGTTCGTCCGGCAGGCCGCCGCCGGGCTTCTGATGGAAAAGGAGCTGACCTATCTGGGAAAAGCGATTTCCAATCCCGACCGGCCCTTCCTTTCGATTCTCGGCGGCGCGAAGGTCTCCGACAAAATCGAAGTGGTGCAAAACCTGATGAAGCTCGCCGACGCCATGCTCATCGGCGGCGCCATGGCCTACACGTTTCTGAAATCGCAGGGACACCCCATCGGCAAATCGCTGGTCGAGGACGACAAGCTCGGCTTGGCGCGCGCGTTGCTGGACGAAGCGAAAAAGAAAAACTTCCGCTTGCTGCTCCCCGTTGACCATGTCCTCGCGGAATCGCCTGCGTCCACGACAACCAAGACAACGACAATTGAAAACACTCCCGACGGGTGGATGGGCCTGGACATCGGCCTCGAGACGATTCGCGAATACACGCGCGAAATCTCGAAGGCCAGGACTATTGTGTGGAATGGGCCGCTCGGAATGTTCGAAAAGCCTGCGTTCGCCCACGGCACCCTCGAAATCGCCCGCGCCGTCGCGGCGGCCACGAAAAATGGCGCCACCACGATTATCGGCGGCGGCGATTCCGTGGCGGCGGTCGAGCAGGCCGGCGTGGCTTCTCAGATTTCGCATATCTCCACCGGCGGCGGCGCTTCGCTCGAGTTTCTGGCTGGCGAAAAGCTGCCGGGCGTGGAAGCGCTGACGAACAAATAATCGAGCCGTGCAAAGAAACAGACAGGAGAAAGTCTTGCGCGTACCTGTAATGGCGGGCAATTGGAAGATGTTCAAGACGGCCGAGGAGACGCGGAGGTTCTTCGGCGCGTTCAAGCCGCTGGTCGCCAACGCGACCCATTGCGAAATCATCATCGCTCCGCCGTTTACTTCGCTCTCGGCCGCCATTGAATCCGTCCATGGCACGCCGATCGGCATTGCCGGGCAGAACTGCTTCTGTGCGCCGGAGGGCGCCTACACCGGCGAAGTGTCCGTGAAAATGCTGATGGCGGCGGGCTGCCGCGCCGTGATCGTCGGGCATTCGGAGCGGCGGCAATTTTTCGGAGAAACGGATGACTTGGTGAATCGAAAAGTGAAAGCCGCCCTCGAGGCAGGGCTGACCCCGATTATGTGCGTGGGAGAAACACTGGCAGAACGCGAAGCGGGGCTGACCGACGCGATCCTCGAGAGGCAATTGGATAACGGCGTCGCCGCGTTGACCCATGCCGAGTTCTCACGTATTCTGGTTGCTTACGAGCCGGTCTGGGCTATCGGGACCGGGCGCACGGCCACTCCGGAAATTGCGGCGGCAGCGCATCGCCACCTGCGGGGAATGGTAGCGGCCCGATTCACGCCTGAGGCGGCCTCGGCCCTCCGCATCCTCTACGGCGGCAGCGTCAAGCCCGACAATATCCGGGGTCTCATGGCGCAGACCGAGATTGATGGTGCGCTGGTAGGCGGGGCGAGCCTGGACCCGCAGTCCTTTGCTTCGATCGTAAATTTCTAGGAAAGCGGAGTATGGCGGACGAAAGAGCCCGCCGGGCCGCGCAGGAGCCGTAAATGCCGTCTTGGGCAAAATGGGGAGTTTCGCTGGGAGTGGCGATCGCCTTGATCGCGCTGGGCTGGAAATATCTGCCTTTGCTCGTAACTCTGCACATTGTCGTCTGCTTTGTGCTGGTTATCGTCATCATGCTGCAGAGCGGTTCGGCTGCGGATTTGGCGGGAGCCTTCGGCGGCGCCGGCAGCCAAACGGCCTTTGGACCGCGTGGCGCGGCGACTTTTCTTTCCCGCGCGACCACCTGGTGCGCTATCGTTTTCATGATGACTTCGCTGGCGCTTTCCGTGAAGCGCGCCCCGGAAGAGCAGACCGCGATTGGCTCGATCCTTGAGCAGACGCAAAAAACCGCTCCGGCCAAGCCCGCCGCCAATCCTCCGGTGCAACTCCCGGCGCCCGGCGCGACGCCTCCAAGCGCTCCTTCGACTCCCAAGAAGTAGGCCCTTTTGATACAATTCTGGTTCACCTCTCCTCTGCGGAAGTGGCGGAACTGGCAGACGCACCATCTTGAGGGGGTGGCGCCGTAAGGCGTGGGGGTTCGAATCCCCCCTTCCGCACCAATTTTCTCCCAAATGATTTCTGGCGATCCTTCGGCGATGTCCGCACCAGCAGCGAGTCCGTCCTCTCCGGCCGTTCGCCTGTTTTCGACTCGTCACACGACGATCGGCATCGAATACCTTTCGCTCGCCTTCGTCGCCGTGACCATTGGCGTGGTCCTTTCAATCCTGATCCGCTTTCGCGTGTTCTGGCCTGGGCCTAGCCACCCGCTTCTGTCTCCGGGTGGGGTTTCGCCGGTGCAGTTTGATGCCGTCGTCGCGATGCACGGCACGATCATGCTGTTTTTCGTGCTGGCTATCGCGGTCCAATCCGGGCTGGGAACGTACCTGCTGCCTCTGCAAGTTGGCGCGCGGGAGATGGCTGCGCCGCGGATCAACGCTCTCGCGTTCTGGGGAACGTGCATTTCGCTGGCGGGAGTGCTTGGATCATTCCTTCTGCCTGGAGAAATTGCCAGTCAGACGGCCTGGGTGGCCAGCATCTGCTTGTTCTGCGTTTGCGCGATGGCCTGCGCTCTGAATTTTGTGGCAACGACGATCGACCTGCGCGCCCCGGGCACGGCGCTGCTTCAAATGCCGCTGACCGCATGGGCCTGGTTCATCGCCGCGATCCTGATTCTTATGACTTGCAGTGTCGAGCTGGCTGCCGGAGTCTTGCTGACGCTCGATCGCGTGGCGGGGACCAGCTTTTTCTACTCTCCCGACGCCATTGTGGCCGGCGGGTTTCGCGACCTGTTCGGTAATTCCACACTCACTTGGTCGCACCTGTTTTGGTTTTTCGGCGACCCGCTGGTGTACATCGTTCTGCTCCCGGCCCTTGGCATCGTCTCGCACGTTCTCTCGGTCTTTTGCCGCAAGCCATTGTTCGGCTCGCGGCTCGCCGTGCTGATGATTTGCGCGCTCGGGTTTCTCGGCTTCGCTATTTGGGGACGCCACATGTTCATCAGCGGCATGAACCCCTACGCGACCTTTTCCTTCTCCGTGCTGGCGATTTCGATCGGAATTCCCGCGATGGTGATGACGCTTCTGTGGCTCGCCACGCTATGGCGCAGGCCCATCGAGCGCACTCCGGCCATGCTCTTCACGCTTGGTTTCGTCGCTCTTTTCGTCACCGGCGGCGTTTCAGGCCTGTTTCTGGCGCTGCCCGCGCTCCAAATCGTGGTTCAGGGCCCGGAATACGTCTCCGGCCATTTCCACCTGATTCTGGCAATGGCCGCGGTCTTTGCCATATTTGCGGGGATTTATTTCTGGTTCCCGAAAATGTTCGGCAGGACGCTCAACGAGCGCTGGGGAAAAATTCACTTTTGGCTAACGTTCGTCGGCGCTTACGCGATTTTTCTGCCCCTTCATTTTCTGGGGTCATCCTTGAATGCCACTGGCCCGGGAACTCATGCTGTTTTCGGTGCACTTTCCTCGGCGGCGTGGCTCGAAGCGGTGCCGGGCGTGGCATCCATCGTTACGGGAGCGGCGCAGCTGATTTTTGTCTTTAATTTCTGGGCGAGCCTGGCGAAGGGACAAAAAGCTCCAGCGGACCCCTGGCACGCCGGGACACTCGAATGGGCCGCGGATGACGGCAGCGCTTCGCACCGCAGCGGCCACGGACTTGTAACTCTGACGACCGTCTCGCTCGGAAGCGTTCTGGTATTTTTCATGGCGCTCGCCAGCGCCTATCTGATTCGCCGTGGCAATCCCATCGGACAGGCTATGGCATTCGCCCCTCCGCGCGCGGAGTGGGCGGGCGTAGCTTTCCTGATCGCCGCTACGGTGGCGACGGCCAGGGGCTGCTCCCTCCTGCGACTTGGCGCCGCCCCCGAAGCCCAGTGGGCTCCCGCTTGGCTGAAGATCGGATCCGGCACTGCGTTCCTCTTTCTGGCTTTGCAAGGTTTGGTCTGGCGTCATTTGCTTTCGACGGACGCTCCACTCGCCGCTGATCCGAGCCGCGACTATTTCTTCCTCTTCAGCGCTGCCCAGGGGTTGCTGCTCTTGGGTGGAATTGCGGCAAATTGGGCGGCCACTCGCTCAAAAGCCGGCGATATGCGCTCCGCGATGGCCGAGCCGCTCTCGATCTATTGGAATTTTGCCACCGGCCTTTGGGTATTTTTGCTGGCTCTGCTCAGCCTTCGGGCGTAGCTTCGGCGCGCGATTGAGATTTCGCGATCGTCGAAAAAATCACGAGAGCGCGGAAGGCCGCGAAGCGGGCCCTTACCGCTGCTTGTCGGACCCGCGGCCTAACTCCTCTTTTTATGTATTTCCGTGCAGATGGAAACGGCGGTATTGGGGTTCACCGCGCCATCGCCTTCTTCGATGTGCTGAATCTTTCCGTCCTTGTCCACGACGATGGTGGTCCGGTTCGCCCACTCGTACTTCTCTCCCTTGACGTCGTACGGCTTCAGGATTCCGTACTGGGTCATCACCGTGCGGTTCATGTCGCTGAGCAGAGGAAAGGTCACGCCAATCTGTTTGGCAAATGCGGCGTTGGCGGCGGGACTGTCGATGCTGATTCCCAGAACGACTGTGTCGCTGGCGTTGAGCTTGGCCATATCAGCCTGATAGGCCTGTAATTCCTTCGTTCAACCGCTGGTGAACGCCAGCACGTAAAAGGCGAGGATTACGTTTTTCTTCCCGCGATAATCGCTCAGCTTGACCGGAGTCCACGAGTCGCTGAGCAGCGTGAAATCCGGCGCCGTCTCTCCCACTTTCAGGTTGGTCTTGGCGATGACCGGCGTCTGGGCGGAAATCGTCCCCACGGCCGACGGCGAAAAAAGCAAAAGAAACGCGGAAAATCCCAGCAATGTCCTTTTCACACCAGCCTCACTTTCGCGTGCGATTCGAGACTCCAACGGAATTATACGCTGCGCCTCGCCCGGCTGGGCGAACATCCGGGCAAAAATCCGTGTTAGCCTTGCTTCGATTCTTCAAAGGACGGATTGGAAGTGTTCGCATCGCGCACGAATTGGGACACGCGAAAAAACCGATTGGCCTTGGCGTTTGACGAGGTGCGAAGCGCCGGCCGGCCGGTTCTCGATCTGACTGCCTCCAATCCGACGAAGTGCGGATTCCAATTGGATGGTCGCGAAATCCTCGAAGCCCTGGCCGATCCCCGCTCGCTCGTATACGATCCCGACCCCCGCGGGCTCGAACCCGCTCGCCGCGCCGTCGCGGATTATTACGGGGCTCGCGGCGAAAATATCTCTCCGGATGACATCCTGCTGACCGCCAGCACGAGCGAAGCCTATTCCTTCCTTCTTCGCGCTTTGTGCAATCCCGGCGACGAGATCCTCATCCCCGCTCCCGGTTATCCCCTGCTCGATTTTCTCGCGGCGATCGAGGACGTGCGTATCGAGCGCTATCCGCTCGTCTACGATCACGGCTGGCAATTCGATTTCCACGCCCTCGAACGCAAAATCACCCCGCGCACCCGCGCCGTCATGGTGGTCCATCCCAATAATCCCACCGGCCACTATTGCAAGCCGGAAGAAATCGTCGCGTTAAACGGCTTGGCCTCGCGCCACTCCCTCGCTTTGGTCGCCGACGAAGTCTTTTGGGATTTTCATCTCGCGACAATTCCCCCGGCGTCTTTTGCGGGCAACTCTCAGTCGCTGACCTTCACACTCAGCGGGGTTTCGAAAGTCTGCGGGCTCCCCCAAATGAAGGCCGCCTGGATCGCCGCCGCCGGCCCGCTCGCTCTCAAGAACGAAGCGCTTGGCCGCCTGGGCATCATTGCCGACACCTATCTTTCTGTTGGCGCTCCGGTGCAGTGCGCCCTGCCTCGCTTTCTCGAATTGCGCCACGCCTTCCACCGGCAACTCATGCATCGCATGCGCCGCAATCTCGCTCAACTGGATCGCGAGCTCGGCAGCCAGTCCACCTGCAGCCGGCTCGCCGTCGAGGGCGGCTGGTACGTGATCCTGCGCGTTCCCGCAATTCGGACGGATGAGGATCTGGCGATAGAGCTGCTGCGCGCCAAGGGCGTCTACGTTCACCCCGGGCATTTCTACGACTTTGCCGGTGAAGGGAATCTCGTGGTCAGCCTGATCGCGCCAGAAGAGGAATTCTCGGAGGGAATTCGCGCCGTTCTCTCGATGGCCTGAGCGGCCGGCCGAAAGCTTGCGCCGCTAGCGGATCCTAAACCTTTTCGAGCGCCGTCAAATGGAATGGATCGCCGGTGTTCTGGTGCAGCGCCAGCCACACGCGATCCGGTTGCGATAGAAAAATCTCGACGACTCGCGGGTCAAATTGCCGTCCCGAAAATCTTTTGATCTCCTCGCGCGCCGCCGAAATGGGAAGCGCCTTGCGGTAGGGGCGGTCGGAAATCATCGCATCGAGAGTATCGGCCACGGCGAATATTCGCGCTCCGAGCGGGATCTGCTCGCCCTTTAATCCCCGGGGATAGCCGGATCCGTCGTAGCACTCCTGGTGGGAGAGAACGATCTCCGCTGCTTCCTTGAGAAACGGAATTCGCTCGAGCACCGAATACCCGATCTCGCAGTGCCGCCTCATGATCTCCCGCTCCTCGGTGGTCAGCGGGCCCGGCTTGCGGAGGATGCTGTCCGGGATTCCCATCTTGCCGATGTCGTGCAGGAAAGCGCCGCGGGCGATGTGGCGAAGCATCGATTTGTCGACGTTCATCGACTTGGCGATCGTGATCGTAAACGCCGTCACGCGCTGGCAATGCCCTTCCGTCTCCGCGTCCTTCGCGTCCAGCGCGCCGCCCAGCGCCTCCAGGGTGTAGTCGTAGGACTGCTCCAATTCCTGCAGCGCCACGGACAGCTGCTGCGTGCGTTCGGCCACCAGATGTTCCAGATCGCTTTGATACGTCCTGTTTTCCAGGATGAGCGCGCGGTGTTCGAGCGCGCGGCGAACACTGAGGTGCAGCTGATCTTTCTCGAAAGGTTTCAGGATGTAGTCGTAGGCCCCGGCGCGAATCGCTTCCAGCGCGATGGCGATGTCGTGCATCGCCGTCACCATGATCACCGGCACATCCGGATCTTCCAGGCGCAATTCGCCAAGGAGCTTCAACCCGTCCATTTCCGGCATCACGATGTCGCTGAGAACAAGGTCGTAGGACCCCTTGCGGAATGCTTCGAGCGCCAGCCGCCCGTTCGACGAAGTGGTGCATTGATAGCCCTGGGCCGACAGCAGCGTCGAGACAACCTCTCGAATCGCCTCCTCGTCATCCACGACGAGTATTTTCTCTGGTTCCAAGGGAAGCTCCGTAGATGTCCATTATACGGCTGCGGCCAACACCGTCGAGTCCGGAGTGCCGTATCATGTACGTCGGTTTCCCCACAGGCAATAGGACGACTGTACCGTCTCCAGGTCTCAGTAGGACTCGCCGGGCCGGACCATCGTGCCCTCTACGCGGGACCAGAAGCTGCCGAGAAGTTCCGACATCCGCAGCAGATCGTTCATTGGGTTCAGCCTCCCGGAGCTGATTTTGAATGCGACCCACCGGTAGCCCAGTCGAAATCGCGTCGCCAGCAAGAAGCCGTCGAAATCATGTCTTCTGGGACCCGTCGAGGAGAGTGAACGGGCCATGCGGTCCAGCTTCTGGAGCTTGGCAAAGTCTTCTCCGAGGGCGGTTAGAAATTCCCTCAGCAGCCGGCGCCGCTCCTCGCTCCACGGCTGTTCCACGGCCCTCGTCGCCTCAGTCCGTGTCGAATAGAGCTTGTCGGCTGTCTCCAGGGACTGCCGGAACTGTTGAAATCTGGCGGGATGGAAGGGAAGAAGATCCTCAATCGGAAAGCGGGCAGGCATCGTCTGTTCTTCCGGCAGTGGCCGCAACATCCACCAGCCGGCAATCGCGCACAGCACCGCTCCAAGGCACGAAATTCCGATCAAAACGCTCATATGATTCCGTGCTTGTCGTGCGTCTGGGCCCGCAGACAATCTGGGTAAAAAGTCTGATGCGATGATAGCACTCTTTGGATGCCGCAGAGGCCTTTGCCTCCCGTCCAGCCCGCGCGCATATCCTTCAAGTTCGGCTGCCTGGCGAGCAATGTTAGCAATGTCCACGGGCGGCCGCAGGTTCTCGCCCCGCCCTGCCGTAACGGTTGACGCTTCCCGGAATCAGCGCTAGTATCTTTGGCGTTAAGATGACCAGAAGTCAACGGCAGGCTTTGGGGGGCTTGCCGCCTCGAAGGACGACTGCCGGTCCCGGTCCGGTCATATTCCGCGCCCGCCCTGCGGGAGTCGAAGAGGATACGGTTTGGAAACGATTGAGCGGTACTCCCAAAATCAGCGCATTATCGAGGAATTTTCCGACCGTTGTTTGGCGCTTCTCGAGAGCGATTACACGCGCCTTCTCGCCTTGTCCACCGCAAGGAATGTTTCCACTGGCCGCTACTTTCACCCGGATTTTGGAAGGACGTATTCCGAGCCGGCCGTCCATCAAGCTCTGATTTACTGCCACGAGGAAATTTTTGGGCGCGTCCTGGAAATGCCGCTTGAATCCCAGGAGTGGGAATTGCGGCGCTGCCTGGCGTCCATCGGCGGCTGTCCCGGTGAAATCGCCGCCCGCTGGCTGCAGCTCGAGTACTACCGCACCTTCGTCCCGTTCGGCACTCCCTCCTATCTCCGCGACCTTTTCAACGCCAATATGCGCGTGATGCTGCAATCCATCGTTCTCGATCATGCCGAGGTCGCCAGCGCGGCCTAGCCGCGTTCCGCTTTCGCTCCCTGACCCGGCGCTCTACAGCGGCACATGCGACAGATCTCGTGGTTGATTGCTTCGCCTTTCCTTTTCGCGCTGCTCCCCGCCGTTTCGGCCCAAACATTCCTCTGATCCGGCCTCACGCATCGCCTCCGGAAAACCTGTTATCCTGAAAGTGCGTCGAAGGAGAGATGCAATTGGTAAGGTTGCTCCAGGCATTCCTGCTCTTCTGGCTCATCGCGCCTGTCTTGCCGGCGCAGCATGCCTCTGATTCGCCTCCAGCCTCTTCTCCGTCCGTCTCACCCCCATCCGGTTCGAACTCCGTCGCTGGATCCCCCGGCGCATCCGCAAAGTCTCCCCAGTCTCCTCCCGACTCGAATACCGCCTTCATGAAAGCGGCGGACGAAGTCCTTCACCAGATGAGCCAGATTTTGAGCCTCCCGATCAAGGAGCCGCTCAAGAAGAGCCTCCGCTCCAAAAGCGAAATTCGCGATTATCTGGTTCGCGAGCAAAAAGAAGACGAAACCGACGCCGAGCGCCACGCCACCGTGAAGACTCTCGAAGCGTTCGGCCTGATTCCCCAGGGGTTTCCGCTCGATTCGTTCCTCCTCGACGTTCTCACCGAGCAGGTCGCGGGCCTCTACGATCCCAAGGCGCAGGAGTTCTACATTGCCGATTGGATCCCTATCGACGAACAGCGACAAGTGATGGCCCACGAGCTGACGCACGCTCTCGAGGACCAATCCTTCCACATTGACCCGTGGATCAAGGCGGCGCGTCCCAACGACGATGCGGAAATGGCCCGCGACGCGGTCAGCGAAGGCTCCGCGCTCGGCGCTATGGAAGACTATTCGCTCTTGGACGAAAAGATGAGCATTCGCGAACTCCCCGATGTCACTCTTCTGGTCCGCGCCGGAGCGCTCGATGAAGCCAACAAGGACCCGAAACTCGCCAGCGCTCCACCCTTCATTCGCGATGAGCTTTTGTTTCCCTACCTCGGTGGGATCGGATTCATTCAGCAATTCCTGAAAGCTCACAACGGCTGGCAGGACCTTCACCTGCTCTTCGAAAATCCTCCCGTCTCGACGCAGCAGATCATTCATCCGCAGTTGTATCTGAAGGGCGTTCAGCCGGAAAAAGTGACGCTGCCCGATTGGAAGGGAATTGCGCCCGCCGATTGGAAGCTGCTCGACGAAAATGTGCTGGGCGAATTCGGCCTGAATGAAGTCTTGAAGCAGTTTTTGGGGCCCCAGCGAGCCGACGCGATTTCACCCATGTGGACGGGCGACCGCTACGCGATTTTTGAGGACCAGAGCGGAGGCGGATCGCATCTGGTCTTCCGGGTGACCCTCGACACGCCGGAAGACGCCGCGCGTTTCTTCGGGCAGTACAGCGAAGTCCTCGAAGACCGCCACAACGACCGGACAGCGCTGCTGCGCCGCCCCAATTATTTCGAGTTTCAGACTCCCAGAGGTGGAGCGTTCCTTTATTGCGCCGGGCGCGGCTGCCTGATGGTGGACGGCGCAACGCGCGAGACATTCGAAAAAATCAATCGCGCCCTTGGCTGGCCGCCGCCTCCGGGCGCCGCCCGAGCCAAATCGTCTGCTCCACAGGCATTCACGTTTCTTGTGCCTTCCCGCGCGGCTCACGGCGATGCCCGGCCCGCGCTTTAGCGCCGGCGCGGGAGACGCCCTGCAAATCGCCCATCCAATTAAGTCCGGCGAATCACCATCACCGTCTGATCGTCCGCCTGATGCGCACCTTTGGAAAATGCGTGCACTTGATCCAGCAGCGTTCCGACGAGCTTTCTCGGCGGCAACCCATGCTGATTCGCCGCCACCCGCGCGACCTGAGCGACGCCGAACTCCAATCCATCCGGCCCCGCCGCCTCGGAAATTCCGTCCGTGTACAACAGCAGGGCGTCTCCCGGCGCCAGCGTGACTCGGCTCACGGTATACGTGCTCTTTGAAAACATCCCCAGCGGCACGCCCGTCGAGCAGACTTCCGCGACCCCGTTTTTCGAAATGTGCAGGGCGGGGTAATGCCCCGCGCTGGTAATTTCCACCACGCCGCCCGCTCCCGCGTGGCCGCAGATCAGCGTCGCGTATTGCCCCGCAAACGTGCTCTCGCAAAATACGCGGTTCGCGGTTTCGATCAGCTTCGCCAGTTCGAGCCCCAGCCCCGAAAGGCTGCGAAACATCGCGTGCAAGTGCGTCATCAGCAGGGAAGCGGCCACGCCCTTTCCCGCGACGTCGCCCAGCAGGAAGGTCAGTTTTCCGTCGCCGTTTTCGGGAGCAATCACGTCACAGTAGTCGCCGCTCACCAGCCCCGCCGGCTGATACTGGTAGTGAACGTGCCAATCGCCGTGGTGCATGTCCGGCTGCGGGAGCAATCCGCGCTGCACTCGCGACGCCAGCTCCAAATCGCGCTCCAGCGCCCGCTGTTCCTCCCCCGACAAGTGGTCGAGGCACAGCCGGACCAGCGGGTCCGCAATCAGGCGCTCTTTTTCGATCGTATCCTGGCACACTTCGCAGATGCCGTACGTGCCCTGATCGATCCGGCCTATGGCTGCGTCAACCTCCACCAGCAATTCCTGACAAGCCATTCCCGGTCCTGCCGCCGCGACCGCCTGGTTCAATTCCTGGCGGCGTTTTTCGAGCTGTTCTCGAATGTAGGGTTCGGTGACCTCGGGCATACCTGCATCCTCCGCTATCGATATTCTCGCGGTTCTTGTGGCAGCGCTATCCGGATTCGGCATGGAACTTTCCCCTCCTTGCCCCAGTTCAATTGGATTCGGCCGCGGAGGGGCAAGATTCAAATTCCAGCCTCTCGAGAAGCGTGCGTCCCGCCTTCTTTTCCAGGCGAGCCAGGCGATGTTCGAAGTCCGCCCGCCTGGCGCGATACGCCGGCGCCGCCATCGTGCCCAGGCGATTTGCCCGGCGAAGTTCGGCGAGCGCCTTGCGCACGATTCCCGCCGCGCGCAAGGGATCGTGCGCGCGATGCTCGTAGTGAATCGCCAGCTCCCGGTACGCTTCCCAACCTTCCCGCGTGTCGCCCGCCACGCTTTCCCACAGCTTGACCGCGCCCGCCCAATCTCCCCCGCGCTTCGCCAGGAGCGCCAGCGACTTCCTCGCCGCGCGATCCGCTTCCGCGGGCAGTTGGGCTTCGAGCGAACGCGAATAAAGCCTCCGCGCGCGCGTGGTTTCCCCTCGTCTCTCGCACAACCGCGAAACCCCGAATAGATCGAGCGCGTGCGTTCCGTGATTTTCCGGGTCCGCGACCACCTCCAAAATCCGCGTGGAAATCCCCGCCAGCCCGCGCAGGTCCATCTGATTGTGATAGAAAACGGGTACGAGAGGATCCGGAGTCCCCCCGCGCAGAAAATCGAAATAATATTGCGGGATCAGCTCCGAAAAGCAGTCTCCCTCGCGCCGCCACCCCAGAATCTTTCTTTCCAGATCGGCCAGCCGCACAGACCCGATTCGCATTCGCCACAGTTGCCTCGCCGGATGCAGAAAATCCAGATGCGCGCGCGGAGCCGGAGTCTTCACCGTACGCGCCATCCGGTATCGCGTGTCCAGCAGCGGCCAATCGAACGTCTTCCCGTTGAACGTCACCAGCACTCGCCGTTCCGCCATCCGTTCCGCCAGCGCCGCCAGCACCGAATGTTCCTCGCTGTGCTCGCGCATGAAGAATTGCTCCACCTCCAGCCCTCCCGCGTCCCACCAGGCGATCCCGATCAAGAACGCGTACGTTCCCGTGCCGCCCGCCAACCCCGTTGTCTCCGTATCCAGGAACAGCCACTGGCGCGGGTCCGAAGCCTCTTGGGGCGCATTCGGTGCCAAAAGTCCCATTGCAACCCGCGACACCGGCGAATTTTCCGGCTCGTCAGGCTCCGGAAACCATCGCCGCAGCGCAAGATGTTCTCCGAACGCCGTCCTCGCGGTCGACGCCCCCAAAAGCTGCGCCAGCCGGTCCGAACCCTCGGGAATATCCGGGGCGTATCCTCGCGTCGCCGCCGCCGATCCCCTGGACTTGCGCGCCGGCTTCAGCGCCGCCAGCCGCGAAAATTTGTCGCCCTGTGCCGTCGAACTCATGCGCCGAGCCGCTCCAGTATCGCCAGCGCTGCTTCCTTCGTTCGCTCGCTTTTTTCACCCGCCGGCCCGACGCACGAGGGGCATCCTTTTTCGCACGGGCAGTCGGCAATCAGTTCTCGCGTGCGCCGCAGCAGCAATTCGCACGCCTCGTAGAGAGGTTCGCTGAATCCGATGCCTCCCGGATAGGCGTCGTAGAGATAAAGATTCGGCTCGAAGAACTCCTTCATCTCCGCTGGATTGGTGATCGCGGCCGTTGCCTCCTGCCATTCATGTTCGATTCCCGCGCTGGGCGGCCTCTCGCCCACGGCCGTCCCCAGATCGCGCCGGTCGCACATCAGCAGCAGGCAGGCGATTGATTCCAGCGCGTGCAGCAAGCCGAAAATGCCGCACTGCCGGTCCGAAAGCGCGAAGGGCAGCGATTCCAGCAATCCGCGCTCGAGCGTGATCCAAAAAGCCGTCGTGTGCATTTCGTTTTCCGGCAATTCCAGCTTTCCCGCGCCCACGTTCTCGTTGGTGAAAAACTTGATCTTCTTGAACCCCACCACCTGCGACCGCACCAGCACATCCCCCTGCGCGCGCGTGGCGCCGGGGGCGGCGCGTTCCTCCTCGGCGATTTCCAGCACGCGCACCTGCGTGTAGCGGATCGCGTCCGTGTAGTAATCCACTTTCACGGGCCGCACGTAGGCCTTGCGTTGGTCAAAATCGAGCCGCTCCACGTGATACTGCTGTCCCTGGTGAAGATAGATGGCCTTGGTGTGCACTGTTGTCAGCGCCGAGGAAAAATCCACCTCGCCGATCACCTCCGGCGCGCCATCTTCCTCGCCTGAAATATCGATGATCACAAAATTGTCCGACGTCACCGACCGCAAGCTCACCGTATCCGCCGGATATGCTTCCTGCACCCAGTGCCAGTTTCCCCCGCTGCGATGCAGGAATCCCGCTTCCGCCAGCCGCTCGCACAGCCCCGCCACATCCATCCCGCCGAATTTTTCGTCCGGCGCGATGGGCAGCTCGAAAGCCGCGCACTTCAAATGGTTCACCAGAATTTCCAGATTGTCGGGCTGCACGTAGGCGTGCTCCGGCGACCGCCCGAAAAAATATTCCGGATGCTGCACGATGAATTGGTCGAGCGGCGCCGACGACGCCACCATCACCGCGCACGATGTTCCATTGCGCCGCCCCGCTCGCCCCGCCCTCTGCCACGTGGAGGCGATCGATCCCGCGTATCCCGCCATCACGCATGCGTCAAGCGATCCGATATCGATTCCCAGCTCCAGCGCGCTCGTCGCCACCACGCCCCGCACCCGCCCTTCGCGCAAACCCCGTTCGATCTCTCTCCTCTCGCCCGGCAAATACCCGCCGCGGTATCCGCGCACCGGCTCGCTCTGTCCCGGCTGCGGCCGATTCTCCTTCTGCAAATACGTCAGCAGAACTTCCGTATGCAGCCGGCTGTTCGCGAAGACGATGGTTTGCAGCTTCCGCCCCAGCAGATCTTTCGCGACCCGCGTCGTCTCGTTCAAATAGCTCCGCCGGATTCCCAGGTTCCGGTTCACCATCGGCGGATTGTAAAAAACGAACATCTTTTCCGCCGTCGGCGCTCCGTTTTCCTCGATCACCTCCACCGGCTTCTCGATCAGTTGCCCTGCCAACTCCCCCGGGTTGGCGATCGTCGCCGAACAGCAGATGAATTGCGGCTCCGAGCCGTAAAATCGCGCGATCCGCGCCAGCCGCCTCAGCACGTTCCCCAAATGGCTCCCGAAAACCCCGCGGTACATGTGCAGTTCGTCCAGCACGATGTACCGCAGATTCTCGAACATTCGCGTCCACTTCGTGTGGTGCGGCAGGATCCCCGTGTGCAGCATGTCCGGGTTCGACAAAATGATGTGTCCCCGCTCGCGAATCGCCTTTCGCGCGTCCGACGGCGTGTCGCCGTCATACGTGAACACCCCAAAGTTGTCCTCCAGCCGCGCCGCCAGATCCAGCAGCTCCGCCAGTTGGTCCTGCGCCAGCGCTTTCGTGGGGAAGAGATACATCGCCCGAGTGCCCGCGTTCTCGAGGATCGCGTTCAGCACCGGCAGGTTGTAGCACAGCGTCTTTCCCGACGCCGTCGGCGTCACCACCACGAAGTTTTTTCCCGCCCGCGCCATTTCCGCTGCCGCTGCCTGGTGCGAGTACAGCCGCTCGATCCCCTTCGCCCCATAAGCTGCCGCCAGCTCCGGCCTCACCCATCCCGGCATCGCCCGGTATTCGGCTTGGCGCGCCGGGATGTGCTTCACCGCCGTCAGCACTTCGTCCGTCCTGTAGCGCCCCGCCAGCTCGCTCAGAGCCTCCTGGAACGTATCCAGCGTCGTTCTGGGGCGCACAGCCAGCCCTTGTGAACTCAGCGTCATTCGTGCTCCCATTCGCGCACACCTCCCCGCGGAAAGCCCCTCCGCGTTTTTCGCCTTTTGTTCGCTTACCCTACCACGCTGCCATCCCCCGCGCAACTCAAGAAAATTCCGCCCCTCGCTCCTCCTAAATTCTCCTGCCCCGAAGTATTGCATTGGGCAATCTCGATCGATTCCCGCGGCCGCTTCCGCACCGCGGCGCGATATTCTGGCTTCATCGGCGTCCCGTTCGTCACGCACTGTCTAGAAAGGAAACTGTCTTGGTGAAACCACCGAAACTTCCGGCCTGCTTTCATCTCTCCCAGCCGCTGGCGCTCGTCCTGTCGCTTTTCGTCGCTTTCTGCCTCTGCGCGCCTGCGTCCCGGGCGCAAAAGGACACTCCCGGCGTCACGCCCACCAGCATCAAAATCGGCTCCTGCAACGCCCTCACCGGCCCGGCGTCCTTTCTTGGCCTGCAAATGGTGATGGGCGCGAATGCGTATTTCGGCATGGTAAACGCCGAGGGCGGGGTCAACGGCCGGAGGATTGACCTCATCACCAAGGACGATGGCTACGAAGCCGACCGCGCCGCTCCCTGTTGGGAAAGCCTGCAAAAGGCCGGAGTGTTTGCCGCCGCTTTCTTCGTCGGCACTCCCACCGGCGTGAAATACATCCCGCTATCCGCAGAAAGCCACACTCCCCTCGTGGGTCTCTTCACCGGCGCGCAAGCTCTCATTGATCCCGTTCACCCCACGATCTTCAACATTCGCGCCTCGTATTTCGACGAAACGCGCGCGCAAGTGGACGCCCTTTGGGACCAGCTCGGCATGCGCAAAATCGCCGTCCTTTACCAGAACGACGCCTTCGGAACCGCTGTCCTCGAAGGCGTCAAGCGCGCCCTCGCTCGCCATCACTCCGCGCCCGTCGCTCTCGGCACCTTCGAGCGCAACACCCTCGCCGTTGATCAGGGCATCAAGGAAGTCCGCGCCGCCGATCCCGACGCCGTCGTCCTCGTCGGCCCTTACGCTCCCGTCAACGCCATCCTCAAACAAGCCCACGCCGATGGCTGGCATCCCCGCTTCCTTACCGTCTCCTTCGTGGGAACCGAGGGCTTGCTCAATATCGCCGGCGCGGATGCCGAAGGCTTGATCATCACTCAGGTGATGCCTCCCTACGACCGCACCGACCTCCCCACCGTCAAGCTCTACCGGGAGGCCCTCGAGAAATACATGGGCAACACTCAGCCCTCATTTATCAGCCTCGAAGGTTTCGTTGACGCCATGGTTCTCGTTGACGGCCTGCGCGGCGCCGGACAAAACCTTACTCGCGAGAAACTGATCGCCTCCTTGGAAAGCATCCATCGCCGGGACATCGGTCTCGGCTCCAATCTCCTTCTCAGCTTCAGCCCCGAAAATCACAAGGGCCTCGATTCTGTCTACATCACCGTCATCAGCGGCGGGCGCCCAGTCGTGGTCACAAATTGGGCTCAGCTCTCGAAGCATTAACCGTTCCCAGCTTGTCGTATCTCTAACGGCGCAATTGAATCGCATCATTCTGCCGCTTGGCTTGACTTGCAGCCGCGCCAGCCCTTAACATCTCCCCGTTTTGGCCAACCCTTCATGATCGGGAAAACTCTTTCGCATTACCTCATCCTCGAAAAACTCGGCGGCGGAGGCATGGGCGTTGTCTACAAAGCCGAGGACACCAAGCTCGGTCGCTTGGTCGCCTTGAAGTTTCTTCCGGAAGGTTTCTCGAAAGACCGCGCCACTCTCGAACGCTTTCAGCGCGAGGCCCGCGCCGCCTCGGCCCTCAACCACCCCAACATCTGCACGATTTACGAAATTGACGTTGTAAACGACGGCGGCGATACCGTTCCGTTCATCGCCATGGAGCTTCTCGAAGGCCAAACCCTCAAACACCGCATCTCCGAAAAGCCCATGCCGTTCGACCAGGTTCTCGAGCTCGGCATCCAGATCGCCGACGCCCTCGACGCCGCCCATTCCAAAGGCATCGTCCATCGCGACATCAAGCCAGCCAACATTTTCGTCACTCGCCGGACGCAAGCCAAAGTCCTCGATTTTGGCCTCGCCAAGCTTGCGCCTGTGGGCGTCGGTGTCGGCGCATTGTCTTCCGCGATGCCCACGGTTGCTCCCGAAGCTCTCCTCACAAGCCCCGGAACCGCCGTGGGCACCGTCGCCTATATGTCGCCCGAGCAGGTCCGCGGCGAAGATCTCGATGCCCGCTCCGACCTCTTCAGCTTTGGCGCCGTCCTCTACGAAATGGCCACTGGCCGCCAGGCCTTTACCGGCAACACGGCCGGCGTAATCACCGAAGCGATTCTCAATCGCGCCCCGGCTCCTCCCAGCCGCGTGAATCCCGACCTGCCCGCCGAATTTGAAATCATTCTCGCCAAGACTCTTGAAAAAGACCGTGAAATGCGCTGCCAGACCGCCGCCGAACTTCGCGCCGACCTCCGCCGCCTCAAGCGCGAGACCGACTCCGGCCGCTCCAGCTCTTCCTCCGGCTTCTCCTCCTCCGGACAAAAGCCCGCCGCCGCGCCCGCGCCGGCCCCCGCGCGTCGCGTCTGGATTCTCACCGCCGTGGCCGCCGCCATCACCCTCTTCATCGGCCTCGTCACTGGTTTTCTCTTCGCTCACCGTGACCGCGGCGACTCGCTCCCCGTCTACCATCAGGTCTCCTTTCGACGCGGCACCATTTACGCCGGCCGCTTTGGCCCCGACGGCCACAACATTTATTTCAGCGCCGCTTGGGACGGCAATCCCGTCGATATCTACTCCACGCGCATGGGTAGCCCCGAATTCGCTTCGCTTGACTACAAGGGCTCTCAACTTCTGGCCATCTCTCCCTCGGGAGAGCTGGCTGTCCTGCTCCACAGCCGCTACGGCCCTTTCCAGTCGGTCGGCACCTTGGCCCGCGTCCCCATGGCGGGCGGTGCGCCGCGGGAACTTCTCGACAAAGTGAATTGGGCCGATTGGTCGCCCGACGGCTCCAATCTTGCCATCTCCCGCCCTCAGGGTGGCTTCTTCCAACTCGAATATCCCATCGGCAAAGTCCTCTACAAGACGCCCGGTTGGATTGGCGATGTCCGCATCTCCCCGAAGGGAGACATGATCGCTTTCCTCGATCACCCGGTCCTCAACGATGATGGTGGCAGAGTCGCTGTCGTCGATTTGAAAGGCAACATGCGCACTCTTTCGCAAATGTGGATCAGCGCCGACGGGCTGGCTTGGTCCCCCAATGGCTCGGAAATCTGGTTCACCGCCACTCTGCAGGGCCTCTCCCGCGATGTTCGCGCCGTTGACCTCTCCGGGCACGAGCGTATCCTGGCCCGCGTTCCCGGCACGCTCACCATCTTCGACGTTGCTCGCGACGGCCGCGTCCTCCTCAAGCGCGACGCGAATCGCCAGGAGATCAAAGGCTTCATTAATGGCAGCACTCAGGGGCGCGAGCTCTCTTGGTTTGATTACTCGCTCCCCGCTTCCCTCAGCCCTGACGGCAAGCTCCTCCTCTTCGCCGAAGTCGGCGAGGCCGGCGGCGCCACCTACGCCATCTACATCCGCGGCACCGATGGCTCTCCTGCCGTCCGCCTCGGCGACGGCAATCCTCAGGACGTCTCGCGCGACGGCAAATGGGTCCTCGCCGCAAACCACACCACTCCTCTTCAGCTCTACCTTCTTCCCACCAAGGCCGGCGAATCCCGCGCCGTCACCAACGACAATATTGACCACCTCGCCGCCGCTTTCATGCCCGATGGCAAGCGCATCGTCTTTGCCGGCACCGAGCCCAATAAAGGCGTCCGCCTCTACCTCCAGAACATCGAAAACGGAAAGCCCCAACCCATCAGCCCGGAAGGCGGAGGACTCCCTATCGTCCTTTTGACTCCCGACGGAAAGTACGCCATCGGTGTGGATGCCGCGGGAACTCGCGTCCTCTACCCCGTGGACGGCGGCGACCCTCGCCCCATCCCCGGCATTCTTCCCGGCGAAAATCCCACGGGGTTTTCCGCCGATGGCAAATCGCTCTTCGTCCACAATATCGCCGGCCTTCCCACCGTCGTCACCCGCGTGGACCTCGCCACCGGCAAGCGCTCCGAATGGAAGCGCCTCGAGCCCGCCGACGCCGCCGGTGTGGATTCGGTCGGCGGCATCAACATCACCCCCGACGAAAAATCCTACGTCTTCGCCTACACCCGCCAGCTCTCCGACCTCTACGTCGTCGAGGGCCTCAAGTAACGCTCTCGGCGTCCCACCTTAAACAGCGACGCTCTCCTCAGTGTCCCTGGTTCCTCGGTTTCCATTGTGTTCGCGCCGTTGCTCCTCAGCTTCGGCCTCCGACAATTGCACCATATCAGTGCATCCGCCCCGCCAAACCCAATCGCACATTTCTCCTGCTCGTGAACCCCTGAAATCCCCAATGTTTTAGGCCCTTCCCGCAATTGCCAAAGTCCACGCTCGTTTGTTTTTCCCCTCTGAAAGTGCTAGCGTTGTTTGAGTGACTTATGAGCCGCATCGCGGTGAACGTATCGCCTTCTGGGGCGCGAAACGCTTCGTGCGGCCTGTTCGCTGACGCGAGCGCTCAGTTTCCCGCCCTCGCGCGAATCCCCGGATTACCCAATCTAAACTTCGCCGGTCCTTTGAAATTTCCGTTCCGCCAAATTCTGATCGCAACACATCCGGAAACCGAAATCACGCTAAGTTACACAAAACAAAGAGTCGAGACACTTTCTAATCGCAACACTACCGGATACCTGCTTTGCGCTTCTGCCCGTGCATTCGCTGCCCCTCGCTTGACACACTTCACCGGGGAGAATATAGAAGATCCATGGCCCAAACATTTTTGATTTTCGATTTCGGCGCGGATGAAGAAGCGGCCCAAAAGGCGCGCCATAAAGTCGAGGGCTGGAAGCAGGGCTTCCGCCTCGGCAACAAGATGCTTCTAAAATTCGACCGCGAAGGCTCGGCGGAGAAAAAGGATGCGCCCGAGGAGATCCCCGCCAAGGGCAAAAAGAAGGCCTCCGCGAAGAAGGAAGAGCCGGCGAGCAATGGAAACGTCAAGCTTCTGATCCGTCTCGATTTTTCCGACCACGAGAAACTGTCCCATCACCGCTGGGTCGAGCGCATCCCCGCCGAGGAACCCTTCAAATCTGTGAAGGCGGAGATTGTCCGCCCGGCCGACGAAACCTTCGAGAAGACGGCAGGCCAATTTGACTCTTTGGACTGAACGCGGCGCTTGCTGGGCCTCTCTCGGCGGCTTTGGCCTTCCGCCCCGAGCCGCTATAATGGTCTGCGCCGAGCCGTTGATTTGCGCTTCTCCGCGAAAGGCGGCCCATGTCCTCTCCCGCTAAGGTGAAGGTGGCGAAGTTTGACGCCTCCAAATACCAGGGGCTCAGCCGGGAAACTCTGATTCGGATTTACCGCACGATGTACCTCTCCCGGCGTCTCGACGACCGCGAAATCCAGCTCAAGCGCCAAAACAGAATTTTCTTTCAGATCAGCGGCGCAGGGCACGAAGGCGTCCTCATAGCCGCCGCCTTGGTTTTGCGGCCCGGCGTCGACTGGGTCTATCCCTACTACCGCGATCGCGCTCTGTGTCTCGCTCTCGGCGTCACCCCCTACGAAATGCTTCTTCAAGGCGTGGGCGCGAAGGATGATCCCGCCTCCGGCGGGCGCCAGATGCCCTCTCACTGGGGGCACACGAAGTGGAATATCGTCACGCGCTCATCGCCGACGGGGACGCAGTGGCTCCAGGCGGTCGGCGCGGCCGAAGCGACCCTCTATTACGACTCGTTTCCCAAGGCATTCGAGCAGGCGCGGCGCGCTCCTCTCGGAGATTTCGTTCATCACCATCCCGACGAGATTGTCTACTGCTCGGGCGGCGACGGCGCCACAAGCGAGGGAGAATTCTACGAGGCCGTGAACGCGGCTTCCAACAAGCGCCTGCCGCTTCTCTTTTTGATCGAGGACAATGGCTACGCCATCTCCGTCCCCATCGAAGTCCAGACCGCCGGGCAGAGCATCTCGCGTTTGATGGCGAACTTCCCGAATACTCTGATCGAGGAGTGCGACGGCACGGACCCTCTGGAAAGTTACGCCGCGCTGAACCGCGCCGCCGCTCATTGCCGGCAACGCCTCGGGCCCGCGCTGGTGCATTCGCATGTCACGCGGCCCTATTCGCACTCGCTTTCCGACGACGAAAAACTGTACCGCACCGAAGGCGAAAGGGAGGAGCAGTCGAAGCGCGATCCAATTCCTAAATTCGGCCTGTTCCTGGTTCGCGAGGGCTTGATCGAAGAGGCGGAGCTCGAAGAAATGGAAGCCGAGGTGGATCGTGAAGTCGCTGACGCCACCGACCGCGCTCTCGCGGCCGAACTCCCCGACAAGGATTCCATCTACCAGTTTGTTTACTCGCCCGACGTCGATCCCTCGAGCGGGCAATTCGTGACCACACCGAAACCCGAAGGCGGACCAAAGACGATGGTCGAAATGGTTTCCGCCACGCTCCTCGACGAAATGGCGCACGACGAGCGCGTCGTCGTCTTCGGCGAAGACGTCGCCGATTGCAGCCGTGAAGAATATCTTTCAAGCGTCAAAGGCAAGGGCGGCGTCTTCAAGGCCACGGCGGGCTTGCAGAGGCGGTTTGGCCCCGCGCGCGTTTTCAATTCGCCGCTCGCGGAAGCCGCCATCATCGGTCGCGCCATCGGCATGGCCACCCGCGGCCTGAAACCTGTGCCCGAAATTCAGTTTTTCGATTACATCTGGCCGGCCATGATGCAGCTTCGCGACGAGCTTTCGGTGATTCGCTGGCGCTCCGCGGGACACTTCAAGGCCCCGGTCGTGGTCCGCGTCGCCATCGGCGGATATTTGACGGGCGGCGCGATCTATCACAGCCAATGCGGCGAAGTGACATTCACTCACATTCCCGGCTTGCGCGTCGTGATGCCCTCCACCGCCCTCGACGTTTGCGGATTGCTTCGCACGGCCATTCGCGCCGACGATCCCGTGCTCTTCCTCGAACACAAGCATCTCTACCGTCAGCCGTACAACCGGTCGGTCTACCCCGGCGCCGATTTCACGATTCCATTCGGCAAGGCCCGCGTCGTCAAGGAAGGAAACGACATCAGCATCATCACCTACGGAGCCGTTGTCCGCCGCGCGGAAGTGGCCGCCGCGGAATTGGGTCGCGAGGGAATTTCGGTCGAGATCATCGATTTGAGGACGCTCAGCCCCTACGACTGGGAAGCGATCGCCGCGACCGTCGGCAAGACGAACCGAGTGATCGTCGCCTACGAGGACACCCGTTCCTGGGGATATGGCGCGGAAATCGCGGCCCGTATTGCCGACGAACTCTTCGACGATCTGGCCGCGCCCGTGCGCCGCATCGCGGCCACCGACACCTTCTGCGCCTACCAGCCGAAACTCGAGGACGCGATTCTTCCGCAGTCCGGAGATATCGTCCGGGGAGTTCGCGAGCTTCTGGAATATTAGGAAACACAGCGGGGCGGAAAGTGAACTCGAGGAAACTATTTCGGCGGGCGAATCGTATATTGAAGTAGCAAGGGCGGAGCGGGCTTCCGCCGGAGGAGGAAAAAAGATGATTTGCGCGAATTGCCGGCGGGAAATCGCCGAATACTCGAATTTTTGCTATTTCTGCGGCACGAAGCAGTCACACGCGCCCGAGGGTGTGCCCGCCGCGAAACGCCTGATGCGGTCGTCCACCGATTGCAAAATCGCCGGCGTTTGCGGCGGGTTTGCGGAATATCTAGATGTGGATTCCACGCTGATCCGGCTGATTTGGGTCCTGCTGGTGATCTTTCCCGTGCCGCTGGTTCCCGCCGTGCTCGGCTATTTCGTGGCCTGGCTCGTCATGCCTCGGGCGCCCCTGCCGGGACCGGTCGTGGCCGCTCCCGCACCGCAGGCAGCCCCCCCGCCCACGGCGCACGCGGTCTGATCGCGCTCGATTTTTTTGGGTTCGCGCGGAGAATTTCTGCGGCGAATCAATCGCGGTCTTTCGGCCGCGGCTTCCGCGAAGATTTCGCCCCGTTGCGAAAGACCAGCGCGTCAATCGAAATAAATCCCGCGCCGAAGCAAGCCAGCGCAAACGATCCGACGGCCAGCGCCAGCGGAAATTCGTAGTTGTGCACCGCGGTGATGGGTCCCATGGGCAAGTGCACGCGCCAGATCGCCACGGCCATTTCTCCCGCCAGCAAAATTCCCGCCACGCGCGTGAACAGCCCGAGGATCAGCATCAGCCCGCCGAAGAATTCAAACACTCCCGCGATGTAGACGAAGTAGGAGGGGAATCCCATGTGCACGAACATATTCATGGCGTTGGCCGTATTGGTGAACAACTTCGGATAACCGTGCGTCGCAAAAATGATTCCGATGGCCAAGCGCAACAGCAGCAGCGCGAGTGGCCGAAGCCTGTCCAGAGATTGCATCCGATGTTCCTCCCGAATCATCGCCTATCAGAACGATGCCGCGCCGCATTTTAGCAAAATAAAGCCGGCGTTTCGCGGCGCAGGGACGCCGGCTCCGCGCGCCGGGTGTCGTTGCAGGCGAATCCGCCGCCTCGCTGAATTGCGATGACTCGAGTTGCGATGGTGTAAAATCCGGAGGTGCGCGCAAGCGCGCCGACATGACCCAGCCCGAAGCGTTCGAAGACAGAAATAGTTCGACGGAACCCGGAAGCCCGGATGGTTCGCCGCCGCCCAGCGGAGGAGCCAGCGCCGCCCGCAAGATCCTGATCGGTTTTGCGCTGGTGGTGGTATTCGGAGGCGGCTACTACCTGATCCATCACCACTCGAGATCTCCGCTGGAGGTTGCTTTTGCCGGCAACCGCCACGTCACGCTGTGGAGCACGACGGCGCAGGTTCGTGAGCCAGTCACCGTGGTCAACTACGGAACTCCGCTTGATGTGCTGCAGCGATCCGAGGAACAACTAGAAGTGCGGACGACGGGCGGAGTGATCGGATGGGTGAGCGACAATGAAGTGCTCTCCGCCGATCTCTGGCTGAAAGCCAAGGATCTCGATGAGAGCCTCGACAAGATGCCGATCGAAGCCTCGGGGCACACGCGAGTCATCGCGAATCTGCACATTTTGCCGGGGCGCGACGCCGTCCGAGTCCGGCAGCTCCAGAAAGATATTCCGGTGGATCTATATCTCCGCAAGCCTGTGGATGTCCCGTCCACAACGAATGCAGGGGACAGCGAGGAGTCGTCGGTCGAGCCCGCTGAAACGAAAAAAGAGGATTGGTGGCTGGTCCGAGCGCATACGAGCAAGGACGATTCGGTGGCGGGCTGGGTGCTGGGGAGATTTATCGGACTCGACATTCCCGAACCGCTGCCCGATTATGCGAGTTCGGCGGGCGTGCACATTGTCAGCTGGGCGGTGCTCAATCAGGTGAAAGATTCCACAGGGCATATTCACCGGCAATATCTGGTATTGGCGTCGGAAGGGCCCGAGGGACAGCCGTGCGATTTCACGATGTTGCGCGCGTACACGTGGGGAATCAAAAGCCAGCGGTACGAAACGGCATTCGTCGAAAGCGGACTGTGCGGAATGCTGCCGCTGCATCTCGATGCAGCGAAGCAATTGGGAGGCGACGCGACGTTTTCATTTCAAGACGAAAGCGGCGGCGCGCCCGAGGTACGGACTTATCACATGAGGCAGACGATCATCCGCCGGGAACGCGAACCGGGCGAGAGCGCGCGTCCAGGCAAGCACGCACGATGAGCCGGATGAACCAGCGAGCCGAGATTTTTCGAGAACATGTCTCCCTGCCATTTCTTCCGGGCGCTGGAAGCGGCGCGATGCGAATTTTTTTTCACGCGCTCGGTTTCGCCGCCATCTTCGCGGGATTGGCGGGTTGCGCGGGAAGCCAGACGTCCGCGCAAACGGAGGCGACGCCGCGACCGCCGCTCGCGTTCATCAGTTCCTGGGGCGTGAAGGGAAGCGATCCCGGGCAGTTGGAAGACCCATTCAACCTCGCGACCGACGCCGTCGGAAACGTGTTCCTGGCCGATGGCGGGAGCGGATATATCGACAAATTCGACTCGGCGGGGACTCCACTGCTCTCGTTCCAGCAATCGGGATTGAAACACCCGCAATGGATCGCTGTCGACAGCGGCGGAGCCATATACGTGAGCGATCCGGTGCGGGCCAGCGTCTTCGTTTTCCTTCCCGACGGCGACAAATACCGCGAACTGAGGGTGCGGGCGCGGCCGAGCGAGGATAATCTGCTGAGCGTCGCGGTGAACGACGATGGAACCGTGTACGTGCTGGATGGCAGCACGGGGAGGGTATCTCAATTCAATTCGCGGCTGCGATTTGCCCGGAGCTGGCTGGTTCCGGGAATATCGAGGGGCGGCGGCGCTCTTGCGGGACCGATTGAAGCGGCCAAGGATGGATCGCTCTACGTGGCCGATCCGGGGAGCGGATTGATCCGGCATTTGACGAGCGAAGGCGGCAGCGAAGGGGAAATCGGACCTCCGGCGACGGGCGGAAAATTGGGCGGGCGCTTCGCGGTGTCTTCCAACGCCATTTTTGCGATGGATGCGGACGGGAGAATGCTGCACATCTTCTCGCTCGACGGAGCGCTGAAATCGAGCATCGATCTGGCGCCCCAACTCGGGCAAGGCTCGCGCGACGCACCCGCCGTCGCGGCCAGCCCGCGCCAAGAGTTGCTGGTGCTCGACAATTCGGCCACGCGGATTTTGAGGTACCGCATCCAATTCTGAACGCAAGGTCCGGCGAGAGTTCCGAAAGCAAGGGAGAATGAGATGGCGCTGTGGCTGACGGAAGCGGAAGTGAAAAGCATTCTGACGATGCCGCTGGCGCTCCAAGCCGTTGAGACTTCATTTAGCGAGCTCGCGGCGGGTAGGGCGGTTCTGCACCCGCGTCACCGCTTGCACATTCCTCAGAGAAGTTATCTTCACTACATGGCAGCCGGGGACGCCGCCGGCGGCTATATGGGCATGAAGGTGTACACGAGCTCGACGGGCGGGCTGAGATTCCTCGTGCTCTTGTTCAGCGCGGATTCCGGCGATCTGCTGGCGCTGCTCGAAGCGGATTATCTTGGGCAGGTCCGCACGGGGGCAGCCAGCGGATTGGCCACGAAGCGGATGGCCCGGGAGGACGCGAGGAAAGTGGGAATCGTGGGGACGGGCTTGCAGGCGCGCACGCAACTGGAAGCGATTGCGCAAGTGCGAAAGCTCGAAAGCGTTCGGGCGTACAGCCGGAGCCAGGATCGCCGGGAGGAGTTTTCGCGGCAGATGACGGGTGTGTTGGGCGTTCGAGTCACGCCATCGAGTTCGGCCGAAGACGCGGTTCGCGGCGCGGATATCGTAGTGGCGGCCACGACGTCGAGCCATCCGGTGATCGAGGGAAAATGGCTCGCGCCGGGCATGCACATCAACGCGATCGGCGCGAATTTTCCGCAAAAGCGGGAGCTGGACAGCGAAGCCGTTCTTCGGGCGGATGTGGTGGCCGCGGATTCCGTCGAGCAGTCGCGCGAGGAGGCCGGCGATTTGATCGCGGCGTACGGGATGGAAGAAGAAAAATGGAAAGCGGTGCGCGAAATTTCGGAGATCGTGGCGGGAAAAACGCCGGGGCGGACAGGCGCGGCGCAGATCACGCTTTTTAAATCGAACGGAATCGCGACGGAGGATGTGGCGGTCGCGGGAAAATTATACGAAATCGCGCGCGAGCGGGGAATCGGAAGAGAGATCGCATTGTGGAACGATTCGAGCCGGGCGGCGGAGGCGAGAGGGTTGTAACCCGGACAGTTACTCGCGGCACTTTTCGGCGCGAAGTTTCTTCAACAGCGCTTGGTGAAGGCGGCGGTGGGTATCTTCGGGGAGAGGGGCGGGCTCGGAATTGCAATAAATCTGGATTGTCTTGCGAGTGGTGTCGACGATCAAGCGGCACTTCTTGCACTTGCCCAGATGCTGTTCGATTTCCGCCCGAAGGGCCGGATCCAGTTCCGCGTCGAGATAATTTTCAAGTTCGACAACGATGGTCTTGCAGTTCACAGATGATCGCTCCGCCGAAAAGATCGGTTCAATTTCTGGCGCAGCTTCAACCGCGCCCGCAGCAGCCGAGATTTGACGGCAGGAATCGAAAGTCCGAGTAATTCCGCGGTCTCTTCGGTCGACAATTCTTCGATGTCGCGGAGCTGGAAAACGATTCGGAAAGATGGGTCCAAGTCGCGGATGGCCTCATTCAGGATTTCGCCCAGCTCGTTCTGCTTGTACCGCTCCTCCGGAGAAGGGCCCCAGTCCTCGATCTCCCGGGTCAGCATTTCCTCGCCCGTGTCGATCTCTTCGTCGAGCGAGACCTGATTAGGCCTCCGCTTGCGAAGCTTCATAAGAGCCTGATTGACGGCGATTCGCACCAGCCAGGTGTAGAACCGCGAATTGCCCTCGAACTCGCCGAGGTGCTCGAAGGCTTTCAGAAAAGCCTCCTGCATGGCGTCCTCGGCGTCTTCCTTGTTTTGCGTGATGTTTTGCGCCAAGCGGAAGATTTTCCGCTCATAGCGCGTCACCAGGGTGTCGAAGGCGTTCAGGTCTCCGCCCTTAGCGGCCGCGACCAGAACGGGCTCGTCCTCCTTCACGACTTGGGAAGGAAGCGAGTGGGGTTTCACGGGTTCGACATTTCGTGTGCTCATTGGGGGAAGCCGTACCGGAATAGGTTAGCACAATTGAGAATGAGGCGTCTGGGCGAATGAAACCGGGACAGAGGGAGACTTGAAAAATGAATTTAATACCTTGTGCATCAATCGCTTATGAATCCGGCAGAATGAATGCCGGAGGCCACGGTTTCCACCCCCGCACGTGAGCGCCAATTCCGCCTTGCCGGAAAGCCATGGCCGCCGGATAATTTTGTGGGGAGGCAGGGCCTGAATTCGAGGCAGCCCGGGGGCATCGGATGGCCAGAACGCTGGCTGCGGGAGAAAAGGAGTTGGTCCACTACCGCGCCGATGGCGGCCTCGCCATCTTGGAATTGAACGATTCGCCCGCCAACACATACAGCTACGAAATGATGTTGCAACTGGACTCAGCCATTCTGCGCGCGCGGATGGACGAATCGGTCCACGTCATCGTCTTGCGGGGAGCGGGTGAGAAATTCTTTTCGGCAGGGGCCAGCATTCAATCGCTTTCAACTTCCAGCCAGTCGTATAAGTACTATTTCTGCCTGCATGCCAACGAGACGCTCTGCCGCTTGGAGCAGACTCCCAAATTGGTAATCGCCGCTTTGAACGGGCATACGGTGGGAGGAGGGCTGGAGGTGGCGCTGGCGTGCGATATCCGGCTTGGGAAAAGGGACGGGGGCAAAATCGGACTGCCGGAAGTGAACCTGGGAGTGTTGCCCGGGACGGGAGGGACGCAGCGACTGGCGAGAGTTGTGGGAAGGGCCCGGGCTATCGAATTGATGGCGACGGGGCGTACATTTGGGTTCGAAGAAGCGGAAAAAATGGGTTTGGTGCAAGCCGTATTTGAGCAACGAACCTTCTGGGACGAAGTTTTGACGTATGCGCGCCAATTTTGCCCGCCGCAGAAAGCTTCGGCCGCGGTGGGGCGGATCAAGCGCGCCGTGGTGACCGGCTCGGAAGTGGGGCTGGGGGAAGCGCTTGGCCTGGAACGCGAGCTGCAGCAGTTGCTGTTCACCGGCGAAGATGCCCGCGAAGGGCTGAAAGCCTACGTGGAAAAACGGCCGCCGGAATTCAAAGGGAAATAGGGATGCGAACGCTGCCCGACTATTTGAGGAAGGGAATGAAATTGATCCTGGTGGGCGCGAACCCGGGGGAGCGATCGGCGCGCGTCGGGCACTATTACGCAGGGCGAGGGAACCAATTCTGGCCGGTTCTCTACGAATCGGGAGTGATTCCCGAGCCGCTCGGATATGAAGACGACCGGCGGCTGGTGGAGTTCGGGATTGGGCTGACGGATCTGGTGAAGCGGCCGACGCGAGGCATCGAGGAGATCGAGCGGCAGGAGTTCGCCGAGGGGCGGGTCCTGCTGGCCCAGAAGCTCGAGGACCTGCGGCCACGAGTCGTGGCATTCAACGGAAAAATGGTGTATGAGAAGTTTGCGGGGCGGACGTGCAAGCTCGGCCTGCAAAAAGAGAAGCTTTACGGAGCCCATGTATTCGTGCTTCCATCCACCAGCGGACAAAACGCCGGCACGGAGCGCGGGGTGAAGACCCGGTATTTCAAGAAGCTCGCCGCGCTGCTGAAGACCCTGAAGGAATAAGGAGGGCGGACCGATGGCAGGAGCAACGCAGCAGCTGACCACTTCGCCGACGATCCAGGAAGAGCACTCGAACGGGGTCGCCATCCTGCGATTAAATCGCCCGGAAAAACTGAATGCGCTGAACCTGGAGATGAGCCGGGCTCTGGTGCACGCGTTTCTGCGGAATGCGGAAGACAAGTCGGTCCGCTCGATCGTGATCACAGGCGCGGGGCGCGCCTTCTGCGCCGGAGGGGATTTGGGGCAAATCCGCGACGCGCGGTCGCGGCATGCGGGGAAGGAATTGGAAGGGTTGCTGCACGCCGGGAAGGAGATCTGCCTGGCGATTGCATCAACACCGAAACTGGTACTGGCAGCGGTGAACGGGCCGGCCGCGGGAGCGGGGATGAGCCTGGCGCTGGCGTGCGATTTGCGCGTGGCGGCTGAGAGCGCGTCGTTCGCGCAGTCGTTCACGCAGGTCGGGCTGTATCCGGATTTCGGGGCGACATATTTTCTGCCGCGGCTCGTGGGCTTGGCGCGCGCGTCGGAACTGTTCTACACCGCGGACACGCTCTCCGCGGCGGAAGCGCGACGCATCGGAATCGTATGCTGCGTCACGCCGGACGACAAATTCGAAGCGGAGGCGCTGAAGCTTGCCGAGCGGCTGGCTGCCGGGCCGCCGCTGGCCTATCGCGACATCAAACACACCATGATCGGCGAACGCCGCAAGGAATTGGAAGCGGCGCTGGACGAAGAGATCCGCCTGCAGATTCACTGCTTCTTGTCCGAGGATTGCGCGGAAGGGCTCACGGCGTTTTTCGAAAAACGAAAGCCGAAGTTTCAAGGACGCTGAGCCTTTTCCGAATACGAACGGAACGATTCAGCCGACCGATGACCGCCGACAAGCCGGAAAAGGAACCGCAAGCGAGCGTGGCGCCGCGCGATGGAGAAGATGCGGGCCGAGGCTACACTCTGACCGAGTTGATGGTCGCCGCCGCCGCACGCGAAATTCGCGACGGCGAGTGGGTGTTCGTGGGCATGCGATTGCCGATGCTGGCGTGGAGCGTAGCGCGGCAGATTCACGCGCCCCGCTCGCTGGCACTGTTTGAAAATGGAGTGATCCGCGAAACCCCTTCACCCGAACTCCTCTACACCATGGGCGACCCGGCGAATTTGACGGGCGCAGCGCAATGCGGCGGGATGCTGGACGTCATGGGATTGCTGCAACAAGGCCGGGTGCACGTGGGATTTCTGGGCGCGGCGGAAGTGGACCGCTTCGGAAACCTGAACACAACGTGGGGACACCGCGACCGCGAAATGCAGAGGCTGCCGGGTTCGGGCGGAGGCTGCGACATCGCGTGCCTGGCGCGGCGGACGGTGCTGATGCTGGCGCACGAGCGAGGGAGGCTGGTGGAGCGAATCGGGCATATCACTTCACCGGGCTACGGAAGGGGAACGGGATGGCGTCGGCACACCGGATTGCCACCGGCGACGGGCCCCTCGTCGATCGTCACTACTCTGGGAGTGCTGCGATTCGGGAATGATTGCGAAGCTTATCTTTACTCGGTGCATCCAGGAATCAGCGTGGAGGAGGTGCTGGCGAACACGGGCTGGCCGCTGCGGCTTGCACACGATTTGATTGAGACGATGCCGCCTACTCAGGAAGAGCTGGCGGCGATACGAACGCTCGACCCGAAGAGGTTCTGGACGCGTTGATATGAAATTTCAGACGATCGAGGTGGAAATTGCCGGGCGGACGGCGCGGATTACTCTGGACAGGCCGCCTCTCAATATTCTCGACGTCCCGATGATGCAGGAGATTGCCGGATCGCTCGATCGGCTGCCTCCGCCGGTGGAATTTGTGGTATTTGCCGGGACGGGAGAGCGAGGTTTTTCAGCCGGGGCGGAAATTCGCGATCATGCGCCGGAGCGGGCAGCGAAAATGCTGGGGGCATTCCACGGAATTATCCGGCGGCTCGCGGCTTCCGATTGGATTACAGTGTCGGCGGTCCACGGAATTTGCCTGGGAGGCGGGTGCGAGCTGGCGACGTTCTGCGATTTCGCGATCGCGGAGGAATCCGCAACATTCGGGCAGCCGGAGATCAAGCTGGGGTGTTTTCCGCCCGTCGCGGTCGTAACCTTTCCGCGGTTGATCGGCCCGCGCGCCGCAGCGGAAATGATTCTAACGGGGCGAACGATTGGAGCGGAGGAAGCGCGGGAGCTGGGGCTGGTGTCGCGCGTTGTACCGGGGGGAGAAGCGCGAAATGCGGCTTCGAGGCTGGTGGAAGAGCTGAGCTCGCTGAGCGCGAGCGCCCTGCGGCTGGCGCGGCAGGCGCTGGGGCAATTCAGAGGGCCGGAATTTGACGCGGCGCTGCGGGAAGCGGAGGAAATTTACGTGAAACGCTTGTTGCAGACCGGAGATGCCGCCGAAGGAGTCCGCGCGTTCATCGAGAAGCGAGCACCCGTCTGGCAAGGAAGACAGGCAAGAATGCGATGACAACCAGCTCGAAACGAATGAGCATGCACGACGCGATCGAGCAGCACGTTCCTTCGGGGTCGATGGTCCTTCTCGGGGCGCAGCTCGAGCAATTGATTCCGTTCGCCGCGGCGCATGAATTGATCCGGCAGGGGAGGCACGACCTGACACTCGTCGGGCCGATTTCAGATATTTTGTTCGACCAGCTGATCGGAGCCGGGTGCGTCTCGCGCGTGATGGCGGCGTGGGTGGGAAACGTTTCGGCCGGAGTCGGCTATTGCTACCGGAGGGCGGTGGAGCAGGGAATTCCGCGGCGAATCGAAGTGGTGGACTACTCGAATTTCACGCTGGCGCTGGCGATTCACGCGGCAGCGCTGGGCGCGCCGTTCATGCCGACGTATTCGACGCTGGGAAGCGACCTGCTGAAGAAAAACGGGAATTTGCGCGAGTTTCCATCGCCGGTCGGGGAAGAGACTTTGATTGCGGTGCGAGCGCTGAAGCCCGACGTAGCGATCCTGCACGTGCAGCGCGCGGACGAGCAGGGGAGCGCGCACGCCTGGGGAAGCCTGGGCATTCTGGAGGACGCGGCGCGGGGAGCGCGAAAAGTGATTGTCGTCGCCGAAGAAATTGTGGAGACGGGGGTGATCTCGTCGGATCCGAACCGCACGGTCATCCCCGGATTTCTGGTGTCGGCCGTGGTGCACGAGCCGTTTGGCGCGCACCCCTCGCCGGCGCTGGGCTATTACGGGCGGGATCATGCCTTTTTTTCGGAGTATCACGAGCGGTCGAGACGCAGCGAAGATTTCGAGCGGTGGCTGGAAGAGCGGGTGATCCGCCCCGCGAACCGGAGCGAGTACATGCAACTTCTCTCCGCAGAGCGGCGAGAGTCTCTTTCCGTCCGGCAGCACGCGTATTCGACGCCCGCGGACTTCGGCCACTAGGAGACCATTGCGGGCATGGACGAAATTCTCGACAACGTCGAAATCGCTCCTCAAGAGGTGAAGGACCGCATGGATCGGCAAGAGCCGTTTCTGTTTGTGGATGTTCGCGAGCCGTGGGAATGGGAAACGTGCCATATCGCGGGTTCGGTGCTGATACCGCTTCGCGATGTTCCCGCGCATCTCGGCGAATTCGAAGACGCCAATGAGATCGTCCTATACTGTCATCATGGAATGCGAAGCGTGGACGCGGCGGCGTGGCTGCGCTCTCAGGGAGTTGCGGGGGCGCGTTCGATGGCCGGAGGGATCGACCGCTGGTCGGTGGAAGTGGATTCGAGCGTCCCGCGGTATTGAGGGATAAGCCGATGGCGACGAAAAATAAGAAAAAGAAGAAAAAGAAGCCGGTAAAAACCGCGCGGTTCCTGCACAAGCCCAACTGCACGACGTGCCGCAAGGCGCGCGCCTACCTGGAGAACCGCGGGTTCGGATTGCATTTCCGCGACCTCGGAAAAGAGCGGTTGAGCGCCGCCGAACTCGAGAAGCTGATCGGGGAACGCGATCACCGGGAGTTCCTGAACCCGCGCAATGAACTCTACCGGGAGCGCGGAATGAAGGACAACCCGCCTTCAAGAAAAGAAGCGGTCCGATTGATGGCGCGGGAGCCGAATCTGATCCGCCGGCCGGTGATCCTCTGCGGCGGGCGTGTCGTCCTGGGATTCAATGAGGAAGCGATCAAGAGATTGTGATTCCGGCGGGCTCGGCCGTCGCTAATTGCTATCGGGTCTCTTCTTCAGGACGGGCCTATCGGAGGAAGAGGCGGCGCCGGAATTGGACGGCTGGTTTCCGGACGTCGAAGAGGCGGGGGCGGCCGATGAGGAAGCCGACGCGGCGGAAGGAGTCGCGCCGTAGCCGGTGAACGGCTTCTGAATGTACATCTCCGCCACGGCTTGCGCTCCGGCCGTATTGTCGTTCAAATGCTGGGCGAGCTGATATTCGTTGACGGCTCGAGCTCTCTGCCCGTTCAAATCGTAAATCTGACCGATGTAAATATGGCTCCAGACTTCGAGCCATTTCGGATCGAGGTCGCCGCCCAGAGCCGCGCGAAACGAATTCGCAGCGGCGTTGTAATTCTTCTCATAGAACAGGGCTTCACCCGTGCGGAAAAGAGCGAGGGAGCTGTTGGATTGGAGATCGAGCGCGCGCTGGTATTCCTGAATGGCGTCGTAGTATTTGCCGAGCTGGGCGAGGCTCTCGCCGCGGGCCACGAGGGCCCGGACGTGGAGCTTCGGACTTGATTTCAGGAGGTTGTTGTTGGGGTCGATGGTCACGCCGTTGGGCTTCGGGCGGCCAAACGTATAGATGGTGAATTCGGTGGATGTTCCGGTGACGAGAATTTTCTTGGTTTCGGGATTTCCTTCCGTGTCGACGCGGACTTCCACCGGCATGCGGAACAGATCGAGGCCCTGCTTGATCCTGCCAACGACTTTGAAGCCCTTGGGGATGCGGTAAACGATGTAATCCATGCTGAATTCGGGGATGCCGGTGGAATTGAGCCATTGGGAGAAAAACGAGACGAGATTCAGCGGAGGATCGCCTTTGGCGGGAGGCGGAACCTTGGTTGCGGCCAGGGATTCAAATTGGGCGAGGGTGACGTTTTTTCCGACGTGCTGCTTGTAGAAATCGAGGAGGAGGGAGTCGAAGGCGTCGTCGCCAATCTCGCTTCGGAGCATGTGAAAGACCATGGCGCCTTTATCAACGACGATGGAGCGGTAGCGTTCTGTGAACTGGTCGACATGCTCGGATTCGGAAATCGGGATCGTGTCGTCGAACATCAAAGAGCCCACGGCGAAATTTTCAAGAGCTTTGTGCAGGCCCGCGACGCCTTCGCTTTCCTCGGCGTACATGGCGCTCGCGTAACTGGCCATCCCATCGGAAAGCCATTCATCGGCAAGCGAGGCGGGCATCACGCGATTGTTCCACCACTGACCCGCAGCCATTTCCGCGAGGAGAAGTTCGTCGGGCTTCGCGGACCACTGCCGGGCGCTGATGAGAATCAATCCGGGAGCGGAAAAACCGGAAAGCGAACCATCCGGCATTTGCGCAATCGTGATGTCTGGCCGGTTGGGAGGGTCTACGAGAGGGCCGAAGGTCTCTTCATAAAAGCTGAGGATTCTCGTCAAAGAGCTCGCGTAGGCCGGAGCGGTGGCGGCCTGCGCCGGCGGAGTGTAAACCGGAATCGACAGACCCTCGGATTGCTGCGGAGAAAGCTGGAGCTCGCCGGCGACAAAGGTGCCCACGGGGCCAGCCTTGTCGCAATGAAACACGTAGGCCGCCTGCCCGGGCTGTCCGCGCCCAATGCCCGGCATCATGGCCGGAGGTTCGCCGCGGCCTGTGCCGACCACGGCAAACGTATCCGGGACGACGATCTTGAATGTGCCGGTGTAGCGGTTGGCAGGGTAGTCCGTGAGCGGAAACCACCGCGCGGGCTGAAGGAGGTAAGCCGAAGTTTTGTCCACAGAGGCGAGACGGATCCCCTTGGCTGGACTATCGTCTTCATTCGATACCGGGCCGGAGTATTCGAAGGTAAGAGTGACCGTCTTACCCGGCGACTCCACTTCGGGGAGAGCAATATTCAGGAGGAGGGGAGAGTGGTCGTCGCGTTCAAAATTGAGCGGCTGGCCGTTGGGCGTCTTTATGGACTGGACCTGCAGGTCGGGATGGAGCTGAACCAGAACATTTCTGGAAACCTCTGCGGCGGTGAATTCGACGCGCGCCTCGACTTTAATGGTTTGTTCGGTGGGCTGGATCAGAGCTTCGACGTCGTAATGGGTCGCGCGGAAGGGGTAGGGACGCTCGGACTGGGCGGATGCGGGAAGGCAGGCACAGGCAAGCAGGAGGAAAAGGACTGGAAACAAGCGCATCCTGTGCAAGAAATTACTCCGTGTTCCGGGAGAAGAAATGTGCCGATTCTTTTGATACGGATTCACGATTGGCAGTTGCCCGAAGCGTTCATCTTCCCAGACAGGTTACATCATCGCCGCGAAAATGTCCGCAGCACGGTCGATAGCTCCCGGAGGGCCGAGCCGAGCACGCACCTCGGCCAGGCTGGCCTTCATTTCCGCGCGGGCATCGGGCGAATCGAGCAGCCTCCGGACTTCGCGCTCGACGTTGGCGGGGCTGAAATCGTCCTGGATCAATTCCGGAACGGCGCGCTTTCCGGCCACCAGGTTGACCATAGCGAAAAACGGAGTGCGCACCATGCGGCGAAGAATGAAGGCGGTTAACGGGGCGACGCGGTAGATAACGACCATGGGCGTTCCCAAGAGCGCCGCTTCGACCGTGGCCGTTCCGCTGGCCACGATGGCGCAATCGGCGGCGGCAAGCGCGTCATACGTCGCGCCTTCAACCCGATGGATTGGAAAGCGCGGCTGCGCGTAGCGCGAGAAGAGTTCGGGCGAGAGCCCTGGAGCCGCGGCGTGAACGAACTGGATGCGGGCATCCTGGGCGAGTCGCTCGCACGCCGCAATCACGAGAGGATAATTCAAGCCAATCTCGCTCGGGCGGCTGCCGGGCATAAGCGTCACAATGGGGCGGGAGGGATCGAGCCCGCGCGTCCGGGCGAACTCGTCGCGCGACATTGAAGGCTTCACGACATCCACCAGAGGATGCCCCACGAAATCCACCGGGACGCCTGCCTTTCGGTAGAGTGGTTCTTCGAAAGGAAAGATAACGACAATTCGCTTCACACGCCGGCGGACAATCCGCACTCGCCCGGCGCGCCACGCCCAAATCTGCGGCCCGATGAAATATCCCACCGGAATGCCGGCACTTTTCAGGCGGCGGGCCGTTCCCAGGTGCGTTCCCGGAGAATCAATGAGGATGGCGAGGGACGCTTGCCGCTGCACGGCTTCGCGAGCCAGGCGCCGTTGCACTCCCACGACAGTTGGAATTTTGCGCAAGACTTCCGTGATACCGACGACGCCGATTTCGTGGTAATCGGCGATCAAATCGACTCCCGAGGCGGCCATTCGCGCACCGCCCATACCGAAGATTTGCGCGCCGGTTCTCTCTCGAAGCGCTTGGGCCAATCGGGCGCCGTACATGTCGCCGGAGGCTTCTCCAGCCGAGAGCAGAACGTGACGCGCGTTCATGGACGATGAGTCAGGAGCAAAGCGGGCAAGATGGAGGGGCGAGGAGAAATGTGCCTTCGGGGGCGCGACAGACGGCCGCGAGCGTCAGTCATTTGCAGGCAGAGGTTCGGGAAATCCCGGAGCAGCCGCTCCGGGGAGGGAGAAAGCGACTTCCTGCTCTTTGTACTGGAGCTGATAAAGCCGGTAATAAATTCCGCGCAGGGCCAGCAACTGCTGGTGCGATCCCTGTTCACGCAAGCGGCCCTTGTGGAATACAAGGATTCGATCGGCATGTTGAATGGTGCTGAGGCGATGAGCGATAACCACGGCAGTGCGGCCGCGAAGTAGGCGGTCGAGCGCGTCGCGAATCATCAGCTCGGTCTTCGTGTCCACACTGGAGGTCGCTTCATCCAGGATCAGGAATCGCGGATTGTGGGCGAGGGCCCGGGCGAAGCTGACGAGCTGGCGCTGGCCGACGGAAAGCGTGGCACCTCGCTCCGTTACGGGTGTTTCGATACCTTCCGAAAGGTCATCCAGATAATCTCCGAGACCGACTTCTCGGAGCGCTCGCTCGGCCGCGGGGCGGTCGACGGATTCCGTGGCGAGGCGCACGTTGGATTCCAGCGTGCCGGTGAAGAGGAACGGATCCTGAAGCACGATGCCGAAGAGACGCCGCAGGTCCTGAAGGTTCAAGGTGCGGATATCGGCGCCGTCCAGAAGGATTTGGCCGCGCTGAATATCGTAGAAGCGCAAAAGGAGCTGAATGATCGTGGTTTTTCCAGCTCCGGTGTGGCCGACGATGGCCAGCGTCTGCCCCGGTTCGACGCGGAAGGAAATATCGCGCAAGACCCAGTCTTCATCCTTGGGATTCGCGCCGCCCGTGTAGGAGAACCAGACGTTGCGGAATTCGATTTCTCCGCGGGGAGAGACGATCCGGGCGGCCTCGGAAGGAGACGCAAGGGTGACCGGCTCGTCGAGGAGCCTGAAGATTCTTTCGGAAGCGGCCATGGCGCTCTGGAGAATGTTGAATTTTTCGCTGAGGTCCTGAATCGGGCGGAAGAAGCGCTGCGCGTACTGGACGAACGCGAAAAGGACGCCGATCTCCATCGTGCCGCCGATGACGCGCAAGCCTCCCTGCGAGCAGAGGAGAGCGATTCCCGACATGCTGAGAAACTCGACGGCGGGATAGAAGAAGGAGAAGGCGTCGATGGCGTCTTTATACGCCTCCATGTGAATCCGGTTGAGCTCGGCGAACTGCTTTTGCGATTTGGACTCGCGGTTGAACAGCTGGACGATGGCCATGCCGCTAATGTGTTCCTGCAAGAAGGCATTGATGCGGGCGATGGCGGTGCGGATCTTGCGGTTGGCGGCGCGGACCTTGTTGCGAAAGAAGTAGGTGACCAGAATCATGAAAGGCAGCGGCGAGAGCGTGAGGACGGCGAGATAGTGGTGCCATTTGAAGAGCACAATGGCCAAGCCGAACAGCATGACCATGTCGTTGAGCATGGCCGCGACGCCGGAAGCGAACAGATCGTTGAGCGCGTCAACATCGGTGGTGGTTCGGGTGACCAGGCGGCCGATGGGGCTGCGGTCAAAAAAACTCATAGGCAAGCGCTGCAGGTGGGCAAAAATCTCCTTGCGGAGATCGTACATCGTTTCCTGGCCCACCCATTGCATGATGCGAACCTGCAAATATTGGAGGGCGAATCCGGCCAGCAAAGCGCCAAGAAAAGCCGCGACAACCCAAGCCAAGCCGACCATGGCGTAATGCCGGGGGATCGTTCCGGCCTGTCCGGGAAGGAGGTAATCGTCAACCGCGACGTGGAAAAGGAAGGGTCCGACGAGCTCCATCGCCGTGACACCCAGAGTAAGCGCAATGGCGGCGGCGACCTGCCAGCGGTACGGCCGCAGATAGTGGAACAAGCGGCGCGTGAGGCGCGAATCGTAGATTTTGCCGAGCTTCTCTTCTTCGCGGAAATCGCTCATTCGCGTTCGAGTTCCTCTTCCAGCAGCTGTTTCTGATACAGGTCGGCATAGTAGCCGTTCTGGTCCAAGAGCTGCTCGTGCGTGCCGCGCTCGATAATGCGGCCGTCGCGGAGGACGACGATCTGGTCGGCGTCTTTCACGGTTGAAATGCGGTGGGCGACGATCACGGTCGTGCGCTGCTTCATGACATCGCGAAGGCGGCGGAGGATTTTTTCTTCGGTATCCGTATCCACGTTCGCCAGGGCGTCGTCGAGGACGAGAATCTTCGGCTGGCGGAGGACGGCGCGGGCGAGAGCGGCGCGCTGCTTTTGTCCGCCCGAGAGGGTGATCCCGCGCTCACCCACCATCGTGTCAAACCGTTCGGGGAATCCCTGGATGTCGCCGGACAAGCTGGCGATTTCGGCGGCTTCGAAGACGTGCTCTTCCCGGGCGTCCTCGACTCCAAAAGCGATGTTTTCGCGGATCGTCTCACTGAACAAATAGGTGTCCTGCGGGACGTAGCCGATAGCGCGGCGTAATTCCGCGACCGGATAATCGCGAATCGAGCGGCCGTCGAGGAGGATGGTTCCCGGAGGGGCTTCCCAAAGGCGGGCGACCAGGGACGCCAGAGTGGATTTTCCGCTGCCGGTGGGGCCGACGACGGCAAGAGTCGAGCCCGCGGGAATGTGAAGGCTGATGTCACGCAAAACCGGGCCGGCGGTCGAGGACCCGCTTGACGTGGGGTAGGAGAACGTCATGTGGCGGAATTCGACATCGCCGCGAATCGCCGATTCCGCCGGCGCCGCGGCTGCATTGCCATTTCCCGAAGAGCCTGGATGGCCCGCTTCGAGGACGGAGACGCCGTCGCGAATGGCGGGTTCAGCGTGAAGGATGAAATTCAAGCGGCCCATGGAAGCCGCGCCGCGCTGGAAGATGTTGGTGACCCAACCGAGCGCGATCATGGGGAAGACCAACTGGAGCAGAAACATGTAGAACGCGGTGAGGGCGCCGATCGAAGCTTGCCCGCGCATCACCTCCGCGCCGCCCTTGGCCAGCAGGATGACAAAGGTGAGGCCGATGATCGCGGAAAGGCCCGGAAAAAAAAGACTCCAGGCGCCAATCCATTGAATGTTTTTGGTGACGTACTCGCGATTGGCCTGGTCGAACGAAGCGCTTTCGGCCTCTTCCTGGGCGTAGGCGCGCACCACGCGAATGCCGGTGAGATTTTCCTGCGCGCGGGTGGAAAGGACGCCGAGAGCGGCCTGGATCCGTTCCGAAAGGCGATGAATGATCTGCCCGAAATAACGGACGGCGATGGCCACGACGGGAACCGGAAGCAAGATCCACAACGTGAGGCCGGGGGAAAGCTTGACCATGAAATAAATGGCGAGCGCCATTGTGGCGATGGTCGTGGCGCTATACATGATTCCCGGGCCGAGAACCATGCGCACCGCATTCAAATCATTGGTTGCGCGCGACATCAGGTCGCCGGTGCGGTTGCGGACGTAGAATTCGGGCTCGAGCTTCACGAGTTGCGAAAGCAGGTCATTGCGGATGTCGTATTCCATTTCCCGGGAAATGCCGATCAAAATCCAACGGGTCCAGAACGACAGAAATCCCTTCACGAGCATCACGCCCACGAGAATGAGACAAAGCAGCCCGACGGTGTGCCCGCTCTTCGGCGAGTAGATGTGAAACAGCGGTTCGAGAACGGCGCGGGAGAGTCCCGACAATGTGGAGAGCGCGCGGGGTTCGCCCCCGACGCAGTCGAAAACCTCGCCAACAATCAGCTGGGGCAAGGAGCCCACGATTCCAGTCATGGCCAGAGCGAGCAGACCGAGAGCCAGCATTCCTTTGTATTTTCGGACGTAGGGAAGCAGCGTTTTCAGATGGGTCCAGCCTGAGGGCGGGCGCGCGGGTTTCTCGGCGGCCGCAGCGGGAACGGGTTGGGCGATCGCACTCATCGAAGCACCGATTGCGGAGTAGCCAGTTGCTGGGTTTCGCCGAGAAAAGCTTCGTAATTCCGGTCGAGCGATTCGTAACGGTTCACTTTCGGATTCCAGCGAACGCCGATGGTCTGGATGTAGCCTCCCGCAGGTTTTGCCAGCGGCGTGAAATACAACATCAAGCCCTTCTGAGCGTCCTGTTCATATTGCAGGCGCCAAGCGGGGACCTCTGCCAGGGGCGTTCCGCCGAGATATCCGTGCGTATTCTTGAGGTGCTCGTCGCAACGAAGCACTTCTTTCCATTTGCCGCCGTCCTTTTCCACCACGGCCAGGCGCGTGATCAGCGTTCCCGGCACCGCGCCCTCGGGAGCCGCTTTGAGACGGTTGACAGCCAGGAATTGATCGCTTCCCGTCCTGGCGAGGTCTCCGAACGCCAAGACCTCGGCCTCGTTGCCGAGAACAGATTCCGCGGCGGTCTGCACGTCAGCGGGGATAGCAGGCTGGGCCGGCGCCGCAGCCGATGGGCCCGGCTTCGCATCCGTGGGAGCGGAGGAGCCGCCGCAGGAAACAGAGAACAGGGCCAGTAAGGCGAGGGCCAGACATGGAAAGAATCTCGGCATAAACTCCTTCGCTGATTCTAATGCGTGATTGGACTACGGCCAAGCTCTCCAGGATTCCGGTATCTCAAACAGGCAAGTTTCAGCCTGAAGCGGAGGCTGGATGCCGGCGCCAAGGGGATTTTCAGCGAGCCGCAAGGATCTCTTCGATCCTCGCCTCGAAATTTTCCTCGCCTTCAGACCAGAACAGGACTTTATCCACGGGCAGAGTTCTCTCGATTTGCCGCACCCAGTCGAAAAGCTTCCGGATGTTTTCCCTGGTTTTGTCGCGATAGGCCTCGAGGACGTCGGGCCAAGCCATCGCTTCCAGGAACCTGGCTTCCTCGTGCGATTGGGGAGCGTCTTTTTTGGCTTCACGCGCCAGGACGCCGGCGTGACCGGTGAAGAAATGCTCGAAACCCAAGTCCACGGAAAAGTGCCCTCTCTCGTGCCACACCCCTTCGTCGTAATCGAGGCCATTACAAAAGACAGTGAGCGGCTCGGGGCCCAAGACGGATTTTCCCGCAGCGGCGTCGAAGGACCAGAGATCCCAATGGGAAGAGACTTCGCAGGAAGAGTCGGCTTGCAGATAGCCCGTGGTCATCTCGATCACTCGTTCGGCGTCGATCGAGACGGCGCGAAGATCCTCCTCGAGCACGGGAGTCTCCGCCGCGTTTACGGCTCGAACCGCGAGCGCCGTGAAGCCGGGGCGGGTGGCGGAAAAGGGGACGGTGGCCAGAAACGCCGCCAGCCTCTCCGGCATTTTTTCTTCAGGAAAATCGCGGCACCACACACCCAGGTAAGCCAGATTGGACATGAAATTCATTATACCGGAGGGCGAGAAAAATGCGGCAGCGGCCGAAAAGGGGAAATTCAATGGCAGGGAGGGCCGGAGGGCTACTTTTTGTCTTTCGCGGGCAGATCTTCGGAGTCAATGTCCGTCGAGATTCCGAGCAGCCGGTCTTTCAACGTGTCGCCCATCCCGGCCAGGACATCGGCGACCGTCTGGCGCATTCTCTTTTCGGCGGATCTGGCAAGGGTATCGAGGACGGCTTGGGAGCGCTGGCCGAGGGTCGTCGCCGACGCGAGCAACCAGGTGTTCGAGGCGTTGTCGAGGCGCGCCCGGTATTGCTCAAGGGTCTGCTCGGTGGTTTTCTTCAACTCCTCCATCCACTGGAGCTGCTGCGCTTCGCGGCGATTGTCCCACGATTCCATCAAGGAGAGCAGTTGCGACTGAATCTGGACACGAGCGCGTTCGCCGCCCTCGAGGATGGCTTCGTCGAGCTTGTTCTGAAAATCCGTGAGCGATCCTTCGCGCGTGAACTCCATGTCGGAGCGGGCCTTTTCGAGAGCCGCCCTCGAGGAATCTTCAAATCGCTGAAGGGATTCTCCGGTCACTCGAGCGACGCGATCGGAAAATTCGGCGGTGGCGATTTCGGCGGTTTCGGTGAGCTTCTCGCGCTCGCGGGTGACGGTCTCCTTCGCGGCTTCTTCGATCTGCGCCTGGCTGTGTTCGACGTAGGTCCGGCGGTAATGATCGAGCTCGGAAGCGACGAGGCTTGAAATTTCCGCGGCGCGGTCGCGCAGCGCGGTGGTGGATTGCTCGACGGTCCTCTCCATCGAGGTCTGCATCGTCGTCTGGGCCTTTTTCTGATACCAGTCGGCCGCCTTGAGCAGAGCTTCGTAAGTGTCGTGCTGGGCTTCCGTGCTCTTTTGCTGCAGGTCTTCTTCGGCCTTCGCGATCATCTGGCGGCAGGCGGATTCGACTTCGGAGGGGAGCTTCAAGGTCTCCTGGCGCATCCGGTCGAGCGATTGGACGACGACTTCCTCGGAGGCGCGCTGCACTTTTTCCCGGACCGTGTCCTGCAGCTTGGCCGCTTCGTTGATCGCCAGCTGCATCTGCTCCTGGATGGCCCGCTCCATCTGACTCACTTGCTGACCCGCCGCCTCGATATCCGCCAGCGCTTTCTGCACCTGTCCCAAACGGGGGGCAAGGCTCTGCTCCATCTCGGAGGTGAGCCGGTCGGCGACATTTTGGGCGGAGGATTCGAGCAAGGGTTCGATTTTTTGGATATGACCGGCGACGAGCTGGTCCACAACCCGGCCGGTCTCTTCGTATTTTGCGGAGGCGATTTCGCCGATTTTCTGGGAGACGCGGTCAATGGCCGCGCTGGCCGCGTCCTGCAGGAGCGACTTCGTCTCCTCCGCCTTGGCCTTCTGGTGCTCGACGCCGGCGCCGAGCAGCTGGATCATTGCTTTGGCTTCGGCGATGGCTTCATCAATCGAGATACGCGCTTCGGTCGAGCGTCCGGCGAGTTCCTGCTGCGCGCGTGCCAGCGCGTCTCCGGCGGTCTCATTCAATTTCTGGCTGACCTGGTGGGACGCGTTGGAAAGCGAATTTTCAAACTCTTCCCGCCACTGGCGGCGCGCCGATTCAGCATCGGCGCCGGCCTGTTCGATGGTTTGCGCGCGGATCCCCTGCGCCGCATCCTCGAGATTCCTCCGCCACTGATCGAGATGGGCCTGCGCGGCGTCGGGCGAGGAAAGAATTTCGAGCGAAGGGGTGGAAGCCTCCCGGCGGCGAAGAGCTTCCTCGACAGCCGCGTCCACGGATTCCTTCAGGTTCTCCGCGGAAGCCCGTTGCGAAGCTTCGCGGGCAGCTGATTCGGCCGCGGCCGCCACCGTCTGCTCGACGGCTTCGCGAATTTTCGCGTCCAGGCGCTCGGTGGAAATTTCGGCGGCCTTTCTCGCATCTTCGACAATCGCCGTTGTGCGCTCAGAGGCCTGCTGCACGACCTTGCTCACCACGTGCTCGGAGGCCCGGTCCATCGAAAGACGGATGGCTTTTTCCACCGCTTCGTGGAGCTGCACGTCGAGCTGCTGCCGAACCACGGTCATTTCTTCCGTCACGGCGGTTTCGACGCTTCGCTGCGCCGTCTTTTCGAGCGACGATTTGGCCTCCGCAACGATCGCCGCCACTTGCCGCGCGATCACTTGCGAATCGATGGCGGGCCGGGGCGGCGCGGGAGCAGGAGGCTGGGCGGCGGAGGACGGGGGGGCCGCAGCCGGCACAACGTGGAGCTTGCTTTCGCTCGGGGCGGGCGAATAAAACGATTCGGTCGCCGGCGGTGCAGCGGACCCGGAAGGAGGGGGCGGTACAGAAACTTGCGACCCGGCGGGCTCCGGCTTCGAAACAGGAATCTCCGGGGCGCTCTTTGCCGCACTGGGTGCGGGAGTCTTCCCGAACGCTTCCGTCAAATCCAATTCGGAAGGAGCAGGGACACTCGCGACATCGTCCGGAAAGGGAAACCAATCTTCGGGAGGAAATGCGATTCCCCAGACGTTGCCCGCCACTTCAAATTCGAGGCCGATCTGAAAAAGCTCGCGCACGGTGCGCGGCCGTTGAACCCAGACCACGCGACCCTTCACTGAGCGGGGCGGGAAGGCAGGCTCAGGGCGGGGAATGTCGAGAGTAACGATCGAATTTTTGGGAACGTAGTGTTTTGACTGGTACTTACACCCGTGGCAGTTGACCATTGTGGTGGTCGTCCGCTCTTTGAACGGCTGGCCGAGGGCGTCGACACCCGTAACGGTCAACGGTACGGCTTGCACAATTCGGGTGCTGCGCCGTTTTTGAGTCTCTGCGTCGTCAGCTGGCAGAAGGTCGCTCAAAGGAGCTCCGAGGGAGTCTTCCAAGAGTAGCATCAGGCGAGGGGCGGTGTCTGGTACGAGGGTCCCGGTGTGCGTAAGGGTAACTTCGCCGAAGGCACTCGGTGGAAATTCCCGGAGGCCACCTGGCTTGCCATCCGGTTACGGGCCAAGAAGAGGGGGACAGCTACCAAGGCTGGGCCGGACCTTTGTTAATACTGGCCTATCGTTCCGCCGAGCGGTGCGATTTGACTACCAGCGCGTCTTTTAATTCCTTCGCAATCCAGATCGGACCGACCAGAAAATAAATCACGCCCTGGAAGAAGGCAGGCTTGTTCCCCTCGATGCGGTGCCCGGCGAACAGGAGTATCCATCCCCCGACGAATAGCGCCAGCCCAATTTTCCAATGGGTCAGGATCATCAGGACGATCCCCGCGAGAATGACGGGGATTCCGACCCCGTGCAAAAGTTTGTTCCACGGGTTGGTGTGCTCGTGGTCGTACTGCGCCATGTATTTCTCGAGTCCGGGCAAGAGGCACCTCCGGGCGTCCTTGCGAAGTATATACGCCTGTCGAGGAGGAAAGGGAAGCGGGGGAGGCGAGTCTGCGGTTGAATCGGAGTTGGAGAGAGAACGAATGGTTTCGAGAGCAAACTAGAGGTCGCGGCGGCCCTCCATGGCCTTCATCATTGTCACTTCGTCAGCATATTCCAAGTCGGAGCCGACCGGAATGCCCATGGCGATGCGGGTGGCGCGCACGCCGAGAGGCTTGAGGAGTTTCGAGAGGTAGACCGCGGTGGCTTCGCCTTCGGCCGTGGGATTCGTGGCCAGAATGATCTCTTCCACGCCGCCTCCCTTGAGACGCTCAATCAAGCTCTTGATTTTGAGCTGATCGGGACCGATCCCTTGCAGGGGAGAGAGCGCTCCGCCGAGCACATGATAGAGCCCGCTGAACTGCCGGGTTTTTTCAATCGCCTGAATATTTGTGGCTTCTTCGACGACGCAAATCAGGGAGCGGTTGCGCGTCGAACTGGTGCAGAAATGGCACGGGTCGGCGTCGGTGATGTTATTGCAGACGGAGCATTCCCGCACGCGCTCCTTGGCTTCCCGAATCGCGTCGGAAAGCGCCATAGCCTGGTCGCGGTCCACACGCAGTAGATGAAATGCCAGGCGCTGCGCCGTCTTCTGGCCGATTCCTGGAAGGCGTTTCAGCTCCTCGATCAACCGATTGACGGATGGGGCAAAATCCGGCATGGAACTCCGTTCCTAATGAGGGTAGCAGAAGAGTGCAATTTCAGAAATGGAAGGATAAAACAGGCCTGAAGAAAACTCATCCGGCTCAGAACAGGCCGGGGATCTTCAGGCCGGGAATGCCGGCGACCCCGCCGGTGATGTCCTTCATCTGGCGCGACAGCTCTTCGTCCACGCGCCTCGTCGCTTCATTCACTGCCGCCATCATCAAAGTCTGCAACATCTCCTGATCCTTGCTTTTGAACACTTCAGGTTCGATGCGCACGTCGGTGAGCTGTTTCTGCCCGTTCATCCGCACCGTCACCATACCGCCGCCGGCCGAAGCCTCGACGGAGATTTCCTCGATTTGCTTTTCCAGCTTTTCCTGCACCTGCCGGAATTGCGCCAGCATTTGCTGCAATGCTTTTACTTCCATGGATCAGTCCTCGCCCGGACGCTTGACCTTCGAAATCTGTCCCCCGAATCGTTCGAGCAACGCTCGAACCATCGGGTCTTCCTGAAACCGCGTCTGCAGGTCCGAGCCACGAGCTCCGGCAGGGCGGCTACCCTCGACTTTAACACAGACACGCAACGGCTCGCTCGTCGCACGGCTTAGGATTGTGCGCAATCGTTCCATCGGGTCGCGAGCCTGCAGCATTTCGGCCAGGGTGCGGCTCTCGAGGGGAAAATAAATTCGCAACTCGCCGCTTTCCACTTCCCAGCGTGAGGCGGCTCCGGCCATTGACCACAAAAACTTCTGGCTCTGCACGGCCGCTTTGATCGCACTCACCTGCGCCGAGTCCGGCGCGGCGCCGTCATCTGCTCCCGTCGCCGGAATCGCTTCGACGGCAACAGCCGGCGAAACGCGCGCGGGCGCGTCCGGCAATGGCGAGGGCGTTTCCAACGCGGCCGACGCATTCGGGATCATCGGGGCGGCGGATGAGGATGAAGCCGGCGCCATGCGTACCGCCGTCGCCGCCGGCGCAAATCCCGCGACGGGCGAAGAAATCCTGGTCGAAGTCGCACCCGGCCTCGCTTCCGCCGATCCAGAGACCGCGCGAGTAGCCGGCGTGGCCCGCGAAGATTGCAGCGTTCGCGTGCCGCCGCCTCCCGCGCCGCGCAGCTCCGCCAGAATCTCCTCGAGCGGGGCCAGCCTTTGCGCGTTGATCAGCTTCAACAAACCCAGCTCGAGATGCAGGCGGGTGTCGGGCTTCCGCCGCAAATCGTCGTCGGTCAGGAGCAGGAGATTGAAAAACCGGGTCAAATCCTCCTCGCCGAATTGCGCCGCTTGTTCCGCCAATCGGGGCCGTTCGTCGCGCGGCGCGGCCACCAGATCGGAATCCGCGCCGCAAACGCGGGTCACCAGAAGATTCCGGAAATGGCGGATGGCCTCGCGGCAGAAGTGCTGCAGATTTTGCCCGTCGGCAATCAAGCGGTGAGCGAGATTTAGCGCGCGCTCGGCGGATTGTTCGCGAACGGCGGCCACCAATTCGTCGAGAACGTCTTCGGCAACCACGCCGAGGAGCTCGCGCACTTGCGCGTCTGTGATCCTATCGCCCGAATAAGCGATGGCTTGCTCGAGCAGGGAGAGAGCGTCCCGCAAGCTGCCTTCCGCGGCTCTCGCCAGCACAGCGACAGCGGCGGGCTCAATTTTCAAATTCTCGGCCTTGGCGATTCTTTCGATTTCTCCGGCGATTTCCTGGAATGTGAGCGTCCGGAACTGGAAGAGCTGGGCGCGCGACTTGATGGTGTCGGCGAGGTCTTCGGCTTGGGTGGTCGCCAGGATGAAAATTACGCGTTCGGGAGGCTCTTCGAGAGTTTTCAGCAGCGCATTGGACGCTTCGTCGGTCAACTGATGCGCTTCGTCGAGAATGACAACTTTGTAGCGGCTCGAGGCCGGCGCATAGCGGACCATTTCGCGGAGCTCGCGAATCTGATCGATGCCTCGATTCGAGGCGGCGTCGATTTCGAGCACGTCCAGAGACGTCCCCGCCGTGATTTCACGGCAGGAATCGCAAGTGTTGTCCGGATGAGCCGTGGGGCCCTGGGCGCAGTTCATGGCCTTTGCCAGAATGCGGGCGGTGCTGGTCTTCCCCACGCCGCGGACGCCGGCAAAAATGTACGCGTGGGCCACGCGGCCGGCCTCGATGGCGTTCGCCAGAGTCCGAGTCACGTGCTCCTGCCCGACGACTTCGCTGAAATTGGTCGGCCGATACTGGCGTGCTATGACTTTGTAGCTCATGCGTTGAGGTTTTGCGGACCACCTTGCGGGTCCAAGGCCGCCACGGCGCGATCAGAGGAACTTCGGGTACTCCGCGGCACACGAAGCGGACCCGTTACCGTTGCTCCCTTCCGGGCCTGGCGGGGTTCACGGGGAATCGTTGCACAGAGCCCGAAGTTCCACTCGTCGGCAGTCGGCGCGGAATTTTTCCGCGTCTCGACTGCAAGCCGCGAGTCTAGCACACCGCTCCATCACGTAAAAGCAAGCCATCGCGAGCGCCGCCGCGCGTGTCCGCCGCGGGAGTCCGGGGCATGGCCTTATGCGTCACCAACAGAGAACATTTTCACGCAACGTCCTCCCGGTTAGGAGTATCGTGGCGGTGGACGCATCCTCCGCGTCCTTTCCGCGCGCCAGCGGCAATCCCCACGAAACGGGGCAGGCCCCTATTTTCCCTGGGCCACCCAATGCGACCACAATTCGGGCAACCGCCTCGAATCGTTCGCCTCGGATCTTAAGGAGGATCCATGAAGCGTTTGACAGTATCGCTTTTCGGAGTTCTGTTGCTGGCGCTGCTCGCCACTCCTGGCGTGCGGGCTCAATCGAACCAAGTTCTACCGGGGACACAGGTGAGGCTGACGCTGGTGAACGGGCTCAGCACCTCGGTGGCGCATGACGGAGATCCGTTTACGGCCGTCGTCGCCGAACCTGTATTTGTCGGGAGCCAGATGGTGCTGCCCGCCGGGGCAATCGTCCATGGGGAGATTTCGGACGTCAACCGCCCAAAGCTGTTCTCCATGTTTCGGGGCGGGGCGTCGATGAACCTCGTCTTCCGGTCCGTAGAAGTGCAAAGCCGGATATTCCCAGCCCAGATGAGCATTCTGGCGCTGTACAACGGCGGCGCGGAATCGGGAAAATCACGCAAGGATTTGAAGACGGTCGAAGGGGAAGTGGTTCAGGAACGGCGCGACATTAAAACGGATGTCACGGACGTGGCTCTGGGCACAGGCGGCGGCAGCCTGGTCGGAGTGATTTTCAGCCACGTCGTTCGCGGAACCGTAATCGGCCTGGTGGGAAGCTCGGCGTACATCGTAGCCAAGAAGGGCAAGGATGTTGAGTTGCCCGCGCAGTCCGGCATGCTTGTGCGCATGGATTCGACACTGTCGCTGCCCAATTCGCTGATGCGCAACGCGTCTTACGTGACCAGCGGCCGCTAAAACGCGGCTGGCGGATTCCGAAGGGGCAAGCAGGAGGGGTGTCGAATGCCCCGGCGAATCGCTAGGTTTGCAGCGCCGACGGCAACAAGCTGGATCCGCGGTGGGATGGCGGCGCATGTCTCGCTCGGACGAGTCACGCGCCGCTGGGGGGCTGTGCGGGGAAACTGCAGGGAAGCCTGAGATAAAAATTCTAGGAAGACCGCGTTCGTCTGGAATGTCCGGGCAGAGGTTCGAAGAGACGCGCCTGCACGATTCGCATGGCTCCCTCGTTTCGGACTGCGCAGACCCGGAACAGCGACGAGCAAACGCGATTTTCACCCGTAGGAGCCTCCGGGACCGGGCGAACGGACAGAATTTCGTCCAGCTCTACTGCTGCCTTCAGACGGAACTCGCGGAGCCCGTCAACAACGGTTTTCGCCACGGTTCTCTCGATGAAGAATCGCCCGTTGCAATCCACGCCACAAATTTCCAATACGAGTTTCTTGGGTTGGGGCTTCTGAGGAAGCGGTTGAGCATCCGAATCTTCTACAACCGCCGCCCAATGCTGCCAATTCATTTGCCGGTGACTCATTCCAGCATAAGGAATGCATCCGAGAGGCCAACAAAAGTGAAAAGAGGGCATGCAAAATCAATGAGTTATGGATGGACGCGAGAGGCAACGTGGAACAAAAGGAAACAGTTGTTCGCGTGCGAAACAGACGGGGAGGAAACCAGATGTGGGGAACTCAGGCAGCGCCTTTGGCGGCCTCGTGCCGGTTGGTGCGCTTCAGGAACCGGTAAAGGCTCGTCCGGCCGATTCCCAGCATGTGCGCGGCGCGAACGCGATTGCCGTTGCAAGTCTCAAGAACGCGCTGGATATGCTGCTTGCGGACTTCCTCGAGCGGCAATGGCCTCCACCCTTCTTCGGCCTGGGCGGCCCGACGCTTGGTGCGGAGCAAATTCTCGGGCAGGTCGTGCACGTCGATAAAATCGGCGCTCGCGGTCAGAGCAGCGCTTGAAATCACGTTTTCCAGCTCGCGAACGTTTCCCGGCCAGTCATGCTGCAGCAGAACCATCTGAGCCCGTCGCGTCAGCCCCTGGAAGGCCTTTCCGCAGGAGTCGCCGTATTTTCGCAGGAAGTGCTGAACGAGGATGGGAATGTCTTCATGGCGCTCGGTCAATCCCGGCACTCGAATTTCAATGCTGCTGAGACGGTAAAAAAGGTCTTCGCGAAAACGCCCAGCCAGAACTTCGGCTCTCAGGTCCCGGTTCGTCGCCGCGATCAGGCGCACGTCGACTTTCTTGACTTCGGGCGACCCCACGCGCTGGATTTCGCGGTTCTGAATCACGCGGAGAAGCTTCGACTGCATCTGAATGGACATTTCGCCAATCTCATCGAGAAATACCGTTCCCCCATTGCCATATTCGAAGAGTCCGGGGCGGGTGTCGGTGGCTCCGGTGAAAGCGCCTCGCACGTGCCCGAATAGCTGGCTTTCCAGCAGCGTGTCCACAAGCGCCGAGCAGTTGCAGACCGCAAACCGCTCCTGCGCGACCGGGCTCATCAGGTGCAGCGCGCGGGCGACCAATTCCTTGCCGGCTCCGGTGGGACCGGTGATCAAGACGTTCGTATAATGGCGCGCCACTTTCCTCGCCAAGTCGAAAACGTCCAACATGGCCGGGCTCTTTCCGACAATCCCCTGGAACTGCAGATTGGGGAGAAGGCGCTCTTCGAGATTTCGAATTTCCGAGCGGGCGGTGAACAGGTCCGCCAGCTCGTCGAGAGTTTTCAGCAGCCGGGTGTAATCAATCGGCTTGCAAAGATAGTCGTAGGCGCCGCGCTTGATTGCCTCTATGGCCGACTCGACGGTGTAAAACCCCGTGACCAGAATTACGTAGATTCCTGGGTCGCAGCGCAGCGCCCTTTCAAGAAATGTCATGCCATCCATGGAAGGCATTTTGTAGTCAACCAGCACCGCGCGGCATGCTCCCTGCCGGATCCTTTGCAGTACATCCTGGGGATTCGAAGTGCCGGTGACGGGAAATCCGGCCTTCTCCAGTTTCGTGGACATCAATTCCACATGGTCTTCTTCGTCGTCGACGATGCAAATCGGCAGGTGCCTTCGCGCTATTCCAACAACCGGTTTTTCGGAGAGAACGGGCATGTCACAGCGTTACAGGCAATGTTTTTGCCACTTCGCTCTGGAAAACTTTCGGAGGCCCTAAAAGAAAAGAGGCCGTTCGCAGCCATTCGGCGAGACGGCCTAAGAGACTTTGATTCTTACGGTTATTCGTTGGGGAAAGAAACGGCGAAAATCGCACTTCGCCGGCCTTTATTTTGTTTCCAGGACCAATTCAGAAATTTCGGCAGGCGATTCCTCCCCGAATTGGGACGCCTGTATCGTTCTGGAACCGCGACTCTCCCCGCACCGCGCCCGATTAACCCAAGCAGATGATCCTCTTCTTCACGATTCTCAGGCAATTTTCATCTCGGTCGTTTCAGATTCCTGTGCAAAACCTTCCGCGCCACGAGGGTGCATCTGCTCGAGCTTCACGCGCGCGAATCCCTTCTCGTCCGGCTGGTCCAAGTGCACGGCCTGATAGGCGATCGGGAAAGCAGCATTCTCAATCATTTTTTGCACCAAGCGCACGAAGACGATGCTGCCCATTCGCAGCGGCGAGCGCAAACGGACCTGATGCTTTTGGTCCTGCCCCCACTCGAGCGAAGTCCGCTCCACAAAGAAATTTTCGGCTTTGTCCCAACCGGAAATTTCAACCGGATACGAGTCTTGGGTCTGCCAGATGGTTTCCATTCGCGACCTCCGATCTGACAATTGCAGGAGGGCTGCCAAACGAAGGTTCCGCAAGTGATTCAGCGCGGGCGTGTTGCGCAACTGCACTCCACGGGTCCCCATCTGAATGTGTGCCGCTCGCATCGTGCTGTTTCGCCATGAACCATAGCCCACTCCCCGGCCGAAAGACCGTCGTCCGTGGATTTTTACCTTTTCAGGACCAGTGCGAGCCGGGATAGAGGAGGTTCAAGGCGAGAGTGAAGATGAAGCCAAAAATTTTGTCGTAGCCGTACCAGGCAACCACGAGAAACAGCAGGCCCAAACCCTGGCTGTGCGTCCAATCGAAGAATCGCACGGCCATTTCTTCGCTCATCAACACGCCCACGCCGGTCCCGCCATCGAGTGGCGGAATCGGCAGCAAATTGAACGTCCCCAGGACCAGATTCAAAACGAAAACGATGCTGAGGACCGTGGCGAAGAACTCCGCCATTCCGGGGCCGGCCGCCTGCGCCACATTTGACATTCCCACCGAAGAGGGCATTTGAAAATACCCCAGCGCCATTCCGATGTGAATGCCGATGCCGGCGAGGAGCATGAGCGTGAAATTCGCCGCCGGGCCGGCTAGCGCCATCCAGGCCGCCCGGTGAGGATGGCGCCGCTGCCAATCGGGATCAAAAGGAGCGCTGGCCCAGCCCATCATCCAATGGAACATCGCGTAGGTGATGAGCGGGACGACGACCGTGCCCATCGGCTCGCGGCGGATGTGGGGCAGGGGATTGAGCGTGACTTGGCCACCCAGCGCGGCGGTCGGGTCGCCGCCGAGCTTGGCCGTCAACGCGTGGGCGCCTTCGTGGCACGTGGTGGAAAACAGAAAAACGATGTACCAGATAATGCCGAGAATGAGGAATTCGGAGCTCATGCCGCCGCATAGACTACGCATGGCGGGGCGATTCCGCAAGCCCGGGCGCGCTTTCCCGAAGTCTGGGGTGTACTCTCCTGCTAATCTACTTGACTTGATCCGGCTTCGGGATTAGTGTCTTTCGTCAAATCCCCAATTCTTCGGCCAACATTCCACTTCCGGACGATCGAAACTTGGGAGGCCGTCATGGTGATCAAATTCAGCAGGCCATGCTTTCCGCGCTCCGGGTCCACCAACGAATTTGAGAATTTGCTGCGCCGGAGTTACAAGCTTCTCCACCCCTCGCAACCGCGCCTTTTGCCCAAGGGCGGGGGAAAACCACACGTGAAAAATCCCGCCGCCTGAACCGTTTCGTCACGGAATTATTGCCAAGCCAATCCTAATCGTCCAGGTCCTCCAGCCCTAAGCCAGGCTTTCACATGATGTTGAATTGCCATCTTCGCAATCCGGATGATATCCTTCCCAAACCGTTGGCGAAGCCGATGAGGTTTCGCGATGTGAAGCGAAAGAATTCCGTGCTGGAAGGAAAGGCTGAATCCCTTGAAGTGGCGCCGGTCCGAGATAGCAGGGTTTCCTGAAGCGCTCCTTGCGGCGGGTGCTCTCCTTTGCGGTCTTCTCGGATGGTGCCCCCGCGCAGGCGCGGCAACGGTTCCGTCGCAAAGGTTATCAGCCCCGACGTCGCAAATCGAGGCGGAGTTTACGATCGCTGACTTCGATGGCGACCGGCGGCCCGACCTGGCTGTCGTGGAGGTCGGACAAAGTGGCCCGCGAGACGTCCTCTATTGGATTAACTTTCGTTTGAGCAGCGGGCTTAGCCAAAGTCTGGGCGTCACCGCCCCCCGCGGTGGCTTGCAGATCTCCTCGCGGGATGTAAACGCCGACGGGTTTCTCGATGTCGTCGTCACCACACTATGGACGAACCGGCCGATCGCCGTTCTGCTGAATGACGGCCGGGGAAATTTTCGGCTCTCCGAGCCTTCGTCATTTCCCAAGGCCTTCACGACATCGAAAAATTTCTGGACCGTCAATCCAGCCGGAATCGGATATGCGTCCGCTGCGATTCTCTCGCCCAACGGGCGGAGCGATTTTCTGTGTCTCAGCTCTGCCGGGCTTCGCTCGATTTTGTCGAGATTTTGGAATCCTCGGGCAACTGGAATGCCGTATTGTGCTGCCGTCGTTTCCTTTTCCGGCCGGGCGCCGCCTTCGTTGACTCGTTGCGTCTAGAACCCGCTCCGGAAATCTGAGGACGGAGACGCCACACTTACCCTTAAAATTTCAAATTTTTCCGACGGCTACTCGCATCACTCAAGGCTTATCTATCAAGCGGGCTTGGCGCCGTCCGAAGCGGGTACTTCTACTCGAAGGAACTTGGGAGCAAGTGAAAGATGAAGCGAAACATACCTATATACGTGGCGCTCCTTTCCGTCCTCTGCGTGTTTGTTTCGGGCTGCGGGTCGGATAAAGCGGACCCACAGGCAGAGGCGCCTCCGCCCGCACAAGTGATACACGTCGAGCAGACGAACATCTTCGAAGTTGACAATCCACAGCAATTCCCACTGGTGCAGGCCGGTCGTTACGACGCCGCATCCGAGTTGTCGGTCACCGGCAGCGTTACCCCCGATATCTCGCGCAACGTCCCAGTAATTTCGATCGCCACCGGCCGAGTGGTCGAGGTTTTTGCCCGCCTCGGCGACACTGTCAGGAAGGGCCAGCTATTGTTGCGGGTGGAAAGCAGCGATGTCTCCGGCGCCTTTTCGGATTATCAGAAAGCCGAGGCGGACGAAACTCTCGCCCGCAAGCAGCTCGAACGAGCCAACGACCTGTACACCCACGGCGCGATTGCGCTCGCTGACCTGGAAGCGGCTCAAGACGCCGAACAAAAGGCAAAAATCGACGTGGAGACAGCCGCCGCGCATCTGCGGCTGCTTGGCAACGACCCCAGCCATCCAACAGGGGTGGTCGACATCGTCGCTCCGGTGAGCGGCGTTATCACCGACCAGGAAATCACCAACGCCGGCGGCATTCAGGGGCTTTCCTCCCCGAATCCCTTCACCATCTCCGATCTCTCCTACGTTTGGGTTCTTTGCGACGTCTATGAAAACAACCTTCCCGATATCCACGTCGGCGAGATGGCGGAAATTCGCCTGGATGCGTATCCCGGAAAAGTGTTGAGAGGGAGGATCGGCAATATCGGAGCGATCCTCGATCCCAACCTGCGCACCGCAAAAGTCCGCATCGAGGTCCGCAACCCTGGTTTCCTGCGGCCCGGCATGTTTGTCACCGCGACTTTTTACGGGCTCCACAAGGAAGTCCACGCTTCCGTCCCCGCCTCCGCCATCCTCCATCTTCACGATCGTGATTGGGTGTATGAGCCGGCCGGCGGCAAGACATTCCGCCGCGTGGAAGTCGGCGTCGGAAACATGCTGCCCGGAAACATGCAGGAGGTCACTTCCGGAGTCGCGCCCGGCACGCAGGTTGTCCGCGATTCGCTGTTGCTCCAAAACACGGTGGAACAGTAGATGATCCGGAAGCTCGTTGACTTCGCGCTCCAGAACCGCGTCCTGGTCATCGCCGGGGCCATCATGCTCTTTGTCTGGGGCGCCGTATCGTTCCATCAGCTTCCTGTCGAAGCCTATCCCGATGTGGCCAACAATTATGCAGACATCATTACCCAGTGGCCCGGCATCTCCGCGGAACAGGTCGAGCAGCAGGTCACCATTCCCATCGAGATAACCATGAACGGCATTCCGCACGTCACCTCCCTTCGTTCGTTCTCCCTTTTCGGGCTTTCTTACGTTGAACTGATATTTGACGACGAAGAGTCAAACGCCTGGAACCGCGAAAGAGTTCTCGAGCGATTGTCTCAGGTGACCTTGCCCGCCGGACTCACTCCGCAGATGGGAACGGATTGGAGTCCCGTAGGGCAGATCTACTTCTACACCCTTCAAAGCACCAATCCGAACTACGACGTCATGGACCTGAAGTCCCTCGAAGACTGGGTCGTCGAAAAGAACCTCAAATCCGTTCCTAATGTTGTTGACGTTTCCAGCTTCGGCGGTCCCACTCGGGAATATCAAGTGCGCGTTGACCCCAATAAGCTCATCGCCTACGGCCTCAGCCTCGCCCAGGTCGAGCAGCAGCTTTCCAATAACAATGCCAACGCCGGCGGCAGCTTTATCGAATCCGGGCAGCAGCAAATTAACGTCAAGGAAGTTGGCCTGGTCCGCAATGTGCAGGACATCCAAAACACTGTCCTGTTCACGAAGTCCGGAACGCCTGTTCGCATGAAGGACATCGCCGTCGTGGCGCAGGGGCCCAAGATCCGTCTGGGCCAATTCGCCCGGGCCTATCATCGTCCCGACGGGAAAATCGTGGACGATAGCGACGTCGTTTCCGGCATCGCCTTGCTCCGAAAAGGCGCCGATGCCGACACGACTTTGCTGGGCATCCACGAAAAAGTGAAGGAGCTCAACAATCGGATTTTGCCGACGGGAGTGAAGCTCGTCCCATTTCTCGACCGCAGCGATTTGGTCCATTTCACCACGCACACCGTGCTTCACAACCTCACCGAAGGGATCGTCCTTGTCGTTGTTATTCTCTTCTTGTTTCTTGGCAACGTCCGGGGAGCGGCCATCGTCGCCTTGACCATTCCGTTTTCGCTTCTCTTCGCGGCCACCTGTTTGAAACTCAAAGGCATCCCCGCCAACCTGCTATCCCTCGGGGCGCTGGATTTCGGGATGGTCGTTGACGGCGCAGTCGTCATGGTCGAAAACATCGTGCGCCATCTCGGGCACGCCGACCGGACCTTCAAGACGCCGATCGAATGCATCGGAGAAGCGGCTCACGAGGTCCAGCGGCCGGTCTTTTTCGCCATCGCCATCATTGTCACCGCGTATCTTCCGATCTTCACCCTCCAGCGTGTCGAAGGTCGCCTCTTCCGTCCCATGGCCTGGACCGTGGCATTTGCCCTGCTTGGGGCGCTGATTTTTTCCATCTTGGTTGCGCCGGTCGTTTCCGCTATCTTCTTTGCCAAAGGGACTCGCGAATGGCACAACCCCGTCTTGGCGTGGCTGACGGCGCGGTATCGAGTCGGCGTCCACTGGACGATTGCCCACCGGGGCATCACGATGGGCATCGCCATCTTCGGGTTAGTCGTCGCCGCCTATCTCGCTCTCGGGGGCGTCATTGGCTCGGAATTCCTTCCTCACCTCGATGAAGGCGCCCTATGGGTCCGCGGGACCCTGGCTCCCAGCGTGGGACCCACGGAGGCGCTTCGTGTCTCCAACAGGGCCCGCATCATCCTTTGCTCTTTTCCCGAGGTGACGCAATGCACCAGCCAGGAGGGCCGGCCTGACGACGGCACCGACCACACCAGTTTCTTCGACACTGAATATTTCGTGGACCTCAAGCCCAAGGAGCAATGGCGCCCCGTTTTTCACGAGAACAAGGACGAATTGATCGCCGCCATGGACCGCGAACTCGAGAAAATTCCGGGCGTCATCTGGGGTTTTTCTCAGCCGATTGAAGACAATATGGAAGAGGCGGTCAGCGGGGTGAAAGGCGAGCTGGCAACCAAGATTTACGGCGACGATCTGCACGTTCTGGAAGACAAAGCCGACGAAGTCGTGAAGGTCATGAGCCAGGTCCGCGGAATCAAGGACCTGGGCGTCTTCCACGTTTTAGGCCAGCCCAACCTCGAAATCCAGGTGAACCGGAAACAGGCGGCTCGGTACCAGATAAGCGTTGCAGACATCCAGGACGCCGTACAAACCGCCGTCGGCGGTACGGCGCTCACCGAGGTGCTCCTCGGCGAACAGCGCTACGATCTCGTCTTGCGTTACCTTCCTGAGTACCGCGACACCGAAGAAGCCATCCAAAATATCCGGCTGTTGTCTCCCTCTGGTGAACGCGTCTCCCTGGCCCAGCTCTGCGACTTCCGCGAGACGGACGGCGCCTCGGAAATTTACCGCGAAGCGAATCAGAGATATGTCGCGATCAAGTACAGCGTTCGCGGCCGCGCTCTCGGCGACACGGTTGAAGAAGCCATCAAAAAAGTCAGCGAGCAGGTCCAGCTTCCTCGCGGCTATCGCATCAGCTGGGAGGGCGAGTATGAAAGCGAAAAGCGCGCCGACGCGCGGTTGGCCATTATCGTCCCCCTTACCATCCTCTTCATCTTCATCATTCTTTTCGCCATGTTCCGGTCCTACAAATGGGCTCTGCTGATTCTCGGCAACGTCGCTTTGGCCCCCATTGGCGGGTTGCTGGCTCTCTTGATTACCGGCACGCACTTCAGCGTGTCCTCGGGCGTCGGCTTTTTGGCTCTTTTCGGAGTCTCCGTCCAAACGGGCGTGATAATGCTGGAGTACATCAACCAGCTCCGCGCCGGCGGGCACACGATTGAAAGCGCGGCCGTCGAAGGCGCCGTCCTCCGCCTTCGCCCCATCATGATGACCATGCTCGTGGCCACCTTCGGCTTGCTTCCCGCCGCCACTTCCCACGCCATCGGCTCCGATTCTCAACGTCCCTTCGCCATCGTAATTGTTGGCGGGCTCGTCGGCGCGCTTCTTCTCAGCATCTTTCTGCTGCCTACTCTGTACGTCTGGCTCGCGCGCGACGGAGACAAACTCCCCGAGACTGAAACCTCCCTTGAGGTCTGATCCGTTGCCAAAGGAGCCTGCCCTGTGAAGAAAAATGACGTAAGCGCTCGAATCCTCGAGGTCGGAATCGTCGCCTCGGTGCGCGTCGCTTCCACCGAAGACGCCCGCTTCGCGGCTGAATCGATCTTTCGCGGCGGCATCCCCGTTGTTGAAATCACGATGACGATTCCGGGGGCTCTGGATTTGATCTCCCAACTGCTTCAAGCGTTTCCGAAAATGATTGTCGGCGCGGGCAGCGTTTGGGACACCGCTTCGGCTCAATCCTGTGTCTCCGCCGGGGCGAGATTTCTCACCTCCGACGGCCTCAGCCTGCCCGTCGTCGAATTCGCCGTCAACCACGGCGTCGTCGTTTTTCCGGGCGCTTTGACGCCCACTGAGGTCGCCACCGCCTGGAAGGCAGGCTCGGATTTTGTGAAGGTGATACCCTGCGCGCAAGTGGGCGGCGACACCTATATCCGCGCTCTTAAGATGGCATTTCCTGAAATTCCTATGATCGCCGCGGGAGGAGTAAACCAGCAGACAGCGTTGAGTTATCTTCTGGCAAGAGCTTCCGCGCTCGGCATCGGAGGCGAACTCGTCCCCGGTGACGCCATACATCTCCGCCAGACCGACCGCATCGCCGAGCTGTCGCGCCGGTTTTTGGAATTTGTGAAGGAAGCGCGAACGCGATTACACGTCCGAAGAGACGTTCGCGAACGCAAATAGCCGCGTGCGAATCCGGATCCGAGCGGGCAATCGATCCGACCGGACAATCGGTCCGACCGCCGCGTTCCTCTCACAGCCCGCAATCGAAGAACACCGTCTCTTCCGGTCCTTGTAGCACGATATTCCATTCGAGAGTTCCCGGGCGTCCCGCCACGTTTTTGGCGATCAGCGTCCCGCGCCGCGGCGCCTCGACGCGGCTCAGCGCAAAATCTTCCGCGTGTCCGGCGTCGTCTGGGAAATAAATCCGCGTCACCAGCCGCCTCAAGAGTCCGCGCATGAATACCGAAACCACGATATGCGGCGCTTGCGCCTTTCCGTCCGGGCCAGGAACGGCGCCCGGCTTGATCGTCGTGAATCGAAACGCGCCTTGTTCATCCGTCGGAATTCGGCCAAAACCCGCGAACCCCGTCTCGACGGGCTTGTCCTGTCCATCTTCCTGGTGCGCGTATTTCCCCAGCGAGTTTGCTTGCCACACTTCCAGAATGGCGTCGGGCACCGGTTTGCCATCGCCGTCGATTACTCGGCCTTCGATGGCAATTCGCTTTCCCGAAACGTCCGGTCCCGCCAGGTCCGTTTGATACACCCGCGACATTCCAATCGAAAAAAACGGCCCGACTGTTTGTGAAGTTGTCGCTTCGAGCGTCATCTCACCGCTCCATCGGCGTCGCGTCGCGCCCGCTTAAGACAATGTCGAACCGGAATCCGAGCGCCTCCGCGGGAATCGTTGTTTCCCAATCAAACGCGGAAACCAAGCGCCGCCGCGCATTTTCGTCCGCCGTGCAGTTGTAAATGGGATCGAAGGCCAACAGCGGATCGCCGGGAAAATACATTTGGGTCACAAGACGAGTTGCGAATGCCGGGCCGAACACCGAAAAATGAATGTGCGCGGGCCGCCACGCGTTCGGGTGGTTTTGCCAGGGGTAGGCGCCCGGCCGTATGGTGACGAACCGATACCGCCCCTCCTCATCCGTCATCAAGTGTCCCTGCCCGGTGAAGTTCGGATCGAGCGGCGCGTGGTGCTGGTCCATCTTGTGCAAATAGCGCCCTGCGGCGTTCGCTTGCCAGATTTCCACCAGCGCGTTGCGCACCGGCCGCGCGTCTTCGTCGAGCAATTTCCCGCTCACGATGATTCGCTCACCCAAAGCCTCGCCCGCGGGCTGGCGCGTCAAATCGCATGCGCGAGTGATTCCCGGCTCTCGCGCGAACCGCGGCCCCGTGATTTCAGACAAAGTGTGCGGCAAATATACCAGGGGTTTCGTCGGGGCCCGCTTGATCGAGGAAACGTACTTTGGATGGAGAAACTGGGGCTGCGTCCCTGCGACGGGCCGCCGGTAGCCCACAACGCTGGTCATTCAGCCTTCTCTCTCCCGCAGTGGCCCGCTGGCGGGCCGGAGAAGCGGGGAAGTGGCTCCGGGGCCTGGACTCGAACCAGGATAACCAGCTCCAAAGGCTGGCGTGCTACCAATTGCACCACCCCGGAATTCCTGCAACAGGCTCTTGCAAGTTTAGCATGACTGTTTCTTGTCACACCCCGCTCCGAATTGGGTTCTACGGGGTTGTCTTTAGCTGCGGGACGCCGGCAGCGCTAGCCACGCGGCGGCTGCGTCCCCGGCTCGCGCCCCCGTGGGACGCCAGCAAGGGCTTGCAATCTTCCGCCGGGGCTGCTATTTCCTTTCTGAACTGATCTCCCGGCCGTCAGCGGAGGAAACCATGCGTCCGGACAAAGTCGCAATCTCGTGGGATGCAACGAAATCGAGCTGGCTGATTCGAATCGAAATAGGCGAAGAAGTGGTTCGCCGCCACGCGGATCTGCCGAAGAGCGCGAATGACGAGGCGCTGCGAGCCGCCGCTCAAAAGGCGGTCGAAGACGAAGGCTACCAGCCCGATTCTTCTCTGGTCACCGTCGCCCGCTGACCCGCCTTCTTCATTCAGCCTGACCCGCCGGAGCGCTGTCTCTGCCGTGATCCTGCGACGCGGTGCGGTGGCATCGCTCATACGATTTTCTCTTTGCGTGCTGCGCTCCAACTGTCCATTTCGTTTCAACCGCTTCGAATCTTTCCGCTCTGGCGTCCATCAAAAAGGAGATTGCGAATGGCGCGTCGAATCAAGCCCGAACAACCCGTGAAATCCGCCGCATGAACAGAGGCCGGGCGCGGAAGTTGTGGTATAGACTTTGGTCTTCTTTCAGGAGGCGGGACATGCCCGAAAAAGTGCGGTGGGGAATTCTGGGAGCGGCGAAGATCGCCATCAAAAAAGTGGTGCCGGGAATGCAGCGGGGGCAATGGAGCGACGTCGTCGCCATCGCCTCGCGCGATATTCGCAAGGCGCAGGCTGCCGCGAAGGAAGCGAAGATTCCCCGCGCCTTTGGTTCGTATGAAGAGCTGCTCGCCGACCCCTCGATTGAAGCGATCTACAACCCACTGCCCAATCATCTCCACATTCCCTGGTCGGTGAAGGCGCTCGAAGCCGGTAAGCACGTCTTGTGCGAAAAACCACTGGCGATGAATGCCGCCGAGGTCCGTGCGCTGATTGCCGCCCGCGACCGGTCCGGAAAAAAGGCCGGCGAAGCTTTCATGGTGCGCACGCACCCGCATTGGATTCGCGCCGGGGAATTGGCGCGTGGCGGGAAAATCGGGAAGGTGCTCGCCGTGGCCGTCTGCTTCAGCTACGACAATCACGACGCCACCAACATCCGCAATATCCCCGAAACCGGGGGCGGGGCGCTGATGGATATCGGGTGCTATTCGATTTTCGCAGCGCGCGAAATTTTTGGGCAGGAGCCGCTGCGTGTCGTCAGCCTGATCGAACGCGACCCGGAGTTCAAGACCGACCGGCTGACGTCGGCGCTCATGGAATTTCCCGGCGGCCATGCGACGTTCACTTGCAGCACGCAGATGGTGCCTTACCAGCGCGTGCAAATCCTCGGAACGCGCGGCCGCATCGAGATCGAAATTCCGTTCAACGCGCCGGTGGATCGCCCCTGCCGCATTTTCATCGACGATGGCCGCGACGTCTTTGGCGGCGGCATCACCGTTGAAACCTTTCCCACGTGCGATCAGTACGAAATTCAAGGAGAGGCATTTTCACGCGCCATCCGTGAAAACACGGAAGTGCCCGTGCCGCTCGAAGTCGCCCTCGGCAATATGGCCGTCATCGACGCTGTGCTCCGGTCCGCCGAATCGGGGCGCTGGGAGAAGCCGGAACTTTAGTATTCGGTTTCGAGGAAAAGAAGGGAGAGCGACCGGCGGGCCGGCACTTGAAAGGTTACGGTAGGACGCCCGCAGTCCAAAGCCTCGATGAAGAATATCCTGGCGGCGGTAGGATGGCGGAGAGGGTGGGATTCGAACCCACGGTAGGGTTCCCCCTACACTCGCTTTCGAGGCGAGCTCTTTCGACCGCTCAGACACCTCTCCGCGGTCATCAGTTGTTTTCTAGCTTAACAAAGCGAACATGGAGTCACAACGGGGCTCGCCCACGCCGATGCCCGGCTGAGCCCGCGTTGCTATGATGAGACGCGCTATTTTTCGGGTTGAGCTGGCGCGATGCTCCCCCGGAGAACGACGATCGACGCGGCCGGAAGCTGGAACTGAGTGTCCGGCCCACCCTGAATAGTCGATTGCAGCACCGGACCATCGGGATCAGCTTTGCCGCCGATGGGATTTTTCTCGTCGGGATGCCATTGATATTGGGCACTGCCAAACGTAAACGCCGTGATGGGTCCGGAGAAATGGCTGACCTTACCGGATTTCTCATCGTCAAACGCGATGTGTACCGTGTGCGCGTTTTCCTGATCCTTGTTGACGATCATCAGAGACCAGAGCCCGTCGGGCCGCAGCGCCGCATAAGCCGTCACCAATGTGTGTCCCGCATCGTCGCGAATGTCGCTTGAGGCCGGAAACAGGCGGTGCGCGTCATCTCCCGGCTCGACCCAATCGAGGTTGATGAGCTGGCTCGCGAAGAATTGCGAGAGTGGCTGCTCGATCCGCAGGTTCTTGTCCGCGGAAAACATTCCAAACGTTCCCAAAGAAGCGTTGCAGCCGCGGTGAATGCCGAGCGGCAAGTAATGAAAATAATAAAGGGCGTCGCCACCGGCGGAGAGGTACGCGCCCGCGTAGTCAGCCAGCCACAATGCTCCGTAAATATCCACGTAGGCTTCGCTGGATGACGAGGACAGATTCGACTCGGTGATGAACATGGGAACGTCTCGCGGCACGCCGTCTTCATGCCAGACGTCGAGCATGTGCGAAACCAGGTAAGGCTCGTCGTAGAGCGTGCTCCAGGGAATCTTGCAAGGATCCATGGGGTAGTGCTCGAAAGAAAAGAACGCCAGATCGGAGAGATGGTGATGCGAGCGGAGGTAATTCACGAATCGCTCGGTGAACGAGGCGTCCCCGCTGGCGTCGGGCCAGACTTCCACGTCCTTGTTCTGCCCGGTGAAGATGGGCCCGCCAAGCTTCAGTTTGGGATCCACTTTGTGCAGCGCTTCCGCCCACTGAATGTAGAGCGCGGCGTAATCCTCGGGCAGCGTGTAATGGCCGTCCGGCTCCTCGCCCATTTCGACGTAGGAGATCGGATAGCCGCGTTTCTCGATATAAGCAATTTCCGCTGCGGAATCCTCGGGAGTGCCGTAGAGCATGGCGATCGGAATCATCGCGGGAAGGCCGCGAGTATAGCCGCCGGTGAAAAACAGGTCGAAGCCGACTTGGTCACCCGCCTTCTCATCCAGGTCCGCCGCCGTATGCCAGGAATCCACGGAAGAGCAATACGTGGGAGTCTGGTCCTGATCGGGCGTGTGGCGGATGACATCGTGAAATTTCCCGTCCGCAGTCGTGGTACCCAGGTAGAGTTCCCGAATCGCGTATCCGACGCAATTGCGCCGGTCGGCGGAACCGTGCGTGTCGCAGGTGTTGGACGATTCCGTCATTAAAATGCGGACGTATTGAACCGGGATAGGCGTCGAAGAAAGCTGAATCGTGGCGTCGCCGCCGCGACCGTCCGTGACAGTTCCTCCCGGGAATGTCTCCCAGGCGCCGAGGGCGGGTTTGCGGATGGGGTCCTCGCCCGTCCAGTATTGGACCAGATAGTGTCGCGCGTAAGGGTCGGCCCAGGCGATGCGAATTGCGTTGATGTCCTGCCGCACCAGTAGATCGAGAAACACCCATTGCGGGTGGAGCGAATCATCTTCGCCGGTGAACGCCTGCGTGAGATAGGGATTGCTCTTCCAGTACGAATTCGGATCACCGTCGGTGAGGCGGGAATAGCCAGAAGTGTCGGTCCCGTCGTCTCGGGTAACACCCCGGTGCGGGAGCGGATATCCGTAGGAGTGGCGAATCGGTTCGCCCAGGTCTGTGCTGCCGGTGAAATAACCCTTGCCGGAGGGATCGCTCCACGTCCCATTCGGATTCCAGTGCCAGGCCTCGATGTGGAGCTCGGTATTCTGGCGGTAGGTGATGGGACCCCAGCCGGAAGACAGGACTTGCTGGATGGTGGGCTGGACGTAGAGCTTGTCGACGGCGTCATAAGGCAATCGGTCGATGCTGGCGCCAAGAGCGCGGTCCGGGCGGATGGTGTTGGTGGAATGGCCGGGAGTCGCATCGATACGAATTGTCTGCGCAGAAAGCGGGAGGGCGATGCACAGCAGAATGGCCGTGGTAATCAGAGCGAACAATGAAAAATGGCGGCCCTCACGCCGCAGGAAGCGGTCAACTTCAACCGTGAATTTGAGCTGGGTCAAGACCAAATCCTCCTTATGATTTTTCGAGAGGCCTTCATCTTACCTTCGAAGTCCGCGGCATTGCAGAAAATGCGCGGCTACCCATCCCTGCGGCGGGCCGCGGAAATTGCCATCGCATGAATGAGCCGTCCGCCTCGAGATTTGCTCGTTTCAGAGACGTGCGAACTACGCTCCCGTCGCGCCGCTGTTTACTCCGGATTCGCCGGCGGAACGACAGGCGCAATCGGCGGAATGTCGGCGCGGCGAATCTGCTCATTCAAGGCGGCAAGATCCTTCGACTTGATCTCCTTCCACTGAGCGGCAAGCGCGTCCACCTTTCCGCTAAGGTCGTTATAGGCGGCATAATCCGCGGCTGTCGGTTCGGTGTCGGATTGCTCCATGAATTCGGCGAGCCCCTTCAATTGATCATTGATCTCGTCGGGAAAGTTCACGTCTTCTTCACTGGCCTTCATCTTGCCCTGCCAGAGCTGAGAGTCAATCGGCTCCATTTTCTTTTCAATGGCGGAAGCGCTGTCCAGAATGCCTTTATTCTGGACGTCTGCGCCCAAGCGAGCGCGGAGTGCGGCGAACTGCTCCTTGACAGAGTTCATTTCGTTGACGGTCGTATCCGCAAGAGTGGTTTCGTCGCGAATCTTGAGCGAAAGGTCAAATTGCTTAGCAAGAGCTTCCGGAGCTGCTTTGACGCGCGTGTCGAGCTTGACGGTCAAAGGCTCGGTCAGCGTTTTGCCCTCGGCGATCAGGCGCACTTGATAGTCGCCGGGAAGAGCCAAGGTGCCTTTGGGGACATCGGCGCTGTCCCACACCTCGCCGGGGATCAGGGCGGGTGCTTCGAACCGCAAATCCCAAACGAAACGGTTCATTCCGGCCTCGGCGGGAATGGATTCCGGCGGGTGGTACTCATCACCGGCTTCCGCCGGCTGCTCTTCTTCCTCCTTGGCTTTGCTTGAATATCGCCGGATGACTTTTCCCTTGGCGTCGAGGATCTCGAGAGAAATTTTATTTTTGGGCGCCGCTTTCAGGTAGTAGTCGATCACCGCCCCGTCGGGGGCATTTTCGCCGTACCAAAGAAAAAAGCGAGCATTCGCCGCGCCCCGGCGCGTACGCCACGCTGTGGCGGGCTTATACAGATGGACAGTTTCGTTGGCGGTATCCGAAGCGGCCTGGCGCAGAGGCGACACGTCGTCGAGAACCCAGAAAGACCGGCCATTTGTGGAGACAACGAGATCGTCGTTCTTAACCGTCAAATCCGTGACCGGGGTAGTCGGCAGATTCAGCTGGAGCGGCTGCCAGTGGCCGCCGTCGTCAAACGAAACGAAGACGCCGGTTTCCGTGCCGCAATACAAGAGATCTTTTCGCACGGGATCCACGCGCACCGCGTGAACCCAGCTGTTCTGGTCCGGCAATCCGTCCGTGATTTGTGTCCAGGTTTTGCCGAAATCGGTGGTCTTGAAAACGTATGGATGGAAATCGTCCAGGCGGTGGCGGTCGGCGGCCAGATAGGCCGTGCCTGCCGATGAAGGCGAGGGATCGATCAGATTGATGCGCGCCCATTCGGGAAGCCCTTTCGGCGTCACATCGGCCCAACTCTTTCCCCCATCGCGAGTGATGTGGACCAGCCCGTCATCGCTGCCCACCCAGATGAGGCCGCGCTGAACGGGGGATTCGGCGGCGGTGAAGATTGTGTCGTAGTATTCCACGCTTGTTTCATCGATCGTAAGCGGTCCTCCGGAAGGCAATTGTTTGCTCTTGTCGTTCCGGGTGAGGTCGGGGCTGATGGGCGTCCACGTCATTCCCGCGTCCGTGGATTTAAAGAGCTTCTCACCCCCGATATAGAGTTCATTCGAGTCGAAGGGAGAAAGGAAAATCGGCGCGGTCCACTGAAAACGATGAGGCAGCTCGCCGGCGCTCCATCCACTCGGATTGACGGGCCAAACTGTAATGTCCTGCGTCTGTCCTGTGTGGCGGTCATAGCGCGTGATGATGCCCCAATTGCCGCCGGCGTAGACGATATCGGGATCTTTCGGATCGGCGACGACATATCCGCTTTCTCCGCCGCCGACGTCGTACCAATCTTTACCGGTGATCAGGCCGTGGTTGGTCCGGCTGGCAATGGCGACGGTGGAATTGTCCTGCTGCGCGCCGTAGACGAAGTAGAAAAACCGCGAGTCGGTGCTTACGTGATAGAACTGCGCCGTCGGCTGATTGCCTTCCGTCGTCCAGGTCTTCCCGCCGTCTACAGTGATGGTAGCGCCTCCGTCGTTTCCTTCAATCATGCGGGAAGGGTCCTGAGGGTCAATCCATAGTGCGTGATCGTCGCCGTGGGGAGCGGGAACAACGTCAAAGTGGATACCGCCGTCCGTGGAGCGATACGTTCCCGTGTTGAGTATATAGACCGTTTCGGGGGCTTTCGGATCGGTCCAAATGTGCATGTAATACCAGGCGCGCTGGATGAACCGCTGGTCGCCGTTCACGAATTTCCACGTTTTTCCCGCATCGTCCGAGCGATAGAGGCCGCCCTTCTTGGCTTCGATCAGAGCGTACACGTGGTCGGAATCCGAGCCGACGGCCAGGCCGATGCGGCCGTAGATTCCCTCAGGCAAGCCGTGGCCCGTGATTTGTGTCCACGTGGAGCCGCCGTCCGCGGACCGGTAAATTCCGCTGCCCGGCCCTCCGCTGGTGAAATTGTACGGAGTGCGAATCTCCTGATAGAGAGCGGCAAAAAGTATATGGGAATTGTTGGGATCGAAGACGAGGTCAACAGCGCCAGTCTTGTCGTCCTTGTAGAGAACCCTTTGCCACGTCTTTCCGGCGTCGGTGGAACGGAAGACGCCGCGCTGCTCATTCGGGCCATAGGCATGACCGATTGCGGCGACAAAAACAGTGTCGGGATTTTGGGGATCAATCAGAATTTTCGAGATGTGGCGCGTATCCTCAAGACCGATGCGCGTCCACGTCTTCCCGCCGTCGAGGGATTTGTAAATGCCGTCGCCGTGGGAGATATTCCCGCGAAGGCAGGGCTCGCCTGTCCCGGCGTAGATGACGTTGTGGTCGCGCGGGTCAATCGCGATGGCGCCGATGGAAGAAACGGATTCCTTCTGGAATAGAGGGTCCCAAGATTCGCCCGCGTCCACCGTTTTCCACACTCCACCCGCGACGGCGCCAAAGTAGTAGACGTTCGGTTCGCCCGGAATTCCGGTGACGGCCTCGACGCGGCCTCCGCGAAAGGGTCCGATGTTGCGCCATTTCATGCCCGACCACAGCTTGGCGTCGAGCGTTTGGGCCCGCGCCGGGGCTGCTAAAGGCACACTTGCGGCGATAAGGATCACAGCGGCGAAGAATGAAATGATCCGGGAGATATTCATTCCGGCTCCTTTGGACATTAAAAAATGACGCTCCGAAATTAAGAAACCAGCCCGCACATCGTAAACTCCGGTAGCCTGGGACACAACGGGTTTGCCTTGAAAAATTTTGCCCCCGCGGCAACGGAAGAGCCGGTTCGCTTCGGCTCGGGTTGTCAGCAGGGCCGCCGGAGCCCGCGCGGCGAGATTCGCAAAGACAGATCCGTCTGAGAATATTCGAAGATTCCAACACCGTGTTCAGCAAGAGGGTGGTCTCAAGGCACTGAAGCGGGTCAATTCGATCTGCGTGAGCCCGGTTTCCCGACGGGGCCTCCAATCTTTGCCAGCGTTTGTTCCGCGAGCGGCTTATAAGGACTGTCAATAGAAACGCACTCGGTGAGGACTTTTCGAGCTTCGAGAGTGTGGTCCAGTTTGGCCAGCGAGAACCCCAGGCGATACAGATTGCGAGCGTAGCTGAAGCTGTTCGATTGAAGAAGCGGGCTCGCCTCCTTGAACTGAACGACGGCCTGAGCAAACCTGTTGTTGACCGCGTGGACCTGCCCGAGCGAAGTGTAGGCGATCCCTTTCTGAACCGCAATCTGCAGCTCCCAATCCTGGTCTGTGACGTTGGCCGGTTTTTGCGCCTTCGCCAGCAGATCGAGAGCTTTCTGAGCGTCCGCGGCTGCTTGCGGGAGCTGCTGCCCGTTGTCGCTCCAATAGTCCGCAAGCATCAGAAGGATTGCCACGTTGTCGGGGTCGGATTTCAAGATGGAATCGGCGGTTTCGAGCATCTTAGGCTTGTTTTGAGCCTGCTCGTAGGCGATGGCGGTTTGTTCGCGGATCGTGGGTGTGTAAGACGAATCGGGAAAGGCGGCCGTGAAACGCTCGAAGCAGGCGGCGCGCGCCGCCGGGTCGGCAACTTTATACGAGCCCGAAACCAGGGCATATTCGACGTAGGCGACATTCGGCTGCGTTTTTTGCAAGGATTCCGCTTTCTGAGCCGCCCAATCTTCCGGTGAAGTTCCCGCGGGAGGAGCCGACGCCTTAAAATCCTTGAGCATTGCAGCTACCTTCTCGCCATACGTGAATAGAGCCGCAGTGTCCCCCTGCTCGTCGGCGGCGTGAACAAGGTTGATGGCGACAGAAAGACCCTGCGGATCGAGCGCCAGCGCCTTTTCGCCGTACTCGTAGGCCTTCGCGTAATTCTTCTGGGCGAGATAAGTCTGCGTGTAGAGCTCGTCGGCGAGGAGCTCGTAATCGCCTTTCCCGTATTCGGCCATGAACTTATCGAGCATCGCCACTTTGTCGGGACCATCCGGCGCAGCGTAGATGGGCGACAAGGCTTTGTCTTCCGGACTTCCTGCGGCTACGGAAACTGTTTTGCCGATTTGAGCGGCGGAAGTTCCAGCAAGGACGAGCACGCCCGAGAGAATTAGAAGGGTCCGGTTCATGGCTCACCTCCGAGTCAAAGTCGCCGCCAGGGCGGCAAAACTCAACGGCTTCGCGCCGGCAGCGGCAAAAAACGGGGCACGCGCCGGCAATACTCCTCGAAAGAAGCGCCGAAACGCGAGCGCATCTCGCGCTCCTCGAAACGTATGGCGATCCACATCAGCAAAGTCCACGCCGTGGCCACATACCACGCGAGCGGCTTTCCCGCCATCAAACACGCCCCAACGATCGCCAGAAACGATCCCAGGTAACGAGGGTGGCGAATGTGCGCGTAGATTCCTCGCCCGATCACTTCGCCGCCCCCCGAGAGCTCCGTTTTTCCCACCAGGCGCGCTGTGCCGAGATCGGCTTTCACGCGCCAAAAGATCCAAACTTCGAGAGCGATTAAAATCAATCCGATTGTGGAGGCGGCCGGCGACGGCGGATGTTCGCGCATCAGACGCTGGCGGAAGAAAACAAGGCAGGGAGTCACGAGGCCCCAGGAAAAGATGAGTCCGACGTAGTAAACCGCCCTGGGATGGCGCCGCCAGAAACGGACCGATGGATGCACGACGAACCAGTAGAGAGGGATGGGGAGCTGAAGAAAAAACACGACGGCGGTGATCCAGCGAAACACACGCACGCGCGAATCTTAGTCGAAGCGGCGGGTATGCGCAAACCTCTTTGCCCATGCCTGGTAGGGACAGCCCGCATTTGCCGGCCTCTCGATTCGCCGGCCCGGAACCAGCTTCGTAGACTGGCGAGCGGGAAATTTGCCTGCGACTCCATACCAGGCATTGACCTGGTTCGGGTTTCGTTGGAGGATTCCTAGGCGCATTTGAAGAAAGAAAGAGGCGAGACATGCCCGTTCCGATTCCGTGGGAAAAATTAGATTGCGAACAGTTGAACCCGAAAATTGCGCGGCAAATGACAAGCGGCGAGGACGGCACGATCGCCCGTGTTCTGATTGCCAAGGATGGGGTGGTGCCGCGACACTCCCACCGCAGCGAGCAGTACACGATGATTCTATCCGGCGCGCTGAAATTCATCTTCGACGACGGTGAGGTGGTTGCGCGGCCGGGAAACGTGCTGGTGATTCCCGCGCACGTTCCCCACGCGGCCGTGGCGCTCGAGGACACCGTAGACATCGATTTCTTCGCGCCGCGGCGTGAAGACTGGATTCAGAAACAGGATTTTTATCTGCGGGAAACCGGTGAAAGGAAGTAGCGACGATGGATTTGGGGCTGAAAGGGCGGGTGGCAATTGTGGTGGCCGCAAGCAAAGGTCTTGGGCGGGCGGCGGCCGAAGAGCTGGCCAAGGAAGGCTGCAACGTGGCGATTTCCGCCCGGACCCTGGCTGACCTCGAACGGACCGCGGCCGAGATCGCGAAGTCCACGGGGAAGGAAGTCTTTTTCCAGGCGTTCGACGTGAAGCGGGAAGATGCCATCCGCGAATTTGTCTCGGCGGTGGAGAAACGGTTTGGACGCATCGATATTTGCGTGACCAATTCCGGCGGCCCGCCTTCCAAGAAATTCGCGGAGACGACAACCGGCGAATGGCAAGCCGCGGTGGACGACATGCTGCTGAGCGCCGTAACTGTTGCGCGCGAAGTGCTCCCGAGAATGCAGAAAAACCGCTGGGGCCGGTTTATCACCATCACGTCGATTTCCGTCAAGCAGCCGATCGACGGGCTGATCCTTTCGAACGCGGTGCGCGCCGGAGTAACGGGACTCGCGAAGACGCTTGCGGGCGAGTATGGGTCGAGCGGAATCACCGTCAACAATGTTTGCCCCGGGTTCACGCTGACGGGACGGCTGGAAGAGCTCGCCGACAAGCGCGCAAAAGATTCAGGTTCGACGCGTGAGCAGGTGCTCGCCGCGATGGCGGCTTCCATGCCTCTCGGCCGTGTGGTGAAAACGGAAGAGTTCGCGGCGCTCGTCGCCTTTCTAGCTTCGGAGCGGGCCTCCGCCATCAATGGAACCACGATCGCGGTCGACGGAGGCATGGTCAAAAGTCTTCTATAGCGCGCCGGCAGACCGACTCGCGTGATCGAGCGGGCTGTTCCGGAAAGCCGCGCGTGCCTTCCGTACCGGCGCCGCGCGAATTATCTGGATTCAATCGAGGAGAAGAGGATGAATTTGACAACAAGGAGTCTCGTCCGCCTAAAAATGAAAGTGGCCGCAGTATTGCTCCTGGCACTCGCAGTCTGCTTCGTGGGGGTCGCCGGATGGGCAGACGAACCCTACGCCAGGAGCCGCGACTATGACCTGCAGAACGTGCGAACGCATTTGTGGCTGGCAGCGGGACAGAGGTCGTTTGGCGGCGAAGTGACGCACACGCTGACTCTGCTGCGTGACGGAGTCTCCGAGCTTCAATTCGACAGCGTGGATTTGAAAATCGAGAGCGTGACGTTGGACGGGAAAAGCGCGAAGTTTTCCACGACGGCTGAAAAATTGATAGTTCCGTTAGTTGTGCCGGGAAAGCGCGGCGACAAGCACGAGGTGGACATCCGCTATAGCGGGTCCCCGAAAAAAGGCCTCTACTTCGTTTTCCCGGATAAATACTATCCCGACCGTCCGAGTGAGGTGTGGACGCAGGGTGAATCCGAAGACACTCGCTACTACATTCCGATTTACGACTACCCGAACGACAGGACGACGTCCGAGATGATTTTGACGGTGCCGGGCACCTGGATCACCGTTTCGAACGGATCGCTGGTGGGAATCAAGAAAGAGGCCGGCGGCGATAAAACATGGGATTGGAAGCAGAGCGAGCCTCTTTCCACGTACCTGATTTCCGCCGTCGCCGGGGATTTCGTCGAGAAAAAGGACAACTGGCGGGGAATCCCCGTGCGCTACGTAGTGCCGCGCGGAGATGAATCGAAGATCGAGCCGACTTTCGAGCGGACGCGCGAAATGATGGATCTGTTTTCGACCAAGCTCGGAGTTCCGTATCCCTGGGCGCAATACGCGCAAACTTCGGTGGATGATTTCGTCGAAGGCGGAATGGAAAACACGAGCGCGACGACTCTGACAACCCACGGCTTGGTTCACCCCGCACTCGCACCCGAGGACCGCATCGGCTCCGACGACCTCGATTCGCATGAGCTCTCGCACCAGTGGTTCGGCGATCTGGTGACTTGCAAGGACTGGTCGAACCTCTGGTTGAACGAGGGCTTCGCGACTTTCTTCGAACACTACTGGCTGGAGCAGCATTACGGCAAAGACGAAGCCGACTACGAATTCTGGCGTGACCAGTCCCGCTGGTTTGAGGAGAAGAATCTTTACAGCGTTCCGATCATGAACCGCAATTTTACGGATTCTCTCGACTATGCCGGGAATATCTACACCAAGGGCGGGTGGGCGCTGCGGATGCTGCGGGCGCAGCTGGGCGACGAAGATTTTTTTCGCGGGCTGCACGGCTACCTCGAAGCGAATCGCAATCAAAACGTAGTCTCCGCGGATCTGGCGAAGAGCATCGAAAAGGCGACTTCTCGGAACGTCGACCAATTCTTCCACCAGTGGATTTACCGCGCGGGCGCTCCGGAATTTGACATTCACTACACGTACGATGCCGCCGCACACGCGGTGAATTTGAAAGTGGAGCAAACACAAAAAGTGGAAGGGTTGGTGGGATTGTTCGATTTGCCGGTGCAGGTCGAGATTGCCACCGCGAGCGGAAACAAGACTTTCCCCATTCATGTGAGCAAGCAGAACGAGACGTTTTCGCTCCCCGTGGATGGGCCGCCCTTCATGGTTCTGTTCGACAAGGGCGACAAAATCCTGAAGAGCGTCAACTTTCCGAAGGATCCCGTGGAACTGATGTACCAGCTCAGGAACGCCGAAACAGCGCCGGACCGCGCCGACGCGGCCGTCGCTCTCGCGGAAGTGAAAGACAATCCCGAGGTGATCGCGGCTCTCGGCGCGTCGGCCGTGCACGACCCCTTCTGGGGTGTGCGAAACGAGGCGCTGCGGGCGCTCGGCCGAATCGGCGGCCCCTCGGCCGAGAAGCAAGTCCTCACGGCTCTCGCGAACGAACATCCGTGGGTGCGGGAAGTGGCGGTTAGCGAGCTCGGCAAGTTCGACGATGATGCGCTCGCCGCGAAGCTCGAGGACATCGCCGCCAACGACAAGGCCTACCGCGTGCGGGCGGCGGCGCTCGAATCGCTCGCGGAGTTACACGCCCCCAATGCCTACGCCATTCTCGCGTCCGCTGTGAAAATCGAATCGCCGGACGACTTGATTCGCAACGGAGCCCTCCACGCCTTCGGCACGCTGGGCGATGATCGCGCCGTGCCGCTGCTGTTGGATTGGTCGGCCCGCGGGAAACCCTTTGAAACCCGGCAAGCAGCCATCCGGGGTATCTATCAGCTCGACAAGAACAATCACGCGATCACGCAGGCCCTGATTTCCTATCTGCAGGAGCCGTATTTCGACATCAAGTTCGCCGCTCTGTTCGCGTTGGGACGCCGGGGAGACCCGGCCGCGATCGGCCCGCTGGAAGATTTGCTCAAGAGCAACGATCTGAGTCTGGGCTCGGCTCCGTACGTCGAAATGGAGATTGCGGCGCTAAAACGCAAGAATGGGGAAGGTCAACCAGCCAAGGCCGCACAGGTCGCGCCGGAGGGAGCGCCCGCCGAAAATCAAGATGCGGTGCTGAATGACTTGAAGAAACTCGAGCAGGAAGTAGGAGAAATCAACGAAAGGCTCGAGAAAATCGAGTCGCAGCTCGCCACCAGCAGAAAATGACGGAACGCCGGCTGCCGCGAGTCACCACAAGTACCGCGCGCCCGCGCATCGCTCCGGATCAACCCGCGAGCAAGATCCGCAAATCGCGAAGGTTGTTGCCCGTCGGCCCGGTGACAATGGGATCGCCGAGCCGCGAGAAAAATGTATAGGCATCGCTTCGCCTGAAGTGTTCCCCTGGATCGAGCCCCATGGTTCGCGCCCGGGACAAGGTTTGCCCGTCCGCCACGGCTCCTGCGGCGGGGCAATTGCCGTCGATCCCGTCCGTCCCCGCGCTGAGGACAGTGATATTTTCTCCGGCAATTTTTTCAACGCAGGAAAGCACGAAGGCTGAATTTCGTCCGCCCACGCCGTTTCCCGTCACCGGGCTGCTAAGCTCTCCGATGGCCACGACGGCCGCGCGCCTCCCGGGGTTCATCTTTTGCGCGGTGCTGAGTTCGTCGAGCAGATGACGCGCGGCCTTTTCCACGGGCCAGTCGTCCGTCGAATCGTCGCAAACGCAGACGTAGCCAGCGGCTTCGCAAAAGTGGTGAGCGGAATGGCGCAAGTCATGAGGCCGAAGGACCAGCTCGAAGTGGGCGTTGGCAAATGAAGGATCATTTTCCTTGGGCGTCTCGCGCAGGTGATGTTCTGCGATAATCGCCGCGAGGGGCGGGGACAGCCTTTTCGTCAGGGCGTAATTCTGCAAAATGCGCTCCGCCTCGGCGACCGTGGAGGGGTCCGGAAGAGTGGGCCCGGAAGCGAGCGCGGACTCCTGGCCTTCCGGAACGTCGGAAATCGCAAAAGTCAGCTTGACCGATCTCGGCGCGGCACCCGCAAGCCTGCCGCCTTTTGTGGCCGAGAGATGTTTGCGAACGATGTTGATCTCCTCGATGGACGCGCCGCAGGAAACGAGCAGGGAATGGAGCTGCTGAAAATCGGCCAGCGTCAGATGTGAGTCGAGTGGACATTCAACCAGCGCCGACCCGCCCCCCGATATCAGGAAAATGACCAGCGTCTTTTCGTCGCACCCCGCGAGCGCATCCAGGATGGCCCGGCCCGCCGCGAAACTGTTCTCGTCGGGAACCGGATGTCCGGCCACGAAAGTTCTCCAGCCCGGAATTTCGCGAGCCGGTTGGGCCGGCGCGACGAGAATTCCAGTCGGCGGAAAATCCGGCGCGATAATGGAAGTCAGAGCCTCCGCCATCGAATGCGAAGCCTTTCCGAATGCGAAGGCGGCGACGCGCCGATAATCGTTGAGGTCGAACCGGCGTCCGGCGCAGAGAATCGTGGCGCCGCTGCGATCGAGATGGCGCGCCAGGGCGGCCGGGACGTCAATCGCCGCGAGGGTGTACAGGAAAATTTCGCGGGCGATGTCTTTGGCGCTTCTTTCGGCTTCGGACGTCCTCGCTTTCATCGTTTTTCGAAGAGTTCGGGATTCAAGGCATCCGGCGGGCGGAGCCCATCGAAAAATGCAACGACGTTTTTGGCGGCGCGAAGACCCATGTTCGTCCGTGTTTCGATGGATCCGCTTCCAATGTGCGGAGTCAAAACTACGTTGCTCATGGGGAGCAGAGCGGGAAGAACGACCGGCTCGCGCTCGAAGACGTCCAACCCCGCCCCGGCGATTTGTCGCGCCGCCAGCGCTTCCGCCAGAGCGGCTTCGTCCACCACGGGCCCGCGCGTGGTGTTGATCAGATAGGCGGTCGGCTTCATCTTCGCGATTGCTTGCCGGTCGATCAAGTGCCGCGTTTCCGGCGTCAGCGGAACGTGCAGCGAAACGAAATCCGATTCGCGAAGGAGCGTATCGCGGTCCACAAAGGCCGCATGAAACTCCTTCTCTTTTTCCAGCGTCACGCGGTTCCGGCTGTTGTAGAGAATCCGCATCTTGAAGCCGGCGGCCCGCCGCGCCACTTCTTGTCCGATGCGGCCGAAGCCGATGATTCCGAGCGTTTTTCCCCAGACGTCTCCGCCCATGAATTGGTCGATTTCCCAGCCTGTCCATTTGCCGGCGCGGATCATGGCATCGCCTTCCACCACGCGCCGCGCGACGGCCATCAACAGCGCCCAGGCAAGATCCGCCGTAGTGTCGTCGAGCACGCCGGGAGTATTCGTTGCGGTCACATTGTGTCTCGTGCAGGCGGGAACGTCGATATTGTCGTATCCCACGGAGACGGTTGCGGCGATTCGCAGTTTCGTGGCCCGGCCGAGCAATTCATCATTGATTTTGTCGCTCAGCAGGCAAACCAAGCCGTCCTTGCCGGTCACTCGCTCGAGTAATTCCGGCCGCGGCATCGGCTGCGGCGCCTTCCAATATTCCGTTTCGAAGCGCGAATCCAGAAGGTCGCGGACGCCGGCGAATAGCGGATGCGTGACCAGAATTTTCGGGCGACTCATAGGGCTCCTTCAGGCCGGCCACAGAGCGAACCGGTGCGTCACGTTCGCACACAGAAGGATTTCATAACGATGTCCCGCTTCGCAACCCTTGCGTCCGGGCGCAAGAAGCGTTGACGCCCGCTTCGACGGACGACTATAGTGGCGGAGAACCCCTGCGGATGATGTTCTGTTCTCAAGGAAGATGGACCCACGCCTCATTCACGAATTGCGGAAGCTCGCCGGCGACGAATATGTCCTGCACGCCCCTGAAGATCTGCTCCTCTACGAATACGACGGATCGGTCGAAATTGCGCGGCCCAATTGCGTCGTTTTTCCGCAGACGGCCGAGGATGTCGCCGCCATTGTCCGCCTCGCCAACCGGTTTGACACTCCGCTGGTTGGACGCGGCGCCGGAACAGGCCTTTCGGGCGGAGCGCTTGCCCGCCAGGGTGGAATTCTCGTCGTATTTTCGAGGATGAACCGCATCCTTGAAATCGACGCCGAAAACCAACGCGCGCGCGTCCAGCCGGGCGTGGTGAATTCCGACCTCAGCGCGGCCGTGGCTCATCTGGGGTTGCATTTTGCGCCTGACCCGTCGAGCCAAAAGGCTTGCACGATCGGCGGAAATGTTTCGGAAAATTCAGGCGGCCCGCATACGCTGGCCTATGGGGTGACGACAAATCATGTATACGCGCTCGAGGTTGTGCTGCCCTCGGGAGAATTCATCCGCCTGGGAAGCGCCGCCCTCGATCCGCCTGGATACGACCTGACGGGACTGTTTGTCGGCTCGGAAGGGACATTCGGTCTGGTCACAGAAATCACCGTGAAGCTCACCCGCCTGCCGGAATCGGTTAAAACGCTTCTCGCCATTTATGACGCGGTCGACGACGCCACCGAGACCGTCGTCGAAATTACGGCGCGAGGAATTACCCCGGCTGCTTGCGAGATGCTCGACGGCTGGACTCTTCGCGCCGTGGAAGACTACGTCCACGCCGGATTCCCGAGGGACAGCGCTGCCGTCTTGTTGATTGAAGTGGACGGGCTCCGCGAGACGGCCGAGGCCGCCGCGATCGACGTCGCCGACGTCTGCCGCGCGCACCATGCCCGCGAAGTCCGCGTGGCGCGCGATGCCGCTGAGCGCGACCTCCTATGGAAAGGGCGAAAGAACGCATTCGGCGCCGTGGGGCGCCTTTCCACCACCTACTACGTCCAGGACGGCGTCATCCCGCGGACGAAACTGCCGGCGACCTTGCGGCGGATCGCGGAAATCGGCAAGAAGAACGGCTTCGCCATCGGCAATATCTTTCACGCGGGAGACGGCAATTTGCACCCGATCATATTGTTCGATGCGCGAGACGAATCGCAATTTCGCCGCGTCGTCGCCACCGCCGATGAGATCATCGGGTTCTGCATCGAGATGGGCGGCTCGATCACGGGCGAGCATGGCGTGGGAATGGAAAAGGACAGGCTGATGCCTCTGCTCTTCAGCGAGACCGATCTGCGCCTGATGAGCGGCGTGCGCGACATCTTCAATCCTCGCGCATTGTTGAATCCCGGAAAGATTTTCCCCACGGCAAAAGGGTGCGGGGAGGTTCACGTCAACCCCCTTCCCGTTTCCGGCGCGATTCCCGCATGAGCACAAGCCCCGGTGCTGTCTTGTCCCGGCTGGCCTCGATCGTCGGGGCCTCGCACGTGACCGAGGATGCCTCCTCGGTCCAAGCCTATTCGATCGACGGCGTCGCTCCCGTTTCCGCCGTGCGTCCCGGCAGCATTGCCGAAGCCGCGGAAGTGGTGAAATTTGCCGCCGCTGAAAGACTGGCGCTTGTGGCCTCCGGCGCGCGCACGAAGCTGGCGATGGGCCTGCCGCCACGGGAATACGATCTCGCGCTCGATCTCTCTCGTCTCGACCGCATCTCGGCCTACGATCCAGGCGATCTGACGCTCAGCGTCGAAGCTGGGATTCCTCTGTCCAAAATCGCCTCTGCCCTCGCACAGCACGCTCAATTCTTGCCTCTCGCTGTTCCCTTTGAGAATTCTGCGACAATCGGCGGGACCATCGCGTCGGGCATCGATTCTCCGCTTCGTCAATTTTTTGGAACGGCTCGCGATTTCGTTCTGGGGATGGAATTCATCACCGGCGATGGTTCCCTGGCAAAGAGCGGCGGCCGTGTGGTCAAAAATGTTACCGGGTACGACCTACACAAGTTGATGATTGGTGCGATGGGGTCGCTGGGAGTGATCGCGCAAGTTCATTTCCGGACGTTTCCGGCGCCGCGCAGCCGGCGAGCGTTTCTCGCTTCTTTTGACCGCTCGAAACAGGCGTGGACGCTGCGCCAATCGATTGCCGACTCTCCGCTGCGCCCCTTAACGCTCGACATTTTGAGTCCAGGCGTCGCGCAGCTCTTCGGAAGCAATTCGGCGGCGAAACGGGCGCCCGAGCCCTACAATCCCAAAATGCTCGCGGACCGGCGCTGGACCCTCACGTCAGGCTTCGCTGGAAACGCAAAAGCGCTCGACCGCTACGCCGCCGACTTGCGGCGAATGGCCGAGCACGCGGGCGCCGCGGAGATTGCGACGTTTGGGGAAGAAGGCATTCCGGGTGCGTTCGGAAGGAAGCGTGAATTCATTCCTATCGCGCTTGAAGCCTCTCCTGCTACCGTCGTTTTGAAAGTGAGCGCGCTGCCGAGCCGCATGAATCAAGTGTTGTCGGCCGCTGAAAAGGCCGCCGCCTCGCGAGGCATCGATTGGGCGGCGATCATCCGTGGAGTGGGAGTCGCTTATGCAGCCTTGCTGCCGAAGGATCGCGGCGCGGAAAGCTTGAAGGCTGTGTTGGCGGCAACCGACGAAATTCTGGCGGCCACGGCGGCCGCAGTAGGCAACGCCACAATTCCCTGGTGCCCCGCGGAGTGGAAAAGCCGATTGAAGATCTGGGGCCTTGACCGCGCTGAATTCGCGCAGATGAAAAAATTGAAGGCCTTTTTCGATCCCGCGGGGGTCTTTTCGCCCGGGCGGTTCATGGGAGGCATTTGAAGCGATGGCCGGACACGCCCCTCAATCCGAAGAGGACGCCAGGCGGGAATTTGCTCGCACGCTGAGCGGGTTCTCACCGCACGATAAGCCCGAATACGAGGACTATTCACGCTGCGTCCACTGCGGCCTATGCCTCAATCATTGCCCCACTTACCGGTTGTGGGGGCAAGAAGCCGATTCGCCGCGAGGGCGAGTCCGCCAAATGGCGTTGGTGGACCAGGGGCGCATGGAAGTGGGCGAGTCGTTTGTCACGCACATGGACCGCTGCCTGGACTGCCGGGCCTGCGAGACCGCGTGTCCCTCCGGCGTCGAATACGGAAAGCTGATCGAATTGGCGCGGGCGCAGATTCACCAGAAATACCGCCGGGCGACGTTGGAGCGCTTCATCAGCGACGTCGTCTATCGCAAAATCCTTCCTTATCCGCGCCGCATCGCCGTGTTGGCGCGCTTGGGGAAGGCGTATCAGCGCTCCGGCGCGGAGGCTCTGGTGCGAGGAAGCGGAATCCTCCGGCTCTTCGGCTTGCAGGAGCGCGCCCGGCTTCTCCCGCGGATTGATTCGAAATTTTTCTTTTCAGAAGCGGGCAAGACGTTTCCGGCGAAGGGACCGCGCCGTGCGCGAGTGGCCTTCTTCGCAGGCTGCATCGCGCAAGTCACGTTTAGCGAGTTGAACCGCGCCACGATCCGCGTTCTGCAGGCCAACGGCTGCGAAGTGGCAATCCCGGCGGCGCAGAATTGTTGTGGCGCGCTCGCGGCTCACTCTGGAGACCGAGAGACCGCGCGCGCACTTTCCAAAATCAATCTCAATGCCTTCCATCCCGATGAGTTTGATGCCATCGTCACCAACGCCGCCGGATGCGGCTCAGCCTTGAAGGAATATCCGCTGCTTTTTCCCTCAGGCGCTGCGGAGCACGAAAACGCGGCCGCGTTTTCGGGAAAAGTTCGCGATGTGACGGAATTTCTCGCCGACCTCGGTCTTTCGGCCCCGCTCCGGCCGGTCCGGCTGCGTGTGACGTACCAGGACTCCTGCCACCTGGTACACGGCCAGAAAATTCGCGAAGCTCCGCGAAAGCTGATTCGGGCCATTCCCGAGATTGAGTTTGTGGAAATGTCGCTTTCGGATCAATGTTGTGGCTCGGCGGGCGTGTATAACGTGACGCAGCCCAAGGCTGCGAGCGAACTCTTGGACCAAAAGATGGACTCTATAGAGCGCACCAAGGCCGCGGCCATCGTCACGGCAAATCCCGGCTGCATCCTCCAGCTTCGCGCCGGCGTGAAATTGCGCGGCGCCGCCCAGGAAGTTCTCCACGTCGTTGAGCTTCTGGACCGCTCGACACCGCGCTAGGCTCCTCTACTTCTCTCCAATCAAGTAGCGGCAGCCCGCGGGCCCTATTTTGGCCGAGTGCACCGTTCCCCCCGGAACATCCACTCGGTCGCCTTCGCGGTAGGTTCGCGCATTTCCCCGCATCGTCAAACTCAATTCGCCTTCCAATATGACGTGGGCGGAGTCTCCCATATGAACGTGGTCCGGATAAAATGCGTTTGGGGCGTCCTGCCAGACATATACGGTCGAGAACCCCTCTCTTGCCAATTGCCGGCTATATTGACTCTCACTCGACATAGAGCCTCCTGGAAACTTTCATTGCGGATTCGAATCGGAGGAGGAACTCGCGGGCGGCGCGTGGTGGTGAACGCCCGCAAGTATTGGTGTGCAGCGGAGGAAGAAATTGTCCCGGTCGATTTATTGGGCGTCAGGACCTTGGTCCAATGGTTCTGCCTTTCGTATTTCAAGAGCGTGGCCCTGCTTGACCGTATAGTCCGAGGGAACTTGGAACAGGGTCTCGTCCGGCTCGGTGCGCTGGATGTTGGTGAGTTGATAGACGGAGTCACCGACCATTGGATCGGTGTGCTTCAGAAGAATAACGGTTTGCAAATCCGGCGAATACCACCTCTCGACTGTGATTGTAATCGGCTTCTCATTGCCGATTTCACCCGCCGGGATGGTCCGGATCGTTCGCGTTCCTTCGGCGCTTACGCCGTTGATCGTCTGGGTGCCCAACGATACGGTCGTCGTCTCCTTCTGAAGTTCCGCGGAGAGCGACGTCCCAAAGCGGCCTCGCGGCCCCAAGTCACTTCCGGACCGCAGGCGCATTTCGTGCGCTACTTTGCGGTTCGCATCGAGAACATAGCGCGTCCCCGCCACAGGATCGCTGATGAACGTCGTGCGAGGCGGCTGTTTTCCTGAAGCGGCCCACGGTCCAATCGCCGGCAGAGTCACATCCCGGCGAACGCGCCCCTGGCTGTCTCGGGCAAAGCTCCCGGTCGTGTCTCGTACGATGCGATTTCCGTCTCCGAGAGTCTGCGTGGTTTCCTGCGAAATCGTCGCTGTGAAGGGAGCCCCTGTCACCACCTTCTGATCGAACGGCCCTTCAAAGCTCACGAAGCCGATCCCGCCATCCAGTCCCATGGGGCCCGGCCCGGTCCTTTCGAAAAAAAACACATTGGGACCCGGCGGCGGTGGAGGAGGAGCCTCACTCGATTGCGCCCAGGCCGCCGAAGCGCACAACCAGGCTGCGCCCATCACGGCCGCGCCGACCACGCTTCTGAGGAGGAAACTCTTCATAGGTCCTTCCTTTCGACAACCAAATCGGCTGAACTTCAATTGGTCTCCGTCTGCGCCACCAGGCGAATGGCTTCCGGCGTTCCATCCTCATCGAGGAGCAAATCGGCCGAAACGTCTCCCGACGACCCGGCATAAAGCGTCCGTACACCCAGGGATTCGAGCGCCTCAGGGGTCAAAATCACGCGAACCACCTCTCCCCCTTCCATCCGCGACGTGGAATCCGCGTAGGGAAGCGGGATAAAGGCAGCCTCTTCGGCTTCCGCCGGTATAGGTGTCGCAGCTTGGTGCAGCGAAGCCTGCTGCGGCGTTCCCGCAGCCGGAGCAGTTTCCGTCTTATTTGCCGCGGCCGACAATTTGGCGGGCGAAGAACTCGCGGGCGATGCCGGCGCCGGAGTTACGAGCGTGCGGTTGGTCGCGTTTGCAACGTGCTCAGGCGAGCCGTGCTTTGTCGGAATGCGCCCGGTCAGATAAAGGCTCGCGGCCAGCGCAAATGCAGCCGCTACGCCAAGCGCCGCCAATTGCCAGCTTATCTTTCGAGCGCGTTTGCCGTCGCGGTTTTCGCGAAACTCCTTGAGGAGGAGCGATTCAATTCGCGGAGCCGCCGTCTCAGCCCGCGCGGAACCAGCCAGCGCTCGCAGGTTCATATCGAGCGATTCCGACTCCGTCAGCAGAAGTCCGCATTTCGGACAAACCTCCGCATGCGCCAGCGCGGATTCGCGCAACGCCGAAGGGAGGACTTCCGCCCGGTCGAGATCGGCGACGATTTCCTCGAACAAATGGCAATTGATCGAAATTTTGGAGACGCTCATTCGCCCACCACCGATGCGCGAATCACGGGCCGCCTTTCGCGCAATTTTTCCATCAGCAGAGCCCGCGCCCGGTGCAACCGCGACCGAACTGTTCCCACCGGACAATCGAGCGCCGTGGCGGCCTCTTCATAACTCATCCCTTCGAGATCGCACAGCACGACGGCCTCTCGGTATCCTTCTGGAAGGGAATTGACCGCTTGCCGGACCCTCGCGATGGTTTCAAACGATGCGGGGTTGGAATCGTGGTCCACTTGCGATTCCTCGTAGGCATCCGGCAGCGGCACCAGCCTCTGTTCCTGGCCCCAACGCTTGCGCAATTGGTTTCGCGCAATCCCGAAAAGAAATCCGCCGAGCGTTCCGCGCTTCGGGTCGAAATTTTTCGCGTTGTGAATCAACGCCATGAAAACCTCTTGCGTCACATCCTCGGCAATCGCTCGGTTTCCGCTCATGTGCAAGGCGAACCGGAAAATCGCCGGATGGTTCCGGCGATACAATCGCCGGAAGGCATCTTCGTCGCCCGCCATGGCAAGTCGCAGCAGGCCGTCGTCGGTCCGATCGATCGGCTGACTCATTTCCGTATAAGTATGACGGCCCTGGTTGCTTCTCGTTACATATTGCCATCGGCGGGCGGCTAAGTTCCCGAATCTTATAGCCCGTACGAGCTCTCATCTACTCCCCCGAGACCCTTCTCCACCGTTGGTTTCCTGTCCTTGACCAAAGAGCCTTGTTTCAATACCGTAGGGGCCAGCCGACTTTGTCCGGACAGGTGCGCGCGGCAATCCGGTCCTGTCCCATCGTTGAACCCCGACGCCCACCCAGGAGGGCCTATGCAAGAGTTTGACCCGAAGGTCCTGAATGAGAAGCCGATTCCTCCTCCCGATGATTTTAGCAAACGGGCGCGAGTGAAGTCGCTCGACGACTATCGCGAATTGTATGGCCATGCCAGTGAGAAGCCGGATGAATTCTGGGCGGAGCAAGCCAAGCTGCTCCACTGGTTCGAGCAGCCCAAGCAGATCCTGGAATGGACGCCGCCTCACGCCAAATGGTTCCTCGGCGGAAAGCTGAACGTTTCCTATAACTGCCTCGATCGGCATCTCGAGAAAAACGCCAACAAGCCCGCCCTGATGTGGGAAGCCGAGGACGGCTCGACTTTGCAGCTTACGTACGCGGAATTGCACGAGCGTGTTTGCCGGTTCGCCAGTGCGCTTGAGGCTTTGGGAGTCGAGGCCGGAAATTGCGTCGCGATTTACATGCCCATGATTCCCGAGCTCCTCATCGCCATGTTGGCTTGCGCGAGGATTGGCGCGGTTCACTCCGTCGTTTTCGGCGGATTTAGCGCCGTTGCCTTGGCGGACCGGATTGCGGACGCCAAAGCCAAAATTCTCGTCACCGCCGACGGCGGCTACCGCCGCGGGAAAATCGTCCCGCTCAAGGAAACCGCGGACGCCGCGTTGAAATCTTGTCCCACAATCCAGAAAGCGGTCGTTGTGAAGCGGACCGGCGAGCCCGTCGCCTGGCAGGAGGGCCGCGACGTCTGGTGGCATGAACTCGAGGAAAAAGGAGCGAAGGATTTCCCCGCGCCCCCCTTCAATTCCGAACATCCCCTCTTCATCCTGTACACCAGCGGGACCACCGGTAAGCCGAAGGGAGTCTTGCACACATCGGCGGGATATTTGCTCGGAGCCACGTGGACTACGCGATTGGTCTTCGACCTTCGCGAAGACGATGTCTACTGGTGCACGGCCGACATCGGCTGGGTCACCGGCCACAGCTACATTGTTTACGGTCCGCTCGCCAATGGCGCCAGCATCGTGATGTATGAAGGCGCGCCGGACTTTCCCCGCCGCGACCGTTTTTGGGAAATCGTGGACCGTTACAAAGTCTCGATCTTCTACAGCTCCGCCACCGCCGTTCGCGCCTTTATGTCTTGGGGCAAGGACTGGATCGACAGCCACAAATTAACCAGCCTGCGACTCCTGGGCACGGTCGGTGAGCCGATCAACCCGGCCGCCTGGAAATGGTATTTCGAGGTCATCGGCAAGGCGCGCTGCCCGATTGTCGACACGTGGTGGCAGACGGAAACCGGCGCCATTATGATTTCGCCTTTGCCGGGCGCCACCCCGGCCAAGCCCGGCTCCGCTACCTTGCCGCTTCCCGGCGTAGCAGCGCGTGTCGTGAACCTCAAAAACGAGCCCGTCGCTCCCGGTGAAACCGGATATTTGACGATTCAAAAGCCATGGCCTTCCATGCTCCGGACAATCTACGGCGACGACGAACGCTATGCCCGTGAATATTGGGGCCGCATTCCTGGCGTTTATTTCGCGGGTGACGCCGCGCAGTGCGACAAGGACGGATATATCTGGGTTCTCGGGCGAGTGGACGACGTCATTAAAGTGGCGGGACACAGGCTGAGCTCGATGGAAATTGAGAGCGCGTTGGTAAGCCATCCGGCAGTGGCGGAGGCGGCCGTGGTCGCTCGGCCCGACGAAATCAAAGGTGAGGCGATCGTCTGCTTTATCACGCTGCGAGCGGGCCAGAAACCCAGCAAGGATCTCCGCTCGGCCCTGGCCGATCACATCGCGCTGACCATCGGCACCATCGCGCGTCCGGCCGAAGTTCGATTCGCCGACATCCTTCCCAAGACGCGCAGCGGCAAAATCATGCGGCGTCTCCTCCGCGAAGTCGCCCAGAAAGGTGGAATATCCGGAGACATTTCCACGCTTGAAGACCTCTCCGTCATCGAGCGTTTGGCCAAGGCCAAGGGCCAGGAGGAAGAGTGATCCTACGGGGATGACATGGCGCGCGCTTCAGCGGGCTCTCTCAGGATCATCGGCAGCGGATATTCTTGCAGGCGTGCGCTCTCCGCGACGGGCAGCGGATTCAATTGGATTCCCATCTGGTTCGGCTCCAGCACTCGCATGACGCATCCCGAGGCGCTCAGCGGCTTCGTGTCCGGGGACAAACTCAGTGTAATTTGAACTGTGGAGCCCTTCGGAAGTGTGCCGGAGGTTTGGACCAGCAAACCGTTCAAGCTGATGTCGAGCGTTTCGCCGGTCAATTCCAGTTTTGACCCGCTCAGTTTCACTTTGCTTCGCAGAGGTATCCGCCGGAACCTCCTCCGCTCATGCTCGATCGCTCCTTGCATGGCCCGAATGAGCTTCAGCAAACGGCTCTTATCGATCGGCTTGTACAGGAAAAAACTGGCGCCCGCCGAAAACCCCTCGGAAACGGCCGAAGTCGCCGCATCGTCGCTCAGCAAAATAATGGGAGTCATTTGATTCAGGCCCGACGAACGCGCCATCCTTGAGAGTTCGATCCCGTCCGGGGATGCCATCCGCAAATCGAACATTGCGACCACGAATTTTTCCTTTTGCAGGTAGCCGGGAGCCTCCGAACTTCTGGAAAGAGTGAACACTTCCATCCCGGTCGCGCCCAAAAGAGTCTGAATCAGTCCGAAAACCGCGGGATCGTCGTCCACCACCAGTGCGCGCCCCGTCATATTTTCCTCCGGAATCTATATCGGCTCTGGAGGGAATTACTGGAGCGATATTCTAAGTGTCTCGTCTCGCGGCCTTTGGGGACGGGATCCGCTGGAAGTCGAATGTCTCTTGACCGCCGGCTTTGCAAGCGGCCCAAATATGGTTCACTCCGTAAATTCTGCCGTGCCGATCGTCAGCCCTTTTCAGGACGCATCATCTTGGCCGCCATCTGGGTCACAAATCGTCGCGGGACCACCCGCTCGCACTCCATCATCACCCGGTTCATCGGTCCCGAAATGACATAGCTCTTTCCCTTTGCCATTCCCGCCAATCCCACCCGCGCGACTTTTTCCGCCGTTTCCGCCACCTTGAACGCGCGGTCCGGCTGTTTGGCCACTTCTTGAAATTCTGTCGTAGTCGGCCCGGGGCAAAGCGCGCAAACCTTCACTCCTTGCGGACGCACTTCCTCGGAAAGCCCTTCCGCGAACAGCAGGTCGAACGCCTTTGTCGCCGCATAGACGGTGTTGAATGGGACCGCCTGGAACGCGGCCGTGGACGCCACGATCAACACATATCCGTGCCGCCGTTCCACCATTCCGGGCAAGTAAAGTCGCGTCAATTGAACGACGGCCGTGCAGTTGACCTGAATCATCTCCGCCATTTTTTCCGAGGCAATTTCGTGGGTATACCCAAATGCGCCAAAACCCGCGTTATTCACCAGAAGCTCGATCTCCAGATTCCTTTTCGACGTGTAGTCGAAGATCTCGCCGGTGGCTTCGGGCTTCGTCAGGTCAGCCGTAACCACCACTGCCTGAATTTTGTGTTTGGCAGTGAGGCCCGCGGCCAGTTTTTCAAGGCGCTCCGCCCGTCGTGCGGTGAGCACCAGATTTGCCTCTCCCGCGGCCAGCTCTTCTGCCAGCGCCCAACCAATTCCCGCGCTCGCTCCCGTAATCAGGGCCCATTTTCCCGCCCATGTCCTGTTGGGTTTCCGCATTACTTCCTCCTGTCTCTATAGGAGAGGCATGAAACCACAAACCGGACCAGTTCGGAAACGGGAATTCGCTTAGGAGGGAAACAGCGGACCTGGACGGACTAGGCGCCGTCGGCCCGGCGTAGCAGGACTGTGTTCCGGAGCCGCTCGCCCTGCTTTTTGAGGTTTTCGAGCAAACGCTTGGCCCAGACAAACTCCGCCGCCAGGACACCCAATGCCACAAAGATGGTGACCCAGCCCGGACCCGGCGTTATGAGCATCACCACGCCGGCAGCGAGCAAAGTGAATCCAAACACGATCTTCATATACCGCTTTGCCTGTTGGAGCGTCTCAATCCACATCAACTTCTCTCCGCCCGACTCTTCGCCAAGCCTTCCTATCGGCTACATTCCGCCTACCATTAGGATGCTTCAATATGAAGTTTGGTCTCGCCTCTCTCTCGTTTGTAGTTTCCATGCACGAATGGGGCCAGACTTTCTGGTCGTGGCCGGCTCGTGAGTTCACCAACTCCTTGCTGTGGCTAATCCCTCCACCGATAATGGGTCGGCGAATTCAGCCGCGGATTCGCTCTACGCACAAATCAATACGGGGGCAGGAATGGAACTCTCAACTGTGAAAATGCAAATTCCCGAAGGCGCCAATATCATTCTGGGGCAAGCCCATTTCATCAAGACGGCCGAGGATATTTACGAAGCGGTTCTCAACACTGTGCCGGGCGGGAAATTCGGGGTTGCTTTCAATGAGGCTTCCGGACCCTGCCTGATTCGAACCGAAGCCAACGATGAGGAGCTGCGATCCGCTGCCGTCGCCAACGCCCGTTTAATTGGCGCCGGACACGTCTTTGTGCTTCTGCTCCGCCAGGCCTATCCAATCAACCTTTTACATCGCTTGCGCGACTGTTTCGAGGTTTGCTCGATATACTGCGCCACAGCAAACCCGTTGGAAGTGATCGTCGCCCAGACCCCGCAGGGCCGCGGCGTGATGGGAGTCGTGGACGGCAATTCGCCGAAGGGCGTTGAAGGACCTGAGGAGACACGGCAGAGGCGTGAGTTTGTGCGCAAAATCGGATACAAACTTTAGGAACGCAGGCCGCTCGTGGGATTTCCAACTTCGGCAGGGGGATCGTAGCGATGAAATTGGCAGCTCGCCGCATCTCACCCGGCCACCTGCAACGCCCTCGGCCGAGTTCGCTCCAACCCAGGCTTCAGATTAGAACTTGAAAACGACCCCAGCCGAAAACTTCGGGCTGTACTGCGTCGTTCCATAAAAGGTCGTCCCTACCATGTCCGCCGCCAGCCGGTATGCGAACCGGTGATGGTGCGCGTTAATGTCCACGCCGCCGCCCACTTGGTAGGCGAGAGAGTCCGTGCCGCCATAGGGTGTCTTCAGATTGAAGCACGACCCGCCCACCATCCCGTGGCCCCACAATTCGATGCCGTGCCCGGCCGACCACCGTACACGTGGACCTCCTCCGCCAAAGCAGCCGTGAGCCGTATACGGTCCCTGCGAACCCCAGCCCGATGCGAACTCGCCATCCAGCCCGAACCAGTCGGTGATGTAGTACTGCATCGAGACGTTGAACCCGTTCAAATTCTGTGTAATTGAAGGGATTTCGTAAAACCGGTAGAAGGTATATCCGATGTAGACTTCCATCGAGTATGTCTGGAAAACGCCATACACACCCTGCGGCGGTGCCGGGGAGGCTGCGGGTGCCGGTTCGGAAAGTCCCAGCGTATCGGTTGGGTGAGGAGCGGGCGAGCTCAGAAAGGGAACAGGATCCGCTGCCGGAAGCGGTTCGACAGCCAAGGTCGAATCCAGCTTGACGGTGGGTGCTGTCAACAGCTGCTCATTCCCCACGTTGACCTGCGCGCCAGCCGAACAGGTCCATACGAGTAAAAACCCGACCAAACCAAGAACGTATTTCATCGTTCTTTCCCCCAGATTCTTACCTGCGCCCAGAATGGCCCCCCTTAATTTGCCGGAGAAGCCGTTGACTGTCCACTCATTTTGTTTGAAAAGCTGCCTGTGCTGCAATTTGCCCCATGATTTCCCCAACGGTAAGAACACGCGGATTTGACTCTTGACTCGGTGCGCGCATTTGATATGCTTTTCTCGCTGCCTAATCAGCAGCGCTTATCCAGAGTGGCTGAGGGGACAGGCCCGACGACGCCACAGCAACCTGGTGCAATTGCCAAGGTGCTAATTCCTGCCCAGTAGGGGAGAGATAAGATCCTCGGCTGACCGGCTCACGGTCTTTCGAAGATTCAACTCCCAAACTGAATTTGCAGTGGGCGTGCAGCTATTGCGCTTGTCGCACTGGCTCATGCTCCTGGCCGGCGCATTCGCGCTGGGCGTGGCATTGCCATATGGCAACGCGCATCCAGCGCTCGAATCGCCTGGGCGAAGCCCATTTCGGAAGCCTGCCGTACCCGCGGGACTCTTCGAAGGCCGGAAAAAATTTGGGAACGACTTGAGAGTTGAGAAAGGAGCCGCACCATGAAGTTTGCCACCAAGACGATTCATTCCGGGCAGCCTTCCGACCCTGAAACGGGCTCGTTGATCGCCCCAATCTTTCAGACCACTACCTACGAACAGGATTCGCCCGGGCAGGATAAGGGTTTCAATTATTCCCGCACGAATAATCCCACCCGCCAGCGCCTCGAGGATGTCATCGCTTCTCTCGAAAATGTCAGCCATGCCGCTCTCTTCGCTTCCGGGCTGGCCGCGGAAAACGCCGTTCTCCAGGCCTATCTCCGCCCCGGCGACGAAATCATCATCCCGCCCGACGTCTACGGCGGCACCTACCGAATTCTCAATCGCGTCTTTCAGCCGATCGGCGTCGTCATTCGCCAGATTGATATTGCCAACGAAGCCGCATTCGACGCGGCCCTCTCGACGCGCACCAAAATCGTCTGGCTGGAATCGCCCACCAATCCGCGCTTGCTGATCTACGATATCGCCGCCGTCTCCAGGAAAGCGCATGCCCAGGGCGCCCTCGTTGTCGTGGACAATACCTTCGCGACGCCCTATTTCCAGCAGCCGTTTGCCCTCGGCGCCGACATTGTCGTCCACAGCGTGACCAAGTACATCGCGGGACATTCCGATACGATTCAGGGCGCTGCCTTGGCCAAGGACCCCGCTATCTTCGAGCCCATCAAGTTTCTTCAGAACGCCACCGGCGGAGTTCCTTCGCCGTTTGATTGTTGGCTCACGTTGCGCGGCTTGAAAACCCTGGAACTCCGCATGGAGCGCCACGCGCAAAATGCCGCCGCGATTGCTTCGGCGCTTTACGGCCATCCGCTCGTTCGCCGCGTCTATTTCCCCGGCTTGCCGAGTCATCCCGGCCACGAAATTGCCAAGAAGCAGATGACCGGATTCGGCGGCATGGTCTCGATCGAAATTGACGGCACGATCGAGGAGGTCGCCGCTTTCGCGTCCTCGCGTCGCTATTTCACTCTCGGCGAAAGCCTCGGCGGGGTGAAAGCCTTGCTCTGCCATCCCGCTACCATGACTCACGCTTCCATTCCTCCCGAAGCCCGGGCGGAGTTGGGATTGTCCGATTCGCTGCTTCGGTTGTCCCCGGGATGTGAAAATGCCGGCGATTTGGTGGAAGATTTACAGGAAGGGCTCGCCGAACTCGAAACGTCCCGGGCGAGCGGAAGGGTGACCGCGGCAAGTGCCCGTTAGTTCTTCATCTCCGGGCGCGGAAAGATTCGCTTCCCGTCCGCGCATTGACGTCGGCATCCTCGGCGCCACCGGCACCGTCGGCCAGCAATTTGTCGCCTTGCTGGCGGATCATCCGTGGTTTCGCGTCACTTGGCTGGCCGCCAGCGAGCGCTCCGCCGGGAAATCCTACGGCGATCTTCCTTGGCGTCTTTCCGAGCCGCTACCCGCCCACGTCGCGAAGCTGACGGTCGAACCGCTAAAAGCGGGCCTCGGTCCTCAACTCGTCTTTTCGGCTCTCGATTCTTCCGTCGCCGGCGAAGCCGAAGCTGAATTCGCCGCCGCGGGACATTGGGTCGTATCCAACGCGCGCAATCACCGCATGGATCCGCTCGTCCCGCTTCTGATCCCTGAAATCAATCCGGACCATCTCCGGCTCGTGCCCTTGCAGAAGCAAAAGAAAAATTGGAAGGGCGCGATCGTCACCGATCCCAACTGTTCGACCATAGTCCTTTCCATCGCCCTTGCGGCTCTCCGCCAGTTCGATTTACAGCGCGTCCTGGTCACCACCCTGCAAGCGCTTTCGGGCGCCGGATATCCCGGCGTCGCTTCCCTCGACGCCACCGCCAACGTCATCCCCTTCATTGACGGTGAAGAACCGAAGCTGGAATCCGAGGCCAAAAAAATCCTGGGCCGTTTCTCTTCCGGCTCGATCGAGCATCACCCCGTCACGATCAGCGCCACCACCACTCGCGTCCCCGTCGTCCACGGCCACACCGAATCCGTTTCCGTCGAGTTCGGGCAGAACCCTTCTCGCGACGACATTCTCGCCGCTTTCCGCGATTTTTCCGGGCCGCCGCAAAAGCTTGGCCTGCCCAGCGCTCCTCCTCGTCCCGTCGTTTATCTCGACCAGCCCAACCGCCCGCAGCCTCGGCTGGATGTCGACCGCGACGGCGGGATGTCCATTCAGGTTGGCCGCCTCCGGCCCTGCCCCGTCCTCGGCCATAAATTCGTATTGCTCGGCCACAACGTCATCCGCGGCGCTGCCGGCGCGGCCATTCTCAACGCCGAACTCATGGCCGCCGACGGCATGCTCGATTGACGGTGTCGCTCACATTCTTGAATGGATCGCCTTTCAGGTTCGCAATTTCAACTCTCCGCTTTTTCGCTGGAACGGCTTCTTTGAGCCCACGAGCGCACACGAATCCTCAAACAGTTTTCCGGCGCCACGCACACACCCTCCGGATAACCGCTCTCTCGATGTCTGATTCAGCGGCGTCTTTCCTGCCTGCTCTTTCTATTCGGCGTCGGTAACTTTGCCCTTCACGAATGTGACTTTGAGGTCCTTATACACGTAGATTTGTTTTGCACCCAAGTTGATGATTTTCTCAGGTTGTCCCAGTATCGCCGTCACCTGGTCCGGCGTTTGGCCCATCTCAACTGTAGCCGGAGGTGCGGCAGGGGGCGGAGGTGCTGCCGGAGCCGCGGGAGCCGCCTGAGCTTGGGCCGCCGCTGGTTGCTGATTGGCATCTCCCCCGGCGGGTGCCGGCTGCTGGTTCCCTGAGTCGCCGGAGTTCGCGGAATCATCCGGTTGAACTTTCAAGACTTCGCCGACCGTGCTGAGCACCTTGTCGGGAGGTGGCATTGCGCCGCGCGGGAAAATAAACTTGAGCGTCGAGTAATACCGAACGTCGCTGTAGGGGTCGCTGAATAATGTGAAAACCACGCCGTCGGGCTCCACATCGATTTTCGTCACCCAGAATTTCTCTCCCGTCACAAATGTTCTCATCTGCACGTTGTTGGGCGTCGGGTGCCCGATAAAGCTTCCAAATCCCTGGAATTTCTGGTGCACTCCGAATGCTCCCTCTGAAAGCTTTCCGTCCTTATAAGTGTTTTGTGGCGGGATTTGCGTCGTGGTGCTGTACATCAGGAGTTTATCTTTTTGCAGCACCAACACGGCCCCCGCGGTCACGATGTCGCTCTTGTCATCGGTCGTCTTCGTCAGGGCGTACTGCGCTTCCAATTGGCTTTCCAAAGAGCCGGAAGCCGCGTCTTGCGCCCGCGCGGCGAACCCCGGAAAAATTCCTGCGCCTGCCAGGATTGTAATGAGCGCCAAAATCCCGAATCTTGCCTTCATTGAAAAATCCTCCCCTGGGCCGGCAAGCCCGTCAGTTCTGTCGAAAATTTTGTCTTTGAGGATTGCATTTCAGCTTCGCCGGGCTTCGGAACGGAAACGCCTGTGGCGTCAGCCATGACGTTCCCGTCCCGGTTGCCCGTTCGAGTTGGCAGCCTTCGCAACCTGTCGCAGTTAAAGCCCGACTAGTCGCTGCTGCCCGTAGAGCTTGCTTCCTGTTGCGCTTCCCCTTCCGCTTTGTCCGCGTCCGCCTGCTGGCTCGCCAGCTGCTCCTTCACATCCGAGTCGGGCTGCACTTGGCCGTCCGGGTTCGCATGGCCCCCGGCGGCGGGAGCCGATGGCAAGCCGTTCTTCCCTTGGTTGTCCGCCAGGTTCTTCAGGCCCGAATCCAGTTGCTCGCGGAAGTGGTTGTGCATTTCCTGAAGATCGTCGACGCTCATCGCCACTTGCGATCCCGATGGGCAATCCGACTTCTGGCTGGCGCTCACCAGCACCTTCACGTCCTTGTTCGCATCGGGGGTGTCCTCAATCCGTGTGACCACATCTCCCGGGGACAATGAGCAGTCCTGTCCATTGGGTCCCGGCTCGCTGAGGACTGTGCTGACGATAAACGTTCGATGATTCGGATCCAGCGCCGCTGGCGTTTCTTCGGGCGGTGTCGCGTCTGCCGTGGATGCGGTGTCTTGGGCGGGCGCCGCCTGGGCCGCCGGAGCCGCGGTTGGTGCCGGCGCCGCCGCTGCGCTTTGCTCCGCGGCCAGTTGAGCCTTCACTTCATCGGCGATCGCTTGCTTCACCTCCGGAGTGAGCGCTACCCCTCCGCCTCCTCCGTCTGGGGTTTGCGCGCTCGCGTCGGATTGCGCTTGTGCGTGCGCTTGCGCGGCTGCTGCGGCATTGGCATTCGCTGCCGCTTGCGCGTCATACGCCGCCTGCAGGTTTTGGCTGATGATGTAATCCGTCATCCACAAAGCCGCCGTCGCGTACACAGGGTATGGATTGAAATAGTAGCCGTAGTATCCGTACCACGGCGCTCCTCCCCACCCCCATGAGTAAACGACAGGCGCAGCCCATGGATTGTAGGCCCAGCCGTAGAATGCCGGACGATAGTAGTAGGGCGGCACATACCCGTAATAGTAGCCTCCGTGGTAGTAGTAACCCCGGTAGCCGTAGGCGTAGGCTCGCCCGTGGTAGTAATACGTCCGCCGCATATACGGTCGCCCGTCTCGTCCGCGATAGGGATGTTCCGCGTAACCGCCGTGCCGCCCCATGCTGACCAGCCGGCCATGATCCGGAAGCCGCGACTCCACTCTTCGGCTTCCATTCGGCCCTCGATCGATCCGCGTCCCATTGGCGGTTCGGATTGACGTCACTCTGCCGTTCGCGCCGACTCGCGCTGTCGCTCCGCTTCTCGTCGTCACCGTTCTCGTCGGTGGATGCGCTGCGCCCGGCGCGCCGGTTCTCCCGGCCGATGTCGTTCCTCCCTTGGCGCCGCCTGTCGTTTCACCCGTCCTGGCTGAAGTGGTTGTCGCATGGCTCCCACCGGTGGTCGTCACGCCGCCGTGATTCGCGGTCGTCACGCCGCCGTGATTCGCGGTCGTCACGCCGCCGTGATTCGCGGTCGTCACGCCGCCGTGATTCGCGGTCGTCACGCCGCCGTGATTCGCGGTCGTCACGCCGCCGTGATTCGCGGTCGTCACGCCGCCGTGATTCGCAGTCGTCACGCCCTCGCCGTGATTCGCGGTCGTCGCGCCGCCGGGCCGTTCCGCTGAAGATGTCGGATGCGATGCTGCGGGCGCATGAGGAGCCGGGGCAGCGGGTCGAGGCGCGCTGCTTGGCTTCTTCGATTGGCCCATCGCATAGCCGGGAAACAAGATGAGGCTGAAAAGCAGGAGCCACTTCGTCAAACTGTTAAACCCGGGCCGGGTGCATGTCATTGAACTCTCCTCCTTAAGCTGAATTCCGTCGAACGCCCTTCCCCTGGGAACGTGCCCTTCTTGAACCCTCGCGGCCGTTTCCGTTTTCCATTCCAAGCAACTTTCTTCATCTGTGTCCCGCGCTCCTCACTGCCAGACGAGCAAACGCATTGTCGTCCGCTGAATCGAGACGTTCTTTTCAGGCGAGCGAATTTTCCGTGAACGCCGGCTATTCAAAAGCATTCGGCCTGTAACACCCATTCTCTTTTTGGAGCCACTCAAGTCGTGGATGGGAGACCCCGTGCTGGCGTGCTCTGTTAACAACATTTCATCCCTTCGGCACAGATTTGCCCAGCTGGCTTTCTCACCGTGCCGGAGCGTGAGGGGTCGGTCGGTTTCGAAACATGAAAAAGACAACGTGAATGAGGTGAAACCGCTATCTCGCGGCTCTCTGGATTTTCCAGCCGTCCTGTTCGGAAACTGTGCAGCTCCCGCTCAACCTTTATTGGGGCCCAATGGCGCGAAAACTTTCTTTGACAGCCACCAAGGACTTTCTTTTCTTGGGAAATGTATTGTGCAAGAACATAGGCCCGCCGCCCGTCTCTGTCAAGCGCCTTAACCTTGCGAGGGGTTCGAGCCTTTCAATCCGCCTCGCTCCCACCGGAATGAAGCGCCGCTGGTTCGGAAGGCTCCCTCGCTCGATCGCATCGTCTCGCCCGCTTCGCCTTTGTTTTTTCGGAGTGCGGCGAGCTCTCGCCGCTATGCCTTTCCCGTTGTTGTCTGCTCGTAGGGGCACGACATGTCGTGCCCGTCCGCCTTTGTCTATTTGGAGTGCAGCGGACTACCTGCCGCAGGCAGGAGACTCTTTGGTTTGTAGGCCGCGGCTTTAGCCGCGGCAAAAAAAGCAGCCCGCCTGCGCCTGCCGCTTGCGCAGTTCTCTTGCGCAACTCTTCGCCTTTTCCTTCGCGCAGCCGTTTATCTCAAATGTGAGCTTGGCGATGCCTTCGCTTTCCATTGCGCTGGTGTCTCGTCGGCTTCGCCGTTGTCCCTGCCGGCGCTTTGGCCTTCGTCAGGGCACGACTTCAGTCGTGCCGATTTCCCCGCTGCTCGGCCGCGGCTTCAGCCGCGGCAAAAAAAGCAGGCGTCCCGCGCCTGCTGCTTGCGCAGGTTTCTTGCGCAACTCTTCGCCTTTTCCTTCGCGCAGCCATTTATTTCGAATGTGAGCTTGGCGATGCCTTCGCTTTCCTTTGCGCTGGCGTCTCGCCGCTTTGCCTTTCCCGTTGTTGTCCGCTCGTAGGGGCACGACATGTCGTGCCCGTCAGCCTTTGCCTATTGGGGTCGCGGCGGACCTCCCGCCGCAGGTAGGCTTGTCTGGAGCAGGCAGGCCTGCCCGCCGTAGGCCGGCTTGCCCGCCGTAGGCCGGCGACTCTTCGGTTTGTAGGCTGCGGCTTCAGCCGCTGAGGCAATCTCGCCCCCGCCATTATTTTTTGGAGAAGTGCGGCGAGCTCTCGCCGCTTTGCATTGAGTGCCGCGCCCTGCGCGGTTCAAACGGGTTTGCGATCCGCCAGAACCAAATAGCTGGGCACATGGACTCTTGAACATGAGCGAAGGTATGTAAATGGCGTCGAGAAAGAAACGGATCCTGGCGATTTGGGCCCAATCTTCGCGGCCTCCTGACCGGGGGTCTCAAAGCGACATCGCGCGAAAATCAGTTCACGGATCGGACGGATGCCGGCGGGATCAGCACAAGCATGCAACCAGGGAGTTCCGGCTCGCAGTCCAGGATGGCGCGGCGGAGGATCTTTGTCGGGTGACTATCGGGAAAGACTGCGCAGATCTTCCCCGACGGCAAGATTTCACCCGCATTGCGCAATTCCTCCGACCCGCTGATGAATTTCATTCCCGTGAGCCTTGGCCCCGGCTCAAAGACCAGGAAAAATTCCGCGCTGGCATGCTCCTTCGGCTTTCGCGGAAAAGGCGTGAGCTTGAAGGTGCGAAGATCTTGAAGAGACGGTCCCTCCTCAATCCCGCGTTGTGAAGTGCTCCCCTGCGCGCGCAAAGCATCCATTCGCTCCTGGGTACCATCGGGCGCATTGTGCGTATCAAGGGTTTCCTGGTAAGCAATCATCGCCTCGCGTTTCTTTCCTTGCTTCTCGTACGCCTGGCCCAGATGGTCGCCGCTCACGGGAAATTGCGACAACAGCCACGCAGCGTTTAAGTACGTCACCGCTTGATCGTAATGCCCCAGCCGGAATTGCACCCACCCGAGTGTGTCCCAATTTGCGGCAAGTTCTAACATCATTCGTGGGTCAGTCGGCTTCAGTGCGTCGATGGAAATTTTCGCGGTGGCGTCCTCTTCGTCCCCAACCGCTTTCTGTGCATATTTTAGCGCCTCGTCGAGGTGGATATTGTCTTCGGCGAAGTCATAAGCCACCAGATTGTTCATGAATTCGCTGGTGTCCATGGTGATCGCCTTCTCCATGTCCGCCACTCCCTTTTCCGGTTGATTGTCGCGGACGTAAGCCTCGCCAAGCATTTCCAGGAGCGTCGCGTCGTTCGGCTTGCCTTCGCGTGCCTTTTCATATTCCGGGATGGCTTCGGCGTAGCGCTTTTGCTCATTGTAAAGATTGCCCAATGCGGCATGCACATCTGGATTGTCAGGCTCGCTCTTTTCGAGGATCTTCCATATCTCAATCGCATCGTTTGTCCGGTGAGAAAACGTCAACATCGCCAGCACCATGCTCGCGTCGGTTATCGTCGCGGGATCGAGCACAGCAGCCTTCTTCCAATCCTCCACGGCCTTGTCGATGTTGTGGAGCTGGAATTCCGAATCGCCCAGCGCTGTCCAGCCGCGTCCGAATTTGGGATCCTTCTCAACCGACTGTTGAAATAGCTCGTGCGCTCCGGGGATGTCTTGCCGAGTCCAGGCATCACGGCCTTGGTCATACAAGCCTTGCGCCTCAGGATTTCCTGCCGTATCGGTCGCGGCCGCCCAAACGGATCGAAAGACCGGAATGTACGTCGTCGAGTCGTTCACGATCGCCTTCTCAAACGCCCGGTAAGCCGAAAATTGCGCCGGATCCACTTTGCGAGCTTTGGTCACCAAATCGCGCTCCACCTTGAAGCTTCCGCCGATGTATGAGTAAGTCGAATGGTAGTCTGCGAAGCTCTGGGAAAGATTCACGGGCGGAGGAAGCTGCGGGTCGGCGCCCGGAGGCAAGACGAGCGACGCCTCGTATTTCAGTTCGGTCGGAGGTCCCAGGTCGATTGGCTTCGGGTGGCCCTCCGTCTCTGATGGTGCCTCGGGAAGGAACATGGGAGGGAAGGGCGGCGTGATTCGTTTGTTCTCCCAGTCCGAATATTCTTTTCGCGTGTATTTGTACTCGATATGGAAGGGAACGTTCGTGTCGTCGGGTGAGGTCGCGGAGACTTCGCTCACCGTTCCTCCAAACCCCAGATTGGACGACACCTTCTGCATGACATCCTTCCACTGCGGCTGTGCCTCCTGTCGGAGCAGCATCCGGTAAATCAGTTCGGAATCTCCGCGGAACGTCATTTGCATTTTGCTTTCGAGCGTTCCATCGGCCCCCAGTGATCCGTCCGCCACGAAATGAAAGTAGGAGTGAAACGGCGGGTCAAGAGGAGTTTCCACGAGCTGCGTGGGCCCCGTGTCGGGAACGACAAAAGCATTCTTTCCCCGCAACTCTTCGATCAAGTACCCGTAAGGCGCCACCTCTGGAGTCGTGTCCAGGAATAGAAATCCCTGGCCCTGCGGAACGGCCGTAATTACGTGGTCGAATTGCGCGGGGCTCGGAACGTCGGGGTCGATTTTTGCATTGGTATTGACCAATGCCGGATAGGCCTTCACTCCAGAGGCCGCGAGCAGCGCCGCAAACAGCGTGTGCTTGTCTTTGCAGTCGCCATACTCGTTCGTCAGGACGTCCGTCGCGGCGTGAGGTTGGAAACGACCGATTCCGAAGGCGATCCCGATATACCTGTAATCCGAGGAAACAAATTTGTAAATCGCCTCGATTTTCTCTTGGTCCGTCTTCGCATTCCGCGTCAATTCGGCGGCTTTTTCTTGCACTGCTGCAGTCGGAGTCGCCATCGGCGCAAAAAGGCTATGCACCCATTGGCCAAGTTCATCCCAGGTTCGGAAGCTCGTCAACTGGATGTCATTTCCCGGGGTCGTATCGGTGTCGCTATCCTTGTCTGCGGTCCCTTTCAGATGAGATGTCTTCCATCGGTAAACGTGGTAGGCGCCCTCGTCCGATTCCGTGGGTTGCACGTGCGCGCTTTTGACCTTCACGTAACGCCCTCGCGGCACTTTGATCTCCGCGTCCTCTTCCAGCACGACTCCTTGCTTGAAAAAGTCGTAGGTGAACCAGAACTGTCCGGGGTCCAGCGGCTTGGTCATCTGGGCGCGCCATTCGAATTCCAATGTGTCGCCCGCCTCAAGGCCCTTAACCGCGACCTGTTTGGCTTCTATGTCGCTGTAGAAGGGCGCCGCGCGCGTAATATCGGCCGGCATTTCGAGGATGTTTTCAGCCGGCGTCACGACGACTTGTTGATTTGGCTTGATGACTTTGACGTACACCACGTCCAAATTCGTTGTCGCCGAGGCAAAAGGGAATGTCAGTACTCCAAAGGCCTGCAAGCCGGCCTGCGACTGGATTTTGATTCGCGCGATAAGGTCCTCGGTGTATGTCCCATCATTCGCGATAACTGCGCTCAGGCTCCTCTGCTCGATTACGAACGCCTCTTTTGAGTAGTCCGGGATTTGGGCGGTCTGCGCGTGTAAATTCTGCAGAGGACGCAAAGTCGCGAAAAAGACTAAACAGGGAAGACAACCGAGGAGGAACCGCCAGGGTGCGATCAAATCTTGACCCGCCCGAGTCATGGGGTGTCGAACAGGAGGTGAATCATATAGCAACTTAACGACAATGTATAGGCCATTCTCGATTGGATTCCGGCAGCGATCATTCCTGCCCCTCTCGCCTGGCAGTAACTTGGAAAACGATGCGACGGCGGGTGGCTAATACATTGGTCTGTGTCCTCTACCCACCGTGATCAACGCTCGAAGCTTCCGCTTCACACACGGCCTTCCAACTTCTCACCTCATCCCTGAGGGTGCCGCATCCATTGCAAAGCAATGGGTGCGGTTTTTCCTCTCGGTTTCTCTCGCCACTCGCCTTTGGTCCCCCACCCCCTGTCCTTCCGTACAGTTCTAGTAGTCCAGTCCTAAAACTCGACCTTTTCTCTTCCTTCGTCCAGCATCTCCCCCGCTCGCTTCCTGCTACCCTCCCCAGATGAACATCGCCCGCACCTCAAAGTCCTCCCCGCCGCTCTTTCCCTGCCCTGAAGACACGCGCTGCTCCATCTCCCTCCTCCGTTTTCGCTCTCCTAGAATCGCAGATCCCCCTTCACCCCCGCCCTCCGGAAACGCACGAATTTCCGCCTTCCGGTTCGCAACACACCCGGAAACCGGAATCGCCGCAACTCGCGGAAAACAAACAACCGGACCCATTCCGGTTCGCCACACTTTCCCGACCTTGCCCTCAATTCTGCGGAGCCCAAATTCGCCCCGGAAATTCCCTCCATCGCCCCGCTGTTCTTCATTCATTCCATCATCTTCCTCGGCCAACTTTTCCTCTGCTTCGGCGGCCTGCTGGCGGGATATACTTCGCCCAACGTTTCCCTTCATCCCCGCGCAGGAGAAGCTCGAGATGACCGACGAAACCAGGTCCACCAGGAAGGGCGATTACGAAATTCTCGGCGTCCTTGGTGCCGGAGGCATGGGGAAGGTCTACAAGGTGCGCAACACCCTTTCCGACCGCGTCGAAGCCATGAAGGTTTTGCTGCCCGATCTTTCCGAGCAGAAAGATCTCGCCGACCGTTTCTTGCGCGAGATAAAAGTTCTGGCCGGACTTCATCACCCCAATATCGCCGAGCTCCGCACCGCTCTCACAATCGGAAACCAGCTCGTCATGATCATGGAGTATGTCGAGGGCGGCACTCTCGCCAACCGTCTTCTCCAAGGCCCCATCCGCTACGCCGACACCCTCGCCTATTTCGATCAGATTCTCGCCGCGCTCGCCTGCGCTCACGCGCAAAACATCGTCCATCGCGACATCAAGCCCGCCAACATCATGCTTACCCCCGACGGCGTCGTTAAATTGATGGACTTCGGCATCGCTCGCTCCGGCAACGACCTCGGCCTCACCATGACCGGCACCACTCTCGGTTCCGTCGCTTATATGTCGCCGGAACAGATCCGCTGCGAGCCGATTGACGGCCGCTCCGATTTATATTCCGTCGGCGTGTCGCTCTACGAATCCATCACGGGTCAGCGCCCCTACGTCAGCGACAACAATTTCGAGCTCATGCAAGCTCATCTGCAAATTCCTCCAACGGCGCCCATCGATCTAAAACCCGACATTTCGCAGCCTCTCAGCGAGTTGATTCTTATGGCCATGGCCAAGGATCCCGCCCTTCGATTTCAGACTGCCGACGCTCTGCGCGCCGCCCTGAGAAGTGTTGCTCCCAGCTTTGGTGAACCCTCAAAAATCGCTCCGGCGCCGCCTTCGCAGGCCGTCGAAGTGACGGCTCCTTCCACGCCTCGCCCCGTGTCGCCCCTTCCTCCGCGTTCTGCGCCGGCTCGTCCGGTCACGGCGCGCCCGATTACGGCCCGTCCCATCCCTCCGCAGCCTGCCGCCGTCCAGCCAAGTCCCACCGTGCCGCTCTCCGCCGCGATCGCGTCGCCACACGGCAGAGCTCAATCCCCGGCTGCTGCCGCGCCATCGCAGCGCAGCTCGGGCAATCGTCGGCCGCTCTTTATTGTTCTGAGTTCACTGATTGGCCTGGCGTTCTTGGCGGCCGTCGGCCTCGCCATCCCGCGATGGATGCATGCACGGTTCTCTGACGGTCACGCGCCCACGGCGGCGACTCTGACGCCTGCGCCTCCACAACCTCAGCCGCAACCCTCGAATGCTTCGACTGCCAAATCGCTTCCTTGCCAGCCGGGCGCTGCGGGATGCGGCAACAAGTCCGCCGCGAAAACCGTCAAACCGCCCGCTCCGCCGGCGGTAAAAAGTCACGAAACTGCGTCCCCAGCCGTCCAGAACATATCGCCGCAGAAAAGCATCCCGGCGGCTCCGCCTCCCGCTCAAAAAGATCCCCGCGCCGCCGAGGAAGCCGCTCGCGCGACCGAGGATTCTGTCGCTCAAATTGCGGCTCTCGAGCATGAGGAACTCGACGAGCTTTCCGGCCGCGCAACCTCCGTCGCCGCCCGCGTCGCCGCTTTTCAGAACCAGCAAGGCCAGCAGCTTCCCGGCGATATTCTGGCGTCACACCAGCGCGTCCAGCGCTATATCGCCCAGGCGCAAGCCGCCCTGCGCAATGGCGACGTTCAAAACGCTCAGAAATATATGGACCAAGCCGGCGCCGAGCTCGACAAACTCGAAAAATCGGTGGGCCGATGACACTGTTGAGAAGGCGCGCGCCGTTGGAGGCCGGCGATTGTGAGTGTTCTGCGCGAAGGGTTCCATCGCTCGAAAAAATCTCCGGATTTGTGACGCCCGCCTGGTACGCGGCTTTTCGCCTTCGCCTCGTGCCCGGTTTGCTGCCCCGCTCGCCATTTGTTAGTCTTTTAAAGCCCGTTGGCGCCGGAGAGGTGTCCGAGCGGTTTAAGGAGCACGCTTGGAAAGCGTGTGTTGGGGAAACTCAACCGTGGGTTCGAATCCCACCCTCTCCGCCATTCCGTTTTCTCGTTGTCCTCACACCACTCTCCGAATTCGAACGGCAGCGCGGGAGAAGTGACGCACGATTGGTTCGAAGGCGGGAGGCTTCTACCCGATCATTCGTTCGAGCAGAAGATGCGTAGCGTAGAGGATCGGAGACCACGCGTGGAAGACGACGGTGGCGGCCGCGATGGCCAGCAACGCGCCGCACGCAATTCCTGCGATCCGCCAAGCCGGCGTCCGCGAAGGCAACTGCCTTACTGCGTCCCCGTCCATTCGCAGCAATCGCTCGACGCGTTCCGCGAGGTCCTCTTCGGCAATCAACGACGCGGAAAGCTCGGAAACGCGCGGCGCGCCGAGCCGGGCGACGCGGACCAGCGCATGAGCGAGAGCAAGCGGAGCTTGCGGATCGCCGGAGGCCGCATATTCGTCCGCGGCCCCCTCCGATAATTTTGCCCACGCTCGTTCGACGGCCCTGAAGCATCGCGAGAAGGGCAGCGGCTCCGGCGCCAACAAAAAAAGCAGCCGTTTGAGATTGTCCCGGGATTCTCGATGCGCCAGTTCGTGCCGCAAGGCAACGTGAAACTCTTCGGCGGAAAGGGCACGCTGAACTTCGCGGGAAAAAATCAGGCGCGGGCGGAAGACTCCGCACAACGCGAAGATCGGACGCCCCCCCGAAAGCACCCAAGCCTGCAAGCGTTCGCCCGGAACGGATATGGCCACTCCCGCGTGTTTCACGGAACGCGCGAACTCGAGCGAGCGATTCAGAGAGCGAAGGCTGCGGAAGATCGAAATGCTCCAAATCGCGAGGCCGAAAATCGCGGCTCCGGAACACAGCAGATCCAAATGCTCGGCATATCCCCGGGGTTCGAAGAGCAAATAGCTTGGAACGCACAAGGCTGCTACGGAGAGCAGCGCGAAACAGACCGGAAAGAGGCGCAGGCAGAGAAGGAATCGAGCGCCACGAAATTGTCCCGCCTTTTCCGCGCGCCGGATCGCTCCGCCTGAAAAAACATGGACAGCCAAACTCAGAACGGCGTGAACCAGAAAAAAAATTGCAAAGCAAAACGCGGCGAGCTTCAGGGTGTAAGGCAGGATCATCGGCGGCCTCGCCGCGAAAGCTCCTCGCGCCTCTGCTGAATTTTCATTTCGAGGACGTCGAGGACTGACTGATCGCGCTGCCCGACTGCATCCACGAGGCTGGAAAGCAGCAGGTCGTGAGAGGGCTGCGTCTCGTCGAGAAACGCCGCCACAAGATCTCCCACGCGTTCGCGCTGCCAATCCTGGCGAGACATCCGGGGAGAATAGAGGAAGGCACGACCCGCTTTGCGGCGCGACAAAAAGAGCTTCTTGAACAGGCGTTCGAGAGTGGTCATCACGGTGGTGTAAGCGAGCGGCCTGTTCAGACGCTCGCGAACCTGGCGGACGCTGCTCTCCCCAACCTCCCAGAGAATTTCCATCACGCTGAATTCAAGATGTCCGAGAGAGGACGGCGCATCCGCACGTTCTTTCTCAGGGGGACGATTTTTGAAGAAGCGGAACATCGCTTTGCGCCGAGATTCTATCAAACGCCGCGGCAAAAGAAAAAATGGAGCGCGGCGGAATTTGCGCTTGCCGATTGCCGGGACGGCAGCCGTCAAAAACTGACTTTTGCGGAAAATTGCAGGGAGCGCGCCGGTAGCTGGTTTGTAATTCCCGCGAGCGGGAGTCCGAAGCCGGTGCCGGGAGTCGCTGCGTTGCCGTATGTTCCGCTAAAGCCGACAAAATTCGGATGGTTGAACACATTGAACGCTTCGGCCCGCAAATCCAGCTGGACTCGGTCGCCCGCGAAGGAAATCGGACGTTCGATGAACGGATCGAAACTATAGATGGGCCTTCCATGGCCGGCGTTCCTTCCCACAACGGCTCCGTTGATAACCGGGCGATCGGTCGTGGCTCCCGTATCGCCGCTGTTTGTGGTTCCGGTGGTGAAATTGTAAGGCAAGCCCGAGGCCAGCGTGGCGATGCCGCCGATCCGGAATTTCCACGGTGCTGTGTAAAATCCGCTGAGGACGAACCTGTTCCTCTGGTCGTAAATCGCGTTGCCCTTTTCCTGCGCGCCCGTGAAATTGGGGTCGTTGGGATTCTGGCTGGGAATATCGGGATCCACGTTATCGATGGCGTGCGACCAAGTATAGCTGGCCAGCAGGGAAACCCCGTGGCTGAAACGATGGCTGAGATTCAAATCGAGCGCGTTGTAAAAAGCGAATCCGTCGTTCACATCACTTTGGATCGTGCTGTAGGCGGGAGTGATGCCGTTGGCCGAGTCGTAAATCCACAGGGGGCGCGTGGCGTTGGCCGCGTTTACGGCGCAAGTGGAGAGAGGCGTGTTTGCGGTGTTGCCGATGGCGGGATTCGGAATGCACTGCTCCACGCCCGAGGCGTTCGGCGCCGCCCCGCGAAACTGGTTGGGCATGGTCCGCACAAAAGGCGCCGGCGGATCCACGTCCAGCGGCCGGTTGATTTTCAAGGTATGCGAGCCGACATAATCCGCGCTCAGAATCCATTCCGGCGCGAGTTCGCGCTGCAGGCCAAAGGTCCATTGTTCGGTGTAGGGGTTCAACAAGACATTCGGGTAGCCAATTAACACGGAGGTGGGGAAGAACTGGTTGAGATAAGCGCTTTGGCCCGGACGAATGTAGAGGCTGCGAAGAGGCGCCACGGCTCCCGGCGGAAACGAAGGCAAAGGAGCATCGGAGACACTTGCCGGAAAGCCGACTTGCCCGGGAGTCGCCGTGTAGTTGAAAACACCGGTTGGCCCCGTCAGCGCGTAATTGGCCTCGGAATTGTCCACGACCTGGGAATAGTAAATTCCGAAGCCGCCGCGAATCACCGTTTTCGCGTCGCCGCGCAGGTTGTAAGCGAAGCCGACGCGAGGCGCGATATCCTTATTCGAGTCGGTAAAGGTCTGCCGCGCGTAACGCAGACCCAGGTTGACGGTCAGATCGCTCCGGACTCGAAAATCGTCCTGCACGAAGAGAGACCAGAGCGTGTCGTCCACCGTGTAGTTCGCGTTGCCGTAGCTTTGTGTGTACTTCTGAACATTGTTGATGTCATCCAGATAAGCGGGGCTTTCGCAGACGGATGCGGCCTGGGCGCACACGTTGTAGACGAACTGCCCCAGGTAAATCGGGCCGCCGAACTCCTTGCTGTCGCCGCCATTGTGCGCGTGGATTACGTCCGCGCCGAACCTGATCGTATGGCGGCCATGCACGGAGGAAACAGTGTCGTCCGCCTCGTATTGGCGGTTCATGAGCAGAGCCGATTGCGAAGTGCCGGAGGTGAAGGTTCCGCAAGCGACTCCACCGGCGCATTGAGACGTAATGGGAACCGAGAACTGCGTTGCGTCAACAACCGGGACAAACTGCGTGATCGGAGAAGCCAGTTGGAATTGCAATCGGACCTCGTTGACGAAAGAACCGCCCAATTGCGCCGTCTCGCCGAGAAGTTCGGAATAGGTCCGGCGCTTGAAGACGCGATCCACGCTGGGGAGGCTGTTGCCTCCCACGATGCCGTTGGGATTGGTGTCCACGAAGCTGTCCACATTGCTGCGAAAAAAAAGATTGTTATTGCCGTTGATCTGGTGGTCGAGGCGAAACAGGGCCAGCCAGCCGCGGTAGCGCCCCACGAAAATTCCCGGTTCAAGCGGAGAGGTAATCGGAGAAGACCTGTTCTCCCAACTGTACTCGCCGCTGGCAAAGAACTGCGTCCGGCCGTCGCTTCCGACCGGCCCGGAGAGAGAAGCGGCCGTTTGCCGAAGCGAATCGCCCGCGACATCATTCCCGCTTGTGGCCGTACCGGTGGTGAAGCCCGAGAGCGACGCGGAAGTATCCGCGGGCCGCCACAATCCGAGCAAATCTCCGTGGAATTTGTTCCCTCCGCTTTTCGTGACGATGTTCACCACGCTTCCCGCCGTGAACCCGTATTCAGCCGAGAAGGCATTGGTCAAGATGGTCAGCTCCTGCACGGCATCGAGCGGGACGTTGCTGAAGATCGTTTGGCGGCCCCAGGCGTCGACCCCGTTGCTTCCATCCACTTCAAACCAAGTCTGGCGGCGCCCCGTGCCGTTGGTGGTGAAGAGATCCTCGTTCATGAAGACGTCCCCCTGATTGATCGCGGGACGATTGGCGGCGTCAAGCAGGGGAAGGTAGGTGATGCGCCGGTTCAACAACGGAGTTTCCTGCGCCTGCGTCGCGCTCAGGTGGTCGCCCAATTGCGGCTCGTCGGTCCGCACATCGCCGACCGGGCCGGTCACGACGATTTGCGAATGTCCACCGGCAACGTTGAGTTGCAAATGGAGATTGGCTGTAATCCCTCCGGCCAACGTGACGCCGCTCAGATTCGCTTCGGCAAATCCCTTTTTCCGCACGGAGATGTCGTAATTCCCGGCGATGGGGAGACCCGCGATAGAGAAGGCACCCGCTTCATTCGTCGTTGCCTCGCGTTCGAGTCCGTTCAGAGTGTTTTTCGCCGTCACCACTGCGCCGGGAACAGGAGCGTGAGATTGGTCGACGACATGGCCAAGCAGCGTAGCCGTATCCGGAGTTTGGGCGCGAACAGCCGTGGCAGAAGACAACAAGACGAAAAGGAAAACGGCGCTAAAGCCTAATTTCTGGCGGCAGAAAGTCATAGGAGATAGAAACCTAACCCAGGCTTAAAACTACTACCACGGATAGTAGAGTGCGGAGTCGCAGGCGCCTTCGAAGCAGAACGGGCAGGGAATTACGCTTGAAGGTCCGTGAGCTTATCCGCATTGCGCAATTCGGGAAATTGCCAGGCCCACAGCGCCGTCACGACAAGCGTTCCGATGCCGCCCAAAACGACCGCAGGGACTGTGCCGAACCATTGCGCGGTGAGCCCCGACTCGAATTCCCCAAATTGGTTCGACGCCCCGATAAAAATCATGTCCACGGCATTCACGCGGCCGCGCATTTCATCGGGCGTGGCGATTTGCACGAGGACGCCGCGCACGATCACACTGACCATATCCGTGGCTCCCACGAGCGCCAGCGCGATCATGGAAAGAACCAGGCTCTTGGATACGCCGAACAGAATCGTGAAAACTCCGAACCCCGCCACGCACCACAGCATGACGGCGCCCGACCGTTTTCGCAGCGGACGGTAAGCGATCAGAATGGCCATGGCGGCAGCGCCGATTCCCGGAGCGCAGCGCAGCAAGCCAAGTCCCCACGGCCCCGTCTTCAGAATCTCGCGAGCGTAAACCGGGAGGAGAGCGACAGCCCCGCCCAGGAGCACGGCGAAGAGATCGAGCGAAATCGAGCCGAGTATCACCTTGTGGCGCCAGATATAGTCAATTCCGGCCGCGACGGTCCGCCATGTAACCGGCTCGCGCGGCCGCGCCTTTTGCTCCGTCTTCACGCGAAGCATCAGAAAGGCCGCCGTGAATCCGGCCAGCAGCGCCAATGCATAGACGGCAGCCGGGCCCCGGAAAGCGGCATAAACTACGCCGCCGAGCGCGGGTCCCAGGATGGTCGCGCTTTGAAACATGGTTGAATTCCACGCGACGGCGTTTTGAAAATGTTCGACGGGAACCAATTGTGGCATCAGCGCCCGGCTCGCGGGGCCCGTAAACGACCGCGACACGCCCACCAACACCATCACCACATAAATCCAAAAAACCCGGGGCGCCCCATGGATCGCGAGGTGCAACAGCAAGCCGGAGCAAAGAGCGTATCCGAAGTAACAACCGATGAGAACTTTTCGCCGGTCAAACCGGTCAGCCGCATGCCCGGAAACGAGAAACAGAAGGATGCCGGGAAGGAACTGCGCCAGACCCACGTATCCCAAATCCAGAGGGCGTTTCGTAATTTCGTAAACCTGCCAGCCGACGGCGACCGACTGCATCTCGAGCCCGGCCACAATGAACCAGCGAGCCAGCAGATATACGACAAATCCAGGATGTTGGAAGGCGACGCGGCCTCCGTCGCTCAAGCCCCCCGATTCGGCCATGAATCGATTTCGCCCCTGATGATTCTGGAAGCCGGCGCATAGCAAACTTCTCTCGTCCGTCTTCCGGCGCGGCTCATTTCGTGATTACGGCATTTCAAAAGTCATGTACTCGAGCTTCCCGTCTTCCTCCACCTGCAAGACGCCGGGCTCTCCGGGTTGCATGGCATTGAGCGCATCGCGCAGCCCTTGAAGCGTGGTGACCGGCTTTCCATTCAGGGCATGAATAATGTCCCGGGCGGCCAGATCCGTGTCGGCTCCGGTCTGATCGGCGGACATGGCGACAACGAGCACTCCGGATGGGATTCTCAAATCGCCGATCGAATTCGCCAGCGTGTCGTTGATTTCCAATCCAAAAAATCCAAGTTTGGCCACCAGGTGCCTTTCCGGATTCGAAACTTCCGCAAGCTCGTCCACGTCGGGCGCCGCCGCCTTCACCGGAATGTCCAGGCTGAGCTGTTTTGTGCCACGCAACACGTCGAACTTCAAAACGCTTCCGGGAGGCTGCGTTGATATGGCCAACTGGGTCATGGGCACGCTTTCGACGGGCTGTCCCCCGACCCGCAAGAGGATGTCCTGGATTTGCAAGCCGGCCTTGTCCGCGGGGCCGCCGGGATCGACGTCGGCTACGATGACGCCGCGTTGGCGCGCCAGGTTGAGCCCTGTGGCCAAGTCCGGCGTAATGTCTTGAATCCCCGCACCGATCACGCCGCGCTGGACGTGCCCGTTTTTGCGCAACTGTTGATAGGCGTAGGAAACCACGCTGCTGGGTATCGCGAATCCAAGCCCCTGGCTTCCTCCCGACTCGCTCAAAATGAGCGTATTGATTCCCACCAGCTCCCCGTTCGTATTTACCAATGCTCCGCCGCTGTTTCCGGGATTGATTGGCGCGTCGGTCTGAATAAAGACGGACGACACGTCCGGGTCCGCCTGCCTGGCCACGGCGCTGACAACTCCCATGGTGACGGAATTTTCAAGTCCTTCCGGGTTTCCAAACGCCAGCACCAGCTCTCCCTTCTTCAATTTTGAATAATCGGCGAACGGCAGCGCGTGGAGTCCATGGGCTTCGACTTTGAGCAGCGCCAGGTCCATGGTGGGCGCGACCCCCACAATTTTGGCTTGCAGAGGGGGCGTCTCGGTCCCGCCGGCTGCATCTTCCTCCGCTGGGGAGCCATCTCCGCTGCTCGGAGTCAGCATCACCAGCACGCGCTGCGCGCCCTTGACCACATGAGCGTTCGTCATAATGTATCCATCGGGATCGACAATCACGCCGGAGCCCAGGCTCTTCTGATAGCCGATTTGGTCGTCCGTGTCGTCTCCGCTTTTGTCCACAATAGGACGGTAGCCGGTGACGACGATCTGAACAACCGAGGGCGAGACGCGCGACGTCAATTCATTCAGCGAGTCGCTGAACCGAGAAAGCAGTTCGCCACGATCGGAGACCGCCGGAGCCGGCGCCTGCGCCGGTAGGGAAGGGGCCACAAAAAGAACGCCCAACATCGCGGCAATGATCGCCGCCGAGCAGCGCACCCGGCGTTCCCGAATTGCATCTTTTAACTTCACAGTGGTTGGGTACTTCATTTCTTATCCCCCGGCCTCCCTTCGCCACCGGATTGCTCGCGGGCAATCCACGGTAGCGAAACCGCATTCACCGCCGTGCGGCGAAAAATCCTTTCAAAAGTTCCGCAGACTCCTCCGCCAATACGCCCGCAGTGACCTGCACGCGGTGGTTCAACCCGGAATGATCGAGCAAGGAAAAAGAAGTGCGCACCGCACCGCCCTTCGGATCGTCCGCTCCGAAGACCAGGCGGGAGATCCGCGCCTGGATGAGAGCTCCGGCGCACATCACGCAGGGCTCGATGGTGGCGTACATCGTCGCACCCGTCAGGCGGAAATTTCCGGCACGTTGCGCGGCCTGGCGCAAGGCCACAATTTCCGCGTGGGCCGTGGGATCGCAATGAGTGATCGTCCGGTTTCCGCCACGCGCGATCACGCTGCCGTCGATCACGACCACCGCCCCGACGGGCACCTCGCCGCGCTCGGCGGCCTCGCGGGCTTCGGCGATGGCCACCCTCATGAATTCGAGGTCTGTATCGACCGGTTCGCTCATCGCCGCCCAGAATAGCACAGCACGGATTCGCGGCCTTCAATGCCTGCGCGCGTGCCTGAATTCGGCGAAAAATCCGGCGGCTCGGCTCGAATTTGCGGAAGCAGAGACGCCTTCCATTTTGAGCAGTCTCCCTCTTGCGCTAAGATGACTCGTTCTGTTTTCACGGGAGAATCATGGAGCTTCGCAAAGATCCCATCACGCGCAGCTGGGTTGTGGTCGGCCATCCGGCCCAGGAGAAAATCAAGCCCGATCCTTGCCCACTTTGTCCCGGCTCGCGCCTGGAAACACGTGTTTTGCTGGACCTTCCTTCGCAGGGCCCCTGGCAGGTTCGTGTATATCCGCATCTTCGCCCCCTCTATCGCATCGAAGGCGATCCGGCGCGATCGGCGGAAGGGATTTACGACCGGATGGCGCCGATCGGGGCGCACGAAATAGTGGTCGAGACGCAGGACCACAACTTGAAAATCGCGCAGATGAGCGATGAACAGTTGGAGAGAATTCTGGAGGCCTACGCGAGCCGAATCGCCGATCTGAAGCGCGATCCGCGCTTCAAGTACATCACGGTGTTCAAGAATCAAGGAATGGCGGCCGGCGAGGAGATGCCGCACGCGCACTCCCAGATCACGGCCACGACTTTCGTTCCGCGGCGCATCCTGTACGAATTGCGCGCCGCCCGGGAGTGGTTTCGCGACCGCGAGCGCTGCGTATTTTGCGACATCCTCCGGCAAGAGATTCGCCAGACCAAGCGCGTCGTGGATAATGTGGGCGACTACTACGCCTTTTGTCCCTACTCCTCCCGAGTGCCCTACGAAATCTGGCTCCAGCCGCGACAGCACAATCATCAATTTGAAGTCCTGGCCCCCGGCGAAAACCGCCGCCACCTGGCGGCGCTTTTGGGACGCACCTTGCGACGCATCAGCCAACTGACGTCCGAATTTCACATGGTGCTGCACACCTCTCCCAACAGCTCGCAGAACAAGGGCGAACTCAACGAGTACTGGCGGACGATTGCCGGCGACTACCACTGGCACTTCGAAATTCTTCCCATCCTCGAGTCGCGCAGCAAGTCGTATAGCATCAAGGAAGTCTATTTCAACGGCACTCCGCCGGAACAGGCCGCGGAAAAACTGCGCTCGCTCGACCCGGGCAAATGACGCTCGCTGCCGGACATTTCATTGCCGACACCGCGGCGCAGCGCGGGGGAATCTTCTTCCGCTTCCTGTTTCTGATTTGCTTCCTCTTTTTTCTGGCGGTTCTCTATTTCGCGCGGCACCCGCTGCTTCGGCTAGCCGGAGGTTTTTGGGTGGCCGGGGAAAGTCCGCAGGCGTCCGACGCCATCGTTATCCTGAGCGACGACGACTTTTCCGCGGACCGGGCTTCGCGCGCGGCCCAGCTTTTCAAGGAAGGATTTGCTCCCCGGATCGTGGCGAGCGGACGCTACCTTCGTCCGTACGCGAGCATCGCCGACCTCATGCATCACGATCTGACCGATCGAGGGATCCCCGATTCCGCGATCGTCCTTTTTCCGCTGCACGCAGACGACACGCTCGAGGAAGCCACGGCTCTCAGCCAGTTTCTTTCCTCGCGCGGGTGGAAAAGAGTCCTCGTCGTTACGTCTAACTACCACACGCGCCGCGCGCGCTACATCTACGAAAGGGTCCTGCCACCCGGTTTCGAACTGCGCGTCATCTCCGCGCCGGATTCCGAATACGACCCTGACAATTGGTGGCGCACTCGCGAAGGAGAGAAGATCTTTCTCCACGAGCTGATTGGCTATCCCGTCGCGATCTGGGAGCTCCGCAACAGGCCCGTTCATGTCCGCTGAAACGGGCGCCCATCCGGCGCCGCGAGCGCCCACTGGACAAATCCCGCCCGCGTGCTCCTCTCCTCGTTTCCTGTTTTCCTAAGGGTTACCGCTGCGCTGTTCATTCATTTACTTGACTCTCCCGCTGTACTATATTCGTTTCGCCCGCTCGAACACCTGACACCCGGCGCAGGGGTTCCAACTTCTCCTGGGGGAGGAATCTTATGTGGCGCAAATCGGAAGAGGCGAATCCCTCTTCAAAACCAATAATCAAGGCGGAGTCCGCGGCGGCAGATCCTTCTCCGGCCGCTGCGTCTCTTGCAACCATGCCGGCGAATCCTGCCGTGCCGGAGCCGCCATCCGCGCCTCCGGCTTCCATCGCCGCGCCGGAAGTCGTCTCAGTTGTGACGGATGCCTCTCCTTCCCAAATCAGCGCGGGATTGAAAATTCGAGGCGAAATCACGGGAACGTCCGATCTGTGGATTGACGGCGACATTCAGGGAAAAATCCAGCTCACCGGATGCAAACTCACGGTCGGGCCTTCGGGGCGAATTAAGTCCGACATCGAAGCGCGCGAGATCAATGTTTTGGGGACGGTAAGCGGCAATCTGAAGGCCGCCGAGACGGTCACACTGGGAAACACGGGGCGCGTCGAAGGAAGCGTCGTCACCCGGAGAATCGCCATTGAGGACGGTGCGCGCCTTCGAGGCAAAGTGGAAATGGTGCGCGTGGAGGCAGCGCCGGCGGCGAAGGCTGCCGCGGCTTCGGCGCGTTCGGGCGCCGCATCCGCGGCTCCCGCGGAGAAGGAGAAATCGTAGGCCATGAATTGGAGCGCCAAATTGCGCCCCAGTGGTCCGGCACCGTCGCAGGCGCAGTCGGCAAAACCCAGACCCACGCCGACGACGGCCGGAGGGGCCGCTGTCGCCGCCGCCCCGGGTTCGCCGAACGTCCGCGCGACCAATGGCCTCAAGGAGTTTCTCTGGCTCCTCAGCGACATCGAACAGCCGCGAATTCTCGATTTGGGCAACGTGTCGCAAGCCACGCTCAATTTTTTCATTAATAAGGGCTTTCGGATTTCCACGGAAGATATTCTGCGGTCCTGGAAGGAGTTCATCGCTTCCGAAGAGGATTCTCTTCGGCGCATGCCGCCGGGCCAGGAAACGGGACGGATTTCCCAAGCGTCACTGGCCGAAAAATTTCTCGCAGACGCCGTGTCGTATCCCGAAGAAAATTTTAACGGCGTGCTTGTCTGGGACCTTCTGGACTATCTCGATTCTGAATTGATGCCGCGGCTGATGGATCGGCTTTTCGACATTTTGCGGCCTGGCGGCGTGGTCCTCGCCATGTTTCACAGCCGGACCCCGGAGCGCTATCACCGCTATCGCGTCCTCGATACGCAATCGTTTGAGATGGTTCCCACGCCGACGATCTCGGTGCACGCGCGCATTTTTCAGAACCGGGAAATCCTCGACCTCTTCGGAAAATTCCGCTCGTCGAAGACGTTTGTCGCGCGCGACCAACTGCGCGAAGCTCTGTTTCTCAAGTAGCTCTCGGGTGCTTCCGCCCGCGCTTGTCCGCGCACTTTCGCGGCGCATTTCCGGAAAAGTTTTGCTTGTTTTCTTTTTCTCTTGGGGGTACAAGGCAGCTTGAGGGACTCAGGCACGGAGGAGATGATGACTCCACCGGGCATAGAATCCTGTCACCGTTCAAAGCACCGCTTTTGCGGTGCGAGCCGCTTGTAACGCCGGACGGTGCTGCAGGCGGCATTTGGAACGCGCAAATCGGGGAGCTGCCAGGCTCCCCGTTTTGCATTTAAGGGCGTGGAAATGCGCGCGCTTGGCGGGAGGATCAATCCTCTTCCGCCGCCGGCCCGTTCAGAGACCCTGGTCCTTTTCGTCCTCGCACTCTCAAGTAGTGAATGAACGCAGGCAGGAACGAAGCAACGATCACTCCGGCAATCACGAAATGGATTCGCTTGTCGATATTCGGCATGGTCCGTCCGAGCCAATATCCCAGCAGCGTCATCCCCCAAACCCACGAAAATCCGCCCACGATATCAAAGGCGAAGTACTTGCCATAATTCATCCGCGCCGCTCCGGCCACGGGTGGGCAAAACGTCCGGATAATCGGGACAAACCGCGCCAGGATCACCGTCTTCCCGCCATAGTGCTCGTAGAATTCGTGAGCTCTTTCCAGGTGCTTTTTCTTGAAGAACTTCGAGTCTTCTCTCCTGTATAAAGCCTGCCCCGTCCGCCGGCCAATCCAGTATCCCAATTGGTCTCCGGCTATCGCGCAAAGCGTCGCGGCGACCAAAAGCCAGCTCAGCTTCAGGTTTCCGGCGCCCGCAAACACTCCCGCCGTAACCAGCAGGGAATCGCCGGGCAGAAAAAATCCCACGAACAATCCGGTCTCGACGAATACAATGATACAAACCAGCACCGTTCCGCCCCATTCGATCAATCCCCGGACGTTATAGAGAGTCAGGAGCAAGTGCTTCAGGAACTCGACCATTGGCTGCTTTCCCCCGAATCGCGTCCGGGCGTTCCATGAGGCTCTGGCCCGCGGAACCTCCCGCTGGAGCCATTTTCGAACCTGCTCCTGACGATACCAGAAGACATTGCTCTCGACCATCCGCGGTCCGACTGCCGGTAGTACTTTGCTCCTACCATTTCTAGCCCCCTGTACCATTGGCCAGTTTGGAGCCCTGTCCCAGAATGCAAGTGTTCGAGGCGGTCTATCTGAGGGAGGGGACAATGGACGGAGGTTATTCGGTGTGGATGGGGCAACCGGTCATTCTAAGAGTCGTTGCGGGCAATCTTCGCGTGCCGTTGCGCGGCCGTCTGGTATCCGAGACGAATGAAGTGGTTCGATTGCGCATTGCGGACAGCTGGGATGTGGATATCTTCAAGTCCATGGTTCTTGGCGTCGAGCATGACAACCCCGTGTACGTCGTCAACTAAGCGGAGGTGCACCCGTGAGTTACTTGGAGCAACGCGATTTCGAATCGGATTATTTGCATTCTACCGGCTCGATGTCGTCCGCGGGTGCGAGTCGTGCAGGGACTCTCAAGTCGTCCATCCAGTATTTTCAGGAGCTCGTTTTAATCCTTGGGATCCAACTGTTGTTTCGTGCGTCCCTGATGCTCCGGCGGCTCAATTACTAGCGCGCGCCCCAGGATTTCGAGTTTCGGCCCAGTAACCCCTCAACACCCCCCGGCCCCGGGTCTGCACCCCTCAGACCCGGGGTTTTTTTCACGCCCCGCCCTCTCAGCGGGCTGTTGAAATAAAAGGAAGATTCCAACCCCAAGGTATTACATTTTGAAGACCATTCTGAGACAATGCTTTAGCCTTTTCTCCGCCAGCCTCGTTCCGTATGAAAGGAACCGATTTAGGCAAAAATTCGCTTAGGCGAGGAGGCAGAGTCGCGGTAATATCCACGCCCGGAAATAACCCCCCGAGGCCAGGAGCCCTCTCGATGAGAATTGCTAGTGTTGCGAGCGCGTTTCCAGAACATTACTACCAGCAGGAACTGTTGACGGAGGCGCTAAAGAACGACTGGCGCCACCGCCTCCCGAATCCGGATATTCTGGACCGTCTCGACGAAAGTATGCAGGTAGATGGCCGCTATTTGGTTCGCCCCATTCCTTTCTATGAAGGTCTGACCACTTGGGGGCAGGCCAACAACGCCTGGATCGAGCATGCACTCGAGCTGGGCGAGCAGTCACTGTGCCGCGCACTGGACCGGGCGGGCATCGGTCCCAAAGACCTGGGCGCGATATTCGTCGTCTCGGTCACCGGCATTGCGGCTCCCTCGATCGACGCCCGGCTGGTGAATCGCATGGGCCTTTCCCGGAACATCAAACGCATCCCTATTTTCGGCCTGGGCTGCGTCGCCGGAGCGGCCGGAATTTCTCGCGCCGCCGACTACGTCCGTGGCTACCCGGATCAAGCCGCAGCTCTGCTTTCCATCGAGCTGTGTTCGCTCACTCTCCAGCGCGACGACCTCTCGATGGCTCACTTGATTTCCGCGTTGCTTTTTGGCGACGGCGCCGCCGCGACAATCGTCTTCGGGAAGAACCGCACCTGCAATGGCCCCGAAATTATCGCCACCAAGTCCGTTTTCTATCCCAACACCGAGCGAGTGATGGGATGGGACATCTCCGAAAAAGGCTTTCGCATCGTACTATCGCCGCAAGTACCGGAAACGGTCGAACTTCACCTCGGCGAGGACGTGGACGAATTTCTCGGCGAAAACGGCCTGAAGCGGAGCGACATCGGCAGTTGGGTGATGCACACGGGCGGACCCAAGGTTCTCGAGTCCACCGCGAAGGCTCTCGGGCTCACGGCCGACGATCTCAACGCTTCTTGGCAGTGTCTCCGGCGAGTCGGCAACCTGTCTTCTACGTCAGTTCTTTTGGTTCTGGAAGAAGTTTACGTCAACCGGCGCCCCAGCCCCGGCTCGTACAGCATCCTGGCCGCGATGGGTCCGGGATTCTGCTCGGAGCTGGTGCTGTTACGATGGTAATCCCGCAGCCGGGGAGGCGCTGCCGGCTTGGCCAATTCATCCGAGGTGTTGGTCATCGGAGCAGGGCCGGCGGGTATCGCTTCGGCAATCGCCGCGCGTCTGAAGGGTCTTGAAGTTACAATCGCGGACGCGCGACGTCCTCCCATCCATAAAGCTTGCGGCGAAGGATTGCTTCCGGAAGGCGTATCGGCCCTTCGCCGGCTCGGCATCGAGTTTACGTCTGACGTCGCGCATCCCTTCACTGGCCTGTGTTTTCGCGACCACGCGGCCTCTGCCTTCGCGCATTTCCCGAACGCTCCCGCGTTCGGCGTCCGCCGCACGACGCTGAATCAAATCTTGCTGGAACGCGCCGAAAATCTGGGGGTGAAATTCCTCTGGGGCGCGCGGCTCACTTCTCTGTCAATCGGATCTGCGCGGCTCAACGACGAATTGTTCCATTTTCGTTGGCTGGTGGGAGCGGACGGATACAATTCGCAGGTTCGCAAGCTGGCTGGCCTTGACTCGTTTCAGTGGTACAAGAGCTCAAGGTTTGGATTCCGCCGCCATTTTCGCATCGCGCCTTGGTCCGATTTTGTGGAAGTCTACTGGGGCGATGGATTCCAGGTTTTCGTCACACCCACAGGTCGCGAAGAAGTATGCGTCAGCCTTTTCACCTCCCATCCGCGATTCCGCCTCTCCCAGGGGATTGCATCGTTTCCCGCGCTCGCATCCATGCTTCGCCACGCTACCCCCGCTGACGCCGAACTGGGAAGCGTCACTTCGCTCCGAAATTCCCGCCGTGCGGCGCGCGGACGCATTGCGCTTGTCGGCGATGCGTCGTGCAGCGTGGATGGCATCGCCGGCCAAGGGCTGAGTCTTGCGTTCCAGCAAGCTCTTTCGCTCGCTGATGCACTCTCCGCCGCCGACCTCGCCAGTTACGCCGCGGCGCACCATCAAATCACGGAAAACGCCCGCCGGATGACGGGGTTGCTGCTCGTGATGAGCCGCAGCGGCTGGATTCGCCGGAAAATTCTGCGCTTGTTTTCCTCGAGACCCGAAGTGTTCTCCCGGATGATAGCGCTCCACACGGGCCCGCAGTCGGGACAGGCTTTGGGAGCCCGCGCGGTGATTCAACTCACTTTCCAAATGCTTGGTGGCTGAAATGGCACGATGCGTCAAATGCGGGCTCGGGTTATTTCGTCGCTGGCCGGCGTTCGCCGCCGTTATTTGCTTCGTCCTGCTAACGGTCGCGCAAATATCGCATGCGCAGGAAACGGTGGTCACCTTCGACACCGCGCGCACCCAAGTCAGCATGACTCTCGACGCGACCTTGCACACAGTTCACGGGACATTCAAGTTAAAGAGAGGCGTGATTGAGTTCGATCCGCGAACAGGGAAGGCACAAGGGACGATCGTCATCGACGCCACCAGCGGCAATACGGACAATGCCTCGCGGGACGCCAAAATGCATCAGCAAGTTCTCGATAGCGCCAAATTTCCCGAAATTTCGTTTTTGCCCGCCGACGTGAAGGGAAGCATGCCGCAACAAGGTTCAGCCCAATTCTCGGTCAATGGCACGTTTCGTATTCATGGGCAGGACCATCCGCTTTCCATCGTTGCGGAGGTCTCAGCTCCCTCCGGCGGAAGCATCCACTTGAAGACGAGTTTTCCCGTCCCGTACCAAAAATGGGGGATGAAAAACCCGAGCAATTTTTTCTTGCACGTCGGTGATTCCGTCGAAATTGAAATCGACGCGACCGCCGAACTCAGCTTCGTATCCGGCGCTACTCCGTAAATTGCAATTCTTTCGCGCGTTGCGACGCTTTCACCACGGCCTTGATCAGCGTCACGCGCAGCTTTCCTTCCTCCAGCTCCAAAATTCCGTCGATCGTGCACCCGGCCGGAGTCGTCACCATGTCCTTTAGCCGCGCGGGATGATCGCCGGTCTCGAGCACCACCTTTGAGGCTCCCAGTGCGGTTTGAGCGGCCAGCAGCGTCGCCATATCCCGCGGCAATCCCATCTTTACTCCGCCTTCCGCCAGCGCCTCGAGGATGATGTAAACGAACGCGGGTCCGCTCCCTGAGAGCCCGGTCACAGCGTCCATGTGCTTCTCTTCCGTCAAGACGGTCTTGCCGACGGCGTCAAACAGTTTTTGCGCCAGGGACAACTGTTCCTCCGTCGCATGCTTTCCCCGGCAAATTGCGGTCATTCCCGCGCCAACCATCGAAGGCGTGTTAGGCATCGCCCGCACGACGGGGGCCTTCTGGCCGAGGTGCCTTTCGATCGTCTCGGTCGGCACGGACGCGACGATCGATATCAGGACTTTTTTCTCGTTCATCTCCGGCTGAATGTCATCCAGCACCTGGCCGATGGTTTGTGGCTTTACGCACAGCAGGATCACATCCGCGCCTCGCGCCGCCGCGCGGTTGTCCGTCCCCGCACGGATGCCGTATCGCGCGAGCGTTTTTCTTTCCGGACCCTCGCGGTGTACTGTCGCCGAGATCTCTCCGGGCCGCAACAGCCCGTTCCTGACGAACGCCTCGATTAAGATCCCGCCCATTTTTCCCGCTCCGATCACCGCCAGCTTTTTTCCGATGCGGGAGGAAACGCTCCTCTTTGCCATGACTGGCTCCTTTGAATCCAATTTCTGCTGAATTTGAAGTTCGGGAGAACTGAAAGACGAAAGACGCAACTCTAGAGGGATTGGGGTCGCGGTCGCCGAAACGGAGAGAAATATGCCGAATTGCCTCGAAAAGCCACGCCCCATCATACCGAAGGACGTCACCGCCGGGAAGCGAAGTTTCCACGTTCGTTTCGGCCCCGGCGGGGTCTTGACACGGGCACATTTTCTTGGAACTTTCCGCCCCTCTCCCCGCAATTCCTGGTGAATGCATTGTTGGAGGCGGGAGTTTGGGCGTCTCCAGGAGGGATTCGGTCTCATGTTTGGTCCACATGAATTTTACGGGTCATTCGCATCCAGATTTATTCTGGCCGCCTGTGGCGTCGCTCTCTTTCTTTGCGCGCCCATTTCAGTTTCGGCTCAACAGGCTCCTTCCACCCCTCCCGCGACGGCTGCGGCGACTTCCGCAAAACCGAGCCTCTCCGGCACTTGGATATTGAACAAAAGCCAGAGCGACGACCCGCGCCAGAAAATGCAGGAAGCCATGGGAAATTCGGGCGGCGAAGGAGAAGGCGGTGGCGGCGGTTGGCAAGGCCGCCATGGCGGCCACGGGGGACACGGCGGCGGGATGATGGAAGAAATGAATCAGCTCACCGTGACCCAGTCGGGTTCCTCCGTGAAGATCATGGGCGCTTCGGGCCGCCTGCTGACGCAAACATCCGACAATGCCAGTGCGAATTCTCAGCCTTCCAACGGGTCCGATTCGAACAGCGAACCCCGCTTTGCTCCTCCTGTCGCGCAATGGGAGGGAAATCAGTTGGTTTCTGTGATGGAAGGCCGCCGCGGAAAAACCACTCGTACTTATGAGCTTTCTCCCGACGGCACGCAGCTCTTCGTCACCACCAAGATTGAAAACGAGCGCTTCAACGGCCCCGTCACTTTTCGCCAGGTCTACGATCCATCGAAGACCGGCTCGCAGCCGCCCAGCCAATAGCGACCGTTTTCTCACGAGGGTCAGGCCCGCTTCGCGAAGGTTGTAAAGGAGGACGCTCCAGACCGGTGCTCGTGAAGCGGGCCCGGACCACCAGCGTATTTTTTTCAAGCACGTGCAGCTCTATTCCTTGGATTCAGGAGTGGAAACGGCGAGGAAACATCTGTTTTGCGTTTCGTCGTCCAACGGATAATTGTTCTTGAGAATGCCTCTATACAATCCATACCTCAACTTTCTACGCCGCCGCTTTCCTCTCGCTATTCTTATCGGGGTATCTTTCCTCGCCGCTCCAAATCTGCATGGACAACAATCCTCCGCGCCAGCCGCTGCCGCCAAAACCGTCACGATTTCCGGCGCCGTGCGCACTGCGGAACAGTCTCCCGTGCCGGGCGCCACGATCCGATTGACCGATCTCGATTCCGGCAAAGCTTGGGTGAGCTGGACCGACGAGGCCGGCAAATTTGAACTCCCCTCATTGCCCGCGGGGCACTATCGAATCGAAGTCACGCAGCTCGGCTTCGCTCCCTCGACACTCGAAGCGCAATTTCCTTCCACGTCTCCCCTCAGCGTCACGCTCCATGTCGCCACGCTCGCCGAACTAAACGGCGCCACTTCCGGCGCTGCGCCCTCTCGCAGCGGCGCGAGTTCGCGCCAGTCTCGCAACTCGCCTCAGCAATCCGCCAATTCTTCGGGTCAAGCCGGATCCTGGCGTGGGCGTCGAGGGCAAGCTCCTCCTCCAGGCGTGGTCAACGCAATTCGAGAAGGTATGGGCGGATTCCAGCAAACGGACCTGACCGGGCAGTCCAATGAAAGCGAGATGTCCGGCTCCAACGAATCATCCGCCGCCTCCGCGCTTTCTGCTCCCGGATCTGCGGCCGCAAATTCTTCCGACGTATTCCTGTTGCAAGGTGCGGTGGGCCAGGGGACTTTGCTTAATGGCAACGGACCGATCTTCGTGGGCGCCCCCGGCGATTTCGGTCCCGCCGGCGGCTTCATTCCCGGAGAGCCCGGCGGCCCTGGCGGTGGCGGACCCGGGGGCCCCGGTGGGCCTGGAGGTCCGGGGGGGCCGGGAGGCGGCGGATTCGGTGGAAGAGGGGGGGCCGGCGGCGAGTTCGCTCCCGTCATCGTCCGCGGGGGTTTCGGCCGCGGTCCCGGCGGAGGTGTTCCCGGAACGCGCGGGCGGTTTGCGCGGCAGACGGTCAATCGCGTCCGCTTCACACTGTTTGATCGTTACGAAAATTCCGCTTTCGACGCTCGCCCATATTCCATCACCGGAGTCCAGTCTCCCAAGATCAGCCATTACACCGAACGCGCCGGCGGCTCGCTCGGTGGTCCCCTGAAAATTCCGCACATCTATAATGGCGCTGACCGCACATTCTTCTTTGTAAATTACCAGCACGAAATCAGTCAGACGCCAGTTGACGTTTTTTCCACCGTCCCGACATCCGACGAACGCTCCGGAAATTTTTGTACCGCAAGCACCCCCGTCGAACTTTTCGACCCCTATTCCAACATCTCCGGGCCGCGAACGCCCCTCGGCAATGGTTGTCAGGTCCCGGTCATCAACTCGGCGGCTTCGGGCCTGCTGGCTTTTGTCCCTCTGCCGAATGTTCCTTGCCCCTCGGGCGTCTGCCCGGCGGTTCAGAACTATCATCTGCAGGCGACCACGCCGCTGAACGCCGACATCGTCAGCTTTCACATCCTCCACACCATCAATTCCAAATGGAACGTCAACGGAGGTTACAATCTCGAGTCTCAGCGCTCGAACACTCTTGGAAATTTTCCGGACATCAAGGGCACCCAGTCCACACTCGGGCAGTCCGTCAGCCTCGGCCTCTCGCACAACTGGACTTCGCAGCTGGTCGACAATTACAGCCTGAATTGGAGCCGCAACCGCGTTGAAATCCTCAGTTCCAATTCCTACGTCAACAATGTGGCGGGCGACCTCGGGATCACCGGAGTTTCCACCGAGCCGATCAACTACGGCATCCCCGCCGTCAATTTCACCGACTTTTCCGGTTTCAACGATCCCGTTCCGTCGCTGGTCCGCAACCAGACACTCAGGTTTGGCGACTCGCTCATCTGGGTCCGCCAGAAACACACGCTGACTTTCGGGGGCGAATTCCGCCGCATCCAGCTGAATGACACGTCCGATCCGATTGCCCGCGGCCAGTTTACCTTCACCGGGTTGATGACTTCACAGCTCGATTCGAGCGGCAATCCCGTCGCCGGCACCGGGAATGACTTCGCCGATTTTCTCATCGGCCTGCCCTACAACACGCGCACCCAATTCGGCGACGCCAACACTTATTTCCGCAGTTGGGGCTTTGTCGGATTTGCGCAGGACGACTTCCGCGTCACCAAGCGCTTTACCTTTCTCTATGGAGTTCGCTACGAAGCGGTCACCCCGCCCGTCGAACTCTACAATCAAGCCGCCAATCTTGATTTGAGCACAGCCGTACCTCCCACAGGCGTTGATCTGGTCACTCCCGGACAATCCGGAGAATTTCTCGGCGCCTACCCTCGCGCTCTCCTCCACGGCGATTATGGCAACTGGGCGCCGCGAATTGGTTTTGCATGGCAGCCCTTCAATTTTCAACCCAAGACCGTCGTTCGCGGCGGCTACTCCATTTTCTACAATGAAGCCGCCTACAACACGCTCGCCCAGCAATATCTGGCCTATCAGCCGCCTTTCTCCGTCGCCCAGAATCTTTTCAGCAGCGCTTCGCAGCTTCTGACTCTGCAGGACGGATTTCCATCTTCCGGGCCTTCAAACCTTCCTTATTGTTCCCCTCAACTCACCACCAATTGCACTCCCATCTCGAACACGGCGGGTGTCGATCCTTATTATAAAGTCGGCTATGCGCAGATCTGGTCCCTGGGCACGGAAACCGAGCTGACTCGCACCTGGCTTCTCGATTTGACATACACGGGGACCAAAGGCACCAATCTCGATTTGCTGCGCGCTCCCAACCGCGCCCCGCTCGGCACAAATCCCCTCGACACCCAGACGGAGTTACAGATTCCCTACGCGACCAGCTTCTATTACGACCAATCGGGCGCCAACTCGATTTACAACGCTCTTCAGGTTCGCCTGATGCACCATTTCACTTCCGGATTGATGCTCCAGGCGATATACACGTTCAGCAAGTCGCTCGACAATGCGAGCACGATCGGCGGCACTTCTCCCGTCGTGGTTCAAGAAGATGGCAACTACGCGGATCAATATGGCCTATCCTCCTTTGACATGCGTCATCAATTCAGGCTTTTCAGCATGTACGAGCTTCCATTCGGCGAGCGCCACAGTCATGGCAATCACGGTTGGGCCGAGCACGTCCTGAGCAACTGGCGCATCCTGAATATCGTCAGCTGGCACACCGGCACGCCCTACACCGCGCTTCTCGGCGGCGCTGCCGCGAACAATTCCGGCACGGGCGCGAATTTTTCCGAACGCGCCGATCAGATCGCCAACCCCAACATCGGCCTGTGCGGTGGCGCTCCGCTCGCCTATTTCAATACGGCCGCTTTCGCCGCTCCTCCCGCGGGCGAATATGGCGACGCGCAGCGCGACTCGATCGAAGGCCCTTGTTCCTTTAACTGGAACTTTTCAATCGCGAAATCGTTTCGCTTCGGCCCCGAGCAGCGCCATCGTCTGGATGCGCGCTGGGAAGTGGATAATCTGACGAACACGCCCACTTTTTCGGGCTTGGCCACGACTTTGGGTTCCACCCTTTTTGGCCGGGTCACCAGCGCAGCTTCCATGCGCACCATGGACATCAATCTTCGGTTCAACTTTTGAAGGCTATGATGACTTTCATTCAAAGACCGTTCGCGCCAAAATTGCTGGCGCTGCTATTCGGCTCATGCTTGGTCATTTCGCCCGCTTTTGCCCAATCGCAACAGCAGCCCGCTCCCACGGCGGTTCCGGCTCCTTCCGCGCCCGCCCAGCGTCGCGCGGCGCCTCAGCCGCCTCCCGCTCCTCTGCGTTCGCAATCCAACCTTGTCCGAATTGACGTCGAAGTCACCGACAAATCCGGGAAGCCCATCAAGGGGCTGCGCCAGGACCAGTTCACCGTTTACGACGATGGCAAGGCTCAGCCCATCTCGATTTTTTCCTACTCGGACATTGAAAGCATGGAGACCGCCACAGACGGAAACTCCCGCCCCATCACCCTCCCGGTCGATAATTCCGGCCCCAATTCCATCCCCGCTGAGACAGTCAATGACCAGATTCGCGATCGCCGGCTGATCGTTCTTTTTTTTGATTTCACTTCGATGCAGACCGACGACCTGATTCGCGCTCACGACGCCGCCGAAAAATTCATCCAACACCAGCTCACTCCTGCCGACCTAGTGGCCATGGTCGGGTTCAGTTCCGACCTCTCCGTGATCGTCAATTTCACCAACGATCGCTCCGCTCTTGAAAAGGGAGTGGCGAAAATTCGCCCAGGAGTCAGTTCGGATTTGGGCACGCCGCTCTATGCCGCCGCCGAAGATGGTGAGTATGACGTGCAGCAATACACCGGCGACGCCTTTACGGCCGATGAGACGGAATTCAACGTCTTCAACACCGATCAGAAGCTGGCAGCCGTCGAAGGAATCGTGGAAATTCTGTCGGCGATCCCCGGACGCAAACTGCTGGTCGAATTCACGGGCGGTATCACGCAAACGGGCGAGGAAAATCGAACCGCGCTCCGCGCCGCCACGGACGCCGCGAATCGCGCCGACGTCTCCATCTATTCGATCGATGCCCGCGGCCTGTTCAGCACGCCTCCGGGCGGTGACGTCACGGCCAACGCCGCCACCGGCACTTCCATGTTTACCGGGGCTTCCGTGTTTCACCAGACCGATCAGCGCGAAGATTCCCGCGACACGCTTGCCACCCTTTCTTACGACACCGGCGGGCGGGCATTTTTCGACCTCGGCGACCTGAGCGACGCCTTCCCCGAAATTCAAAAGGAGAACAACGGCTACTATTTGATCGGCTATTCGCTCCCGAACGGCATCAAGCTCGATGGGAGCTGGCATGCGATCCGCGTGAAGGTCAATGCGCCCGGAGTGCACGTTCATTTCCGCAACGGATACTACGCGCCGCGCGATTTCAAGCACCTGGAAAAAGAAACCAAGGAAGAGCAGCTGGCCGACGCCATGAGCTCGGAAAATCCCATTCTCGATCTTCCGATTGCCGTCGAGGTCTCCCACTTTCGTCTCGACGATCGCGAGACATACGTTCCCATTGCCGCCAAGATTTCTTCCAGCGCCCTCGATTGGGCCAAGAAGCATAATCTTCGCGAAGCCTCGTTTGATTTCGCGGCGGAAGTCCGCGCTGATCCCTCCGGGGTCGCCGTGGCGGATCTGCGGGACACGATTTCGGTTCGTCTCGAGGAGCAGAAATATCAGCAGGTCAACCAGAGCAGCTTGCTCTATCAGGGGGGCGTGGTTCTTCCCCCCGGCCGCTATCGGCTCAAATTCATCGCCCGGGAAAACGAATCGGGCCGCATAGGCACGTTCGAGCAAGGGATCGTGATTCCTCCGGAACAGCCCGGCCGTCTGGCACTCAGCTCCGTCATGTTGTCGAGCCAACTGGTGCCCGTCGAAAAGTCGTCCGCCGTGCAAACCCGGACGCAGGGGCGGCGCGCCAATTTGGCGTCCTCGCCGCTCGAATTGGGCGGGCAGCGCATTGTTCCCAGCGTCACCCGCTTCTTCACCCAGAAGCAAAACCTATTTGTCTTTTTCCAGGCGTACTGGCCGGAAAAGCTGGAAGGGTTTGACCCGGCGGCTCTTCGCGCCGGCCTGATTTTCTTCCGCGGAGGCGTGCAAATCAATTCCACTCCGCTCTTGGCTCCCGAACAACTGGATGTGAAGACGCGCACCGCATCGTTCCGCATTACTCTTCCGCTGTCGAAGCTTCCCCCGGGCCGCTACACGGTGCAGGCTGTGGTCATCGCGCCCGGCACGCAGCATGCCGTGTTTGCGCGCTCCTATCTCGCTCTGGAAGCGGCCCCGCCGGCCGCGCTTTCTCCGGCTGGTCCCGGCGGTCCGGAAGCGTCTCCCTCGCAACTCAAACCGGCGGCGAGCCCGCCCTCGCGCTGAATCGGCTGGCGCCTTTCTCCGAATCATCGCGGGTGGAAAGGCCAGCGAACACGATTGGCAAATGAAAAAGGCCCCGAGCTTCCGGGGCCTTTCTCATTCAAATTGAAATTCCATTCTAGCCGTGCGGGTGGCTGCCGCCGGAAGGCTTGGAGCCGCCGCTGTGGGGCGGAGGATTGCTCCGAGCCGGCGCATTATTCCGGGGCTGATTCAGCGGAGGGTGAACGTCGTACATGGAATCTTTCGCCTTTACCGGAGGCGCATATCTCACCTGCGGCTGATTGTTACGAGTTTCGGTTTGCGGACGATTAAATTGCTCGTGATTTGATTGCGGAGACGAATTGTTGAACGTTCTCTGTTCCGGTTTCGGCTGGGGTTCGTTCCGCGGCTGAGCCGTTCCGGCATTTCTTTCGGAGGACGGCCGGTTGAACTCCTGCGAATCGTTTGTATAGACGGCCGGCCGGTTCGCGGGGGTCGCCGGAGCAAGCCTGGCCGTCACCGGGCGCGAAGAGAAGGGAACTTTGGGAGCCGCGCGAGACACTCTGGCGTCCGAGGAGATGTAACTGGAGCGGGTCGGCCGGAGCGGCGCCTGTTCGGTGACTCGCGCCGAATCGATTTGCTGCGCGTTCAGCCGCACGGCCGCGCGCCCAACGGGCCGCGCGCTGACGAAATCCTCGCGCGAAACAGCCGTCACGGCGACATTGTTGTGCGCGTAGGTGTAATTCAACCGGGAAACGTCGTAATTGTTCACCCGCGTAATGTTGTAGACGTTCGTCACCTGCGTGACGTTCACGATTCGCGTGTTCGTGATGTTCACGTTCTGAAAATACCGCGGGCTGCAACGATACGCCGGCACCCACACGTCACGCGGCCCCAGCGGGAACCATCCCACGCCGTTGAACCCGCCGCCAAACGAAACGGCGAGCCCGAACCCGCCGCCTCCAACGAAGGCCACCATGGCGGGGGAGTATACCGGCCGGACGACAACCGGGCCGGGAACCCAGCCCCAATATCCGCGGACGTAGGCCCATCTTCCGTAGTGGAAAGGAGCGAATCCCCAGGGCTCGGCATCCACCCAGGTCCATCCCCACGGAGCGACCCAAACCCAATGGCCGTTTCGATACGGCGCCCAGCCGACCGCAACGCCGCTGGGAACCCACATCGGTCCGTAGTCGGGATCGGTTTGCCACGAGCCGTAACCATCCAGGTCGTAGTAGCCGTCCACATCGCGCGATACGTATTGCGCCGAAGGAGAATCGTTCTCGCGCTGGTCGCGCTGCTGGCACCAGTCTTCAAAGGAATCAAAGCCCGGAGCGGGCTGCGCGTCATAAGTCAATTGGTCCGTGCCGTTGAACGTGTATTGCTGTCCGGCGGCCAAGTCGTAGGACTCGCCTCCGCCGGTCGCTTCGCCGGAGCCTTCGCGAACTACGACGACGGTGGAATTGCCGTCCGCGCTGGTCTCCAGACGGTATTCTCCGGACTGGGCAACAGTGAACGCGACGTTGGGCGTATCAATTTCAAAGGCCTCGCCCGGAGCGAGCCTGCGCACATGGACTTCGATCGTGCCTTGTGCCAATTGGAGCTGCACCGTGCGGTCGTCCAGAGTCAAAAAGGAAACACCGGTGTCGCTCGACATGCGCACCGCGTTGCTTCCCACGTGGAATTCGGCGAGCGAGTCTTGATCGGCCCACAGATTGTCGCCGGTGGTGAGCGGCCGGTTCATGTCGGCGTCCACCCAATTCTGGTCACCGGAAACCTGGAAGGAAACGGAGCCCTGCATGAAGCTGAGGCGGGCGACGCGCGTGGGAGGATCGGCGGGCTGACCTTCAGCTTGATCTTGAGCCTGATCCTGACCCTGGCCTTGACTCTGGTCCTGCGCCGCAGCGAATTTTGGAACGGAAAGGAACAAAACCGCAATCGCGAGCAAGGGAGCGAGCCACTGAATCTTCTTCATGTTCGTTCCTCCGTCGTGTTTCTCTCTCATCATCGGTGATCATGGTTCTGTCCGGCGCAAATCCGCGTCCCGCCGCGCGCGCAAACGGCGCCGGACAGACATGCGCGCTCGCGGCCGTTCAATGAATAAACACGTGGAAAGGAGAATCGTTTCTCATCATACATGTTTCCGGCCAAGCTCCGAGTGACGTTCATCACCGCGCTTTCGCAAAGTACACGCCCTGAAACCGAAGAGGCCGCGGCGAAGATTTTGGTTTCGCCGTGGCCTCTATTTCCGACCATTCCCAATTCAATCAGCGGTGCCCGCCGTGGGATCCGCCCCCGCCGTGAGATCCGCCTCCTCCGCCGCGATAGCCCCCTCCGCCGCCGCCCCGGAATTCGCCTCTCGCGCTCGGGCTCGGCGCGCGGTTGCCGCCTCGATAGGCCGGGGAAGAATAGCCGTAATTTCCGCGCGGCCGAACGACCGGCTGGCGAAGATTGAGAGGCGGACGGTAGCCGTTGGATGAACCGTACCCGCGCGAATTCGCGTAGGGATTTTGATAGGAGCGGTAATTCTGCCGCGGAGCCGCGTAATTCTCCGAACCCTGCATCCGTCCCGCGTTTGCCGGAGGTGTGAACGCGCGCCAATTGCTCCGCGTGGAAGGCGCGGAATAGGCCCGCGATTCTCCCGACGTGTAACCCCGGGAACCGTTCTCGGCAAACGATCGGCTTGATTGCGGCGGGGTGAAGGCTCGCGCTTGAGCGGCATTGTTGCCCGGGTTTCGGGACGACCCTCCGAAACTGCGCCAACCGTCGCGCCCCGAAGAATACGAATTGGAATTCGCCCGGCCGTAGGAGTTGCCGTACCTCGCGAGCGACGAATTGAACATGTGCGAAGGCGCCGGGTGGATTGTCGAAGACGCAGCGGCACGCCCGCTCGCGCTATAACTCGCCCGGGTCGGCTGAATCGGCATCCGGCCCGAGACAAAGCTGGCCTGCCGCAACGTCGCTTCATTGATCCCCGTCTGATGCCCGGGCACGGCGCTGCGGCCAAACCGGTCTCCATCCATCGAAGTGAATCCTTCGCGGAGACGCGCGTTGTTGTTCAGGCCGCCGATGTTCGAATACGGATGCGTTCCCCCTCGAGTGAGTGGCGCGAAGCCATTGCGAACAATCGTCGTGTTGTGAATGCTCGTGTAATTCGCTACGCGGTATCCGCCGCCCCAGCGGCCGTACCAGGGGTGATACCAGTCGCACGGACCAATGGGCAGCCAGCCGACATGCCCCCAGCCCCCGCCAAACCCAAAACCGATTCCAAATCCGAATCCTCCGCCTCCCCAACCGAAAAAGGAAACGTATGCGGGCGCCCAGACAGGATAGTAAGCCGGGGAATACGCCACGGGTCCGGGCCACCAGACCCAATTGCCGCCGTAGACGAACCACCGGCCGTAGTGGTAGGGAGCCCATCCCCAAGACTCGTAGGATACCCAAGTCCAGCCGTAATACGGTTCATACACCCATCGGCCGGTTCGATACGGCGCCCAACCGGACGGAACGGAAGGGACCCAAACAGGACCGTAGTCCGGAACGTTCTGCCAGTTCCCGTAGCCATCGAGATCTTCCGTGCCGGTGTAGTAGCGGTCGGTATGATTCCAGCTTTGGGCGTCGAGGATCACTTTATCGCGATCGTTATTCCAGTTGTCCCAATCATCGCGGGCGGGCGCATTGGAAACCTGGTATTGGGGATTGTCGGTGCCGGCGATCGTGATCATCTGCCCTTCACTGACCGTGGTGCTGCCCTGCTGTGTGGCGATGTCGGCGGTACCGCTGCGGACGACGATCTGGGTTTCCGCTTGGTTGTTCACCAGAATGCGAAATTGACCCTGGCCCTGGGGACGAATGGCGACGTTGGGCGTGTCAATTTCCACGGCCGCGTCGCCCCCGCGAAGAACGGAGTACGTGACCAATCCTTGATCGATCTGAAGCTGAATCTGATTGCGCTCGAGCGTGGCAATCTTCACGGAAGCGTCGCTCGAAAGGCGCGCCACATTCGAAGCGTCAAGCTGCAATTCGGCGCGCGAATTGTTTCCCGTCGAAAGGCGGTCGCCGGCTTCGAGCGGCGTGTTGACCGTCGCCGCGTTCCACTGCCCGTTGTCGCCGCGCTGCGTCGAGGCGTTGCCCTGGATCACGCTGACGCGCCCCACCCCCGGCTGCGAATTCGCCTGCTGCTGTTGCGCCTGTTGCTGCTGCTCGGGGGAGAGCTGTGGATCGGGTGGCGAAGTCGCGGGATCGACGTCGGGAGGAATTTCCTCGGGTTGCTGCGAATCGTAGGGAGGAGGAGGGGTCTGCGATTGCGCGCGGGCAATGAGCGGCGCGGAAGAGGCAAAAAGAAGAGAAGCGATAAGGACTAGGAATGCGTTTTTCATGGCCCACCTCCCGGATGGACGGCCGGGAATCTTCGCGTCCACACGAGGAAGGGCACGGAGAGGGCCAAAGAGGCACGCGGTAAAAAACTGTAAGTGATTTAGAAACATATAATTGCAACGAGCGAAGACGGTGGGGATGGAGAGAAAGCGCGCGGTGCCGGTGGTTTTCGCGCACGTGTGGTGGTTTTCAGCCAGCGGTCCGGAGTTTAGGGAGGTTGGCTAACCGCGTTTGAGTGGAAAGACGGCTCGAACGGTTGAGCCCGCCGAGGAGGAGGAAATCTCCAAGGCGCCGCCGAGCTCGCGGACGCGCTCCTGCATGCTCGGAACGCCGACGCCGTCGCCGCCGACAATGATGCCATCGGAATTGATCAGGCCATCAGGGAAACCTTTGCCTTCGTCGGAGACCGTGAGGATGAGCTTGGAAGAGGTGGCGCGGAGGCGGACCCGAGCGACTTCGCTTTCGGAATGCTGGTAGACGTTGTTGAGAGCTTCCTGGCAGATGCGAAAGACGGCGAGCTCGAGGTCCTTGGAAATGGCGGGAAGAGAGTCCGGAAGCTCGGCATGAGCGACGATATTGCCGCGCTTCGCGAAGCCTGCAACGAAAGAGCGGAGGGCAGGGACGAGGCCGCCTTGATCCAGCATGGGCGGATGGAGAAGGTAGGTGACGGTACGAAGCTCTTTGATGGAGGAATCGGCGAGCAGGCGGCTTTCCTCGAGAACCGTGACGAAATCGGGAGAGGTCCCGGAAGCCAGCTTCTCGATGCGATTCAGATTGAGCTTCAGAGCGGTAAGAGCCTGGGCGGTGGAGTCGTGGAGCTCGCGGGCGACTTTGCGGCGCTCGTCATCCTGGACGCGGAGGAGGCGCGCGGACATATTGAGGGCGGATTCGAGAAGGGTCTTATCGCGGATGGTGAGGAGGACGAGCGGGCCTTCGCCATTGGGGCGAAGAATGGGGCGTGCGGTTAAAAGCATTTTCTTGCGGCCAAGGGAGGGGAAGGCGTGATCGAGCTCGGTGTCAAGAGTTTCGGAACGGCGAGCGAGGACGTCGTTGAGGAAATGGCGGAACTCGGGAAAGTCCCACTGGTTGTTGCCGGCCTTGAAGATGCTGGCGCCGACGGCTTGGGCCGGAGAATGGCCGAAGGTCTGGAGGAAAAGAGCGTTGGCGCGAACGATAGTGAGAGAGGAATCGAGAATGAGGAGGGATTCGCCGATGGTCGCGATGACGGCTTCGGCAAATTCGCGCTGCTCATCGACGAGCTGGCCGGCGGCGACAACGTCGTGGACATCCACAAAGAGAAGGGTGGCACCCTGAATTTCGGCTTCGGCGGAGCGGTAGGGATGGATGCGGATGGAAGTCCAGCGGTTGTTGGGGCCGAGGACGCGGCGCTCGTGGGAGGAACCGGATTCAATGGCGGAATTAATCTCCTTGCGGACATCGGCATAGAGGGCGCCGAAGTGAAAATCGCCGAGGGGGCGGCCGAGGTCGGAGGGGAGGAAACTGAAGAGGGAGGCGGCGGCCTGGGAGAAGCGGCGGATGCGATGGTCGCGGGCGAGGATGAGAACGGGAATATCGAGGCTGGAGAATAGATTGGTGAGGTCGGCGTGGAGAAGGGAGAGCTCGGCGTGGCGGTGCTCGAGCTCTTCGTTGAGAGTGGTGAGCTCCTCGTTGGAGGATTGCAGTTCTTCCTTGGCGGTTTCGAATTCCTCGTTGATGCTTTGCAATTCCTCGTTGCGGGAAAGGATCTCCTCGTTGGCCGCCTGCAGCTCTTCATTGGAGGCCTGGCCCTGCTGGATGATTTCCTGGAGGCCGGACTTGGTCTGAATGAGCTCGTGTTCGAGGCGGGCGATGACGCGGGACTGGGAAGCGTGGCGGGAGCGAAGCGAGAGAGCGCGCCTGGAGGAGAGCTTCGGGGATTCAGCCTCCGGCAGCGGGGAAACGGGATCAAAGACGATCCAGAAGAGCGATTCGCGAGGCACGGCGCCGAGGACCGGAATGACTTCGAAATTGATCTCGCCGATGCGCCCATCGGATTCGCGGCGAAGGCCCGAGGATATTACCGGGCGGCGCGACTTCTTGGCGCGAAGGATGGCGGAGCGAAGCTCCCAGACGAGGTCGGGGCGAGCCATTTTGAGAAGGTTGAGGCTGGCCTGACCGGAGGCGGGCTCGAGGAAGGGAGCGAGCTGGCCATTGAACTGGAGGATTTCGAGATCGGAATTGACGAGGACGGCGGCGGGGCCGCGATGGGTGAGGAGAACGGATTCAGGGCGGGGCAGGGGCAGGGCGAGGGGAGCGGGGAGAGGAATGCGGGGCGTGGCGACAAAGTCCTGAACGCTGGGGCGAGCGAACGGAACGGGAAGAGAAGCCGGATTGGAAGCAGCGCGAGGCCGAAAGACGCGGTGGCGGCGATCCACGACGGAGAAGAGGGAGGTCTGATTGGCGAGATTTTCGCTTTTGCCGAGGACGAGAAAGCCGGAGGGGAGAAGGGCGTAGTGAAGGATGGGGAGGGCTTTGTTCTGGAGGGCGGAGGAGAAGTAGATGAGGACGTTGCGGCAGGAGATGAGGTCCATGCGGGAGAAGGGAGTGTCGCTGACGAAATTGTGACGGACGAAGAGGCAATTTTCGCGGAGAGAGCGGCGGACCTGGTAGCCGCCGGCGACGGGGAGGAAGAAGCGCTTGAGGCGCTGAGCGGAAACGCCGCGAGTCTCCCGGCGGGTGTAGACGCCGGCGTGGGCTTTTTTGAGGGCTTCGTCGGAGAGATCGGTGCCAAACACAACGAAGGGAATGTGACCGGAGCTCAACTCAGTGAGCTCCAGGATGCAGATGACGAGGGAATAGACTTCCTCGCCGGAAGCGCAGCCGGGAACCCAGATGCGGAGGGGGCTTTCGGGAGTGCGGCCCTTGAGGAGCCTGGGAAGGACTTTGGCGCGGAGGAAGGAGAAGGTGGAAGGGTCACGGAAAAAGCTGGTGACGTTGATGAGGATTTCGCGGCGAAGGGTGAGGACCTCCTCTTCGTGGGAGGAGAGACGGGCGAGATATTCGCGGAAATTGGAGGAGCGGGTGGCGGCGAGGCGGCGGCGAACGCGGCGGGAGAGGGAGCTTTCGCGGTAGAGAGAGAAGTCCATGCCGGTGGCGGTGCGGAGGACCTCGAGGATTTTGAGAAAGGCATCGGATTCAGAAAGGGAAGTGGCGGGGACGGAGGGGCCAGAGGGGCGAGGAGCGGCGACGTCGCGGATGAGCTGAACGAGCTTGAGGGCAATGCGCGAAGGACTGAGGACGAAATCGGCGGCGCCGGCGGAGATGGCGGCGTGGGGCATGCCTTCGAATTTGGCGGAGCCTTCGCTTTGGACGAGGGTGACGCCGCCGGCCTGGCGGATTTTTTGGAGGCCGCGGGTGCCGTCGGAGCCGGTGCCGGAGAGAACGACTCCGATGGCCCGGGAGCGTTTCTGGCGGGCGAGGGATTCCATGAAGCGGTCAATGGGGGCGTGGAGATGCTCGGCGGGGTCGCGTGGCCGAAGGCGGAGAACGGGATGGAAGTAAAGAAGCTCCTTGCCGGGAGGGAGGACGTAGACGTGGTTGGGGCGGACGAGGATGCCGTCGGTGATTTCGAGGACTTTGAGCTTGGTGACGCGGGAGAGAAGAGAAACCAGAGAGCTGTTTTGGTTGGGAGAGAGGTGCTGAATGATGACGAAGGCGGGGGCGGAGGAAGGTCCGGGAGGGAAGGAAGAAAGAAGCTGAGAAACGGATTCGAGGCCGCCGGCGGAAGCGCCGACGGCGACGATGGAGAAGTCGCGGGGAGATCGTTTGAGGGAAGGAGCGTGCCTGGGCGGAATTTTTTTGCGGCGCTTGGGCATCGGCGCTCCCAAGAAGTAACGGCAGAAGCAAGTCGCGGCCATAGTAATGCAAGACCGCGAGGACAGGCAAAGAAAATCCGTGGGTGAAGGCGGAGCCAGGGGCTAGGAATCGGCGGAGGAGTCTGCAGGATCGGCGGCGTCGGCAAGGCCCATTTTGTCGAGCCGGTACCGAAGGGCATTGCGGGAGAGGCCAAGCGCGCGAGCGGCCTGGCTCTTGTTGCCGCCGGCGGCGCGAAGTGCTTCGCGGATGGCGGCTTCTTCCCATTGGTCGAGTGTCATGCCGGGAGGAAGCACGGCGGAGGATGCCGACGAACGCGCGGGAGGGGAATCGAGATGGATGTCGGAGACATCGAGAGAGGAGCCGGAAGCAAGAGTGACGCCGCGCTCGATGACGTTCTGCAGCTCGCGAACGTTGCCGGGCCAGCGGTGATTGACGAGAAGCTGGATGGCGGCTCCGGAGATGGCGGGCGCGGCCTTTTTGGATTCGCGAGCGAAGCGTTCGGCAAAAAGCCGGGCCAGCGCGGGAATATCCTCGGGGTGATCGCGGAGCGGCGGAATGTCAATGGGGACTACGTTGAGGCGGTAGTAAAGGTCCTCCCGAAAAGTGCCGTCTTCGAGTGCGGCGCGCAAATCGCGGTTGGTGGCGGCGATCAGGCGGACGTCGACTTTCAAAGTTTTGGTGCCGCCGAGGCGCTCGAATTCGCGCTCCTGGAGAACGCGGAGGAGCTTCACTTGAATGGCGGGCGGGACATCGCCGATTTCGTCGAGAAAGAGCGTGCCGCCGTCGGCAAGTTCGAATTTTCCGGGCTTGCTCGAGACGGCGCCGGAAAAGGCCCCCTTTTCGTAGCCGAAAAGCTCGCTCTCGAGAAGATTCTCGGGGATGGCGGTGCTGTTGATTTTGACGAACGGGCCGCGGAAACGGAGCGAATGCTCGTGAATGGCCCGGGCGATCAGGTCCTTGCCGACGCCGCTTTCGCCGCCGAGCAGAACGGTGGAGTTCGTCGGAGCGATGCGCTCGACGAGAGCGAGAACGGACTGCATTTTTTCGCTGCCGCTGACGATGTTGGCGTATTCGTACTTCACCCCGAGGGCTTCGCGTAAGGAGCGGTTCTCCTCGCGCAGAGCTCGCGTCGAGAGCTCCTTGCGGACAACCATCGCGAGTTCCGCGAGTGAAAACGGCTTGAGGACGTAATTGCTCGCGCCCGCCTTCATCGCTTCGACGGCCGATTCCACCGTCCCGTGCGCCGTCATGATCACCATCGGAATTTCGGGGTCCGCTTCCTTCGCCGCTTTCAGAAATTCCAGCCCGCTCATTCCCGGAAGCTTCAGGTCGGACAAAATCAGCCCAAAAGATTCCTGGCGGAGAAGCTTGAGGCCCGCTTCGGCGTCGGGCGCGGATTGTACGGAAAAACCTTCGTCGGCGAGGTGGAGTTCCACCAGGCGGCGGAGCTTCGGTTCGTCTTCGACAATCAGAATCGAGGGTTTTTCCGCGGGCATCGTTTTTCGGGCGGGCAAAGAGCGCGGAGGAATGCGCGCCGCGCTTTGCCGGAATGAGCGTACCACGAGCGGGAGGATGCAAGACAAGTGCGTGAAATGTGTTCTCTATGCGGCGGGAGAAGTAGGAAGAAAAACGTGGAAAGCGGCGCCGTCGAGCGACCCGGCATCGCCGGGAGACCCCGGGGAAGGACCCTCGAGCTTGATCCATCCGCGATGGTCGTCGAGGATTTTTGCGACGATCGCCAACCCCAGTCCCACGCCCTCTTTCTTCGTGGTGAAAAACGGATTGAAGATTTCCTCGCGGGCTTCGGGAGGGACGCCGGGCCCGCTGTCTTCTATCCGTACGCCGAGACCAGTCGCGCCGTTGATAGTTTCGAAAGCGATCGAGATGCGGAGTACTCCCGGCTTTTCGGGCGACGCCACCATGGCCTGAAATGCGTTGACGATCAAATTGACAAAAACCTGTTCGAGGAGCTGGGCGTCGAGAAGGGCGACCGGAACGGGAGAATAGCGCTTTTCGACCGTCACGTTGGCGGCGGGGAACTGTTGCAGGGAAATGTCGAGAGCGCGGTCAACAATGCCGGAAATCTGCTGCGGCTGGAGATCGAGGTGCGAAGGACGGGCGAAATCGAGAAAACGAGCGACGAGAGAATTCAACCGGTTGACTTCGCTCGATATGTTATCGGCGAGCTCGGCGGAAAGGGCGTTGGACGCGCCCACTTTTTTGGAGAGCATTTCCGCGGAGCCCTTGATGACGCCGAGAGGATTGCGAATTTCGTGGGCGAGGCCCGCGGAAAGCTGGCCTAGGGCGGCCAGGCGCTCGGAACGCCGGGCGTCGGCTTCGGCCCGGCGCAGCTGAAGATTGGTGGATTCCAGAGTCTCGGAAAGCTGCTGCAAGCGGCGGACCTGGCGGCGGTTTTGCACGACGAACCGATTGACGAGAATGGCGGCGAGAAAGAAAAAGAGAATGCGGATGGCAAGTTCGCCCGCGCCCTCCGCGGTCAGTTCGTATTCTTGGAGCGCCGGAATCAAATAGGAGAGGTAGGCAACCGAAGCGAGCGTGGTCCAGAGGAGAGTGGCGACCGGCCCGTAGTAAATCGCGGCTGTCACGACAGGGAGAAAATAGATCGGGTAATAGCTGCTGTTGATGCCGATGTCGCCCGTGTGCGCGAGCAGCAGAGTGGCCAGCAAAATTTTGACGATCACCGCGTAGGCGCGCCCGCGATCGGGAAGCCAGGCGACCAGGCGCCCTTCGAGGAGCTGGAAAACGGCAAAGCCGGCCAGGATCAGCCACTTATGAATTTCGTCGATGGGCGGAAGCAATGCGAGCCCGACGAGGAAGGCGAGCCAGATGACGTCAATCCAGGTGATGGCGGATTGTTTTCGGCCGAACATGCGGAAGGGTGAATGTAGCACGGAGGAGCGAAGGGGCGAAGCCGGTCAGTCAGCGAATTGTCGCTGATTTTGCCGCGCCTCCGTCCTCTTGAAACTTAGGCATAAAACCACAGACAGGGCCGAGCGTGAGGAAGGCGATAGCGAATTCACCCAAGGCGCCGGCTGGACGACGATACGCGATCGGCAATCGGCTCGAGCGGTAAAAGATCGAGGAAATCTTCCCAGTCAGAGGCAGAGGCAGCGGCAACGGGCTCTGAAGAAGACTCCACTCGTCCCGGGGCAACAGTGCGGCCGATGAGGAGAATCGAAGGCGCTTCCAGGACGGGAGCGGTGGCGAGCGCGGCAAGCGTTGTCGAGTGCTCGCTCTGCGCGGGCGTGGTGGCGCGGGAGACGACGACAGCCGGAGTATCATCCGCCAATCCAGCGTCGAGCAGTTCCTTTTGAAGCGCCGTAAGGTCGTGGCCGGGCATGTAGACCACAAGAGTGGTGTCTTCGCCCGCCAGACCTCGCCAATCGTTGGCCTGGCTTTCACCGGGGGTGCGCGCGTGATGCGCGGTGGCGAAAACGACGCGGGAACTGAGGCGCCGGTCGGTGAGAGAGATACCGAGCGAAGCGGCGGCAGCAAGCCCCGCCGAAACTCCGGGGACGATTTCAAACTGAATTCCGGCGGCGGAGAGTGCGTCGATCTCTTCGCCGAGGCGGCCGAAGATGGCGGGATCGCCGCTCTTGAGGCGGATCGGATCGAAGCCGCGGCGTGCGAACGAAACCATCAGTGCGTTGATCTCGGGTTGCGAGATGCGCTTGGCGCCGCAGCGCTTGCCGACGTTGAGAACCAGGGCATCGGATGGCGCGAGAGCTAAAATTTCGGGAGCGACGAGATCATCGTGAAGGAGGACGGAGGCGGAGCGAAGCAGCGCATCGGCTCGAACCGTGAGAAGCGATGGATCGCCCGGGCCCGCGCCCACAAAGCGAACCGTTCCCGGAGCGTGCGTGTTCATTGTCCCACCACGACGGGAGAGGAATCTTGCTCCGGATCGCCGGCGTGAATCTCGGCGCTTTCGGCGACGGATTGGCGCCGTTGCCAAGCCTCCCAGGATTCGCGCGAGGCGAGGCGGTGAAGCAACGATTTGCGAGCGTCCGATGCCGGCACGGCCGCGAGAATTTCACGGCGTAATTCGCCGATTTCGCGGAGCCACTCGCCCAGGCGCGCGTCGAGCGAAGCTTCGAGCTCGATGCGAAGCCGCTGGGCAAGCGAAGGGCTCTCTCCCGCCGTGGAAATGGCCACTTGCAGGTCTCCGCGCCGGACGACGGACGGGAAATAAAAGTCGCAATGGGGAGGATCGTCAACGGAATTGCAGAGAATGCCGCGGCGTTGCGATTCGAGAAACACCAGGCGGTTTACCTCGGCGTCCGAAGTGGCGGCGATAGCCAGAAAAACGTTTTCGAGGTCACCGGGCAAAAAAATGCGCGCTGCCCAGCGAATTTTTCCCACAGCGGCAAGCTGCTGAATTTCTTCGCCGGCGCGGGGCGCGACGACGGTGACGTGGGCTCCGGCGTCGAGGAGCGAGCGAATTTTGGACGCCGCGATTTCGCCGGCTCCCACCACGAGGCTGGAACGCCCCGCCAGCTTCAGGAATATGGGGAAAAGATTTTCGGCCATGGCTATTCTCCTATTCCGTGCGGCACGGGGCCGGGCGAAGGATCTCGGAACACAGGAGCGACAATTTCTCCCGCCAGCTGAGCGCGGAGCTCGTCGTCGGAAAAGCGGGCGAAATACGCGCGAAGGTTTTCGTCCGGATAGCGCTCCGCCAGAAATCCGCGCAAAAGGCGCTCAATCGCCTCCGGAACATCGGTGGCGGCGCAGCGATAGCCAATGGGACGCGCGAACCGCTGATATTGGCCGACGGCGCCGCCGACGCAAAAATAGTACGCATCAACGAGCCGGCCCTGATGCTTGATGCGCTTTCCTTCGAGGCCGATGTCGGCAATCCAGTGCTGGCCGCAGGAATTGGGGCAGCCGGTGACGTGAAGCTTGAGCTGCTGGTCGAACTCCGGGACGCGCTGCTCGAGCTCCTCCACCAGCCATCGGGTGAAGCTCTTGGTCTCGGTGATGGCGAGCTTGCAGAATTCGGTTCCAGTGCAGGAAATCGCGCCGCGCCAGAAGGGCGAGCCTTCGACGCGGAGGCCGATCGCCCCCAGCTCGCGCGCCAGGGCTTCTACATTGGCCCGCGGAACGTTGATGAGCAGAAGATTTTGCATCCCGGTGGCGCGAAGCTCGCCGGAGCCAAAACGGTCGGCCAGATCCGCGGCGGCGTGCAGCTGTTGAGCCGAAATGCGCCCGCGGAGAACGGCGGCGCCGACGTAGAACAGTCCCGGCTGCTTCTGCGGGTGAATGCCCACGTGGTCGCGGTAAACGTCAACCGGGATGCGTTCCTCGACTCCAGGATCCAGCTGATAGCCCAAGCGGCGATTCAATTCCGCGAGAAAATTTTCCGTGCTCCAGCCGAATTGAGAGAAAAGGTGCTTCATCCGGGCCCGTTTGCGGTTTTCACGGAGATTGACCTGGTCGCGGAAAATCTCCGTGATCGTTCGAACCACGTCCAGGACCTGCGACGGGTGAACGAAGGCGTCGAGGCGGACCGCGAGATGCGGGTCAGCCGAGAGCCCGCCACCCACTCGCACTGAAAAACCCACTTCGGGTGCGCCGGAAGTCCGGCGGACAGCGGCCGTGAGCCCGATATCGTTGATTTCCGGATAAGAGCACCAGACGGGGCAGCCGGTGATGGAAACCTTGAATTTGCGCGGCAGATTGTAGAAATCGGAATTGGCGCGCAGCAGTTCGGACGCTTGCTTCACGATGTCCGAAGCGTCAATCATTTCGTCGGCGGCCACGCCCGCAAGAGGGCAGCCCGTGATGTTGCGAACCACGTCGCCGCAAGCCCCTTTGGGACTCAGCCCCTGCCGGTCGAGAGTCTCGATGATTTCAGGAAGCGCCTCGATGGGAAGCCAGTGAAGCTGGATATTCTGCCGGACGGTGATGTCGGCCAGCGACCGGCCAAAGCGCTCGGAAATTCCGGCGATGGCGCGGAGTTGATTCGAACTCAAGAAGCCGTTCGGGAGAGGAACGCGCAGCATGAAATACAGCGAGGCTTTGCCTTCTCCGCCCTGGCCCCCGAGAGCGCCGGCGCCGTCTCCTTGCGTGTAGATGCCCCACCATTTGAAATAGGCGGAGGCCCACTCGGGAAGGACCGTGGAACGGCCGCCGCGGGCAAACTCCTTGATCTCCTCGAAGTACTCCCAAGGGTTCTTTTCGCGCTTGAGGCGTTCAATACGCTGCGCCTTGGTTTCCTTCTTCGAGCCGTTTTCCAGATTGGTTTCCACGTAAATCCTTTTCCGCCGCAAAAAGCCGCATAAAAACAAAAAACCCGCTGACCAGGTGATTGACTGGTGAGCGGGCTGTGAATTCCGGATTGGAGTAAGACTAAGTTCGCCGGTTTGCACACGCACGCCAGCCGCTGGAAGTACAACAACAAACGGCGCAACAGACGTGGTTTGTGCAAAACTCCATGAACAGCATTTTACGGATATTCAGCGGCAGCGTCAACAGGAAGGTTCGAAAGGTTGCAAAGATTTGCCGCGAACAGGAAAATGGATGCGCGCAGTAGCGGTCGGAGGATGGTCAGCCACTCTTCTCCCAGTGCGACCCGAAGAACATTCCGCGGGGGATGAAACCATGGCACGGCTGGCCCCGTCGAAGTGAAAGACATCTTTTTCGGATTTATCTTCGGACCAGCCGAGTCCAGCGAAAAGCGACGCGCATTGAAGTCAATTCTGGTAAGGGGTCTGAAGCGGCGGGGATAATCCGGTACACAAGTCCAGGAAAGGGCGAACGGAAGCGGCACGAGGCGAGGCGTTCACAAACATGAGCGAAAATTCCAATTTAGGCGGGACCGGCGAAGCCGGCCCCTCGGGTGGCCAGCGAATCATCAGCTCGGCGACTGCGGAGAAGAAAAGCCATTGGTGGATATGGGTTGTGGGCGCGCTTGTCGTCCTGGCGCTGGTAATTTATGTGAGGCAGCGCGCGGCCAGCAATCAAGAAAAAGTGAAGGCGGCGCCGCCGGCGAAAGGCGTCCCCATCCTGGCTGCCGAGGCCAAAAAGGGCGACATCGGCGTTTATGTCGAGGCTCTTGGAACCGTGACGCCGGTCTATACGGTGACCGTGACGAGCCGGGTGCAAGGCGAGATCGTCAAGATTTACTACAAGGAAGGGCAAATGGTCAGCAAGGGGGATCCGCTGATTGACATCGATCCCCGGCCGTATGAAGCCGCGCTGACGCAGGCGCAAGGGCAGCTGGCGCACGATCAGGCGGTGTTGAGCGAGGCCCAGATTGATTACGACCGGTACAAGGCCGCGTACGCGCGCAACGCTATCGCGCAGCAGCAGGTGGCCGACCAAGAACAGGCGGTGCTGCAGGATGAAGGCACTGTGAAGAACGACCAAGGAAACCTTGACAACGCCAAAGTAAATCTTGTCTACACGCACATCACTTCGCCGATCGACGGGCGGGTGGGACTCCGGCTCGTGGATCTGGGCAACATCGTGCAGGCCAATAGCACCACGCCTCTGCTGGTAATTACGCAGCTCCAGCCGATCACCGTGATTTTCAGCGTGGCCGAGGATTATTTGCCTGAAATCCAAAAGGAGATCCGGGCGGGCGAACGCATGCGCGTGGACGCTCTGGACCGCCAGCAGGAAACCGAGCTCGCCACAGGATACCTCCTGACGCTCGACAACGAGGTGGATCCGACGACGGGGACGGTGAAGTTGAAAGCTCAGTTCGAGAATAGGGACAATGTTCTCTTTCCCAATCAATTTGTCAACGCGCGCTTGCTGGTGAAAACAATCCAGAACGCGACTCTGGTCCCGACGCAGGCCGTTCAGCAGAGCGCCCAAGGGCCGTTCGTCTATGTCATCAAAGAAGGCGGAATTGCGTCCATGCAGACGATTAAGCAGGGAACCACGGACGGCGACGTCACCTCCGTCGAGGGAGTTGAGCCCGGAGCAACCGTGGCCACCAGCGGATTCGATAAATTACAAGATGGCGCGAAAGTGGCGATTCGCAGCGGGAAAGGAACGGGCCAGGGAGGGAATCAGGGGCAGGGCGCGACATCCGGCGAAGCGCCACACACCGCGCCGACCCCCAGCGCCAACACCAATAGCAGAAAGGCGACTCCGCCCGCCCAAGGCAATTCCGGAAAGAGTAGCTCCCGTTGAGTCCGTCCCGCCCATTTATCATCCGGCCGGTGGCAACCTCGCTGTTGATGGCCGCGATTTTGCTGGCCGGAACGGTCGCTTTTTTTCAGTTGCCGGTCTCCGCGCTTCCCGAAGTGGATTATCCGACCATCCAGATCGTCACATTCTATCCCGGTGCGAATCCCGACGTGATGGCGTCGGCGGTGACGGCGCCGCTCGAGAGGCAGTTCGGCGAAGTGCCGGGGCTCCAGCAGATGACCTCGACAAGCTCGGACGGATGTTCCGTCATCGTGCTGCAGTTCTCATTGGACTTGAATATTGATGTGGCGGAACAGGAAGTCCAGGAATCCATAAACGCCGCCCAGACGTACTTGCCTCCGGATTTGCCGACACCTCCTATCTACAGCAAGACAAACCCCGCCGATTTTCCCATTCTTACGCTGGCTCTGACGTCGAAGAGCATCCCCCTTCCGCAAGTGGAAGATCTGGCCGACACACGTTTCGCCGAAAAAATTTCGCAGCTGCCGGGGGTTGGCCTTGTAACCATCAGTGGCGGACAGAAACCGGCAGTACGCGTGGAAGTGAATCCGACGCAGCTGTCCGAATACGGTATCAATCTGGAGGATGTGCGGACAGCGCTGCAGCAAACCAGCCTGGACTTGGCAAAGGGAAATTTCGACGGCCCGCATCAGGATTACCAGATTGACGCGAACGATCAGCTGGTGTCGAGCCAGCAATACGACAAAGTCGTGGTCGCCTATCACAACGGCGCGCCGGTCTATCTATCGAATGTGGCGCAGATCGTCAACGGCGTCGAAAACACGCGGCAAGCCGCGTGGATGAACGAAACGCCCGCGGTGATCATGAACATCCAGCGGCAGCCGGGAGCGAACATCATCCAGGTGGTGGACCGCATCACCAAGCTGCTTCCCGTCCTCAAGGAAAATCTTCCCGCATCCGTGGACGTGACGGTGCTGGCGGACCGGACGACGACGATCCGCGCTTCGGTGCACGACGTGGAATTCGAGTTGATGCTGACCGTGGCCCTGGTCGTGATGGTCATCTTTTTGTTTCTGCGCAATGTTTCGGCAACGATCATCCCCAGCGTCGCTGTTCCTCTCTCGCTGGTCGGCACCTTCGGAGTGATGTATTTAGCGGGCTACAGCCTGAACAATTTGACATTAATGGCGTTGACGATCTCGACGGGATTCGTGGTGGACGACGCCATCGTGATGATTGAAAACATCGTCCGCTTCATCGAAGAAGGGGAGAAGCCGCTGCAGGCGGCTCTGATGGGCTCGGAACAGATCGGGTTCACCATCGTTTCGTTGACGATATCCCTCATCGCCGTGCTGATTCCTCTGCTGTTCATGGGCGACATTGTGGGCCGGCTCTTCCGGGAATTCGCGATTACTCTGAGCGTGACGATCCTGGTCTCGGCCGTCGTTTCTCTGACTTTGACGCCGATGATGTGCTCTCGACTGTTGAAGCGCGAGGATCGCTCGAAGCAGAGCAAGTTGTTTCAGGCGTCGGAGCGCGTCTTCGACCGCATCATCGATTTCTATGGGAGGACGCTGCAGGTGGTCCTCCGCCACCAGACGACGACGCTGCTGGTCGCGGTCGCCACGGTGGTGCTGACCGTGATCCTCTACATTTTGGTGCCGAAGGGCTTTTTTCCCGTCCAAGACACTGGAATCATTCAGGGAATTTCGCAGGCCTCGCCGTCCATCTCGTTTGAAGCCATGGCGGAAAAGCAGCAGCAGCTGGCGCACGTCATCCTCCAGGATCCATCCGTCGAGAGCCTTTCGTCCTTTATCGGAGTAGACGGCACAAACACCACGTTGAACTCGGGCCGGATCCAGATCACGTTGAAGCCGCTCGACCAGCGCGGCCTCAGCGCCAGCGACGTGATCCGCGAGTTGCAGCCAAAGTTGGCGCATGTGGAGGGAATCACGCTGTACATGCAACCGGTCCAGGATTTGACCGTGGAAGACCGTGTGAGCCGCACTCAATTCCAGTACACGCTCGAGGATCCCGACGCGGACGAACTGAACCATTGGACAGCGCGGCTGGTGGACAAAATGAAGACGCTGCCGCAGCTGCGGGACGTGGCCACGGATCAACAGCCGGGCGGACTCCAGGAAGATCTGGTCATTGACCGGCAGACGGCGTCGCGGCTGGGAATTTCGCCGCAAATGATCGACGAGACTCTCTACGACGCGTTCGGTCAGCGGCAGGTCTCCACGCTTTATACGCAGCTGAACCAATATCACGTAGTCCTGGAAACGCTGCCGGGCTTTCAGCAGACGCCCGGGATGCTCAACGACATTTACGTGCGATCCGCCACCGCGCCGAGCGCCACGACGACCTCGTCGAGCAATTCGAATTCGATTGTGACCGTCACGAGTTCGGCTGGATCGCCGCCGAACGGCCCCAGTGCGGGTTCGACTTCCGGCTCAGCCAGCCCGCAGGCGGTTTCGAGCGTAAACGGTGGAGCCGTTCCGCTGAGCGCGATCGCCCATTTCGAATTGCGCAGCGCTCCGCTCTCCGTAAATCATCAGGGGCAATTTCCGGTGGTGACCATTTCGTTCAACCTCGCGCCGGGCGCGTCTCTCGGCGATGCGACGACAGCAATCGCCCAGGCCCAAAAGGCCCTGGGAATGCCGTTGAGTATCCAAGCCTCCTTTCAAGGGACGGCGGCTTCGTTTCAGGCGTCGCTGGCGAACGAGCCGATTCTGATCCTCGCCGCGTTGGTCACTGTCTACATCGTTCTGGGCGTTTTGTACGAAAGCTACATCCACCCACTGACGATCCTTTCGACTCTGCCCTCGGCGGGAGTGGGAGCCTTCCTGGCGCTCATGCTGACCGGGCAGGAGTTCAACGTCGTCTCGCTTATAGGAATCATTCTGCTGATCGGAATCGTGAAGAAGAACGGAATCATGATGATTGATTTCGCGCTGGAGGCCGAGCGCAAAGAGCACAAGAGCTCAACGGATGCCATTTACCAGGCCTGCTTGCTGCGGTTTCGCCCGATCATGATGACTACAATGGCCGCCCTTCTGGGAGGACTTCCCCTGGCGCTCGGAACGGGAATGGGAAGCGAATTGCGCCGCCCGCTGGGAATCGCGATGGTCGGCGGCCTGCTGCTCAGCCAGGTGCTGACGCTGTACACGACCCCGGTCATTTACATCTTTTTTGACAATTTGGCGCGGCGCTTCTCTCGCGAAGGGGCGACGCAAGGCAACCCAGGAGCCGTGCCGGCGGATTAATCATGAGCATTTCCTCGCCATTCATCGAACGCCCGGTCGCCACAACTCTTCTGACGATCGCTATCGCGCTCGCAGGAGCGGCTGCGTTCGTGATGCTCCCCGTTTCGCCTCTTCCCCAGATTGATTTTCCTACCATCTCGGTTGGCGCGGGCTTGCCCGGAGCCAGCCCCGAAATCATGGCTTCTTCCGTAGCCACACCGCTCGAGCGGCAGTTTGGGCGAATTGCAGGCATAACCGAAATGACCTCGTCGAGCACCCTCGGGACGACAAGCATCACGATGCAGTTCGATCTGGATCGTAATATCGACGGAGCGGCTCGCGACGTGCAAGCCGCCATCAACGCCGCGCGCAGCTACCTGCCGGCCAACCTGCCGAGCAATCCCACCTACCGGAAAGTGAACCCCGCCGACGCGCCGATCATGATTCTGGCGCTGACTTCCAACATCTATGACCGCGGGAAGATGTACGACGCCGCCTCGACCATCATTCAGCAGCGCCTCTCGCAAGTCCAGGGAGTGGGGCAGGTCATCGTCGGGGGAAGCTCGCTGCCGGCCGTCCGCGTCGATTTGAATCCCACGCAGCTGAATAGTTACGGCCTGGGAGTGCTGGATGTCGCGAATGTTTTGAAAGCTCAAAACTCGAACTTGCCCAAGGGCCAGCTTGCCAATGACCAGCGAACGGCCGATATCAGCGACAACGACCAGTTGCTGCGCGCCGATTATTACAAGCCGCTCATCGTCGGCTATCACAACGGCGCCGCGATTCAGTTGTCGGACGTCGCCGATGTGACCGATTCGGTCGAGAACATCCGGGCGGCGGGCTTTGTCAACGGGAAGCCTTCCGTATTGCTCATCATCTTCCGGCAGCCGGGCGCAAACATCATTGACACAGTTGACCGGATTCGCGAGACGCTCCCGGCTCTGAAAGCCTCGATTCCCGCCGGAATTGACATGACGATCACTCTCGACCGGACGACGACGATCCGCGCTTCCGTGGAAGAAGTCGAGAAAACGCTGGCGATCTCCATCGCTCTGGTGATTCTTGTCGTCTTTCTGTTCTTGCGCGACGTTCGCGCGACCTTGATCCCCAGCGTGGCTGTGCCCGTCTCCCTGATTGGGACCTTTGGGGTGATGTATCTCCTGAATTACAGCATCGATAATTTATCGCTCATGGCGCTGACGATCTCCACGGGATTTGTGGTGGACGACGCCATCGTGGTGATTGAAAACATCACCCGCTATCACGAAATGGGGATGAACGCGATGCAGGCGGCGCTGAAAGGAGCGTCGGAGATCGGCTTCACAGTGTTGTCGATCAGCATGTCGCTCGTAGCCGTCTTCATTCCCATCCTGATGATGGGAGGGATTGTGGGGCGGCTATTCCGCGAGTTCGCTGTCACTCTGTCGGTGGCGATCTTGGTTTCCCTGGTCGTCTCGCTCACCACGACGCCCATGATGTGCTCGCGTCTGTTGAAGAGCTCCCGGGAAGTGAAGCACGGCCGGGCCTATCGCGCGAGCGAGAAGGCTTTCAGCGCCTTGCTCGGCTTTTACGAAAGAACTCTGCGCGTCGTCCTGCGCCACCCCGCCGTGACGCTCACGATCCTGATGATCACGATCGGTGTGAACGTCGTTCTGTTGAAGATCGTTCCCAAGGGCTTTTTCCCCTTGCAGGACAACGGGACGGTGTTCGGAGGCATTCAAGGCGCCCAGGACATTTCCTTTCAAGCGATGCAGCGGGTGACGCTGCAGTTCGTCAACTTGATCAAGAAGGATCCGGCGGTCGAGAATGTAATGGCGTTCACCGGCGGCAACGGCACCACGAACGGCGGATTCATCTACCTGGGTCTGAAGCCGCTCGCGGAGCGAAAAATCAGCTCCAGCGCGGTAATCAACCGTCTCCGCCCCAAGCTGGTTTCGATACCCGATGCGACCGTCTTCTTGCAGGCCGGACAGGATCTGCGCATCGGCGGCCACCAATCCAATGCGCAGTATCAATACACTATTCAGAGTGACAATCTCGACGACCTTGTGAAATGGGGACCGATTTTGCTTCGTGAAGTGCGAAAACTTCCCGGCTTCACCGACGTGAACAGCGATCAGCAAAACAACGGGCTGCGAATGATGCTGACCTACGATCGCGACACAGCTTCTCGCATGAAAATCACCCCGCAGACGATTGACCAGACTCTCTACGACGCCTTTGGGCAAGCTCAGGTCTCGACGATGTACACGTCGCTGAATCAATATCACGTCGTGATGGAAGTCGCTCCTCCCTTTTGGCAAACGCCGCAAGGGTTGAACGATGTGTACATTCATCCTTCTTCGAGCTCCTCGAGCTCTTCCAGCAGCCTGAATACACCCAGCGTCGTCCCGCTCGGCACGGTCACCGAGTCCGCGCCTTCAACCGCGCCGCTTTCCGTGAATCACCAGGGCCAGTTTCCCTCGGTCACCGTATCGTTCAATCTCGCCCCCGGAGTGGCGCTGAGTGACGCCGCACAACGAATTTCCGCCCTCGAGCTGCAGATGGGAATGCCGTCGACGATTCACGGGATGTTTTCCGGCACCCTGCAGGCATTCGAGAGTTCTCTCTCCACCGAACCCTTTCTCATCATTACCGCTCTCCTGGCCGTGTACATCGTTTTGGGAATCCTCTACGAAAATTACATTCACCCGATCACAATCCTTTCGACTTTGCCTTCGGCGGGGGTGGGGGCCGTTCTCGCGCTTCTCATCTTCCGCGTGGACCTGAACGTGATCGCCTTGATCGGGATCATTCTGCTGATCGGAATCGTGAAGAAAAACGCGATCATGATGATCGATTTTGCGCTGCTGGCGGAGCGCACCGAAGGGAAGAAGCCCGACGAAGCGATTTTCGAGGCTTGCCTCCTTCGCTTCCGCCCCATTCTCATGACCACGATGTGCGCCCTCTTCGGCGCTCTTCCCCTCGCTTTGGGAACCGGGACGGGATCGGAATTGCGCCGGCCCCTGGGAATCACGATTATCGGCGGGCTGATTTTCAGCCAGATGCTCACGTTGTATACGACACCGGTGGTCTATCTCTACTTGGACCGCGTCCGGCTGTGGTGGGCGCGCACGCGCCACGGCGCAACTCCGGCCTCGTCGCAGGAGACACTCGGATGAACACGATGATGAGGTCGCCCATGCGTGGTACTTCAGGGGCTCGAAACGACCGAACGAATAAGTGCGCCCTTGCCGGCTCGGCTTCGGCGCTCGCGGCGCTGGCTCTGCTGGCTGGATGCAACGTGGGTCCAAAGTATGTGCGCCCGCCCGTGGACACTCCGCCTGCTTACAAGGAAGTCAGCCATGCGAACACGACTTCAGCCGATGAGTGGAAAGTTGCGCAGCCGCAGGATGCCGCGCTCCACGGCAAGTGGTGGGAAGTTTTCAATGACCCGGAATTGAATTCTTTGGAAGATCAGGCCAGCGCGTCCAACCAAACGATTGTTGAAGCCATGAATAATCTGTTGCAGGCGCGGGCGCAGGTGAAAGAGGCGAGGGCGCAATATTTCCCGACTCTGACGACGGCGCCCAGCATCACCGGAAGCCAAACGTCGGGCCATCAGGTGAACGGAAACACCGGCACGGGGAGTTCTCACACCCTCGCGGATTTCGATTTGCCTTTTGACGCTTCCTGGGTGCCCGATCTATGGGGCCGGGTTCGCAATACCGTTCGCGGCAACGTGGCGGGCGCGCAGGTGAGCGCGGCGGACTTGGAAAATACCCGCCTGACGGTTCATGCCGAAGTCGCCGTGGACTATTTCAGTTTGCGCGGCCAGGACGCTTTGAAACAATTGCTCGACTCCACGGTTATCGCTTACCAGCAATCCCTGGATTTGACCAAAGCCCTCTATCAAACGGGAATCGATTCCGACGAATCCGTGGCTCAAGCCGAAACGCAGCTCGAGACCACGCAAGCTCAGGACACCAACCTCGGGATTCTTCGCGCCCAATACGAGCACGCTATCGCCACTCTCGTCGGCAAACCCGCCTCTTCATTTTCCATTGATGTCAAACCTCTTGAGTCCAACCCTCCTCTAATTCCGCCCGGCGTGCCCTCTCTGCTCCTCGAAAGGCGGCCGGACATCGCCGCCGCCGAACGCGGCATGGAGCAGGCGAATGCGCAGATCGGTGTGGCGCGCGCCGCTTATTTCCCGACCGTGACGCTGGCCGCATCCGCTGGCTTCGAGAGCAACGACATCTCCAACTGGCTCTCATGGCCTTCTCTGGTGTGGTCCGCGGGACCGTCGGCCGTCGAGACGATCTTCGACGCCGGTTTGCGCAAAGCGACCGTCCAGCAATATTGGGCCGCTTACAACTCCTCGGTAGCAAGTTACCGCCAGACCGTCCTCACTGCGTTCCAGCAGGTGGAAGACAATCTGGCCGCCCTCCGGATCCTGTCGCATGAGATCACACAACAGGACGCGGCCGTGAAATCGGCGGAGCGGAACCTGGGCCTTGCCACCGACCGGTACAAACTCGGGATTGATCCCTATCTCAACGTCATTACCGCGCAGACGACCCTCCTGACCAATCAGCAGACCGCCGTGAATTTGCGCATTCAGCAAATGACGGACAGCGTCCAGCTGATTGAAGCGCTGGGTGGCGGCTGGGACACTTCCAAGCTGCCGACGCCGCGCGATCTGGTCTCCGGGCCGGTTCAGCCCGCCGGCCCAGCCAAGCCGGACGAGTCTTCTCAGGCTTCATCCGCGCAGGTCCAAACGCCGTAATCCAGGCTTTCATTCAACCCTGGGAGGACGCTGGGAATGCCGCTTGTCTTTCGCCGCCGCCCGGAATCGGCGCCTGCGAAGAGCGGGCGAAAGGCAATGGCCCCCGGACAATGCGGCCGCGAAAAGGTCGCTTGCAATGAGCGGTTTGTAATATACTTGGGACCGAAATGATCAATCGTTGCCAGGCCTGCGCGTGTAGCTGTTGTATGTGTTGCGCGTGTGTGTGCGCTGGCGCGGGAGAAATGGGCCGCTAGAACGAAATCGAGATTGAGCCCTCTTGAACCCACCGCCAGAAAGCCTGGTCGGTGGGTTTTTTGCTTTCAGGGAAAAAACGGGAATTCGAGAATTCAAAACGCGACAAGGAGAAAATGAAATGGCTGATTATAAGCATCCGGAAGTGCTGGTTTCGACGGACTGGGCGGCGCAGCACCTGAACGATCCCAAGGTGCGTTTGGTGGAAGTGGATGTGGACACGGCCGCTTACGACCAGGGGCACATCCCCGGCGCGGTCGGCTGGAATTGGCAGACCCAACTGCAGGACAACGTGCGCCGCGACCTGATCTCCAAGCAAGACCTCGAGGCGCTTCTCGGAAAATCCGGCATCTCGAACGACACAACCGTGCTCCTTTACGGCGACAACAACAATTGGTTCGCCGCCTACGCCCTGTGGCAATTGAAGTACTACGGCCACAAGGACGTGCGCCTGATCAACGGCGGCCGCAAGAAGTGGGTCGAGGAAAAGCGCCCCTTGACCACGGACGCGGCGAAGGTCGCTCCAGCCGCCTATCGGGCCACCGGCCCTGATGAGTCTATTCGCGCGCACAAGGAAGAGGTATTCGCTCTCGTGGATCGCCGGAACAACGGCAAGCTCGTCGACGTTCGCTCCGTGGATGAGTTCACCGGCAAAATCATCGCCCCTCCGGGCATGACTGAGACTGCTCAGCGCGCCGGACACATTCCCGGAGCGGCGAATATTCCCTGGTCGCAAGCCGCAAATGAAGACGGCACGTTCAAGTCCGCCGACGCGCTCCAACAGCTCTATCAAGGCAAGGGGGTATCGGGAGAGGGAGAGACGATCGCCTATTGCCGCATCGGAGAGCGCAGCTCGCACACCTGGTTCGTGCTGAAGTACTTGCTCGGCTACGACAACGTCAAGAATTACGACGGCTCCTGGACCGAGTGGGGCAACTTGATTGGCGCCCCCATCGAGAAGGAAGCGGCCGCCGCCGCTCGGTAGGGCCTTTCGCGAACGTTAACCTGCGGAATCGAGGGCGGCCTGGCTGCTCGGGCCGCCCTCACCGCGTTGTGAGTCTTCCTCGCGCCGAATCATTTCCGCGCCCGCCGCGCCCCCATTGAAGCGGCTCGCAGGCTATCGTAAACTATCTGGACTGCGCTTCCTCTTCAGCGCGCCCGTAGCTCAGCTGGATAGAGCGTTTGGCTACGAACCAAAAGGTCGGGAGTTCGAATCTCTCCGGGCGCGCCACTCTTTTCCCTTGCCCTTCAATTAATTAGGTCTCTCTTCTCCGGCTAGAAGTATGCAGTCCGAGTTTTCTCGCCCGAG